>Ga0268266_10000019_pt1 | contig 556465 bp, 513 predicted proteins | sample KBSS13metaG_FD_190356 | JGI IMG/M metagenome (GOLD analysis project Ga0268266, IMG submission 190356) | Switchgrass rhizosphere microbial communities from Kellogg Biological Station, Michigan, USA - KBS S1-3 metaG (SPAdes) (version 2) | ecosystem: Host-associated > Plants > Roots >... | reverse complement strand
GCCGGACGGCTGCGGCTTCCGGTCGGATCGCAGACGCGGATACCAGAGGCCGGCAAGGCCTGGGCGTTCGATGACACGATCGAGCATGAAGCGTGGAACGACAGCGGCGCGCCGCGCGCGATCCTGATCTTCGACGTCTGGAATCCGCTGCTCACCGAGCCGGAGCGGGCGGCGGTCCGTGCAATTGGCTAGCCGCATGGCACGCCTGCTGGTCGCGGCGGCGGCGATGCTTGGCTGCGTCGCGGCCGCCGATGAGCCGCAATTCCGCCTCGACGGCCCCGCCCTCCAGGGCGCCTTGCGGCGCGGCGTGGCGCCGCCGGGCGTCGTCGCGCTGTCGCTGGACGGGCGCGACGTCCCGCTCGCTCCGGACGGGCGTTTCCTGCTCGGGTTCGACCGCGACGCCGGGTCGAGCGCATTGCTCGTCGCCCGCAGCGCCGACGGCGGCGAAATACGGGCGACGCTTCAGGTCGGCCGCCGCGCCTGGTCGATCCAGCATATCAACATGGCCCGGCCGGCGGGTGGCCCGACGCCCGAATATGCGCTGCTTCGCGAGGGCGAGCTTCGCCTCATCGGCGCCGCGCGAGCGCGGCGATCGCCCAGCATGGGCTGGTCGCAGCGTTTTCTGTGGCCGGCGCGCGGGCGGCTCAGCGGCGCCTTCGGCGCGCAGCGCATCTATCGCGGCGGCGTCCGCGCCTCCTATCACAGCGGCGCCGACATCGCCGCCGGGGCCGGCGCCATCGTCGTCGCACCAGCCGACGGCGTCGTCACCCTGGCGCCGCCGCCGGGCTTCAGCCTCGAGGGCAATCTCGTCATCCTCGATCACGGCATGGGGCTGACCAGCAGCTTCCTGCATCTGTCGAGCGCGCTGGTACGGCCGGGCCAGGTCGTCCATCAGGGCGATCCGATCGGCCGGGTCGGCGCGACCGGGCGCGCGACAGGACCGCATCTCCACTGGAGCCTCGTCTGGAACGGCGCCCGTCTCGATCCGGCCGCGGTGGCGAGCCCGCGTTAGATCACGCGGCGGACGCGGACGCCGGGCTGGCGGCCGACCCGCATCATGTAGGAGCCGAGCGCGCCCCGGCGGACGACCACCGCCTGGCCGGGCCGCGGCGGCACCGCCAGCTGGTTGAAGTCGGTCTGGAGCCACGTCCCGCCGTCCTGGAGCCGCACCTGCCACTGGCCGAGATCGTTGCGCACCGCCGAAGCGACGACGCCGTCGATCTGCGCAATGTCGTCGTCGTCACTGTCGTGATTGTCGCCATCGCCGCCGCCGAAGATCGGCAGGCGCGGCAAGGCGAGGCCGAACAGCCTGCGCCGGCCCTCGCGGACCTGGGCGCGATCGACCACGACCACGTCGCGACGCGCGGTCGCCTGCTCCAGTGCCGCGGCGGCAGTGTCGAAACATTGCAGCCGCGCCGCCGCTTCGGCGACGGCCCGGCAACGGACCAGTGCTTCGAACGCTTCCGGCCGCCGCTGCTGCTGGCGGTCGCCGCCTTGGGCGAGGGCCGGGGACATCAGGCCGGCCAGCAGGGCGGCGAACAGGAAAAGCTTGCGAGTCATGGAGTCCGTATCCCCAAGCGGTAAAGACCGATATTGCGGACGGTGTCGGCATTACGCAAGCCTCGTCCTACCGGGTGCCTATTGTGGTAATTATGCCACGCAGTGCGAAAATGGGTGGGAATACAAGCAGGGGCGATTGCGTCACTTTCATTTCATCCCGTAAACGCAACCCGTTCGACCAGAGTTAGCGCTGGTGCACGACTCACGGCCAAGGCCGATCGAAGGGGACCGACATGAAGTATAGGAATCAGTTTCTGAGCAACCTGCTCGCGACCACCGTTATCTGCGGGTCGGTCGGTATTGCCACGCCCGCCTTCGCCCAGGCCGACCAGCCCGCGACCACGCAGCCGGCGCCTGAGGATGACTCGATCGTCGTCACCGGCACTCGCATCCCGACCCCGAATCTCTCCGGCACCAGCCCGGTCACGGTCATCAACAGCGCCGAAGTCCGGCTGCAGGGCACGACCCGTACCGAGGATCTGATCAACTCGCTGCCGCAGGCCTTCGCCGGCCAGGGCGGTAACATCGCCAACGGCGCGTCCGGTACCGCCACCGTCGATCTTCGCGGTCTGGGCTCTTCGCGCACCCTGGTGCTGATCAACGGGCGTCGCCTCCAGGCCGGCGATCCGGCGCAGGCCGTTCCGGTCGCCGACATCAACTTCGTCCCGGCCGCTTTGGTCAGCCGGGTCGACGTGCTGACCGGCGGCGCTTCCTCGGTTTACGGCGCGGACGCCGTTTCCGGCGTCGTCAACTTCATCATGGACACGCAGTTCACCGGCTTCCGGGCCGATGCGCAGTACAGCTTCTACCAGCACGACAATTCGACCAACAACCAGATCACCCAGGAGCTGCGCCGCCGCAATTTCGGCGCGCCGAGCGGCAGCACCGCCGACGGCGGCACCTACGATATCAGCCTCTCCATGGGCGCTGCGTTCGACGACGGCCGCGGCCACGTCATGGCCTATGCCACCTATCGCAAGCTCGACGCCGTTCTCCAGGGACGTCGCGATTATTCGGCTTGCGCACTGACCGCCCAGACCCGGGCTCAGGTTAACACCGATCCGAGTCGTCTCTACAGCTGCGGCGGTTCCGGCACATCGGCGAACGGCACCTTCTTCACCAACCTCACGACCCTGCAGGTTGGCCCGAACCGGACCTTCATCCCCGGCTCGACCCCGTTCAACTTCGCGCCGTACAATTACTTCCAGCGTCCGGACGAGCGCTACACGCTTGGCGCCTTCGCCGATTACGAGATCAACGAAGCGCTGCATCCCTTCCTCGAAGTGATGTTCATGGACGATCGCTCGGTCGCCCAGATCGCCCCGTCCGGCAATTTCGGCAACACCCAGAGCATCAATTGCGACAATCCGCTCCTGTCGGCGCAGCAGCGCGCGATCGTCTGCGCTCCGGCCAATTTGCTGAACGCGGGCGGCACCACTGGTGGCGTCCCGGCGGTGTTCCTCAATCCGAACGGCACGCCCTATTTCCGCGGCTTCCTGCAGCCGCTGCGCCGTAACGTCGAGGGCGGCGGCCGCCAGGCCGATCTCCAGCACACCGATTACCGGATCGTCGCCGGCATGCGCGGCGATCTCGGTGGCGGCTTCTCGTACGAGATGTACTATCAGTATGGCCGCGTGGTTTATGCGCAGACCTATCTGAACGATTTCTCGGTCACCCGCCTCACCCGCGCGATCGACATCATCGACAACCCGAACACGCCGGGCGTCGATCCGACCTGCCGTTCGGTGATCGACGGTTCCGATCCGAACTGTCTGCCCTACGACATCTTCGCGACCGGCCAGGTCACTCCTGGGGTCCTTGCCTACCTGCAGACTCCGGGCTTCGCCCGCGGCAACACGCAGGAGACGGTGGCCAATGCGAACATCACCGCCGATCTCGGCACCTACGGGCTGCAGACGCCGTGGGCCGAGGAGGGCTTCGGCCTGAACTTCGGCGTCGAATATCGCAAGGAATCGCTGACCCTCAATACCGATACCGCATTCTCGACCGGCGACCTCGCCGGCCAGGGCGGCGCCACGCTTGGTGTCAGCGGCTCGTTCGACGTCCGCGAGGCCTTCATCGAGGCGCGCCTCCCGATCGCCAGCCACCAGTCGTTCTTCTACGAGCTGTCGCTTGGTGCAGGCTATCGCTACTCGCACTATCAGGTGCCGGGCTCCGCGGCTGCCCCGAACGGCAACAGCTTTAACACCGACACCTACAAGTTCGAGGGCGCCTGGGCGCCGATCCGCGACATCCGCTTCCGCGCCAGCTACAATCGCGCGGTCCGCGCCCCGAACGTCGCCGAATTGTTCGTCGCCCAGTCGGTGTCGCTCGATGGTTCGACCGATCCGTGCGCCGGTCCCGCCGTTGGTGGCCTGGTTAACGGCAACAGTGCAGCAGCCTGCGCCCGCACCGGCGTGACCGCTGCCCAGTTCGGCAACATCGTCGCCAACCCCGCCAACCAGTATAACGGCCTGCAGGGCGGCAACCCGTTGCTGACGCCGGAGATCGCGACCACGTACACCGTGGGCGTCGTCGTCCAGCCGAGCTTCATTCCGGGTCTCGCGCTGACGCTCGATTGGTTCGACATCAAGATCAAGAATTCGATCGGCACTGTAGGCGCCGACCTGATCATCGGGCAGTGCATTGCCGGCGACGCCGCCTCCTGCTTGCTGGTCCGTCGTGACGCTCAGGGGTCGTTGTGGCGGAGCAATAACGGCTACATCATCGACACGAACGCCAATACGGGCTCGGTCGAGACCCGCGGTGTCGATTTCGGCTTCTCGTACACCCACGGCCTTGGCAATATCGGCAGCCTCAACCTGAATTCGGTTGGCACATGGCTCGACCTGCTCGGTTCCGATCCGGACGGCCCTCCCGTCTACGATTGCACCGGCTTCCAGGGCGTGACCTGCGGCACGCCTTCGCCGGAGTGGCGCGCCAAGACCCGCCTGACGCTGACCACGCCGGAGGGCATCGGCCTGTCGCTGCAGTGGCGTTACTTCTCGTCGGTCCAGCGTGACTCGGTGAGCAGCGATGTTGGCTTGGGCGGCACTGCGGGCTCGCCGACCAACTGCCGTCCGGCGGACTGCCGCATCGCGGCGCAGAACTATATCGATGTCACGATGACGGCGCGGATCGGCGATCACTATAATTTCCGCATCGGCGTCAACAACGTCTTCGATCGCGAACCGCCGATCGCGACTCAGCTGCCGGCCGGCTTCGGCAGCGGCAACACCTATCCGCAGGTGTACGACTCGATGGGTCGCTACATCTTCGCTGGCGTCACGCTCGACTTCTAGATTCGGCGCGAGACACTGAAGAAACGGCGGGTCCTCGGGCCCGCCGTTTTCTTTTGCGCGGAACGCTTTAGGATAGGGGCATGAGCGATCGGGGCGCGCAGGACGAAGTGAAGGTGCGCGAAGCCGAAGCAGATCGCGCCGCCGCGCGTGGCGATGCCGTGACCGCCCGGCGCATCCTCGAGGAGGTCACGGCCGCCTCGCCAGACCGGGTTGATCCATGGCTGAAGCTCGCTGCGATGTGCCGGTCGCAAGGCGATCCCGAAGCGGCGCTGAGCGCCGTCGCCGGCGCGCTTCGCATCGACCCGCTCGCTTTCCTTCCTCTCCTGCTCAAGGCAAGCCTGCTCGATGCCACCGGCCGAACGGTCGAGGCAGGGGAGGCCTATGGTCATGCACTTGCCCAGCGGCCGGAATCGATCCCGCCTGGGCTCGCCGGCGTGGTTGCCAATGCCGAGCAGCGCCTCGCCACTCATGTCGCCGCGGCAGGTCAGCGCCTCACCGCTGCCGTCGCGCCGCTTGAAAGGGACCTGGCGCAAAGGGAGCAACGGCGGCTGCGCCGCTTCCATTCCAACATCGTGCGCGCCACGCGGCCCTACCACTCCGACCCGAGCCACTTCCATTACCCCGGCCTGCGTGAGCGCGAGTTTCACGATACCGAGGATTTTCCCTGGCTGGCCGGACTGGAGGCCGCGACCGACGCAATCGCCGGGGATTTCGAGCGGGTAATGGCGGCGGAGCGGGCTGAGCTCGTTCCCTATATCCAATATCCGGACGACGTACCGCTCCGGCAATGGGCCGAGCTCAACCGCAACCGCGCCTGGACGGCGATCCATCTCATCCGCAACGGTGTCACGATCGAGGCCAACGCCCGCCACTGCCCGGCCCTCATGGCGCTGCTCGGCGGATTGGATCAGCCCAATATTCCGCAGCGGGGCCCCAACGCAATGTTCTCCTTGCTTGCACCGGGCGCGCATATCCCTGCACATACCGGTGTCGCCAACACCCGCCTGGTCTGTCATTTGCCGCTGATCGTCCCGCCAGGTTGCTGGTTCCGGGTCGGCGATGAACGGCGCGACTGGAAGGTGGGTAAGGCGTGGATCTTCGATGACACGATCGAGCACGAAGCGATGAATCCGAGCGACACGCTGCGCGTCATCCTGATCGTCGACACCTGGCACCCGGACCTGTCGCCGGCCGAGCGCGCTGCTGTGACGGCGACGATGGTCGCATCCGGCCCCGGCGACGCGGACGAGGGCGTGTGAGCGGTACGCCCACATCGGCCAGGACCGCGCAGGGATGGCCGGCGGTCAATCCCAGGGACGCCGACGCTTCCTACAATGAGGGGCTCGCCGCGCTCAACGCCGGAACCGAGCTGGCGACCCTGCCGCTGCTCGACGCCGCACGCGCCTTTCATCCGCGCGATGCCCGATTGTGGCAGGTGACCGGCCTCCTCTATCGCGCGCTGGACGATCTAGCGCCCGCCGTGGCCGCGTTCGAGAAAGCGGCGGCGCTCGCGCCGGGCGATGCCCTCATCGCCCATGGTCATGCCCGCGCGGCGCTGGAGGCCGGCATCCCCGCCGTCTATTTGTTCGAACGCGCGCATCGGCTTGCGCCACTGGACGGCGCGGTGCTGCTCGGTCTCGCCGCCGCGAACAGCGCGCAGGAATCGCCAGAAGCGGCCCTCGCACTGGTCGGGGACCATCTACGGCAATTTCCCGCCTGGATACCCGGCCACGCCTTGATGGCGCGGTTGCATTGCGTCCTCGGTGATCGAGCGCATTTCGTCGACTCCTTCGAGCGCGCGCTCGAGGCCCTCCCCCAGGCGGCCGATTTATGGATCGAGCTGATCATCACCATGATCCACGCCGATCGATTCGAGGAGGCTCTGGCGATCATCGCGCGTGCGCGCGCGGCGGCCGGCCCCCACCTGGCATTCGACGCCAACGAGGCGGTTTGCTTCGACGAAATGGGCAATTTCTCCGAAGCCGATCGGCTGTTCGCGGCGCTCGCCCATGTCGACGATTTCAATTTCCTGATCCGCCGCACCAGGCACGCCTTGCGCGCGGGGCGCCCCGAGGAGGCCGCGGCACTGGCTGAGCCTGCCATGGCGCTGCCGGGCGGCAACATGATCACACCCTATCTGTCGATGGCCTGGCGCATGCTCGACGATCCCCGCCAGACCTGGCTGGCAGGCGACGAAAAGCTCATTGGTGTCTACGATCTCGGCGACGATCTCGGGTCGATGGCGCCATTCGCCGAGCGCCTGCGCGCGCTTCACAACACCACCCACCAACCGCTCGAGCAATCGCTGCGCGGCGGGACGCAGACCGATGGGGCATTATTCTCCCGCATCGAGCCGGAGATCCGCGCCTTGCGCCGCGTGATCGTTCAGGCGGTCGAGCGCCATATCGCCCAGCTTCCGCCTCCGGATCCGCTCCATCCGACCCTCAAGCATTTGCGGCCCGCACTTGTGCGCTTTTCGGGCTCATGGTCGGTCAGGCTGCTCGACGGCGGCTATCACATCAATCACATCCATCCGGAGGGCTGGTTCAGCTCCGCATTCTACATCGCCGTACCCGAGAGCTCGGGCGAACATGACGGCTGGCTCGCAGTCGGCGGATCGGAAAAGCAGCTCGGAATAGACCTTCCGCCGGCCCGCCTGATCGAGCCCAAGCCCGGCAGGCTGGTCCTCTTCCCTTCCACGATGTGGCATGGGACGATGCCTTTCGCCGCCGGGGAACGGTTGACAATTGCCTTCGACGTCGCGCGTCCGCATTGAGGGCGCGATGGCGCAAGCTCCCGCAAATCTCGTGCCCGCACTCGCCCTCTATCGCCGCGGCGACCTCGCCGGCGCGCGCGCCGCGGTCGAGGCGGCGTTGGCGGCGGAGCCGGGCAGTGTCGAACTCAGCGCCTTCGCCGGCCTGGTCGCGGCGCAGGCGGGCGATCCCGCCGCCGCGCTGCCCCATTTCCGCAAGGTGCTGAGCGCCGCGCCCGACGACATGACAGCGCAGCTGAACCTCGCCACCGCCTTGCTCGCCACCGGGCGGCTCGACGAAGCGGGCGCGGTCTGCGCGGCCGGCGCCAATGATCCGAGGCTGCTCCGCATCGCTGCATACGTCCATCAGCAGCAGGGCCGGCTCGTGGAGGCGGCAGCGGTTTATGAGGCAGTGATCAAGGCCGTTCCCGGCGATTGGGAAAGCTTCAACAATCTCGGCAACGTTCGCGCCGAGATCGGCGAAGCAGATGCGGCGGTCGACGCTTTCCGCCAGGCGATCGCGCTGAAGCCAGACATGGTCGAGATCGTCATCAATCTGTCCGACGCGCTTGGCCTGGCCGAGCGCACCGAGGAACGGCAGGCGGTGATGCGGGAGGCAGCCCGCATTTCACCGGAACATTTGCGGGTGCAGATCCAGCTTGGCTTTGCCGAGGCCGAGGCCCGCGATTTCGGCGCGGCCGAGCGGGCCTTTCGCGCCGCGATCCGGCTCGATCCCGCCAATATCGCCGCCTATCTGGAGCTCGCGATCCTCCTCGAGAACATGAACAGGGTCGACGACCTCGCCGCCCTGGTGGATCAGGCGGAGGCAATGGCCGGCGGCGCCGAGACCAATTTCATCCGCGCCTGGGCGCTGCACCGCCAGGGGCGGTTCGCCGAAGCGCTGCCGCTGATCGAGGCGGCGCCGGCCTCAATCGATCCGATGCGCCGCGCCCAGCTCCTCGCCGACATCGCTGACCGGCTCGGACAGACCGACCGCGCCTTCGCCGCATTCACCGCGATGAACGAAGCCGCGGTCGCCGCGAAGCCGCGTCCGCCGGGGCAGACCTATCGCGAGGCAGTCGCCGCAGACGCCGCCTTGCTGACGCCCTCGTGGGTCGCTTCCTGGACCGGAGTCGATCTCGAAAGCGCCCCGCCGGCGCCGGTCTTCCTCCTCGGCTTCCCGCGCTCGGGCACGACCCTGCTCGACACCCTGCTGATGAACCTGCCGGACCTTCACGTGCTCGAGGAGCTGCCGCCGGTCGGCGAGGTGCAGGTGCTGCTGGGCGGGCAGGACCGGCTTGCGGGCTTGAGCTCGGACGAGGCAAACGCGCTGCGCCGTCGTTATTTCGAAGCGCTCGACATCGTCTCGCCGCCCGCTCCGGGCCAGATCGTGATTGACAAATATCCACTGCACATGGCGCGCATCCCGATCATCCACCGCATCTTCCCCAACGCCAGGATCGTCTTCGTCGAGCGCCATCCCTGCGACGCGGTGCTGAGTTGTTTCATGTCGAATTTCGCGCTCAGCCGGGCAATGCGCAGCTTCACCACCCTCGAGGAATCGGCACTGCTTTACGACACCGTGTTCGATGCATGGACGCGCGCCGAGAGCCTGCTGCCGCTGGACGTCCACCGCATCCGCTACGAGCGCATGGTCGAGAATCTCGAGGGCGAGATGCGCGGGCTCCTCTCCTATCTGGGTCTGGAATGGGATCCCAGGGTGCTCGACAACCGCGCCAGCGCCGCGCGGCGCGAGCATATCGCCACCGCCAGCTATGCCCAGGTCGGCGAAGCGATCTACCAGCGCTCCGCCGGCCGCTGGACCCGCTATCGAGACCAGATGGCGCCGGTTCTGCCGATCCTCGCGCCATGGGCCGAACGGCTCGGCTACGACATGTGATGCCCGCCCGGGACGCAATCGAGCGGGCGCTGCAGTTGCTGCGAAGCGGCGACCTTGCCGGCGCGGATCGGGAAACCGAAGCTGCTTCGCGCCTGGCGCCGGACGATCCCGGGCTGCTGCGGCTCCGGGGCTACGTCCTGCAGTCTCGGGAGCGCTTCGCCGAGGCGGCAACCTGCTACGCGAAAGTGGTCGCGCGCGATCCGCGCGATTGGGAGATCTGGAACAATCTCGGCAATGCCCGCCGCGCCGCGGGAGACCGCGGCGGCGCGATCGAAGCGTTGGGCCAGGCGCGGCTGCTTCGCCCCGATTTGCCGGCGATCCATTATAATCTCGGTGTCAGCCTGGCCGAAGCGGGCCGCCTCGAAGAGGGGGCGGCCGCATTCGCGGAAACGGTGCGCCTCGCCCCGGACATTCCGGGCGGGTGGCTGGAGCTGGGGAGGGCGCTGCGCCACCTTGGCCGGCATGACGAGGCGTTGCCGGCCTTGACCCGCGCGGCCGGGCTCGCGCCCGGCACGGCCGATATCGAGATGGAGCGGGCGCGCGCCCTGTCGGGCCTTGCCCGCTACGACGAGGCGGACAGCGCCTATCTGGCCGCGCTCGCGGCGCGGCCCGGCCTGGTCGCCGCTTATGTCGAGCGCGGCCTGCTGCTCGAGCGCGGCAACCGGCTTGAGCGGCTCTCTGCCTTGCTGGACGAGGCCAAAGCGCAGCGCATAAATGCGGCCGACCTCGCCTACCTCCAAGCGCTCGCGCTCGAGCGCGAAGGCAGGTTCGGGGACGCGTTGGCCGAGGCGCGCAAGGCTCCGGACGCGGACGATCCGGTTCGCAAGGCGTCCCTGATCGGCAGGCTCGCCGACCGGGCGGGCGAGGCGGAGGCCGCATTCGCCGCTTATGGCGAGATGAACAGGCTGGTCGCCGCGGCACATCCCGGCGCGAGCGAGGAAGCGGCCGCCTATCGACGGCACGTCGCGGCCCTCACCGATCTGCTGACCCCCGCTTATGCCGCCGGCTGGCCGTCCGCCGCGCCGGAGGGAGCTCGCGCTGCGCCCGTCTTCCTGGTCGGCTTCCCGCGCTCGGGAACGACCCTGCTCGATACAATGCTGATGGGTCATCCGGCCGTCCACGTGCTGGAAGAGGAGCCTATCCTGCAGCGGGTCGGCGCGGCGCTCGGCGATTTCGCGCGCCTGCCCGGCCTTGATGCCGGCGAGGTGGATCGCCTGCGCGCGCTCTATTTCGCCGAGCTCGACGCATTCGATCCCGAAGCCCGCGGCCGCATGGTGATCGATAAATTGCCGCTCAACATCCTCGGCGCGCCGCTGATCCACCGCATCTTCCCCGACGCCAGGCTGATCTTTGCCGAACGCCATCCGTGCGACGTCGTCCTCAGCTGCTTCATACAGCATTTCGAGGTGAACGACGCGATGGCGAACTTCCTCGACCTCGGCGACGCCGCCAGGCTCTACGATCTCGTCCTCGGTTTCTGGACGAGATGCCGGGAGATCCTGCCGCTGGACGTTCACGTCCTGCGCTATGAAGCGTTGGTTGCCGACAAGGCGGGCGAGATGCGCGCCTTGCTCGCCTTCCTCGGGCTGGACTGGGACGACGCCGTGCTCGATAATCAGGCAACCGCGATCAGGCGCGGTCCGATCGCGACACCGAGCTACGCCCAGGTCGCGCAGCCGATCTACAACAGGTCGAGCGGCCGCTGGCATCGTTATCGTGCGGAAATGGCGCCGTTCCTGCCGACCCTGGCGCCGTGGGCGGAGCGGATGGGCTACGGCGGCGTCGAGACTGAGGGGGAATAGTCGGCTTGTGATCGGCCGCGGCGCCGCGCCCGATCTAGGGCCGACCTGCCGTCACATCGAATGCGACACTGATCCGTTCGCCGGCCGGAAAGGGGCTCGTCCCGTGGTGGAGCGTACTGGGAAACAGGACCAGGCGCCCGACCATTGGCTCGATGCGGCGCATCGGCGGGACGTCGAGTCCAAGGCTCGCGGGCGTGCCGCCGATCTCCAGCCAACCTGCCCTGGAGTCGGCGGGCGAAGGCGTGGGCACGGCCCAATAGGAGGCTGCGGAGATGATGCCCTGCGGGTGCATGTGCTGGACGTGAAAGCCGCCTCCGGTCAGGCGAACCGACCACGACCCCCCAAAGGCAAAAGCGCAATCCCGGTGTTTGAGAATGGGATGCGTCGGGTCGAACGGGGGCAGTGCGTTGCGGTAGCGCTCGACGGCCGCACGGATGGAATCGCGGAGCAAGGCGATTTCCGGTTCGATCCGATCGAACAGATTGCCGAGGCTCTGCGTGCCGCCGCGCACCGACTGGTTGACGATTATGGTCCGCGACGCATGAATTGCGCGCAAGCGGTCGGCGATCGCCGAGATTTCGGCTGACGGGATCGGCAGCGCGTCCACCGCGACCAGGCCTTCCTGCCGGTTTAGCCAGCCGAACCGCGGATCGTCGAGCAGCTGCCAGGCGATGCCGCGCAACGCCCAGGCCCCGATATCGTCCGGCGCCAGCTCGGTTTCGACGGCGAGCAGCACCTCGGCCGCTGCCGGGTCACGTTGCCGCAGGCGGTGCTTGGCGAGCGACACCGGCTGCAGCAGGCCGTCCGGGAGCCGTGCAAGGAGAGCCTCCGCCTGATCCACGTCGCCGCCTGCACTCAGAAATGAAAAGGCGGCGGCCGCAAAAGCGGGATCGCCGGTCGTGGCCTCGGCGCGAAGGCATATGGCGGCGGCGGCGGTGAATTCGTCCGCCTTCGCCAGCGTTTCGGCATAGCCGTGCCAAAGTCTCGCGTCGGTGGGCCGCGAAGCGATCGCAGCTTCATAATTCGCGATGAAGGCATTGCGTGCGCCGCCTTCCCACAAAGCGGCCGACAAGACGCTATGCCCTTCATGCCAGGCTGGATCCGCCGCGACAGCGTCGCTCAGGCGTTCGATCGCATCCTGCCGCAGCGCAGCGGTCTCGGCGGCGGCGGCATAACCGAGAAGCAGGTCGCGATTGTGGGGCTCGGCATCGAGCGCACGCCGAAATCGGGTGGAGGCGTCGGGTTCGCCGAGCTCGATCGAAATGCGCGCCCGCGCGTGGCGTGCGTTGCCATGGCTGGCATCCAGTTCGAGTATTTCATCGAGCCGCGCCGCGGCCGCACGAAGATTGCCGCTATTGCGTTCGACCGAGGCGGCCGTCGTCAACCAGCGCAGATTGGGCGGTTCGATCGCCGCCAATGAAGCAAGTTCCGCGCGTGCCTCGTCATAACGGCCCAGCTCGTCGAGGACCATCGCCCGATGCAGCCGGGCAGGCGGGAAGCGCGGTGCGGCGGCGATTGCCGCATCATAGGCCGCGAGCGCGGATTCGAGCTCACCCATCTTGCGCAGCAGATTGCCCAGATTGTTGGCAAGCTGCGCGTCGCCCGGCGTCAGGCCCCACGCCGTTTCAAGCGCCTTCCGAGCATTCTCCAATTCCCCGAGGCGCGACAGGACAAGCCCGTAGAGATGGAGACTCCTGGCCTGGGGCGGTGCCGCGCGCAGCATCTGCTCGATCAGGCGACGCGCCTCGACATAATTTTGGGCGCCGAAAAACTGTTCGGCATCCCGCATCAATCCGTCGAGACCGGAGGTCGGCACGGCCGTTGTCAGGCTGCGGCCTCGGATGCAGCCTTCTCGACCGTGACGAGGCTCAGGGCGCCGTCGCCTTCGTCGACTCTGACCGTCTGGCCGTCCAGGATGTCCCCGCGCAGAATGGCGTCGGCGAGCGGGTCCTGGAGATATTTCTGGACCGCGCGTTTCAGCGGCCGGGCGCCATAGACCGGATCGTAGCCGACCCTGCCCAGCCAGGCGCGGGCGCCGTCGGTGAGATCGAGACGTATCTTGCGGTCTTTCAGCAGCTGCTGCACGCGGGCGACCTGGATGGAGACGATCGGGCCCATATTCTCCTGGCTGAGCCGGTGGAACAATATGATCTCGTCGAGGCGGTTGAGGAATTCCGGCCGGAAGTGGGCGCGAACCACCTCCATCACCTGCGGCTCGACATCCTCGACCTTCTGCCCGTCGGCAAGGCCTGTCAGATACTGGCTGCCGAGGTTCGAGGTCAGGATGATGATCGTGTTGGTGAAATCGACGGTGCGGCCTTGGCCGTCGGTCAGCCTGCCGTCGTCGAGCACCTGCAGCAGGACGTTGAAAACGTCCGCATGCGCCTTCTCGACCTCGTCGAACAGGACCACCTGATAAGGCCGCCGCCGCACCGCTTCGGTCAGCACGCCGCCCTCCTCATAGCCGACATAGCCGGGAGGGGCGCCGATCAGACGGGCGACGCTGTGCTTCTCCATGAATTCCGACATGTCGATGCGGACCATGGCGTGGGGATCGTCGAACAGGAATTCGGCAAGCGACTTGGTCAGCTCGGTCTTGCCGACGCCGGTGGGGCCGAGGAACAGGAAGCTGCCCAGCGGCCGGTTCGGATCCTGCAGGCCGGCGCGGGCGCGACGGATGGCGCGGCTGACGGCGGCGACCGCATGCGCCTGGCCGACGACGCGCTTGCCGATTTCCTCTTCCATCGCCAGCAATTTGGCGCGCTCGCCTTCGAGCATCCGCTCCATCGGAATGCCGGTCCAGCGCGCGACCACCGCGGCGATGTCCTCGGCGGTCACCTCCTCGCGCAGCATCGCGCTGCCCTTGACCGCGGCGGCCTCCTCGAGCTGCTTCTCCAGCGCGGGGATGCGGCCATATTGAAGCTCGCCGGCACGGGCGAGGTCACCGCTGCGCTGAGCCTGCTCGAGCTCGAGCCGGGCCGCGTCGAGCTGGGCCTTGATCACGGCCTCGCCGGCGATCTTGTCCTTCTCGGCCTGCCAGCGGGTGGTGAGCGCGGCCGATTGCTCCTCGAGGCCGGAAAGCTCGGCTTCGAGCGTCTTCAGCCGGTCCTTGGAGGCGGCGTCCTTCTCCTTCTTCAGCGCCTCGCGCTCGATCTTGAGCTGCATGATCCGCCGGTCGAGCGTCTCGATCTCCTCGGGCTTGGATTCCACCTCCATGCGGATGCGGCTCGCCGCCTCGTCCATCAGGTCGATCGCCTTGTCGGGCAGGAAGCGGTCGGTGATGTAGCGGTTGGAAAGCGTCGCCGCGGCGACCAGGGCGGCGTCGGTGATCCGAACGCCATGGTGCAGCTCATATTTCTCCTTGAGCCCGCGCAGGATCGAGATAGTGTCCTCGACCGTCGGCTCGCCGATGAAGACCGGCTGGAAGCGCCGCTGCAGCGCCGGGTCCTTCTCAACATATTTGCGATATTCGTCGAGCGTGGTGGCGCCGATGCAGTGCAGCTCGCCGCGGGCCAGGGCCGGCTTGAGCAGGTTCGACGCGTCCATCGAGCCTTCGCCGGCGCCGGCGCCGATCAATGTGTGCATCTCGTCGATGAACAATATGACCTCGCCCTCGGCGCCGCGAACCTCGTCGAGCACGCCCTTCAGCCTCTCCTCGAACTCGCCGCGATATTTCGCGCCGGCGATCAGGCTGCCCATGTCGAGCGCCATCAGCCTTCGGTCCTTGAGGCTGTCCGGGACGTCGCCATTGGCGATGCGCAAGGCGAGCCCCTCGGCGATCGCGGTCTTGCCGACGCCGGGTTCGCCGATCAGCACCGGATTGTTCTTGGTGCGGCGGGCGAGGATCTGAACGGTTCGGCGAATCTCCTCGTCGCGGCCGATCACCGGATCGAGCTTGCCGTCCCGCGCCGCCTGGGTGAGGTCACGGGCGAACTTCTTGAGCGCGTCGTAGCGGTCCTCGGCGCTTTGGGTGTCTGCGCTTCGGCCGCCGCGCAGCTCGTTGATCGCGGCGTTCAGCGTCTCGGCCCTGAGCCCGGCATCCTGCAGCGCCTTGCCGGCGTCGGTGTTGGACAGGACGAGGGCGAGCAGGATCCGCTCGACGGTGACGTAGGAATCGCCCGCCTTCTGGGCGATCTGCTCGGCCTGGTCGAGTAGCCGGATGGTCTCGCCGTCGAGCGCAGGCGCCGCGCTGGCGCCGGCCCCGGAAACCACCGGAATCTTGGCGAGCGCTTCGTCGGTTTCGCGCCGCGCCGCCTCGGCGCTGCCGCCGGCGCGGGCGATGAGGCCCGCCGCCATGCCCTGCTCGTCCTCGAGCAGGGCCTTCAGCACATGCGCCGGCGCGATCCGTTGATGGTTCATCCGCGAAGCCACGGTCTGAGCCGATTGCAGGAAGCCGCGCGCGCGATCTGTGAATTTCTCGAGGTTCATGAGCGTCCCTGTTCCTTTGGGCGCGATGTAGTGTGGCAATCGAGCCACACAAGCGGTGCGGACAACGAATTGGGCGTGCGGCCGAGAAGGGATCGCGGCGGCGGGACCCCGAAAACGGCTCCCGCGTCGGCGGCGGCTGATCGCTTCATTGTTTGCCGAACAAGTCGGCCCAGCGCTTGGCCGTAGCCAGGGTCTGTTGCGGGCGGAATCCGGGCAGCGGGCCGAACTCTCGAAGATCGTGCAGGATCGTCAGCATGTCGGTCAGCCAGAGCCGGTTTTTCGTGTTGAAGCGCGTGAAGTTGCTCGCGTTCGCGTCCTGATTGCCTGGCCGCGGATCCACGCCGACGGCCCGCAGCATGCCTTCGAGATGGTTTGCGGCAACCGCCCAGTTCGCGCGCAGATTCGCCTGCGCACTTTCATCGTCAGGACCCGCCGGCGCCCAATGATGGAGCCATGAGCGGAAGGCCCAGCCGAGCGCCCTCAAAGGCGAGGGCAAGGGCAGCTCCAGCGGATTTTCGCCGACCGGCCAGAACAGCTGGAGCGTCTCCATGAACGCGCGTTGGCCGTAGGCCCATGGCACGGTAACGATTGTCGCACTTTCGACGAGGGCTATGACCCTGGACCGCAGCATCGGCGATTGGGCGACGGCGCCTTGCCCCAGCCAAACGAGCAGCTGATCGACGGTCGGCTGCGTCAGGTCCTGTCCCTGACGCAAATTGACGATTCGCTGCACGACACCCTCGATCGGTCCGGCCCGCGCCAGCTCCGCCGCGGCCGGTTGCGCGCTCGCGGCCGCGCGCGCGCCCATGATATCCGCCTCGCGCTCGAGGCGGGCGTCCTCGTTGATGGCGATTCCCCGCAGCTGTGTGGTCGCCGCCACCCGTCCTTGCTTCTGCTGGACGACATGCCAGGCCTCGTGCGGCAGGTGCCGCTCCTGGCCGGGGCCGAGATGGATGTCGGCGCCTTTCGCATAAGCGAGCGCGCCGAGCCTTGCCGGCTCCGGCGAATCGCGGTGGACCCGGACATCGTCCATCGCGATCCCCGATTGCTTCTCGACACCCGCTTTCAACGAAGCGGGCAGGCCGGCGCGGCTCGGCGATCTTGGCGCAGACGCGGCGGATTGCGCGGCTCTGAGCTGGATCGCGTGCCAGATCGCGCTGCGTTGCGGACCGGAGTGGCGAGGGGGCCGGCCGACAGTCGGTGGGGCGCCTTGCTTCGCGGCGGAAACGGGCCGGGCATATCGCTTCATTGGGCATTCCCCCGACGTCCGGCGGTAGCGGCTAATCAATGCTCAGTGCGCTACTTCCACAAATGAACACCGCCATTATGGCCGTGCTTGGCGTGCACGCGCATATCTACCAGCACCATCTCGTACGGATTGTTCAGGTGATGCCAGGTCAGCTTGCCGGTCCGCGCATTCGGATAGAGCATGTCGGCGATCGCGAAATGCTGGGAACGCGACGCCTTGGGCAGGGACACCGCCTTGCCCGACGGCATGACTCCCTTCTTCTTGTCCGTGAGGTCCGTGCTCATCTGCACCTTGGACGCGCTGACCAGCGGATCCGACCATGCGATGCTGGAGGCTGCGATCGAGTCGCCGGACAGGATGTTGTAGCTGGCGATGATCGTCGCGGGATTGACGGAGAAGTCGATATTTCCGCCCGTGTCGCGATAATAGACAACGTCGGCATAATTCGTCCCGGTGTGGTTGCCGGTATAGCCCGTATTGTAGCTGTAGGTGTTGCCGGTGCGCGCCATTTGCACCACGCTTTGGCTCTTGGCCTGGATGCCGAGGAGGGTGCACAATTGCGATCTCGTGTGAACCCCCCCGAACTTCCATTGATAATAGATGGTCACGAGATGGTTCGGAATTCTCTGCCCGGCATTGCGCAGCAGGGGCAAGGCAAGATTCTTGAATATTTCGAACAGGACCGGGTCGGGCAGCCGCTTCAGTCCGGTGGGGGTGAGATCCGACCAGGCGATCGGTTCCTCGGGGGCCGGGCTGTCCGAGCCATGGTCGTCATCGCTCGCCTCGGCGGAGTCGCGCGCCTGGAACCGCCCCGCCTTGCTGGCAATCCAATTGGCGTCGCTGTTCAGGATCTCCACCCATAACAGCCCTTCGCCGGGCAGGTTCACCATCGCGACATGGGTCGAGAAGGATGTTGTCGGCAACAAGGGCGCCAGTGCGGCCGCCTGTTGCTGGCTGATCGAATCGGGGTGCCTCGGCGCGCCGTAAAAGGAGTTCGTGTTTGAGAAGCGCAGGCATTGCATCACGGCCTGGGCGGTCTCCCCCGCTGCCGTTCGGCGTGCCGGGGCGGCGACGCGTTGCGCCGGTGCGGCGGAATCGGCGAGGCTCAGGGCCCTGTCGCCCATGAGGTCGGCCTCCCGCTCCAGCCCGCTATCGTCGTTGATCGGGACGGCGCCGTGCATCTGCATTGTCGGCTTCACCCGCCCCTGGGCCTGCTGGACGACGTGCCATGCCTCGTGCGGCAGATGCCGCTCCTGGCCCGGCCCGAGATGAATGTCCCGGCCCTGCGCGAAGGCATAGGCGCCGAGCCTGGCCGGCGCCGCGGAATTGCGGTGGACACGGACGTCGTCCATCGCCAGCCCGGACAGGCGCTCGATCCCCGTCCGGAGCGGCATCGGCAGGCCAGCGCCGCTTTCCGTCTTCGCGGGTGGGACCGCCTGCGATCGCGCGGCCTTGAACTGGAGGGCGTGCCACGTCGCGGACCGGTGCGGAGGGCCGGTTCGACGTGGTGCGGCCGCGGGCTGGCGGGGCCCGACCTTCTTCAGCGACCGGATGGAAACAGGCTCGGCAAACCTGGGCATCGCGCCTCCCTTGGCCCGGAGATGCCGCGCCAAAGCGCAGGATGATACCTCTGGTCAGACAAGTAAAGCGCCGCAATGCCTCGCCGCGGGCGCCCGTACAGGCTCTGACGACTTGGGCCGGTCCGCACCAGGACCGCCACCGGCTTGTCCGCCTGGAAAGCTCGCGGCCTTCGGACATGGTCCATCGGCAAAGCTCAACATGGGTTCCGGGTACGGGCGGCCCGAACCGCATCGCCGCCGCGCTTACTTGATGTCGCGCTCCACCTGGTCCTTGATCTTCCTCTTTTCCTTGTTCTGGTCGCCCAATTTGAGGTGCGAGAACTTTTTCATCTTGTCCTCGACCGCCGCTTTGCGTTTGGCCGCTCGTCTGGTCAGATAGGCCTGTGCGAGGTCGCCCAGCTTCTTTTCGGTCCACAGACCCGTCAGTTCGGCCGGGATGGGCTCGTCATCCTCCAGCGGAAAGGCGCTCGCCACCACCCGCGCTGCATCCAGATCCTGTATTGCCTTGGTCTGGATGTGGGCCGCGAGGGCCTGGGCGAGGACGGCGGCCTGCTGATCATATTTCGCCTTTCGCTCCTGGATGAACGTGGATTTCCCGCTTTGCGGCGCCGGCGCATGGCCGTGCTCGCCGGCTTTTGCCTCCGCGATTGCGGCGCGATAGGCGGGGACTTCGTAGCGCACGCCTTCGCCCTGCTGGTTTGTGTACCCGGCCGCGGCCGGGGTCGCATTGCCGGACCAGGTGCAGATGAAGGCGAACTTGTCCGCCCCGACATAGGCCGCCTTCTTCACCGCCCCGTCTCCCGCGGTGGCGGTGACGGCGTCGGTCGCGGCGCGGACTTCCTCCGCGTGGGTTCCTCTCGATTCCGGCACCGAAATGCTCTTCTTGTAACGGAGTACACCGGACTTGACCGCGGCCAGGCCGGCGTCGGAGGCCGGCGGCGGGCTGTCGACGGCGATGTCCTGCCCATGTGTCATTTCCGAGCTCTCGCAAGTGCCCACCGCGTAATTCTGGACGTTGTCGCCGGTCCCGATCTGCACGTTGTTCGCCTTCAGCTTTTCGGCGATGTCCTGATTGGCGATGCCGTAAGCCTTGCCGAACGTGGCCGCCCACGAACTCCACAGGGTGACGAAGGTTATGTAGCGCACCTTGGTGGTCAGATCGCCATTGCTCGTCTGGTTGGTGAAGATGCACGAGCCGTCCCTGATGGTGTCGGCATGGGCGGCGACAACCGGCCAGCGGGCGCCCTCGCCGGCGATCTTGGTGACCGCGTCGGCGCCGGCCGTGGCCTCGACGGTGGTGGGATCATTCTCGTTGAAATCGTGGACATTGCTATATTCGCCCTGGCCCATCAGGACCTGGGAATCCGGGTCGTGCATCTTCTTGTCTATGTTGCGCCCGGTGTCGGTGACATGGATAACATAGCCGCTCCATCGATTGCCGAAATGATAGTCCAGGACCAGATTCTTGCTGGCCTGGTTCAGCTTGTAGCGCCCGGCGAACCGCACGCGCACCGGGTCGAAGAAATTCACATTCTGCTTTTCGGCATCGTCGGGATTGAAGTTCCAGTTGTTGCCCGCCTCGGCACTGGTGTCCGCGCCGACCTTGGCGGCTTTCGCGCAGATCGCCTTCAGCAGGTCGCTGCGTCTGGGCTTCTCGATCAGCGGGGCGTCCCAGCGGATGCTCACGCTTTTTGCGCCGCCGCTGAAATAGACGATGTTGGCGGCGTTCACGGCGGCGACGTCCTCGGTGGGCGTGAGCCGCTTCATCTGGACTGCGCCGCCCGACGGCGCAGCGGCGGCGCGGTGCGCGGCCGGCTGCGCGCCGCGTGCAGGCTCCATCGCCAGCGCCCGTTCCCCGAACAGATCCGCTTCCCGCTCCAGCGCGCTGTCTTCGTTGATCCCGACGCCCTTCGCCTGCAGCGTCGGCCTTACCCGCCCCTGCTTTTGCTGGACGATGTGCCAGGCCTCGTGGGGCAGATGCCGCTCCTGCCCCGGGCCGAGATGGATGTTGCCGCCGCTTGCAAAAGCGAGCGCCCCGAATTTGGCCGGCTCAGGCGAGTTGCGATGCACGCGGACGTCGTCCATCGCCACGCCGGACAGGCGCTCGATGCCCGCCTGTAGCCGCGCGGGAAGGCTGGAAACCCCCCGCGACTGAGGGGCGGCGCCGGGCGCGGCCGTTTGCGCGGCCTTGAGCTGGATCGCGTGCCAGATCGGGCCGCGCTGCGGACCGGCACGGCGCGGCTGACTCGCGGCCGTTTGCGGCGGCGCGGCTCTTTTCGCTGACGCGGCGGCAACGGGCCTGGCAAATCTCCTCATTGCGCGTCCATCCTCAATCCGGCGAAATATGTTCTTCCTGCCACGAGGGCGGGTCGGGGGCGGGTGCCGGCGCAGCGGCCGGTGCGGCTGCCGGCGCGCCGGCGGGCGGCACTGCCACGATTGGCGGCTCCCTGGTGATCTTGATCTTGCCGCCGGTCATGTCGGCGATCGCCCAGGCTCCGGCCAGCTGCTGTCCATCCATGCTGGTGGCGACGCTGACCGGTATCCGGCTCAATGTCTTGAGGATCCGGTTGATCTCGGCATCGGATCGGGCGGGAGTCTCGATATCCACGTCGTTCCGCGCCCAATCGACGAATCGCGCTTCAGCGTGGAAGCGGATGGTGAGCTTCGGCCTTTGCGCGACCGGCCTCTGGTCCTGGCCCCAGGCCTGGGCGCGGGCCAGCATGCGGGCCGGCATCTGCTCCTCGAACGCCGAATAGGCGATCTCCATGGCGGGCACCCAGGGCACGACGTTGCTGGTCACGTCCTTGCCGCCATATTCCGCCCTGAGCAGATGGCCGCCGATGAATTCATCGCCCGGGACCTTGATCGCCCTGTCCGTCTTCGCGAGCCGGTTGAGGGGTCCCGCCTGCTTGCCCCGCCGCTTGCCCTTCTCGCCGGCATATTTGCCGTCGGGGCCGAGCGGCAGGTCGTAATCCTTGTTGATATCGTCCGGCTTGAGCTGGGAAAGCGTGCCGCGCGGCGCCGGCACGTGCCTGAGCGCTTTGCCGGACGGGATGTCACTGGCCCCGAGCCGGTCCGCCCTCGCGCCGCTCTGCGTCGCTTCGCGCTCCAGGTCCGGATCGTCGTTGATGCCGCCAAAGGCCAGCGCTCGCGTTGCGTCCACCCGTCCCTGCTTCTGCTGGACGACATGCCAGGCCTCGTGCGGGAGGTGCCGCTCCTGCCCGGGGCCGAGATGGATGTCGGCGCCCTGGGCGAAGGCGAGCGCGCCGAGCTTCGCCGGCTCGGAAGAATTATGATGGACGCGGACATCATCCATGGCGATGCCGGAGAGATGCTCGATGCCTGCCTTCAGGCCGGCGGGAAGGCCGTCCCGTCCCGCCGCCGCGGCCTCGGCCCTGGCCGACTGCGCCGCGCGCAACTGGAGCAAATGAGCAAGCGGCGAACCCTGCCGCGCCGGGCGGGCTTGCGGCTCGGCTGGCCGCCTGGGCGCGCTCCTCGTGGGCGGCGCGGCAACGCGATCGGCATAAAGCGACATGCCTTCGTCTCCCGGTGAGCGCGGCCGCCAAACCCCCAGCCTAATCGTGGCGAAGCAGGGTGTAAACATGCGCCACTTGCCTTGTCGCCGTCGCTCCAGTCCCAATTCCGTTATGCTGCAATGCACAAAAATGTTGAACATCGCGATGGACTGGCGCAATCTGTGGTCATGAGTTCGAGTAGAATCGTGCTGGAGGCGATTGCCCGGCGCCGCTGCCTTGAGGCTACCTACAACCGCATGGCGGTCCGGCTGGCTCCTCACATCCTCTACACGCGCCACGACGAATTGTTCGTCGACGCGGTGACCGTCGCGCGCGACGGCAAGCGGCCGCGCGAGCCGAAGCTCGGCACGTTCAAGCTCGATGGCCTGCGCGATCCCGCTGTCGCCGGCCAGCAATTCCGGCTTGAGCCGGGCTTCGACCCCGGCGACGCCAAATATGCCGGCGTGACCCTGCTCGTGGCCGAGATGGACTGACGTACGCTCAAGCAAGCTGCTAATCGATCCGCCATGGCGGAGGAGTTGAAGAACCTGGTGCGCGCCGAGCTGGCGCAGTCGGTCGATCCGCGGGTGACGGCAATGGCCGCGGCGATCGCCGGCCTTTATCCCGCCGCCGCGCGGGCGGTCCTGTTCTACGGCTCGTGCCTTCGGCAAAGCGAGCTCGATGGGCTCATGCTCGATTTCTACCTGATCGTGTCGGACTATCGCGATGCCTATCCCGGCATCTGGCTGACGGTTGCCAACACCCTGCTCCCGCCCAACGTCTTCCCGTTCGCCCAAGACGGCCTGGCCGCCAAATATGCAGTGCTCAGCGAGGCGGATTTTGCGCGGCTCAACGGACCCGAAGCCGGCGACGTCTCGGTCTGGGCGCGCTTCGCGCAGCCGTCGCGCCTGGTCTGGGCCGCGGACGAGACAGCGCGCGCGGCGGCGGTGGCGGCGGTGGCGCGGGCGGCGCCGACCCTGCTCTCCTGGGCGGCGCCGATGACGTGGGACAGGGACGATCCGCTCGCCGTCTGGCGGCAGGGCTTCGCGCTCACTTATGCGAGCGAGCTCAGGGCCGAGCGGAAGGGGCGATCGGAATCGGTCGTCGATACCGACCCCGAGCGCTATGCGCGTTTCGGTGCCGCCGCGATCGCGGCGCCGGCGCCGTACGCGGCGAAGGCGTGGAAGCGCTTCAGGCGGCGCGGCAAGATGCTGTCACTGGCCCGGCTCGCCAAGGCGGCGACCACCTTCGCCGGTGGCGCCGACTATCTGGCCTGGAAGATCAACCGCCACGCCGGAACGCAGATTGAGGTCAGGCCCTGGCAGCGGCGCTGGCCGATCCTTGGGGCGCTCATTCTGCTGCCTCGTCTTTTTCTGCGCGGGGCGATCCGCTGATCCGCCCGGCCAGCGCCGTTGCCACCGCGGTGGCAAGGGCGTTGACCGTGAACGGCTTCCTCAGCAGCGCGCGGCCGGCCAGGTCCCCGGCGTCGCCCGCTTCGCCGACATAACCGGTGACGAACAGCAGTCCGATGTCGGGATAGAGCCGCGTCACCTCGGCAGCGAGCTCGGTGCCGGTCATTTCCGGCATCATGACGTCGGTCACGACCAGCTCGATGTCGGGATCGCGGGCGAGGATGTCGAGCGCCTCGCGGCCGCTGGCGACCGGGTGGGGGCGATAGCCGAGCTCTTCGAGCGCGCCGGTGGTCGAGCGGCTGACGCGGGGATCGTCCTCGACGACGAGGATGGCCGCGCCCGGATAGTTGAGCGGCGGATCGCCGCGGCGGACGCTGGCTTGGGTCACGCGCCCGGCGGCCTGCTCGGCGGCCGCGGTCGAACGGGGAAGGTAGAGTGAGACCTTGGTGCCGCGGCCCAGCTCGGATTCGATGGCAACGTCGCCGCCCGATTGGCGGGCGAAGGCGAAGATCTGGCTGAGGCCGAGGCCGGTGCCCTTGCCGACCGCCTTGGTGGTGAAGAACGGCTCGAACACCCGGTCGAGATGCTCCGGAGCGATGCCGCCGCCAGTGTCGGCGACGCGGATCCGGACATAATCGCCAGCCGGAAGATTGGCGATCTCCGCTTCGGCCAGCGCGATATTGTCGACCTGGAGGCTCATGTCGCCGGCGCCGTTCATCGCGTCGCGGGCGTTGACGGCAAGGTTCAGGATCGCATTTTCGAGCTGGGTGGGATCAGCCCAGACATGCCAGGGTTGGTTGGCGAAGCGGGTGTGGACACTGATCCGCTCGCCGATCGCGCGATCGACCAGCTCGAGCATGTTCTCGACCAACTCGGCCGGGGCGACGGCGTCGGGCAGCAACGGCTCGGCGCGGGCGAAGGCGAGCAGCCGCCGGGTCAAGGCGGCCGCGCGGGTCGCGCCCTCCATCGCATTGTCGAGGTGGAATTCGACCTCGCGGCGCGAGCCGTGGAGCTTGCGGCGCGCGAGATCGAGGCCGCCGACGACGACCGCCAGCATATTGTTGAAATCATGGGCGATGCCGCCGGTCAACTGGCCGACCGCCTCCATCTTCTGGACCTGGCGAAGCTGCGCCTCGGCGGCGGCGCGCTCGGTCGCCTCTTCCTTCAGCGCCGCATTGGCGTCGGAAAGCTCGCGGGTGCGCGCCTGCACCGCCTGCTCCAGGTCGAGCGCGCGCCACGCCTGCGCCTCGGCCTCGCGCCGCGCCGCCACGCCTTCGGTGAAGGCGCGCCAGGCGAGCAAAGCGAGGCCCAGGGCGCCGAGGCCGATCAGCACGGCAAGCCAGCCCAGCCAATCGGTATAACGGTCGGCGCGGGTGACCAGGCCCTGGGTTTCGGCCATGCGCGCGTCGAGATTGGCGCGCTCGGCGGCGGCGATCGCCTCGAGCCGCTCGCGCAGGGCCGGCAGGGTCGGCGAGGAGGATGCCTGATAGAGCAGGCCGGTGCCGCCGCTGCCGCGCTGGCCGGCGGCCGCGGTGGCGGCGGGGGCGAGCTCGGCGCCGCGGCGCTGGTAGAGCGCGCGCAAGGCGAGGACGCTGCGCGCCTGGATGGGATCGTCGCGGGTCAGCCGCTCCAGCTGGCCGATCTGCCATCCGGCCGATCGCCATTCGTTATAATAAGCCGTGCCGGTCTGCCGCCGTTCGTCGAGCACATAGCGTCCGAGCGCCGCTTCCGATCGCGCGATGGTGGCGTCGATATTGCGGGTGAGGATGGTGATCTCGGCGCTGCGCCGTTCCCAGCCGATCGCCGCGTCGCGGGCGCGGTTCGATGCGGTGATGATGACGATCAGGGCGATCAGGGCAAGCGTCGCCAGCAGCGCGCCAGCGCTGACCCACAAAGCACGCCAGGACGAAGGGCTGCCCTCCGCCCCGGCTTCCACAGCCGCCTCCGCCATATGCGGAATTTACGGCAGTGCGCGCACGGTTGGAAGCGTTGCGGCGGGCATCCGGCGCCCGGGAAGGCTCGGTTTGTCGCAGTTAACCATGTTCGCGCCAACCGCGCTAAATGACTCCGACCGTCTTGCCGGCATTTTCGAACATATTGAGGATCCGCCCGACCTCCTCGTCGCTATGCTCGGCGCAGAGCGAGCAGCGCAGCAGCGTCATGTTGGCGGGGGTGGCGGGAGGCCGCGCCAGGTTCACGTACAGGCCCTCGGCGAGCAGGGCTTCCCACATTGCCGCGCCTTTTTCGAGATCGGGCATGATCACCGCGATGATCGCCGATTGCGGCGTTTCGGTGCCGAGGGTGAAGCCGAGATCCTTGAGTCCGCCATGGAGGCGCTTGCTGTTCTCCCACAAATGGGCGCGCTTGTTGGTGCCGTGCATGAGCTTGCGGATCGAGGTCGCCGCGGTGGCGACCACGCTCGGCGGCAGCGAGGCGGTGAACACATAGGGCCGGCAGACCAGGCGGAGGATCTCGAACTTGGGATGGTTGGAGACGCAGAAGCCGCCGACCGTGCCGACGCTCTTGGAGAAGGTGCCGATCACGAAATCGACCTGGTCGAGCACGCCCTGGTCCTCCGCCACGCCGCGCCCGTTGGGGCCGATGAAACCCATCGAATGTGCCTCGTCGACCAGCACCATCGCGCCGGCCACCTTGGAGACCGCGATCATCTCCTTCAGCGGCGCGACGTCGCCGAGCATCGAATAGACGCCCTCGAGCACGACCAGCTTGCCAGCTTCGGCGGGAATGCGGGCGAGGCGCTTCTCCAGCGCCGAGACGTCGTTGTGGCGGAACGGCACAACCTCGGCATTGCCCATCGCGCAGCCGTCGTAGATCGAGGCGTGGCTGTCGATGTCGAGGACGATGTAGTCGCCCTTGCCGGCGATCGTCGCGATCACGCCGAGATTGGCCTGGTAGCCGGTCGAGAAGACCATGGCATGATCCATGGCGTAGAATTCGCGCAGCGCCTGCTCGCATTCCTTGTGGCCCTGATAGGTGCCGTTGAGGACGCGGCTGCCGGTCGTGCCCGAGCCATATTCGTCCAGCGCCTTCTTGCCAGCGGCGATGACGTCGGGATCGAAGGTCATGCCCATATAATTGTAGGTGCCGAGGAGGATGGTCTCCTTGCCGCTGATGACGGCGCGGGTCGGCGAGAGCACCTTCTCCATCACCAGGCTGAACGGGTCCTTGACCCCTGTGTCGAGCAAAGCCTGGCGCTGGGCGATCAGCGCGTCGAACTTGGAGAAGAGATCCGGCGCGGCGGCCGTTTCGGCGGGCGGGGCGGCGGCGGCGCGCGCGCTCATGAATCGGCCCTCAACGTCTCGATCGCGTCGACCAGCTGGCCGATCGTCTCGATCTCGGCCTGCATGTTCATGGTGATGAGGATGTCGAATTCGTCTTCCACGTTGGCGACGAAATCCATCACCACCAGCGAATCCCATTCGAGATCGCCGGCGAAGGTCGTGGCTTCGGAAAGATCGGCGCCCTTCTTGTTGAACGGCGCAATCAGCTGCACGACCTTGTCATAGGTCTCGTCTCTGTCGGTCATGGCTGCCCTTTAGGTTTGCGGGACCCAAGTGCCAAGCGAATAGGGCCGCAAGAGGGCGGATGCTTGGCAAGGCGATGATGACCGTGCCATGACGCCTGCATGACAGATGCTGTTCCCACCGGCGCCGTGGACGCCGAGCCGCCCGCTTCCAAATCCTATCCGCCCAACGCCGTGCACATGATGCGCACTGCCCAGCTCGCCCAGATCCAGCTCTCCGCGATGGCGGATGCCAAGGCCAGCATCCTGATGGGCGCGACCTTCGTGATCTTCACCATCACCATCGGCCAGGCGCGCACCGGGGCGGCGCCGCTGCCGCTGCTGATCCTGGGCGGGGCGGCCTTCTTCTCCGCGATATTCGCCGTGCTCGCGGTGCTGCCGCTGATCCGGAGCAAGGTGCGGACCGGCGAGCCCAACATCCTGTTCTTCGGTGTGTTCAGCCAGATGGACGAGGAGGAGTTCATCGACGCGGTGACCGCGCGGCTGCGCACCGAGGACAGCATCTACCGGACGATGGCGCGCGACGTCCATCAGGCGGGCACCATCCTGCAGAACAAGAAATACCGGCTGCTCGGCATCGCCTACCGCATCTTCCTCGCCGGGCTGGTGGCGAGCTGCGCAGCCTACGTCATCCGCTTCCTGATCTGAAGCTCACCGCAGCCAGCCCTGCGCCTGATACCATTCCGCGGTCGCCTTGAGCCCGGTGGCCGTGCGGATGGCGGGAGCCCACAGATTTTCCGGCGGGCGGGCCTCGGCTGTGACCACCCAGTCCGGATGGCAGTAGAAGCGGACCCGATCGGGAGTCAGCTTGGCTTTCGAACGGCGAACCAGTCGGCCGACCTGCGCCGCGCCCTGCATCACCACCTTCGGCACGGCGAGCGTGGCCGCGCGCTTGCCGAAGATGCGGCCCAGGGTGCGGGCGAAATGGCGATGGTCCCAGCCCTCGAGGCGGCCGTCATCGGGTTCGTAGGTCTGCAGGAACGTGTCCGGACGGTCGGCCAAAGCGAGGATCAGGCGGCAGAGATCCTCGACATGGAGAACCGAGAAGCGCCCCTTTGGCGGCAGCGCGACCAGGCCGCGGCGGGCCATCTTGAACAATTCGAAAGTCTCGCGGTCGCCGGGCCCGTAAATGGCGGGTGGGCGCACGATCGTCCAGTCGAGCCCCGATGCCGCGACCACCCGCTCCGATTTCGCCTTGGACCAGCCATAATCGGAAAGCTCGGGCTCGCGCGCGGCGAGCGACGAGATGTGGATGAAGCGGCGAACGCCTGCGGCGCGGGCGGCGTCGATCATCGCCAGCGTGCCCCCGACATTAACCGCCTCGAAGCCGTCGCGGCTGGCGGCGTTGATCAGGCCGGCGATATGGACCACCGCGTCGGCGCCCTGGCAGAGTGTGGTGAGGCTCTCCGGCTGGTCGAGCGAGCCTTCGATCCAGGTGATTCCGTCCTGCGCCGGGCGCCAGCCGCGGGTCAGCGCGCGGATCTCGTATCCGGAGGCGCGGGCGATGCGCAGCAGATGGCCACCGACGAATCCCGTGCCCCCGGTGATTGCGAGGATGCGGCCGCGGCTCATAATGGCGACCAGTCCTCGTCAACCGGCCCGGCCGCGTCGCTGGCAAGCCGTCCGATGCGATCGATCAGGGCGTCGAGGATCGCGTCCACGCCGTCGCCGGTCGCGCCCGAGACCGCGAAGACCGGCGCCCCCGATTCCGCCGCCAGCTCGGCGGCGAGCGCCGCGGACAGCTCGTCGTCGATCAGATCGCACTTGTTGAGCGCGATCACTTCGGGCTTGTCGGTCAGGCCCGCCCCATAAGCGTCGAGCTCGTCGCGGACGGTGCGGTAGGCCGCGGCCACGTCCTCGAGATTTGCGTCGACCAGATGGAGCAGCACGCGGGTGCGCTCGACATGGCCGAGGAAGCGGTCACCGACCCCGGCGCCCTCGGCCGCGCCCTCGATCAGCCCGGGAATGTCGGCGAGGACGAAGTCCACATTCTTGTGGCGGACCATGCCAAGCTTGGGATGGAGCGTCGTGAAAGGATAATCGCCGACCTTGGCCTTGGCGTTCGAGACTGCGTTCAGGAAGGTGGACTTGCCGGCATTGGGCAAGCCGACCAGGCCGGCATCGGCGAGCAATTTGAGCCGCAGCCAGACCCAAAGCTCCTCGCCCGGCCAGCCGGTGCCATGCTGGCGCGGAGCGCGGTTGGTCGAGGTCTTGTAGCTGGCATTGCCGCGGCCGCCGTCGCCGCCCTTGAGCAGAACGACCTGCTGGCCGATCTCGGTCATGTCGACGAGGACATGCTCCTTGTCCTCGGAAAGGACCTGCGTTCCGACCGGGACCTTGATGATGAGATCGTCGCCGCCGCCGCCGGTGCGGTTGCGGCCGGCGCCGCCCTTGCCGCGCGGCGCCTTGAAATGCTGGGTGTAGCGGAAGTCGATCAGGGTGTTCAGGCCCTCGACCGCCTCGAAGATGATGTCGCCGCCCTTGCCGCCGTCGCCGCCGTCGGGCCCGCCATATTCGACGAACTTCTCGCGCCGGAAGCCCACCGCGCCGGGGCCGCCGGAGCCGGAGCGGATGAAGATCTTGGCCTGGTCGAGAAAATGCATGGCGAGCATGTAGGGAAGAAGGGGCGGAATCGGAACCCTTCAAGGGTCGCAGACCAAGATCCTCCCCGTCCCGGCGAGGATCCAGGATATCAGCTCCCACCCTCGCCCAGCTTCGTACTGGCGAGCAGCAGGTGCCGGACGATCTCGCGCGCCTTGTCGCGGCCGAGGCCGAGCGACGCGGCCATTTCCGCGCCGAGCAGAGAATCGCCCATTGCGACCAGCACGATCCACAAGGTGGTCTCTGTCACCGGCCGGTCCTCATGGCCGGCCCGCAGATGATCGACCAGCTGGTGGATCGCCTCGAGCACGGGATTGAGCGCGTCGCGATTGCCGGAAAGGATCATCCAGGCGGCGAGCGCGCCGGCGCCCTCCCTGCCGAAGGCGTCGAACACGCGGTCGACGATCTCGATCGGATCGGCCTGATGGGCGCGGGCACGCTGCACCGCCTCCTCGATCCCGGCGCAGACGCGATTGCTGATCAGCTCGGCCAGCGCCGCCTGCAGCCCCGCGGCCGATCCGAAATGGTGGAGCAGATTGGCGTGCGTCTTGCCGACCCTGGCGCCGACCGCCTTCAGCGTCACTGCTTGCGGCCCCTGTTCGATCAGCAGCGCGCGCGCGGCCTCGAGCGCGCCGGCGCGGCTCAGTTCGGGGGTCAGGCGTTCGCGTATTGACATTTATGTTAGTAATGCTATTCCCTGTCGGGACGGAGATACACGATGGCGCGCGCGACGACACCCCAGGACCTGATTATCACGCCGCGCGACTGGCGCTTCGGCCGCGGCATGACGCAGCAACGCTGGTGGATGGGCGGCGATCCCGTCGCCACCGCTTTCTACAACGCGCTGTCCGCCACCTTCCCCAAGGGAGAGGCCTATTTCGTCGAGAGCGTCCGCATGTTCCGCGAGGGGACGCCGCCGCGGCTCGCCGAGGAGATCAAGGCCTTCGTCACCCAGGAGGTGATGCACAGCCGCGAGCACGTCCAGTTCAACAAGCGGGCGCTCGAGGCGGGCTATGACATGTCGAGACTCGAGGAGCGCGTCGAATCGCGACTTGCGGTCAGCCGCGCCCGTCCGCCGATCGTCAATCTCGCCGCGACCATGTGCCTCGAGCATTTCACCGCGATCCTTGCCCACCAGTTGCTCCGCAATCCGCGCCACCTCGGCACCGCCGATGCGGAAAGCGCCGGCCTGTGGCGCTGGCACGCGATCGAGGAGATCGAGCACAAGGCGGTCGCCTACGATACCTGGCTGCACGCCACGCGCGGCATGACCCGCTGGAAGCGCTGGAAGATCAAGGCCAAGGTGATGCTGTTCGTCACCCGCAATTTCGTCGTCGATCGCTCGCTCGGCACGCTTGAGCTGCTCCGGCAGGACGGCATCACCGGCGCGCGGGCATGGTCGCGGATGCTGTGGTTCGCCTGGGTGCGGCCGGGCATGATGCGCAAGATCCTCGGCGCCTGGCTCGCCTTCTTCCTGCCCGGCTTCCACCCCTGGAACCAGGACGATCGCGCCTTGATTGCCTCCGCCGAGGGTGGCCTGGCCGCTCCGGCTGAAGCCTACGCCTGATCGATCCTGCCGCGCTTTTTTTCTAACGAGCCAGCGCGATCCTGCCACCCTCACGATCGGCCGGCTTGACGCGGCGGCCGCCAAGCCCCTCCAACTCGCGAGCGGTGGCGGTGTCGCGCATCCCCAGTTCGTCGAGCCAGTCGAGCGAAGTGCTGCCGAGCCACAGGGCATTCACGTCCATTCCGGCGCGTCGAAGCCGGGTGAGCCAGCCGGGGCGAAGTTCCTGCTGGCTGCGGAGCCCGATGCCGTATCGGCCCGTCACCGCCAGCACCGCTAGCGGTCGGCCGTGGGGGTCGTTTGCGCGCAACGACGCGCCGGCGGCGAGCAGCAGATCGAGCGCGCGGCGTTGCGCCGCCATGACTTCGTCCCGCACCGGTTCAGGTCGGCGCGGCCCCGGATAGTCGCGAGAGGCGAGCGCGACTAGGGCGACGAGCGCCGTCGGCGGGGTCGATCCCGTCTCGTACGAACCTTCCCACTCGGCCGGACTGTCGGGATCCGCGCCGGCCGCAAGCAGCAGGCGTACCATTTCGTCGACCTGGCGGCCGCCATGCTGGATCGCCTCGCCCAGCGGCGAACGCCGCCCGCCATGGCCGGGCGCCAGGCTCGGCCGCGCCGCCAGAGCCTCGCGGAGCAGGACCGGGTCGCCGCCATTGATCGCAACTTCCAGCGCGGCGGCAGCGGCGTCGGGGACGCCATCGCTTATGGCGCGCGCCATGGCCGGCGACGCGTGCTCGCGCGCAAGACCCAGCAATTGGGTGCTGTTCACTGGTTCGTGCGGCTCGCGCAGCATGCGCCGCACCAGCGCGACATGGCCGCCGCGGATCGCGGCCTCGAACATCCAGCCGCGCCAAGGCGACAGCCGCCGGGCGACCGCCGGCGTAAGCATCGCGTCGGCAAGGTCGCGCTGGCCGGTGACCAGCGCGATGATCAGCGGCGGCGCCTCGCCCCGATTGTTGAGCGCCGCCCGGCCGGCCAATGGATCGGCGCCGCTTGAAAGGAGCAGGGAGGCGATGTCCGCGCGGTGCTCGATCGCGGCCCAGGCGAGCGGAGTCAGGCCGAAATCGTCGCGGCGGTCGATCTCGCTGCCCGGTCGTCCAAGCAGGCGCGCGACACTGGCGGGCGTACCTCGGCGGACCGCCTCGCCAAGATTGCGCGGCGATTCGGTGAGCGTGCGATGCGGCGCGGCGAGCGTCTCGGGCCGGCTCAGGCTCGGCCGTTCGCCCGGGCGGAGCGCGGGCATCCCATCGCAGAGATCGGCATAGGGAAAGTGCGGATCGGCCACCATCGCCCGGTTGTAGACCGGCGCATAAGCATCCATTCTCTGCTCGATCAGGCAGGCATTGGGCGATCGGCGCTCCCGCTCGGCGCAGCTCTCGATCACGTCGCTATAGAATCGGCCGGCGAGCATGAGCGGGGATTGGCTCGTCCCGGGCAGGCGCTCCGGGAAACGGCAGGCGACGCCGATCGGCGATGTTCCGCCCATGGCGACGGCCCAGATCAACCGGAAATCGCCTCGGGCGGCATTGCGGCGCGCGTCGCCGACCGGGTCGCCCGGGCCCGCGCGAAAGATTTCGAGCAGGCGCCGACCGGCAGCCTGTTGATCGTCCGCCTCGCGCGCCGCGCGCTCCGAACCGGTTTGATTGGGCCGCACTGGCGAGTCCGCGCCGGCGCCACACGCCAGGAGCAGGATCGAGGCAAGGCAGATCGCGCGGCGCATGCCGCCTTATCGCCTGCGAACCTTGCCAAAGTCCTGTGATTCAGGTCGCCGTTTCGTCCGGGCGCCGCCGCGCCGCGGCGGCTTCAGGCAGCCGGGTCCGGCTCAGGCCTGCTCCTGATCCTTGCCGGTCGCCATCGTCGGATAGATTTCGACGAGCAGGACCGAACCCAACCAGATCGTCAGCGTGACGATGAGCCGATCGATGTCGGCCGGTGAAATGCCGACGGGATCCCGCTTCAGAAGGTAAAGGAACAGGGCGACGAGGAGGACGTAGCCGCCGAGCAGGCCATAGGCATAAGCGCGCCGTTCCGTGGTCGAGAAGATGCGAAGCGCCATGACCGTCCCGGCGAGAATGAAGATGACCTTGCCGTAATCGTACAGGCCGAGCCCATCGAGCGTGCCGAGATTGGCGCCGAGCAAGGCGCCGAAGAAGAGATTGATTCCGTCGACGGTCGCCGCCTTCTCGCGCGGCGTCTGTGTCCACAATCCCTTCATTCGTCCCAGCATGATGGGGTCCGGTCTAATCGGCGCTCTTCACGTCCGCAATGCCGGGGCGACGCAGGGCCGCCCCCGAATCGGCATCAGGCAGCCATCGCGCGGGTGTCGCACGCGTCCGCTTCCTCGGCGAGGTCGAGCTCGAACAGGCGGCACGGCGCGATCCCGCCGCGGCCGGCGCTGTAGCGGCCCTTGATCGCGCCGGTGGCGCGAAAGCCAAGCTTCTCCAGCACCCGCCCCGAGGCAGGGTTGTCGACGAAATGGCCGCTATGGAGCCGCTTCAGGCCGAGCGCGTGGCGCGCGATCGAGACCACCGCCTGTCCGGCCTCGGTCGCGTAGCCGCGCCCCCAGGCCTCGGGCGCCAGCCAATAGCCGAGCTCGTGGCCGTCCTCGTCGGGCGCGAGGCCGATGCCGCCGATCGGTTGCGGGTAATCGCCTTCATGGGCCAGGATCAGGAAGAAGGGCTCGCCGGGCGCGCGCCGGCGCGACAGGAATCTCTGCGCGTCGGCGAGGCGATAGGGCCAGGGCGCCTGGGCCAGCATGCGCACGACATGCTCATGGCCGATCGCGCGCGTCACCGCGGCCGCGTCCTCGGGCCAGCCGGGCCTGAGCGTCAGTCTCTTGGTCCTCGCGAACATTGCCTTCTCCTCTCGATACCGCCCCTGGCCCCGAAGGATTGCAGGCCGGCGACAAAATCATTCGAGGGAGAAAAGAAAAAGGAGAGGTCCTTGCGGCCTCTCCCTCAATGGTTTTCCCTTCGGAAACCTGGGCCGCCCTCCCGGGACAGCCCTTTGTCGGCAGTCCCTATGTCGCTTCGCTTGCCGGCATGTCTACACAGACGAATTTGCGGCCGAGCTTGCCGTCGCGAAACGCGACTCGACCGTCGGTAAGCGCGAACAGGGTATGGTCGCGGCCGATGCCGACATTGGCGCCCGGATAATATTTGGTGCCGCGCTGGCGCACGATGATGTTGCCGCCGACAACATTCTCGCCGCCGAACTTCTTCACGCCGAGGCGCTTGGATTGTGAGTCGCGGCCGTTACGAGACGAGCCGCCTGCTTTCTTATGTGCCATCGTTCTTCTCTAAGCTCTCTAGTCTTTACGCGCCCTTATCAGCGGCGGGCTTCTTTGTCACCGCCTTCTTCGCCCGCTTCTCGGCGGGCGCCGCCTTGGTGGCGGCTGCCTTCAAAGGTGCCTCGGCGGTCGCTTCCGGGGACGCGACGTCGCCGCCCTTCACCGGAGCTTCGGGCTTCGGCGACTTTTCCGCCTTCGGTGCCTTCTCGGCCTTGGCGGCCGGGGCTGCTTCGGCTTTGGCGGCGGCAGGCGCCGCCTCGGCCTTGTCGGCCTTCTTCTCGGCCTTCTTGCCGCCGATCGCGACGATCTTGAGGATCGTCAGCTGCTGGCGGTGGCCGCGCTTGCGGCGGTAATTGTGGCGGCGCTTCTTCTTGAAGACGGTGACCTTGTCGGCCTTCGCCTGGGCGACGATCTCGGCCGAGACGATGAGGCCGTCGATCGATTTGGTCTCGCCGCCGTCGCCGGCGAACAGCACGTCGCTCAGGTCAATGGTGTCGCCCGCCTCTCCGGCGAGCTTCTCGACGACGATCTTGTCTCCGGCGGCGACGCGATACTGCTTGCCGCCCGTGCGCACGATAGCGAACATGGCTCTCTCAAATTCAAATGCATGTGCCCGCCGGGAAGGCCCGGCAGGAGGAAGCGCGCAGCTAGGGGAAGGGGGCGTGCATGTCAACCGTCGCCCGGTCGGCTGGACTATCGCGGGGCCGGCGAATTGCATAATGTCGTTGCGCCTGCGTCCCGGCATTTCCCGGATGGCCTCATCACCAGTTCGAACAAAGGGGGAGCGCCATGTCCGGAGACGATATCACCAAAGTCAGCATCGTCATGTCCAACTTCGACAAGGCGTCGGCCGTCGTCGGCGGCATCGCGAAGGTTGCCGCAGCGGTCCCCGGCATCGTCAAGATGTTCTCCGGCGAGAAGAGCGACACCGACAAGATCATCGACGCGCTCACTGCGCTCGGTAACCGGCTCGAGGGAAAGCTCTCGGAGATCAAGAAGGTGCTCGAAGACAAGGAACAGATCGACTTGTGGATGGCCAACCGAGACAAGTTTCACGAGCGGTGGCTGACGATCCTCGACCGGGCGAGGCAACTTTCCACGCTCAGCGAGGATGAGCTGAGCGTCGAGGTCTACAGCAAGCCCGTCGACATCGCGACCTGGTGCGAAGGTAAGGACGGGGTCCTCGACGAACTGGGCACAATCCTGTCGAAGATGAATGACTGGCTGGTCGTTGGCGAGCCCGGTAATCCCGGCGCGATCGCCCAATGGCAGACCCTGGTCGAGACTGGCGCCGCCGCCAGGGTGCTGCGGCTGAAGGACGAAACGCATTTCGGCCAGATGTTTCTCTGGTACCAGTCGGTTTGCATGCTGGTGCAGACCGCAACCTATGTCCGCAACGCCGCGCTGAAACTTTACCGCGAGTCGCCGAACCCCAAGCCTTACTATAATCTCGATACGACGCTACGCGACCTCGGGAGCGCGCGCGACAGGACCGGCGCGTGGAAGGCATTCGGCGATGTGTTCGCCGGCTATCTGAGCACGACGGGGCGCAACGACGAGCAGGTCGTCGCGCGCGAATCCTTCCAGAGTCCGCGGCACCGACAACGCGTGCTGAACGATCGCGACCGCGACGATTATATGCTGATCGACCCCGAATGGGGGATGCATGTCGCCAACGGCTATCTGGCGGGGATAAAGCTGGACCACACCGAATTCAGGCCGGGAGGGGGGAGCAGGCAGTGCCGCTTATGGTATCTCGCCGCCACCGTCGTCAGCTTGGGAGACGGCGGCACGACAAGCTTCGCAAGGGAAAGGACGAGCAGCCGGATGGTTGACCTGACGCGTTCCCCGCCTGCCTCCGAAGCCCGGGGTACATTTTCCCGCGATCTGCGCGAACATTATCGGTTCGGCTGCGGTTATGTCGAGGAGCCGGATGCGAGCGGCCTTCCGGCAAATGCCAGCCTGGTGGTCAATGGCTGCCGGCTGGCTCTCAAGGACGGCTATTGGGTCATGGAGCTCAGATACGGCGTCCTGGAATTCGGTGAAGACGGCCGGGCGACGGTCCGGGATTTCGACTCCGTCTGGCGGGGCCCCAAGGAGATTCTCTACATTTTCGAATATTCGCGCGACGTCTGGATCATCGATATGGGCGAGGCGGAATCGGCCTCGCTGTTACCGATCACCAACGCAACGCTGGCGCGGGTCAACGAGCATCTGGGCGTGCGCGCCCGCTGCGGCTGGACCGGTTACAAGGCCGATTTGATGCAGCCGGCCTGGCTCAGGCGATTCTCACCGCCTCGGATCCACGTCCCGCGCGTGAATTTGGCAGGGGTGTGGGAGTTTCTATACACCGGTTACCTCGGGACGAGAATCGGAGCGGCGTTCACGCTCTCAATCGAACAGACCGGCGGTCACCTCCAAGGACGATCGGCCGGGATTGGGGGGTCTTGGATGTCGACAAATCATAAATGGCAAGGAATGGTGGAGGGCGCAGGCTTTACCCTCGCCATGGATATTGATCCGCCGGGTGCTGGAAGGATCTCCATTTCGGAAACTGAATGGGCCACGTTCTACCCCATTCAAAAGGGCACGCTTCGTGGGTCTCTCGTAAATGGGCAAATCACCGCGACGTTGACGAGCCACATGAAGGTGGACAATCGTTCCCGGCCCGACACTATTGAATTGATCGGCAGGAGGCGCCCCTCCTGACGGGGACTAGGCGCGACCGGTCGCTCCGGCTTGTTGCTTGCGATCGCCGAGCCGTTGGATGAGCCATCGGATTGGAATTCGCTCTGCTCGGGCCGTCAGTGCCGCCGCTCGCGCCGCAACTGGTAGCGGCCCTTGTCGAATTCCTCGAACATGCCGGAGATGGCGGGATGGTCGACCGGCTCGCCTTCGTCATCGGCAAGCAGATTCTGCTGGCTGACATAGGCGATGTAGCTCGACTCCGAATTCTCGGCGAGCAAGTGGTAATAAGGCTGGTCCTTTGGCGGGCGGATCTCCTCGGGGATCGCCTGGTACCATTCCTCCGAATTGGCGAAGACCGGATCGACGTCGAAGATCACCCCCCGGAAATCGAACAGGCGATGGCGGACCACCTCGCCGATCGTGAACCGCGCGGACGAGACCGGCGGGGCTTTCGGAGCGGCTGCGGGGTCCAGCGGAAATTTATCCGGCTGTGTCATGACTTCTATGTAGGAGCCCTCAGCGGCGGCGGCAAGCGCGCCGTCCCGCGCGGCATCTTGGCAAGGAAGAGTGGCTGCGCTAGACGGCGCGGCTCAATCGACCGGGCGCGCCTGCAAGGGCCTGGCCTCACATGCGGAGAGGTGCCGGAGTGGTCGATCGGGGCGGTCTCGAAAACCGTTGAGCGTGTAAGCGTTCCGAGGGTTCGAATCCCTCCCTCTCCGCCACATTCCAAACCAAATCGATACGATAGGCTCCAAAAAGCCGAAGCCGTCCAAAGCGATGTTGCCCAATCCGGGGGCATTTGGGGGGCAGAGGCGGGGCACGTGCTCCGCGATTTGGGGGCACCAATGCCCACCGATTTGAAGGCCCGAAGCGCCAAGCCGCGCGAGAAGGACTGCAAGCTTTCCGATTCCCCAGGACTGTATCTCTTCGTGACGACGAAGGGCTGCCGGTCATGGAGGATGTCCGCCGCGCCCTTACGCAGAGCTTCGATCCACCGACGGGCGCGCAGTCTGTTCAACAACGACCGCGCAAATCCCGTCTCAGATCGTAATACAATAATGCCTAGCAAAGAGAATTGCCTCTTGCTATTGGGTGGAGATGGCTGCCCGTGATGGAAGTATTCCGCGACGCCGGCGTGGACGAACTGCTGGCGCTGTGCGGTGGGTGCTGCTCGTGCGCCAACTGCCACGTTCATGTCGACCGGGCCTGGCTCGGCGCGCTGCCCCCGATGAGCGAAGCCGAAGATGAACTGCTGGATGGCGCCTCGGACCGCGATGATCGCTCGACGCGACCCGGGATTATGTGCAGGGGCGGATGCTGATCCTCGCGGGTCGCAGGATCGACGCGTCCGCGCTCGGCGATCCGTCGACACCGTTGAAGACGTTCCTCACATGACCCGGCCTCGCCAGACCCGTCTCGGCCCATTTCGCTATACATTTGTGAATTCCAGAATAACCAATTCGCTGACGCTGAGGATGTAAGGCACTTGGATCAGGGACTTCACGAACCCCGTCTTGCCCGCTGGCAGCTTATCGTCGGCGTCTGCATACTCTCGAATTTCGCCGATGGATTCGACATCATGGCGGCCGCGTTTGCCGGGCCTGCGGTGGCCCGCGAATACGGCATGCCGCCGGCATCGCTCGGGCTGCTGTTCGGCGCCGGGCTTGCCGGCGTCACGCTGGGCTCGCTCCTGATCGCGCCGCTCGCCGACCGCGCTGGGAGGCGAAAGATCGCCCTCGGCTGTATGGCAGTGATGGCTCTCGGCATGCTGCTTTCGGCCGCGGCGCCCGGACCCGGGATATTGATCGGGCTACGGCTGCTGACCGGGCTCGGCATCGGCGGAATGTTGGCGACACTCAACACGGTCGTGGCGGAGGTCGCACCGCCTGGTCGGCGCAACCTTGCGCTCAGCTTGCTCTCGGTCGGCTATCCGCTGGGATCAATGGTCGGCGGATTGGTGGCGATCGGCCTGATCGAGCGCTTCGGCTGGCAAGCGCTGTTTCTGGTCGGCGGCTGTGGCACCGCCGCGATCTTCGTGCTCCAGTTGTTCCTGCTGCCGGAGACCGCCAATATCGGGGCGGACGGGCCGCGCGATCGCGAATCCGCCTTCTCGAGTGCCAATCGCGGCAATCTGGCTGCGGTTTCCACCGCGTTCTTCCTCAACATGATGTGCTTCTTCTTCATCCTCAACTGGACGCCGAAGCTGATCGAGGAACTGGGCCTTCCCGCACGCACCGGGATCACCGCAACGGTGGTTCTGAACATAACCGGGCTGATCGGAGGACTTGCCTACGGCGTCTTGGCCGACCGCTTCGGCTGGCGGCGAGTCGCCCAGCCCGCCTTTATTTTTTTCGCGCTGCTGACAATGGTCTTCGGCCTGATCCCGGCGGCGCCGGGACCGCTGTTCTTGGCCGCCGGTGCGATCGGGATCGCGATGGCCGCCGCCATGACCAGCCTTTACACGGCGGCCGCGAACACGTTTCCGGAACGTGTTCGTGCGAGCGGCACCGGCTTCGCGATCGGAGTCGGCCGGATCGGCGGGACGCTGGGGCCCGTCCTCGCCGGCTACGCGCTCGGCGCCGGAATCGGGCATGTGCCGCTTTACATGATTTTTGCCGCGTTTCCGCTGCTGGTGATCTTTTGCCTGCGGCGGATCCGTGTGCCCGAAACGGCTCTGGCGGGGACTGGGGATCGTGACGCGCGCGCAAGGTTTGCAAAGGAGGAAACGTGACCATTGAAAACGTGCGAGCCTGCGTCAAGACGGGTGTGGAAACCTGCGAACTCAGGATGTTGGACCGGCCGGATATCCCGCCGGATGCCGGCCTCCTGCGCGTTGAATGTTCGGGCGTCGGCGGTAGCGATCCGGAGATGTACAGACGCGAGAACCGCGCGCCTTGTATCATGGGCCATGAGAATGTCGGCACCGTCGCCGAGCTTGGCCCTGTCGCCGCCAAACGCTGGGGGCTGGTGCCTGGCGACCGGGTGGCGCTTCACGAATATTTGCCCTGCTGGCACTGCCATTGGTGCCTCCAGGGGGATTTCCGGCTTTGCATGGAAGCCGACTTCTTCAACGTGAAAGATCAATTCAACACCCTGCGCTATGGCACCTGCAACGCCGGCATCGCGCCGCACCTCTGGGGCGGCTTCGCGGAACATATGTATCTCGCGCCCAATGCCGTTATGCACAAGATTCCCGCGACAATGGACGCGCGCAGCGCGACGCTTGCCATTCCCCTCGGCAATGGTGTGCAATGGGCCGTGCTGGATGGCGGGGCGGGCCTCGGCAAGACGGTGCTCATCTTCGGGCCCGGCCAGCAAGGGCTCGGCTGCGCGCTCGCGGCAAAGGTGGCTGGCGCGTCGCAGGTTATCCTCGCCGGCTTGACCCGGGACCGCGCCCGCCTCGATCTTGCTCTCGAGCTGGGGGCCGACCATGTCGTGGACGCGCAGGAGGAGGATTTGCAGGCGAAGGTCATGGCGCTGACCGGCGGCCGCGGCGTCGATGTGGTGGTCGACACAACGGGCGATCCCAGCGGGGAGGTCGCGGCGCAGGCTGTGGCCTTGTCGGCGAAGGGCGCGTGGCTCAGCCTCAACGGATTGTCGCAGGTCATTCCGATCGGCGAAATCAAGAAGCGCTATCTTACGGTTCGCGCTCCCCGCGGCCACAGCTATGCTTCGGTTCGTACCGCGCTGGAGATCATCGGATCGGGCCGATGGCCGATCGAAAAGCTGTGTTCCCATGATTTCGGTCTGGATCGCGTGCATGATGCGATTCTCGCCACCGCTGGACGCGGTGTCGAAGGCGCCATTCATGTTACGGTGAGCCCATGGAAACGCACGTGACCCAACGCAATGGCCGTCGCGACGGCACGCGAGGCGCATCGCCCGGCTCGCTGCCTGACACGATAGCCGAGAAGCTGCGCACGATGATCGTTCGCGGGACGATCTCACCAGGCGCGCATCTCGGGCAGAACGAACTCACCGCGCAATTCGGAATGAGCAAGGTGCCGATCCGTGAGGCGTTGAAGTTGCTCGCGACCGAGGGTCTGCTTCGACACGACCGGAACCGCGGCTATTTCGTCGCCGGGCTCGATGCCGACGAGGCGATCCAGCTCTACAAGCTGCGCAGGTGGCTGGAGGCCGAGCTGCTGGCCACGGCACGCTGGCCGGAGCAGGAAAAGATCGACGACTTTCGGCGCCGCTTCGATCAGCTCGAAAGGGATCGCGACACCGAAAACCGGGGCGAATGGGCGAAGGAGCTCGCGAGCTTGCGGTACGACATTTTCGATCTGTCGCCCAACAAGCTGCTGCTGAAGGAGGCCCAACGGCTCTGGTCGCTCACCGATCGTTATCGCGCCCTGTTTCCCAGAGAGCGTTCGAGCAGCCCGGAGCGGGGGTTGGTTGAGGCGCTCGCGCGGTGCGATCGGGACGAATTGCTCCGCGTCTATGGGCAGGACCGCAACCGGGTGGAGGAATTGCTCCGCCAGGCCTTCGAAGACAATCCGGCTTTGATCAGCGGCCGCTGAAGAAGATCCGGCGCGCGGTGCCGCCGAAGATCGCCTCGATCGCGGCCTGAGAGTGGTGCGACAGTTTCGCGCGGGGCCAGGCCAGCGCATTGGCGTAGCCTTCACGGGCGGCGACGGGCGGGAAATCGCTGCCCCACATGATGCGCTCCGGCCCGAACGCGGCGATGACGTCCTCGATCAGGGCGGGAGCCGAGCCGAGGTCGAGCGGAATATCGGCGGCGTCATCGAGATCGGGAAGGCGAGGCGCCAGCTGGCCGAGGCCCGTGAGCTTGAGATGGAGATTCGGATGGGCGCCGAGCGCTAGGATTGATCCGGCAATGGCATCGCGGTCGCCGACGTCCGGCCGCGCCAGGCCGCCGAAATGCTCCAGCACGATCACCAGCTGCGGCAGTTGCTCGATCAGCCGGGCAAAGGCCGGGTCGGCGAAGTCCGCGGCCGTTCCAACGCAGCTGACGGGCAGACCGAGATCGCCGGCACACCGCCAGATCGCCAGCGGATCCGGACCCGGCGAGCGGCTGGAAGGCCGGAGGCGTATGCCGTCGAGCGTGTCCGCCACCGCGCCCAGCCGCGCGCAGGCATCCTCCGCCTCCACGCGCACGCTCCCGACAATTGCGAACCGCCCTTCGAACCGGGCGGCCGCCTCCACCATATATCCGGCATCGAAGCTGCCGAGCATCTGCACGAGCACGGCCGCGCCGACGCCGTTGCGCTCCATCTGCTGGATCAGGATCTCGACCGGCTCGTACCAGCGTTCGCTGGCATGACAGTGACTGTCGATTATCATCGTCCCGACGCCGGGTCAGGCCGCAGTCGATAGCTCAGGCTTCATCTCCTCGGGCAGCGGCAGGATGTCGCGCCAGTTTTGCTCCGCTGGATAGGTGAAGGTCTCCGCCGTTACCTTGGACCAATCGATCACCGTCGAGGTCGTGACGGGCGGGGCGCCAGCGCTGGCGAGCTCGCGCGCTGCACGGAGCATCAGCCGGCGCCATCCCACGACCGCCATGTCGGATCGTCCGAGATGCTCCCTGGTCCGGTCGAGAATCCGCCCCTGGGTCTCGCTGACCGCATGGTCCTGCGTCAGGATGCCGCGAATGCCGGAGAAATTGGTCGTCTTCATCGCCTCGCGGTCTTGCTGATACCAATTGTCGATGTTGACGGACTTGCGGAAATTCTCGTCGTGCCAGTGGCCGCCTTCCTCGATGCGGTGCGGGACGTCGATCTGGTAATTGTCGTCGAAGAACCATTGGATGTGCCAGGTCGAGTAATCGTCGCGAGGCACGAAGGCATTCACCAGCCGGCGGTCACGCCGAAAGGCCGGTGCCTTGCCACCGTCGGGCGGGATGAACGTCCAGAAGGGCAGCACGACCTGGGTCACGCGGGCATGGCGCTGGCCCTGGTCATCGCGGATGGCGCAATAGCGGAGGCCATAGCTCGTATAGTCGATCTCGAGCTTGGGCCGCAGATCCCTTTCGTGGGGATATTTCGCTTCATGCGTCCAGGGGCTTTCCCGATGCAGCACCCCGGCATGGGCCGAATCCACGGTCCCCTCCACCGCCTGGGCGTAGTTGCAATCTTCCATCAGCTTGAAGGGCGCGGCATGGCCATCGGCCATGCTCAACCAAGGGAAGTCGGGGAAAGGCGGGCGGGCCTCGGCGGGACCCATATAGGCCCAGATCATGCCACCCGCCACGTGCGTTGGATAGGCCTTGGCGCGCATCACCCTGGCGAGCGTGGCGCCCTCGGGTTCGGCGGGCGTATCGACGCACTGGCCGGTCACGTCGAACTTCCAGCCATGATAGAGGCAGCGCAGGCCGCATTCCTCATTTGCCCCGAGCGCCAGAGACGAGCGCCGGTGCGGGCATTGCTCTTCGAGGAGGCCGATGCGGCCGAGCGTGTCCCGGAACGCCACCAGGTCTTCGCCAAGCAGGCGAATGCGGACAGGCTTGCCGTCATTGTCCGGAAGCTCGCTCTCGAGCAGCGCCGGCAGCCAGAAGCGGCGCATGAGATCCCCCATCGGCGTGCCTTGGCCGACGCGCACCAACAGCTCATTGTCTTCATGTGAAAGCACGACAGCTCTCCAGATTGCTATACGATTATGAATTCTATAATGGAAAAGTACGGTTTGTCACCTGTTTTGGAGCACGGAATGGACCTCGAGGATGCAATGGACGTGGAGGGGTTCGATGCAGCGACGCTGCTTGCGATCGCCGAGCGCATCGAGCTGTCGCGCCGGCCAGAGCATCTGATCTACCGGGAGAGCGAACTCGACGAGGTCTGGCGGCTGCTCGATCTGACCCTCTGCGCGGAACGGGAGACGATGCCGGGCGAGGTGCGTGACGCGCTCGTCCTGCTGCGCGCGCAGGTGGTCGAGGCGCATGATCTGATCGGGATAGACAGCCAGCCCGCGGCCGCGGCGCGCCGCCTGCGCGAGGCCGCCGCCCGGCTTGCCGACCGGTCGACCTTGCCCGGTTAGAGTTCGCGATCCTCGAGCATCTCGAGCACGAGGCGTTCGAAGCTCTGGCGCCTGGCGCGCCGTTCCTTGATGAGGCTGGGCCGGTTTCGCTCCGCCAGCGCGGCCACGAGGCTGTGCTTGTTCACCACGGCACGCTCTTCGCTCGCGCGGCGCGGGATCGGGAGCAGCGCGCGATACCGGTCGGTCAGCGTCCACAGCCGCATCGCCTCACGCACAATGATCTTTCGCGGGGAAAGATCGAAGATCTTCCGGTGGAATTCGCGATGTTGTTCCCACCAGGCCGTGCGGTTGCCCTCGTCCAGCAGGCGCTCGAGTTCATGCGCGCGTTCGTCGAGTTCCTTCAGCTGTTCGTCCTCCGGCCATTCGACCGTCGTCAGCAACTCATCCTCGATCAGATGGCGCATGATGAACAACTCCTCCGCCTCGTTGCGCGACAGAGGAGCGACGAAGAAGCCGCGATTGGGATCGTGGTCGACAATGCCTTCGGAACTGAGCAGCTTCAGCGCTTCGCGCACCGGCACCCGGCTGGCCTTGAACATATCGGCAAGCTCGGTCTGGCCAAGCCTCATCCCCGGGGCGAGCGTGCCGCGCGCCACCATCGCCCGGAGTTGGCTAGCAATCTGGCTCGGCACCGCGGCTTCGGGTTCTTGGCCGGCGTTTCTCAACTAAGTCTTCCCGATCGTTCATCGATTGTGCCCGTCCTGCCTAACGTACCGGCTCTCTACAGGGAAGCTTCATCGTGAGAACTTTGTTGCCGTTAACGCACGGGCGGGCTGCGGTTGACCCGAATTGCGAGATCGGTATACGATATTGCATCCAATTCAGGTCAAACCGGAGCCTGCATGATTATCGACTGCCACGGCCATGTGAGCGCGCCCGCGGAATTGTGGGTCTATAAATCGCTGCTCCTCTCTCACCGGGGGGAGCATGGCCGGCGGTTCCCCGACCTCAGCGACGAGGAGATCCTGGCGCACACCAACCGCAAGGAGATGGCTCCATGCGGCCATCTGGACATGCTGGACCGCGTCGGCACCGATCTTCAGTTGCTCAGCCCGCGCCCGTTCCAGATGATGCATTCGGAAAAGCCGGGTGAGCTGGTGCACTGGTTCACCGAAGAGACCAACAACATCATCGCGCGCCAGGCGCAGCTGATGCCGGAACGGTTCGCGCCAATCGCCGGCCTGCCCCAGGTCGCGGGCGATCCGGTCGAGGTGGTCTTGCCGGAACTCGAGCGCTGCGCCCGGATGGGCTTCAAGGGCTGCCTGCTCAATCCGGACCCCTATGAGAATGGCGGCACCGAGTCACCCCGGATGGGTGCCCGCTATTGGTATCCGCTCTACGAGAAGCTGTGCGAGCTGGACCTGCCGGCTCATATCCATTCCGCCGGCTCGCGTTCGGCCCGCGCGCCTTATACGCTCAATTTCCTCCTGGAAGAGACGATGGCCGTCTATGGCCTGTTGGAATCCGATGTGTTCAAGGATTTTCCGGACCTCAAGATCGTGGTCAGCCATGGCGGCGGCGCGATCCCCTACCATGTCGGACGGTTCCGCTCCTCGGCCGCACGCCGCGGCTTCGAGTTCCTCGATCGGATGCGCCACCTTTACTACGACACGGTACTTTATTCCGAGGAAGCCCTGCGGCTGCTCATCAAGACGGTCGGCGCCGACCGTTGCCTGTTCGGCGCCGAATGCCCGGGTGTCGGATCGGCGATCAACCCGGAAACGGGGAACACCTTCGACGATATCGCACCTTATATCCGCGGGTTCGACTGGCTGAGCGACGCCGAGAAGACGATGATCTTCGAGGACAATGCGCGTAGCCTGTTCAAGCTCGACGTCATGGAGAATTGAGGAATGGCCGAGATCGTCCTCGGCATCGGCACCAGCCATGGGCCGATGCTGGTCACCGAGACCGAATTGTGGGGCGCGCGCCTTCCGGCCGACAGGGCGAACCGCCACCCATGGCGCGGGCGGACCTGGAGCTTCGACGAATTGGTCGAGGCCCGGAAAGGGGAGCGGCTCGACCGGCAGATCACCAAGGACATCTGGGACCAACGCCAGCAGCGCTGCCAGGCCGCGATCGAGCGGCTCGCCCGGATTTTCGAAGAGGCAAGGCCGGACGTCGCCGTGATCATCGGCAATGACCAGATGGAGATATTTGACGAGCGGCTGATTCCGCCCTTCAGCGTCTTCTACGGCGACACCATCACCAATTACGAATTCTCCGCCGAGCGGATGGCGAAGTTGCCGCCAGGCATCGCCGAATCCGTGCCGGGCTACATTCCCGCGGGCGGCGCGGAATCCTCCGGTCATCCGGAGCTTGCGCTCAGAATCATCGCACAGGCCATGGCCGACGACTTCGACGTGGCAGCGATGAAGGCACTTCCCAAGCCCGAGACGCCCCACGCTTTCGGCTTCGTCTTCCGCCGGATCATGCGCGACCGGCCGATCCCGACCGTCCCCGTGCTGGTCAACACCTTCTATCCGCCCAACCAACCCAGCGTCCGGCGCTGCTACGCCTTCGGCAAATCGATCCTGCGCGCGATCCGGGAGTGGGAGAGCGACGCCCGCGTCGCCGTGCTCGCCTCGGGCGGGCTCACCCATTTCGTCATCGACGAGGAGGTGGACGCGATCTTCTTCGAGGCATTGCGCGCGCATGACATGGACCGGGTGGCCGATCTGGGCGAGGCCGTGTTCCAGGACGGAACCTCGGAGATGAAGAACTGGGTCCCGGTCGCCGGGGCGATGGCCGAACTCGGGCTTCCGCCCGAGATCATCGACTATGTTCCCTGCTACCGCAGCGAGGCGGGGACGGGCAATGCGATGGGCTTTGTCTGCTGGCGCTGAGCGTGGAGGAAAGCGTGTGCCCCATTTTCTGATCGAATATCGCCAGCTTGGCTCGGACGCGGATCGCGAACTCCATCGCCCCGCGCATATCCAGCATCGCAAGGCGGTGGGCAATCGCCTGCCCGTGGCCGGTTCGCTCCTCAACGAGAGCGGAGAGAATGCCGGCAGCGTCATCCTGTACGAAGCGGAGGATGACGCTGCCGCCACCGCTTTCGCCCGCGCCGATCCGATGGTCGTTCACGGGGTCTTCGAACTTGTCTCAGTGCGGCCGTTCCGGGTGGCGGCGATCAAGCCGGTCTGACGCGCTTCACGCGCGACGCAGCCGCCTTTCAGGCATATTGCTTGCCGCACTCGCGCATCATCTCCTCCGCGGCCTCGCGGCCTTCGGGCGAGAGGAACCAGCGGAAATGGCCGTTCTTCGCGATCGCCGGCAGGTCGTGGGCGATCCTCGTCCAGTGCCGGCCGTCATCGTCGGTCGCATAGATCTCGCCGGTCGCGGTGCCGGCGAATAGGGCCAGCGCGCTGCCGGCATGGTGCATCCCCATGGCTTCGATATTGCCGACCAGATCCTCCGGCATGCCGTTGCGGCGCTCCTCCCAGCTCGCCCCGAAATCAGTGCTGACCATGAAGGTGGGATTGGAGGTACCCCATTTCGGCCACATGCCCGGGCCCGCCTGGGGGCCGGCGACGAAGATCGTGGCGTCGTCGCGCGGATCTATGAACATCGCGTCCGGATAACCGATGCGATCGTCGCGTCGCATCACCTTCGTCCAGGAACGACCGTCGTCTATCGTCACATCGACGCCTTCGCCCCCGGCCATGGCATATTGGGCCGGATCGCGGCGGAAGACGACGCGATGATTGTCGTGCCGGAACATGTCCGTCACCGTGTCGGCATAATTGCGGTTCTCGGCCCAGGTCTGGCCGTCGTCGTCCGAGACGAGCAGGGCACCCTGCTCGATACAGACGAACAGCCGGCGCGGATTGCTTTCGTGCCAGGCGAGGTCCTTGACGTGGGCGACGTGCGGCGGCGGTGGGAACGACCAGCAATCGGTCTCGGGAACAGCCCAGATTCCTGGCAGGTCATGCCAGCTCTGCCCGAGATCGTCGCTGCGATAGAGGGCCGAAGGTTCGGTGCCGGCGAAGAGGATGGTCTGGTCGTCGCGGCGCTGCGCCTTCAGGCAGTAGATGTGCGGGCGGGCGATGCCCTCCATGCTGGGTGCGAAAGTGACGCCTCCGTCCGCGCTGACGAACAGCCCGCCATTCCAATGCGCGCCCGCGAAGACCAGGCCGGACCGGGGCTCGGCGAGGATGCAGCTGATATGCAGATCGTCGAGCGCGGTCGCTTTGCTCTGCCAGGCCTGGTCGGGCGTGCCGCGTTCGAGGATATGGACGCCGTTCAGCGTCGCGACGAGAAGCCGGAGCGCCGGTTCGGAGCTGGTGGTGACGGTGCCACCGTTACAAGACAGAACGGCCGTCGAGGAAAGATCGAACATCAAGAAACGCTCCGGTTTAGGGACCGCAAAGAGCCAATTTAGAATACCAGATTGCCTAACGATCTTCTGGAGTCAACTCGAAATCCGGACGCCGGTAGGCCGCGTGTCCAGTGCGAGCGCTGCGGTACAGCAGCAACGTGCCGGCCAAACCCAGGGCCGCGACGGTCGCGAGAGCGATCCTGAAGGCAAGGAGCTTGGGCTCGACCTCCCCCTGCAGGGCAGCGGTGGCCTGCAGCAGGAGCGCCGAAAAGGACACGGAGAAAGCGGCGGTGACATGCTGGCCGATGTTCATCAGCACGTTCGCCGCCGTGAGCTGCTCCGGGGGCACGTCGGTGTAGGACAAGGAGGCGATGCCGGTCAGCATCACAGAGCGCGCCATGCCGCTGACCGCCAGGATCAGGACGATGCCGAGGATCGGGAAGCCGGGACGGAAGAGGATGCAGGCAAAGCCGGCGATCGCGCCGATCGCGCCGACCGCCGCCAGCGCGTGCCCATAGCCGAAGCGCCGGATCACCAGGGCCACCGCCGGCTTCATCGCGAGGTCACCCCCGTTCAGGGCGAGCAGCATTGCCCCGGCGGCAAGCGGCGACATCCCCATTTCGAGCTGGAACAGCAGCGGCAACAGAAACGGGGGCGCACGCAGAGAGACGCGGATCAGCGGTCCTGCGATCAGTGAGGTCGTCCGAAAGACCGGGTCGCGGAGCGGCGCGAGCGCGATGACCGGATCGGGATGGCGCCGGAGATGGCGGATGGCCACGTACGAGAGCGCGGCGCCGGCGACGAGGATCATGGCCCCCGCCGCGCCCCCGCCCGGCGCCGCGACCCGATCGATCCCGGTCAGCAGCGCGATCAGGGCGCCGCTCGTCAGGAGCAAGCCGAGCACATCCAGCGACCGGCCGCCGCGGGCATGATTGCGAGGAAGGGAATGATAGGCGAAGGCCAAAGTCGCCGCGCCGAGCGGCAGGTTGATAAGAAAGATCACCGGCCACGACGCATAGGTGACGAGGAAGCCGCCAAGCGTCGGTCCGAAGGTGGGTGCCAGCAGCATCGGCGCCGTTGCGAACGCCATCGCCGAAACGAGACGGTCCTTCGGCGTCATCTTCAACAGCATGAGCATCGCCACAGGCCCCATCAGGGAGGCGCCGAGCCCCTGGAGGGTTCGCGCGGCAATGAACGGCCAATAGCCGGTGCACAGCGCGCACAAGAGCGATCCGGCGAGAAAGACCGAGGTCGCGGCAAGGAAGATTCTGCGCGGCATGAACCGGTCGGCGAGCCACCCCCCGGCCGGCAGCATCGCGACCAATGCTGTGAGATAGACCGTGATCGAGAGGCTGAGCGCCATTGTCGGCACCCCGAAGTCGTCGGCGATCTGGGGCAGCGCGGTCGCGAGCACGGCCCCGTCGAGTTGCGTCATGAACATGGCGCAGGCGGCTATTCCGGCGATAACGCGCCAGCCCGGCTCGGCCTTCATTCTCGCATTGCTTCCAGCCTCGGGATCATGATCGACAGCGTCGGCCGGGTCGGGATCGGGGGCGCGGCTCGTGTTGACCGGGCCCGGTCCGGAGCCGGCAGGCCCGGCTCATGCCGGCGGTGTCGCGCGAACGCGGCCGGCGCGCGCGTCGAGCGACCAGCGCCCCGGCCCATGTGCGACGAGGAAGATGAATCCCCCAGCTGTCGCCAGATCCTTGGTGAAGGACGCGAGTTCGCCGAGATCGGACCAATGATTATGGTAAAGGGACGCCGCTAGCATGCAGAATCCCGCCAGCAGCAAGGCCGCGGCGCGTGCGTGCCAGCCGAAAGCGACCGCCAGGCCGCCGAGGATCTGGAGCGGAATCACCAGCCAGATCACCTCGCCGGGCAGCCCGCCCGTCTCGATAAAGGACTGCATCGGCCCGAAATTGCGCAGCTTCATGATGCCGAACACGATGAAGGGCGTCGCGAGAAAGAGACGGGCCGGGACGAGAACAAGGTCGACGCTCTCTTGCCCGTTCGGACGTGCCATGGATCGCCCCCAAAATTGAATATCATTGTTGCATACGATAATTTGATGTGTCAACTTCGACCAAATGGTCGGGAGGTGGGCGCCGCGCCGCCGCGATCGAGGCGGAACGACCGGCCGATCCGGTACCTGGGAGAGAGTGATGAGCAGCGCGAGCCCGGCCAACGCGATCAATCTCTCCGAATATATGGACGAGACGCCGTGGACCTGGCCGCAGAAGCTGGTCGTCGGGCTCGCCGCACTCGCCTTCATGCTGGACGGCTGCGCGAACCAGATTCTCGGCGTCGCGATGCCGGCTATCATCGCAGAGTGGAATGTTCCCCGCGCGGCGATCGCGCCGGTCGCTGCGATCGGGCTGTTCGGCATCGCGATCGGGGCGATCACCGGCGGCATGCTGGCGGACCGGTTGGGGCGGCGCCGGTGCCTGATCTTTGCATTCCTGCTTTTCGGCACGATGACCTTGCTCGCGGCCACGACCAACGGCGTCGTCAGCCTTGCCATCGTGCGGTTCTTCGACGGCCTGGGCCTTGGGGCCGCAATCCCCAGCGGCGCCGCCCTGCTGACGGAGACGAGCCCACGCCGCCGCCGGGCGATCGCGATTGCCCTGGGCATGGCGTTCATCCCCGCCGGCGGATTTCTGGCCGGCATGCTGGGGGGACTCATCCTGCCGGATTATGGCTGGCGGGCCCTCTTCGTGATCGTCGGCCTGCTGTCCCTCGGCGTCGGCGCGCTCTTCGTCCTCGCGCTTCCCGAGAGCCCCTCCTTTCTCGTTCTCAAAGAGGGGCGGGGGGCGGAACTGCATCGCGTCATGTGCAGGTTCAAGGGCCGGCTCGATCCCGAAATGCGCTTTTTCGACGTGAGGCCGTCGCGCGGCGAACAACGCTTTGCGGCCCTGCTCGCCCCGGGCCTGCGCACGGAGACGCTCGCGGTCTGGATCGGCTTCTTCTGCTGCCTGCTCGCGACCTACACGATGTTCAGCTGGCTTCCGACCATGCTCTCGGAGCGTGGCTTCGCCATCGACCAGAGCAGCTTCATCATGGGCGCCTTCAACGGCGGAGCGACCTTTGGTGGCCTGGTGAGCGGGTTCGTCTTCCAGCGCTTTGGCGTGCGCACTCCGTTGATGACGATCACGGCGATCGCCGCCATTGCGGCCGTCGTCCTGTCGGTGGCCCCGCTCGACCCGCACCATCACCTGCCGTTGCTGTTCGCGTTCATGTTCCTTGGGCTGCTGCTCGCGGGCATGCACAATGGCTTCTATACCTTGCCGGCTCTCGTCTATCCGGCGGCTTTGCGCGCGACCGGAATTGGCGCGGCGGCGGCGTTCGGCCGCCTTGGTGCGATCCTCAGCTCCTTTACCGGGGTGCTCTCGATGAACCTCAGCGGGTCGATGGCATATTTCCTGCTGATCGCGCTGGCGCTCGTGGTGGCTATCTGGAGCGTCCACTCAGTCAGGGTCACTGCAGGCGCGGCGGTCTCGGCGCACTGAATCCAGTCGTCACACCGCGGCGAATGCCGGAAGATGGCGACAATGCTATAATTTATTGAATACAATCTTGACAGGCAATGCTGTTGGCTGCACGTTTGAACCTGCTGCAAGCAGGAGGGGTTGCGGTCGTGAAAAAGAAACTGGAAATATCGCGTGGCGTCGCGCTGCTGCTCACGGTTTCGTCGCTGGCGATGCTGGCTGCGTCCCCTGCAATGGCACAGGATGCCCAGGGCGACCGAACGCCGGCCCCGGACGGGCAGGGCGCCACCGCCGACGCGGGAGAGGTCGCAACACCTTCTTCGCCCGGCCCAGGCGGCGACATCGTCGTTACCGGCACGCGCCTTCGCGGCGTCGCGCCCGTCGGCTCGAACGTCATCGGCCTGGATGCCGCGCAGATCGAGCAGACCGGACTCGCCACCACCACGGATCTCCTGCGGTCGGTGCCGCAGATTTCCAATATCGGCATGGACGAATCCCGCACGACCGGCGCTCAGCGTGCCGTCGCAAATCTGAGCGGGGTCAGCGCGATCAACCTTCGCGGGCTGGGCGCGGAGGCGACCCTGGTCCTGGTCAATGGCCGCCGTCCGCCGATCGGCGGTGGTGAAGGGCGCTTCTTCGACACCTCCGCCATTCCGGCGATCGCGCTCCAGCGGATCGAGATTGTGGCTGACGGCGCATCCGCCATCTACGGCTCCGACGCGATGACCGGCGTGGCGAACCTCGTCACCCGCCGCAGCTTCGAAGGCCTCATCGTCCAGGGGCGTTACGGCATCGCGGACGATCTGGAATCCTACCAGGTCGCCCTGCTGGCGGGCCATCGCTGGTCGACCGGCAACATCGTCTTCGCGGCGGAATATTATCTTCGTGGCAATTTACGCGCCGACGATCGTCCGGACCTCTATGACGATACCGGGTTCGGATCGTTCGCGGCGACGCCGGCGAATCTGGGCCCGTCCACCGCGCCGACCTCGGGCTTCCGCGACGCCAACGGCAACGGCCGGCTGGATCCGGGCGAGGGGACCGGCAATCCGGTGATTCGGCAGAGCAATTGGCAGGGCGTCGACGTCCTGCCGGAGCAGGAACGCTATTCCTTCCTGGCGCATGCGGATCAGGAACTCGGGCCCGTCCGGCTCAACCTCGACCTCTTGTATTCGCGCCGCATGTTCGAGCGCTTCGGCACGGCATTGACGATCAGTGGCCAGAACGTTCCCGCGACCAATCCCTATAATGCGACCGGCGCGGCAGTGTCGGTGAACTATTCGCTCATCAGCCAGCTCGGCAATCAGCGGATCAATGGCTATGCCGAGGACTGGCAGGCCGCGCTGGGCGCCGAAGTCGATCTGTTCGCGGATTGGCGCCTCACCGGCTACTTCTCCTACGGACAGGACCGCAATTCGCGACGGCGTGATCAGGTCAACACGGGCGGGCTGACGGCAGCGCTCACAAGTACGAGTACGGCCACGGCCTTCAATCCCTTCGGCCCGAATTCGCGGACGGTGCTCGACAGCATCCGGCAGATCGAGCACATCTACCCGGTCTTCGACCTCACCAATGCGCAGGCGCAATTCGACGGCGCCTTGTTCCAGTTGCCGGGCGGCGCGGTTCGGCTCGCATTCGGCGGCGAATATCAGGGTATACATCGCACGCAGGTGACCACGACCACGCGTTTCAACGCCGCGAGTCCGGCGCCTGTGGTCTCGCTGACGCTGGAGCGCGAAGTCGTTTCCGCATTCGGCGAGCTGTTCATCCCCATCTTCGGGGCCGACAATGCGTCGCCGCTGGCCCGGGCATTCGATATCTCGCTGGCCATCCGGTACGACAGATACCGGGACCGGCAGCTGGTACCTGCCCTCAACGTGCTCGACGCCGACACTCTCAATCCCAAGATCGGCTTGCGCTATCAGCCCTTCGAGGATTTGACCTTCCGGGCGAGCTGGGGCCGCTCCTTCCGCGCCCCGGCCCTGGGCGATTATTCGGTCGGCGCGCCGACATCGACCGGGCCGACCGTGATCTCCGCGGCCGTCGCGGCGGCCAACGGCCTGCCGGCGCTACCCGTCTACACGACGACCCAGATCCAGGGTGGCCACACATTCGGCCTGGAGCCCGAAAGGGCGCGCACCTGGACTGCCGGGTTCGACTGGCGGCCGCAGGGAATTCCCGGCCTTCAAGCATCGGTGACCTATTATAATATCCGGTTCACCAACCAGATCACGGCGCCGGCCAGCACGAGCGTGTTGAATGATCCGGCCTTCGTGTCAGCGCTGCGGAGCGCCGGAAGCTTCGTGGTGCCGGGGCAGGGCCTGGTCATCTTCAACCCGACCACGGCCCAGTTGCTGAGCTTCCTCAATTTCGGGGGCATCTACACGGCGAAGCTGGGCGCCCCCGCGGCCACGCTCTACGGATCGGGAAGCACGCCGACGGCGGGCCAGGTGACGCCGGTCTATGCGCTGATCGAAGCCTTGACCCACAATGGCGGCGTGCTGGAGACCGACGGCTTCGACGTCACGCTGGACTATGCCTTCAACACCAGCTTCGGCAGGATCAGGCTCGGGGATTATTTCACCTACATCCTCAACTACCGGCAGTCGCTGATCTCATCGGCGCCGCTGGTAAGCTATTTGAATCAGGTGAACTTCCCGCTGCGCTTCGTGAACAGGGCGCTGGTCGGCCTCGACAGTGGCGGCTTCTCCGCAAACATGTTCGTGACTTATCAAAATGCCTATCGAAACACCACGCAGACTCCAGCGGCCCCGATCGATTCCTACACCACAGTCGATCTGTCTCTTTCCTATGATACGGGCGAGGGGTTCGGCGCGGGCTGGCTGCGGAATTTCCGGATCGCGCTGATCGGGCAGAACATCTTCGATTCCGCCCCGCCCTTCGCGCGCGTGGTGCAGGGCGTGGCGATCCAGAGCTTCGATGCCCAGACCGGGAGCGCGATCGGGCGCATGTTCAGCATCCAGATCTCCAAGCGGTTCTGACAAAAACCGTGGCCGGTCCTCGCTGGATCGGCCCCAGCGACCTGAAAGCAAAGGCGGTTCGTTCAGGCGAGCCGCCTTTGCATGGGCCTCGGGCGAGAGGTTTCTCCCCTCAGCGCGGGGAGGGCGCGATCGGCTGGCCCCGGCGGGAGAAATAGGCTTCCAGGAAACGCTGCGCCTCGGGTCGCGGCGTGTCGATCATCCGGGCCGAGGCGCTCAGTTGCATCGCCCGATCCGCGCGCGGGCCGGTGGCGTCCCACCGGGGCAGGCCCGGGCCGTTGGGATCGCCGTTCCGGGCAAAATTGGTCCAGTAGGACGACATGAGGTCGGCGAGCCGCCGATCCTCAGGGGTCCAGGCGCGGTTTTCCAGATCGAGATTGTCGAAGACGTAGATGATTTCCGCGCCATGGAAGGCGCCCTGCGCCTCGCGACCGGGAATGGACCGGTCAAACCAGTAGAGCCAGGCCGGTTGCCGGCCCGTTTGCGCGTGCAGCGCGGCCCAGCTGCGCATCTGCCACTGGATCGCGTCAGTGCTCGACTGGACGAGGTCGGGCTGCGGATAGAGGGCCGCGAACGCCGCCTGTTCGTCCGCCTCCGGGCGTATCCACGGCACCCTGATGGTCGCGCCTTCATTGGCGTTCGAGCCGATCAGGGTCGGCACGTCGGCCTGCCGTCTCGCGGCGAACCGCTCATATACCTGCTCGGGAAGCACGTGGCCGTCCCGCTCGGTCGGCCAGAACAGGGCGGAAGGATCGATCAATCGCGTCGCCGGCAGCGCGCGCATTGCGGCGGGGTTGCGGGCGCCCAGCCTCTCCAGATATTCCGCGCCGCGCGCCTCCGCCCCGCGCAGGTCGAGATTGCCCATCAAGCCCGCGGCGGGATCGAGTTGCGAGGTGCTTTCCCCGATCGCCCGGTGGAAGAGGCCCCGGGCAAGCGGGGAGGCCTGCAGGATGCTAACCGAGACGCTGCCCGCGGATTCCCCGAAGATGGTGACCCGCCCCGGATCGCCGCCAAAGCGCCGGATGTTGCGGCGCACCCATTGCAGCGCGGCGACCTGATCGAGGATGCCGTAATTGCCGGACGTGCCCTGCCGCGTCTCGCGGCTGAGATCCCGATGCGCCAGGAAACCGAGGGCGCCCAGCCGGTAATTGATCGTGACGACGACGACGCCCTTCCGCGTCAGCCGGCCGCCGTCATAGGTCGGGACGCCGCCGCTCCCGAAGTTGAAGCCCCCGCCATGGATCCACACCATGACGGGCCTAGGCTCGGCCGCGTCGGTCCCCGGGCTCCAGACGTTGAGGTAGAGGCAGTCCTCGCTGATCGGGTTCGCGCTCGGTGGCCGGCCGCTGCGCTGGGCCTGCATGCAGTCCGGTCCGTAGGCGGCGGCGTCTCGCGTCCCGCGCCATCTTGCCGCAGCGGCGGGCGCGCGCCAGCGGCGTGCGCCGGTGGGTGGCGCCGCATAGGGAATGCCAAGGAAGCGCTCGACGCCGTCCTGGCGCGTGCCGCGCAGCAATCCGCTCTCGACCCGCACCTCGGGCGGTGCGTTGCCCGGTGTCGCGGCCCTTCCCGGCGCCCCGGCGAGGGCGGCCGCGACGAGCGCGCAGGCCGCGACACAGTTCCGCGCCCCGCCGGGCGCCATCACGCCTGGACTCGCTCTTCGCGGAACGAAGGCGGCGCGGGCTCCGCCCGGGCAACGAGGAACGGCCGATAATAGCCGTAATAGCCGAGCAGCAGCAGCACGTTCACGAGCAGCTCGGCCGGGCCCGAGACGAGCGTGTGCGGCGTCCCGGTAATGAAGGTGTTGAGATAGAAAATCGTGACGCTTGTCGGCACTTCGAGCACCAGCGCCAGCGGCACGTAGCGGTTGGCGAGCAGCATCAGGCCGATCACGCCTTCCATTGCCTTGATTCCGGGGAACACGCCCATCGCATCGAGCGCGCCGAGGAACATCTGTGCGACCGGGAAGGGGATGACCGGTTGCAGATCGGTGAAGAACCAGTAGCGCACCGACGACCAGATCAGATGGGCCGCGAAATAGAGCCGGAGCGCAGTGACGGCGGGCGCGAGCGGCTGCGTCCCGGCGCCGCCTTGCCGTGCGAGAATGAAGGCCCCCGACAGGCCGAAGATTATGGGGAATCCGTAGAGCAGGAAGAGGCTGACGCTGACCATACCGAGCCAGGCGGCAAACAGCACCAGGATCAGGGAGATCGCGACATAAGCGCGCTTCCAGCCACTTGCCATCTTCACTCCCCCACTGCGCGGAGCGTCGCCGACGCCTTCGCCGTCTCCTGCGCCTCCGCGGCGATCATCGCCGCCAGCATTCTCCGCGCAGTGACCGGCGCCGCATCGGACTGGAGGAGTACTGGATTGAGCGCGTCGATGTCCGTCACCTCGCCCATGCGCGCCTGTACCGCCTCGATGATCGGCTCGTCCTGCTGCTTGAAAGCCAGCTCGAACATGGCGAGCATCGCCGCATCCACCTCGGGATCGTCGCGCCGCCGATTGCGGCCGTTGATGAAGAAATAGTGCGACGACAGCGCAGTTTCGGGCGTGATGACGTGGAACTGGGGGATGTGGGCGCCATCTTCCTCGGGCTCGTCATCCGCCCAGACGCCCGCCGGGAAATCCAGCATCGCCGGCGGATGCCAGATCATCGTGGTGCGGCTGGTGACCGGCGTATGATCGTCATAGCCGAACAGCTTGCGCGTGGCCGCAGGGGCCGGCAGTCCCTCGCGGGTGCGGTGGTTCGCGAGGCTTCGCTCGCGCCGCTCGAGCCGCTGCTTGGTGGCGGCGAGGAGTTCCTCCGGAGATCGCTCGGCACCGGAGAATTGCGGGTGAATGAAGGCCGCGTGGCTGAGGTCAAGAAGGTTGTCCACGATGAGCTGGTAATTGCCGCGGACGTGCAGCCGATTCTTGACCGTGCTGAACCGATCGGGCCGATCGAGGAAGTCGATGCGCGGCATGGCATCCTCGTCGGCCCGCGCGGGATCGCCCGGCCAGAACCAGATGAAGCCATATTTCTCCATCAGGGGATAAGCGAGCGTGTCCGCCGCCTTGAGCGGACCCCCGGACTTCATATGCGGGTTCGCGACGCACGCGCCCGATCCGTTGAACCGCAGCCCATGATAGGGGCATTGCAGATCGTCCCCGACCACCTTGCCCATCGACAGCGGCGCGAAGCGATGCGGGCAGCGGTCGAGCAGCATGGCGGGCGATCCGTCCGAGCGCCGGTATATGACCATCGGCTGGTCGAGCAATGTGCGGGCGAAAGGCGTATCGGCCACCTCGTCCGAAAAGGCGGCGGCGTACCAGCAGTTCTTCAGATAGGTCCCCATGCCAGGTCCTCGCTCGATCATGGCGGCGCTCAGATGACGGGCTCGAGCGCACGGCTCGCATCGCGGCTGCCGGGAGACGTCACCACTGGCAGCGTCGCGATGCCAATCCCTCCGTCTTCATCCCGAAACAGGCTGACATGGCGGTCCCAGCTTTCGTCGCGCTCCGGGAAGTCGGTACGGCCATGTCCGCTGCGGGTCTCCTCGCGAGTCAGCTTTGCCGTCGCGACCAGCTCGGCGGCGAGCGCGAGGTTGGCTGCCTCCTCGGCCGCGAAAATGTCCCGGCCGTCAATCTTCGTCTCGGCCGCCGCGCGGATCGCACGAAGCTTGGTCACCGCGTCCGTCAGCCGCTCCCGATCCGAGACCACGCCCGCCTGCGCCCACATCAACTCCTGAATCTCGGGGATGATCGAGGCCGGGTCGCGCGAACCGATCCGGCCGGCGAGTCGTGCGCGTTCGGAAGCCAGATCGTCGTCCTCGATCGCGAGACCATCATGAGTCGCGGCGAAGGCCGCGGCGCTGCGCCCGGCGATCATGCCGAAGGTCTGGGTTTCCAGGAAGCCGCAGCCCTGCATGCGATCTCCCCCCAGGACCCCGCCGGAGGATTCGCCCGCGGCGTACAGGCCCTGGACCGCCGTCGCGGCGGTGGCGTCGATGCGCGCGCCGCCCATCGACCGCTGGAACATCAAGGTGATCGGCACGACCTGCCCGGCCAGATATTGATGGCCCACGGGCGCCCGCGAGCGGGCGACCTGGCCTTCCTCGACGTTCCAGACCACCGGGCCGCGGCCTTCGAAATTCTCCCGATAGACGGCCCGGGCCATCATGTAGCGCGGCGCGCATTCCAGGTTCACCGGATCGTAGCGCTCCATCACCCGCTCGCCCAAGGCGTTCACATATTTGGCGCCGAAGATCGGCCCCGCGGGCGGCGAATCGCGAAACTGGGTGAATTCGAGATCGATGAGAGGTGCGCCGGCCTCGAAGGCGAGTCGCCAGGAATCGCCAGTCGTCCGTGAGTGATGCTCCTTCACCTCGTCGCACAGGATGGAATAGAGCCGGTTGGCGCCGCCGGCCGCGAGCACCACCGCGCGCGCGCGGATCAACAGGGGTGCGCCCTCCTCCGTGACGGCGTAAGCGCCGGCGACCCGGCCGGCCTGCGTCAGCAGCCGCGTCACCATCACCTGTTCCCGCAGCGTCACACCCGCGTCGATGATGGCCGGACGCATCGGCGCGATGACGTTCGCGTGCACGCCCTTGCCCAGGCCCTTCGCCTGCAGCGTGCGGCGCACCGAATGGCCGGCGCGCTTGGAGATGAACCAGCTGCCGTCAGGATTGGCGATAAACGAGACTCCCCGCCTCTCGACATCCTCGGCCAGAGCGCGGCCGTATCGGGCGCACATCGCGACGAGGTCGCGGTCGCAGATTCCGCCGGAGGCCTCGACCCAGTCCTGCATGAACAGCTCCTCGCTGTCCCCGTCGTCGAGGAGCGGCACGCTGAAGCCGACGAGCGCATGGGGGCTCGAGCCGCTCTCGCCCACCCGGCCCTTGTCCACGAGCAGGACTCGGGCGCCGGCGCCGGCAGCCTCGAGCGCAGCGCGGGTCGCGGCCGAACCGCCGCCGATCACCAGCACGTCCGTCGTCAGGGTCTCCAGATCGTCGGTCATAATCATATCCAAAGGGGCGGCGTCAGTCCGAGAACACAAACCGATATTCGAATTCGTCCATCTGCTCCGTCGCGCGGATTTGCCGCTGGCAAAGATAGCAAGTGAGGGTCTCGCCCACCTCGAGATAGTCGCCCGTCCTGCAGCCGGTCTCCTGGCCGCAGCCCGGGCAGACATAGATATAGCCGGGCAGCGGGCCGCAATGACCGCCGCCGCAGCAAAAGTCCGGCTCCAGAATCAGGGGAAACCCGTCCGCCGCGGCCGTGTCGCGATCACCCGCGCCTGGCTGTTCATCGGAACTATGCAGATCATCTACCGGCACGCATCTCTCCCAGGCGGCAATAAGCAAAGCAGCGCGCCCTCCATCGTGAATACAAGATTGCTAGGCAAGCGCAATGTCCGAGCCACGCTCCGCACCTTCAGCCACGGCCCTTCAGCGCAAACACTCCCGGCGCAAGGCCGATCTTCGCGCGACCGAAGCTGGTCATTGCGCTGTCCCAGGTGAAGGCGAAATGCTGGGCGGCGGCATTCACGTCCCGCCACATACGCTGGATCGCGTTGCCGTCGTAAATCCCGCTGCCGCCCGAGGCTTCGAACAACAGGGTGGTGGCGTAGCGCGCCTTCTGGGCGGCATAGGCCCAGTCCCGCGGAACGCGCGCCCTTTCGAGTGGGGTGAGAGCGTCGGGCCGCTCCGCCGTGTCGATACGCGTCGCGCTTTCCAGCACCAGGGCGAGCGCCGCATCGACGTCCGCGCAGGCCTCGCCGAGCCGCGCGAAGGTTGCCGACTGCTCGGCGATCTGTAGCTCCTGTTTGCCGCCTAGCGCCTTCTCAAGGCTCCCCGCGAAGGCATCTGCGGCGCCGCGCGCCATGCCGAGAGGCGCGCCGACGATCGAGAAGGGCGCGAGATCGGCGAACGGCATTCGGTAGATCGCACGGTCATGGTGCGCCGCGCCCGGAGAGGTTCCAGCGAGCATATCCGCGAGGCTCACCGAACGATGGACCGGGATGAAAGCGTCGGCGATGCGGATCGAACGGCTGCCTGTGCCGCGCATGCCGGCCGTGAACCAGTCGTCGATGACCTCGACTTCACTTTTCGGGACTACGAAGAAGCGTGGCTCCACGCTGCCGTCCGCACGCTTCACGGCATTGCCGACGATCACCCATTTGGCATGATCGATGCCCGAGCAGAAGCGGCCCTCGCCCTGGACGAGCCGGTAGCCGCCATCGACCTCCGTGACGGTGCCGCCGAGGCGGAAGACGGTGGCGACCAGCGCCGAAGGATCCCCGAAGATCTCCCGCTGCGCTTCGATCGGAAACAGGTTCAGCAGCCAGCTATGCCCAGCGAGTACCCCGTAGACCCACCCCGTCGACCCGCAGGCGCTGGCGATGTCGGCGGTCGCGCGCACCAGATCGGCGAGACCGAGCTCGGATCCGCCGAACGACCGCGGCATGATGATCCCGAACAGGCCGGCGTCGATCAACTCGGCGATCGTCGAATCCGGCACGCGGCGATCCTCCTCCGTCATTTGCGCGCGCTCGGCGATGCGGGGGAGGAGCGCCGACACGCGCTCGCGCGCCACCCCGCCGTTCCCGAGCGGGCTAGACTGAATGGCCGCTTCACGAGCTGCGGGGAGCGTGGCCATCTTCTTTCTTCTCCGTTTCCAAACGAGCTTGGCACGAGGCCCTTGCCCAAATTGCGGACGCGACGTGAATTTGACGCTTATCCAACATTGGAATACACGATAGTATCACAATCTAAAACCCCCAAGTTCAATTGACTGGCTTGCGGGCCCGTCGCAGCTGTCCGCGCAAGAGGTATGTTCAGTGACTGGCAGGCATTCGCCCCGCGCGAACTTGAAAGAGGCCCGGCCGGTTGCGGCGCCCATGGCAGCCGGACGGACGGAGGCGGTTCCGTGCGAAGCCGATTCCGAAGCCTTCAAGGCGGGGATGCGTCGGCTGGCGGCGAGCGTGACCGTCCTGACTTGCCTGGGCCCGAGCGGGACCCGTCACGGCATGACCGCCACGGCGATTTGCTCGGTGTCCGCAGATCCGCCGACGCTCTTGTGCTGCATCAACCGTTCGAGCGCGACGCGGGAGCTGTTCATCGCGGCCGGGAGCTTCGCGATCAACGTCCTGTCCGCGAGCGACCATGAGATCGCGACCCGATTCGCCTCGCGGCTCCCGCCTCACCAGCGCTTCTCGGCGGGACACTGGACCAGCTGCGCTTCGGGGGCACCTTTGTTGGAAAGCGCGATTGCCAGCTTTGCGTGCCGACTTTCGGAAGTGGTCGAGATCGGCAGCCACAGCGTCATCTTCGGCGAAGTCGTCGAGACCCGGACCCGGAGCGAACATGTGCCGCCCTTGCTCTATGCCCATGGCGGCTACGGCCGTTTCGCGGGCGCGGCGCGCGCGGCCCTGCCCGAGATGATGTGGATTCCGGACTGGCATGATGATTTCTAGCCCGCCGGCACGGCCTTGGACGGGTTGCCTATCACAATTGTATTCAATATAATTGCTCGGTCATTTGGGGGAGCGGCCGGTTTGAGCTTCGTTGTCGATTCACATGCCCATGTGCTGGCGGCCGACCTCGCGTCCTTCCCGACCCTCCCGCTCACCGACGAGGTGCGTCAGCGATGCTTCTCGCCGCCGTTCACCGCGGAGCGGCTGGTCGCGGCGATGGCGGCGGGCGGCGTCGGGCAGGCACTCGTCGTACAGCGCAGCCAGATCTACGGTTGCGACAATGCCTATGTGTGCGAAGCGGCCAGGCTCTCGCTCGGGCGGCTCTTCTGCGTCGTCGCGGTCGATGGCGGCAGCCCGGGCTGCGTGAACGACGCTGCGGCCTGGGTCGACCGGGGTGCGGTCGGGCTGAGGCTGATGCAGCAGTCCACGGATGCCGGCCTGGATTGGCTGGGCGGCGCGCAGGCGACGGCCCTGTGGCGGTTCGCAGCCGAACGCGGAGTTCCGATGTGCGTGCACCTCTTCGCGTCCGCCCGGGAGATCGGCCTGCCACTGCTTCGTCGTCTCATCGATGATCATCCCGGGGTGCGGGTGGTCATCGACCATCTGTCGAACCAGCCCGTGGCCGACGACCGGGACGGGCCGGACGCCCTCATCCGCGCATTTGCGGATTATGGAAATGTCGCGCTCAAATTCACCGCCATCCCGCTGGCGCGCTGGCGCGAGCAGGGTATCGCCGCGCCGGAGATCCTGCGCCGCTTCGTCGCCGCCTTCGGCGCCGATCGCATGATGTGGGGCTCCGATGTCTCCCAGTCCACGGGAAGCTACGAAGAATTGCTGGCACTTGGGCATGAGGCGACCGCCCCCCTGGCGGACGGCGAGCGCGCCATGCTGATGGGCGGCACGGCGGCCCGCTTCTACAAGCTCGAGGCGACGACCGGGCTATCGCGGCCTGCCCGTGCCGCGGAGTGACGGATCGCTGACGACGGAGGACTGAAGCTTTGGTGAAACTGGTTCTCGCGACACGCCTCGTGCTCGGGGTCTTCTACGTCCTCAGTGGCGCGAACTGGTTTCTCGGGTTCATGCCAATGCTGCCACACGTGGGAATGCCACCGGATATGCCCATGAAGCATGCGGTGATCGCCGAGATGATCCAGACGGGATGGCTGTTCCAGTGCGCCAAGGTCATCGAGCTGGCCTTCGGCATGGCGCTGCTGGCCAACCGGTTCGTGCCGCTCATGCTGGCCGTGGCGCTTCCGGTCGCCTTCATCACATTCATGCTCGATGCGCTGATCCTCGATGATCTCGGGCGCTGGCTCGCCGGAACCGAGGACAGTGCGGCGATGCGCGCGGCGGTGGCGGACATGATCGTGGGCGGCTTGTGCGTCCTTCTGCCGCATCTCTGGCTGATCTGGTGCTATTTCGATTATTACCGGCCCGCGCTGTCAGCCCGGGCCGATCCGGCCGCGCCGGGAGAGCGCCGCCCCGAAGGCGCGACCGCCGCGACGATTCCGCCACACCGGTCCTCCATTTGGCCGCGGCGCCTGTTCCTCGCCTCCGGTCTCATCGCGTTCGGCTTCCAGGCGTTCAACCTCTGGCTTTTCCTTGGCATGATCAGGCTCAAATAGCCTGCCGGGACCATAACTTTCGTTTCATCCGCATTGCCGCAAACTGACTTACACAATATGCTAACAATTTGCGAAACCATAAGGGCGAGGAAAGCCGGGTGAAGACGATCCGACACCTGATCTACGCGAGCATCGCCGCGGCGACCTTCATCGCGACGCCAGGCCATGCCCAGACGGAGCCCGTGATCGCCGAAGTGGGCCGCACCGTCGCCGTGGGTCCAACCGGCTATGCGACTCGACGGCTGGTCATGGCCTCGGCCTGTCCGCACGCCTGCCCGTGGGGCGAACTCGGGGAGTTCGTGCGCGACGCGATGGCGCCCATTGGCTTCGAGATCATCTTGTGCCGGAATTGCAACCGCGATCTGGGGCCGAGGCTCGTGGCCAGGGGCAGTCGCCCGCCGCCACTCGACGCCGGGAATATTCGAACCGGCACCACCGAGCGCGTCGATGCTCCCGTCGATTTCGGCGTTACCGAGAGCGGCATGCTCGACTGGGCCTATCGCGGCCGGCTCATCTACTCGCCGCAGGGGCCGATGCCGAACCTGAGGCTGATCGCCAAGCTCGAGGATCCGACCTATCTGCTGGTCGCGGTTCGCGCGGAGTCCGGCATCCGGGATCTCGCTCAAATCGCCGCGAACCGGCGGGCAGTGCGGATTCTCTCGGATTTTCAGCCGGCCTCGCAGATGGTGCTCGAACATTACGGCCTGACCCGCGCGGTCATCGAAGGTTGGGGCGGCTCGCTCGGCAATTTCATGACGGCGGACGCCGGCACGCCCTTCGACGTCATCGTGAGCGCGATCGCCAGCCCGGCGAACAATCCCGAATCGGCGCCCTGGACTTCACTCGCTTATGCCCACCGCCTCGACTATCTCGATCTTCCCGAAGCCTTGCTGGACCGGCTCGTTCGCGACGCGAACATGCAGCGCGTCACCGTCCGCTGGGGCTTGTTGCGCGGAATCGAGCGCAGCATCCCGACTGTCGGGCGATCCGGGGAATCGATCTTTGCGCGCGCCGATATGCCTGATGCGATCGCGCACGATCTGGCACGCGGGATCGACGCGCGCCGATCGGAACTGAGATGGTTCGTCCGGCCTTATTCATACGACCCCGGAACGGTCTGGCAGAATTTCGACGTGCCACTGCATCCAGGCGCCGCGCAATATTATCGCGAACAGGACTATATGCCGGCGTCGGCCGCGCGCCCGCGAGCCAGGGTTCCCTCAAATTAAGTGCGTCGCTCCCCTGGCCTGCCGGAGGGCTCCGTCAAAGAAATTTGGCGGGCGGGGGAGGGCGCCGCTAACGGCCGCGGGTGAGCACGCGCGAAAACCCAGTTCGCTTTCTGGAGGACCTTGAGTGACCGACCGCTACGATATCCGCTCGGACGAAATGGCTCGGGCTTTGTGCGGAAAAAAAGGCGCGAAAAGCATTTCGGATGCCCACCCGATACGCGGTGGGCAGCGTATCGCGGATACTGATGAGCACGCCTATGAAATGTCGCACGATCCGCGCCTGGCGAAGCTGTAGCGCGGTGGCAATGACGAGCGATCCCATTGTCGAGCGCCTCCGTCGTCTCGACGCCTGTGCGGTCTCCGACGCGCTCGACAAGATCGGCTTGCCGGGCTGCGTCACCGGCCTGCGCTCCGCCTCGCCGGGCCGGCGCATCGCCGGTCGCGTCCACACGGTGAAACTCAAGGCGGGGCTGCCATCGTCCGACCGTCCGCCAGTTCACCTCGGCGCCGCCGCGATCGACGCGAGCGGCCCGGGGGACGTGATCGTGGTCGAGCAATCGACCGGGATCGACGCGGGATGCTGGGGCGGCATCCTGTCGCGTGGCGCGCAGGAGAAGGGCGTCGCCGGCGTCATTTGCGAAGGGCTTGCGCGGGACGTCGATGAAGCGCGGGAGATCGGCTTTCCGGTCTTCTGCCGCGGCTATACCGCCAGAACCGCGCGCAACCGCGTCCATGAAGATGCGACCGACGTCCCGATTGAGGTCGGCGGTTTCACCGTGGAGCCTGGATTCTACGCGATCTGCGATTCGAGCGCTGCGGTGTTCGTGGCGCCCGATCATATCGAGGCCGTGCTCGACGCCGCCGAGGAGATCGCCCGGCGCGAGGCGGAGATGACGCGAAGGCTCGAAGCAGGCGAAGCGGCGAGTGCCGTCCTGGGCGCGAATTACGAACATATGCTGAAGCGCGACGGATGAGCGACGATCCCAACATCGCGCGCGCGGCCGCGCTCGACACCGCGACGATCAGCGACGGGCTCGACCGGCTCGGCATCGTCGGCCAATGTTATCGCATCGCCGGGCGCGACCCCTCCTTCCGCATGGCCGGACGCGCCTACACGATGCGCTGCGGCCCCGCCTCCACGCCCCCCGGCACGGTCGGCGACTATATCGACGAGGTACCGCCCGGATACGTCGTGGTGATCGACAATGGCGGTCGTGAGGATGCGACCATCTGGGGCGACATCCTCACCGAGATCGCCCATCGCCGCGGTCTCGCCGGAACGCTCATCGACGGGATCAGCCGCGACGTCGCGCTCTGCCGCGCGCTGGGCTACCCTGTCTTCAGCCGCGGCCACTGGATGCGCACCGGCAAGGACCGGGTCCAGGTCGAGGAGACAGGCTGCGTCGTCGAAATCGGCGGCGCGCGCGTTGCCCATGGCGACATCGTACGCGGCGATGCCGACGGCGTGGTGGTGATCCCCGCAGCGCACGAAGCGGCCGTGCTCGACGCGGCCGAGGACATCCAGGCCGCCGAGGACCGCATCCGCGAGGCCTGCCGCTCGGGCATGCGGCTCGATGAGGCGCGCGCGCAATTCAAATATCACCAGCTCCAGACGCGGCAGAAATGACGACGCGGCGGATTTGCCTCCTCTTCATGTCTCAGCGGGCGCGACGAATTGGATAGGGAACGAGAAGGCTCTGTCAAAGCAACTTTGCGGGCCGGGGAGGACGTGCCAGCCATGGAAAAGGCTGTTTGAACCTGGAAGTTCATGGCCGGGGCTCCGGCGACTAAGCGGCACCGATCGGCCTATCTCACCGCGGTCGGAGGGCGGCCTATCTCGTGGCCCGCCCAATAGAAAGTGCGGGGGTTATCGCTTACGCAGATCTCGGAATGGAGGCGATCACGAGTTCGAGGTGAAGGACAGGCCTGTCACGGTCGCGGTCGACGCGATGGGTGAGAGTGTGCAACGTCCCGGCCCGCTCGCGTGGCGCCGAAGATGGCGGCAGGACGGTCGAGACATGTGTGAAGTCGGCCAGACGCACTGGCTAGGGTTAGGGCCGGCACCCATCCACTTAAGGGCTGGCAATTCAAAGCTCTGAACCATGACTTCGAATCCATCCCTCTCCGCCACAGCCCTCGCAGGCAGCGACCAGATTCGTCCAAGAATCGTGGCTTTCCGCGGATTTGAAGTCCTTCCTCCAACGATTGCAAGCCCTTGTTTTCGCGAGGCTTGGGCTAATGCGACATGAGTGGATGTTCCTCGCACTGCCCCTATCCATCGCAAGGCGCGGACCGATTGAAGCCGCGATGCCCATGCCGCCGAAATGGCCGCGTTCTGCTGATCGTGGCGGAAATCCATTGCACGTGCATCCTGATTGGAAGGAGGAGCGACCGATGCGCGTGTTGACTGCAATGGGGCTGTTGGCCCTCCTTTGCCTGGCGCCGCTCACGGTGGCGCCGGCGCAGGGCCAGACCACCGTCCGCCCAGCCATTTCGGTCCCGCCGATCGCCAATGTCGCGCGGACGCTTGCCAACGGCGCCCGCGTCTACGCGATCCGCGACGCCTCGGCCTCCTCGGTCAGCGTCAACGTCTGGTACAATGTCGGCCAGCGCGACGATCCGCGCGGGCGGGGCGGCTTCGCGCATCTGTTCGAGCATCTGATGTTCAAGACGACGCGCAACTTGCCCGACGGCGTCGCAGCGTTCGTGACCTCGCTCGGCGCGCAGACCAATGCGTCGACCCTGTTCGACCATACCTCCTATTACATTACCGCGCCCGCCGACCGGCTGGAGGCCCTGCTCTGGCTCGAGGGTGAGCGGCTGCGCAATCTCGTTATCGACGAAGCCTCGTTCCGCTCCGAGCGCGACGTGGTGAAGGAGGAATTGCGCCAGCGCGTCTTTGCCCAGCCTTATGGCCGGATCCTCTACACATTGCTGCCGGCCTTCACCTTTTCCGCCCATCCCTATGCGCGGCCGATCGGCGGCACGATCGCCGATCTCGACCAGGCAGTGCTCGCCGACGTCCGCGCCTTTCATGAAACCTATTACCGGCCCGACAATGCGGTGTTCGTCGTCTCGGGCAATTTTGATCCGGCGCGGCTCGACGCCTGGGTCGATCTCTATCTGGGTTCGATCCCGCGCCCGGCGACGACGATGCCGCGCGATCCGACGACGGAAAGCGCGCCCCTCGCCGCCCGCACGGTCGATGCCTTTGCGCCGAACGTGCCGCTGCCGGCCCTGGTCCTGTCCTGGCGCGCGCCGCCGGCGGGCGATCCCGATTCCGCTGGCCTCGCTCTCGCCGAGGCGCTGCTCGCGCGCGGCTCCGGCGCGCGGCTGCGACGCCGACTGGTCGACGAGCTGCAGCTCGCCTCCAGCATCTCCTCCTTCAACATCCCCGCGCGCGACGGCCACGCTTTCGCGCTGGTCGTGACATTGGCGCCCGGGCGCGACCTCGCCGCCGCGGAGGCCGCGGTCTCGGCCGAGCTCGCGCGGCTGCGCGCCGTTCCGGCCGACGCGGCCGAGCTCGCCGCCGCCCGCAACGGCCTTCTCGGCGATGCATTGCTCAACCGCGAGACTCCGCGCGGCCGCGCCTTCGAGCTTGGCGACGGCGTGGTGCTGAGCGGCGATCCGCGCGCCGCCGACCGCCGCCTGCAGGCGATCAGCGCCGCCACGCCGGCGGACGTTCAGCGCGTCGCAACGCGCTGGCTCCGCGACGATCGCCGCCTCACCTTGCGCTACCAGGACGAAGCCGCTCGCCCCGCCGGCTATGCCGGCGACCGGCCGGCCGACATCTCGGCCATGGGCACAATCGTCCCGCCGGCTGCCCGGCCGCCGGTCGCGATCGCGGCACCGGCCGAGCGCCAGGCGCCGCCGGGGCCGGGGCCGACAATTCGCCGCGCGGTTCCCGTCCTCGCCGAGCGCACACTGCCCAACGGGCTGCGGATCGTGTCGAGCCGTTCGACTGCGCTTCCGTTGGTCACGCTGAAGCTCGTAGTGCCCGGCGGCGATGCTGCGGATCCCGAGGGGAAATCGGGGCTCGCCGACATGATGGCCGCTTTGGCCCTGCGCGGTGGCGGCGGCCGCGACGCCGCCGCCGTCGCCCGCGAGGCGGCAGCGCTCGGCGGCTCGATCGGTGCGGCCGCCGATGCCGACGCGATCACCTTCTCGCTAACTGTTCCCGCCGCCAATGCCGAGGCGGGCGGACGGCTGCTTGCCGATCTCGTGCTGCGCCCGACTTTCGCCGAGGCCGAGCTCGATCGGGTGCGCCGGCAGCAGACCGACGCGCTCACCGTGGCCGGCCGCCAGCCTATGCAGGCCGCCCTGCGCATCCTGCCGGCGGCGGTTTTGCGCGGCAGCGCCTATGGCCGCGTGCCCACCGCCGCCTCGCTTGCTGCCATTTCCCGCGCCGACATCCTGGCCGCCGCCGGTCGTTGGTCTCCGCATGGCGCGACTCTCGTCGCGACCGGCGCACTCACGCCGGTGCAGGCCGATGCCCTTGCCGGGCGCCTGTTCGGCGGCTGGCCCGCGGGCGGGTCGGCGGTGCCGACGCCGCCGGCCATGCCTGCTCCCGCCGCGCCGCAGGTTCTCGTTGTCGATATTCCCAATGCGGGCCAGGCCGCCGTGCTCGCGGCGGTGCCGGCGATCGGGCGCGGCGATCCCGCCTGGCCGGCCTTGCGGGTCGCCAATGCGCGCCTCGGCACCGGCTTCCAGGGCTTCCTGTCGCAGGAGATACGGGTCCGCCGAGGGTTGAGCTACGGCGCCGGCAGCCTGTTCGACACGCGTCGCGGCGCGACCCTAGTCATCGCCGCGACCCAGACCCGCAACGAGGCCGCCGACGAAGTGGTCGGGCTCGTCCTCGACCAATTTTCCCGCCTCTCGCGCGAGCCGATCTCGGCGGCGGACGCGGCGGAGCGCTCGGCGGTGGTCAACGTCGGAGTCGCCGTGCAGACCGAGCGCACGTCGGGGCTCGCCGATTATCTGGTGTCGGTCATCGCGACCGGGACGCCACTCGCGGTCGCGCGCGCCGAGCTTGCCGGCACGCCGCCGCCGGTGCCCGAAGCCGTCACCGCGGTCTCTGCCAACTATCTGGTCCCCGGAAGGGCGACGATCGTCGTCGCCGGAGATTCGCGCCGCTGGCTCGATGCCCTGCGTCGGCGCTTTCCCGCGCTGGTCGTGGTGGACGCGGACGGACGTCCGGTGAGCTGATCAGGCGGGACCGGTCGCCACCGGCACGTCGTGGCGCGCGCCCCATTCGGCCCACGATCCGTCATAGACCGCGGCGTCGTCGTTGCCGAGCCGGGCGAGGGCCAGCGCGATGCCGCAGGCCGTGATCCCCGAGCCGCAGGTCGCGGTGACCGGCGCCGCGGGATCGACGCCCGCTTCGGCGAAGACCGCCGCCAGGCTTGCCTGAGACTTGAGCTTGCCATCCGGGCCAACCAGCGCCGACAGTGGCACGCTGCGCGCCCCTGGCATGTGCCCGCTCCTCAGGCCGGGGCGGATCTCAGGAGCACTCCCTTCGAAGCGCGCGGCCGGGCGCGCGTCGGCGACCTGTCGGCCCCCATCCAGCTCGCGCTGCACCTCCTCCAGGTTGCGCACGAGCTCGGGGCGGAAACGGGTCTGGAAGGCGGCCGGTGAAGGCGAGAGGTCGCCCTGGGCGATCGGGCGGCCTTCCGCGATCCATTTCGGCAGGCCGCCGTCGAGGACCCGGACACTGAGCGCCCCCATCGCCCGGAACGTCCACCAGACCCGTGCCGCCGAGAAAAGGCCGGCGCTGTCGTAGACGACGATGTCATCCCCCTCGGCGATCCCGAGCGCGCCCACGGCCGCTTCGAACTCCGTAGGATCAGGAAGCATATGGGGCAGGTGCGAGGCGGTTTCGGCAATGGCGTCTATGTCGAAGAAGACTGCGCCCTTTATGTGCTGGGCCCGATATTCGGCCAGCGCATCGCGCGCGTCGAGATACCAGCTCGCATCGACCACCCGCGTGCGCGGCTCGTCCAGTATGGCGACGAGTTCGTCGGTCGAGATCGTTGGATCGGTCACTGATTTTCCCCTTGCTGCATCGGCTCATCGGGTATGACGGTTCGCGGGCCGTTTTCCGCAAGCCGGACCGCGCGCAATTTCCCGGCGGCGCCGAATGGCGGATCGCGCGCCTCCGTGCATCGATCTGATGAGAGCGCGAGGAGGGGACGACATGCACGGGCTTATGAAATTCTGGCTGCTCCTGATGGCCTTGCTCGGCGCGGGCCTTCCGATCTCGGCCTCGGCCGAAACCACCTTCGCGGTGACTCTGCCCCAGTCGACGCCCGGCGGTCCGATCACCGGCCGCCTCATCGTCGTCGCGGCGCGGACCGACACGCCGGAGCCGCGCCTGCAAGTCAGCATCACCGGCGCGCCAGCCTTCGCAATCGATGTCGAAGCGCTGCGCCCGGGCGCGGTCGCAACGGTCGGCGCCTCCGCCGACAGCTTCCCGGTCGACCTCTCGGCGTTGCCCGCCGGCGATTATCACGTCCAGGCGACCCTGGTCCGCTACACGCTCGCCAATCGCTCCGACGGCCACCGAATCTGGGTGCCGATCACTGACCGGCGCGTCTTCTCGACGATGATCGCGGGCAATCTCTACAGCCGGCCGGTCCGGGTCCATATCGACCCGGCCGGGTCTCAGCGCGTCGATCTGGCGCTGACCGAGACCATCCCGCCTACGCCCGAGCGCCTCGAGACTCCCTGGATCAAGCATGTCCGCATCCGCAGCGAGATATTGTCCCGCTTCTGGGGCGTGCCGATGTATATCGGCGCCAGCGTCCTCTTGCCGCGCGGCTTTGCCGAGCATCCCGACGCGCACTATCCGGCGGTCTACGTCTTCGGCCATGGCGATGCGCCCTTCGGCTTCGAGACGGATCCGGCGACCAACACGCCGCGCGCGCAGGCCGCTGCCGCCGACGCCAATGTGCGCACCGGCTACGAATTCGCGCAGGAATGGCAGTCGGACAATTTCCCGCGCATGGCCGCGATCACGTTCGAGATCCCGAGCCCCTATTTCGTCGAATCCTATTCGATGAACTCGGCCAATAACGGCCCCTATGGCGATGCGATCACGCGCGAGCTGATCCCGCATCTCGAGCGGACCTTCCGACTCATCCCGCAAGCCTATGGCCGCATCGTCGAGGGGGCCTCGACCGGCGGCTGGGAGGCGCTGGCGATGCAGATCAATTATCCGAACCTGATCGGCGGCGCCTGGGTGTTCAACCCCGATCCGATCGACTTCAGCCGCTACCAGCTCGTCAACATCTACGAAGATGCCAACATGTTCGAGATCCGGCTGAACGAATTCAACGTGCGGCAGCGCCCCTTCCGTCGCTCGCGCGAAGGCCAGCCCTTGTTTGACATGCGCGATCTCGCGCGATTCGAGGCGATGCTCGGCTCGCGCGGCCGCTCCTTCTACCAGCTCGGCATCTGGCAGGCGACGCACGGGCCGGTGGGCCCGGACGGCTATCCGGTGCCGTTGTTCGATCCGCGCACGGGCGTCATCAATCGCGAGGTCGCGACCTATATGCGCGACCATGGCTACGATCTCACCGCGCGGGTCCGTCGCGAATGGGCGACGCTCGGGCCGCAATTGGCCGGCCGGATCAATCTGTTCGCCGGCGACATGGACGATTTCTACCTGAACCTCGGCGTCTATCGCTTCCAGGAGATGGTGCGCGAGCTTGGCGGCGCGGATTATCCGATCCGCTTCGAATATGGCCGGCCGCGCCGCGGCCACAATTGGCACCACAAGGATTGGGCCGGCGTGGTCCGCGAAATGGCGGAGCATGTCCGCCGCACCGCTCCAGCCGGCGCCAATGTCGCGAGCTGGAATTATTGATGGGGAGGACTTCATGCGCCTGAAGCATTTCGCGGCGCTCGCCGCGGCTCTGGGCATGGGCGCGCTGATTCCATACAGCGTCCGTTCGGCCGACAATCCGCAGCCGCGGGTGACGACTTTCGACGAGATCAACGTCCATCGGCTCAACATCGTCGAGCCCAACGGCCGCTACCGGCTCGTGCTCTCCAACAGTGCGCGCTTCCCCGGCCTGTTCATGAATGGCCAGGAATATCGCCATCACAACCGCACCGGCGGCGGCATGCTCTTCTTCAACGATGACGGCGACGAAGTCGGCGGCCTCACCTTCCGCAGCAATGCCGCAAATCGCTCGGCGAGTGCCGGAATCACCTTCGATCAGTACAAGCAGGACCAGACGGTCTCCATGCTCCACGGCGAGGCGAACGGCCAGCGTCAGGCGGGCGTGCGGGTTTGGGATCGCCCGGATTATTCGATCGAGCCGCTGATGCAGATGAGTGATCGCGCGGCCCGCGCGACGAACGACGCTGATCGGCAGCGCATCCGGGGCGAGATGCAGGCCTTCGTTCAGGCCAATGGCGGCGGCGGCGCCGAGCGCTTCTTTGCCGGCAAGCAGCAGGGCGACGCGCTCGTGCGTCTCGCCGATCCCCAGGGGCGGCCGCGCCTCGTCATGCGAGTGGGCACCGACGGCCAGCCAAGCATCGAGTTTCTCGACGAGAATGGGCGCGTGACGCGCCGTATCGCACAATAACCCGGCAGTGGCACGGCGCAGGGTCTTTTCGCTTGACGGCAACCCCCATCGATGATGGCGTGCGTCCCCATGGATCATGCGGGTCGAATCCGCTGGTTCGCGCGGGAAGTGCTGCCGCACGAGCCGGACATGCGTCGCTGGCTTTCGGTCCGGCTGCGCGGCCTCGAATCCTGCGATTTGGACGAGGTGGTACAGGAGGCCTATGCGCGGATCTGGGGCGCGGAGCTGGAGAAGATCCTCAATCCGCGCGCCTATCTCTTCGTCACGGCGCGCCATATCGTCGGCGAGCAGTTGCGCCGCTCGCGAATCGTTTCGATCGAACTGATGGCGGATTTGGAAGTCCTGAACATCGTCGACGATGATGAGGGCGCCGAGCGCCGGCTGAGTGGCCAAGAAGAAATCGCAAGATTGCACAGGATCATAGAAAAGCTTCCACCGAAATGTCGCCAAGCCTTCCGTATGAAGAAATTCGACGAACTCCCGCAGCGGGAAATCGCGGCGCGCATGGGCGTGGCCGAGAGCACTGTCGAAAAACACCTTGCCAAAGCCTTGCGCGTCATTTCGAAGGAAATGAATGCGGAGCCGGGGGCGGCGGAGGTTCGAGCGCGTGGTGAAGATCGGTTCTGGAGATGGGGACAAGGTCGAGGCTGAAGCCGCGGCCTGGGCGATCCTGTCCACCGAACGCCCGCTCGACCAATCCGAACAGCAAAGGCTGGACGCATGGCTCGCCGCCGGCAGCCGCAATCTCGGCGCCTTCATCCGCGCGCAGGCGATCTGGTCGGACGTCGATCGGGTGGTCGCGCTCGACCAAAGGCCGCAGCCTGAAGCCGTCGAGCCCGCGCCCTCGCGACGCTGGCGATATTATGCGATTGCCGCCTCGCTGCTGGTCGCCCTGGTCGGCGGCGGCACGGCCTATGACCGGCTCGCCGGCCGGGTCTCGACCGGCCGGACCGAGGTGCGTGAGCTCGTCCTGGAAGACGGCTCGCGGGTGACGCTCAACGGCGATTCCGCGGTGCAGGTTCGCTATGCGGCGGGCGAGCGCCGGCTGATCCTGCGGCGCGGCGAGGCTTCGTTCAGCGTCGCCCATGACAGCGCCCGGCCCTTCTACGTAACGGCCGGCGACGTCACGGTGCGCGCCGTGGGGACCCGCTTCTCCGTCGGCATGGAAGACGAGGATGTCGAGGTCACGGTCGAGGAAGGCGTCGTTTCCGTCGCTGACGATGATGGCGTACCGCCCCGCCTCATCCACCGCAACGAGGAGTTCGTCGCCGCGCCCACCGGGTCGCGCAAGGCAGTGCTGGAGGAGGCGGAGGTGGAGCGGCGGCTCGCCTGGCGCCGCGGCCTGCTCATCTTCAACGGCGATTCGCTGCGCAGCGCGTCGGCCGAGGTAAACCGCTATTCTCCGGTGCCGGTGATCATCGACGATCCGACCCTGGCACGCGCGGAATTCGTCGGCGTGTTCCGGATCGGGGAGGGCCGCGCCTTCGCGAGCGCCGCCGCCCAGGCGTTCAACGGCGTGGTCGTCGAGCGCCCGGATGGCCTCCATTTGATGCGACAGCAGAATTCTCCATCGCATTAGTGGTGGATTCACCGGCGCCGTCGCTCATCTCGGCAGGACGCATTTGCGTCCCATCCTTACGGGAGGGGCCGATGACGATGGCGGGGACAGGCAGGACGAATTTTCGCGCAGCCTTGATGGCGGGGGTCGGGTTCGCATTGCTGTGCGCGACGCCGGCAATGGCGCAGCAACGGCATAGCTTCAACCTGCCGGCGGGCGACGCCGCCGCCCGCGTCCAGGCGCTTGCCGCCGAGGCCGGCGTGCAGGTGATCGCGCCGAACGCCGATCTCGCCGGGGTCCGCACCCATGCGGTGCAGGGTGAATATACGCCGATCGAGGCGCTGCGGCAGATGCTCGCCGGCACCGGCCTCGACGTTTCGAACAATGGCGGCACGCTGGTCGTTACCCGGGGGGCCGCGCCGGCCGCGGCGGGCCCGGCGGTCGGGGAGGAGCCTCCCGAGCAGCAGCTGATCGTGACCGGCACGCGCATCGCGCGAACCGGGGTCGACACGATCCAGGCCGCCACCGTCACCGACTCGGCCGAGATCGAGCGGCGCGGCTACACCAATCTCATCCAGGCGCTGCAGGATACGCCCGGTTTCGCCCCGGCTTCGAACAGCCCGCTGCAGACGTCCCAGGGCAATCTCAGCATTGCCCAAAGCTATTCGAACTTCTTTGGCCTCGGTTCCCAGCGCACCCTGACCCTGGTCAACGGCCGTCGGTTCGTCTCGTCGAACACTGCGTCGGGCATCGGCGGCTCGGCGGCGCCCGGGTCGCAGGTCGACGTGAACCTCATCCCGGTCAAGCTGACCGAAAGGATCGAGACGGTCGCGATCGGCGGCGCGCCGATCTACGGATCGGACGCCATCGCCGGCACGGTCAACTTCATCATGCGGCGAGATTATGAGGGTCTCGAGCTGGATGCCCAGGCCTCGATCAGCGAGGAGGGCGACGCCGCCAACCAGACGGTGCAGGCCCTCTTCGGCCACAATTTCATGGGCGGCCGCGGCAATATCGTGCTCGCCGGCGAATATTCGCGCCAGGAAGGCATGTTGCTGTCCAGGCGTTTCCCCGAATCCTTCGCGGCGGTTTCGTCGGGCGACACCGATCGTACCAACGGCATCCCGGCGCTGACAATCATTCAGCAGCGTATCGCAATCCTCACCGAGGGCGGCCTGCCCCACCGCGGCGCCGCGCCATCCGACGCCAGCTATTTCACCCTGGACGGCCGCACCATTGCCGCCGGGGGAACCAGGGTGCAGTTCGCGGCGGATGGATCGCTCGTTCCGCTCAATCTCGGCGCGCGCTTCATCGGCGACAGCGGCGGCGCGTTCAGGAATGGCGGCGACGGCGTCAATCCCGCCGATCATGCCCTGTTGCTGTCGCCGAACGAGCGGATGGTCGGCAATCTGCTTACCAATTTCGATGTCACCGACGGCATCAATCTCTATTTCGAGGGGTCCTACGCCCACACCGAGGGAACCAAGCTCAGCGACCTTTTCCAGTTCGCGTCGCCCTCGCTCGGTGGGCCGCAGCTGTCGGTCCGCGCCGACAATCCGTTCCTTTCCGCCCAGGCGCGCAGCGTGCTTGCGGCCAACGGCATCACCGGCGCGCAGACGTTCACTTTGTCCCGTAATCTCAACGACATCGCCGATAGCCGCCCGGCCAGGAACGAGCTCGACGTCTATCAGATCGTCTTTGGCGCCCGCGGCGACTTCACCGTGGCACAGCAGACCTGGAACTGGGACGTCTCCTACAATTACGGCCACAGCAAGAGCCGGGCCGAATTCAATCAGATCAATCGCACGCGCCTGCTTGCGGCGGTCGACGCGGTGGATGCCGGCGGCACCATCCAGTGCCGAAGCGGCGGGGCCTGTATCCCGATCAACCTGTTCGGCCAAGGCGCCTTCAGCCGGGCCGCGGCCGAGGCGCTGATCGACGTCGGCGTCGGCACCAGCATCAACACGCTCGAGGAGATCGAGGCAAATCTCGGCGGCCGGCTTCCGTTCGGCCTGGTCGAGCCGATCTCGTTCAGCATCGGCGCCTCGCATCGCCGCGAGACGGGCGAGTTTATCGGCAACGACATCATCAATGGCGGCCTGACCCTCCTCGGCGGTTCCCTGGCCTTTCCAGACAGCCCGAGACGGGGCTTCAGCACCAGGGAGATTTACGGCGAAACTCGCGTCCCGCTGATCGACGACGAGCTCAATCTGCCGCTTATCCGTTCGGCGGATTTCGAGGGCGCGGTGCGCTATGTCGACCATAGCACCGCGGGCGGCGACATCACCTGGTCGGCCGGGGGGCGGATCGCGCCGCGGCTCGGAAGCTTTGGCGAAGGCCTGGTCCTGCGCGGCGTCTTCACCCATGCGATCCGGTCTCCCGCCATCCGCGAGCTCTTCCTCAACTCCACGCCGGTCGCGCGGGCGGGCAACGATCTGTGCGATCCAAGCCGGATCAACAGCGGCCCCAACCCCACGGTCCGGGCCGCGAACTGCCGGACAGCGCTCGCAGCGGTGGGCGTCGCCGATCCCGCCACCTTCCGGGCAACGACCAACGGCCTCTCTCCGATCGGCTCGGTCGGCGGCAACCCCAATCTCGAAAATGAAAAGGCGAATTCCTGGTCGGTGGGTCTGGTGTGGCAGCCCAGCTTCATTCCCCGGCTGCGAATCACGGCGGATTACAGCCGCATCCACCTGAGGGGCGCGATCACCCAGTTCAGCCTGGCGACCGCACAGGCCGCCTGTTACGACAGTCCGAACTTCCCCAATGAAGGGGGTTGCGACGCCTTCCACCGCATGACGGCGGCGGAGGCCGCGGCCGTGACCAGGACCACGCGCGTCGCCGGCGACATCGCCGAGGGCTATCTGGAGAGCTTCTTCAATACCGCCCGGTTCGATTTCTCCGGTATCATCGGCGAGATCGACTATCGCATTCCGATCACGAACTTCGTGCGCTCCGCGGGGCGGCCGGGTGCGATCCGGCTCGGGGTCAAGTTCTTCTATATCGAGAGCTTCGAGACTCAGACCTCGGGCGCGGCGATTCCGGTTCAATCGGCCGGCACGGTCGGCACGCCGGAATTCCGGGTCAACGCCCGGGTCGGCTTCTCGCTCGATCCGGTCGACTTCGACGTGCAGGTGCTTTGGAACAGTTCCACGGTCGCTTCCCTCACCCAGACGATCGAGGACACGCCGATCAACGAATATGGCGACTATGCGCTGGTCAACGCCACGCTTGGCTTCCGGCTCGACGATCGGATGAGCTTCCAGGTCATGGTGCGCAATTTGTTCGACAAGGGCCTGCCGTTCCCGGCCGAGGTGACCCGGCCCTTCGGCGTCTACGATCCGATCGGCCGCAGCTTCACCGCGTCGGCGTCGGTGAGGTTCTAGCAGAGACAGGACTGAACAAGGGAAACGAGATGATCCGGGCCTTTTTGATCGCTGCGTCGTTGCTCACGGTCCCCATCGGAGCAGCGGCGCAGCGACCGGCGCGGACCTATACGATCGAGCAATTGATGGCGGCCGACAGTTTCGGCCGCCTCTCCTTCTCGCCCGACAACACGAAGCTGCTCACCACCAGCAATCGCACCGGCATCGCCAATATCTTCGTCGTCCCGGTCGACGGCGGCCCGCTGCAGCAGCTCACCCATTCGACGACCGAGACGGTCAGCGCCATCGGCTATTTTCCGCACGACGAGCGCATCCTCTTTTCGAGCGACCAAGGCGGCAACGAGCTTGCCCATATCTATGTGCGGGAGCGGGACGGCAGCACGCGCGACGTCACGCCCGGTCAGCGCCACGTCGCCCGATTCGTCGATTGGGCCCAGGATGGCCGTTCCTTCTTCGTCCAGATGAACGACCGGGATCCGCGCTATTTCGATCTCTACGAGATCGCCGCCGACGGCTATGCGCGGACGCGGTTGTTCGAGAATGACCGCGCCTATCAGATCCGCGCAGTGAGCCCCGACCGGCGCTACGTCGCGCTCAGCCGGATCGTCGATAACGCGACCAAGCATTGCTATGTCTACGACCGGCAGACGCGCGACTTGCGCCAGATCACGCCCGAGGGTCCGGTCGCCTGCGAGCCCCAGGCCTTCGCCGCCACTGGCGCGACTCTCTATTACACGACCGATGACGGCGGCGAGTTCACCTTCCTCGTCCGCCAGGACCTCGCCGGCGGCGCGCGCGGCACGATCTTCCGGTCGCCGCGCTGGGATGTGAGCGGCGCCGGCTTCTCGTCCGACAATCGCTACCTCGCCGTCTCGGTCAACGAGAATGGCCGAACCGTCACTCATCTGTTCGACGCCGCGACCATGCGCCCGGTCCGATTCCGCAATCCAGCGCCGCATGCCAGCGTCGGGCTGCTGCCGGCCAATGGCGCGCCCCTCGTTGCGCTGACCGTCTCGAGCGGCGACACGCCGGGCGACGTCTATGTCCAGGATCTGCGCAACGGCCGCTCGCGCCTGCTGCTCCGCGCCCAGGCGCCGCAGGTGAACCCGGCCGATCTCGTCCGCGGCGAGATGGTCCGTTTCCGCTCCTATGACGGGGTCGAGGTGCCCGGCCTGCTCTACGTGCCGCGCGGCGCCCGCCGCGGGCAGCGCCTGCCGGCGGTGATCCACGTCCATGGCGGGCCCGGAGACGAGAGCCGGGTCGGCTACCGTCCGCTCGTCCAGTATCTGGTCAATCACGGCTATGTCGTGTTCGAGATCAACAATCGCGGCAGCAGCGGCTCGGGCCGCACCTTCTATCATATGGACGACCGGCGTCACGGCAGCGCCGACCTGGACGACGTCGTCGCGGCCAAGCGATTTCTCGGCTCGACCGGCTATGTCGACGTCAACCGCGTCGCCATCCAGGGGCAGAGCTATGGCGGGTTCATGACGCTTGCCGGCCTCGCCTTCCGGCCGACCGAATTCGCCGCCGGCGTCGATCTCTACGGCGTCTCCAACTGGCCGCGCCTGCTCGGCGCGACGCCGGCCTGGTGGGAGGATTTGCGGCGGCTCCTGTTCACCGAGGTCGGCGATCCTGTGCGCGACGCCGAGCATTTGCGCGCAATTTCCCCCGTCCTTCATGCCGACCAGATCCGCAGACCCCTGCTCGTCCTTCAGGGAGCGAACGACCCGCGTGTGCTGCCCGTGGAATCGGAGGACATCGTCGCCCGGGTGCGGGCGAACAACGTGCCGGTCGATTATGTCGTTTTCCCCGACGAGGGTCATGGCTTCCGCAAAAAGGCCAACCAGATCATCGCCTATCGGCGCATCCTCGAATTCCTCGACCGCCATGTGCGGGGCGCGACGCCGCCCGCGGCGCGATGACCGGGCCTGAGCTCAGCCGTCGCGCCCTGCTTGCCGCCGGCGCGGCGATCGCGGCCCGGCCGGCCTGGGCCCTGCAGCCGGCGAGCGAGGACGGCCGGCTCGCCGCCTTCTTCGAGCAGGTGTGGCAACGCAATCTCGCGCGCAATCCCTCGATGCAGGCAAGCCTTGGCGCGCGCGCCGGCCGCGAGCGCTGGCCGGACGTCACCGATGCACGGGCCGAGGAGAATGCGGCGATCGTGCGCGGCGACCTCGTCGCGCTGCGCCGCTTCGACCGCGCCGCGCTGACCCCGGATGCACAGCTCAGCTACGATCTCTTCGCTTATAATGGCGAGCAGGCGCTCACCGCCCATCACTGGCGGCGCAATCGCTATCCGGTCTGCCAGATGCGCGGGCCGCAGCGCTCGATACCGCAGACCCTGATCGACGATCATCCGATCGCCAGCCGCGAGGATGCCGAGGCCTATATCCTGCGCCTGCAGCGGGTGCGGTCCTATATGGCGGAGATCGTCGACGGGCTGGAGGGGCAGGTCCGCTTCGGTGTGCGGCCGCCCAACTTCTCCTATCCCCTGGTCATCGCCAATTGCGAGAATCTGATCCGCGGCGCCCCGTTCGACGCCTCGGGCGCGGACTCGCCGATCCTCGCCGATTTCAAGACCAAGCTTGCCAGGCTCACCCTGGACGACGCGGCGAAGGCGCGCCTGCTGCGTGATGCCGAGGCAGGTCTGCGCGAGGGCTTCGGGCCCGGCTTTCGGCATCTGATCGCCTGGCTACGCGCCAGCCAGGCCGTCTTCGCGCGCAATGACGGCGTGTGGAGCCTGCCCGAGGGCGACGCTTATTACACCGCCGCGCTCGCCATGGAGACGACCCTGCCGACCGGCGCGGCGGAGGTGCACCGGCTCGGCCATGAGGAGATGGCGCGGCTGCACGGAGCGATCAGCGCGCTGATGCCGCGGCTCGGCTTCTCGGGCAGCCTGCGGGATCTGTTCGCGCGCGCCCGGGCCGACGAGCGTTTCTATTATCCCAACACCGACGAGGGCCGTGCCCGATTCCTCGACGAGATGCGCGGCAAGATCGATCAGGTGATGGCGCGGCTCGGCGAGATCACGACCCGCCGCCCCCGGGCGCGGGTCGAGGTGCAGCGTGTGCCGGCCTGGCTCGAGGTCTCGGCGGCCACCGCCGGCTATTTCTCGCCGCCGGCGGATGGGTCGCGGCCCGGCCTGCTGCTCGTCAACCAGCGCGAGATGCGCAACCTGCCGGTCTACGAGCTCTCCGCTCTGGCCTATCATGAGGGCGTTCCGGGCCATCATCTCGAGCGCGCCGTTTCGATGGAGCTGACCGGCCTGCCGCGCTTCCGCCAATATGGCGGCTACACCGCGTTCAGCGAGGGCTGGGCGCTCTATGCCGAGCAATTGCCGCTTGAAATGGGCCTCTACGCCGATGCCTGGCAGGAATTCGGCCAACTTTCGATGGAGCTGCTTCGCGCCGGCCGGCTGGTCGTCGATACCGGCGTGCACGCGCTGCGCTGGTCGCGCGAGCGGGCGATCCAGTGGCTCGACGAGAACACGCCGTCCAGCCATGCCGACAATATCACCGCCATCCAGCGCTACATCGTCACCCCCGGCCAGGCCTGCGCCTACGAGCTTGGCAAGCTCAGGATGATCGACCTGCGCGCCCGCGCCCGCGCCCGGCTCGGGTCCCGTTTCGATGTCCGCCGTTTCAACGACGCATTGCTCGGCGGCGGCCCGCTGCCGATGCAGCTGCTCGACGCCAACATGACCCGCTGGATGGAAGGCGCGGCGGCATGAGGATCAACCGCCGCGATTTCGGCCGCCTCGGCGCCGCCTTCGCCGCCCAGCTGGCTCTGCCCGCCGTCGCCTTCGCCATCGAAGGCGACGCGGACGCCGCGCTCGCCGCCTTCTTCGAACGCGTCTATCAGCGCAACCTCGAGCGCAGCCCGATCGCCCAGACAAGGCAGGGCCTTCGCACCAACCAGGACAAATGGGACGATCTCGGCGAGGCGCGGTCGCTCGAGAACGAGGCGCTCCGCCGCGAGGATCTCGCCGCCTTGCGCGCCATCGGCACTGCCCGCCTCTCGCACCAGGCGCGACTCAGCTACCGGATGTTCGAGCGCAATGTGCAGGAAGCGATCCGCGATTTCCGCTGGCGCCGGCACGATTATGCGATGACCCAGATGGGCGGGATGCACACCCGCGTCGCCCAGACCCTGATCAACAGCCAGCGCATAAGGGAGGCGGCCGACGCCGAAGCCTATATCCTCCGCCTCGATCGGGTCGCGCCCCTGATGGCGCAGGTGATCGAGGGGCTGGAGCGACAGGAGGAAGCGGGCGTGCGCCCGCCGCGCTTCGTCTACGATCTGGTCGTCGGCCCGTGCGAGAATCTGCTGCGCGGCGCCCCGTTCGAGTCCGGCGCCGACAGCCCGATCCTCGCCGACTTCAAGACCAAGCTGCGCGCCTCCCAGGTACCCGAAGCCGATCGCGCCGCCTTGATCGCGCGGGCCGAAGCGGCGCTGCGCGGCGGCTTCGCCGGCGGCTACCGGTCGCTTATCGCCTATCTGCGCGCCGCCCAGGCCCGAGCCGACGAGCGCGACGGCGTCTGGAAGCTGCCCGGCGGCGCCGCCTTCTACCGCAGCCAGCTCGAAGCCTATACGACCCTGCCGCTCGATCCGGCCGAGGTCCATGCGCTCGGCCTGCGCGAGGTCGCCCGCATACACGACGAGATGCGCGCGATCATGGTCCGCGTCGGCCGCGCCGGCACGCTGCAGACCTTCTTCGAGTATATGCGGACGGATCCGCTTTTCTACCATCCCGACAGCGCCGAGGGCCGCGCCGCCTACCTCGCCGAGGCCGAACAATTGCTCGCGGAAATACGTGGCCGCCAGGGGGAGCTGTTCGGCGTACTGCCGCGGGCGGAGGTGGTGGTCCGCCCGGTCGAGGCATGGCGCGCGCAATCGGCCCCCAAGGCTTCCTACACCAACCCCCCGCAGGACGGCTCGCAGCCCGGCATCTTCTACATCAATCTCGCCGACATGCGCGCGCAGCCGCGCTACCAGCTGCCGGTCACGCTCTATCACGAGGTGATCCCCGGCCATCATGTCGAGACTTGCATCGCCCATGAGATGACCGGCCTGCCGCGTTTTCGCCGGTTCGCAAGCATCGCCGCATTCAGCGAGGGCTGGGGCCTCTATTCGGAGCGGCTGCCGAAGGAGATCGGCCTCTATCGGGATCCTTATCATGATTTCGGGCGGCTCTCGCTCGAGCTGATGCGCGCCTGCCGTCTCGTCGTCGACACCGGCATCCATGCGATGCGCTGGACGCGGGCGCGGGCCACGGCATATCTCGACGAGAATATGCCGAGCAGCCATTACGACAATCAGCGGGAGATCGATCGCTACATCGTCCTGCCCGGCCAGGCCTGCTCCTATTATGTCGGGATGCGCAAGATCCTGGAGCTGCGGACGCGGGCCCGCCAGCGTCTTGGCGCGGCATTCGATCTGCGACGGTTCCACGATGTCGTCCTCGGCAACGGCCCGCTGCCGCTGCCGATGCTCGACGAGGAGGTGGAGGCCTGGATCGGCACCGCAGGGAGGATCGCCGCATGAAAAGGCTGCTGCTCGCCTTGGTCCTCGCATTCGGAGCGCTCGCCGCGGCGAGCGCGCCCGCCCAGACCGCGCCGGCCATCTTCATCCAGGCTGGCCGCCTGCTCGCCGATCCGGCCACGGGCCGGGTGCTGACCAACCACACGATCGTCGTGCGCGACGGCCGCATCGCCGAGATCCGCGAGGGCTTCGTCGGCCAGGGCGAAGGCGAGGTGATCGACCTTCGCAACCGCTTCGTCCTGCCTGGCCTGATCGATTCCCACGTTCACATCTGCCACGAAAATGGTCCGAACGACCGCGTCCGCCGCACCACCCAGACCGCGGCCGATCTCGCCATCGACGGCGCGCGCAATGCCGACATCACGCTTCGGGCCGGCTTCACCACGATCGCCGATCTCGGCGAGGAGAATGACGCGATCTTCGCGCTGCGCGACGGCATCGCGCGCGGCGCGGTGCCGGGGCCGCGTATCCTCGCCGCCGGCAATGCGCTCGGCATCATCGGCGGCGACAATGATCCGTCCGGCTATCGGCCGGAAATCGGCGTGGCGCTGCGGCGGCCGAGCCTCTGCTCGGGCGCCGAGGATTGCCGGCGGGTCACCCGCGAGACGATCCATCGCGGCGCCAATTTGATCAAGATCGTTGCCACCGGCTCGGTGCTCGCCGACCAGGCGGCCGGCCTCGGCCAGCAATTCACCGAGGACGAAATGAGGGCGATCATCGAGACCGCGCACAATTTCGGCCGCCGGGTGACCGCGCATGCCCATAATGGGCGGGCGATCAACGCCTTCCTGCGGCTCGGCGGCGATTCGATCGAGCACGGCACCAATCTCGACGCGGAATCGGTGCGGCTGTTCCGCGAGCACAATGCTTATCTGGTCCCAACTTTGCTCGCCGGCGACACGGTGACGCGCTGGGCGAACGATCCCAATGGCTGGCTGACACCGGCCGTTCGGGAAAAGGCGCTGCTGGTCGGGCCGCGCATGATCGAATCGACGCGGCTCGCCCATCGGGGCGGCGTGCGGATCGCTTTTGGCACCGATTCAAGCGTCAGCCCGCACGGCCAGAATGCGCGCGAGTTCGGCCTGCTGGTCCGCGCCGGATTGAGCCCGCTCGAGGCGATCCAGGCGGCGACGGTGAACGCCGCCGACCATCTCGGCATCGCCGCCGAGGCCGGAACGATCGCCGCCGGCCGGCCGGCCGACATTGTCGCCGTCGCCGGCGATCCCCTCCGCGACGTCGCCGCGCTCGAACATGTCGGCTTCGTCATGCGCGGCGGCCTGATCTACCGGAGGGACTGATGCTCGCCTTTTTGCTTGCCGCGACCCTGGCCCAAGCCGCGCCCGCCGCCGCATCGCCGCCTCCCCATTACGAAATGCATGCGCGCTTCGACGCCGCGGGGCAGCTCGACGCCGACGTGACCGTCACGCTGCCACCGGGCACGCGGGACAAGAGTTTCCTGCTGGCCCGCCGCTTCGTCCTTCAGCCGGTGGCGCTGTCGCCCGGCGTGGCAATGACCGCGGCCGAACCGACCGACAATCCGGTCGACGGCCTCTACCGCTACCGCTTCCAGGCCGTGCCGGGAGCGAGCGGGCCGATGCGGCTTCGCTTCCGCTACAGCGGCCCGATCAACCCGGCCACGGACGAGGGCGTGCGGCCAATGCGGCCCGAGGGATTCGAGCTGTTCATCGATCATATGTGGTTTCCGGTCGGCGCCGACATCCAGACCCGCTTCACGCTGGACGCCGATATCACCGGGCTCGCGCCCGATCTCGTTCCGGTCGCGCAGGGCGAGGTGACGCGGATTCCGGGAGGCATACGCATCCACCGCGATTTCGTCGATATCGATGCGCCTTTGGTTGCGATGCGCGGCCTGCAGCGCGCCCAGGCTCATGGCGTCGAATTCTATTCGCGCGATCTCACAACGCGCCTTTCCACCTTCTACATTCGCCATTCCGAGGGTGCGGCGCGCTATTTCGAGCAATGGTTCGGGCCACTGCACCAGACGGTGCGGATGGCGGTGGTGTGGCGCGAGCGCTCCATGGCCTATGCCCGGACCGGCTATACCGTCTTTTCCGAGGGCGGCCGCAGCGGGCCGGATCTACCGGAGACGAATCCGGCCCGGCACGCGGCGCATGAGGTCGCCCACGCCTGGTGGATGCTGGCGAGCCCGCTCACCGACGATTTCTGGCTAGTTGAATCCGCCGCCGAATATTGCGCGATCCGCTATGTCGAGGCGACCCTCGGAGCGGCGGAAGCGGAGCGCTTCGTCGCCGAGAAGCGCGCCGCCGCGGCCAATGCCGGCCCGGTCATGGGCCACGGCCGCCCCAACCGCGTGCAGCTCTATCAGAAAGGCCCGCTGCTGCTGGTCGATCTGGAGCATCGCATCGGCCGTCCTGCCATGGACCAGCTGATGGCGCGCATGGCGCACGAGCCGGTACACACCACCGCCATCTTCCTGCGGTTGCTGACGGAGATTGGCGGCGAGGGGGCGGCTCGGGAATTCGAGCGGGTGCTACATGCCTAGGCTACCAAAGATGCTCGAGGCTGAGAACAAGAAGAAGACCCTCACCCTACCCTCTCCCGCAAGCGGGAGAGGGGAAGAAAATGGTGCCCCCGCCGACGCACCCCTTCTCCCGCTTGCGGGAGAAGGATGGGATGAGGGTCTTGTTCTTCTTTCCAGAGAGAGTGGGGAATCGGCTGTCGAGAGAATCTAGGCCAACGCCCGCGCCATCCGCTCCAACATCTCATCCAATATCTCGGCCGACGTGGCGAAGTTGAGTCTCACATGGCCAACCCCCGCCGCGCCGAAATCACTCCCCGGCGAAAGTTGGACCCCGGCCCGATCGAGGAAGAATTCCGCTGGATCGTCCAGGCCGAGCGCCCGGCAATCTAGCCAGGCCAGGTAAGAGGCGTCCGGCGGCTCATAGCCTATCGACGACGGCAGCCGCTCGCCGACCCGGTCCCGCATCGCCAGCAAATGGACGAGGCAGGTGTCCAGCCAGGCCGCGCCTTCGTCGCTCCACGCGGCAAGAGCGGCGCGAACGCCGAGCGTGGAGAATGCGCTCCACCGAGTCGGCGGCAGGGCGGCCAGCCGCGCGCGCAGGCCCGGTGGCGCCACGCAGATTGCGGTGCGCAAGCCGGCGACGTTGAACGCCTTGCTCGGCGCATTGAGGGTGACCGTGCGCTCCGGCGCGAATGAAGCGAAGGGAAGGTGGGGACGGCCCGGGAAGGTCAGATCGGCGTGGACCTCGTCCGAGACGATGACGAGGTCGTGCCGTTCGGCGAGCGCGGCGACGGCGCGCAACTCGTCGGCGGCGAACACGCGCCCAAGCGGATTGTGCGGGTGGCAAAACAGCAGCATGCGCACTTTGTGTCGCCCGAGCGCCGCGTCGAGCGCGTCGAAGTCGATCGGCCCGCGGTCGATCGCCTGCTCGATCAATGTCCTGCCGGCAACGCGCACCGAGCCGAGCAATGGCGGATAGGCCGGGGTCTGGACGAGGATGGCGTCGCCTGGATCGGTCAGGGCCTCGATACAATTGGCGATGCCGCCGACCACGTCGGGCATCGGCATCATGTCGGCGGGATCGACTTGCCAGGACCAGCGCCGTTCCGCCCAGGCTGAAAAGGCTTCGGCGAGGCCGCTTGCCTTCGCGGTCGGTCCATAGCCGAAATCGCCGAGCCTCACCGCCTCCTCGAGCGTCCGCGTGATCGCGGCGGCGGGCAGGAAGTCCATATCGGCGATCCAGGCCGGTAGGACGTCGGCCGGGACGCCCGCCCATTTCCGGCCGCTGCGACGCCGCAGCGCCTCGACGGGCGGCGTCTCGATCATGATTCCTGGCGGTTGATGCGCTCCCCGCGGCGGCGCAGCATCTCGGCGGCGCCGAGCAGAATCACCGAGGCGATCACCAGCAAAGTGGCGGCGGCGGTGATCGTCGGGCTGATCTGCTCGCGGACGCCCTCGAACATCTGCAGCGGAATGGTGCGCTGGTTGGGGCCGGCGATGAACAAAGCGGCCACGGTCTCGTCGAACGAGGTCATGAAGGCGAAGACCGCGCCGGCGGTGATCCCCGGCCCGATCAAGGGCGCGAGGATGCGCAGCATCACGGTGCGCGGCGGCGCGCCCAGGCTCGATGCGGCGCGCAGCAGCTCGAAATCGAAGCCCTGAAGAGAGGCATGGACGACGATCACCACGAACGGGACCGCAAGCACGACATGGGCGATGACCAGGCCAGTCAGGCCGTTGACCAGGCCGAGCGGCGCGAACAGGAAATAGAAGGCGATCGCGACCACGACCACCGGCACCACCATCGGCGCCGCGATCAGGCCGACGAGCAGGGGCTTGGCACGCGAGCGCATCCGCGCCAGCCCGATCGCGGCCGGCGTGCCGAGCGCGGTGGCGATGATCGTCGTCAGGAGCGCGACGGTCAGGCTGTTGCGCAGCGCATTCAGCCAAGCCGGGCTGTCGAACAGCGCCCGGTACCAGCGCAGCGAAAGCCCGTCGGTCGGAAAGACCAGGAACGAGCTTGGATTGAGCGAGATCGGGATCACCGCCAGTGTCGGCAGCAGCAGGAAGGCAAAGACCACGCCGCAGAAGCCGACCAGCAGCCAGCGTCCAGCGCGCTGCCCTGTCGAGCGATAGGGGCTGATCCGGTTCATGCCGGCACCGCCCGCGTCAGATAGCGGCCGGCGAAGACCATCATCGCCAGCGGAAGCATCAGCAACAGGCTGAGCGCCGCGGCCATGCCCCAGTTGAGCGACTGGTTGGTGTAGAAGGCGATCGACCCGCTCACCATCTGGTCGGCGCCGCCGCCGACGATTGCCGGCGTGATGTAATAGCCGAGCGAGAGGGTGAAGATGATGATCATGCCCGCGCTCAGGCCGGGCAGGGTCTGGGGAAAATAGACCCGGAGGAAGGCGCGCAGCGGCGAGGCGCCGAGCGAGCTCGCCGCCCGCATCTCGTCACGCCCGATCCCCTTCATCACGCCGTAGAGGGGCAGGACCAGGAACGGCAGCAGGACGTGGGTCATCGCGATATAGACGCCGAGCCGGTTGTAGATCAGAGCCAATGGCGCATCGATCAGCCCGATCGACAGCAGCAAATTGTTCACGACGCCCTCGCGCTGGAGCAGCACCACCCAAGCGGTGGTCCGCACCAGCGCCGATGTCCAGAAGGGCAGCAGCACCAGGATCAGCATCAGATTCGCCCGCCGTCGCGGGATCGTCGCCAGGAAATAGGCGAGCGGATAGCCGAGCAGGGCGCAAAGCAGGGCAACAACCGCGCTGATCGTGAAGGTGCGGAGCAATATGTCAACGAACACCGCCTGCGCCGGCGCGACCGGCGCGATCGCGCCGTCGGCGTCAACCCGCCGGTCGAGCGCCGCCCAGAGATAGAAGCTCGTCGCCGGGGTCGCCGCGTGGCGCATGGCGGCCCAGATTTGGCGGTCCTGCCAGCGCCCGTCGATGCGGACCAGATCGGCGAAGGAAGCGACGGCCGCGCCCTGGCGGAGCTGCGCGGCGGTCCGGTAGACGAGGCTGCGCGACCCGACGACGTCATAGTTCAGCCGGTTGGCGACCCGGCTCAGCGTTCCCGCCCGCGCGGACGCGTCGATCTCGGTCGCAAGGCTGCGCGCTGTGGAGTCCGGAGGCGGGCTGCCACCCTCCCACTGCCGCAGCGCGGCCGCAGTCTGCGGCCAGGCCTCGGGCAGCTCTGGATTGGTCACCCCGCGCGACAGCATCATCATCACCGGCCCGATGAAGCTCGCCAGCAGGAACAGCAGCAAAGGCCCAGTCAGCGCATAGGTCCACCAAGGGCCGCCGCGCCGCAGGCGCCGCGGCGCGGGCTCAGCGGGAGAGCCAGGCATTGAAACGCTGCGTGAGCTGGTCGCCATATTCGACCCAGAAATTGGCATCGAGCTCGAGCGCGTTGGTCATGTTGCGCGGGTCCGACGGAGTATCGAGCCGGAGCCGCGGATCGATCAGCTCCTGGGCACGACGGTTGGTGAGCCCGGTCGGGATGAATTGCGGAAGCCGCATCTGGTTTTCCGGCCGGGTCATGTAGCGGATCAGCTGCTGCGCCTCGCTCTTGTGCGGGCTGTTGCGCAGGATCACCCAATAATCGACCGCGTAGATATTGCCGTCCCAGCTGACCTTGAAGTTGCGGCGCTCGGTGCGGTTGGCGACGATCAGCCGGCCCGGGCTGGTCACCGACATGGCGACTTCGCCGGAGCCGAGCAGGTCCGGCACCTGCGAGATGGAGGACCACCAGATCACGTCCGGCTTCAGCGCTTCGAGCTTGGCGAAGGCCCGCTCGATGCCGGTTGGCGAGCGCAATGTGGTGTAGACCTGCGTGGTCGGCACGCCGTCCGCCATGAGCGCGATCTCGAGCGAATATTTCGGGGTGCGGCGCATGCCGCGCCGGCCGGGGAACCGGGCCCGGTCCCAGAAGTCGGCCCAGTTGCGCGGGCCCTCGCCCCCTATACGGTCGCCGTCATAGCCGATCAGATAGGACCAGAGCATCGCTCCGACACCGCAATCGTGCACCGCGGTCGGGATGAAGGACTCGCGGCCGCCGAGCGATGACCATTCGAGCGGCTCGAACAGGCCCTCCTCGCAGCCCAGGATCAGATCCTCGGTCTCGACCTGGACGATGTCCCAGCTGGTGTCGCCACCGAGCACCTTGGTGCGGATGATGCCCAGGCCGCCATGCCAGCTGTCCTCCTGGAGCGGGATTCCCGTCGTCCGGGTGAAGCTCTCCCAATAAGCGTGGCGGTGCGCCTCCTGCGAAGAGCCGCCCCAGCCGACGATAGTTAGCGGCCGCTCGCTCGCGCCGCCGCGGCAACCCGAGGCGCCGAGCAGCGACGCGGTGAGCGCGCCTGCCATCCATTCCCGGCGGTTCAACCTCACTCGGGCTCCTTCACGATCGCCGTCTCGTCGGCTGGGAAAGCGAAACAGTGATCGGCGCACCAGCCGATCGTCAGCGGCGCCATGCCGGATGGAGCGGACCGGCTGTCGGTCCGCAGCGTGAGCAGGGCGCCGCCGGGCAAGATAGCGCGCAGGCGGCTATGGTCACCATGATAAATCAGCTGGTCGAGCGCCGCGGGGAAGCTGTTGCAGGGCTCTGGCAGCGCGCCGCCCGCGTGGACATGTTCCGGACGGACGGTGGTCAGCACCCGATCGCCCGGCGCGACGTCGCCCATCGGCGTGGCGCGGACCAGCAGGTCGCCCGCGATGCGCACATCGCAGGTCGCGCCGTCGCGCGCGGCGACAATGCCGGGAAGGCCGTTATTCTCGCCGACGAAACCGGCGACGAAGGCGTTGGCGGGCCGTTCGTAGATCGACTCCGGTGTGCCGACCTGCTGGACGCGGCCGGCCGCGAACACGGCGACCCGATCGGAGAGGGTGAGCGCCTCGCTCTGGTCGTGGGTGACGTAGATCACCGTGACTCCGAGCTGGCGCTGGATACGCTTGATCTCGATCTGGAGCCGCTCCCTGAGCTGCCGGTCGAGAGCGCCGAGTGGCTCGTCCATCAAGACGATGTCGGGCTCGAAGATCAAGGCGCGGGCAAGGGCGACACGCTGTCGCTGGCCGCCGGAGAGTGCGTGCGGCCGCCGGTCGCCAAGCCCTTCGAGACGGACCAGGTCGAGCATGGCGGCGACCTTATCGGCCGCCACGCCGCCACGCATGCCCCTCACCTTGAGCGGGAAGGCGAGATTCTCGGCGACGCTAAGATGAGGAAAGAGCGCGTAATTCTGGAAGACGACGCCCATGTTCCTCTTGTGCGGGGGGCGGCCGGCGAGCGAGCGGCCATCGAGCAATATATCACCTCTGGTTGGTGCCTCGAAGCCCGCCAGCATCATGAGGGTGGTCGTCTTGCCCGAGCCCGACGGGCCGAGCAGGGTCAGGAATTCGCCCTTCCGGACCTCCAGCTCGAGGTCGGTGACGGCGGGAGGGCCGCCGCCATAGCATTTCTCGACGCCGGCGAAGACGACGAGCGGCTGCGCGCCCGCATTGGTCACGGGGTACCGACTGGCGCGCAGACCGAAGCAAGGCGGCTTATCCCTTCGTCGATCTGGTCCGGCGTGGCATAACTGAACGAGAGCCGGATGTGATTGCACGCCTTGGCCCGGTTGCTGGGATAGGCAGTCCCGATCCCGGCGAAGAATTTGCTGCCGGGGATCAAATTGACCCCCGCTTCGGCGGCACGCACCGCGATGACGTCGCCGTCCATGCCGGCGGGGAGCGTCAGCCAGAGATAATAGCCCCCTTCGGGGATGGAGACGCGCACGTCCGGCAAGTCGCGCGCGATCGCCGCCAGCATCCGGTCCCGCCGCTCGCGATAGACACGTCGCGCGCGCGCGACATGGGCCGGGAAATCCGGCGACCGTCCGAATTCGTAGACGATGCGCTGCATCAGCGGAGATGAGCCGCCGTCCGACTTCAACTGGATCAGCCGCGCGATCATCGCGGCCTGGGCGGCGACCCAGCCGATCCGCAGCCCGGGCGCGACCAGCTTGGAAAAGGTGCCGAGATGGAAGACGTTGCCGCTGGTGTCGATCGAGGCGAGCGAAGGCAAATGCTCGCCCTCGAAGCGCACCCTTCGATAGGGGGTGTCCTCGACGACCGCGATCCCCTCGCGTGCCGCGAGCTCGACCAGGTCCCTGCGCCGGCTTTCGGCCATGGTCGCCCCGGTCGGGTTGTGAAAGTCGGCGACATTGTAGATGAGCTTCGGGGGCTTGCGGCCTTCGCCCGCTCTGCGGCCGAGCACGCTGCGAAGCTCGTTGACCTGCAGGCCCTGCTCGTCCTGGCCGATCTCGATGAATTCCACGCCGAAGCTGCGGAAGATCGGGATTGCAGTGAAATAAGTGGGGGCGGTGACGACGATCGCGTCGCCTTCGTCGAGCAGCAGGCGGCAGACCAGCTCCAGCCCGTGCTTGGCGCCGTTGACGATCAGGATATTCTCGGGGCCGAAGGCACAGCCATCTTCGTTCATCTGCTCGGCAAGCCAACCCCGCAGTTCAGGCTGCCCCTGTGTTGCCGAATATTGCAGCGTCTCTTCCCGATGGACGGTCAATGCATCCAGCGCGAAGCGGGTGAGGTCGGGCAGAAGCTGCGGCGCCGCGAAGCCTGAATCGAACGGAATCACATCGGGATCGAGCTCGCTGGGGAAGTGCGGGACTGGAAAGGCCGTGGAGAGGGAGGCGGCGCGGCGCGCGAGACGATTTTCGATCACTGGACTCTATCCCCCTCCGGGCGGCGATTGGACAGGCCGGCCTGCATGGAATGATGGCCCGCGCCGCCAAATCCGCCATCTCCGCGGCGCGAATGGAGTGGGAAGATTCGAATGGCGGATTCGCGCGCGCCAGCGCTCGTTCACTTCAGGGACGGCAGCGCCGGAAGGGAGCAGCGCGTGCACAGGGCGTTGAGCGGATTGGGAAGGCTGGCGCTGGCCGCCCTCGTCGCCGCATCGCCCTTATCCGGCGCCGCGCAGGGCCTGCCCCGCGGCCTGGTCGCCGATCCAGACCCGTTTCCGAGCACCTACCGGCCGAGCCCCGGCCCGCCGATGGCGATCGTCGGGGCACGCGTCCTGACCGGAACAGGGCTCGACCTGCCGAGCGCGACCCTGCTCGTCCGCGACGGCCGCATCGAGGCGGTCGGCGCGAACCTCGACGTACCGGCCGGCTATGAGCGGATCGACGGCCGCGGCCGCTGGCTGACTCCGGGCCTGATCGACGCCCATTCGCATCTCGGCGTCTCCTCCGCGCCGCACACGCCGCTCAGCGAAGACCATAATGAGGAGACCGCGCCCAACGTGGCCGAGGTCTGGGCCGAGCATTCGCTTTGGCCCCAGGACCCGCAATTCCGCCTCGCCCGCGCCGGTGGGGTGACGACTTTGCTGATCCTGCCGGGCTCCGCCAATCTGTTCGGCGGCCGATCGGTGACTGTGCGCAATGTGCCGGCCGAGACAGTGCAGGCGATGAAGTTTCCCGGCGCGCGCTACGGCCTGAAGATGGCCTGCGGCGAGAATCCGCGGCGGACATTCGGCGGCCGCGGCCGCGCGCCGGCGACCAGCATGGGCAATGTCGCGGGCTTCCGCCGGGCCTGGATCGACGCCGCCGATTATGCCCGGCGCTGGGAGCGCTGGCGCGCCGCCGGCGGCACCGGCGATCCGCCGCGCCGCGACCTCCAGCTCGAGACCCTGGCCGGCGTGCTGAGCGGCGACATATTGGTGCAGAACCATTGCTACCGCGCCGACGAGATGGCGACGATGATCGCGATCGCCCATGAATTCGGCTTCCGCATCACCGCATTCCACCACGCCACCGAGGCCTACAAGATCGCGCCCCTGCTCGCCCGCGAGGGGATCTGCGTCGCGACCTGGGCAAGCAGCTGGGGCGCCAAGATGGAAGCGCTCGACGCGATCGAGGAGAATGCGCCGATGGTCCACGCCGCCGGCGGCTGCGCGGTGATCCATTCGGACGACGCGACGCTCGGCCAGCGGCTCAACCAGGAGGCCGGCATTGCGATGACGGCTGGGCGCGAGGCCGGGATCGCCATCGGCGAGGGCGAGGCAATACGCTGGATCACGTCCAATCCGGCCCGGATGCTCGGCATCGAAGGCGAGACCGGATCGCTGCAGCCCGGCCGCCGCGCCGATCTCGTCCTGTGGAGCGCCAATCCATTCAGCGTCTACGCGCTCGCCGATCGGGTCTGGGTGGACGGCGGCCTGGTCTGGGACCGCGCCGATCCGCGATTCCAGCGTCCCTCCGATTTCCTGCTCGGCCAGCCCGGCCAGGCGCCGCCGCGATGATCGCGCGGCTGCTCGCGCTGTTCGCCTTCCTCGTCGCCGCGCCGGCGGCAGCCGAGACGATCGCGATCGTCAATGCGCGGATCGTCACCATGGGGCCCGCAGGCGACATCGCGCGCGGCACTGTACTGATCCGCGACGGCCGCATCCTCGCGGTCGGCTCTGCGCTGACGACGCCGCCCGGTGCGACCGTGGTGGACGCAGGCGGACGGATCCTGACGCCGGGCCTGATCGCGTCGGGCACGGGCCTCGGGCTGATCGAGGTGCGCTCGGTAGGGGCCGCCAACGACCGGCTCGCGCACGGGGCGGGAATCACCGCCGCGTTCGACGCCGGCTACGGCCTCAATCCGGATTCGGTGCTCATCCCGGTGGCCCGGCGCGGCGGCATCACCCGCGCCATCGCGACGCCGCTTTTCGACGATGCGCCGAACCGCGAGACCCTGTTCGCCGGCCAGGCGGCGGCGGTTTCGCTCGGCGGCGCGCCGATGCTGATGCGCCGCGGCGTCGCGATGGTGCTGGAAATGGGCGAAGGCGGGGCGGAGCGCGCCGGTGGGTCCCGCGCCGCCGAGCTCGTCGCCTTGCGCGCCGCGCTCGCCGACGTCCGCGATTTCGCCCGCCGGCGCCCCGCTTATGATCGCGGCGAGACCCGCGCCTACGGCCTGTCCCGCGCCGATCTTGAGGCGTTGATCCCGGTGGTGGAGCGGCGCATGCCGCTGCTGATCAGCGTGAATCGGGCTTCCGACATTCGCGACGCGCTCGCGCTGGCGCGGGAAGAGAATCTGCGGATCATCCTTGAGGGGGCGGCGGAGGGATGGCGGGTCGCCGCCGAGATCGCCGCGGCCGGCGTGCCCGTCCTGATCACGCCCGTGGAGAATCTTCCCTCCTCGTTCGAGTCGCTAGGCGCGACGCTGCACAATGCGCGCCTGCTGCGCGCCGCCGGCATCGTCATCGCCTTCCAGGGCAACGGCAATCATCGCGAACGCGAGCTGCGCTACAATGCCGGCAATGCGGTCGCGACCGGCCTGCCGTGGAGCGAGGCGCTTGCGGCGATCACCATCGCGCCGGCGCGGATCTTCGGGATCGATGGCGCGGTCGGATCGATCGAGCCCGGCAAGGAGGCCGATCTCGTCCTGTGGAACGGCGACCCGCTCGACACGCTCGGCCGCCCGGCCGCAATCTACATCAGGGGCGTGGCGCAGCCGCTGCGTTCCCGCCAGACCGAGCTTCGCGACCGCTACATGCAAACAGGAGGGCAGACGCCATGAACGTGAACCGATTGCTGATTCTCTATTCGGGTGTGCTGACCCTGGCCTGCGCGGTTTCGCTGACCTCGGGCGCCATCGCCAGCGATCCGCCGGCGCCGGCGCCGGCGAATGCGCGCTTCACCGAAATCGATGTGCAGCGGATCAATCTGCGCGAGCCGGACGGGACGTTGCGCCTGGTGATCTCCAACACCGCGCGCACGCCGGGAATCATCATGCGCGGCGTCGAGCGCCCGCATCCCAGCGGGCGGCGCACGGCCGGCATGCTCTTCTTCAACGAGGAGGGCAGCGAGAATGGCGGCATGACCTGGAGCGGCCAGCGTACCGCCGACGGTCGTGTGTCGGGTGGCGGCCATCTGAGCTTCGACCAATATGAGCAGGACCAGGTCGTCCAGCTCACCCAGAGCGAGAATAACGGCCGGCGCTGGGCCGGGATGGTGGTGAGCGACCGGCCCGACACGCCGCTCGACTTCGATCTCGCCGTGCGCATCTCGCAAATGCCGGAAGGCCCCGAGCGCGCCGCCGCCCTCCAGCGGGTGATGGCCGAGGGCACCTTCGGACGCCAGCGAGTCATGGTCGGCAAGACCCGCGACCGTGAATCGGTGGTCCTGCTCAGCGACGCGATGGGCCGGCCGCGCATCCGCATGCGGGTCGCGCAGGACGGCGCCTCGGCGATCGACTTCCTCAACGAGACCGGCGGAGTCATCCGCTCGCTGACGCCGCAAGGCTGATGCGGGCGCGGGCGGCCCTCGCTCTCGCCTGCGCCGCGGCGCTGGCGTCCTGCGCGGGGCCGGCCCGGCAGGGGGCGGCGCCCGCGCCAGCCGCCGCGCCGCCGCCGCTCCGCGCCGGGCTCGATCCGGCGACGGACGCGGATCCGTTCCCGAGCACCTACCGGCCCGTCGCTGGCGAAAGTCTCGCCATCGTCGGCGCCACAATATTGACCGGCACCGGCGCGGCGATCGAGAACGGGACGCTGCTGATCGCCGACGGTCGCATCCAGGCGGTCGGCGCCGGGCTTGGCATTCCGGACGGCTATCGCCGGATCGACGCGACCGGGCGCTGGGTGACTCCGGGGATCATCGATGCCCATTCGCATCTCGGCGTGTGGGGCCAGCCCGACAGCATCGACGCGCGCAACGACGTCAACGAGCTGACCGATCCCAACACCGCCCAGGTCTGGGCCGAGAATTCGCTGTGGCCGCAGGATCCGGGCTTTGACCTGGCGCGCGAAGCCGGGGTCACGACGATGATGCTGCTGCCCGGTTCGGGCAATCTGTTCGGCGGCCGCACCGTGACCGTCCGCAACGTGCCCGCCATCACCGCGCAGGCGATGGAATTTCCCGGCGCCCCCCAAGGCGTCAAGATCGCCTGCGGCGAGAATCCGCTGCGCACTTACGGCGGGCGCGGCCGTTCGCCCTCGACCCGGATGGGCAATGTCGCCGGCTATCGCCGCGCCTGGATCGACGCCGCCGATTATGTCCGACGCTGGGATGCATGGCGGGCCGGCAGCCGGGTGGCGGATCCGCCCCGGCGCGACCTGGCGCTCGATACGCTGGCCGGCGTCCTGCGCGGCGAGCTGCTCGTCCAGAATCACTGCTACCGCTCCGACGAAATGGCGATCATGATCGACATCGCCCGCGAGTTCGGCTTCCGCATCCGCACCTTCCACCATGCCAACGAGGCCTACAAGATCGCGCCCCTGCTCGCCCGCGAGGGGATCTGCGTCGCCACCTGGACCAATTGGTGGGGCTACAAGATGGAGGTGTTCGACGCGATCGAGGAGAATGCGGCGATGGTCCATGCCGCCGGGGGCTGCGCGATCATCCATTCCGACGACGCCGTGCTGATCCAGCATCTGAACCAGGAAGCCGCCGCCGCATTGTCGGCCGGACGGCGCGCCGGACTTCAGATCAGCGAGGGCCAAGCGATACGCTGGATCACCGCCAACCCGGCCCGCGCGCTCGGCATCGAGCGCGAAACCGGGACGCTCGAGCCGGGCAAGCGCGGCGATGTCGTGCTGTGGACTGCGAATCCGTTCAGCATCTACGCGCTCGCCGACCGGGTGTGGATCGACGGCGTGCCAGTCTTCTCGCGCGGCGAGCCCGCTTCGCGCCACCGCTCCGATTTCCTGCTCGGCCAGCCCGGCCAGGAGGCCCGGCCATGATCGGCCGTCTGCTCCTCCTGCTCGCGGCGCTCGCGCCGGTGCCGGCGGCGGCCGAGACCATCGCCATCGTCAATGCCCGGATCCTGACCATGGGGCCGGCCGGGGAGATCGCGTCGGGCACCGTTCTCATCGAAGGCGGGCGCATCCGCGCGGTCGGCGCCGGCGTCGCGCCGCCGCCCGGCGCGAGGATCGTCGAGGGGCGCGGGGGCATATTGGTGCCGGGTTTCATCCAGGCGGACTCCACGCTCGGCGCCGTCGAAGTCAGCCAGGTGCCGGTGACCGCCGACCGCGCCGCCAGCGCCGCCGCGATCAGTGCCGCGCTCGATATGTCGCAGGGGCTCAATCCGGATTCGATCCTGCTGCCAGTGGCGCGGCTCGCCGGCATCACCCGCGCCGTGGTCACGCCGCTCTACGCGGACCGCGCCGGCCGGCAATTGCTGTTCGCCGGCCAGGCGGCGGTGATCGATCTCGGCCAGCGGCCCGACATGGTCACCCGGCCGCGAGTGGCCATGGTGCTGGAGATGGGCGAGGGCGGCGCCGAACGGGCCGGCGGCGCCCGCGCGGCGGCCTTCGCCGCGGTCCGGGCGGCGCTCGAGGATACGCTCTTCTACGCGCGCAACCGCGCGCTCTACGAGAGGGGCGCGGGCAGGGCGCTGTCGCTGTCCCGCCTCGATCTCGAGGCCCTGCTTCCGGTTGCCGAGGGGCGTATGCCTTTGATCGTCAGGGTCGAGCGTGCCTCGGACATTGTCGAGATGATCGCATTCGCGCGCGCTTATGGCCTGCGCATCATCCTCGATGGCGCCACCGAGGGCTGGCGCGTCGCGGGCGAGATCGCCGCCGCCGGCATTCCGGTCCTGGTCGATCCTTACGCGAACCTGCCGCACAGCTTCGCCGAGCTCGGCGCCCGACTCGACAATGCCGCGCGGCTGCACGCGGCCGGGGTGACGGTGGTGCTCAAGGCGGGCAGCGGCGTCGCCCACCGCGCGCGCGAGCTGCGCTACGGGGCCGGCAATGCGGTTGCGCACGGCATGCCGTACGCCGCCGCGTTGGCCGCGCTCACGATCAATCCGGCGCGGGTATTTGGCCTGGCCGACCGGGTGGGGTCGATTGAGCCGGGGCGCGAAGCCGATCTGGTCCTGTGGTCGGGCGATCCGCTCGAGCCGCTTTCCCAGCCGCGGGCGATCTTCGTGCGGGGGGTGGAGCAGCCGCTGACGTCGCGGCCGCTGCAGTTGCGCGACCGCTATGTGACCCATTCCGCCGAACCGAACTGACTGATTCCCGCGCGGATCATTGCAACGGACGCTGTTGTAGGGGGATGCTGCAAAGCGGCATCCACAGCGGCACCTGAGCATGGACCGGGGCATTCCGGGGGGCATCGATGCTGCCAACGAACCCCAGGGGCATATACGTAGCCGCCGCACGTCCAGATCGTGCTAGGTCGGCAGCGGGGGCAATGGGCCCGAGGGACAAGTCAATGACGGACAGCGCGATCGGCCCCGTGCCGGAGATCCCGGCGCCCGGCCGCGCGGCCCGTTTCTTTCGCGGCCTCGGCCCCGGCCTGGTGACCGGGGCGGCGGACGACGATCCGAGCGGGATCGGCACCCATAGCCAGGTGGGCGCGCAGTTCGGCTACGGTCTTGCCTGGACATTCGTCCTCAGCTTTCCACTGATGGTCGTCATCCAGCAGGTCGCGGCCGAGATCGGTCGCGTCACCGGCGGCGGCATCGCCCGCAACCTGCGCCGCCACTATCCGCGTCCGGTGTTGCTGACGATGGTCCTGCTGCTGCTGGTCGCCAACATCGTCAATCTCGGCGCGGATCTCAGCGCCATGGGAGCGGCCCTTGTCCTGCTGACCGGGGGCAATGCGATGCTTTACACCTTGCTCTTCGGAATAATCTGCGTCGTGCTCGAGGTGGCTTTGAGCTACCCGCGCTACGCCTCTATCCTCAAATGGACGACGCTGTCGCTGTTTGCCTATGTCGCCGTCGTCGCGGTGGCCGGCGTTCCCTGGGGCCGGGCGCTGACCGCTCTGGTCGTGCCGGAGCTGCAATGGAACGCGGCCTACGCGACCGCGATGGTCGCAATCCTCGGCACCACGATCAGCCCGTATCTGTTCTTCTGGCAGGCCGGTCAGGAGATCGAGGAGCAACATCGCCATCATGCCAAACCGCTCTGCATCGCTCCGCGCGAGGCCGGGCCGGAACTCAAGCGGATCCGAACCGATACGCTGGTCGGCATGGCGTTCAGCTCGATCGTATCGCTGGCGATCGTGTTCGCGACCGCCGCGACTCTCAACGCCAACGGAATCACGGATATCGAGACCTCGGCGCAGGCGGCCGAAGCTTTGCGGCCGGTCGCGGGCCAGTTCGCCTTTGCAATGTTCGCATTGGGCATCATCGGGACCGGTCTTCTTGCCGTCCCCGTCCTCGCGGGCTCGGCGGCCTATGCGGTGACGGAAATGGTCGGCAAGGCAGGCAGCCTCGATGCCAGGCCGCTCCAGGCGCGCCTCTTCTACGCAACGATCGCCGTGACGACCCTGGCCGGCGCCGCGCTCACGTCGATCGCGATCGATCCGGTTCGCGCGCTTTACTGGGCGGCGGTGGTGAACGGCGTGCTGGCGGCGCCGCTGATGGTGATGATGATGCTGATCGTGCGCAACAAGCGAGCAATGGGTCGGCTGACGCTGTCTCCCGGGGCGACCGTGCTGGGCTGGTGCGCGACCTTGGTCATGGCCGCGGCCACCGGGCTGTTCTTCGCATACAGCCTCACCTAGGCAGCGCGCGCCTCAACCCTCGACCACCGTCATTCCCTGGCCCGTACCGCCGGCGCGCAAGGAATCGGGCGTGACAACGACGGTGGAGCCGCCCCGCAGGACCGACTCGACCAATTGTCGGAAGGCGTCGGCGACGCGGATCCGGCCGCGTAGCTCGGAGGTTGCGAGTTCGGCGGCAGGCTGACCCGGCAGCGCGACCCTCAGCCAGGTCCGAGCGCCCGCCTCGCCGCCATGCATCACATAGGCCGATGTGCGCTCGATCCGCCCATCGATGGTCACCGGCGCCGAGCCGATCACGACGCCGTTGCGCAATACGAGGACTCGGCGGTCGGCGGCGCTGATCACGACCGATACTGGGCCGGTGGGCGAGGTTTCGGGCCGCCATATCACCTCGGTCGTCGGGCCGACCGGAAGTGTGTGCCCGCGAAGCAGCGCCTCGGCCGGCGCCACCCGCGGCACCGCCGCGTCACGGGTAATGACCACCGTCATGCCGAGACGCGTCACACGAAACAGCAACTGGGCGAATTCGTGGGGCAGGCGGATACAGCCGTGGGACGCGGGATAGCCCGGCAGGTTGCCGCCGTGGAGGGCGACGCCGCCCCAGGTGATGCGCTGCATGTAGGGCATGGGCGCGCTGTTGTAGAGGCTCGAATAATGCTCGACGTCGCGTTCGAGCACGGTGAAAACACCGGTGGGCGTCGCATGTCCTGGCCGCCCGGTTGAAACGGTGGTGATGCCGATCGGCAGGCCGTTGCGGTAAATGATGGCGCGCTGGGTCGCGAGACTCACCACCAGCAGGACAGGGCCTTCGGGGGCCACCTGCGGCGCCCAGATGAACTCGCCCGCCTTCAGCCGTCGCGCGGCCTCCATGACGGAGCCCGTTTCCAGCGAAGGCTGCGCCCCGAGCGCAACCTGGCCGCCCACGACGAGCAGGAGAGCGAGCACTATTCTGGGCCAGGCGCACATATTCGGCTTCCTTACTGGCGGTTGCTCGGCTGGCCCCGGACCAGCTGGGCTTCATTGGCGTTGAGGATCTGGACCGTCTCGTCCACGCCGACGACCAGTGTCCAGTGGCCGCCCCCCTGGCAGGTCGCGGTCCAAACCGGCATGCCCCGATAAGGCTCGGCTGGAGCCGACCCGGTCACCTGCTGGCAATCAAGGCCGGCGTCATGAATGGCGCGATAGAAGGTGGCGTTGCGCTGCGCCTCCGGAAGTTCGGCGATCCGTGCGCCGCTCGCCTCGGGGGCTATCCGATTGTCCGGCTGTTCGTTGGCCGGCGTGCCGGGGCGGCCGCAGGCTGCGGTCATCAGGGCAAGCATGGCGATCATCGTGTTGCGCATGGTCTTTCTCCTCATCGATCAGGCCCTCAGGCCGCGGCTTTGCGCGGGACAACAACGCTCCGGTGCAGAAAGTCGGCAATTCGTGCGCGGATATCCTCGCTGCGCCCGGCGAGCAGATGGCCGCCGCTCGCAACGACCATCAATTCGGCGCCGGCGATATGCCCGGCCGTGAAGCGGGCGGCCGGGAGGGTTCCGAACAGATCATCCTCGGCGCTGACGACAAAAGTGGGCGTATCGACCCGCTCGAGCGGCCAGGCCACGATGCGTGTCGCACCGTCGTTGCGGATTCCATCGACGCGCCGCGACAAGGGGAGGACATGGCGCATGATCCAGGTCAGCCGATCGCGCTCCAGCGGATCGGCTGCCTTGTCCACTTCGGACGGCACGCCGAGAAAGCGAAGGACCATGCGGCGCGCCACTCTGGTCGCGGACCAATAAGCGAAATCCGCCCCCTGCTCGATCGTCCGCATGATCGCATTATTTTGCGGCGATGCGGGCGCGCTGACTTCGCATCCAGGCGCGAACGCGCGGGGCACGACGAGGATGAGCGCACTCACGCGATCGGGATGACGCAGGGCCATTTCGATCGCGCTTGGGGCGCCGGCCGAGATGCCCAAGACGGCCGCCCGAGTGATCCGGAGATGGTCGAGAAGCGCCACATAGGCGTCTGCCTGGGCGTCAGGCAGTGGCCGCTCGGGCGAGGTGCTGCGCAGATAGCCGAAGCGCGACGGAGCGATCACTTCATAATTGCTGCCGAGCAATTCGCGCCCGACGAACAGGGCCTGATCGTAGCCGCCGCCCGCGCCATGGCTGACCAACACGGGAGGGCCGACTCCCTCCTGCGCATATTCGATTGCACCAAAGTCCGCGGAAAGCAGCGTGCTGCCGGCTTCGAGCTCGGCGGTGACGTTCCTCATCTCGCGGCGGAATGCGCGACGAACGCCCAGCGCCGCGAAAATGATTCCAGCAAGCGTTGCAGAGCCGATCAGACCCTTGGGTCGCATGGCGATCTCCCGTCGAATGCCCAATCACTAGGCCCATGCCTGGAGTGTCGCGCTACGCAATATTCCGTACGTCCGAGCCTCCCCGGCTGGCACGTTCCCTAGGGAACATTACTGATCCGAACCCCGCCATGAATGGTGCGACATGGGCGTCGTCCAACGAGGTGCTGTGCCATGCCGATTCGCGACCTGCTTTTGCAGATGAGCTCTTATTTGGAGCCGACCCCCCGATGGGCTCTCGATGCCGCCTTTTCGTTCGCCGAGCAATTTGACGCCAGCCTGTCCGGCGCCGTCTGTCACGTGCACATTCCCGAGATTTCCAATTATCTGGCCGACAAGCTGGTCAAGGCCGACGAGGCGATCGCCGCGGCCAACCGCGCCAGCAATCGTAACGCCCGAGCGCTGCTGGCCGAATTCAAGTCGGTCGCCGCGAGCCGGTTAGGAGACGAGATCCTGATCGAATGCCAGTCGATGGTGAACCCCCGTGAGCTAGCCACGCGGGCAAGGGCCTATGACCTGACGATCCTGCCAAAATACGGCCACCCGGAAACCCATTTCGCCGCCGAGGGCCTGGTCTTCGACTCCGGCCGGCCGGTCCTGCTCGTGCCGGAGCGACGGCCGGGCCATCGCTTCGACACCGTGTCGATAGGATGGGACGGAAGCCGGGCCGCTGCTCGCGCGCTGGCCGACGCGCTGCCGATCTGCGCCAGGGCTGAAATGGTCGAACTGGTCGCGATCACTGGCGACAAGGATATCGAGGCTGGAGCGCTCCTGTCCGATGCGCGGCGTCACCTCCTGGCGCACGGGATCGACGCCCGCACCGTTGAAATTCCGGCACAAGGGCTCGATGCCGGTGCGGCACTGCTTCGGCATTGTATTGGGACGGGCGCGGACCTGCTGGTGATCGGCGCCTACGGCCATGGTCCCCTGCGCGAATTCGTCCTTGGGGGAGCGACGCGCTCGGTCGTGTCGGAAGCCGCGCTGCCCGTGCTGCTGTCGCACTGAGTCCTGAGGGATGACGGCAGGCTCGACCTTGTCCGCCGAGGGCGGTCTTCCCGGCCTCGCCCTCGCGCTTGCGATCGGGCTGCTGCTCGGCGTCGAGCGCGGCTGGCGGTTGCGCGGCGAGGCGGACGGGCGACGCGTCGCCGGCATCAGGACGTTCGCGCTGCTCGGCCTTCTCGGGGGCCTCGCCGGGCTCCTGTCGGCGGGGCCGGCCTGGGGGATGGCCGTCGCAATCGTTGCGGGCGCGATCGGGGCTCTGCTCCTTGGCTATGCCGGCGACATGCTGCTGGACGACAATGTCAGCGCAACCTCGACGCTCGCGGGCATGCTGACGATGGCCCTCGGCGCGATGGCGACGATCGGGCACATGGCCTTGGCCTCCGTTGGAGCTGGGGCCGCATTGATCCTGCTTGCGTCGCGCGCGCCGCTGCACCGCGCAGTTCAGGCGACCAGCGATGCCGACATCAAGGCTCTGCTGCGGCTGGCCCTCGTCGTCTTCATCATCCTGCCGCTGCTTCCCGATCGCGGCATGGGGCCGTTCGACGCGCTCAACCCCTTTCGGCTGTGGACCGTGGTGGTCATCACCGGATCGATTTCCTTCGTCGGCTATATCCTGGTCCGCTGGCTTGGTGAGCAAAGGGGCGCCCTGCTCACGGCGGCGGTGGGCGCACTGGTCTCCTCGACCGCGGTCACCGTCGACAGCGCCCGCCGCGTTCAGGAGGGCGCCGTCGGCCCCGGCGCGCAGGCAATGATCGCGATCGCCTCTTCGGTCATGCTTTTCCGCTCGCTTGTCTTGGTGAGCGTCGTCGCGCCCTTCGCCTTCGCCCGGTTCGCGGCGCTGGTCGTGCCCGGCCTCCTGGTCTCGGTGCTGGCCTCGGCGCTGCTCCTTTATCTTGGACGCAGCACGCCGCCCGAAGCCGCTGCCGGCGCCATGCGCGCGCCGGGCCTGAAACTCGCATTCCTGTTCGCGGTGACGGTCGCCCTGCTCTCCGTCGGCTCGGCCTGGGCGCAGGACGCATGGGGCGGGGACAGCGGCGCGATCCTGATCGCGATCGGCGGGCTCGCCGACATCGACGCGGCCATCGCCGCGATCGGGGCGCTCCCGGAGGGCACGCTTCCGGTCCATATCGCCGCGCTCGCGCTTGCTGCGCCGACATTTTTCAACACGCTGTTCAAGCTCGGCCTGTTCGTGCTGATCGCCGGCTGGCGGCGCGCGCTTCCGGGCGCTATGGCGCTAGCGGCGGTTGCCGCCGCCTTGCTCACTCCGATCGCGATCGCATTGACATGACGACGCCCTCAGCCGCCGAATGTTATCGCGCCAGGGTGCAGACGGCTGCGGACGCCGTCGCCACGATCCGGAGCGGCGCCGACATCGCGATCGGCATGGCCGTCGCCGAGCCGCCGGCCCTGCTGAAGGCTCTGGCCGACCGGGTCGAGGCAGGAAGCCTCACCGATCTCAGGCCCTGGTATTTCCATTCGCTGATCCACGCCGGCACCACCCTGCTGCGCTACGAGCTGCTCGATCGGGTGCACCCCCGATGCATGTTCCTGAGCCCGGTCGAGCGCGCGCTGATCCGGCGCGGCGAGGCCGACGGACGCGTGCCGATCGAGTTCGTGCCGTTGGCCTTCAGCGCATCCTCGGGGCTTTTGTCGGAGCAGGTGGACCTCGAGGCCTTCGTCACCACGGTCTCGCCGATGGACGCGAACGGCTGGTTCACCTTCGGCACCAGCAACGATTATTCGACGACGGCGGCGCGGAGCGCGAAGCGGCTGATCGTCGAGGTCAATCCGAACATGCCGCGCGTGTTCGGCGAATCGCTGCTCCACATTTCCGAGGTCCACGCGATCGTCGAGAATGCGGCGCCCCTGTTCGAGGCCGCCTATCCTCCCCCGGTCGCCGAGGATGAGACGATCGCCTCGATCGTCGCGGCCATGATCGACGACGGCGCCTGCATCCAGATGGGAATCGGAACGCTTCCCAACGCCGTCTGTGCAAAGCTTGTCGGGCACAAGGATCTCGGCATCCACACCGAGTTGATGACGCCGGCGCTGGCGAACCTGATCCAGTGCGGCGCGGTCACGAACCGGTGCAAGACCACCTATCGCGGCCGCAGCGTCTTCACCTTTGCGATGGGCGACAGGGCCTTCTACGATTTCCTGGACGACAATCCGTCGATGCACAGCGCCCCGGTGCAGATCGTCAACGACCCGCGGCACATCGCCAAGAACGACAATGTTGTCTCCGTGAACGGGACGCTGCAGGTCGACCTCGGCGGGGCATGCAATTCCGAGCATATGCTGGGCCGCCAGTATAGCGGCTCGGGCGGCCAGCTCGATTTCGTGCGCGGCGCCTGCGCCTCGAAAGGTGGCAAATCGATCATCGTCTGCCATTCGACCGCCTGCGACGGCACGGTCTCGCGGATCGTGCCGCGGCTCGACGGCCCGGTGACGACGCCGCGCAACGATACCCATATCGTGGCCACCGAATATGGCTGGGTCGATCTCAAGGGCAGGTCGCTGCGCGAGCGTGCCGAAGCTCTGATCGGCATCGCCCATCCCCAGTACCGCGAAGAGCTTTCCGCCGCTCTTGGCTAGGGCCGATTACGCATCATTGCGTATTCGAGACCATCGACCAAAGTCTCATTCTCATCGGGCATCAGGAGATGATCGATGTCCTCAACCCCACTTCCACCGCGCCGTCGCGGTTCCCGGGCCAGGATGGGCTCGACGATCCTGGCCGGCGTCCTCCTCATTCTCGGTGCGGCGCAGGTCGCGGCCTCCCGCGAAGAACCGGCCAGCTCCCACGGGGCCAAGCCATGAAACGCATTCTCGTCGCAAGCGATCTCAGCCCGCGGTCAAGGAACGCCATGGCACGCGCCATCGCACTTGCCGCGGCCGCAAGCGCCAGGATCCGCATCGTCCACGCCGCCACCGCATCGGAGGTCGAAAATGCCTGCTCGTCGACGCATGGCAGGATGCTCAGGGAGGCGCGGATCATGGCAGAGGAGATCACCGATCGCCCGCCCGAAATTACCGGGCATATCGGCTTTCAAAGCCCCGCCGAGTCCATTCTGAAAGAAGCCGAGGCTTGGGACGCCGACATCATCGTCCTCGGCGCCCATGGCGAACCCCGCTTTCGCGACGCCCTGTTCGGAACCACCGGCACCTGCGTTGTGCGCCATTCCGATCGTCCGGTTCTCATCGTGCAGAACGATTTCCGCGAGTCATATTCCAGAGTGCTGGTGGCCGTCGACGATACGATCCACGCAGGCGGGATTCTGGATGCGGTGCGCGAAGTCGCGCCTTCATCCGAGCTCTTTGCGGTTCACGCTTTCTATCCTTCGCTGGGTCAGGCCCTCGCTGGTCGGGACTCGGTCGAGCAGGAAGAAAGGCGCCACGAGGCGGAACTCGAACGGCAGTTGGCGGAAGCGACCGGCGGTCGGCCCGCGGCCAGGTTGACCGCGTCCAGGCACGCCGTCGTCGAAACAGGCGAGGCGCTGAGCGTCGTCATGCGCGAAACCGCGAAGATTGCACCCGACCTCCTCGCCATGGGCACACGCCGGCGCGCCACCTATCTCGGCAGCCACGCCATCGACACTCTGTTCTGGTCAGAACACGACATCCTCGTCGTCCCCGAGCGTGTCACCGCCGGGGTGGGCGCATGACCGCCCCGACCATCACCATCCACGGCGCCGCCCGGACCGTCACCGGCTCCTGTTTCGAGGTGGCATTCGGGCGCCGGCGCATCCTCGTCGATTGCGGACTGTTCCAGGGACCGCGGACGATCGAGGCGCTCAATCGCGCGCCATTCGCCTTCGATGCCCGCAAGATCGACGCAATTCTCCTCACCCACGCTCATATGGATCATAGCGGGCTGCTTCCCCGGCTGGCGGCGGAAGGCTTCCGCGGCCCGATCTGGTGCACCGAAGCAACCGCGGACCTGCTCGCGGTGATGCTGCCCGACGGGGCGCGGATCCAGGAATATGAAGCGGCGCGACGAAACCGCCGCGCCGACCGCGCCGACGAGCCCCGGGTCGCGCCGCTCTATACCTTGGTCGACGCCGAACAGGCGATCGAACTCGCCTCGCCGGTTGACCTCGAGGAACAGTTCGAGGCGGCGCCAGGCTCCCAGGCCCGCTTCTGGAACGCCGGGCACATCCTCGGCTCGGCCTCGGTCGAGCTCTTCGCCGGGGGCACGCGGATGCTGTTTTCGGGCGATCTCGGCCCGGAGAACAAAAGCTTTCACCTCGACCCAAACGGCCCCCGCAACCTCGATCACATCTTCTGCGAAAGCACGTATGGCGATCGCGACCGCGAGACCGTGACGATCGCCCAGCGCCGATCGCTGCTCGAGGCGGAGGTGAAGGCGGCCGGCGCCCGCCGCGGCAATCTCGTCATCCCCGTATTCGCTCTCGAGCGCACCCAGGAGCTGCTGCTGGACCTCGCCCACCTCATCGACGAAGGCCGGATCGGCGACAGCCAGGTGTTCATCGATTCCCCGCTCGCCAGCCGCGCCACGGAGATCTTCCGCAGGCACCGGGGCGAGCTTGAGGATCTCGGCGGCGACGACGTGTTCCGTCACCCGAGCTTCCATTTCATCGAGCGGGTCGAGGAATCGATCAGGCTCAATTCGGTTTCGGGTGCGATCATCCTTGCCGCATCCGGCATGTGCGAGGCCGGGCGGATCCGTCACCACCTCCTGCACAATCTGCCGCAGCCGGGTTCGACCATCCTGTTCGTCGGCTTCCAGGCCGAGGGCACGCTCGGCCGCACCATCCTGGAAGGGGCGCGCCGGGTCCGCATCTCCGGCCGGGACGTCGCAATTCGCGCCCAGGTCCGCAGGATCGACAGCTACTCGGCCCATGCCGACCGTACAGAGCTCCTTGCTTGGATGAAGGCGCGCCAGCCGGTGTTGGGCAGCCTTTTCCTCAATCATGGCGAGGCCGGTGCGATCGACGCCCTGCGCAAGGATGCCGCTTCGTTCCTGCCGTCAGTGATCGTGCCCGAGATCGGCGAGCGTTACGAGCTTCCGGCCGGAGCGCCGGCGCGGCGGCTCGCCACCGGCCGGACTGACCTGCGCCGCGCTCTCAGCCGCGACTGGCAGAACGACTATGCCGAGCTCGCCGTCAATCTGAAGAGGCGGCTGCAGGATATCGAGGACGAGTCCCAGCGCGCGGAAGCGATTGCGCGGATGCGCGACGTGCTCGATCAATATCAAGCCGCGCAGGCGCGGCGGAAGGCGAAGGCTCACGCCTGACTCGCGGCTGCGCCCTCACAAGCGGAAAGGCCGCGAAGATCAGCTGTCCGGCCAGGCCCAGCAGGGCGGACGGACTCCGATAGGCAAAGAAGAAGTCGCCGACCGACTCGCCGGTCGTCAGCATCGTCAATGCCAGCTCCGCGCCGATCAGAAGCGCGAAGGCAATACCGCCCATCGCGAGCCGGCTCAGCGCATGGGCGGGAACCGCTAGCCGCGACACGACCCATCCGCAGATGAGCCAGCACGCGCCGAGCATGAGGGGCAGTTCCGTGAGGATCGCGGGAACCGCTCCGATGCGCGGCGCGACCAGCAGGACGCGGACCGTGCCCAGGCCCGAACCAGCGAGGAAAACCAAGGCGAAATAGGCGAAGCCCGCCAAAGCGGAACGCGTGGGGCCGAGCATCAGTGCGCGAACAGCAGCGGCACGGCGCCGCTGCGGATCATCTCCCGCGTAGTGCCGCCAAGCAGCGATTCCTGGAGCCGCGAATGGCCGTAGGCGCCCATCACCACATAGGCACCGCCCAATGTCCGGACGGCGTCAAGCAGCGCCTCGGCCATGGACCGGCCGTCGCGGCGCCATTCGTGCAATTCGGATTCGATGTCGTGTCGCGCCAGATATTCGCTGGCGCCGGTCGCTGGAAACTCAGTCTCGTCCTCGGTGACGGTGACGATCCGCACCTGCGCCGCCTTGGCGAGCAGGGGCACCGCGAACCGCAGTGCGATGCAGGATTCGAACGTGCCGTTCCAGGCGATCAATGCTGTCCCGAGATAATCCAGCCCGGGGCTGGACTGCGGCACCGCGAGGACGGGCGCACGCGCATGCAGGACGACGTCGCCGACCATCGACAGCGGGCCGTCATAATCGCCGCCGCCGGGAAGGCTGAGCACGATGACGTCGCACAGCCGCGAGCGGTCGGCGGTCGTTTGCGCCGGCGATCCGTCGAAGCGCGACCAGTCCCAGCTCACGCCTTCCATGCGCAACCGCGCTTCGATCCGGGCGCGATGCTCGTCCTCGGCCTTGCGGACCGCCTCGACCACGGCCGGCAATGCGTAGACCCCGCCGAACGGGTCGCCCATGATGAACGCGTCGAACGGCGTCACCTGCAGGCAGGAGATATGGGCGCCGAACGATCGCGCCAGGTCGAGCGCCGCCTGCAGCCGGCTCTCCAGCCCGTTATCGTCATTGGCGTAGAGCAGCAGCGTCTTCATGGCTTCCTCCCCATCAGGTTAGCGGATCATGATCGAAGGGCTAGGCCTGCCGGGCAGCAGCGTAATTAAGGAGATTCCCTGATGTCCGGCCGTGGCCGGGACCGCCACATTGGGTGCATGAACTGGAAATCCATCCGCCTCGAACTGGCCCGCACCAGGGAGTTCCCCGAGGGCTCCGCAAGCCGCGCCTATTTGCTGCACCTGCCGCTCGACAAGGACGGCCTGATCGACGAGGAGACGCTGCGCCGCGCCCCGGTGCGCGCGACCGTGCATCGCTTCTGGCCGAACGAGCGCGACATGGCCGGTTATGTGATCGGCACGCCGCGCGGCTGGGCCCTGTCGTACAAGCCCGGCGAGGAGGATGACGAGATGGTCTTCCACCTCGAAACCCACCCTATCCGGATGGGCGAATATGTCACCTTGACCGAGCCGGACGGCACCCGGCTTCCCTTCCGGGTGGCCAGCCTCAGGCAGCTCAACTAGGGCGCCTGCTCGGCCTCCTCTCCATCCAGACCGGCGGCGAACGCGACTCTCAGCGCTTCCGACAGGCTGATCACGCCGAGCTTGGTCATCAGATTGGCGCGGTGGATTTCGATGGTGCGCGGGCTGATGCCGAGATCATAGGCGATCGTCTTGTTGGGATGGCCCCGCACCAGCCCCTTCATCACGTCCATCTCGCGCGGCGTCAGCACTGCGAGCCGCGCTTTTGCCTCCTCCGCGCGGGCGTGGCGCGCGGTGGATTGCTCGAGGCGCGCGAAGCCGTCCTCGATCGCGCCGAGCAGGGCCGCCTTGTCGAACGGCTTCTCGATGAAGTCGATCGCGCCGCCTTTCATAGCCTGGACGGAGACGGTCACATCGCCATGCGCGGTCATGACGATCACCGGCAGGAAGACCCCCTGGTCGTGAAGCCGTCTTTGCACTTCGAGCCCGTCGACCTCGGGCATCAGCACGTCGAGCAGGATGCAGCCCGGCGTTGCAGACTTCGCGTCCTTGAGGAACTCCACGCCCGACGCATAGGTCTTCACGACATAGCCCGACGTGCGCAGCATGAAGCTTACCGAGCGGCGAATCGATTCGTCGTCGTCGACAAGATGAACGGTGCGAGTCTGTTCAGCCATCTTCCTCCCCCGAAGCGTCGCTCAAAGTGAAATGGAACGCGGCGCCGCCCAGGCTCGAAGGCTCCGCCCAGATCCGCCCGCCATGGGCGGCGACGATCGTATGGCAGATGGAAAGGCCGACCCCCATGCCGTCGGCCTTGGTGCTGAGGAAGGGCTGGAACAGCCGGGCGGCCACCTCGTCCGGCAGGCCCGGCCCGCTGTCCTCGATGCTGATCCGGACCTGGCGGCCCTCGATCTGTTTCGAGCTGATCCTGAGCCTGCGCACCGCGCTTTGCGCCATCGCCTCGATCGCATTGCGCACGATGTTGAAGATGACCTGCTGGACCTGGATGCGGTCGATGAACAGCCGGTCGACCGCGGGATCGAGCTTCACCTCGACCTGCACGCCGCGGTCCCCGGCTCCGACCAGGGCCAGCGCGGTCGCCTCGTTGATGACCCGCTCCAGGCTCTCGAAATGATGCTCGGTCTCGCCGCGCGACACGAAATCGCGCAACCGGCGAACGATCTGCCCCGCCCGCAGCGATTCCGCCGCGCATTGGCGCAGCGCCTCTCGAACGATCTCGATCGTCCCCGCATCCGGTTCGATGAGGAGATCCTCGGACGTCTGCACATAATTGGCGATGGCGGTGAGCGGCTGGTTGAGCTCGTGCGCGATCGACGTGGCGAGCGCGCCCATCGCCGTCACCCTGGAAACGTGGGCGAGCTCGGTCTGCAAATCGTGCACGCGAAGCTCGGCCTGTTCGCGTTCGGTGAGGTCGCGGATGAAGCCGGTGAAGACGCGCGCTTCGTCGATGCGCGCCTCGCCAATGTGCAGGTCGATCGGAAAGGTGGTGCCGTCCCGGTGACGCGCCGTGGTCACCCGGCCGATGCCGATGATCTTGGCATCGCCGGTGGCCAGATAGCGGGCCAGATAAAGGTCGTGCCGCTCGCGATCGGGCGAGGGCATCAATGCGCTGACATTCTCGCCCAGCAGATCCGATTCCGAATAGCCGAACATCCGTTCGGCGGCGGCGCTGAAGGAGAGGATGCTGCCGCGCTCGTCGATGACGATCATCGCGTCCGGAATGGTCTCGATGATCGAACGCAGATGTGCCTCGCGCCCGAGCAGGTGGGCGTGCTCGTCCCCGGACGGATCGAGAGATGCGACGGGCGCCATGGAGGAACTGTTACCCAATTGGCCGCCCCGTCAAGCCGTTGCGCCTTAAGCGGCGATTGCACGCTCGATTGTCGGTCTCGCGCCCAGCCATTCCCACGCCTGCGCCTCCTGGTTAGCGTCAAAATGGCGGAGCTCGGCGCTGACCAGCGGGTCGAGCGCCGACACCCACGCGCACAACCAGTCCGGCCCCCCGACCACGGCATAGCGCTCGACCCGCTCCAGCATGCCCACCTGCATCTGCAGATGCTTGTGGCCAAACAAGGCGCTGAGCTCGGCGCCTTCGATATTCCTGATGCGGCCGAGCAGCCGCAAAGGCCGCTTGTGGTCGAGCGCCCTGTTGAAATAGTCGGCGGCGGCCGTGGCGTCGGCCGTGCTGATCCGCCCGTTCAGCTCGAAGCCGACCACGTTGGGCTTGTCCGTCTCGATGATGCGGATCGAGGGATCATGCAGAGGGTTGAGCTTGCCCTCGACCCAGGCGAGCGCTCTGTGGCGTTCGTCGGCAGTGAAGGTCTCGTAGCTGATGTGCGGGAGCAGCGCGCTTTCGAGCCTCGTTGCCCAGCGGATCCAGCGCGAATCGGACACGATCGCCACCCGCCCGAATCGGCCGAGCCGGCCGAGCATCGCGGCAGCGCGGGGCAGATATTCGGAGAGTATGGTGACGTCGAGCCCCGAGAAATCCTCGATCTCGACGAAGACATGGGTCTTATCGTGCGCGGCAAGCGATGTCTCGACGCGCGTCGCGATCTCGTCCAGCTCGTCGGGCATCAACTTGCCGGTGATCTTGATGGCGATCACGTCCTTGGTGGATGGAATATATCCGATCATTGCCGCCTCCCTGATGTTCGACAGCGATTAACCGGGTGCGCGCAGGCCCGACATACGCAAGCTTACTTATGCCGACCTGGTGAAGGCGCGGCGACCTCCCGATCCGCGACTTTACGGGCAATTACGGATGGCAACATGGCGGCGGTGCGGCGAAGCTCCCGGTCGAAGGGACGACGCCATGACCGAACAACCCGACATCCAGACCTCCTTGCTCGGGCAATGGAGCGCCGAGCTCAGCACCCGGACAGGACTCCCGCTCTATGTCCGTCCCGTCAACCCGGACGACGACTCACTGGTCGCCGACTTCTTCGCCGGCCTCTCGCATGACGATCTGCGCTTCCGCTTCCTGACACCGCTCGCGCGGCCGTCGTGCTCCCTCCTCGAGGCGCTCGTCGCGGTGGATCATGTCCGCACCGAGGATTTCCTCGTCTTCACCGACATCGACGGCTGCAAGCGGCTGATCGCCAGCGCGATGCTTGCCGCCGACTCCAGCATGGAGCGGGCCGAGGTCGCCATCGCGGTGAGCCCGGAATACAAGAATTGCGGGGTCGGCTACACCCTGCTGGGCTTCGTGGCCCGCGACGCCGCGGCGCGCGGCATTGAGATCATCGAATCGATCGAATGTCGCGACAATGTTTCCGCGATCGCGCTCGAGAAGGAGATGGGGTTCACCGCGACCAGCCACCCGGACGATGCGTCGCTCATCTTGGTTCGCAAGACGCTGTCGCGGTCGGGTTGAGCGATGGCCGCCGCTCCGACACGCGACCGCCTGCCCGACGTGCCGATCGAGCTGATCGGCGGCGGCTCGGCGAACCTCGCCCATTTCTGCGGCCAGAAGCTGGTGGTGTTCTTCTGCCCCGCGGACCGCGAAGCGGCGGAGCGGGAGATCGCCGCTTATGAAGCGCTCGCGCCCGGGTTCCAGCATGCCGGCGCGTGGGTCGTCGGCCTCGTCGCCGGACGTGCGCCCGGCCTGCGCGGCGAACCCCGCAGCGCCCAAATCCATCTCGGCGCCGATGCCGGCGGCCGCGCCTTTCGCGAGCTGGCTGCCCATTTCCCCCAATCTAGCGGTGCCATACCGAGCGCTGGCGCGGCGTTCCTGATCAATCAGGACGGCACCGTGCGCGACGCCTGGTCCGGCGCTGGCCATGCCGGGGATGCGCTGAAAAGCGCCCGCGAGCGTCCCTAGGTCGGTCAGGCCCGGCGCAGGTCGAGGCGGGCGAGCGCGGCCGTGGCGAGGCCGATCGCCACGGCGGCGGCCAGGAGCGGCCCCGGTGGCGTCTCGAAGTGCAGAATCTCGCGGAGCGGTGGAACCAGGAGGCAAAGCGCGAGGACGAGCAGGGCGGTCGCGCCGATGACCCAGAAGGTAGTCCGGCGGCGGTCGAGCAGGCTTGCCGATCCTCCGCTTGCGTCGGCGAGGGCAAGGCCGAGATTGCCGAGCACCAATGCGATGAAGACCGTCGCCCGCGCCGCCTCCCCGGACAGGCCGGTGCCGATCATCCACGCGTAAAGGCCGAACACAGCGGCAAGCAGCATTGTGCCCTGCACCGCCGCGGACAGCATCTGGCGACGGCCGAACAACAGCTCACCCGCCGGCCGCGGCGGCCGCGTCATGGCCGCCGCGTCGCTATGTTCGCCTTCGAAGGCAAGCGAGCAGAGCGGATCGACCAGAAGCTCCAGCAGCACGACGTGCATCGGATAGAGGATCGGCGGAAGGCCGAGCAGGATCGGCAGCAAGGCGAGCCCGGCGATCGGAATGTGAATGGCGACGATGAAGGTCATCGCGCGCCGCAGGTTCGCGAAGATCCGCCGCCCGAGCCGGATGCCGCCGATGATCGAAGCGAAGCGGTCGTCGAGCAATATGAGGTCGGCGGCCTCACGCGCGACGTCGGTGCCGCGCCGCCCCATTGCCACCCCGATATGCGCGGCCGCGAGTGCGGGAGCGTCGTTGATCCCGTCTCCGGTCATGGCGACGACATGGCCGGCGGCCTTGAACCGCTCGACCAGCGCCAGCTTCTGCTCGGGCATGACTCGGGCGAACACGCGGGCATTGGCGGCATATGCGGTGCCGCGTTCGATCTCGGCGCCCGTCACCACACCCGCTTCCGTCCCGATTCCCGCGTCGCGCGCGATGGCGAGCGCGGTCGCGGGATAATCGCCGGTCACCATCGCGACCTCGACCCCCGCGCGCCGGGCCTCGGCCAGGGCGCCGGGGACGTCCTCGCGGACCGGATCCTCGAAGGCGAGCAGTCCCAGGAATCCAAAATCGAGCTCGCCCGGGTCCGCACCGCCGTCGGCGGCCAAGCGCGCCTCCGCGACGCCAAGCACGCGCATGCCCCGGCTTGCAAGCTGCGCCACCACCTCTTCCGCGGTGCGCAAGTCCGGGCCATCGAGTCCGGACATGGCGAAGATGGCTTCGGGCGCTCCCTTGGCGGCATAGACGATCGCGCCGCCCTCCTCCCAGACCTGGACGAAGGCCAGAAGCGAGGGCTGCAGGGGATAGGAGCGGATCGCCCTCGCTCCCGGCGGCGGTGCGGTCACCGCCTGCACCGCCGCATCCATCGGATCGTGAGAATGAAGCGCCGAAGCCAGCCTGGCGGTGGCGAGCATGGTCGCGACATCGGCAGGAGGGGCAGCGTCGCCAAGCCTGTGCAGCCGCCCGCCGCGCCACGCGGCAACGAGGGTCATCCGGTTTTCGGTCAGCGTTCCGGTCTTGTCGACGCACAGCAGGGTGGTCGCGCCCAGGGTCTCGATCACCGCGGCGTGGCGGACGAGCACGTTCTGCCTGGCCAGCCGCCAGGCGCCCAGCGCCATGAACACCGCCAGCACCATCGGGAATTCCTCCGGCAGCAAGGCGATCGCCATCGTGATTCCGGCAAGCGCGCCGGCGAACCAATCGTCCCGGATCCATCCGTAAGAAGCGGTCACGAGCACGCAGAAGACGATTGCGAGCAGGCCGAGCCGGGCGATCACCCGGCCGACGTTGCGCTGGAGGAGGGTCGGTTCCTCGGAAATGGCCGCAAGCGCGGTGCCGATCCTGCCGAAGCGGGTCGCAGCGCCGGTCCGCGTCACGGTCGCAAGGCCATGGCCACGGACGACCAGCGTCCCGGCCGACAATGAAGCCGCTTCGCTCGCCTCCTCACCGGCGCATTTCGTCACGGCGGCCGCCTCCCCGGTCAACGCGGACTCGTCGACGCTGAGCGCGTCGCCGCCGACCAGCACAGCGTCGGCCGGCAACCGGCTTCCCTCGGCGACGACGAACAGATCGCCCGGAACAAGCGCACTTGCCGGAATCAGCCTTTCCGCTCCGTCGCGGAACACGCGCGCGATTGGTTCGGCCAGCGCGTTGAGCGCGGCGAGCGCCCGCTCGCTGCGCGCTTCCTGGAAGATGACGAGGCCGATGGAGACCAAAGCTCCGGCCAGCAGGAACAGTCCCTCGCCCAGCCCCCCGAAAACGAGATAGAGCGCCGCCGCGCCCAGCAGCAGTAGGAACATCGGCTCCCTGATCGTGCGGTGCGCGACTTCGATCAGGCTATGGCGGCGGACTTCGCGGATCTGGTTCGGACCATATTGGGCGAGACGCTGGGCGGCCTCGGTCTCGCTGAGTCCAAGATTCCAGTCAGGCGCAAAGCTTTTCATCGCAGGCTCTTATGCGCTCGGCCGGCGGCCGGCATTAGGTGGTTTCCCGGATGCCATGGCCCACCGTTCCGCCCGTAGACCGGTGGCACATTTGCGTGGAGCGTCCCCGATGCAGCTTGGTATCCAGATCGTCGCCGCTTATGCGCTCGTCATCCTGATGACCCTCGTCCACGCGCTGGGGGTCGTGCTGATCACGAGATTGCTCAAGCTCGAGGATGCCAGCCTGCGGGCGCACCGTCTCGATTTCGGCGCCTTCGCTCTGCTGATCTCGATGGCGCTCGGCCTGTTCGCGCTCCACACGCTCGAAATCGGCATGTTCGCGACATTCTATCTCGCCGTCGGTGCGATCCAGGATCTGGAGCAGGCGCTTTATTTCTCGACTTCGGCCTATGCGACGCTCGGCCATCCCGACGTCGACTTCCCCGCCCGGTGGCGCCTGGTCGGCGCGGTCGAGGGCCTGGCCGGCTTCCTGCTGATCGGCTGGTCCACCGCCGTGTTCGTCACCGACATGAACAAGCTGCTGCGCAAATAGGCGCGTCGGCGCGAGGAGCGAAACGATCGGAAGATGAGAAGCAGCCCCCGCCTTCAAGCGAACGTACCGGCGCCATCGGGACGGTTCACGCCCAAGCTGATCACGGCGTTGCGCGAGGGCTATGGGCTCGCGCGGTTCAGGGCCGACGCCGTGGCCGGCCTTACCGTGGCGGTCATCGCCCTCCCCCTCGCCATGGCGCTCGGCATCGCCAGCGGCGCCTCGCCCGACAAGGGCCTGCTGACCGCGATCGTCGCCGGTTTCTTCATTTCCCTGCTCGGCGGCTCGCGCACCCAGATCGGCGGCCCGACCGGCGCTTTCGTCGTCGTCGTCTTCAACGTCATCGCGGCGCACGGCTATGACGGCCTGGTCCTCGCGACCTTCATGGCGGGCATCATCCTGGTCGTGGCGGGCTATGCCGGCGCGGGACGGGTCATCCGCTACGTCCCGCACCCGGTGATCACCGGCTTTACCGCCGGGATCGCGGTCATCATCGCCTCCAGCCAGGTCAATGACTTCCTGGGGCTCGGAATCGCGCACCTGCCCGCCGATTTCCTGCCCCGCTGGTCGACCTATCTCGGCGCGCTGGGCCGGATCGACCCGACAACGGCCGCGGTCGCCATCGGCTCCCTGTCCCTGATCATCATCCTGCGGCGCTGGGCGCCGCGCCTCCCCGCCTTCCTGATCGCGATCGCAGCGGGCGCGTTCCTGGTCTGGCTGCTCGCCTTGCCCGTGGACACGATCGGCTCGCGCTTCCCGGATATGGCGGGCGGCCTGCCCATGCCTTCATTGCCCGCTTTCTCGCTTGCGAAGATCGAGGCGGTGGCGCCGGCCGCGTTCACCATCGCCTTCCTCGCCGGGATCGAATCGCTGCTGTCCGCGGTGGTGGCGGACGGCATGACCGGATTCCGGCACCGCTCCAATCAGGAGCTCGTCGCCCAGGGCGTCGGCAATCTCGCCTCCGCTCTGTTCGGCGGCCTGCCCGCGACCGGCGCCATCGCCCGCACCGCCGCCAACATCAAGGCCGGCGGACGCAGCCCCGTGGCGGGCATCTGCCACGCCTTGTTCCTGCTCATCTTCGTGATCTTCGCTACCGATCTGATGGCGATGGTGCCGATGGCGGTGCTTGCGGCGATCCTGTTCCTCGTCGCGTGGGGGATGAGCGAGGCGCGCCGGTTCGTCGTGCTGCTGCGCATGCCAATGGGCGAGCGGGTCGTGCTGCTGCTGACCTTCGGGCTCACCATCCTCGTCGACCTGACGGTCGCGATCGGGGTCGGAGTAACGCTGGCGAGCCTGCTGTTCATGGCGAGGATGAGCGAAGGCGCGACGATCGTCTCGAGTGACGATTTCGAAACCGACGACGCCTCGCAGCGAGATGGCCTGCCGGCCGGAGTCGAGGTGTTCGCGATCAACGGACCCTTCTTCTTCGGCGTCGCCCAGACCCTGCTCGAAGCGTTCAAGCGCGTCGGCGCGTCGCCGCACACGATCATCCTTCGGCTGGAGCGGGTGCCGTTCCTCGACGCAAGCGGGGCGATCGCGGTCCACGAATTGCTGGTCGAGGCGGAGCACGCCGGCATTCGGATCATCCTGTGCGGCGTGCGGCGCGATCTGCTGCGAACACTGAAGCCGCTGCTCGAGGCGCACGGCGCGCAGCCGCGCTACGCGCGCGACTATGAGGCCGCGCTCGAGCTGGCCGTGCGCCGCCATGGATGACGCAATCTTCTCCGGGGAACTTCCGCACCCGACGGGTCGTAGGCATCAAGCGGGCATATGGAGGTCAATTGCATTGGAAAAGACATTCGGGCCCCTGGCCCTGCTCGGCCTGCCACTGCTCCTCGCAGCGTGTCAGACTGTGCCGCCGGAACAGCCGGCTCAGTCGACCATCCCGCCTCAGGGTCAGGCTTTCGCCCAGGCCTCCTGCGGCAGCTGTCACGCGGTCGGACGCGAGGGCATATCGTCCAACCCGAACGCGCCTCCCTTTCCGGCAATCGTCAATCGGGAGGGGCTGACGGCCGAGACGCTTTCATTCTGGCTGAGGGGTGCGCACAATTATCCCCGTGAGATGGACTTCCATCTCGGCGACCGCGACGTCGATACGCTTGTCGCCTACATGATTACGCTGAGGGATCCGCACTACCGGCGCCCCTCCGATTGATGGCGCGCCAGGTGCACCGGCGGGCTCAGGGCGTGATCGCCACCTTGATCACGCCGTCGCGCTGGTTCGCGAACAGGTCGTAGGCCGCCTCGATATCGTCGAGGCGAAAGCGGTGCGTCACCATCCTGGCGGTGTCGACGCGCCCGGCGGCGACAATCGCCATCAATCGCCGCATCCTTTCCTTCCCGCCGGGGCAGAGCGTGGTCAGGATCTTGTGGTTGCCGAGCCCGGCCGCGAAGGCATCGAGCGGGATCCGAAGGTCGGTCGAATAGACGCCGAGCGAGGACAAGGTGCCGCCCGGGCGCAATACCCTGAGCGCCGCCTCGAACGTCGCCTGGGTGCCGAGCGCCTCGATCGCGACATCGACGCCGCGGCCTCCGGTGATCCGCATGATCTCGGCAACCGGATCGACCCGGCTGAAATCGACGACATGATCGGCGCCCATCGCCCTGGCGATCCCGGCGCGGTCGGGCAGGCTTTCGACGCCGATGATGGTCGCCGCCCCCATCAGCCGCGCGCCCGCCGTCGCGCAAAGTCCGATCGGGCCCTGCGCGAACACGGCGACGATGTCGCCGATCCGGATGCCGCCCGTTTCGGCGCCGCTGAACCCGGTCGAGAGGATGTCGGGGCACATCAACACCTGCTCGTCGGTGAGGCCGTCCGGAATGACGGCGAGATTGGCCATGGCGTCCGGGACGAGCAGATACTCCGCCTGGGCGCCGTCGATCGTGTTGCCGAAGCGCCAGCCGCCGAGCGCCTTCCAGCCGTGTGCGGTGCCGGCGCCGCATTGCGCGCCGCAGCCGGATAGCGAGGCATTGGAATAGCCGGACGGCGTGATCGCGCCGGCGATGACGCGCTGGCCCTCCTCATAGCCGGTCACCGCCGAGCCGAGCTTCTCGATCACGCCGACCGGCTCGTGACCGATCGTGAGGCCGCGCGCGACCGGATATTCGCCCTTGAGGATATGGACGTCGGTGCCGCAGATCGTCGTCGACGTGATCCGGATCAGCGCGTCCAGCGGGCCGACATCGGGGATCGGCTTCTCGCCGAGCACGATCCGGCCGGGCTCGACGAAGATCGCAGCTTTCATCCTGGTTTGCATATGAACTCCAATAGAGATGAGGGCCTGCTAGCGCCCGGGCTGCCTGCTCTACCCTACGCAATGACCCTTAGTTCGAGGGCCGCGCGGCGACGCCCCGGCGATGGCTAGCGCCGCGAGGGCAGCCGCCGCTCCCCCAGAACGCCGCAGGCCGCATGGCAGGGCTTTGCCGGCGCATCATCGCCATCGCGGCGAAGCGGAATCGGGATGCGCGCACCGGGATGAGCGGCGTCGCAAAGCCCGGCCCAGATCACCTCCGCCGAAGCCGCCCTTGCGAGGCCGGGCGTCCCCATCAGGCTTGCCGCCGCCAGAGCCGCAATGCGCGCCAATTTCATTTCGGTTCCTCGTCTTCGATCAGGATACGCAGCGCGGCGCCGTCCATATCGTCGAACTGGCCGCTGCGCAGCGCCCAGAAGAAGGCCGCGAGGCCGCACAGACCAAGCACCAGCGCCAGCGGGATGAGCAGGGTCAGCCCTGTCATCGGGCCGCCCCGCGCAGCCGCAACGCATTGCCGACGACGATGATCGAGGAACCCGACATGGCGATCGCGGCGACGAGCGGCGTCACCATGCCGGCGAGCGCGAGCGGCACGGCAAGCACATTATAGGCTATGGCGATCGCGAAATTCTGCCGAACGACTTGCATCGTCCGCCGCGCGGCGAGGATTGCAGTCGCAACCGGGGCGAGGCTGTCGCCCAGGAACACGACGTCGGCGGCGGCCTGGCCGACGTCGCTCGCCGAGGCGGGCGCCATCGAGACGTGCGCCGCCGCCAGCGCCGGGCCGTCGTTGAGGCCGTCGCCGACCATGAGCACCCTGCGGCCGGCGCCGGCCAGGCGCGCGATGGCGTCGATCTTGTCCTGGGGCCGCATGCCGGTCTGGGCGGTGAGCTCCAGGGCGCGCACGACCGGCAGCGCCGCAGCCGCCCTGTCGCCGGACACGATAGAGCATTCGAGGCCCAGGCCCTGCAGCCTGTGGACCGTGGCAGCGGCGTCCGGCCGGAGCGCATCGCGAAAATGGACCACCACCGGCGGTGCGTCGTCCGAGACGAAGGCCACCGCCATCTCCCCCGCCGTCGCCTGCGCGGGCCGGCCAAGGCTGACCGGAACAGCGTCCCATCGCCCACGCATGCCGAAGCCGGGCTCCTCGACGAGGTCGGTAAGGGCTGCCGGTCGCGCGCCGTCGGCCTCGAGGGCGCGACGCAACGCGGCGCTCAGCGGATGTTTGCTGGCCTGAGCCAGCGCCAGCGCCGCCGGACGTACCGCGTGCGGCAGCCTTTCCAGGTCTACCGGCTCGGGCCGGCCCAGGGTCAGGGTGCCGGTCTTGTCGAACAGCAGCCGGTCGGCCTCGGCCAGCCGCTCCAGGGCCGAGCCGTCCTTGATCAGCACGCCGCGCCGCATCAGCGCGCCGGCGGCGACGATCTGCGCCGCCGGGACGGCGAGCCCGAGCGCGCAGGGACAGGTGATGATCAGCACCGCGGCGGCGATCAGCAGCGCCTCATGCCAGCCAGCCCCGGCCAGCATCCAGCCGGCAAAGGCCATGATGGCGAGCGTGTGGACTGCGGGCGCATACCAGCGCGCCGCCCGATCGGCGATGCGGACGTAGCGCGAACGCCCCTGCCCGGCATGCTCCATCAGCCGGGCGATGTCGGCGATCGCGGTGTCCGGGCCCGCCGCCATGACCCGGACGGTGAGCGGCGAATCGAGATTGAGGGTGCCGGCGTGAACATGTGCGCCGGCGGATACGCGACAGGGCGCGCTTTCGCCGGTGAGCAGCGACAGATCGAGGCCGCTCGATCCGCTCTCCACCACGCCGTCGGCGGCGAGGCGTTCGCCGGCGGGAACGATCATCAGTTGCCCCGGCACGAGCGCTTCTGCCGCGATCCAGATGGTGCTGCCGTCCGGATTGGCGACGCGCGCGCCGGTCGCCGTCTGCTTGAGCAACGCGGCGACGCCGCCGCGCGCGCGATCGCGCATGACGCTGTCGAGCATTCGGCCGACGAGCAGGAAGAACAGCAGCATGACGGCGCCGTCGAAATAAGCATGGGCGCCGCCGGTCAGCGTCTCGAACAGGCTGAGCGCGGTGACCAGCACGACTCCGATCGAGATCGGCACGTCCATATTGGTCCGGCCGCGCCTCACCGCGGCCCAGGCCGAACGGAAGAAGGGCCTGCCCGAATAAGTCACGGTCGGGATCGCGATGATGCCGGAGAGGAGATGGAAGAGGTCGCGCGTCCCTGCTTCCGCGCCCGACCAGATCGATACCGACAGCAGCATGATGTTCATCGCGGCGAAGCCGGCCACGGCGGTCGCGCGCATCAGCGCCCTGCTTTCCCCATTGTCGGTCAGCGCGTCGGCGTCGCTTATCGCTTCGGCATCGAAGCCGATCGCGCCGATCGCCGCCTGGATGTCCTTTGTCGTGAGCTCGGGGAGGTGATCGACGGCGACACACCGTGCGGTGAAATTGACGCGGGCGGATATGACGCCCGCGACCGGAGCAAGCCCCGATTCAAGCTTCGAGATGCAGGCGGCGCAGCGCATGCCGGGAACGGCGAACAAGGTGCGCTCGAGCGCCGGCGCGGGCGCGATCCGGACAGGCGCGTTCACGAGAGGGTCTCGATCAGGCGCTTCTGGCGGCCGCCCCGGCGGATATCGAGATGGAGCGTCCATCGGCCCGGCGGCAGCGCGGTCAGGGACACATAGCTTCCCGACCCATCCGGCCGGAAGTCGAGCGCTATGTCGGGCGCCCGGCCAAGCGGATGCCGCGCCACGGCATGGAGCTCGGCGCCGGCCAGCGCCGTCTCGTCCTCGCGAATCGCGACCCCGACCCGGCGCCCGCCATCGAGCCTGAGCCGCGTCGCCCAGCCGAGGCGTTCCTGGGCGCGTCCCTTGGCAAGCCAGCCATTGAATCGCTGGCTGGCGACGTAGCTGTTGTCGACGACGGTGCCGCCGAAGGTGATGGAGGCGAGCGTCGCCATCAGCATGTTGACCGCCACCACGACCCCGAAGAAGGCGAGCATGATCGCGAGCATATGGCGCCCGGTGAACGGTCGCATCATGGCGTGGGTCCTTCGAAGGTCACGTCGACGCGGTTGCTGCCGCCTTCGGCGTCGAGCGCCCTGACCACGAAAGCGGCTGGTGCGCCGTCCCGCCCGCTGGGCGCCGCCACGAAGATGCGCAGCTTCGCCAAGGCGTCGGGCGGGACGATCGTACGGATTTCGCGCCCCGCGCCCTCGCGGTTGCCGGTCTCTGTCCAGATCACCGCGCCGGGCAGCCCTTCGAACGTCACTGCCACCTGGCGCGGACGCGCCTCCATGTTGCGGATCTTGACCGTGTAGCCGTTGCGCACCGCCCCATCGGAAAGGCGGACGAAGAGCGGGTTGCGGTCCTGCTGGGCGCTGATGTCGAGCCGGGTGCGGGTGCCGAGGCCGAACAGCATGACGCAGCCGATCGCTGCCCAGGCGGCAGAATAGAGGATCGTGCGCGGCCGGAACACCTCCCTGAGGATCGGCTTGGGCGCCTCGCCCCTGCGCTCGAGATCGGCATTCTCGAAGGTCGCATAGTCGATCAGGCCGCGCGGCCGGCCGACCTGGGCCATGACCTTGTCGCAGGCGTCGATGCACAGGGCGCAGGTGATGCAGCCGATCTGCGAGCCCTCGCGGATGTCGATGCCGGTCGGGCAGACCGCGACGCAGGCGTTGCAGTCTATGCAGTCGCCCGCTGCGATGTCGGCGAGCGTGGCCTTCTTCACGCCATGGCTGCGCGGCTCGCCACGCCAGTCCTTGTAGGTGACGATCAGCGACTTCTCGTCGAGCATCGCCCCCTGGATCCGAGGCCAGGGGCACATGTAGATGCAGACCTGCTCGCGCAGGAAGCCGCCGAAGACGAAGGTGGTGGCGGTGAGGATGCCGACCGTCGAATAGGCGACCCAGGGGGCGTCCCCGCCGACGAAGTCGCGGGCGAGCGTCGGCGCGTCGGCGAAGTAGAAGATCCAGGCGCCGCCGGTCGAGACGGCGATCAGCAGCCACACGCCATATTTGGCGGCGCGCCTGGCGACCTTCCCCACGGACCATGGCGCCCCGGCGAGGCGGATCTGGGCGTTGCGGTCGCCATCGATGAAGCGTTCGACATGCTGGAAGAGGTCGGTCCACACGGTCTGCGGACAGGCATAGCCGCACCAGGCGCGGCCGACCGCCGACGTCACCAGGAACAGGCCGATCCCGGCCATGATCAGGAGGCCGGCGACATAATAGAATTCGTGCGGCCAGATCTCGATGCCGAACATGTAGAAGCGGCGGTTGGCGAGATCGACCAGCACCGCCTGGTCGGGCGCGTAGGGCCCCCGGTCCCAGCGCAGCCAGGGCGTGACGTAATAGATGGCCAGGGTGACGGCCATGATCGCCCATTTCAGGCGCCGGAAGGGGCCGTCGACCGCCTTGGGATAGACGCCCTTGCGCTTCGCGAAGAAGCGCGTTCCGACAAGGTCGCCCGGATGCGCCATCTCAGCGGCCGGCGGCCGTGGGGGCGCCGGCGGCCGGCGCGGCCTCGCCGCCGCCGAGCGAATGGACGTAGGCAGCGAGCATGCGGATGGTGACCGGATCGAGCCTGTTCCCCCAGCGCGGCATCACGCCGGCGCGGGCATTGGTGATGGTCGCGCGCAGCGTTTCGGTATCGCCGCCATAGAGCCAGATCGGATCGGTGAGGTTCGGCGCGCCGAAGCTGCGATCGCCGTGCCCGTCCGCGCCGTGGCAGGCGGCGCAATTCGCGGCGAACAGGGCGGCGCCGCGCCGCGCCGCGGCGCCGGCGGGCTGCTGGCCGCTGATGGCCCGGACGTGCGCGACCAGATCCTCGATCTGCGCGGGTTGCAGGATTCCGTCGCGGCCGAAGGCGGGCATCAGCGACATCCGTGTCTGATCGTGGTCCGGATTGCGGGCGCCGTTGGTGATGGTGAACTCGATCGCGCCCAGGTCGCCGCCCCACAGCCAGTCGTCGTCGTTCAGGTTGGGATAGCCCGGCGATCCGGCCGCGCCGGAGCCGTGGCACTGGACGCAATGCATCCGGAACGCGGCCCGGCCGCCCTCGATCGATGCCTGCTGCAGGCGCGGGCTGGCGGGCAATCGGTCGATCGGGGTGCGGGCGATCTCGGCGCGGATCGGGGCCAGCTCGGCATTGCGCGCCGCGAGCTGCTCCTCGAGCTGGCCGCGGCTGGTCCAGGCCAATGTGCCGCCGGTCGCGCTGTCGATCATCGGCCAGGCCGGATAGAGGATCACATAGACGGCGGCCCAGGCGATCGTGGCGTAGAGGGTCCACAGCCACCAGCGCGGCATCGGCGTGTCGAGCTCCTCGATCCCGTCCCATTCATGGCCCACCGTCTGTGTGCCGGTGGGCGCATCGATGCGCCTCTTGTCACCCATGGTCGTCATCCTTGAAGATCATGTGAGCCGCGTCGCGATTCCGGGCGCGCGCGCCGGGGCGGAAGGCCCAGCCGGCGAAGGTCACCCAGATGACGACCATCGCAAGCAAGCCATAGCTGTCGGCGAAATGGCGCAGCGCCTCGTAGGTCATCGCGCCTGCTCCTGGGGAGCGGCTCGCTGGAAATCGACCAGCGTGCCGAGCATCTGGAGATAGGCGATCAGTGCGTCCATCTCGGTCAAACGCGACGGATCGCCGTCGAAATCGCGCGCCTGGCTGCGCGGATAGCGGGCGAAGAGCTGACGATGATCGGCGTCCGGGCTCGCCTGGTTGCGCAGATCCTCGTTCGCCGCTTCGATCGCTGCCGCGTCATAGGGCACGCCGACGCGGGACTGGGCGCGCAAGTGGGCGCGCATGTCGCCCTGGTCGAGCGCGCGCTCGGCGAGGAAGGCGTAAGGCGGCATGATCGATTCCGGCACGACTGCGCGCGGATCGCGCAGGTGCTGGACATGCCATTCGTCGGAATAGCGGCCGCCGACCCGCGCGATGTCGGGGCCGGTGCGCTTCGATCCCCACTGGAACGGATGATCGTACATGCTCTCGGCGGCGAGGCTGTAATGGCCGTAGCGCTCGGTCTCGTCGCGGAACGGGCGGATCATCTGGCTGTGGCAGCTATAGCAGCCCTCGCGAATGTAGATGTTGCGGCCGGCGAGCTCGAGCGGCGTGTAGGGCCGCACCCCCTCGACCCGCTCGATCGTGGAGTCGATCCAGAACAGGGGCGCGATCTCGACCAGTCCGCCGATCGCCACGACGACGAAGGCGAGCACGCCGAGGATGGTGACGTTGCGCTCGATCCTTTTGTGATCGAAGAAGCGGGTGGCCATTTTCCTGTCTTCCTATTCGGCCGCGGCGAGCGCGGGTTCGCGGGCGGGCCGGGGCAGGGGCCGGTCCGCCGCGGGATCGAAGGCGGCGTCGTTCATCGGCTTTTCGTGGCGCTGGCGGCCGCGGACAGTCTGGAAGACGTTCCAGCACATGATCAGCATGCCGATCAGGTAGAGCAGGCCGCCGGTCGCGCGGATCAGGTACATCGGGTGCATGGCCGCGACGACTTCGGAAAAGGCGTAGACGAGATAGCCGTCCGCACCATATTCGCGCCACATCAGCCCCTGCATGATGCCGGCGGTCCACATCGCGGCGGCGTAAAGAACGATGCCCAGCGTCGCGAGCCAGAAGTGCCAGTTGACCATGCGCAGCGAGTAGAGCCGGGTGCGGCCCCACAGCCGCGGCGCCAGATAATAGAGCGCGGCGAAGGTGATCATGCCGTTCCAGCCGAGCGCGCCGGCATGAACATGGCCGATCGTCCATTCGGTATAATGGCTGAGCGAATTGACCGAGCGGATCGACATCATCGGTCCCTCGAACGTCGCCATGCCGTAGAAGGCGAGCGCCAGCACCATCATGCGGATGATCGGATCGGTGCGGATCTTGTCCCATGCGCCGTTCAGCGTCATCAGGCCGTTGATCATCCCGCCCCAGCTCGGCATCCAAAGCATGATCGAGAAGACCATGCCGAGCGTCTGCGCCCAGTCCGGCAGCGCGGTGTAATGGAGATGGTGCGGCCCCGCCCAGATGTAGAGGAAGATCAGCGACCAGAAGTGGATGATCGAAAGGCGGTAGGAATAGACCGGCCGCTCCGCCTGCTTGGGCACGAAATAATACATCATGGCGAGGAAGCCGGCCGTCAGGAAGAAGCCGACCGCATTATGGCCGTACCACCATTGGGTCAGCGCATCCTGGACGCCGGCGAAGGCCGAATAGCTCTTCGACCCGGCCCAGCTCACCGGCAAGGACAGGTTGTTGACGATGTGCAGCATCGCGATGGTCAGGATGAAGGCGAGGTAGAACCAGTTGGCGACGTAGATGTGCGGCTCGCGGCGGCGGACGATCGTGCCGATGAAGACCGCCGCATAGGCGACCCAGACGATGGTCAGCCACAGGTCGACATACCATTCCGGCTCGGCATATTCGCGCGCCTCGGTGATGCCGAGCACGTAGCCGCTCGCCGCCAGCACGATGAACAATTGATAGCCCCAGAAGACGAACCGCGCGAGCCACGGGAAGGCCAGCCGCGCCCGGCAGGTGCGCTGGACGACGTAGAAGCTCGTCGCGATCAGCGCATTGCCTCCGAAGGCGAATATGACGGCGGAGGTGTGCAGGGGCCGCAAGCGCCCGAAGGTCGTATATTCCCAGTCGAGGTTGAGCGCCGGGTAGGCGAGCTGCAGTGCGATCCAGAGGCCTGCGAGGAAGCCGGCGACGCCCCAGAACAGGGTGGCGATCACGCCCCAGCGGATTGGAACGTCGTCATAGATGCCCTGGTCGCCGCGCGCCGCTGGCCCGCCGCGCGCGAGCGCGCCATAATCCGCGCTCTTCATCGTCATCCAGCAGGCGATCAGCGCGGCGGCGGCGACGATCCCCATCTGGATCGCGAACCCGGAATCGGCGGCGGCCGCGGCGAAGAAGACCGCGATGACGGCGGCCAGCAGCCAGCCGCCGGTTTTCATGACTAGAGCTTCCATCTGAATTCCCGCTGATCTTTCCGCTTGGTCATTGCCGGCGGAACGGGGTTCGCGGGTATAGGGGAAGCTACGTAGCGGCCGGGCGTCGTCCGGCGCGGCGGCCGATGAATATGGTCCGGCGGCGTCGCGACCAATCAACCAGGCCGACAATTCATTCAGCCGACATGCCATGCAATTCGCGGCGCATTCGGCGGTGCCGGTGAAGGGCCCGCCTCGCCTTCGCCGCTCCGCGGTCCTGACAACCCTTCAGGAAAAGGCCGGCGCGCCGGGCCATGACCCGGCTTATGAAAATATTAACCATGAATATGCCAGGAATACGGGGAGCGCACCTGATTGTCGCGCCGAGCGGAAGGGGACCGACGATGACCGTGATCAATTCAAACACCGCTGCGCTTCGTGCGCAGAATGGCAGCCGGATGGCCAACCAGGCCCTTCAGACCGCCATGGAGCGCCTGTCGACCGGCAAGCGCATCAACTCTGCAAAGGACGACGCCGCCGGCCTCGCCATCTCAAGCTCGATGACGTCGCAGATCCGCGGCATGAATCAGGCGATCCGCAACGCGAACGACGGCATTTCGTTCGCCCAGACCGCGGACGGCGCCCTGAACGAAGTCACCAACATGCTGCAGCGTATCCGCGAGCTCGCGGTGCAGAGCGCCAGCGGCACCTATTCGGACGACGACCGCGCCAATCTGCAGTCGGAAGTCGCCGAGCTCGGCGCCCAGATCGACGACATCCTGGCCAACACCAAGTTCAATGGCGTGGTGATGTTCGGCTCGGCCGACGTGACGATCGATATTCAGACCGGCGACGGCTCTTCCGACCAGACCACGTTGACCGTCACCGGCCTCGACGTCTCGGCTGCGTCGGGCGCCGACGTCTCCGACGTCTCGGGCTCCACCGCCGCCCTCGACGATGTCGATGACGCGCTGACGGTGGTCGCCACGACCCGCGCCTCACTCGGCGCCGGCCAGAGCCGCCTCGAATCCATCGTCAACAATCTGAGCAATGCCGTGGTCAACCTGTCCGACGCGCGGTCGCGGATCGAGGATGCCGATTTCTCGGCCGAATCGACCAACCTCGCCAAGGCGCAGATCCTGAGCCAGGCATCGACCGCGATGCTTGCCCAGGCGAACCAGAGCCAGTCGGGTGTGCTGAACCTGCTCAAATAGGAATCATGAGGTCGATCGTGCCGGCGCGCCCGCGCCCGCCGGCACGTCGGTCTCCGATGCGGCCATTTCGCAACCCGCCACCTCCGGGAAAGATTTTATACACCGACTCTGCGTAGGATGTCGGCGGAGGGATATTGATGCGGCGAGACCTCGGACTTGCGGGCGCCTTGTGCCTTGCGGCGTTCGCGACGCCCCTGCAGGCCTGCCTGCCGACGCCGCCGCTCACGGACGAGCAGCTGCGCGCGAGCGCGATCCGGGAACGCGAAAGGTCCGCCGACCGGTTTCGCGCCGTTTCGGACGTGGTCTATGGCGTCGTCACCCGCCCGGCACGCAATGGCGGGATCGCCCGGTTTCGCATTCTCCACGTCTACAAGGGCGTCCTGCGTACGGGCGCGACGATCGACGCCAGGTCCATCGACCTCTACACGCTGCATCCGCCCGATTGCCTCATGGTCGATACCAGCCGCCCCGCGCTGGTCAGCCGGGGAGATTACGGCATCCTGGCGTTCAGCGGCGAACGGCCGGTCCTCGATTTCCTGGACCCCTGCACGCTGGACCATTGGTTCAGGAGCGGCTGGATCCGGCGCAATTCGGCACCCGGCGACCTGTTCGACGGTTCGGGCCTGCGCTGCGCAGTCTACGAATTCAGGCCCCCTGCCACGGCCGGGTGAGGAATATCGCTGACGGTGCACCGAACATTCGCCTCGACAGAGTGCCGCGTGAAAACGGCCGTCCCCCAGCCCGCTTGGCCCCGCCGAGTCGTCGCTCTGCCCATCCTCGACGGCCGTATCACTGGAGCGGCACCATCGTCGCGCTACGCGGATTTCCCGTCCGGCGCGCAGAAAGCCCCAGCTTGTTCGCGTTCATCGGACTGATCCTGGGCTGTCTCTCACCTTGGCGCTGATCGGAGCTGCAATTTACGTGGGCCTGTAGGGTGGAGCAGCGCGGCGTTTTTGCCGGCGGCAGAAATTGTAGGATGCGGGACTTGCGGGGTGAGTAGACTGTCACGGTAACGCACTGGTTGTCCTCCGACGACCTCGGTCTTGGGGATGCAGCTGCTCGCCGCGATGCCTCTTGAACTGTCATAATCGTTTCCTAGCTCGTCGCCGCCGGGCGCCATCCGGGCCCGGCGGGATAAGAGGGCGCCGGCTCCTATCCGGCGCTTCTCACGCCCAGATTGCTTCAAAAGGAGGATTTGGAAATGAGAACCAATTTCGACTTCAGCCCATATCGCCGCAACACGGTCGGGTTCGACCGCCTGTTCGACATGATCGAGAGCGGCGCGCGCAGCGATCCGAACGACGGCTTCCCTCCCTTCGATCTCGAGAGAGACGGCGAGGATGGCTACCGGATCACGCTGGCCGTCGCCGGCTTCCGCCCCGACGAGATCGAAGTGGTTGCCCAGCAGAACCAGCTCATCATTACGGGCCACAAGGCCGACCAGTCCGAAGGCGCCGACCGCTATCTGCATCGCGGCATAGCGACGCGCTCGTTCGAGCGGCGGTTCCAGCTTGCCGATTTCATCCAGGTGCGCGCGGCGGATTTCGCCAACGGCCTGCTCTCGATCTCGCTCGCGCGCGAGGTCCCCGAAGCGATGAAGCCGAGGAAGATCGAGATCGGCGCCGACAACGTGCAGCGATTGCACGGGGCCGAAACTGGGCAGCGCGAGGCCGCCTGAGCGCCGCCACGGGGAGCGCGGGCCGCAGCGCGCTCGCGCTCCTGCTCCGCAACCCTGCAATGCATGAGTGGAACAATGAGAAGTCTGACCCTACTGGCAATGATCGCATCGTTCGCGATGCCCACCCACGTCCTGGCCCAGCATCATCCCGACAATGGCAGGCGCGAAGTCGTCAAATACCAGGTGAACGATCCTGCGCAGTCCGACGGGAAGCCAAAGCCCAAGTCGCCGGCCGTCCCGGGCGAAGCCGCCGAGGCTCGCCTTGCTCCGGCGACGGCGAAACGTTGAGTGGCGGGGGTGTCATGTCCGAGAAATTCCTGTGTTATCTACGCAACGAGCACGCCCGCCTCGAGGAAGCGATCGCGGAAGAGCGGAAGCGGCCACTTGCGGATCAGCTGCAGATCGCTCGATTGAAGAAGCTGAAGCTGGCCGTGCGGGACCAGATCGCCGAGCTCTACGGCTCCGACGGTAATTCGGAAGCTGCTTGAAATCACTGCGTGCGGGCTACGGCCCGCACGCCCTTGCGAAGATCAGGTCGGACTTCGCTTGCACGGCTGGCGCCGGCTGCAACTGGACGTCAGCCTATCAGGCGATCGGCAGCCGCCTGCCCTGGGCTTTTTTTGGGGGCGGGGCGGACTAGCGAGAAGCGCCGACCGGCAACCCTGCCTCGACCGGCACACAGCGGAACCGGATCGGCGCCAGCATCCCCTGGTGGATTCCGCGAATGGCCCGGACCGCGGCCCTGCGACATTGAGCCTGAGATCGGAAGCGCTCATCGCCCACATGGGTCATTCCCAAGGTCCATGGACCGTTCCAGTTCACCGCATCTGGCGGCGCCTGATAAACAACGAGCATCATGAGCCACACCATATTCCTCTCCCTTCACATGATGGCCAAATCCTTACCCCCGCGAGCTGCTCGCCTCACAATGCCAGCGCCAATTGATCCGGATCCACTCCCTCGCCGCTCCCCCAGTCGAGCCGCTCCAGGATCGTCCGCGCCAGCTCATGCGCGGCGTCCTCCCGCAAGCGCTCATTCGGCGCGGTGATGCCGACGCGGGCCCAGCCCGGCGCCAGGGTGAGGATGGTGGTGGCGATGGTTGCTTGATCGATTCGGGTCATCATGCGATGAGAACATAAGAGGAACATTTGCGCAAGGGAGAGTCGGAGCGACGTGACGGATTCACGACGGAGCGAATGGATGTGCTCCGCCGCGGCGGCGCGGCTGCTCGGCGATTATCGGATTCCCGGCGCCGATCACGCGAACCTCGCGGCGCGCGGCATCGCAATGAAGGCGAAACCTGCGATTGCCGGCGCTTGCGGCCTTTCTCAGGCTCGCGGCGCGGCGTCGGGCTGGGCGCCCTCCTTCACCATGCGGCGGAAGCGGTGCAGCACGGGTTCGGTATAGCCGTTGGGCTGCGTCATCCCCTCGAACACGAGCGCCCTGGCCGTCTGGAAGGCCAGGCTCGTCTCATGGCCGGCCATCGAGCGGTAGAGCGGGTCGCCCTCGTTCTGCGCATCGACCCTGGCGGCCATGGCGCGCAGCGACTCCACGACATCCTGCGCGGTGCAGATGCCATGATGCAGCCAGTTCGCCATGTGCTGGGAGGCGATGCGCAGGGTCGCGCGGTCCTCCATCAGCCCGATGTCGTGGATGTCGGGCACCTTCGAGCAGCCGATGCCCTGGTCCACCCAGCGGACCACATAGCCCAATATGCCCTGGGCGTTGTTGTCGAGCTCGGCGCGCACCTCCTCCGACGACCAGTTCCTGCCCGCGGCGAGGGGAATGGTGAGCAGCGCGTCGAGCCCCGGAACCTCCCTGCCGGCCAGCTCCGCCTGGCGGGCGAACACGTCGACCTGATGATAATGGAGCGCGTGCAGCGTCGCGGCGGTGGGGCTCGGCACCCAGGCGGTGTTCGCCCCGGACTGGGGATGGCCGATCTTCTGGGCCAGCATGTCGCCCATCAGGTCCGGGGCCGCCCACATCCCCTTGCCGATCTGCGCCCGCCCCGAAAAGCCGCAGGCCAGGCCGATCAGGACGTTGCGGTCCTCATAGGCCTTGATCCAGGCGCTGGCCTTCATCTCGCCCTTCCGCACCATCGGGCCGGCGCGCATCGAAGTGTGGATCTCGTCGCCGGTGCGGTCGAGAAAGCCGGTGTTGATGAAGACGATCCGGTCCTTCAGCGCTGCGATGCAGGCGGCGAGATTGGCCGAGGTGCGGCGCTCCTCGTCCATCAGCCCGACCTTGAGCGTGTGGCGCTTCAGCTGGAGAAGATCCTCGACCGCGTCGAACAGCCGGTTGGTGAATGCCGCCTCGTCCGGGCCGTGCATCTTCGGCTTCACGATATAGAAGGAGCCGGCACGGCTGTTCCGGTAACGGCCGAGACCCTTGAGGTCATGGAGCGCGATCAGGCCGGTGACGGCGGCATCGAGAATGCCCTCGGGCGCTTCGCTGCCGTCGGGCAGGCGCAGCGCCGGCGTCGTCATCAAATGGCCGACATTGCGCACGAACAGGAGGGAGCGGCCCGGCAGCGAGAAGGCGGTGCCGTCCTCCGCTTCATAGGTCCGATCCGGCGCCAGCGCCCGGCCGACGGTCCGGCCGCCCTTGTCGAAGCTGGCTTCCAGATCGCCCCTCATCAGGCCCAGCAGGTTGCGGTACGCGGCCACCTTGTCCTCGGCATCAACGGCGGCAACGCTGTCCTCGAGGTCGACGATGGTGGTGAGCGCCGCTTCGACCACCACGTCGGCAATGCCGGCGGGGTCGTCGCGGCCGATCGGGTGATTGCGATCGATCACGATCTCGATGTGCAGGCCATTGTGGCGGAACAGCAGGTTCGCGCCCGCCCGGCCGATCAGAGCGGGATGCGCCGCGCCGTCGAGCGCCGCGGCCCATCCCGGCAGCGTCTCGTCGAGAAAGGTCCGGGCGCGTGCGATCACCTGCGCGCCGCGCGCTGCATCGTAGCCCGGGCCCCGCGGCGCCCCGGGTAGCGCGTCGGTGCCGTAGAGCGCGTCGTACAGGCTGCCCCAGCGCGCATTGGCCGCATTGAGCAGGAAGCGGGCGTTGAGCACCGGCACGACCAGCTGCGGCCCGGCCACCTTCGCCACCTCGTCGTCGACATTCGCCGGATCGATCAGGAACGGCGCTGGCTCTTCGACCAGATAGCCGATCTCGCGCAGGAACGCCTGATAGGCGGCGTCCTCGATCGGCCGGCCGCGCCGCGCATCGTGCCAGGCGTCGATCTTCGCCTGCAGCGCGTCGCGCGTCGCCAACAAAGCGCGATTCTCCGGCGTAAAGCGCGCGTAGATTTCGGACAGGCCGCTCCAGAAAGCCTGGGCGCCCACCCCGGTGCCGGGCAGGGCCTCGGCCTCGATGAAGTCGGCCAGCGGCGCGGCCACCTGCAATCCGGATCTGTCGATCATCACTTGTCCCTTTGCTGCGCCAAATCCCCTATCGCGCCGACCCGCCAATCACTAGATGGAAAGAATAAGAAACACCTTTGCCTGTGGAGAATGAATGGACCGCGACGATTATGGCCTGTTCGCGGCGATCGTCGAGGCCGGCAGCCTTTCGGCGGCGGCCCGCGCGCTGAAGATCTCGCCCGCCATGGCGTCGAAACGGCTGGCCCGGCTCGAGCATCGCCTGGGTGCGCAATTGATCCGGCGGACGACGCGGCGGCTGATCCTGACCGCCACCGGCCAGGCCTTTTACGAGCGGGTGGCCGCCATCCTGGTCGCGTCGCGAGAGGCCGAGGCGCTGGTGACGGGCGGGGCGGACGCGCCCTCGGGACGGCTGCGGGTCTCGGCGCCGACCTCGTTCGGGCGGCTCCACATCGCGCCAAACCTTCAGTCCTTCCTGCAGCGCTATCCGCAGGTCGAGCTGGAAATAGACCTGACCGACGAGATCGTCGATCTGCTCGCCAAACGCGTCGACGTCGCGATCCGGATCGGGCCGGCGCCCCAGGGCCACCTCAAGTCCCGCCGCCTGGCGGCCAACCGCCGCCTGCTTTGCGCGGCGCCTGCCTATCTGGACCGATTCGGAGCGCCGTCCGACGCGGACGCGCTCCGCCGGCACGATCTCCTCGCCGCGACGGGGCAATTGCCCTGGCGCCTCGAAGGCCCGCAAGGAATGATCATCATCGACGGCGACAGCCGCGTGCGGACCAATTCCAGCGAAGTGGTTCGCGAGCTGACCCTCGCCGGCGGCGGCATCGCCCTTCGCTCGACCTGGGATGTCGGCGACGATCTTCGCGAAGGCAGGCTCGTCCGCATCCTGCCGGACTTCGAAGGCGCGGCGGATGTCGCCGTTCATGCGGTCTATCCGGGCACGGACCTGGTCCAGCCGAGCGTCCGCGCCTTCATCGATTTCCTCCAGGCCCTCTATGCGCCGTCGCCACCCTGGGATCGGAGTCCCTCCGCGCGGCTCCCGGCGCCGCTGCAGGCAAGCTAGTCGGGCTTGCGGTGCTTTGCGCCCGCATCAAGGCCGGCCATGTCGAAGACCTGGCCCGGTTCGGCGGCCGGAAAGCGCCCAGGATCGATCCCGCGCCGCGCCAGGCTCTCTTTGAGGAGAGCCACTGGCTCGTCCCGTTCCTCGTCGGTCAGGTGGAAGCTGCCCCAATGGATGCCGATCGCCGACCTGGCTCCGAGATCGAGCATGATGCGGACGGCCTCGTCGGGATCGACATGCTGGGCGGCCATGAACCAGCGCGGTGCATAAGCGCCGATCGGGATCAGCGCGACATCGGGCGGTCCGTAAAGCGCGTGCATGTCGCGGAAGATCGCGCCATCGCCATAGCCGGTGTCGCCCGCGAAATAGACGAGGCCCGCCGGGCTCCGCAGCATGAACCCGCCCCACAAAGCCATCCGCCGATCGCCGCCGCCGCGCGCCGACCAATGGTGCGCCGGCACGATGTCGACGACGGTCTCGCCGCCGAGGTCGATCCGGTCGCCCCAATCGCCGGTTGCGATCCGCGCATCCGCGATGTGGCGCCGCACGATCGCATCATTGCCGAGCGGCGTCACGATCAGCGGCCGGTCGCGCTCGTGAAGGCGGCCGAGCGTCGCAATGTCGAGATGGTCGTAATGGTTGTGCGACAGCAGCACCGCATCGATGCGCGGAAGATCGTCGAAGGCGATCCCGGTTATCGTGACTCGTCTCGGCCCGGCGAAGCGCACCGGGCTGGCGCGATCCGACCAGACCGGATCGGTCAGGATATTCAGGCCCGCCGCCTGGATCAGGAGCGTGGCATGGCCGACCATGGTTATGCGCAGCGGCTCCGATCGGGGCGGCGGCACGCTTTGATCGACCGGCGCCGAGCGCGGCCATTTCGCCGATTTTTCCCGCAGCTTCCATTTCAGGATATCGCCGAGCGAGCGATCGGTGTCGGGGTGGCCGGGGTTGAAGAATCGCGTGCCGTCGAAATGTTCGCTGGGCGGACCCTGATAATATTTGTTCTTTGCCGCCACTGCCGGTCCCGTCTCGATCGCGTTTGCGGGAAGCGCTGCCCGCGTGGGGCCATAGATAGGGGCGGGGGTGACGATGTGCATCCGGCAGGCCGTCATGGACCGGTCGATGATTCGTATTTTCCAATGGCTGGGCCACCATTCCGTCTGGTGCGGGGGCAGGCTTGATTCCATGGCCGGACGATGAGCTGCTTCCCATCCTTCAAGATTGCGCAGAACCGCGTCGCGGCGCGCATCCTGCCTTGTCAGCGGTTGTTCGAACGCCGGACAGCGGTCGCCGGGGCATGAGGACCCAGGTCGCCATCATAGGCGCCGGTCCGGCCGGCCTGCTGCTCGGGCATTTGCTGCGCCAGGCGGGAATCGACGCAATGATCGTCGAGCGCCAGAGCAAGGAACGGGTCCTGTCGCGGATCCGCGCCGGCGTGCTCGAGCGCACCACGACCGATCTGCTCCACCGGCTCGGCATCGACGCGCGGCTCAATGTCGAAGGCCTTGCGCATGACGGCTTCAACCTGGCCGATGGCGAGCGGCTGATCCGCATCGACATAGAAGGCCTCACCGGCAAGCACGTCACCGTCTACGGCCAGACCGAAGTGACCAGCGACCTGATCGAGGCCGCGCCCGGCCGCGGGCTGGAGATCGTCTGGGAATCGCCGGTCGCCGCGATCGGCGGCCTCGACGGCGATCGCGCCTTCGTCGAGCATGGCGACGGGCAGCGGATCGAATGCGATTTCGTCGCCGGCTGCGACGGCTTCCACGGGCCCCTCGCGCCTGGCATCCCGGAGGGCGTCCGGCAGACCTTCGAGCGTGCATATCCGTTCGGCTGGCTCGGCCTGCTCGCCGACGTCCCGCCCTGTCACGAGGAATTGATCTACGCGAGCCATGAGCGCGGCTTCGCCCTCGCTTCGATGCGCTCGCCGACGCGCAGCCGCTATTATGTCCAGGTCGCGCTCGACGAGAAATTGGAGGATTGGTCCGACGATCGTTTCTGGGACGAATTGTCGCTGCGCCTCGGCGCGGAGGCGGCGGCGAGCATCACTCGCGGCCCCTCGCTCGAAAAGTCGATCGCGCCTTTGCGCTCCTTCGTCTCGGAACCGATGCAATATGGCCGGCTCTTCCTCGCCGGCGACGCCGCCCACATCGTGCCGCCGACCGGCGCCAAGGGCCTCAACCTCGCCTCCTCGGACGTCGTCTATCTGTCGGAGGCCCTGATCGCTTTCCACAAGAGCGGCGACCGCGAGGCGCTCGCCGGCTATGGCGCGAGGGCGCTGGCCCGAGTCTGGAAGTCGGAGCGGTTCAGCTGGTACCTCACCAAGCTGGTGCACCGTTTTCCCGAGGACGGGCCGTTCGAGCGCCGGATGCAGGTCGCCGAGCTCGACTATATCGCGGGCTCCGAAGCGATGCGCACCGCGATCGCCGAGAATTATGTAGGCCTGCCCCTCTAGGGCCTGTCGCGTAGCGCTCGTTCCCGATCGCGCGCAGGAATGAAAGCGCTTGCATTTTGTCGTGTTTCGCGTCAAGCGGGTGAAAATCATGGCTGCGCAAGGCGGCCTCGCGATGGAGTGGATGATGGCGAAAGGACGCAGCTCGATCGAGCTCATGGCTCTGATCTACGCTTTGACCTACCTGCCGAACATCGTCCTCACCAAGGCGCTTTCGACCCAGGTCAATCCGATGCTCGGCCGGCCGCTGACCGGTCTCGAGCTGCTGCCGTCGACGATCATCATCTCGGCAGTATTCACCTATGCCTTCATATGGCTGAGCGGGTGGTGGCGTGATGCGCACCAGGTGGAGATCGGCGGGCGCCGCTTTCCCTGCCCGACGCGCTGGACCCTCCTCTCGGGGCTGGGGACCGCGATGGTGCTGTTCACCGTCCCCCTGTCCTTCACCTTCGTCGGCGTCAGCATCCCGTTCATCCAGCTGCTGATGCGGGGCGACATATTGATCATCGCGCCGCTCGTGGATCTCATCGGCGGCCGCAAGGTGCGCTGGTACAGCTGGGTGGCGCTGGCGCTGTGCGCGGTCGGGCTGGCGCTGACGATCAGCCAGCGCGGCGGCATCAACCTGCCGCCGCTCGCCTTGCTCACCATCGCCCTCTACACGATCGGCTATTTCATCCGCCTGTCGGTGATGACGCGCACCGCCAAGGACGGCATTTCGGGCTCGGCACGGCGCTATTTCGTCGAGGAGAAGATCGTCGCCTTGCCCGTCGCGATCGGCTTCCTCGCGCTCATGTCCGCGCTCGGGCTCGGCGCGCAGGGCGATCAGCTCGGCTTCGGCTTCGTCACGATCTGGTCGAGCCCGCAATTGCCGCTCATCGCGGCGATCGGATTCACGGCCTTCCTGGTTTCGATCTTCTCGGCGCTGATCCTGCTCGCCAAGCATGAGAACAGCTATTGCGTCCCGCTCGAGCGCTCGGCCAGCATCCTCGCCGGGCTGGTCGCCGCCTTCGTCCTGGCCTGGGCGATCGGGACGCCGGCGCCCACCGGCGCCGAGCTTGGCGGCGCCGTGCTGCTGATTATCGCGATCCTGGTCCTGTCGCTCGGCCCGCGCATGGGCCGCACGATCGAGGACGAGCCGGCCGAGGCGCTTGCGGTCGAACCTGAAGCCGCAATCCTGCCGGGGACGAATCGAAGCTAGGTCAGCGGGTGCTGCCGCGCTCGACGATCGAAAAGCCGACGTCGACCATTGGCTGGACGTCCTCGCCGGCGGCGCGGCGGAGCAGGGCCTGGACCGCCTCGTTGCCGATCCGCTCGCCATGGACGTGGATGGTGGTGATCGGCGGTTCCATGTCGGCGGCGAAGCCGAGATTGCCGAAGCCGATCACGCCCAGCTCGCCGGGGACGGAGATGCCGCGGCTCAAGGCCTCGACGATCACCCCCTGCGCAAGCCAGTCCGAGCTGCAGATGACGAGATCGGGCGCGTCGCCCGATTCGAGCACGCTGGCGAGGCGGCGGCGGCCCTCGCCGAAGCGGGTGGTGCCGCCAAGATAGTCGACCGGGGGGGCGGGGCGGCCGCGCGCTTCGAGCGCCTCGACGATGCCCTGATAGCGCGCCCGGGCGCGCGCGCCGCTGGCCGAGATGACGAGCGGGCGGCGATAGCCGTGGGCGATCAGGAAATCGCCGATCGCGTGGCCGACCGCGCGGTGCGAGAAGCCGACCGCGATATCCAGCGGGGCGTCGGGCAGGTCCCAGGTCTCGATGATCGTGATCCCGGATTGCAGCAGCCGCTCGCGGATCGTGCCGGTGCCGGCGGAGGTGATGATGATTCCGTCCGGGCGCCGCGCGATCGCGGCGTCGACGACGGACGCAAGCCGGGTATCGTCCTCGCCCGACAGGCCGAGCATCGCCGTGTAGCCGGCCCGGGACAGCGCATCGACGATGGCGTCGATCGTGTCGTTGAAGATCGACTGGGAAACGCTCGGCATGATCAAGGCGACCAGGCGGCTGCGGCTCGAAGCGAGGCCGCCGGCGAGCAGGTTCGGCACGTAGCCGGTCTCGGCGATCGCCTGGCGAATCCGGCCCGCGCTCTTTTCCGCGACCACGCCGGGATTGTTGAGAAAGCGCGACACAGTGGCGGGCGAGACCTTCGCCAGCCGGGCGACGACGTCCAGGGTCGGCGCCGAAATGCCAGCCCGTCGCAACGGCGCTCTGTGGGGCGGACGGGTCGACATGATTCCGATGTGTAGCCTCGCGCGGCAGGGGTCAAGGTGCATGATGCAAGCGCTTTCTGAAAGCGCTTGCATTTGTCCTAACCCATGTTTATCGGGGTCGCAATCGGGCAATCAATGCCCGCGAGAGGATGAATGACAGGCTGCCCCCACAAGGTGGATTTCGACGCGCTTGCGCCCGAGACGTTCGACAGCCCGCACGCGCTTTTCGCGGATCTTCGCGCGCGTTGCCCGGTCGCTTATTCGGACAGCTGGGGCGGCTTCTGGGCGCTGACCAGATATGCGGACGTGCAGATGGCCGCCACACGCTACGAAAGCTTCATCACTTCGATCCAGAATGTCATACCCAAGGTGGCCTTCACCGGCCGGCGGCCGCCGCTTCATCTCGATCCGCCCGACCATACGCCGTACCGTCGGGCGCTGAATCCGTTGCTCTCCGAGCGGCGGGTCGCCGGGCTGGAGCCCGTCGTGCGCGGCTATTGCGCCGAATTGCTCGATCCCTTGATCGCCGCCGGCAGCAGCGACATTTGCGCCGACTTCTCCAGCCGCCTGCCGGTTCTGGTCTTCGCCGAATGGATGAACCTGCCGCCGGCGGAGGTCAGGACCCTGGCCGAGGTGGGCCGCACCTACAATCTCGCGGTCCAGGCCAATAATGACGAGCTGGTGCGCCAGAGCAGCCTGCAGCTCTACGAAATGGCGCGCGACCTGGTCGAGCGGCGCAAGCGCGCGCCGCTGGACGTCGCCGAGGATGCGACCAGCGCACTGCTCGCGGTCCGGGTCGACGGCGAGCCGCTGCCCGAAGCGATGATCGTCGGCACCATCCGGCAGGTCCTCGTGGTCGGCATCATCGCCCCCACCGTCCTGTTCGGCAGCATCTGCGTCCACCTCGCCCGCGACCAGGAATTGCAGGCAAGGCTGCGCGCCGACCCGGCACTGACCCCGGCTGCGATCGAGGAGTTCCTTCGTCTCTACACGCCCTATCGCGGCTTCGCCCGCACCGCGGTGGAGGATGTCGAGATCGGCGAGCGGACCATCCTGAAGGACGAGCCGATCGCGCTCGTTTACTGCTCGGCCAATCGCGACGAGGACGTATTCCCGGATCCCGACCGGTTCATCATCGATCGCCCCAACATCGCCGATCATCTCGCGTTCGGCCGCGGCCCGCACCATTGCCCGGGCGCCTATCTCGGCCGCCTGCAGATGCGCGTCGCGCTCGAGGAATTGCTCGCCCGCACCTCGCGTTTCGATCTGGCCGGCGAGCCCGTCCAGACCCGCTTTCCGGAGATCGGCGCGATGAGCGTGCCGCTTTCCCTCCACGGCATCTCGGCCACCTCAACGTCTCAAGGGGACATCTCATGACCAGGCGCAACCTATTCGCCATCGCCAGGCGCGCTCTTCACTGCACCGTCGGCGCCAGCGCCATGATCGCGGGCGCCGCAGCCTTCGCGCAGAACCCGACGCCCGTGACCGAGGCGACCGCGCAGGCAGCCGCCGCGCCGGCCGATGCCGAAGCGCCGGCCGAGGAAGAGGAAGCCATCGTCATCACCGGCACCAGCATCCGCGGCGTCGCCCCGGTCGGCGCGCCCGTGCTCGGCTTCAACCAGGCCGACATCCAGAGCCAGCCGGCGACGACCACCGCCGATCTGCTCCGCCAGGTGCCCGCCGTGGTCTCGACCGGCGCCAGCGACCAGTTCTCCGGTGCCGCCAACAATGCCAATGCCAACATCACCGGCGGCAACGGCATCAATCTGCGCGGTCTCGGCACCGAGGCGACCCTGACCCTGCTCAACGGCCGCAGGCTGCCGCCGGCGGGCACGCAGGGCCAGTTCTTCGATCCCTCGATCATCCCGACCTCGGCGATCGGCCGGCTCGAAGTGATGGCCGACGGCGGTTCCGCCATCTACGGCTCCGACGCGGTCGGCGGCGTGGTCAACATCCTGCTCCGCCGCCGCTTCAGCGGCGTCGAAGCCTATACCAGCTACGGCATCACCCCGGACGGCGAGGCCGCCACCTGGATCGCGGGCGGGGTCGTCGGTCACAATTGGGGCTCGGGCGGGATCATGATCGCCTTCGAGCATAATGACCGCGAGCCGCTCACCGCCTCGTCGCGCCCGCAATATACCGACGATCTGCGCCCCTATGGCGGCACCGACCTTCGGCTGTTCACCGCCAATCCGGGCAACATCCAGGTCGGCAGTGTCCGCTATGCGATTCCCCGCGGCCAGAACGGCGTCGGCCTCACCGCCGGCCAGCTCGTGGCGAACACCGCCAACCGCGAGAGCGCTTATTACGGCGCCGACGCCATCCCCGGCCAGAATCGCGATTCCGTGATCGGCAACATCCACCAGGATATCGCCCCCGGCGTCCGCCTCTGGGTGGAGGGCTATTATGCCGACCGGCGGCTCGATCGCAGGGTCGGGCCGATCACCGCCAATTTGACCGTGCCGCGCGCCAATCCCTTCTTCGTCCACCCGACCAATCCGGCGGCTGCGAACGTCACCGTCAATTACAGCTTCTCCGACGATTTCGGGCCGCGCGTGCAGGACGCGTTCCAGCGCGCTTGGCAGATTGCCTCAGGCTTCGACATCGACCTCGGCTCACGCTGGAACCTCACCGGCTATGGCAGCTACGGCCGCAATCATGAGGAAAGGTCGAACCCGGCGCTGAACAATGCCCAGCTCGCCGCGGCCTTGCGCGATCCCAGCCCGGCTACCGCCCTCAACCCGTTCGGCGACGGCAGCTTCACCAATCCGGCGACGCTGGCGCGGATCCTCGGCTTCAGCGCGATCGGCGCTGAATATTCGCTCTATGATTTCGGCGCCAAGCTGGATGGATCGCTGTTCGCGCTGCCGGGCGGCGACGTACGCGTCGCGATCGGCGCCGAATATCAGGATCACGGTCTGCGCTCCTATTTCCGCGATAACACCACCACCGCCGATCTCAACACGGTGAGCTACCGACCGTCGAGGACGGCGCGCGACGTCAAGTCCGGCTATGTCGAACTGTTCGTGCCGCTCGTCGGCGCTAGCAATGCCCGCTCGGGGATCCAGGATCTCTCGCTCTCCGGCGCGCTGCGCTACGACGATTACAGCGATTTCGGCGGCACGCTGAATCCCAAGTTCGCGCTGCGCTACGTGCCTGTGGACGGGCTGACCTTCCGCGGCACGTTCGGCACCTCGTTCCGCGCCCCGACCCTGTCGGACATCGACACCCAGGCGCTGACCATCACGATCCAGGACTTCGTCGATCCGTCGGGACCGGGCGGCGTCACCCGTACCCTCTGGGTGCGCGGCGGCAACGACCAGCTCGGCCCGGAGCGGGCGACGATCTGGTCGCTCGGCGCCGATTACGAGCCGGGCTTCCTGAGCGGGCTCAATCTGTCGCTTACCTATTTCAACGTCAGCTACAGGGACCGGATCGAGACCCCCGGCAACGATCTGCTGGCGCTGACCCCGGCCCGCGAGACGCTGCTTGGCAGCCTTGTCGTCCGCAATCCCTCGGCAGCACTGGTCACGTCCTTCCTCAGTCTGCCGCAATTCACCGGCGTTCCCGAAAGCCCTGCCAACATCCGTGCCTTCGTCGACGGCCGCAAGGTCAATGTCGGACGGCTGGCCACTGACGGCCTCGAGTTCAGCATGCAGTATCGCGGCGATACCGGCTTCGGCTCGATCAACGCCGGCCTCAGCGCCACCTATTTGTTCAGCTTCGAACGGTCGATCGCGCCCGGCTCGCCGCTGATCGACGTCGTCGACACGATCAACAATCCGCAGCGGTTCCGCGTTCGGGGCAATCTCGGCGGCACCAGCGGCGGCTTCACCGCCAACGCCTTCGTCAATTACGGCGACGATTATGTGAACAATTCGGTGACCCCGGTTCAGAATGTCGACGCGTTCACCACGGTCGATCTCAGCCTGCGCTACCGGGTCGCCAACACCAGCGGCTTCCTGCCGGTTCGCGACGTCACCTTCTCGCTCGACGTGCAGAATCTGTTCGATGCATCGCCGCCGGTGGCCTTCAACGGCGCGCTCGCCTTCGATCCGCAGGCGGCGAGCATCCTCGGCCGCTTCATCACCGTCGGGGTGAGGACGACCTGGTGAAGCGCTTCGCTTTGATCCTCGCGGCCTTCGCCACCTGCGCGCAGGCCGCGGAGGTCACTTCGATCGGCGGCGATCTGCCCGGCGGTGGGCGCTGGGCGGCCGAACGGCCGACAAACTGGAACGGCACCCTGCTCCTGTTCAGCCGCGGCTATGGCAGCCCGCCGCAGGTGCAGACCGCGCCGCGCGGCACGCGCGAATGGCTGCTCGACCATGGCTATGCGATCGCCGGCGCCAATTATTCGCGGCCCGGCTGGGCGCTCGAGGAAGCGGTGCCGGACCAGATCGCGACGCTGCGGGAAGTGAGCGAACGCTTCGGGCGACCGCGCCGGGTAATCGCCTGGGGGACTTCGATGGGCGGCCTGGTCACGGTCGCGCTGGCCGAGCGCCATCCCGATCGCTTCGCCGGCGCGCTTCCGTCCTGCGGCTCGATCGCCGGCTCGATCGGCATGATGAACATGGCGCTCGACGGTGCCTTCGCCTTCAAGACATTGCTCGCGCCCGACAGCGACATCCGCCTGGTCAATGTCGACGACGATCGTGCCAATGGCGAACGAGTCCGGCTGGCGCTGGAGGCCGCGCAGCAAAGTCCGGGGGGCCGGGCGCGTATCGCGCTTGCCGCTTCCCTCGCCGGCCTGCCCGCCTGGTCCGATCCGGCGCGGCCCGAGCCGCTGCCCGCCGACGTGCGTGAGCAGCAGGCGCAGACCGCCCGCTCCTTCGTCTTCGGAATCTTCTTCCCACGCGTCGACCAGGAGCGCCGCGCGGGCGGTGTCTTCTCGGGGAACGATGGCGTGGATTATCGCGTGCAACTCGCGCGCAGCGGCCGGCGTGCCTTCGTGGCAGCCCTCTATCGTGAGGCGGGTCTCGATCTCGACGCGGACCTGCGCCGATTGAACGCGGCGCCGCGCATCGCCGCGGACCCGCAGGCAATCGCCTATATGCGCGACAATTATGTGCCGAGCGGCAATTTGCGCATTCCAGTGCTCAGCTATCACGAGATCGGAGACGGCGCGACGTCGCCGCGCCTGCAGGCCGGTTATGCCGAGATCGTGCGCCGGGCCGGCCATGCCGAGATGCTGCGCACTGCCTGGGTCCGCCGCGCAGGCCATTGCACCTTCACCCTGGGCGAGCATGTCGCCGCGCTGCATGCGCTGGAGGCGCGCATCTCCACCGGCCGCTGGTCGACGGGGCCGATCGAGCTGAACCGCGATGCCGGCGCCGTGGCGCCGAGGTCGGGACAGTATATCGACCATGATCCCGGACCGGCGCTGCGCCCGTGCTCGGCCTCAGAACGAATTTGCCGATGAACAGCTTCATCGCCGCATTGCTGCTGTTCGCGACCCAGCCAGTTGGGCCCGCCGGAACCGGCCCGTCGCCCGCGGTGATGCTGACCGACGCGAGCCTGCCGACCCACACGATCTACCGGCCCGCCGATCTGGGCGCCGCAGGGCGGCTGCCGCTGGTCGTCTGGGGCAATGGCGGCTGCCGCAATCTGGGCAACAGCGCCCAGGCGTTTCTGACCGAGATCGCCTCGCATCGTTTCCTGGTCGTCGCGGTCGGTCGCATTGGCGCGCTCGACGCCCCACCGCAGCGTGGCGCGGTAACGGCGCGTCCGGGCAGCGCGGACGGCGTTTTTCAGCCGGAAACCACGACGGCGGCAATGATCAGTGCGATTGATTGGGCAGTCGCCGAGAATATCCGCCCGGGCAGCGTCTATCGCGGTCGCATCGACACAGGGCGCATCGCGGTCGCGGGCCATAGCTGCGGCGGGCTTCTTGCCCTCGATGCGAGCCGGGATCCGCGCGTGACCACGACCATGACCATGAACAGCGGCGCGCTCAACGACGGCTGGCACCCGATCGGCGTGGACGCGACCAAAGCCAGCCTGCCACGTCTCCACGGGCCGGTCCTCTATGTCAGCGGCGGAGTGAGCGATGCCGCCTATCCGAATGCGCTCGACGACATCGGACGGATCGACCACGTTCCCGTCTTTCTCGCCGTGCGAGACGTCGGCCATGGCGGGACCTATCGCGAGGCCAATGGCGGGGCCTATGGCCGGCTGGCCTCAGCGTGGCTGCGCTGGCGGCTCAAGGGCGACCGCGCCGCGGCGGCTGCCTTCTCATCGACAGGCGAGTTTGGCCGGGATCCCGCCTGGAGCCTGAGTGGACGGCTTCCGCCGCGATAATATGGAGATGGCGCTCGGCCTGGGTCAATTGATCACTCATGATCCCGGACCGGCGCTGCGCCCGTGCTCGGCTTTGGAAGGAATTTGCCGATGAACAGCTTCATTGCCGCATTGTTGCTGGTCGCGGCCCAGCCGGGCGCGCCCGCCGGAACCGGCTCGTCGCCGGCGGTGATGCTGACCGAAGCAAGCCTGCCGACCCACACGGTCTACCGGCCGGCCAATCTGCGCGCCGCCGGGCGATTGCCGCTGGTCGTCTGGGGCAATGGCGGCTGCCGCAATCTGGGCAACAGCGCCCAGCCCTTCCTCACCGAGCTCGCGTCGCAGGGCTTCCTGGTCATCGCCGCGGGCGTGATCGGCGAGATTGCGCCGCCGCGCCCGCCGCGGACCGCCGAATCGCCACGTCCGGGCGCCGAGACGGGCGTCTGGCAGCCGCAGGTCACGACGCCGGCGATTATCCGTGCGATCGACTGGGCCATCGCCGAGAATCAGCGCGCCGGCAGCCCGTATCGCGGGCGCATCGATACCGGCAGGATCGCGGTCGCCGGACATAGCTGCGGCGGCCTGCTTGCGCTCGACGCGAGCCGCGACCCGCGCGTCACCACCACGATGATCATGAACAGCGGCGCGCTCAACGACGGCACCCACCCGGTCGGCGTCGATGCGACCAAGGACAGCCTGCCGCGCCTCCACGGTCCGGTCCTCTACGTGACCGGCGGACCCAGCGACGTCGCTCATCCCAATGCGCTCGATGATGTCAGCCGGATCGGCCAAGTGCCGGTTTTCCTCGCCTCGCGCGACGTCGGCCACAGCGGCACTTATCGCGAAGCCAATGGCGGCGCCTATGGCCGCCTCGCCTCGGCCTGGTTGCGCTGGCGCCTCAAGGGCGACCGGAGTGCGGCGGCGGCCTTTTCACCGACCGGGGAATTCGGCCGCGACCCGAGCTGGAGCCTGAGCGCGCGGATTCCGGCACGGTAGAGAGCGTCGTTGAACTGACGAATCCTCCCTTTCAGGGGAGGATTTATGAGAGCAAGGCGCGCAGCTCCGACTTGACCACCTTGCCGGACGCGGTGCGGGGCAGGGCCTCGAGCAGGTGGATCACGCGCGGCAATTTGTAGCGGGCAAGCCGGCCTTCGCAATGCGCCAGGATCGCCGCTTCGTCGGCATCCGCGCCCTCGCGAAGCACGATCGCGGCATGGCCGATCTCGCCCCATTTCGGATCCGATACTCCGATCACCGCGGCCTCGGCGACGTCGGGATGCGCGGCGAGCGCCGCCTCGACCTCGGCGGGGTAGACATTCTCCCCGCCCGAGATGAACATGTCCTTCTTGCGGTCGACCAGGAAGACGAAGCCGTCGGCGTCGCGCCGGCCGAGATCGCCCGTGCGAAACCAGCCGTCCGTGGTGAAGGCCGCTTCGGTCTCCGCCGGCCGGCGCCAATAGCCCGGCGTGATGTTCGGGCCCTTGATCTGCAGTTCGCCGACCGCGTCGGCCGGCATTTCGAGTCCGTCATCCGAAACGATGCGCAGCGAAAGAGTTGGGGCCGGCAGCCCGGCCGAGCCCGCCTTTTCGGCGATGATTCCAGGTTCCACGGGCATGCCCAGGACGGTGCCCGCTTCGGTCATGCCGTAGCCGTCCACCATGCGCACGCTTTCGCTGAGCCAGAGCCGGATATTTTCCGGAGGATTGGGCGCGCCGCCGGTGAACAAGGCGACCAGATGGCGCAGGCGGGCCGGATCGAATCCCGGCGCGAAGCGCAGCATCTCGGCCATTTGCGGCACGCAGAAATAATGGGTGATCCCCAGTTCGGGGTCGGCGAGGCGGCGATAGGTTGTGGCCGGATCGAAGCCGGCGGAAATATGAATGGCGCCGCCCTGCATCAACGCCGGCCTCAGGCTGGTGAGCAGGCCGATGACGTGGAACAACGGCGAGTCGCACAGGAAGACGCTGCGATTGTCGACCAGGCCGAGCACGCCGAAATTGGCCGCGGTGAAGAAGGCGTTTCGCTCGGTAACGATCACGCCCTTGGCGCGGCCGGAGGTGCCGGAGGTGAACAGGAGGATGGAGGGCACGTCCGCGTCGGCCGGTTCCCCGGCCGGCGCCGGCTCGGCGCCGTCCACCGCGGCGATCAGATCGGCAAAGGCCGCGCGTCCGCAATCATGGCTGCAAGCCTCGGCCAGCGGCCGGGCGGCATCGTCGGATACGAGGAGCGCGGGCTCGCAATCCTCCAGCTGCGCGTCGAGCTCGGCCGAGGCCAGCCGCCAGTTCAGCGGCGCGAAGATCGCGCCGATCCGCATCAGCGCCTGCTGCAGGATCAGCTGCCAGGCGCTATTCCGGGCCAGCACCGCCACCCGATCGCCGGCGCCGATGCGGCGCTCGATCAACACCGTCACGCAGCAAGCGATGCTCCGATCGAGCGCTGCATAGGTCCAGCGCCGCCCCGTCGCGAGATCGACGCAGGCGAGGCGGTCGGGCCGCCCGGCTGCGTGCAGCCGCACATAATCGGGAGCGGCCCAGCCCGGCACGCCGATCAGGTCTCGGTCGTCACCGCTTCGGCGCGGTCCTTGTCATAGGCGCCGAGGCCGGGCTTGTAGCTCTTCTCGTCGATGAATTGGCGGATGCCTTCCTTGCGGCCCTGGGTCTTGTCGTGGAAATTGGCCGCCTCCTGGGCGCGGATCAGATAATCCTCGGCATTGTCATAGGTCATTTCCTTGACCCGGCGGACCGCATCCTTGGTTGCCTTGAGCGCCACCGGATTCTTGGAGAGCAGCATATTGGCAACCTCGGTCACGCGCTGCTCGAGCTGGTCGAGCGGAACGCTTTCGTTGACCAGCTTCCACGCGGCGGCGGTCTTGCCGTCGATCAGCTCGCCGGTCAGCGAATGGTACATGGCGTCGCGCATGCTGAGCAGATCGACGACCACCTTGGTCGCACCGCCGCCGGGGAGGATGCCCCAGTTGATTTCCGACAATGCGAATTGCGCTTCGTCGGCCGCGAAGGCGAGATCGCAGGAGAAGAGCGGGCCGTAGCCGCCGCCGAAGCACCAGCCATTGACCATGGCGATGGTCGGCTTGTTGTACCATTTGAGCCGGCGCCACCAGCCATAGGCCTCGCGCTGCGACTGGCGGATTGCGCCGAGCCCACGCTCCTCGGTCTCGCGGAAATATTCCTTGAGATCCATGCCGGCGGACCAGGCGCTGCCCTCGCCCCTGAGCACGAGCACGCCGAAATCGTCGCGATATTCGAGCTCGTCGAGCACTTCCATCATCCGCCGATTGAGTGACGGGCTCATGCAATTGCGTTTCTCGGGCCGGTTGAAGCTGACCCAGGCAATGCCGCCTTCGATGCGATAGGCGACGGTGTCTTTCTCTTCTCTCATCGGACGATCCTTCTCAGACGGGCCAGAGCCCTCAAATGGGGTAATGACCGGCTTCGGTCTCGATCGTGATCCAGCGCAGCTCGGTGAAGCTGTCGATGCCGGCCTTGCCGCCGAACCGGCCGTAGCCGGAGGCACCGACGCCGCCGAAGGGCATCTGCGCCTCGTCATGGACGGTCGGCCCATTGACGTGACAGATGCCGGAGCGGATCTGCCGCGCGACCTTGAGGCCGCGCGCCGTGTCCCTGGTGAAGACCGCGGCGGAAAGGCCATATTCGCTGTCGTTGGCGAGGCGGATCGCATCCTCCTCGTCTTTGGCGCGGATCATCGCCACCACCGGCCCGAAGCTTTCGTCGCGGTAGAGGTTCATCGCGTCGGTGACCCGGTCGATCACCGTGGCGCACATCAGCACGCTGTCCGATTTCCCGCCGGCCAACGCCACCGCGCCCTTGCCGAGCGCGTCGTCGATCAGCTCGTTGACATGATCGACCGTCTTGCGATCGACCACGGCGCCGAGCGGGGTCTTGCCCTCGCGCGGGTCGCCGCAGGGCATTGCCGAGGCCTTGGCCGCGAATTTCTCCGCGAAAGCATCGGCGACCGCATCGACGACAATGATCCGCTCGGTCGACATGCAGATCTGGCCCTGGTTCATGAAGGCGCCGAATGCGGCGGCCTTCACCGCTTCGTCGAGATCGGCATCTTCGAGGATGATCAGCGGCGCCTTGCCGCCAAGCTCAAGCAGCACCGGCTTGAGGTGCTCGGCCGCGCGCCTGGCGATGATCCGGCCGACATGAGTCGATCCGGTGAAGTTGATCCGCTTCACCGCCTTATGGTCGATCAGGGCGCCGACCACTTCGGCAGCATCCTCGGGCGCGTTCGTCACCAAATTCACGACCCCGGCCGGGAAGCCCGCGACCTGGAAGGCTTCGACGATGATCGAATGAGTGCGCGGGCAAAGCTCGGAGGCCTTGAGGATCACGGTGTTGCCGCAGGCGAGCGGCACCGCGATCGCGCGCACGCCAAGGATGATCGGTGCGTTCCACGGCGCGATGCCGAGGACAACTCCCGCCGGCTCGCGCAGCGCCAGAGCAAGGCAGCCCGGTTTGTCGGAGGGGATGACCTCGCCGCCGATCTGCGTGGTCAGCGCCGCTGCTTCGCGGACCATGCCCGCGGCCAGCATCAGGTTGAATCGGGCCCAGCCTTCGGTCGCGCCGATCTCGCCCATCATCGCGGCAACGAAATCGTCCGCGCGCGCTTCCAGCGCGGCAGCCGCCTTGTTCAGCAGAGCGCGCCGGGCATTGGGGCCGAGCGCGCTCCAGGCGGGAAAGGCCGCCGCCGCGGCGTCCGCAGCGGCCTGCGCATCCGCCGCCCGCGCGGCATGGGCCGAGCTGGCGACGTCGCCGGTCAGCGGGTTGAGCCGTTCGAAGCTCCGGATCGCGGCGCCGATTTCCGGTTCCGCTGCCATCAGGTCGTCCATCTCCATCTCCTTCACGAATCGCTTGTCCGTTCCGTCCGACATTGGTTATATGTCATAACCTTTTTTGTTGACAAGCCCCTTTCTGAATGGTCGGATGGCGGAATGGATAAGGCCGCGACCACGAAGCGCAGCACGACGCGCGGACGTCTCGACGATCTGCTCGGCTACCAGCTCCGGCGGGCATCGGCGGCGATGACCGCGGACTTCGCGAGCGAGCTCGGCGCGGTGCGGCTTCGCCCGGTACAATTCGCGATCCTGTCGCTGGTCGCGGACAATAACGGCATCAGCCAGAGCGAGCTCTGCCGGGAGCTGTCGGTCCGCAAGGCGAACATGGCGCCGCTCATCGCGGAGATGGAAAGCCGAAACCTGCTCGCCCGCAGGCCGGCGCCCTGGGATCGCCGCGTCCAGATGCTGGCGCTGACCAAGGAGGGCGAGCGCCAGCTGCCGGCCTGGCGCAAGCTCATCGCAAAACATGAAATGCGCTTCTTCGGCCCGCTCACCAGCGGCGAGCGCGGCCAGCTGACCCGGCTGTTGCGAAAGCTCTGGTCGAACGGGGCAGGGACGAGCGGCGCAACCGCGGCCCCGGCCGGCGTCCCCGGGGAGCCGGTCGAAGATTGCGGTTAGGGCGTCCGCGCGCTGCTCGGCACTCGAGGAAACCTTTCCCGCAATCGATCCGCCGTCGAGTCTGCACACGCCCTGCTGCACCGTCCTGTCCGTCGCCGGCACCAAAGGGTCAGCGCCGCTCGATCATGCGATATTGAAAATCCGCTGCTTCGCCGGTTGGTTTGAAAAGCACATGAGCCTATCGATGACCTGCGTTTGAGCTGGAGAGGATCGAGACATGACGATGCGGCATCTCACCATGATGGCGGCCGGACTTCTGCTGACGGTTTCGGCGCAATCTGTGGACGCCCGCCCGCCGTCGCGCGCGATTCAGGCCGCGGTCGCGGATCCGGGGCGCCCGGCGGAGGACGTCGCGCGCGATCCGGCGCGCAAGCCTGCCGAGATCATCGCCTTCGCCGGGGTTCGGGCGGGCGACCGGATCGTCGAGCTGATTCCCGGCGGCGGCTATTATACGCGGATCCTGGCGAGAGCGGTCGGGCCGCGCGGCCATGTCTACGCCGTGGTGTCGCCCGGTCAGGCGCAGCGACCCGGCGGGCTGGATCGGCTGAGGGCTGCGGTCGCCGCTTATCCCAATGTCGAGATCGTGGTCAGCGACCTCGGCGCCTTGTCGATCACGCCGCCGGTCGACCTGGTCTGGACCTCCGAAAATTATCACGACTTCCACAACAGCCCGACCATGACCGTCGCCGCGATCAACCGCGCCGCCTTCGCCGTGCTGCGCCGCGGCGGCATCTATTATGTCGAGGATCATGCGGCGCCGGGAACCGGCACGACCGCGACCAACACCCTGCATCGCATCGATCCGCAGGCGGTGCGCGACGAAGTCGCCGCCGCCGGGTTCAGGCCGGCGGGCGAATCGCCGCTCCTGGCCAATCCCGCCGACCCGCATACGGCACGCTCGAACGACGCCTCGATCAGCGGCCATACGGACCGGTTCGCCCTGCGCTTCCGCAAGCCGTGACGCGGGCCGCGTGACCTTGGACTAAGGCGTTCCAGCCGCGGCTCGAAGGGCGACGGCATTCGCCTCCATCATGGCGCGAAGGCTTTGCGGTCTGTCTCCAGTGAGCCGCTCGACGTCGCCCGAGACGACATCGAAAAATCCCTCGCGGACGGCCGCCTCGAAGGTGACCATGTCGTCGCTGTTCCAGGGGATGCCGGCGACGATCTGGTCGTCGACCGGCTCGCGCGGAATGCCGAGCGCGTCGAACATTGCGTACATGCCGTCATCATCGGTCGCGACATAATCGATCGGCGCGCCCGAGACCTCCGAGGCCATTGCCGCGCACTGTCGATAGGTCAGCAGGTCCGGGCCGGTAATGTCGTAGATCCTGTTCTCGTGTCCCGCGCCGGTCAGCACCGCGACCGCGCAGGCGACGCAATCGTCACGTGCGACGACGGCGATGCGGCCGTCGCCAGAACTCGACAGCCAGCGGCCCGACGCGATGGCGTTGGGTGCCATGGCGTGGACGACGGCATCGGCATATTGGGAATCGCGCAAGGCGGTCCAGGCCATGCCGCTCGCCCGCATTGCGTCTTCGGTCGGGCCGTGATCGCGCACCACGATCGCCGGATTGCCGGGGCCGATGCCGACCACGCTGGTATAGACGATGTGGCGCACCCCCGCCGCCGCCGCCGCGTCGATCGCCGCCTTGTGCTGGCCGACCCTCGTGCCGACACGGGTGGCGCTGATCAGCAGCATCCGCGTCCCGCCCGCGAACGCGGTGGCAAGGCTCTCCGGCTCGTCGAAATCGCCGCGGCGCACCTGCGCGCCCTGGGCGGCGAGGTCGGCGAGCTTGTCCGGGCTTCGCGTCAGCAGGATCAGATCCTCGGCTGGCATGTGCGCGAGCAGGCCGGCGACGGCGAGGCGGCCATATTGACCCGAGGCGCCAGTGACGATGATCTTCACAATTCGACCGCGCCGCCGTCGACGAACAGGTCGACGCCGTTGATGAAGCTGGCCTCGTCCGAGGCGAGGAAGAGGATCGCCCGCGCGATTTCCGGCGCCTCGCCCATCCGCTTCATCGGGATGTTGGCGATCATCATTTCGCGCAGGCCGGCAATCTGCTCTTCCGACATGCCTCCGCGCTGGATGATCGGCGTTTCGGTCGGGCCGGGGCTGACCAGGTTGACCCTGATCCCGCGGCCGGCCAGCTCGGCGCCGAGCACGCGCGCCGCGGCGCGAAGCCCGGCCTTGGAGGCGGCGTAGGCGGCATTGCCCGGAATGGCGAGGACCGAGCCGATCGAGCCGGTGAAGACGATGGCGCCGCCGTCCCTGAGCTTGCCCAGCGCCTTCTGCGCGGCGAACACGCAGCCGCGCAGATTGACGGCCTGGATCTCGTCCCAGGCTTCCGGGGTCAGATCGGCGAAGCGGACGAACTTGCCGATCCCGGCATTGACGACGAGAATGTCGATCGCGTCGATTCCGGCATAGAAAGTGTCGAGCGCGTCGAGATCTGCGATGTCGGCGCTCACGGCTCTTGCTCCGGTGACGGCGGCGGTTTCGGCGAGCGTCGCCTCGTCGCGTCCGGTGATCGTGAGCCGGGCCCCCTCCGCCGCGAACGCCTCGGCCGCGGCCCGGCCGATGCCGCTATTGCCGCCGATGATGACGACCTGCTTGTCAGCGAACCGCATCAGAACAGGCTGTTCGGATTGGGAGAGGATAAGGGGATCTCCTGGATCACGTCCCAATGTTCCTGGATCCGGCCATTTTCGATCCGGAAGAAATCGGCCACCGCGAAGCCACGGTCGCCGGGCCAGCGCTCGACATGGGTGTGGACGACGACATGGTCGCCGTCGACGAAGGCGCGGTGGATGGTCTGCTTCGCGTCGGGCGATTCGACCCTGACATGGTCGAGCCAGGCCTTGAGGCCCGCTGTGCCCGGCTCGGCGAGGCCGCTGTGCTGGATGTAATCCGGCGCGATGTAGGTATCGACCGCCGCGCTATCCATCGCGATCAGCACGTTGCGGTACATCTCCAGCACGAACTGGAGCCGTCCTTCCTCTTCGGCATTTCTCGGCATTCGACCCTCCCACTCCCGTTCGCCCTGAGCCTGTCGAAGGGCTCTCCTTCTTCGTGACCGCCTTCCCTAAGGAAGAGAGGGCTTCGACAATGGTCAAGTGCAGATTGCCCCCGGCAATCTGCAGCCATGCCCGTGGGGCATGGCGACTTGGCCATCAGCCCGAACGGTGGTCGATGCGGCCTGGCATGGTCAGGTTTCCGCCAATGCCGACGGCATTCCGTCCAGCAATATGGTCTTCAATTCCGTATAGGAGGTCAGCCCTTCGACGCCGCCCTCGCGGCCGAGGCCGGAGCGCTTGAAGCCGCCGAAGGGCAGCGAGAAATCCGCGCGCATGCCGTTCTGGCCGAAGGCGCCGGTGCGCACCGCGCGCGCCACCCGCCAGGCGGCCTCGACGTCGTTGGTCAGCACCGATCCGTTGAGCCCGTAATCGGAATCGTTGGCAATGCGGATCGCATCCTCCTCATCCTCGCAGGGGATGAGGCTCAGCACCGGGCCGAATATCTCCTCGCGCGCGATCACCGCATCATTGCCGACATTGGCGAACAAGGTCGGTTCGACATAGAAGCCGCGGTTGAGATGTGCCGGCCGGCCGCCGCCGGCGACGAGATCGGCCTCGTCCTTCCCCCTGGCGATATAATCCTCGACCCGCGCCAGCTGCCGCTTCATCGCCAGCGGGCCCATCTGCGTCTCCGGCGCGCTCGGATCTCCGACCCGTATTTGGCGCATCTCGGCGGCGATCGCATCGGCCAGCTCGTCGTGACGCCCGCGCGGCACGACCACCCGGCTCAGCATCGCGCAGATCTGGCCGCTCATCATCGTGATCGTTCCCGCCAGCATTTTTGCGGCCGCCCCGGTCGGGAAATCGTCGAGCAGGATCGCGGCAGACTTGCCGCCAAGCTCCAGCGTGCAGCGCGCGGTGCGCCCGCCGCAGACCGCGCCGATGCGGCTACCGGTCGTGCTCGATCCGGTGAAGCTGACCTTGTCCACGCCCGCATTGCAGACCAGATGATCCGAAGCGTTCCTGTCGCCGCAGACCAGGTTGAGCACGCCCGGCGGCAGGCCCGCCGCCTGGGCCGCCTCGGCGATGATATAGGCTTCGAGCGGCGTCTCGGGCGATGGCTTCATCACGATCGTGCAGCCCGCCACCAGGGCCGGCGCGACCTTGCCGGCCATGATCGCAAAAGGCGCGTTCCACGGCGCGATCGCCGCGACGACGCCGACCGGTTCGCGCACCAGCACGCCCTGCGCGGCGACGGACGACGGGACCGGCTTCACGAATTCATAGGTCGTCGCGAGATCGGCATAGGATCGGACCAGCATCGTCCCGGTGCCGACCACCATCGGCGCGATCGCGGCAAGCGCGCCGATCTGCGCCACCCAGGCGGCGGCAAGCTCCGGCTCGCGGCCCTTGAGGATCTCGGCCATCCTCGCGACGATCGCGGCGCGTTCGCCCGGCGCCATACGCGGCCACGGACCATGATCGAAGGCGGAGCGGGCGGCCTCGACCGCGCGGTCCATGTCGGCCTCGTCCGCCTCGGCGACGCGGCCGATCACCGCCTCGCTGACCGGCGACACGATCTCGATCTCGCGTCCGCTGTGAGAGCGCACCCATTCACCGCCGATGTACAGCCGATCGGGATGGGCGATGACGACGCCGTCGGGGATCATGTCACTCTCCTCAGGTCAAAGCATAATAGCGGACGAAATTGCCGTCGGGCCGGCGTTCGCCGACACCGACGAAGACGTGGCGGGTCAGCCAGTCATGCTTGCCGACCGGCGTTTCGAAAGTGGGCTGGGCGCGCAGATAATATTCGGCATGAGGCACCGGTTCGCCGCCGGCGAAGGCCCAGTCGCGCAGCCGCTGCATCGTCCCCGGCGCGCGGCCCCACAGGAAGCCGCGGTTGCGCAGCAGGATCAACGTGCCGTCATCCTCCTCGAGCATGTAGCGGGCGTCGAACGAGGCGGTGTCGTCGGGCCGGAAATAGGCATAGTCGCCGCCCGAATTGGGCACCGCCTTGCCCTTCAGGCGCGGTCCTTCGAACGTCCCTTCGTCGACATAGACGGCGCCGCGCATGCCGCCGTTCGGCGTGTTCGGAATCATCTGGACCCGGGTGAAGCGCAGGTGCACCGCCATCGCGAATTCGAGCCGTGGATTGTCCATCGTCGAAAACAGGTTTTCCATCACTCTCCCTCCTGCAGGGGCGGCCGGCCGAGGATCATGTCCGAGGCCTTCTCGGCAATCATCACCACCGGCGCATTGGTGTTGCCGCGGATGATGCGCGGCATCACCGAGGCGTCGACGACACGCAGTCCCGCGACGCCCCTCACCCTGAGCTCGGCATCGACGACGTCGCCGATCGCACAGGTCGAGGTCGGGTGGCCGCCGCTCATCACCAGCTGGCGGTTCCAGGCATCGATCGCTTCGTCGCTGTCCGCGTCGGCGCCGGGACCGAGCTCAGCGGCGACCAGATCGGCGGCCGGCGCGGTGGCGAAGAACAGGCGCATGAAACGGATCATGTTGCGCAGGGTGACGCGGTCGCGTTCGGCGTCGAGGAAGTTGAGCGCGATGCGCGGGCTGTCCGCCGCATCGGCCGAGCGCAGCGTGACGCTGCCGCGGCTCTCCGGCGCGAGCAACAGCGCGCCGGCGGTGAATTGATGGCCGGCGCCCTTGCGCCAGCCCGGAAACCAGGGCCGCGCCATGAAGGAGGTGTGGCTGACCTGGAACTGGATGTCGGGACGTTCCTCGGCCGGGTCGCTGCGGATGAAGGCCTGGACCGAAAGCGGGCTTCCGGTCGGAAAGCCCTTGCCGGTCAGCCGCCATTTGAGGATGCCGAGCGCGAGCCGGTCGAGCCGCAATTTTCGATCGAAGGTGAATGGCCCCGACGCCGCCCAGATGCCAAGCGCGATGGGATGGTCCTGCAGGTTTGCGCCGACTCCAGGTGAATCGGCGATTACGGCGATGCCCTGCGCCTTCAGCTGAACGGCGGGGCCGATTCCGGAGAGCATCAGCAGCTGTGGCGAATTGAATGCGCCGCCGGCGAGGATCACTTCGCGCCGCGCGCGAATGACGTGGCAGGCGCCGTCGCGGCGATATTCGACACCGGTCGCACGGCCGCCCTCGATCAGGACCCGCGTCGCCAGTGCGTCAGTCTCCACGCGCAGATTGGAGCGGCTGCGAACCGGATCGAGATAGGCGCGCGCCGTGCTGTGCCGGCGGCCCTTGCCGACGGTAACGTCCGCGAGTCCGAAGCCGTCCGGGCTTGCGGTGTTGAAATCGGGCGCGGCTGGAAAGCCGAGCCGCGCGCCGGTCTCGACCATCTTCGGAAACAGGAACGGATCGGCGGGCAGCGGGCAGACGCTGAGCGGCCCGTGGGCGCCATGATCCACGCCGGCGCCCCGCCAGTTGCTTTCCGAGCGGCGGAAATAGGGCAGCACGTCCCGGTAACGCCAGCCGTCCAGCCCCCAGCCGTCATAATCGGCGGCAGCGCCCCTTATCCACATCGTCCCATTGATCGCCGAGCTGCCGCCGAGCAATTTCCCGCGCGGCAGCGGCTGGACGCGGCCGTCGAGATGCGGGTCTGGCTCGCTCATATAATTCCAGCCGAAGCGCGGATCGGCCTGCGCCTTCATCCACGCCATCGGCATCTCGATGATGGCATTGCGAACGTCGCCGCCCGCCTCCAGCAAGACGATTGTCGCATCCCGATCCGCCGACAGCCGGTTGGCGAGGACGCAGCCGGCGCTGCCGGCGCCGACGATCACATGATCCGCTTCATCCGCGCTCATCGCCGCCGGCCGGTGACCGGGTTCGGATAATGGAATGGCGGCACGAAGACCTCCGGGAAGCTGCCATAGGCGATTGTCTGCGGCGCGTCGGGCGGGAAATGCGGGATCTCGACCGGCATCGGCACGCCGCCATCGCCCCAGCCCGTGCCGGCCGGCACATAATAAGTGATGAAGGCGTGCAGCCGCGCAATCTTCCACACTCCATCCTCGCGCACGTAGCGATTCTCATACGTGCCCTCGCCGCGCAGCGAGACGTCTGGCAGGCCGATCTCCATGATCGTGCGCCACCGGCCTTCGGCGCTTGCCCGATCCTCGGCGACATGGATCACCGGCTGGAGCTGCATGTGGTTGAAGAGCCGGCCATGTTCGAGCCTGGGCAGGTGATGCAGGTAGGCGCGGATCCGGTCCTGTCCCCGATAAAGGCCGCGCGCCGCGATCTCGAGCGTGCCATCGGCGGCGAACAGGTCCGCCGCTTCGTCCCACAGCGACTTGTCGACATAATAGCCATAAGCCGCCTGGAGATTGCAGATCGCGATATAATCCTCGGCGCGGCCGAGGCGGGCGCGCAGGTCGGCGATCTCCTCCTCAGGCGTCATTTGCAGGGAGGCCGGACAGTGCCATGATCTCGTCGCGGTAGCGCTGGAACAAGGTGCGCAGCGACAGCGGCTTGCGCCCGGTCAGGCGTTCGACGTCGTCCGAGACCAGAGCGAACCAGCCGCCGCGCACCCCCTGCTCGTAGGACAATATGTCGCGGCGCGAGGAGGTGCCGATCACCGGGATGTCCATGCCCTCCTCATAGTCGTCGGGCACGCCGGCGGCGGCGAGATCGGCGTCGAATTCCGCGTCGGAGATCGGCACGAAGGCGACGTCCCGATTGGTCATCTCGCTCGCCAGCCCGCAGAGGGCGGCCATCGACCAAAGCTCGGGTCCGGTGATCTCGTAGACCTTGTCGTCATGCCCATCGCCGGCAAGCGCCGCGACCGCGCTTGCGACGCAATCCTCCTTGGCGACGAACGGCACCCTGCCGTTGCCGCTCGCCGAGCGCATCTGGCCGGTCGCGATCGCCCGGGGCAGGATCTGCAGCAAGGCGGCTTCGGCATAGAGGCTGTCGCGCATGATCGTGAAGGCGAGCCCGCTTTCGCGCAGCAGGGCCTCGGTGGCGCGATGATCGGGAACGACGATCGCCGGATTGCCGTCATGCATCCCGCCCGTCGATGTGTAGACGATGCGCGTGATGCCGGCCCGCTTCGCCGCGTCGATCGCGCGGCCATGCTGGGCCGGCCTGCGCCCGACAGAGAGCGTGCTGATCAGCAGCAGCCGGTCTCCGCCCGCGAAGGCGGCGTCGAGCGACGTCTCGTTGTCGAAATTGCCATAGCGAACGTCGGCGCCCGGCACGTCCAGCGCATCGGGATTGCGGGTGACGAGGATCAGATTCTCGGCGCCGACTCGGTCGGCCAGCAAAGCCGCCGCCTTGCGTCCGAACTGGCCGGACGCGCCGGAGACGATCAGGCGATCCGCCATTCGAACATCCTGTGATCGAGCTTCGTCTCCTGCCGCACCCGCATGCCCCGCTCGCGCAAGGCAGTGGCGAGATAGACGCGCTCGTCCCAGCCGGTCACGCCGATCAAGGCGGCACCCGCGGGCAGGCCGAAGCCGGTCCGGGCGCGGTGCCAGAAGATCTCTCCGGCCGCGATGTCGGCGGTGGCGATGCCCCGCGCCCGCGCCGAGGCGGCGAAGCGCCGGCCTGCCGGCGTGCGCCCGTCATAGACAGCCAGCGCCGCGTCGCGCTTCGCCCTGGGCCAGCGGACCAGCATCAAGGCCGCGCCCGTGGCGGCCGATCCCACCAGGAACTGGCGTTTGTTGAGCCGCATATCAGCGCCTCCGCGACAGATAGGCCGCGATCGCGGCGAGCTCGGCGTCGGTCGCCTCGACCCGGGTGATACGCGGCATCGCGCCCATGCCGTCGCGGGCGGTGCGGATGACGAATTCGGGAGTGAGGCCAAGCCTGTCCTGCAGCTTCGCCTGATTGGCCGGCACGCGGCGGGCGATGATCTGGGTGCCCATGCCGCCCTCCAGGTGGCAGACGCCGCAGCGACGCAGGAACAGCCGCTCGCCCTCCTGCGCAGTGGCGAGCCGGGTGGCGTCGTTGGTCACATCCGGCCCTTGCGCCTTCTCCATCGGCGGCATCACCGTCGGCGGCGGCCCGCCGGCCTTCGGCGCCGCCTGGCCATTGCCGTCGCCGCTTGCGGTGCAGCCGGCGAGCAAAGCGACGGCAACGGCGATCAATGCGGTCCGCCTCATGCCCTGTGCTCCCGATAGGCGGTTGGCCAGACGCCCTGCTTGCCCGGCGCGATGATGCCGTTGGGATCGAGCGCGTCCTTCAATTTCTCGTAGAGGCGCAATTGGGCGTGATTGTTGAAGTCGAAGGTCTGCGCGACCGGGTCCATCCAGTCGAGATGGGTGCGATATTCGCCATAGCCGGCCTCGCGCGCGTCGGAGACCAGCTTGTTGAACAAGGTGCGCAGATTGGCGACCTGGGCCGGATCGTCGCGGTCGAACATCAGCATGTTCATATTGTTGATGTGGCGATCACCGATCGTGAACGAGGCGTAGAAATCGACATTGTGCTCGGCGATCCGCTGGCGGGACCGCGCGAGCTGGCGCAGCACGTGGCTGGAATGCGGCGGCACCACCGGCGAGAAGCCGAGGTGGGCGCCGCGTCCGCCGGTCCAAGCACCCATCATCAGCGGGATCGCGGAAGGCACGCCGAAGCTCGGATCGACCGCCATGAACGGCTCGCCCCGCCGCCACGGCTCCTCGACGAACGGGATTTGCGTGTGGCGGCCGAAGGCTTCCTTGATCACGTCGGCCTGAGCGCGGGTGATGCGGTCGTCGCCGTAGAGACGGATGTTGACGTACCAGAAACCGAGATGGTGCTGGCGCAGCAGCTCGCGCACGCGCGTCTCCGGGATCGCGCCCGGCCCGTCGTAGAAATCGCGGCGCTGGCCCATCAGCACCAGCCGGCCGAGCCATGAGGAGACGAACTGGTTCTGGGTGATCACGCCGCTGCGCTTCAGCGCCGAGATGGTGTCGACGATCCAGCCGATATCGCCCTCCTCGTCGATCTGCATCGACAAGGCGAGATGGGTGTCGGCGCGCGGCATCAGCCAGATGCCAGCTTTGGTGACGATGCCGAGATTGGATTGGCAGAAGAGCTGCTCGATGCCGGGCCCGTAGCTGTAGGGAAAGCAGTGCCAGGCGTGATTGCCCTCCATCGCGCCCATGCCGGTGCGCAGCAGATCGCCGTCGGGCAGGACCACTTCGAGGCCACACAGATTGCGGGTATGGTTGCCCATCGGCGTGTAGCCTATGCCGCGCTCAAGCGCGTTGCCGATCACCGAACCCCAGGCATTGCCGGGCACCGACATCATCAGCGGAATGTCGTTGGCCTGGATATGCTCGTAGAGGTCGAAGAAGCCGACGCCGGGCTCGACCACGCAATAGCCGAGATCCGGATTGACCTCGATGATCCGGCGCATTCGTCCGAGATCGAGCACGACCGATCCGGGAAGCCGCGGCGCCGCGGTGCCGTAACCCAGATTCTTGCCGCGGCTGATCGGCCAGAGCGGGATCTTGTGCTGGTTGGCGAGCCGGACGATCGCCTGCAATTCCTCAACCGAGCCGACCGCGACCGCGGCCGACGGCGCATTCTGCGCCTCGGTGCCCGGCGCATAGAGATCGGAATAAGTGAGTCGGTCCTCGTCGGTGGCGAGCACCCAGTCGTGCCCGACCACGCCTTCGAACGCCTGCAATGCGCTCTGGAATCCGGCGGCGGACACCCCCGGCGGCAACGTCAGTGCCATCTGCCTCTCCCGAGCAGGGTTATTTGTATGTGTGACACACTATCGTGCTGGCCGGATTTGGCAAACGCCGAAAATTCGGACGCTCCTCCGGTGGCGTCGATATCTTCGGCGTCAGTTGTTCGGCGCAGGCCTTTCGCGGACCACGCTGTTGAAGACGATCGCCGCGATGGCGACGGCGGCGCAGGCGCCGAGGATGCCGTAATAGCTCGACCTCTCGAAGCAGGGCGACGCGGCGACCATCCAGACCGGAACGCATCCGGCCGCCGCCTTGCCCGAAGCGAGAAAGATCACCACGCCGACCAGCCCGGCGGCCGCCGCGACCAGCACGGCCCAGGGGGTCGATCGCCGGAAAGTCTCGACCCGCGCGAGGCGAGGCGAGAGCAGGTGCACCGACAGCACAGCCAGGAAATAGGCCGCACCGGCGACGACGAAGAGCGGCGTATAGGTGCCGAGCCGGTCGAGCACGTCTCCCGCATATTTGGACATGAGGGCCCCGCCGATCGCCCCGATCGTGCCGCCAATGCCGATCACCGCGCCGACCGCGAAGCGCGGGAAGGTGTCCGACGGCAGGGTGTAGAGATTGGCCGAGAAGCCCTGGTGCGCCGCGGCGGCGATGCCGATGATCACCACGCTCACCCAGAGGTTGGGGATCGAGGTCGCGAACATGACCGGCAGCACGAAGAAGGCGCAGATCAGCATGGTCAGCTTGCGCGCCTTGTTGACGCTCATCCCCGCCTTCATGAAGCGGCCCGACAACCAGCCGCCGGCGACGCTGCCGGCGTCCGAGATCAGGTAGATGGCGCCCAGCGCCAGCGCCGCGGTCGGCGTCGACCAGGTCCTCAGGTCGAGACCATATTGGCTGCCGAGATAGCCGGGCAGCCAGAACAGATAGAACCACCAGATCGGATCGATGAAGAACTTGCCGAGCGCATAGGCCCAGGTCTCGCGCTGGGCGAGCAGGCGAAGCCACAGGCCCGGCGTCTTCACGTCGGGATCGGCCGGGTCCTGGGTGATGTGGGCGAGCTCGGCCTCGCCGACCCGGGAATGCTCGGCGGGATTGTCGCGCGCCATGGCCAGCCAGGCGACCAGCCAGAGCACGCCGAAAATGCCGGTGAGGATGAAGGTCATCCGCCAGCCGACCAGCGGCACCATCAGGAAGCAGAGCAAGGGCGCGGCGATCGCCCCGACATTGGAGCCGGCATTGAACAGGCCGATGGCGAAGGCGCGCTCCTTCTGCGGAAACCACTGGGCGACCGTCTTGATGCCGGCCGGGAAATTGCCGGATTCGCCGATGCCGAGGCCGAATCGCGCGAGCGCGAACTGGGTGACGCTGTAGGCGCCGCCATGGGCGATATGGGCGATCGTCCAGATCACCACGGCGGCCGCATAGCCAAGCCGCGCGCCGATCGCGTCGACGACCTTGCCGAAGCCGAGATAGCCGATCGCATAGGCGACCTGGAACCAGACGACGATGTCGGCATAGGTGCGCTCGTCCATGTGGAGCGCGGGGTCTTCCATCATGATCGGCTTGAGCAGGCCGATCATCTGGCGGTCGATATAATTGATCGCGGTCGCGGCGAAGAGCAGCGCCACGATCATCCAGCGATAGCGGCCGACCCGGGCCGCCGCGCGCTCTATGGTGACGTTCGCCGCTTCACTCATGACTTACCCCTCTCCCTCGGAGGCGTCTGCGCGCCCGCCGATGGTCACGCCCTTCTTCCCTTATTCGGACCTGGCCGCAACGAGTTTGCAGCCGACCGAATAAAGTGTGTTGAAGCGCGCCTCGACGATCTGTCCCGGACGGGCGCCATGGACGCCGGTGACGGCGCCGCTGGAAATCCACTGGCCGGGTGACAGGACGATGTTGCGCCGGGCCATCAGCTCGAACAGAAAACGGGCCGCGCCGATCGCGCCGTCGGGGAAATCGCCGGCGGTTCCGGTGCCGACCTCCTCGCCGTCGATCAGGGTCGTGACCGGCCATTGCTCGAAGCCGCTCGATCGCCAGTTCGGAATTTCGGGTCCGATGACGAGGCCGTTATTATTGCCGAAGTCCGAGACGATCGCGATCGGCCCAAGCTCGTTGATCGCGCCGAGAGGCGAGCTGGCAATCTCGATGCCGACATGGACGGCGTCGATCAAGTCGGCCGTCTCGTCGAGCGTGAAGTCCGTCTTGCCCTCGGGCGGCGACGCGCCAAGGCGCAGGAGGAATTCCGATTCGCCGGCAGCGAACCCCTCGGCGAAGATCGGCATCTCGACCGGGTTGCCGTTGGCCGAGACGCCGGTGCTCGCGAAAATCGGTCCGCTGAGCCGGTCGATGCCGTACAGATCCGAGTGTGGTGGAAAGACGCGGCCGACCTTCCAGCCGATCACCGGCCGCCCCCACGAAGCAATCGCATCGTCCTGGATCGCATAGGCTTCGCCCAGCGTCGCCGGGAATTCGCCCGGATAGGATTCGAGCCCCGACGCCGCGCGGCGCGCGGCGAGGAATCGGCCGGCAATCCGGCTCGTGTCGCTGGTCAGGCTCAATCCGCTCTCCAAGAACCTTTTTTTGGGTGCTAACGGAAACCGGTGTCATAAGCAACCGGGTGCGCGCGACTTGAGACATGGGGTGACCGGTGTCACAGTGGCGCCGCTCGCCGATGCGGGTATTGAAGGGGGCCTTACCGGCCCGGGGAGCGACGGGATTTGAGCAAGAGCGAAGGCCAGGGCAAGAGCGCGCGCAAGCCGACGATCAACGACGTCGCGCGCCTCGCCGGCGTGTCCAAGAAGACGGTCAGCCGCGTCATCAACGCCTCGCCTTTGCTCAACGAGGAAACGCGCGAGCGGGTGGCGAAGGTGATTCGCGAGCTCGATTACACCCCCAACCCGCAGGCCCGGGCGCTGGCGCTCAGGCGCAATTTCCTGGTCGGCCTGATCCACGACAATCCCAACGCACAGATGGTGCTCAACATGCAGCAGGGCATATTGGAGGCGCTGCAGGGGACCGAGTTCGAGATGGTCGTCCGACCCGTCGACCGCAACAGCTCGATGATGCTGGAGGACGTGCGCCATTTCATAGAGCGCCAGCGCCTGTTCGGCGTCGTCATCCTGCCGCCGATCAGCGAGAATGACGCGCTCGCCCGGCTCTGCGACGAGGTCGGCTGCCGCTACGTGCGCATGGGCTCGGTCCAGCTCGACCGGCCGGAGCATATGGTCGCCTCGAACGACCGCGAGGTGGTGCGCGAGGCGACCCGGCACCTGATTGCCCAGGGCCACAGCCTGATCGCCTTGATCGAGGGTCCCGACGGTTTCCGCTCGGCGCGCGAGCGCCGGCTCGGCTTCGAGGACGCGCTGCGCGAGGCGGGGATGACGCTGCCGCGCAATCTGATCGCCGGCGGCAATTACACGTTCGAGACGGGCGTGACGGCCGCCAACCGGCTGCTCGACCAGTCGCCGCGGCCGACCGCCATCTTCGCCAGCAACGACGAAATGGCGGCCGGCATCGTCTTCGCGGCGCGTGAGCACGGCATCGCCATCCCCGACGAGCTTTCGGTGATCGGCTTCGACGACACGCCGATTGCCGCCCATATCTGGCCGCCGCTCACCACCGTGCGCTGGCCGATCGTGGCGATGGCGCGGGCGGGGGCGCGCAAGCTGGTCGGCGACATGATCGGCGGCGTCGGCGAGCAGCCGTCGATGCTGCCTTCGATGCTGATCCACCGTTCCTCGGTGGCTCCGCCGCCGAAGCCATGAGCTGGCGACCAGCTACGCGTGATGAGACGCTGTCGGCGCTCGCTGCTGAGAAGGCGACGATTGACGCGGACATTCTCAGGCAGTTCGACGATTGCTGGGTGCAGCCCTGTACCGCGGTGGTGAATCGTTTCGGCGAGGATGAGCATATCTACGTCGTCGCCCGCTCCGCGAGTGAGCGCGACGGGCGACTTACCGATGCAATGGATTTCGGCCATCTGGCACTTGCACTCCGAGAAATGCGAAGGATGGAGCGACTTTAAAACAGCCTGCTTGCCGGATTTGCTGACACCGGTTACCATATGTCAAAATCCCAGGAGAGAATGATGTTCGAAAGGACCTATTACGCGACCCATCCGGACATGATGGAATGCGTGTCGAACGAGGAATTGCGCGACCGTTATCTGATCGGGGGGCTGTTCCGCGAAGGCGAATGCGTGCTGAACTACACCCATGCCGATCGGTTCGTGATTGGCGGCGTGCAGGTCGGGGCCGGCGCCGTGTCATTGCCGGCGCAGACCGAGCCGCCCTCGGCCGCGGGCCATCCGTTCCTCGAGCGGCGCGAGCTGGCGATCGTCAACGTCGGCAAGGTGGACGGCACAGTCACGGTCGATGGCGAGACGTTCACCCTGGGCAACAAGGATTGCCTCTACGTCACCATGGGCGCAGCGGACGTCAGCTTCTCCGGCGCCGGCGCGAAATTCTATCTTGCCTCCTGCCCGGCCCACAAGGCGTTCCAGACCCGCAAGCTCTCGATTGCAGACGCCAATGCGCTGGAGCGCGGCAGCCTCGAGGAATCGAACGAGCGGACCATCTTCCAGCTCGTCATTCCGGGCGTCTGCGATTCGGCGCAGCTGGTGATGGGCCTCACCGTGCTCAAGCCGGGATCAGTCTGGAACACGATGCCGCCGCACATCCACGAGCGGCGCAGCGAGATCTATTTCTACTTCGAGCTCGACGGGCCGAACGACCGCGTCTTCCACTATATGGGTGAAGGCGAGGCAATGCGGCACATCGTCCTGGCCAATGACGAAGCAGTGATCTCGCCGCCCTGGTCGATCCACATGGGCTCGGGAACCCGCGCCTATGCCTTCATCTGGGCGATGGCGGGCGAGAATCAGGATTATACCGACATGAACGTCCTTGACATCTGCCAGCTGCAATAGTGGCGGGGCTGTTCGATCTCAGCGGCAGCGCCGCGATCGTCACCGGCGCCAATACCGGCATCGGCCAGGCGATCGCGCTGGCGCTGGCCGGGGCCGGCGCGGACGTGGCTCTGGCGGGGCGGTCGCGCGCGGACGAAACCGCGGCCGAGATCGACAAGCTCGGCCGTCGCTCAATCCTGATCGAGGCGGACCTCGGCTCCGCCGAACCGGCCCAGCGAATCGTCGACGAGGCTTTGGCGGGGCTCGGCCGGCTCGACATATTGGTCAACAATGCCGGCATCATCCGTCGCGCCGACGCGGTCGATTTCAGCGAGGCGGATTGGGATGCGGTGGTCGATACCGATCTCAAGAGCCTGTTCTTCCTCTGCCAGGCGGCGGGACGGCACATGATCGCGCAGGGGCGCGGCAAGATCGTCAACATCGCCTCCCTGCTGAGCTTCCAGGGCGGCATTCGCGTGCCCGCCTACACCGCCGCCAAATCGGGCGTGGCCGGGCTCACCAGGGCGCTCGCCAACGAATGGGCAGGCAAGGGCATCAACGTCAACGCGATCGCGCCCGGCTATATCGCCACCAACAACACGGCGGCGCTCCAGGCCGACGAAACCCGCAACCGCCAGATCCTCGAGCGGATCCCTGCCGGCCGCTGGGGCGCGGCTTCGGATATTGGCGGCGCGGCCGTCTTCCTCGCCTCGCCGGCATCGGACTATGTGAACGGCCACATCCTCGCGGTGGACGGCGGCTGGCTCGGGCGGTGATCAGCCGGCGCACCGCGCTCGCCGGTCTTGTCCTGGCCCCGTTCGTTGCCCCGAAGGCGGCGCGCGCCACCCCCCCGCCCGTCGTGCGCGCCCCGGCGGGAAGTTTCGCAGGTGACAGCCCCGGCGGCGTCCTCCGTTTTCGCGGCATCCGCTATGGCACCGCCACAAGGTTCCGTGCGCCGCTGCCGATTGCGCCGGTCAACGGGCTCGTACCCGCACAGGACTTCGGCCCGGTCAGCCCGCAGCAGGGTACGCGTTACGCACCCGAGGCCGAGGACTGCCTGTACCTCAACATCTGGACGACGGCGGCCGACACCCGGGCGCGCAAGCCGGTGATGGTCTACATCCATGGCGGCGCCTATTCAGGGGGGAGCTCGACCGATCCACTCAATGACGGGCAGAGGCTGGCGGAGCGTGGCGACGTCGTCGTCGTCACCGTGAACCACCGCCTCAATGTCTTCGGCTATCTCTATCTCGCCCGGCTCGATCCGCGCTTCCCGGACAGCGGCAATGCCGGCCAGCTCGATCTCATCCTGGCGCTGCGCTGGGTGCGGGACAATATCGCTTCGTTCGGCGGCGATCCCGGCAAGATCATGGTCTTCGGCCAGTCCGGCGGCGGCGCCAAGATCGCGACCTTGATGGGGACGCCCGCCGCCCGCGGCCTGTTCCACCGCGCGGCGACGATGAGCGGGCAGCAGGTCACCGCGTCCGGGCCGCTGCACGCGACCGAGCGGACGCGTGCCTACATGACGCGGCTGGGCGCGCGCACGACCGACGATCTGCTGGCGATGCCGGTGGAGCGGCTGGTCGAGGGGCTGGCCGCGACCGATCCCTATCTCGGCGGCGGCGTCTATATGGGCCCGGTGCTCGACATGAAATGGCTGGTCCGCCACCCCTTCTGGCCGGACGCCAACCCGCAGGGCAACGCGATCCCGATGATGCTCGGCAACACCCATGACGAGACGCGCGGCTTCTATCCGCCGGATCATCCGAAGATCGTCGGCCTCGGCTGGGACAATATCGCCGAGCGGATGGCGCCGGAGCTGCGCATCGACGCGCTGCCCGAATGGGTGGTCGCGGAATATCGGCGGATATTTCCCGCTTACACGCCCGAGCAGGTCTTCTACGCCGCGACGACAGCGGGGCGGAGCTGGCGCGGCCAGGTGATCGAGGCGGAGGAGCGGGCGCGGGCCGGCGTACCCGCCTTTGTATACCAGCTCGATTTTCCGGCGCCGGCGCCGCACGGCGCCGACATTCCCCTGGTCTTCGGCACTTATGGCGATCCCGCCGCGCGGCCGGTCAGCGAAGCGATGATGAATGCGTTCCTCCGCTTTGCGCGGACCGGCAATCCCGGCTGGGCGGCCTACACCCTGCCGGCGCGGCGGACGATGATCTTCCGCCGCACGCCGCATCTGGAAAGCGACCCGCGCCGGGCCGAGCGGGAGCTGTTCGCGCGGATTCCCTATATCCAGCCGGGGACGTAAGACCGTCGTTCGGTAGTGCCGATTTCCCTTCTCCCGCTTGCGGGAGAAAGAGGGGCCCGACGCGAAGCGGCGGGATAATGAGGGTCTTCTTCTTCTTCTTCTTCTTCTTCTTCTTCTTTGTCGCGCCCGTATCCTCAAAAAGAAGAAGACCCTCATCCCAGCCAGCATCGGGTGAACATCGCCCCGCGATGTTCAGATTGTCCCGGGGGGACAATCGACCCGATACTCCCGCAAGCGGGAGAAGGGGCGCGCCTTCGTTTCTCTGCCGCCCCTACCGTCGCATCTCCGCGTCCCGCGTCGTCGTAGGCTGCTGGATGAAGTCGTCGCGCTGGCCGGGATAGCGGCCCGATCGCGGCTCCATCGTGTCGAGGTTCCACGCCGCCTCGACGAAGGGCGCGCGGGTCGGCTCGATTTGCGGATAGCCGCCGACCTCGCTTTCGTCGTCGATGATATGGCCGCGGCCTTCGACGACGTCGAACAGGATGCGGATGTCGTGCGCGTCGCGGTCCCAGGGGCGGGCGCCGGCGAAGCGCAGCACATGGGTCTCGACCTGATTGGCTGGCAGGACGGCGAGCCCCTGCGGCCAGACGATCGGGCGCGGGCTCTGGATGATTCGGGCGGCGCTGGTCGTGTAGCGGCCGAACATCGGCAGCGGCCGGCCCTGGCGGTCGACGGCGATATTGTCGCGGCCGTGATAGCGCAGATCGCCGACGCCGCCGATGGTGAGGAAGGCGATGTCGTCGCGGGTCGAAAGGCCACCGCGCAGCACGTTGCCGACCGCCGACAGCTCGCCGAGCTGGTGCGGGTGATCGCCCCATTCGAGATCCATGAGGTTGTAGTGGATCGCCTGCGCGCCGGGATCGAAGATCAGATTGTTCACCACCGCCGCCTGGACGCCGCCCTTCAGCAGTGGCGAGCGCTCGTAATTGTGGGCGTAGACGTTGCGATAGATCAGGATGCCCGTCGCATTGTCGTGGATCAGCGAGCCCTTGCTGTGCTCGCCCTTGGGATGGCTGGAATTGGCCAGGCCCTCGGCGAGCAGATTGTAGGAGAATGTGACGTCGTGGCTGGCGCCGCGCCGCCAGTCGGCGACCGTCCGCCCCTCGAAGCGCGGGCCGGAGGCGGAGAGATTCTCGTCGAGCGCCCAGGTCATGGTGCAATGGTCGACGATGACGTTGTACGCACCCACGGTCGACAGCGAGTCCGCCTCCCAGCCGCTGCGCCGTGCCTGGCCGGACGCACCGGTGCGGATTCGGATGTGGCGGATGATCACGTCGTGGCCGCGCACGTCGATGCCGCCGCGAATCAGGGTGATGCCTGGCGAAGGCGCGGTCTGGCCGGCGATGGTCAGGAAGGGCTCGGTGATGGTGAGTGTGGCGAGGGCCATGTCGATCACCCCGCCAACCTCGAACACGACGATCCGCGGCCCGCGCGCCTCGACCGCGGCACGGAACGAGCCCGGGCCGCTGGCGCGCAAATTGGTGACCCGGATGATCGTCCCGCCGCGCCCGCCCGGCGTCCGCGCCGCCCAGCCGGCCGCGCCGGGGAAGGACTGGGCGGACAGTGCCACCGGAAATGCCGCGAAAATCAACAGAATCCAAAGGCGCAACAGGAACATGATGGACCTCCGAAAGCCGGTCTTGACAGGAGCGGGGCAATTGCTCCAAACCTTATGACACCGGTTACTCTAGTCGGAAACCGGAAAAGGCGATCGCGGCAAACGCGGCATCGGGGAGAGGGTGAAAGGGGCTGATCCAGCCGTTTCGATCCTTCAAACTGACGTGCACGGCGTGCGCGCGCCTTTTTCGGTCCGGTATAGACACCGGTGTCAACGAGGGGGGCGTCGGCATGCGCTCAAGTTGGAAGGACGAGAGATGACTTCGAAACTGGACTATCGGCCACGCAAGCGCAGCTTCTCCCGCCTGTTCGGCGCGGCCTCGGTTCTTGCCTTGATCTCCGCGCCCGCAATCGCCCGCGCGGAAGTTCAGCCGGCGGCCGATGCCGCGGCGCAGCCTGCCGACGCCGCGGCCCAACCGCAGCCGGCGCCGGACCAGGGCGAAGGCGATATCGTCGTCACCGGCTTTCGCGCATCGTTGAATGCCGCGCTCAACCTCAAGCGCGAATCGGTCTCGTCGGTAGACGCCATCGTCGCCGAGGACATCGCCCGCTTCCCCGATCAGAACTTGGCGGAAGCGCTGCAGCGCATCCCCGGTATCGCCATCCAGCGCGACGCCGGCGAAGGCCGGGCGATCACGGTACGCGGCCTCGGTTCGCAATTCACCCGGATCCGAGTCAATGGCATGGAGACGATCGCGACCTCCAGCGACGGCGCTGCCGCGAATCGCGACCGCGCCTTCGATTTCAACGTCTTCGCCTCCGAGCTGTTCACGTCGGTGGTGGTCCACAAGACCGCCGAGCCGTCGCTAGACGAAGGCTCGCTTGGTGCTGTCGTGGATCTCAACACCGGCAACCCGCTCAGCGGCCGTTCCGGCCTGACCCTCGCCGTGTCGGCGCAAGGGTCGTATAACGATCTCAGCAACAACATCGCGCCGCGCTTCGCCGGCCTCGTCAGCTACCGCAACCCGGAAGGCACGTTCGGCATCGCGCTGTCCGCGGCCTATTCGCACACCGACACCCTGGAGCTCGGCAACAACACGGTGCGCTGGGCGCAGGCGCGCTTCGATTCGGTCAACGGCACGCGCTGCTTCACCACCCTCAATGCCGGCGGCACCTATATTCCGAGCGCGGCCTGCGATCAGGCCGCCTTGGCCTTCCATCCCCGCATTCCACGCTACGGCTCGGTTCGCCACGACCGCGAGCGCCTGGGCATTACCGGCAGCATTCAGGTCGAGCCCAATTCGGGCACGCGTCTGGCGATCGACGGCCTCTATTCGCGCTTCACCGACATCCGCGAGGAGAAATGGGGCGAGGTGCTGCTGCGCAGCAACGAGCGCTCGATCGACGTCGTCAACTTCACGGTCGATTCGAACAACACGATGACGAGCGGAACCCTCAACGACGCATGGGTCAGGACCGAGCATTTCTACCGCAAGGCGATCACGGAATTCTATCAGATCGGCGGCAGCTGGGATCAGGAGCTGGCCCACAATTTCCGCTTCACCCTGCTGGGCGGCTTCTCCAAGTCCAATGCCGACGTGCCCATGGAAACGACGATCATCTTCGACGACCGCGATGCGCAGAACTACCAGTTCGATTACACCAATTCGCGCTATCCCCGCCTGACCTTCGGCACCAGCGTCACCGATCCGGCGAACTTCCAGCTCGCCGAAATCCGCGACCGCCCGAACAACGTCACCAACACGTTCCGGACGGCCCAGCTGCGCATGGAGGCGGACTTTTCGGACAATGTGAAGATGCTGGTCGGCGGCGTCTACCGGCGCTTCCGTTTCGAGGCGACCGGCTTCCTGCGCGACACCGCGGTGTGCGGCAATGGCGGCCTCGACCTCGTGCTGCGCACGCTGACCTGCTCGCCCTCGTCCCTGTTCGGCCCGGCGGCGGTCTATGGCTTCCCGGTCACCTCGTCGCTCGCCGAAACCTTTCACATGGGACGGGCCGGCCAGCCCTCGGGCAACACCAATGACTGGCTGGTCGCCAATCTCGACGCATCCACCGCCTTCACCGGCCTCTACAACCGTCCGCTCCTGCTCGACGTCGGCAACAACCGCTCGGTCGTCGAGCGGGTCACCGGCGGCTACGCCCAGCTCGACGCCCACGGCGACATCGGCAGCCTGCGCTATGCTTTCAACGCGGGCGTCCGCTACGTGCGCACCGATCAGAGCTCGACCGGCATCAACAGCAACGTCGTGGTCACCGTCCAGCGCCATTATGACGACGTGCTGCCGTCGGCCAATCTCGTGCTTTATCCGGCCGACAACATCATCCTGCGCGCGGCGGTGGCAAAGGTCATCACCCGCCCCGGCCTCGGCAACCTGACGCCCGGCGGCTCGGCCGACGGCTTCAACCTGCGGGTCACCTTCGGCAATCCATTCCTCAATCCGTTCCGGGCCTGGGCCTATGATCTCGGCTTCGAATATTATTTCGCGCCGCAATCGATCTTCTCGGTCGCCCTGTTCCGCAAGGAGGTGTCGAGCTTCCCGATCGCGCAGAACACGACCGGCAGCTTCGATTCGACCGGCCTGCCGGTCTCGGTGCTCGTCGCCTCGTCCCCGGCCGCCTTGAGCCCGGCGATCCGGGCGGCGAACAACTGGACGATTTCGACGATCATCAACGGCTCCGGCGCCACGCTCAACGGCGTCGAGGTCGCAATCCAGGCGCCATTCAAGTTCCTGCCGGGCTGGCTGTCCAATTTCGGCGGCATCCTCAACGGCACCTATGTCGATTCCAGCGCGACCTATCTCGTCAGCGGCCCGGCGACCGCACCCGGCGGCGGCCTGATCAACGCCAACCGCGACGGGACGTTGTTCGGCCTGTCGAAATGGGCGGCCAATGGCACGCTTTACTATGACGACGGCACTTTCAGCGCGCGCGTCTCGGTCAGCTATCGCAGCCGCTACGCCGACGCCAACAGCGGCACCGGCAACGTCTTCGAAGGCTATAACCGGGCCATCAACGTCGATGCCGCGCTTCGGTATCAGATCAACCGAAATTTCGAAGTGTCGCTGGAGGGGATCAATCTCACCGACGCCTATCGCGACCGGTTCACCGACATCGATGCCGATCGCAATTACGAGAACAACCATTTCGGGCGCACGGTCATCGTCGGGGCGCGGTTCCGCCTGTAGATTCCCGCGGAGCGTTTTTCCGGGCCGCCAGGTCGGGGCTGCTGGCTTGAAAATGCTCGGATATCGGCGTTTCTTCCCATGGCCGGGCGCGTGCGAGGGGGCGGCGCCCGGCCCTTTTTTGAGGGTGAGGCAATGGACCGGCGCACCAGCCTGAAGACGATCGCCGGCGGCGGCATTGCCGCTCTGGCCCCCTGGCCGCTGCTCGCGCAGGGCTCGCGTGCCTCTTCCTCGCTCGATCCCTATGCGGCGATGCGCTGGGGCCGCGGCTTCGAGGGCCAGCGCCGCGCAGATCTCGGCAACGGCCATTTCCTCAACCCGATCTTCGCCGGCGATCATCCCGATCCGTCGCTGCTGCGCGACGGCGACGATTATTACGTCACCTTCTCGAGCTTCGATGCCTATCCGGGCCTGGTCATCTGGCACAGCCGCGATCTGGTGAACTGGCGGCCGGTGACTGCGGCCTTGCGCACGCCGATCGGCTCGGTCTGGGCGCCAGAGCTGGTCAAGCATGAGGGCCGCTATTTCCTCTACATCCCGGCGCGCTTTCCCGACCGCCGGTCGATCTGGGTGATCCATGCCGAGCGGATCGAAGGTCCCTGGTCGGAACCGATCGATCTTCATCTGCCCGACCATATCGATCCCGGCCATGCGGTCGGCGAGGATGGCGAGCGCTATCTGTTCCTGTCGGGCGGCGACCGGGTGAAGCTCAGCCGCGACGGCCTCGCCACCGCCGGGCCGGTCAGCCACGTCTACGATCCCTGGCATTATCCGGAGGACTGGACGGTCGAGACCTTCGCGCCGGAAGGCCCGAAGGTGATGCGTCACAATGGCTGGTACTACATGATCACCGCGGTGGGTGGGACGGCGGGGCCGCCGACCGGCCATATGGTGATCATGGCGCGCTCGCGCTCGATCGAGGGGCCGTGGCAGGACGATCCGCGCAATCCCCTGATCCGCACCCGATCGGAGCGCGAGAAATGGTGGTCTCGCGGCCACGCCACCCTGTTCGAAGGGCCGGGCGGCCGCTGGTGGATGATCTATCACGGCTATGAGAACGGCTATTGGACGCTTGGCCGCCAGACCATGCTCGAGCCGGTGGAATGGACAAGCGACGGCTGGATCCGCCCGCTCGGCGGCGACCTTTCGCGGCCGCTGCGCAAGCCGGTCAATCTCGGACCGCAGCCGCACGGCGCGCCGCTGAGCGACGATTTCTCGGTCAACCGCTTTGGCACCCAATGGGCGTTCTACGATCCCGGCCGCCGCGAAATGGATCGGGTTCGCTACCAGGCGGGCGCATTGCGCGTCCGCGGCAAGGGCAGCAGCCCCAGCGATTGCTCGCCGATCACCTTCATCTGCGGCGACCAGAGCTACCGGATCGAGGCCGATATCGAGGTCGATCCGGGCGCGGAGGCGGGGCTGCTCCTGTTCTACAACAGGCGGCTCTATGCGGGCCTCGGCCTGGGCGACAACGGCCTCGTCATGCATCGCTACGGCCTGCAACGCGCGCGCGGCGGCGGAGCGATGCGGCGCCTGCGCATCCGCCTCGCCAATGAGCGCAACATCCTGACCCTGCACACCAGCGCCGATCAGGGCGCGACCTGGCGCAAGTTCGACGTCCAGATGGAAGTGTCCGGCTATCACCACAATGTCGCCTATGATTTCCTGAGCCTTCGCCCCGCGCTTTACGCGGCCGGCAATGGCGAGGCGCGCTTCCGCAACTTCCGTTACGAGGCTTTGCCATGACGATAGATCGGCGGACCTTGATGCTCGGCGCGCTTGGCGCCACCATCGCCGCGCGCGCCGGCGCGGCGCCGCCGCCCGGGCCGCTGCTGCCCGAGCCCGATGCCTGGATCGACCTGTGGCCGGGGGAAGCGGCCGGGATGCCGTCGCCGCCGCCGGCGGAGGAGATGCGCGAGCGAAGCACCGATCCGACGTTCAACGATCGCGCCATGTTCCAGGTGCGCCGGCCGCGCATGGCCGTGTTCCGTCCGGCGCGCCCGAACGGCGCGTCGCTGCTGATCGTCCCCGGCGGGTCCTATGCGCGGGTGGTGGTCGACAAGGAGGGGTTCGAAAGCGCGCGCTTCTTCGCGGCGCGCGGGATCACCGCCTACGTCCTCTTCTACCGGCTCGCCGTCGACCATTGGGCGAGCGGACGGGAGACCTCGATCACCGATGCACGGCAGGCGATGCGGCTGGTGCGCGCGCGCACGCCGGCGTCGGGAAAGGTCACTGTGCTTGGTTTCTCCGCCGGCGGCCATGTCGCGGCCGATCTGGTTGCCCGCTTCGCGCCGGACGGGCGCCCCGACGGCGCCGGCCTGTTCTACCCGGTGATCGCGATGAGCGGCCCGGCGGCGCACGCCGAATCGCGGCTCAATCTGCTCGGCCCGAACGCGACTCCGGAGAATGAGCGCCTTCACACGCCGTCGCTCAACATCAGGGCCGAGGCGCCGCCCTGCTTCCTTGCCCATGCCGAGGACGATCCGGTCATTCCTGTCGCCAACACCTTGATGATGCGCGAGGCGCTGAGGGCGCGCGGCATCGCCACCGAGACGCATCTCTTCCCGGACGGCGGCCATGGCTTCGGCATCAGGCTGGCGCAGGGGCATTCGCCCGCGATCTGGCCGGACCTGTTCTTCGGCTGGGGCCAGAGGCAAGGTTTGTGGGCATGATTGTTCGCCTGCTCGCCTTGCTGGCGCTCTTCCTTCCGGCCGCCGCGGCGGCGCAGGACCGGGCCGAGATCGAACGGACGATGCGCCGCGCCACCGCCTTCATGACCGATCATGTCGCGGTCCGCGGCGGTTATGTCTGGTCCTATCTGCCCGACATGTCGCGGCGCTGGGGCGAGATCGAAGCGCGGCCGTCGATGATCTGGGTGCAGCCGCCGGGCACGGCGACGATGGGCCACGTGTTCCTCGACGCCTTCCACGCCACGCGCGATCCGCTTTATTACCGCGCCGCCGCGGCCGCGGCCGACGCGCTGATCCGCGGCCAGCATCGCAGCGGCGGCTGGAATTATTTCATCGACTTCGCGGGCCCTGCGAGCACGCGGGACTGGTATGCGACAGTTGGCCGGAACGCCTGGCGGATGGAGGAATTCCAGCATTATACCGACAATGCGACCTTCGACGATGCCGGCTCGTCGGAGGCGATGCAGCTTCTGCTGCGCATGTATCTGGAGCGGCGCGAGGCGAAATATCGCGCGCCGCTGGAACGCGCGGTCCAGTTCGTACTGCGCAGCCAATATCCGATCGGCGGCTGGCCGCAGCGCTGGCCGCACGACGATCGCTGGCCGGCTTATGGCGATTACATCACCTTCAACGACGACGTCGCCGCCGAGAATATCCGCTTCCTCTTGATGGTCTACCGCTCGCTCGGCGATGCCCGGGTCAAGGATGCGATCATCCGCGCGATGAACGTCTTCCTGGTCACGCAGCAGGGCCAGCCGCAACCCGGCTGGGGCCTGCAATATACGCTGGACCTGCAGCCCGCGGCGGCGCGCTCCTACGAGCCGCTCGCTCTGGTCACCCACACCAGCGCCGCCAATATCCGCCAGCTGATGAACTTCTACCGGCTGACCGGCGACAGCAAGTTCCTTGCCCGCATCCCCGAAGCGCTCGACTGGCTCGAAAGCCTCCGCCTGCCGCCCGATCCGGCGCGGCGCGGCCGCGACTTCCCGACCTTCATCGAGATCGGCACCGGCCGGCCGCTCTACGTGCACCGGCGCGGCTCCAACGTCGTCAACGGCGAATATTATGTCGACCACGATCCCGAGGCGACGATCACCCATTATTCGGCCTGGCGCGCGATCGACATTCCCGCCTTGCGCCGCGAGCTTGCCGCGCTCCGGGCGCTGCCGCGCGATGAGCTGCAACGCGCCTCGCCGCTCAACGCGCCGGGCCACGCCCCGCTGCCGGCCTATTTCGTCACCGATCTCGACGCCGGCTCGGACCTCAATGCCAGCGGCGGCGGCACCCCGGCCGCGCTGATCAGCACCCTCAACGCCGCCGGCTGGTGGCCGACCCCGCTGCACGCGACCAGCAATCCCTATCGCGGGCCCGGATCGGCGAGGCCGGTGCCCGGCGACTACCGCACCACCCGCGTCGGCGATTCCAGCGACACCTCGCCTTACATCGCCGACCGTCCGGTCACCGGCATCTCGACCGCGACCTACATCGCCAACATGGCGCAGCTGATCCGCGCGCTGAACGAACGGCCGCCGGCGCGATAGCCACGCCCCGTCATTCCCGCGAAAGCGGGAAGGACGAGGGGGCGTTGGGTGTCGACGGCGAATTAGACCCCCGCGCCAACCATAATCTTTACGCGATCCTTATGCGCCGCCGCCCCTTTCGCCATGGATCGACAATGGCGCGGCCTCCTATCTGACCTTCCGACACAGCCGGCAGTCCTGCCGGCCGATCGGAGGTCCCAGTCATGCGCGTTCTCGCCGCCGCCGGCACGTTCATTCTCCTGCTTGCTCCGAACGCGCTGGCCGCCCAGACGGCCGAGGCGCCGACGCCGCCCTTCACTATCACCGGCGGCGTCACCCTGGCCTCGCAATATCGCTTCCGCGGCATCTCTTTGTCGAACGAGAATGTCGCGCTGCAGGGCACGATCAACCTCAATCACAGCAGCGGCTTCTATGTCGGCACCTGGTCGTCGATGATCGACGGATTCGGCGAGCTTGGCGGATCGAACCTCGAGGTCGATCTCTACGGCGGCTACCGCCATTCGGTCGGCCACGGAATCACCGTCGATGCGGGCCTGCTTTATTATGCCTATCCGGGCTCGAAGGGCGGCCATTTCGAGTTCTTCGAACCTTATGCCAACGTCTCGGCGACCTTCGGCCCGGCGACGGCCAAGGCCGGCGTCAATTATGCTTGGTCGCAGGCCGGGATCGGCAACAATTCCAACCGATACGTCTATGGCGAGCTGTCGCTGGCGGTCCCGCACACGCCGGTCACGCTTACCAGCCATCTCGGCAATTCGAACGGCGACACGCCGCTGACGCCGTCCGGCAATTATACGGATTGGTCATTGGGCGCGACCGTCGCCTGGCATAATCTCAGCCTCGGTATTGCCTATGTCGACACCAACCTGAGCGCGGCCGAGGCCGCGCAGGGCGGCGCGACCAAGAGCATCGTCGACGGCGCAATCGTCGGCACGCTGAGCGCAAGCTTCTGATCGGAAGGAGAGTCGAAGTGGACGATTTGATGTGGCTCGCGATCCTGCTGGGGCTGGCGATCGTCGGCTTTGGCTACATCCGCCTCCTCGCCATCGGTGACGAGGGAGCGGAGTGATGACGCTCGAGCTCTGGCTGGGCGCGCTGACCGCCCTTTTCCTCCTTATCTATCTCGTGGCCGTGCTCGCGCAGCCCGAACGCTTCTGAAGGACTCGATCCATGGCCAACACCACCCCCCAGGGCTGGATCCTTATCCTCGGCTTCATCGCCCTCGTCATGGCGATGGCGAAACCGATGGGCGCCTGGCTGTTCGCAATCTACGAAGGGCGGCGGATCTGGCTGACCCGCATCCTCGGCCCGGTCGAGCGCGGCCTTTATTGGGCCGGCGGCGTCGATCCGGCGAAGGAGCAGGGCTGGCGCGGCTATGCCGTCGCGATGCTGATGTTCAACGTCGTCGGCCTGTTCCTGCTCTACGCGCTGCAGCGCCTGCAGGGCGTATTGCCGCTCAACCCGCAGGACCTGCCCGCGGTGGCGACGCCGGTGGCGTTCAACACGTCCGTAAGCTTCGTCACCAACACCAATTGGCAATCCTATGGCGGCGAGAGCACGATGTCGTACCTCGTCCAGATGGCCGGCCTCACCGTCCATAATTTCGTGTCCGCGGCGACCGGCATCGCCGTGGCCTTCGCGCTGATCCGCGGATTCGCCCGGCGCGAAACGCGCAACCTTGGCAATTTCTGGGCCGATCTCACCCGGATCACGCTCTACATCCTGCTCCCCGCCAGCATCGTCCTGGCGCTCTTCTATGTCGCCACCGGCATGCCGCAGACGCTCGGCGCTTCGATCACCGCGACGACCATGGAAGGCGCGCAGCAGGTCATCGCGGTCGGCCCCGTCGCTTCGCAGATCGCGATCAAGATGCTCGGCACCAATGGCGGCGGCTTCTTCAACGTCAATGCCGCCCACCCCTTCGAGAATCCGACCGACCTCGGCAATTTCATCCAGATGCTGTCGATCTTCGCGATCGGCGCGGGGCTGACCTGGACGTTCGGCAAGGCGGTGGGCAGCACCAGGCAGGGCTGGACCATTCTCGCCGCGATGATGATCCTGTTCACCGCCGGCGTTTCGATCACCTATGTCGCCGAAGCGACCGGCAATCCGATCCACCAGGCGATGGGGGTCGATGCCGCGCCCGGCAATATGGAGGGCAAGGAGACCCGCTTCGGCACGGCTGCCACGGCCCTGTTCGCGACGATCACCACCGCCGCCTCGTGCGGCGCGGTCAACGGGATGCACGACAGCTTCACCCCGGTCGGCGGCTTCGTGCCCCTGTTCAACATGCAGCTTGGCGAGGTCATCATCGGCGGTGTCGGTGCGGGCCTTTACGGCTTCCTTCTGCTCGCCATCCTCGCCATCTTCGTCGCCGGCCTGATGGTCGGGCGGACGCCCGAATATGTCGGCAAGAAGATCGAATCGCGCGAGGTGAAGCTGGCGGTGCTCGCCATCGCCGTCCTGCCCTTGTGCATGCTCGGCTTCACCGCGCTGGCGTCGGTCATGCCGCAGGGCCTGGAGGGCCTGCTGAACCACGGGCCGCACGGCTATAGCGAGATGCTCTACGCTTATTCGTCGGCGGCCGCGAACAACGGCTCGGCGTTCGCCGGACTCACCGCCTCCAACCCGTTCTGGGCGTCGACTCTGGCCTTCGCGATGTTCCTGGGGCGTTTCTTCATCATCATCCCGGTGCTCGCCATCGCCGGCTCGCTGGCGGCGAAGAAGCACACGCCCGAGGGCGCGGGCTCCTTCCCGACCACCGGCTTGCTCTGGGTCGGGCTGCTCGTCGGGCTGATCCTGATCCTGGGCGGCCTCACCTTCCTGCCCGCCCTCGCGCTCGGGCCGGCGGCCGACCAGCTCGCGATGATCAACGGCCAGCTTTTCTGAGGATAATGAGATGTCCCGTCACGCACCCGCCCGCCAGTCGATCTTCAGCTGGAGCCTGATCGGCCCGGCCATGCTCGGCGCAGTCGTCAAGCTCGATCCGCGCCAGCTGATCCGCAATCCGGTGATGTTCACCACGGGCGTCGTCGCGCTGCTGCTGACGATCTTCCTGGTCATCGGCAGCGGCTACGGCACTTTGGGCTTCCAGCTCCAGCTCGTCTTCTGGCTCTGGCTCACCGTCCTGTTCGGCAATTTCGCCGAGGCGCTGGCCGAGGGGCGCGGCAAGGCCCAGGCCGATTCGCTGCGCGACACCAAGGCGCAGCTTTGGGCCAAGCGCATGCTCGGAATCGGCGACACCTGGGAGCGGGTCGCGGCGAGCCAGCTGCGCGCCGACGAGATCGTCCTGGTCGAGACTGGCGACCTCATTCCCGCCGACGGCGAGGTGGTGGGCGGCGTCGCCTCGGTCAACGAAGCGGCGATCACCGGCGAATCCGCGCCGGTGATCCGCGAGGGCGGCGGCGACCGCTCGGCGGTGACCGCAGGCACGCGCATCATCTCGGACTGGATCCGGGTGCGCGTCACCCAGGAGCCCGGCCAGGCCTTCCTCGACCGCATGATCGCTTTGGTCGAGGGCGCCGAGCGGCAGAAGACGCCGAACGAGATCGCGCTCACCATCCTGCTGGTCGGGCTCACCATCATCTTCCTGATCGCGGTGGCGACGATACCCAGCTTCGCCGCTTATGCGGGCGGATCGATCGCGGTGTCGCTGCTCGCGGCCCTGCTGATCACTCTCATCCCGACCACGATCGCGGCCTTGCTGTCGGCGATCGGCATTGCCGGCATGGACCGGCTGGTGCGGTTTAACGTCCTCGCCAAATCCGGCCGCGCCGTCGAAGCGGCGGGCGATGTGGACGTGCTGCTGCTCGACAAGACCGGCACGATCACGATCGGCGACCGCCACGCCACCGAGTTTCGCCCGCTGCCCGGCGTGACCGAGGAGGATCTGGCCGACGCCGCCTATTTCGCCAGCCTCGCCGACGAGACTCCGGAAGGCCGCTCGATCGTCGCGCTCGCCCGCGAGAAATATGGCGTGGCGGCCCAGGCCATGCCGGCCGGGGCGGAGATCGTCCCCTTCTCGGCCCAGACCCGCCTGTCCGGTCTCAAATTCGGCAAGACCTTGATCCAGAAGGGCGCGGTGGATTCGATCCTGCGCGCCGTGCCGGGCGCCGGCGCGAGCACGGCCGCGGCGGACTTGCGCAAGATCACCGAGGAAATCGCCCGCGCCGGCGGCACGCCGCTGGCAGTGGCGCGCGACGGCGTCTTGCTCGGAATCCTCCACCTCAAGGACATCCTCAAGGCCGGCATGCGCGAGCGCTTCGCCGAACTGCGCCGGATGGGCATCCGCACGGTGATGATCACCGGCGACAATCCGCTCACCGCCGCCTCGATCGCGGCCGAGGCGGGGGTCGACGATTTCCTCGCCGAGGCGACACCGGAGGACAAGCTTGCCTTGATCCGCAAGGAGCAGACCGGCGGCCGGCTGGTGGCGATGTGCGGCGACGGCACCAACGACGCGCCGGCGCTCGCCCAGGCCGATGTCGGCGTGGCGATGAACACCGGCACCCAGGCGGCGCGCGAGGCCGGCAACATGGTCGACCTGGACAGTGATCCGACCAAGCTGATCGAGGTGGTCGGGCTCGGCAAGCAATTGCTGATGACCCGCGGCGCGCTCACCACCTTCTCGGTCGCCAACGACATCGCCAAATATTTCGCGATCATCCCGGCCATCTTCGTGGTTCTCTATCCGAGCCTGGCCGTGCTCAACATCATGGGGCTGCAAAGCTCGCAAAGCGCGATCCTGTCGGCGATCATCTTCAACGCCCTGATCATCCCCTTGCTGGTGCCGCTGGCGCTGAGGGGCGTCAAATACCGGCCGGCGCCGGCCGGCGAGATCCTGCGCCGCAATCTGCTCATCTACGGCGTCGGCGGCATCCTCGCGCCGTTCATCGGCATCAAGCTCATCGACCTCGCCGTCAACGGCCTCGGCCTCGCTTAAGGACACTGACATGTTCACCGAGCTCAAAACCGCCTTCCGCCCCGCGATCAGCTTCCTGCTGCTGCTGACGTTGATCAACGGCCTGATCTATCCGCTGGCGATCACCGGCATCGCCCAGATGGTCTTCCCGCACCAGGCCAATGGCAGCCTGATCCGGGATGGCGACCGCATCGTCGGCTCGGAATTGATCGGCCAGAATTTCGCGGCGCCGGGCTATTTCCACCCGCGTCCGTCGGCCGCCGGCGACGGCTATAATGCGTCGGCCTCCTCGGGCTCCAATCTCGGCTCGACATCGCAGGCGCTCGCCGACAACATAAATGGGCGGATCGCGACCGCCCGCACCGAGGGCATCACCGGCCCGGTGCCGGCGGACATGGTCACGGCGTCCGGCTCGGGCCTCGATCCGGACATCTCGCCGGAAAATGCGCTGGCCCAGGTCAGCCGCGTCGCGACGGCGCGGGGCCTGCCGCCGGCGCGGGTGCGCGCCCTGGTCGAGCAGTCGATCGCTCGCCCGACGCTTGGCGTCCTGGGCGCGGCGCACGTCAACGTGCTCCTGCTCAATCGACAATTGGACGCCATAAGAGCAAATAGCGGCCCGTGAGCCGACGCGCCGACAGCGAGATCGCCCGACCCTCGCCCGAGGCCCTTTTGCGCGAAGCCGCGCAGGAGGGCCGCGGCCGTTTGAAGCTGTTCCTCGGCGCCGCGCCCGGCGTCGGCAAGACCTATGAGATGCTGACCGAGGGCGAGGCGCGCCGCCGCGCCGGCGTCGATGCGGTGATCGGCGTGGTAGAGACCCATGGCCGTGCCGAGACCGAGGCCCTGATCGGCGACCTCGAAATCGTGCCGCGCCGGGAGATCGATTATCAGGGCCGCCGCCTCACCGAGATGGACATCGACGCGATCCTCGCCCGCCGGCCGGCTCTGGTCCTGGTCGACGAGCTCGCCCACACCAATGTCGACGGCAGCCGCCACCCCAAGCGCTACCAGGACGTCGAGGAATTGCTGGCCGCCGGCATCGACGTCTTCTCGACGGTCAACATCCAGCATCTCGAAAGCCTCAACGACGTCGTCGCCTCTTTCACCAGGGTCAGGGTGCGCGAGACGGTGCCCGATCGCGTGCTCGAAAATGCCGAGATCGAGGTGGTCGATATCCCGCCCGACGAGCTGATCGAGCGGCTGAAGGAAGGCAAGGTCTACGTCCCCCATGAGGCGACGCGGGCGCTCGGCCATTTCTTCTCCAAGTCCAATCTCTCCGCCCTGCGCGAACTCGCATTGCGCCGCGCGGCGCAGGCGGTCGACAGCCAGATGCTCGATTACCTGCGCGCCCACGCCTTGGCCGGCACCTGGGCGGCGGGGGACCGGGTATTGGTCGCGGTCAGCGAGCTGCCCGGCTCGATGGGGCTGATCCGGTCGACCAAGCGCCTCGCCGACGCGCTGCGCGCGCCCTGGACCGCGGTCTATATCGAGACGCCGCGCGCCAAGGCGTTCAGCGATGAGGAGCGCGGCCAGCTGGCGGCGGCGATGCAGCTGGCCGCGCAGCTCGGCGGCAACGTCGCCAGCGTGCCCGCGGCCAACGTGATCGACGGGCTCAAGGCCTTCGCCGCCGACGCGCGGGCGACCCAGATCGTCGTCGGCAAGTCGACGCGCTCGCGCTGGTTCGAGTTTCGCCACGGCTCGGTCGTCGATCGGCTGGTGCGCGAGACGCCCGGCGTCGCCGTCCACGTTCTTCCCTCCGAGACGCCGACGGCGCGGCCGAGCCTGAAGCCGGCCCGGGCCGCCGGGCCCGGCGCCTGGGGGCGGCCGATCGGCTATGCGGTGTCGGCGGCCCTGGTCGGCATGATCACCGCGATCGGGGTCGGCGTCTATTCGTTCGGCAATCTCACCAACCTTGCCTTGCTCTATCTCATCCCGGTGATGGCGGCGGCGACCCTCTACGGCCTTCGCACCGGGCTGTTCGCCGGCATATTGTCGTCGCTCGCTTATAATTTCTTCTTCCTCGAGCCGATCCACACCTTCACCATCCAGGACCCGGAGAATATCCTGACCATCCTCGTGTTGCTCGGCGTCGCCGTGGTGACCAGCCAGCTCTCCGCCCGGGTCCGCCTCCAGGCCGACCTCGCCCAGCGCAGCTCCGGCCAGAATGCGGCCCTGGCCAGCTTCGCCCGCACCCTCGGCGGCCTGTCGACCGAGGAGGAGCTCGGCCAGACCTTGTGCGCCGAAGTCTCGCGGCTGCTTGGCGTCAATGCGGTGCTGCTCCTTCCCGGCAACGAGGGCCTCACCCTCGGCGCCGCCAGCCCGCCCGAGAACAAGCTGGAAGCGATCGAGGCCGCGGCCGCCAATTGGGCGATGGACCACAAGCTGCCGGCCGGGCGCGGATCGGACACGCTGACTGCCTCGGAATGGCTGTTCCAGCCGCTCGTCGCCGGGGGGCGGTCGCTCGGCGTGTTCGGAATCGCCAGGGACGATGGCGGCGATCCGGTCCGGTCCGACCAGCTCCCTTTGCTGGTCAGCTTCATCGATCAGGCCGCCTTGTCGCTGGAGCGGATCAATCTCGTCGCCGAAATGGCCAATGTCTCGCAATTGAAGGAGCGCGATCGCTTGCGGGCGGCCTTGCTGTCGTCGGTGAGCCACGATCTGCGCACCCCGCTGACGACGATCCTCGCCTCGGCGTCCCAGATCAAGGCGGCGAACGTCAGGGGCCTGGATCCGGCGCTGGCGGATGGGCTGGTGGTGGAAGCCGAGCGGCTCAATCGCTTCGTCGCCAATCTGCTCGATATGGCGCGAGTCGAGGCTGGCGCTCTGCGCCTGCAGCGCGAGGCGGTCGATCTCACCGATGCCGTCGCCGCCGCCGTGCACGACCTCAAGAACCGGCTCGACAGTCATCCGATCCGGCTCGAAGTCCCGGTCGACCTGCCATTGGTGCGGGTCGATCCTCAGCTGCTCCACCATTGCCTGATCAACCTGCTCGACAATGCCGGCAAATATTCCGACGCCGGCGGCGCCATCACCATTCGCGGCACGCGCCGCCCCGGCGAGCTTGCGCTGGCCATCATCGATGAAGGCCCGGGCCTTGCCAGCGGGCGGGAAAAGCTGGTCTTCGAGACCTTCACCCGGCTGGAGGGATCGGATCGCAAGGGCGGCACCGGCCTCGGCCTCGCCATCGTCAAGGGCTTCGCCGAAGCGATGGGCATGAGCGTCACCGCCGCCAATCGCGACGACGGCAAGGGCGCGATCTTCTCGCTCCATTTCCCGGAGGCGTTGATCGTCCGCGCCGCGATCGACGCACAATCATGACGCTCGCCTACAGGATCCTGGTCGTCGACGACGAGCCGCAGATCCGCCGGCTGCTGCGCAACACGCTGGAGCGGGCGGATTATGAGGTCCTGCTCGCGGAAGATGCCCGCGCGGCGATGCGGATGCTCGCCATCGACAAGCCGGACGCGGTGCTGCTCGATCTCGGCCTGCCCGACCGCGACGGGCTCGAGCTGGTGCCTTTGATCAAGGCGCAGTCCGATGCCACCCTGATCATCGTCTCGGCGCGCGAAGCGACCGCGGAGAAGGTGGCGGCGCTCGATCTCGGCGCCGACGATTATGTGACCAAGCCTTTCGACACGGACGAATTGCTCGCCCGCCTGCGCACCAGCCTGCGCCGCCGTGTCCAGGCCAGCGCGGAAAGTCAGTTGGTGAAAGCCTGGGATGTCGAGATCGACCTGGTCAACCGCCTCGTCCGCAAAGGCGGCGCCGAGGTCCATCTCACCCCCAAGGAATATGCGTTCCTGAGCGAACTCGCCAAACATCCCGGCCGGGTCTTCACCCACAAGCAATTGCTCGGCGCGGTCTGGGGCGCGGTGTTCGACCAGAATATCGAATATGTCCGGATCGTCGTGCGCAACCTCCGCCAGAAGCTGGAGGACGATCCCTCCAGCCCCCGGCTGATCGTCAACGAGCTTGGCGTCGGCTACCGGCTGAAGGGCGCGGATGCCTAATCGCTGTCGGGCGGCGGCCAGTTATAGGACCGGAACAAGGCCGGCCCCACCAGGAAGCAGGCAGCGCCGCACACGCCGGTGAGCACCGCGATCAGGCCGAGCGCCAGTTCCGGCGGCGATGCCTGATGCCAGGGCTGGACGTGGACGAGCATATGGAGCCGATGCAGCACGAACGCGCACAGAGCGAGCAAAGCGGCGCCCGGGAGCCGGATATTCATTGCACCTGTCCTCGCAATTGGATGCGAATTTTCAGGTGCTGAAATGGGATCGGAGTCCGTTTGAATTCGAGAGCGGGTTCGGCCACGCCTTGTAAAGATCGCATAAAGCTGGCGAGGGCTGACAGGGTCACAGCGCACCAAAATCCTCCCCCGTTTGGGGGAGAGTCGGGTTGGGCTGCCCCCGGCAGCCCAAGATCACTCCGGGAGAGTGATCGACCCGACTCTGGACCGCCGCCGAAGGCGGTGGTGGAGGGGTGTCAGCGTTGGAGTTTCATTCTCGGAGGCTGATACCCCTCCACCAGCCTACGGCTGGTTCCCCTCCCCTTTCAGGGGAGGCTTTTTGGGCGCCAACGATTCGACCTGACCCCATCCCGCTCTATCGAACCGAAGCGAGCAGCCGCTCCATCACCCTCTTGCCGAGGCCGGGCAGCTGCGCCGCGGCGCGGGCGATGTCGGCGCGGTTGGCCGGGCGACCGACCTGGATCAGGCCGACCATGCCCATGCCGAGATGGGGCAGGCATTTGTAGCCGTAGAGGCCGGGCGCGGTGAAGCGCACGACGATCTCCTCGTTGATTCGGCCGCGGAACGGCGTCGCGCCGGCCGGAATCATGCCGGGCAGGGTCTCGGCATTGTGGCCGCGGTCGGTGGCGAGGAAGCGGACCGTGTCGCCCGGCTGGATGGCAAGGAAGGCCGGCGCGAAGGCCATGGCCGTACCGTCCGGGCCGCGGTTCAGCATCCGCACCTGCCACTCGCGCGCCTGCGCGGGCGCGGCGGCGACCAGGAGGGCGAGAAAAGCGAGCAGCCAGCGCATCTCAGATCTGCCCCGCGCGCAGGAATTCGGCGGCGTGATGGGCGCCGCGCGCGGACATCGCCATATAGGTGAGCGACGGATTCTGGCAGCCCGACGATGCCATGCACGAGCCGTCGGTGATGAACAGGTTCGGCACGTCGTGCGCCTGGTTGTAGCGGTTGAGCACCGAGGTGGCGGGGTCGCGGCCCATCCGCGCCGTGCCCATTTCGTGGATGCCGAGGCCAGTGCCGCCATAATGTTCGCGCACGTCGATGTCGGTGCAGCCGGCCATTTCGAGCATCGCCCGCGCATCCTCTCCGACCCTGGCGATGATCGCTTTGTCGTTGTCGCCCAACGTACATTCGATATGCGGGATCGGGATGCCCCATTGGTCGAGGCTGTTCCGGTTGAGCGTCACCCTGTTCTCGGGCCGCGGCAGCATCTCGCCGAAGCCGCTGAGATGGATCCGCCACGGGCCCGGCTGGCGCAGGCTCGCCTTGAAGTCCGCTCCCACGCCCGCGCGCCAGGTGCCGCGCTGCCAGCTATCGCGCATCACCCCGCCCTGGAAGGCATAGCCGCGCACATAACCCTCGCCCGGCTCGGTGACGTTGCGGTAGCGCGGGATGTAGAAGCCGTTCGGGCGGCGGCCATGATGATAATATTGCTCGAAGCCGGGATAGGTGCCGTTGGCGCCGAGCCCGGACAGATGGTCGACCAGATTGCGGCCGACCTGGTCCGAGCGATTGGCGATGCCGTTGGGAAAGGCCTCGGAGACCGAGTTCAGCATCACCTGCGCGGAGCCGAGTGTCGAGGCGCACAGGAAGACGACGCGGCCGGTATAGGTCCGCCCCTCCCTGGTGTTGCGGTCGACGATGCGGACGCCCGAGGCCTTGCCGGTGGCGGGATCGTAGAGGATCGAATGGGCGATGGCGTCGGTGACGATGGTGAGGTTGCCGGTGTTGCGCGCGGCGGGAAGCGTGGCGCTGAGGCTGGAGAAATAGGCGCCGTAGGAGCAGCCGCGCTCGCAAAGGGATCGATATTGGCAGGCGCTGCGGCCGAGCGCCTCATGTTCGGGCGTCGGCTCGGTGAGATGGGCGCAGCGGCCGTTGATCAGGCGGCGGGTCGGGAAGGCGGCCTGCAGCTTCGTCCGGAAATCCTCCTCGGGCGGCGTCAGCGCCATCGGCGGCAGGAAATGGCCGTCGGGCAATTGCGCCAGCCCTTCGCGCGCGCCGGAAATGCCGGCGAACCGTTCGACCCGCTCGTACCAGGGCGCCATGTCGTCATAGCGGATCGGCCAGTCGGTGCCGTGACCGTCCTGGGCATTGGCTTCGAAATCCATCGCGCTCAGTCTGTAGGATTGCCGCGCCCACATCAGGGAGCGGCCGCCGAGATGATAGCCGCGGATCCACGAGAAGGGGCTCTGCGCCGTGGTGGTGTAGGGGTGGTCGCTGTCCTTCGCCCAGAAATGCTTGTTGGCGGTCGAGAAGGCGTAGCATTTGCTCTGGATCGCATAATCGGCGGCCGCCTCGGCTTCGGGCACGCGGCCGAAATTGGGGACCTCCCAGGGCTGCAGCGAATCGGCATAATCGGTGGCCGGATCGATATTCTGGCCTCGCTCGAGCACCAGGGTCTTGAAGCCCGCCTCGCACATTTCCTTGGCGACCCAGCCGCCGCTCATCCCCGAGCCAATGACGATCGCGTCGAAATCCATCTCAGACCGCCCAGGCCCGGGTGGCGGGGGTCAGCGGCACGCGCGGCTCCCAGGCGCCGGGCGCCAGCTCGTAGCGCAGCTCCCGGGTCGCGCCGGCCTCGGACCAGTAATAAGCGGTGAGGACGAGCTCCTTGAACTTTTGATAGGTCTCGTTCCACACGGCGAAGGCTGCCGCGTCATAAACGCGCACCGCCTCGATCCGCGCCGGGCCGGCAAGCGCGATCAGGCCGCCGGCCTGGCGGTCAATGTCGTCGATCAAAGCGGCATATTGGAGCTTGTGCTCGGGCGAGGCCCAGCGGGTCATCATCCCGTCGATGAAGGCGGCAACCCCCGCGTCGCGCGCGCCCGGCGTGTCGGTGCGCGGGATGATGATGTCGACGACCGCGTCGAGGATCGCGAACTGGGCGGTGGTGAAGAAGCGCGCCTGCGCGGCCGGCGCCTGTGCGAGCAGCTCGGCGGGGAAGCCGGCGAGCGTGCCGCCGACCAGGGCGATGGCGCCGGCCAGCAACGCCCTGCGATCGAGCACGAACCCGTCCGCTCCCTCCGGCAAATTCCCCTCCCGCTTCTTGTCTTTTCCGCCGTCACACTGACGGATCGCGGACGCGAAGTCCAGCGCTGTCATTTCGCGCGCAGGCGGGTTATCCCGAGCAAAAGACGGGAGGATGTCATGGCCACCATGTTGCGGATGCTGCTGATCCTGTTCGGGCTGTCGACGCTGAGCGCGAGCGCCTGCGCACAGCCGCGCGTGCACGGGCCGCACGTCCTGATCTTCTCCCACTCCACCGGTTATCGCCACGCCTCGATCGAGCCGGGCGTGGCCGCCTTCCGGGCGATGGGCGCGCGCGCCGGCATGCACATGACCGCCAGCGAGGACCCGGCGATCTTCAGCGCCGAAGGCCTGCGCGGCGTCGATGCGATCATCCTGCTGAGCAACAGCACCCGCCGGGACGATCCCGCCACCGAATTCTTCACCGAGGCGCAGCGCGCCGCCTTCCAGGCGTTCGTCCATCGCGGCGGCGGCGTCGTCGCCATCCACGCGGCGGCCGATTCGCATTATCGCTGGCCATGGTACGTGCGGATGATCGGCGCCCGCTTCGATCATCATCCGCCTGGAATCCCGGCCGGCACGGTCCACGTCGTCGACCCGCGCCACCAGGCCACGCGTGGCCTGCCCGCCTCGTGGAGCCGGGTCGACGAATGGTATTATTTCGACGACATCGATCCCGCCATGCAAGTGCTGGTAACGCTCGATCCTGCGTCGATCGGGCAGGCGGATTTCAACCCGAACCCGATCTCATGGGCGCACGACTTCGAGGGCGGCCGGGTGTTTTACACGGCGATGGGCCACACGCCCGAAAGCTATGCCGACCCCCTGTTCCTGCGCCACGTCGAGAACGGGCTCAACTGGGTGATGCGGCGGCGCTGACCGTCGGCTTGCGCTCCCGAAACAGTAGCAGGAAAATCAGGGCCGTTACCGCGGCGAAGCCGGCGGGCAGCAGCCAGAAGGTCTGCCAATGCGGTCCGGCGTTCTGGCCGGTGCCGACCTGGACGGCGTTGGCGATGTTGCTGCCGATCAGATAGCCGACCCCCCACGTCATCAGGGCAAGGAAGGATTGCGCCCGGCTGCGCGCGTCGGCGGCGAAATGCTCGCCGACCCAGATGGTCGCCGCGACGAACACGAAATCGAAGCCGACGCCGTGCAGCGCGAGGCCGAGATAGATGAGCGGCTCGATCGGTCCTTCGGCGGTGAAGCCGTTGGCGAAGATCACGTAGCGCACCGCCCATGCCGCCATGCCGATGAACAGCACGCCCTTGATGCCCACCCAGCGGAAGAAGAGCGGCAGCAGCAGCAGGAAGCCGACCTCCGAGACCTGCCCGATCGTCTGGGTCGCGGCCGGATTGGTGACGCCGATATCGTCGAGGAACGGGTTGGCGTAGACATTGTAGAAGGAGAAGGGGATCATCATCAGCATCGAGCAGAGGATGAGCACCCAGAAGCTCCGGTCCGAGGTTCGGATCGCGTCGAGGCCGAGCAGGGTCGGGACCGACACCTTGCCCTGTCCGGCCCGCGGCGGCGTTGCCGGCAGGGTGAAGGCATAAAGGCCGTAGGCGATCGAGACCGAAGCGGCGAGCAGCAGCGGCTGGGCGGTGCGCTCGGCCTCGCCGGGCAGGACGGCGCCGACGATCAGGCCGGCGACGATCCAGCCGATCGTCCCGAACACGCGGATCGCCGGGAATTGCTTTTCGGTATTGGTGAGGGCGTTGAGCGCCACCGAATTGGAGAGGGCGATGGTCGGCATGTAGGCGAGCAGCACGCCCAATGTCCCGAGGAACATCACGCTTGCGCTCGCCCCCAGCGCCGAGAGCAGGAACAGCAGCAGACCGGCAAAGAGATGGAGGATGCCCATCACCTTCTCGGCGGAGAAATAGCGGTCGGCGATCGCGCCGACGAAGAGCGGCGCCGCGATCGCGGCCCAGCCCTGCGCCGAATAGATGGTGCCGACATTGTCCTGCAGGCCTCGATGAGTGAGATAGGTCGCGAACGGCACGAACCAGGCGCCCCAGACGAAATATTGCAGGAACATCATCAGCGACAGCCGCGCCCGGATGCTCGTCTCCATGTCGCACTCTCCCCCTTCGCCGGTCCTAGCTCAGCCCCAGCACCCTGCGATTCTTCTCGGCATCCGGCGCCGCCCCGGCGAAATCGTCGAAGGCGCGGTCGGCCTTGCGGATCATGTGGCGGGCGATGAACGGTGCGCCCTCGGCCGCGCCCTGCTCGGGGTGCTTGAAGCAGCATTCCCATTCGAGCACCGCCCAGCCCTGATAATCGTGCTTGGTGAAGGCCGAGAAGATCTGGCTGAAATCGACCTGGCCGTCGCCGAGCGAGCGGAAGCGGCCCGGCCGGTCGGCCCAGTCGGCATAGCCGCCATAGACTCCGGCGCGGCCGTTCGGCCGGAACTCGGCATCCTTGACGTGGAACATCCGGATCCGCTCGTGATAGATGTGGATGAACGCGACATAGTCGAGTTGCTGCAGCACGAAATGGCTTGGATCGTAGAGGATGTTGGCGCGCGGATGATTTCCCGCCGCGGCGAGGAACCGCTCGAACGAGATGCCGTCGTGAAGGTCCTCGCCCGGGTGGATCTCGTAGCAGGCGTCGACGCCATTCTCCTCGAACTCATCGAGCAGCGGCACCCAGCGCGCCGCCAATTCCCTGAACCCTTCCTCGACCAGGCCGGCCGGCCGTTGCGGCCACGGATACATGGTGTGCCAGAGCAGAGCGCCCGGGAAGGTGGCGTGGGCGTTGAGCCCGAGCCGGCGGCTGGCGCGCGCCGCCATGCGGACCTGCTCCCTGGCCCATTCGGTGCGCTCGGCCGGCTTGCCGTGCAGCTGGGTCGGCGCGAAGGCGTCGAACAATTCGTCATAGGCCGGATGGACGGCGACGAGCTGGCCCTGGAGATGGGTGGACAGCTCGGTGATCGCCACGCCAGCCTCGGCGCAGATCCCGGCGATCTCGTCGCAATAATCCTGGCTCTCGGCGGCGCGCTCGAGGTTGATCAGGCGCTCGTCCCAGGTCGGAACCTGGATGCCGATATAGCCGAGCTCCGCCGCCCATTTCGCCATGGCCGGCAGGCTGTTGAACGGCGCCGCGTCGCCCGCGAACTGGGCCAGGAAGATGGCTGGTCCCTTCATGCCTGGTCTCCTTGCATGTCGATCCAGGCGGCGCCCTTGGCGCTGCTGTCATGGGCGGCCTGGATGAAGCGCATATGGGCGATGCCATCGGCGAGGCTGGCATAGCTTGGGCTCGGCGGCGCATTGCCGCGCACCGCCTCGGCGAAGTCGCGATAGATGTTGGCGAAGGCTTCCAGATAGCCTTCGGGATGACCGGCGGGCAGGCGGGTCGCCGCCATCGCCTCGGCCGAAAGATAGGATCGGTCGGCGCCGGGGGTCCAGATCTCCTCCGGCCTGCCGCGGCCGGCGACGCGAAGATGATTGGGATGCTCCTGCGCCCAGTGCAGCCCCGCTTCTTCGCACCAGATCGAGATGGCGAGGCCGTTGGCGTCGCCGGTGCAGATCTGGCTGGCGACGAGCGTGCCGCGCCCGCCGCCCGACAGATGGAACATGGCGGCGCCGTCATCGTCGAGCCGGCGGCCCGGCACTGCGGCGCGCAGCTCCGCGGCGATCCGGGTCATCCGCTCACCGGTCATATATTCGACCAGGTTGAAGGCGTGCGTGCCGATGTCGCCGAAGGCGCCGGCGGGGCCGGAGCGCGCCGGATCGATCCGCCATTCGGCCTGTTTGCCGACCGCATCCTCGGCCTTGCCGAGCCAGCCCTGGGTGTAGCGCACCGCCACCCGGCGCACTGCCCCGAGCGCACCCGACGCGACCAGCTCGCGCGCCTGCCTGACCATCGGATAGCCGCGATAGGTGTGGGTGATCCCGACCAGGCCGCCGGTGCGCCTCGCGGCGCCGCTTATGGAGAGCGCGGCGTCCAGCGTGTCGGCGAGCGGCTTGTCGGTCAGCACCGCAAAGCCGGCCTCCAGCGCCGCGACCGCCGCCGGGGCGTGGATGTGATTGGGGGTGACGATGACGACGAAGGCGGCGCGCTCGCCTTCCGGCAGCGCGCGTTCGCCGGCGATCAAAGCGTCGAAACTGTCATAGCCGCGCTCCAGCCCAATCGCCTCGGCCGACCGTCGCGCCTTGTCCGGGTCCGCGCTCAGCGCCCCGGCGACCAGCCGGCAATTGCCGGCGATCGCGGCGGCGATGCGGTGGACCGGGCCGATGAACGCGCCCTCGCCGCCGCCGATCATCGCAAAAGGGACAGGCGCGGCCACGCGCGTCAGCCGCGCAGGGTGGTGAGATAGGCCAGGCTGGCCCGCATCGCCTCGAGCGGGGGCTGGGTGAAGGGCGGCTCCTGTTCGACGAACCAGGAATCGACATGCGCGTAGCGGCGCGCGGCGGCGAAGACGGCCGGCCAGTCGATGGTTCCGCTGCCGACCGGGACCGTGTTCAGGTCGTCGGCGATGCGGCCGGGCGTACGGGCGCTCGTGGCGAGGTCCTTGACGTGGAGCAGGCGGACGCGCGCGCCGTGATGGCGGATCACTTCGGCCGGATCGCGGCCGGCCGCGGCGACCCAGCCGATGTCGATCTCGAAAGCGACCAGAGCCGGATCGGTCAGTCGGGCCAGCTCGTGGAAGGCGATCACATTTTCGTAGGCGAGGAATTCGGCGGCATGATTGTGGTAGCCGAAGCGCAGCCCGCGGGCGCGGGCCAGCGCGGCGAGCCGGTTCAGCGATTCGGCGTTGGACCGCCAGTCGGCCAGGGTCATGATCTCGGCCATGCCGACCGCCCAGGGCCGGCCCGCCGGCATCGGCCGCGACGGCGCCGGCGAGGAGATGACGACGTGGCGCACGCCGGCGGCGCGGGCGAAATCGAGCTTCGCCTCGGGGCCGTCCAGCAGCGCCGGCAGCGAATAATGGCAGGAGATGCAGTCGAGCCCGGCGTCGGTCACGGCGGCGCGGAAATCGGCGGCGCTGCGGTCGCCCCAGCCCGCCGCCTCGACGCGGCGATAGCCCATCGCCCGAAGCGCGCGCAACGTGCCGGCGAAGTCGCGGGCGAGATCCTCGCGCACCGCATAGAGCTGGAGGCCGGGTGGGATGCCCAGCGGCATTGCCTCCGCCTGGCCGAAAGGCAGTGCGGTCGCGGCGGCGAAGGCGCCCGCCAGAGCCATGAAATCCCGGCGCGTCGTTTCTGCCATATCATCCCCCTCTCCAGGGCCGCGGCGGCGCTTGCGGCCTGTCGCTTGATGATGATTGCCCGGCGCGGGACGGGATGCAAGCAGTGATGACAGCGCTGGACATTTTTCCGGGTCGAGGTGCGCCTCGCGGTCGCTCACCCGGCCTAAGACCCGTCCTATCGATCGCCGATCTGGATCTTCGGTCTAGTCCTTCGTGCCTCGCTCCGGCGCCGTCGGCCTAGACAATGGCTCGCCCGCCGCGATCGATAGTGAACCCCAATCGCCGCGCCTAGGATTGCCGCTTCTTTGACGGGCGGGCGGGCATGGCGACCGAACCCAACGTCCTTGTCGTCGCGGTGGTCGGCGAGGGGGGCTGGCGGATACAGATCGAAAGATTGTGCCAGGAGCTGTGCGACCAGCTTTCCGGCGAGCCGGCGGTCAAGCTTGCCTCCCGCAACCCGGTCAACCCCGAACGCGCCGGCCGCATCGCGCGGCGCAGCCGCCCGCCGCCGGTGATGCTGCTGGTCGGCGAGAAGCACGGCGTCGCCGAAGCGGCCGCCGCCCTGCTGCCATATAGCGGCAATGTCGCGCCGATCCCGGTGGTGTTCGACGAAGGCACCGCCAGCCTGACCGTCCGCAAGGCCGGCCAGGAGCAGCTCGTCCGCCTGGTCCGCGCCGCGGTCGATTCGATCGGCGGCGCGAACGGCGATCCGGACGAGATCCGCGGCTCGGGCGAGGTGATCCCGATCGGCGCCGGCCGCAACGGCGGGCCGCGCAAGCCGCCGCGCGAAGAGGAAGACGCGGTGCCCGGCTGGCTGCTGCCGGATCCCGCCGAGGCGGAGTCCGACGCCGATATCGGGCGGAGCCTGTCCGCGGCGCTCGATTGGGCCGACGCGGCGACCGACGCGCTCGCCAGCCTCTGGTCGAACGGCGGCGCCGAGGGCGGCGCCGTCTACGGCCTGTCCTGGCACGAATTGCTGGCCTCGCTCGAACGGCTCGACGGCATCAGGGACGCGCCGATGGACGCGGCGGAGGATCGCTTCGAGCTCGTCCGCTCGATGCTTGCCGATCCGGCTGCGCAGGAAACGCCGCTGGTCAGAGTGTCGCAACTGCTTGGCGGCAGCGAGCTGGCGCTGAAGCTGGTGATGCTCGTGCTCGCGCCGGAGCTGGACATCCGCTTCCAGCGGCTGTTCGGCGCGCTCCACGACGATATGGGCAGACGCTACGTCTCGATGGGGCTCGCCTGTGCCATCCTCGCCGCCGCGACCGAGGAGGCCACGCCCGACAGCATACGCGCGGAGCTTTCGGGGCTCGCCCCGCTCAGGGACCTGCGGATCGTCGAAGGAATGGGCGACACCATGCCCGCAGCCGACGAAGCGCTGCGCATCGATCCGCGCCTGCTCGACTGGCTGGTCACCGGCCAGGATAACTGGCTTGCGTCGGACCCGGCCTTCGAGGCGATCCTGCGGCCTGCGCCGCACGATGCGCTCGCCTTGCTGCCCGCCGGCCGCTGTATTGAAGTCGAGGAGGCGGCGCGGATCGACGGCGACCTTTATGCGGCGGTGATCCTGACCGGCTCCGAGCGGGGCTGGATCGAGGTCGAAGCATTGGCGCTGGCGCCGGACGGGCTGCGCATCGCGCCGCCGGCCGCGGAGCTGCCCATCGAGATTGTGGACCGATTGCTCAGGGAAGCGATCCGCAAGGCGCGGCTGCTCGGCCGCCGGCTGGTGGTCGACATGAGCGAGCCCGGGCCGCAAGGCGAGGCCTTCTGGCGCGCCTTCGCCGCCCTGTTCGCCTTGTGCCGGCCGAGCCCCCTGGTGATCGGCGACAATCCCGCCTGGCTGCTGTCGCTGGTTTCGGACGAAGCGATCGCGGTGCTGCCGCTGCCGCCGGTTTCGCAAGGGTGGCGCGTCGCCGCGATCGAGGCCGTCCTTTCCTCCTGCGGCGCGCCGGACCATGCACTTGCGGCCGACCTCGCCGAGCGCTTTCGCGTGCCGCTGGCATCGCTTCCGGATGTGCCGCCGCTGGCGCGCGCCGAGGCGGCGAGGGGCCATCTCGAAAGTCCGGGCGAGACCGAGTGGAAAGCCGCCTTTCGCGGCGCGGCCGGCAGCCGCCTGCCGCTGCTCGCCCGCCGCGTGCCGCCCCGGCCGGCCCAGGAAACGGGGTCGCAGCTCGATCGGGTGGTTCTGCCCCAGCGCCAGCGCCGCCAGCTCGAGACCCTGGTCAGCCATGTCAGGGTCGGCGGCAGGGTGTTGCGCGACTGGGAATTCGGCGCCCTGCTCGATGCGCGCGGGGTCTCGGCCCTGTTCACCGGCGAGAGCGGCACCGGCAAGACCACCGCCGCCCACGCCATCGCCAGCGCGCTCGGCACCGATCTCTACGTCATCGATCTCGCCCGGATGGTCAGCAAATATATCGGCGAGACCGAGAAGAATCTGGACATCGTCTTCACCGAGGCGGAGCGCGCCGGCGCCGTCCTGCTGTTCGACGAGGCGGACGCCTTGTTCGGCAAGCGCAGCGCGGTCAGCGACTCGCACGACCGCTATGCCAATATCGAGGTTGCCTATCTTCTGCAGCGGATGGAGCTGTTCGAGGGGCTGGCGATCCTCACCACCAATCATCCGCGCAACATCGATCCGGCGTTCGGCCGGCGGCTGCGCTTCACCGTCGATTTCCCGTTTCCCGGGCCGGCCGACCGTCAGCTCATCTGGGAGCGGATTCTGCCGAAGGAGTCGCCGCACCGTGCGGCCGGCGTCGATTTCACGCTCGCCGCCCGCCGGCTGGAGGTCAATGGCGGCAGCATCCGGCAGATGGTCCTCCACGCCTTGATGGCGGCGGCGGAAACGGAAGAGGGCGTGGTGCGCAGCGAGCATCTCCAGGAAGCGGCGCGCACCGAATTGGTCAGGCTCGGCAAGCATGACAAGATCGAGATGGTCGGCGATCTCTTCGCCGCGCCGGTCGAGTCGAGGGCCGCCTGATGCCGATCCAGGCCGTCACCGAAGCGATCCGCGATCTGATGGTCGCGACTTTGCACGAGGCGATGAATGCAGCGCCCGGCACCTTCTCGGTCTATATCGGCCCGCCCGACGCCGACCAGGACCAGGACGAACTGATCCTGTTCCCGATGCGGGTGACCCCGAGCGGGGAGTCGCGCAACGCCGACCGGATACGCCCTTTTCCGACCGCGTCCGATCCGCCGCGCAAGGTCGATCCGGCGGTCCCGCTCGACATCCACTATCTGGTCACTGCCGGCTCGCCCCGGAACAGCACGGCGCGCGACGGCCTGCGCCGGCTCGGCTACGCCATCCAGGCGATCGAGGCCGCCTCGCCGATCTCGCTGCCCGCCTTCTTCCAGGACGCGGTCCGGCTCTCGATCGAGCCGCTGTCGATCGACGAGCTGTCGCGGATCTGGGGCCTGTTCCCAAGCTTCAATTGCCGCACGTCCTTCGTCTTCCGCGCCTCGCCGATCTGGATCGATCCGCTTCGTGTCGAGACGTTGGCGGCGCCGGTCATCTCGCACGGCGCGATCGCCGGCGTGGCGGGGAGCGCCTGACATGGCGGCGAACCCCAATGTCGATCGCTTCCAGCGCCGCGTCATGTTCGCGATGGACTTTCGCGATCCGGTCACCCGCCTTCCGGTCACCGACAATATCAAGGTCGCCGCGGCGGGTCTCGGCCCGCCGCTGCGCGCGCGATCCGGCCTGTTCGTCTGGTTCGACATGGATCCGCCGGCGCAGCGCGAGATCAAGGTAACGGCGATCTCGACCAATGGGCGCTTCGCCGATTTCGAGGAGGTGATCACGGCCCCGGAGCATGTGCCGGACATTCCCGCCTCGAGCCTGTGCCTGCCGCGCACCCTGCGTCCGACCGGTCTTTACGAGCCGCCCGAGGGCATGACCGGCGTGGCCGGCTGGCTGGTCGAGGATGAGGACAGGGCGCCGGTGGCCGGGGCCGAAGTCTCGATCGCGTTCCGCCATGCGGGCAACCAAGAGTTCGTCAGCGGCTACAAGGCACTCACCGATGCGGGCGGCGGCTTCGTCGCGATCGCCAATGATCTCGGCGACGTCATACCCGATCCGGCGCCGCCCAGATCGGATTCCGACATGATGGGATGGCTGGTCGTCACCCGATCGGCGCCGCCCTCCCGCTTCACGAGCTTCCTGCCGCTTCGCGCCGGCCGTCTGGCCCGCATCGCGGCGCCGCTCCGATGGAAGGATCTGCAGACCATGTCGCCGCCCTGAGCCGCACACGACGATCAGCCGGCCAGGCACCCACTCACAAAGTTTTTCGAACGGAGGCACCAATGCCAGAATATCTCGCACCAGGCGTCTATATCGAGGAGATCGAACGCGGCCCCCGCCCCATCGAGGGGGTTTCGACCAGCACCGCGGCCTTCCTCGGCGAGACCGAGCGCGGCCCGACCATGCCGCGCCTGGTCACCTCCTATAACGAATATCGCCGCTATTTCGGCGACCCGTTCGACCCCGGCAAATATATGGCCGACGCGGTCAGCGGCTTCTTCGCCAATGGCGGCAACCGCGCCTTCATCTGCCGCATCGTCGCGAAAGGCACGGCGACCGCCGAGGTCGCGCTCAAGAACCTGCAGCTGGTCGCGATCGGCCCCGGCGCCTCGGGCGGGCGGATCCGGGTCAAGGCGGTCGACAGCACGTCGACGGCCGGGACCGGCGCCACCAGGACGGCGGTCGGCTTCAGGCTGCAGGTCGCCTATTGGCAGACGCCGGCGCCGAGCGCCGGCTATCCCGATCCCTTCGATCCCGACCAGAATGCGAGCCTGCCGCGCCCGACCCTGACCGAGGATTTCGACGACCTGTCCTGGGATCCGGCCTCGCCCGATTATTACATCAAGCGGCTGCAGGGAAATTCCGCCCTGGTGGCGCTGAAGCCGGGCGCGCCGCTGGTCACCGGCAGCGGCGACCTCGAAATCGGCGTGCTCAAGGCGCTTCAGGTGTCGGCAACGCCCGCGCCGGCCAGTCCCGCGCCGCCGGCAAGCCCGGCGCCGCCCGCGCCGGCGGCATCCGCCGGCGCCGGCCTCGCCGATTTCAAGGGCGAGGCGGACGAGCTCGACAAGCGCACCGGCCTGTCCGCGCTCGAGCTCGACGCCTATCGCGAGGTCGCCCTGGTCGCGGCGCCCGGCATCACCGATCTGACGATAACCGACGCGATCCTGACCCATTGCGAGAACAGCAAGTTCCGCTTCGCGGTTCTCGACAGCGAGCCTCACAAGGGCAATCCATCCGACATCGATCCGCGCGGCCAGCGCAAGTCGGATTACGGCGCTTATTATTTCCCCTGGGTGATGAGCGCCGATCTGCAGAGCGGCGTGCCGCGGCTGGTCCCGCCGAGCGGGCACGTGCTCGGCCTCTACGCCCGCACCGACCAGGAACGCGGCGTCTGGAAGGCGCCCGCGAACGACATATTGCGCGGCGTCTTCGACCTCGAATATCCGATCAACGCCGCCCAGCAGGCGATCCTCAATCCACGGGGCGTCAACGTCATCCGCCAATTCCCCGGCCGCGGCATCAGGGTCTGGGGCGCGCGGACGCTAAGCGACAATTCGCTGTGGAAATATGTCAGCGTCCGCCGGCTGTTCATCTTCCTCGAGCACTCGCTCTACGAAGGCACCCAATGGGTCGTCTTCGAGCCGAATGACGAGAAGCTGTGGGCGCGGGTCAAGGACACGATCCGGCTGTTCCTGCGCACCCAGTGGCGCAACGGCGCGATGATGGGCCTGACCGAGGACGAGGCGTTCACCATCGCCTGCGACCGCTCGACCATGACCCAGGACGACATCCTGAACGGCCGCCTGATCTGCGAGATCGGCATCGCGCCGGTCCGCCCGGCCGAATTCGTCATCCTGCGCATCTTCCAGAACACCGCCGAGGCCAAGGGCTGAGGCAGAAACGACAAGGAGCCGAAACATGGCACGCGATGATCCCTTCAGAAACTTCAAGTTCCGGGTCGAGATCGACGGTGTCGCCGAAGCCGCGTTCAGCGAAGTGGCGATCGGCGAGACCTCGACCGAGGCGATCGACTATCGGGAGGGCACCGAGCCCAACCACGTCCGCAAGCTGCCGGGCATGACCAAATATGGCAACATCACGCTGAAGCGCGGCGTGACCGACAGCCAGGTCATCTACCAGTGGCACAAGGACATCGTCGACGGGAAGATCGGCGACAAGCGCAAGTCGATCACGATCGTCGTCATCGACGAGGCCGGCAAGGACAAGGCCCGCTTCGTCGTCTCCGAATGCTGGCCGACCAAATACGATCCCAGCGATCTCAACGGCAAGGGCAACGAGGTCCTCATCGAGCTGCTCGAGCTCGTCAATGAGGGCATCGAACGCCGCGCCTGAGGAAGGACGAGAAAATGGACCGCAGCGCTTCCACCGCCTTCCGCACCGAGGCACCGTTCGAGCTCCCGCTCGGCTATGTCGACGAAAGCGGCGTCCGCCACCGGCGCGGCGTGATGCGCCTCGCCACCGCCGCCGACGAGATATTGCCGATGCGCGATCCGCGGGTGCAGGCCAATCCGGCCTATCTCAGCATCATCATCCTTTCGCGGGTGGTGGTAAAGCTGGGCAGCCTGGCCGATGTCGACACCCAGATCGTCGAACGCCTGTTCACCCAGGATTTCGAATATCTGCGCCGGCTCTACGAGGAGCTCAACGGCGGCGACGAGCCGGACGGGCTCGACACGCCTGCCGCACCCCGGGCCAATGGCCATGCGGCGGGAGGGCCGCACATGCTGGGGGAAGCCTGATGGCCTACCCCGTGGCCGAACTTTACGGGGAAATGGCGTTCATCGCCCACCATTTCCATTGGAGCAGCGAGACACTGCTGACCATGGAACATGCCGAGCGCCGGCGCTGGTGCCGCGAGATCTCGGCGATCAACCGGGCCCGGAACGGCCAGTCCGACGATCCGTTCGCGGGGCTGTGAGATGACGCGGCGCATCGATCCCTATTCCGGCTTCCGCTTCGTCGTCGAGATCGACGGGCTGCTCCAGGGCGGCTTCTCGAAGGTCCGCGGCCTGAATCGCGAGACCAAGGTGGAATCGTTCCGCGAAGGCGGCGTCAACGATTTCGAACGCAAGCTGGTTACCCTGACCACCTATCCGCCGCTCGTCCTCGATCGCGGCCTTGCCGACCAGAGCCTGTGGGACTGGCACCAGCAGGTGGTCGAAGGCAATGTCAAACGGCGGGTGATCACCATCACCCTGCGCAACGAGCGCGGCGGCGACGTCTGGGGCTGGACCGCGCACAGCGCCTTTCCGGTCAAATGGTCGGTGTCCGATTTCGACGCGTCGAGCGGGCAGGTGGCGACCGAAAGCGTCGAATTCGCCCATCACGGCATTTTGCGGCGGGCGCTCGCGGCATGACGCCGCCGCGCCCCATCGGCGTGCTCCGCCTGATCGAGCCCCTGCTCGGCCGCGCGCGGCGGCGCTGGCGGGGCGGGCCGCTGGTGCCGATGATCTGGCGACGCCGGCTCCGGGCGCGCGCCGCGCCGCCGCAGGCCGGCCGGCCGGCCTCGTCCACCCTTGCCCATATTCTCAACCTCAATCTGATCTGGCCGGCGGGCACGCCCGGGCGCGCAGAGCCGATGCGGCGCGGCCAGGACCGAGTCACCGGCACCGGCGAGACGAGGCGACTGGTCACCCTCGTCGAGCGCTTGTGGCTGCGCACCAGGGAAGGCCGCGCCCCTCCGTCCGCCACAAATGCTCCACCGGCAGTCTCGGCTCCGCGGGCGAATGATTGGCCGAACGGGCCGGGCGCCTCGCCGTGGCCAGCCGGCCGCTCGGCAATGCCGCCGGCCGCGTCGCCGCCGCTGGTCTGGCCCCGCACCCGCATCGCGGCGGGTGGCGGCGAGGCCGCCGCGCGCGATGGCGCCATCGCCACCGGCCGCGCCGACGGCCGCCGCGCCGACACAGGCGTTCCGCGCTTCCGCGACCTGCGTCGGGCGCGCGCGGCTGCGATCCGGCAGGGCAATGAATCCCTCGCGAGGCCTGCCTCAGGCGCTGGCCCGGAACTGGAAGGGCACGCGCCGTTCGCCATGCGCGCGGCCGCGATGACGTGGCGCGAATCGGCGCCGCGCGCCGCCACTCCGGCACCGGGACCGAGCCGGCCGTCGCGGGCTCGAACGCCATTGGTCTGGCGGAGGGACGAAGCAGGCGGCGAGCACGAGGCGACCGGCAATCGGCAAGCACGCCGTTCCTCCGGGACGGAGTTGGTCTGGCGCCGCGCCTCGCCCGTTGCGGCCAGGCAAGAATCCGCTCCGGCCCGGGGCGCCGCGGCCTCCGGCTTTGGAGGAGGCGATGTCTACACCGCCGCGCCTCGCCCAGGCGTCCCGGCGCCTGCCGCCGCGGCGCCGGCGGCGATCCAGCCGGCGGATATGGGCCGCCTGGTCGACGAAGTCGTCAGGCGCCTCGACCGGATCGGCCGCGACGAGCGCATGCGGAGGGGGATCTGAACATGGCGGGGTTGCCGCTCCTCAAGGCCGTGCTGCAGGTCATGGACGGCTCGAAGGCGGGCCTGATCCTGCCCGTCATGTTCAACCCGACCGAATATAATATCGAGCGCGCCAACAGCTACAAATCGACCGCGGTGCCGGGCCTCGGCAGCCCGCTCATCCAGTTCGTCAACGGCGATGCCGCGACGCTCTCGATGGACCTGTTCGTCGACGATTACACCGACGGCCTGTCGACGCCGGATTCCGGGATCCTCGCCGGCCCGCCAATGCCGGCGGTGCTGAGGATCGAGGCGATCACTGCCTTGCTCGACATCGACCGCCAGCTGCACGCGCCGCCGCACGTCCGCTTCCTGTGGGGCTCGCTTCGCTTCGACGCGGTGCTCGAGAAGGTCGGCCGCAAGATCACCATGTTCCACTCGACAGGCATCCCCGCCCGCGCGACTTTGTCGGTCACCTTTCGCGAATATAAGAGGCTCTCCCAGCAGCTCGACAATCCGAGGCGCGAATCCTCGGACAAGACCAAGCGCCGCCGCATCACCGCGACCGACACTGTCTGGTCGCTCGCCGACCGCGAATATGGCGACGTGCGCGGCTGGCGGCAGATCGCCGCCGCCAGCGACGTCGACGATCCGCGCGACCTTCGCCCCGGCGACTGGGTGAAGGTGCCGCCAGTGGAGGACGAAAATGCCTTCGCCAGCCCGCGCTGACCTTCACAAGGCCCTGTACGTGCCGGCGGCGAGCGTGTCGCTTGGCGCGCCGAACCAGGATCTCCTGCACGCGCACGGCCTTGCGTTCACCAGCGTCGAGGTCGATCTCCAGCTCAGCGTCGCCGGGACGTTCAAGTTCACCATCCCAAACAGCTTCGACGCGGCGCGCGCCGAATTCCTCACCGCGCGCGGCAGGCCGGCACTCAACCTGCTGAAGCTCGGCACCCGGGTCTGGATCCGGATGGGCTATGGCGACAGATCGGGCCAGCCGCTGCTGCTGTCCGGCTATATCACCAATGTCGGGACGAGCTTTACCGAGGGGGCGTCGCCGGATCTCGAAGTGTCGGGCCAGGACGCGCTTTACCGCCTGACCCTCGGCACGTCGGAGCATCGGTTCCAGGACAATGACGTCCGGCGGGCGGTCGCCCAGGTGGCATCCGACAGGGGATTCTCGCCGCGGTTCAAGGGAACGCCGCCGAGCGGCGTGACGCTCGATTCGGACCATCAGAGCGACATGGATTTCCTGCGCGGCATGGCGGCGAATTTCTCCACGCGCAGCGAGAAATGGGAATTCTTCGCCCGCGCCGGCGAGCAGGTCGATACGCTCCATTTCCGCCCGCGCAGCACGGACGCTACCCCCGTCGGGACGCTCAAATGGGGCGCGGACCTGCTGAGCTTCAGGCCTGAAGCCAATCTCGGCAACCAGGTTGCCCGGGTCGTGGTCAGGGGGTGGGACGAGGTCCGCAAGGCCGAGATCATCGGCGAGGCGCGGGCGGAGGGAGATTCGCCGGGCAGGGCGAAGACCGGCGCCCAGATTCAGCAGAGCTTCCTGTCGCGCGAGGTGGTCCGCACGTTGCGACTGCCGGTCAGGTCGAAGAAGGAAGCCGACGAGCGCGCCGAAGCGGAGCTGGCCAATGCGATCAGCGACCATCTCAGGGGCGACGGCGAGACGTTCGGCTTCCCGGAGCTGCTGCCCGATACGCGGATCAGGCTCGACGGGCTCGGCGCGAAATTCTCGCGGACCTTCTACGTCACCAAGACCGTCCACACCTGTAACAGCTCGGGATACCGGACCCGCTTCTCGATCGAGGAGCCGGATTCATGAGCCCGCCGCCCGATTTCTTCGAAGGCAGGCCGCGGTCCGACGCGCGCGTCGCCGGCGTCGTGACCGCGATCGTGACCAGCAACACCGATCCCGACCAGCTCGGCCGGGTCAAGCTGCGCTTTCCCTGGCGCAGCGACGATTTCGAGAGTGATTGGGCACGGATCGTTGCGCCGATGGCTGGCAAGGACCGCGGCACCTATTTCCTTCCCGAGGTCGACGACGAGGTGCTCGTCGCCTTCGATGGCGACGATATTCGCTATCCCTATGTGCTCGGCGCCCTGTGGAGCAAGACCGACCCGCCGCCGGACAAGAATGAGGACGGGAAGAACCGGATACGCCTCATCAAGACACCGGGCGGGCATCTCCTCAAATTCGTCGACCGCGAGAATCAGGACGTCATCCTGATCCAGCTCGCCGACGGCAAGAAGGTCGAGATCAACAGCGACGGCATCCAGATCGACGACGGCGCCAACAAGATCATTCTCGACGCCAAGGGGGGCGCGGTCACGATCCAGGCGATGTCGTCCCTGTCGCTGAAGGCCCCGAAGATCGCGATCGAGGCGACCACTGCGCTCGACATCAAGGGCGGTCAGGCGCTCAGCGCCAACGCCACCCTCGTGAGGATCAACTAATGGGCCAGCCCGCCGCCCGCGTCGGCGATTCGACCGGCCACGGCACGCCGCTTGGGCCGGGCCCCGGCTGCCCGACCGTGCTGATCGGCGGCAAGCCGGCCTGGCGCGCGGGCGGTGATACCCATGCCTGCCCATTGTCGGATGGGCCCAAGCCGCACGTCGGCGGCGTCGTCGCCAAGGGCAGCGCCACCGTGCTGATCGGCGGCTTCCCCGCCGCCCGCGTCGGCGACCAGGTGGTCGAGGCCGGCGCCCCCAACCCGATCGCGATGGGCGAGCCCACCGTGCTGATCGGAGGCTGAATATGGCGGCGACAAACGAACGCGATTTCCTCGGAATCGGCTGGCGCTATCCGGTCGCGACCGACCCGCTCAAGGGCGACATCGCGCTTTCGCGCTACGACCGCGACGTCAGGGAATCGATCCGGATCATCCTTGAAACCGCGCCGGGCGAGCGGGTGATGCGGCCGGGCTTCGGCTGCGGCATCCACGATCTCGTCTTCGAGGAGATCAACGCGACCACCCTCACCGCGATCGAATCGACGGTGCGCGAAGCCCTGATCACCTACGAGCCGCGGATCGAGCTGAACGACGTCACGGTCGATCCCGGCGAGGCGCTCGACGGCCTGCTCGTCATCGCCATCGACTACAGGCTGAGGCGGACCAACCAGGAGGACAATCTCGTCTATCCCTTCTACTTCCGCGAAGGCGGCGAAAGGTGAAGGGCGCCCCGAAGTTGGACGGGCGTCGCGCGCGGGACCTGGACGCCGAGCTGCGGCGCCGCGCCCTGGCCGTGCTCAGCGGCGATGGCCGCAATCCGCCCCTCGGCAAGGTCACCGAGGCGATCCTGGCGGTGGCGGCGCGGATCGGCGAGGAGGTGACGCGGCGGCTCGACATGGCGCCGGCCAAGCAGGCGGACAATTTCTATACCGCCGCCGGCATCGGCCGAGATCCGGCCCATCCCGCGACGATGCCGGTCGGCTTCGTGCTGACCGACAACGCCAGGTCCGTGGTGAGCGCGCCGGCGCGGACCCGGCTGATGGTGGATGCCGACGGCCCGGTCATCTTCGAGACGGAAACGCGCATCGATCTCGCGCCGGGAAATATCGCCGCCCTTCGTGGCCTGGACGCTGGCAGGGATTCGATCGCGATCCCGTCCGCCGCAATGATGGCGGCGAAGCTGCCCCGCCCGGCGCCTATGGTGCGGCGGCTGCGCGGCGGCGCCGCGGCGGGGGCGACCAAGATCCAGATCGACCCGGCGGCCGGGCTCGTACCGGGGAATCTTCTGCAGCTCGGCGCGGGCGATGCGGCGCGGCAATATCTTGCGGTCGCGGTCGAGGGCGATCTGGTCACGATCGAGCCGGGGCTGGAGGCGCCGCTGGCCGAGCATGAAGCGGCGACCGAGGTGACGGATTTCCGGCCCTTCGCGGCCTCCGCGCGCAACCACCAGGCGCACGCGCTCTATCTCGGCCATGCCAAGCTGCTCGACGTGCCGTCCGCGGTCACCATCACCGTGACCGGAACCGCCTTGCCCGCGGACGCGACATGGAGCTGGTGGGGCCAGCTCGGCGACGACGATCCGCCCGCATGGCAGGCGCTGTCGCCGAAAGACGGCGCCACGCTCAGCTTCACCAAGGCCAAAGGCAAGCCGGCCAGGAAGAAGGTCGGCGATCGGGAATCGCTGTGGCTCCGGGCCGAGTTGCCCGGCAAATCAGCGGGGTCGGCGCGCGTGCGGGATGTCCGCATCGCGATCGGCGACGAGGGCCTGTGCTCGAGCAGGCGCGAGACACGCTGCGACACCAACGCGGCAGCGATGAACGTCGGCTATGAGGCGATCGCCAACACCACGCCGATCGTCACCAACAGCGCCTTTCATCCGTTCGGGCGCGAGCCGCGTCTCTATGACAGCTTCTATATCGGCTCCGACGAGGCGTTCAGCAAAGCGGGCGCGGAAATCAGCCTGTGCTTCGAATTCGGCGGCGCCGACCTCGGCCCGCTGGCGGTGGTGAGCGACGCGCTCGGCGCGCAGGTCTTCGGCATCGGCACGGGCGGCGTCGCCTATCGGGCCGATTTCCGGTCCGGCGCGGCGAGCCTGATGCCGCTGCCGCCGCCGCCCGACCAGACCATCCCGGCCTTGTCCAGCCAGGCCGCGATCGATGTGTGGAGCAGGGATGGCCAGGTTCGGCTGGCGGTCGCCTCGCCGGGCTCGGTGCACGTCGCCTCGCTCTCCATCGACAGCAAGCTCGACCCGGTTTCAGTCACGTGGATCAGGCTGCCGGTGGAGACCCAGAATGCGCGTCTCCCGATCCGCCAGGTCGCGATCACCGGCGGCCCCTCGCCGGTCGTCTACGCACTGGAGGGCGCCGACGCTGCCGGTCCGGCACGCCTCTGGAAGTGGAACGCTCTGGTCGACGGCGCCGCGCCGGAGCCGGTCGCCGAACGGGTCAGCGACCTGGTCGCGGTCCAGGTCGCTGCCGGCGATCCGGTCGCGGTGCCGGATTCGCGCGCGATCCTCTGGATCGAGGAGGGCGATGAGGGCCGCAGGCTGATGCTGCGCTCGGGCACGCTCAATTTCGACGGCCCCTGGTTCGAGCAACCGAAATTCCCCGCGCGATGCCTCACCGCCTTCCTTGGTTCCGACGGGGACTTCCGCGCCTCGAGCCTGTTCGGCGACATCTTCCAGCAGGATCAGTTCCGCCAGCAGATTGCGGCGATCGAAGCGACTCTGCGCACGGCGAACCAGTCGCTCTACATCGCCGGCTACGAGGACACCGACACGACGAGCGGCCGGCTGCGGCTGGTGAAGTACCGGATCGCCGAACAGGCCCTCGGCGAACCCTGGGAAAGCGCGGAGCCGATCGAGGCGCTTCCCGCCATTTTCACGCTTGCCGATCCCTCGTCGGCCTCCCCCATCGAAGCACGGCTCCAGCTCAGCGTCGCGCTCAAGACACCGCGTCATTTCCACATCGCGAAGAGCGGGCTGGTCGGCATCGACGAACCGAGCCCGATCGGCGCCGATGCCAATCCGGCGCGAATGCTCGTCACCAGCGCCGGCAAGACGTTCGTGCAGCGGATCGACGCCGGCCTGCGCTACCGCGCCGCTTCGCCTGACGGCATCGCGCTTGCCGAGCATCAGGTCCACGTCTCCGACGCGCTCTACGTGGCCAATGCGGCGCAGATGCCGGCGCAGCCGCTTTATGCGATCTTCGGGGCGGAGGTGGCGCAGGCCCCGGTTTTCGGCTTCTCCCCGGGTACCGGCGCTTATCGGCAGCTGGTGCCGCTGGTCGGAGACGGCAGTCCAGACCCGGACTCCGAGCCTCCGCGATATTTTCTCGGCATCGCGCCCGCGGCCGATGCCTACAGAAAGGGCAAGACGCGGATCGACCTGGCCGCGGCTCCGCCCGACGCGAAGATCACGATCCTCCTGGTCAAGCTGGACGATCGTAATCGCCGGCTCTCGGCAGGAATCTGGCAGCTCGACCGGGTTCAGCCAAGCACCACGACGCCGACACCCACGCCGACGCCAACGCCGACACCCGCGCCAGCGTCTTCCACATTGTCGAAATGGACGAGCAAGCAGGTCCTGCCCACGGTCGATGCCGGCGAGACCCTGCAATATGTGCTGCTCGAGGCCGATGCGGGCGTCGCATTGATCGAAGCGGTGGCGCTCGCCACGCCCGGCGAGCTGGCCGCCTTGCTCCAGGCGGGCCCGCTCCTTGCCGCCACCACGCCGCCGACGGAAGTGACCGGATCGGTGCGGCTGGGCAGCGCCGAAGTGCTTCTGCTCCCGCACGCTCTGGTCGACGACGATGTGATCCGGCTGTTCCGCGCGCCGCAGCCCTGGCGGGACCTCGGGCCGAGTCAGCCGGCCAACCCCGCTTTGTCGTGGGAATATTGGAATGGAGAATCCTGGTGGGCGCTGGCCGGCCGCGAGCTGGTCGACCAGACCGCCAATTTCCAGAAATCGGGGGGCGTCTTCTTCTCGGTCCCGGCCGACATCCAGCCGACCGACGTCGCCGGCCGCACCGAGCATTGGCTGCGCGTGCGTCTCGCCGGCGGCGATTATGGCGAGGCCAAGGTCACCGTCGTCGGCCAGGCCGGCGCCCGGCCCAACACGACCGAGCAGGTGGTCGTCCGCGACGTCAGCACGGTTCGTGCGCCCTACATCACGGCGCTGAAGCTCGGCTATTGCGCGATCGCGCCGGTCAGGCCCGAGATCGTGCTGACTGCCGACAGCCTCGGCGCCATCGACCAGACCAGCGCCAACGAAGCCGGCCTCGAATTCCCGGTCTTCACGCCGATCGCCGAGCTGATGAACCCGCTCAACGCCGCCGAAGCGACCGCCAAAGCGACGGCCGATGCCGAAAGCTGCGACGATCCATGTCCCGAAACTGAGACGGGCGAGGCATCGCCCTGCGATGCGCCCGGCGCCTACGAAAGCTGCGACAGCCCGTGTCTCGCCCCGCCCGGCTACCATCCTCCGGGCGGGGAGGAAGCGAAGGGGTTCGTGCGCGGGCTCATGCTCGGCTTCTCGAAGCCATTCGCCGGCGACACCGTCTCGCTCTACGTCGATGCCGATCCGGCCGGCCCTCCGGCGGAGCTCGCGGCCGATATCTTGCGAAGCGGGCGCTTCATGCCGATCAATGTGGTCAAGGACGGCAGCTACGGCCTGACCGAGCCCGGCATCCTCACTCTGGCCCTGCCCGGCCCGCCCGATGCCAGCGACTTGTTCGGTGCCAGCGCGCACTGGCTGCGGCTGCGCCCGAAGGGCGATTCGTCGAACTGGTCGCCCCGGCTGCGCGGCATCCACCTCAATGCGGTCCTCGCCTGCTCGATCGAGACGCGGGAGATGGAGTCGCTCGGTCAGTCTATCGGCGTGGCCGACCAGGTCTTCCGGCTGACCGAAGCGCCGGTCGACCCGAAGAGCCTCGAGATCAGGGTGCGTGAGCTCCTGGCCGACGAGGACAGGGAAGACAAAAGGCTGGATATCAAAACCTACGAACAGGGCCCCGCGGGCGAGTGGGTGCGCTGGCTGCCGACCGCGGATCTGGTCGAGACCGCCACGCCCGAGCGGGTCTTCGTGGTCGATGCGGAATCCGGGCTGATCCGCTTCGGCAATGGCGCGGCGGGGAGGATTCCGCCGCTCGGCGCCGAAATTCTGGCGGCCCGCTATGCCCATGTGACCGGCGGCAAGGCCAATGCGGTCGAGCCCGGCAAGCAGCTGCAGACGCTGTCACCGCTCGCCGGAGTGGAGCGCGCGCTGGCGCTCGACAATGCGGCCGGCGGCAGCGACGCAGAGGCGCTGGAAAGCGCGCGTGGCCGCGCCGCCGCCAAGGTGCGGCACGGCGGCCGCATCCTGACCCGCGCCGACCTCGAAGAACATGGTCTGACCTTGTCGCCGGGCATCGCCCAGGTCCGCGCCGAGAAGAAAGGCGGCGGTATGAGGCTCGTCGTCGCCATGAAGGGGGCGGAGGCGCGTCCTTCGCCCGCGCAGCTCCGCGCGTTCGCGGCGGCGATATGCGAGGTCTCCGGCTACGGGCTTGCCCGTCCGGGCGGGCTCGAGGTCGTGGCGCCGCGCCTTCTGCCGCTGGCCCTCGATCTGGTGCTGCGGCCGCACGCGCCCGAAAGTTTCGCCGAGGCGGCCGAGCAGGCCAAGGCCGCGCTCGAGGCCCTGTTCGATCCGGCGACCGGCAATCATGACGGCAAGGGCTGGCCGCTTGGCCGGCTCCCCGACGCGCAGGATATCGCCGCGGCACTGACCGCGATCGAGCCGCTGGCACTGCCGGAAGACGTCCAGCTGAAGCGGGCCGACAAGGAGACCGAGGCCGAACGGATCCTGCCCGCCGCCATTCCGTCGGACGTCCTCGTCCGGCTCGACGCCGCCGACATTGCGTTCGAGCGGGCACGGGAGGAAGCGGCATGATTCCGCTATCCGCCCCGATCGACGATGTCGACTTCGACGCCCTGGTCGAGATCGCGCGCAGCAACCTGCCCTCGCTTGCGCCGGAATGGACCGACTATAATGAGAGCGACCCCGGAATCACCCTGCTCGAATTGCTGGCCTGGGTAGCCGACAGCCAGATCTATTCGATCGGTCGCGACCGAATCGACGAGCGGATGCAGATGGCGAGCCTGCTCGGCATCGCGTCCGAAGGGGCGCGGACCGCGGCCGGCGCGGTCTATCCGCGCGCGCCGGTCGGCGGACATCAATTGGTCCGGGCCGGCACCCGCCTGACATCGGTCGGCGCCTGCGCGCCGCGGCTGGAAGTCGAGACCGGCACGCCGCTCTGGCCGGTCGAGATTGCTGCGGTCACCGTGGAGACCGGCGAGAGCTCGGTCGACCACACAGCGACCAACAGGCAGGCGCGCGCGGCCTATGCGCCGTTCGGCGATCCCCCCTCCAGCGACGCGGTGCTTCGCGTGACGCTGCGCGGGGTCCTCGACGCCGGCATGGTCAGCGTGTCGCTCGGCTTCGAGATCGACGAGGATTCTGACGGCGGCGGCGACGCGCTCGGCGACATCCTGGTCTCCCAGATCGCGCCCGATGGCGGCGAAGCCGAAGTGGTGGTCGAGACCGACACCACCAGCGGGCTGCGCCGCAGCGGCGTCATGATCCTGAGATTCCGCGCCGCGGCGGGTGCCGGCGCCGAGCAGATCCTGTTGTTCCGCTCGGCCAGGGATGCGCTGGTGCCGCGGCTGCTGCGCATCACCACCAACGCCTTGCCCGTCGTTCAGCGCGCAACCCTCGCGCCTCCGCCTTTCGCCGGCACGGGACGCCCCGGCCAAAGGATCGTCATCGATCCGCTGCGCCTGTTCGAGCCGGACGAGGCCGCCGAAGCCCAGACCTGGCGCCTGATGCAGGGGGAATCCGGCCTGGCGATCGACGTCCGCGTCCAGGACGGGACGCGGTTGCGCGCGTGGACGCGCGTCGACGATCTGCGCGAGGCCGGTCCCGAGGACGATTGCTACGTGCTGACCGAGAAGGCAGACGGAAGCCGCATCGAGATCCTCTTCGGCAATGGCATCAACGGCCGACGGCCGCCTTTGGGCGCACAGATATTGGTCGCTATGACGTTGAGCGCCGGCGCCGGCGGCGACATGGCGGCCGGGATCGAATGGCAGCTCAACGGCGGCCGCACGCGGTGGCGGAACTGGGAAAGGATCGCCGGGGGCAAGGATGCCGACGATCTCGGCGACAGGCTGTCGCGATTGCGCATCCGGCTGCGGGACGAGCGGACGCTCGCCACGTCGGCGCAGATCGAGGCGGCGGCGCTCAATCTGTCCAGGGCCTATGGCGTCAGGCGCGCCACGATCCTCGAGGGCTGGGAGCCGGGACGCCGCCGGCCGGCCTCGGCCGCGACCCGGACCCTGCTCGTCACCCGCGAGGGCGACGCAACCGAGACCGAGGACTGGCGCCGCGCCATCGCGCGCGAGCTCAGCCCGCGCATCGCGCTGACCGAGCGCTTCCTTGTTGCCTCGCCAAACTGGCGCGTGGTGCGCGTGCGGGTCCGCGCCGTCGCCGCGGCGGGTCGCGTGCCCGCCGACATCGCCGAAGCGATAAGGGCCGAGCTTGCCGACCGGCTTCTGCCGACCGGCGGCAGGGGAGCGCAGTGGCCGCTTGGCCAGGACGTCACCGCGATGGCCGTCGGCGGCTGGATCAGGCGGCTGGCGGGGGTGGCCGCGTTGACCGATCTGGTGCTGCTCGACGCCCGGGGCCAGCCCGTCGAAGGCGGCATTTTGCGCGTCGCCCGCAACGAACTGCCGCGCCTGGCGGTGCAGGAGGGCGACGTCCGCGTCGACCCGGGGAGGGTGCGATGAGCCTCCTTCCCGGCCCGGCCTACCATTTCAGGACGGCGCGGCAATGGGCCTGCGTCCACGCTTCCGGACTGCCCGAAACGCTTTCGCTCGATCTCAAATCCGGCGCGGATTGCGGTTTCATCGACTGCGCGGCCGAGACCGCCACCCTGTCCGCGCGAGGCTCCCTGTTCTGGGTCGACAAATGCCGCACGTTGTTCGCGGGCGGAGGCGAGACGCCCTGGCACGGCGTCGAAGGTCCGTTGATCGGCCATGTCCTGCGCCTGATCGCAGGCAAGGAGGATCTGTGGGCGCTGGCCGATTGCGCGGCGCCGGCCGGTGAGGCCGATGCGGTCTCGCGGCGGCTGATCCAGCTCGACGCAAGCAGCCTCCAGTTCCTGATCAACGGGGATGTCGGGGATGTCGTCGACATTGCCGGGGACGGCAAGGGCGGGCTGTGGCTGCTGGGCGCCGGAAGCCTGCGCCGCATCTCCGATCGCGGCGCTTCGGTCGGTCGCCCGCGCCCGATCGCCGAGCCTGCCCGCGCGATCGCCGCCGCGGCCGGCCGGCTCGCTTTGCTCTCACCGGACGGCCGCCGCCTCGTCCTGCTCGATCCCGTTTCGGGCGAGAGCGTTCCTCTCGATCTCTCCCGCATCGCCGGGCCCGGCTGGAGCGGCCGCCATGCCTCGCTCTCCGGCGCCGGCTCGGCCTTCCTGATCGACGGGATGATCGGGACCGAACGGGGCTTCATGTTGCTCGATCGCGACGGCAATCTGCTCGCCCTGGGCAGCTGGCGGGACGGGCTTGCGCCGGATCTGCTGGTGGCCGCGGGCGACGATCTCGTCGGCCTGTTCGGCGAGGCGGGCGGGCAAAGGGTGCGGCGATTCGCGGGCCTTGCGCGCCCGGGCAGCCAGCGCCGGATGACGCCGCCGCTGGAGACGATCAGCCCGGCCGGCACATGGCTGCGCGCCGAGATCAGCGCGCGCCTGCCCGAGCGCGCCACGCTCAGCCTGCGCTGGGCCGCGACCGACGACGATGCACTCGCCGCGTCGGTCGAGACCATGCTCGCCGACACCGCCCTGCCGATGACGCGCCGGCTCGAGCGGGTCGAGGACCTGCTCCGCGATTCATGGTCGAAGACCTTCACTTATGTCGGCGAGCGGCATGACGGCGAGACGCCGGAGGAACGGTTCGCCTTCCCGCTGCACCAGGCGATGGGGCATCTGCTCTGGATCGATCTCAGGATCGCGCGCAACAGCGCCGACGCCGCGCCGGAGATCCTGGCATTGCTCGTTCTCCACGAGGCCGAGAGCCTGATGGACGATCTGCCGGCGATCTACAGCGGCGACGGCGACCTGGATGGCACCATGCGGCGCCTGGTCGCGGTGCTCGAAACGACGACCCAGGGCATGGATCATCGCATCGCGCGGCTTGCATCGCGGCTCGATCCGGACCGGACCAGTACGCGCTGGCTGCCCGATCTCGCTTCCATGCTCGGCCTGCCATTCCACGACGCGCTGACCGGCGAGATGCAGCGGCGGCTGGTCAAGGCGGCGCCCGACATCCTGGCGCGGCGCGGCACCCGGCTCGGGCTCCTTGCCATGATCGAGGCCCTGTTCCCGGGCCGCCCGATCCGGGTGGTCGACCGCACCGAGCAGCTCATTCCAATCTCGCTCGGGCGCGGCGGAGTCGGCGGCCGGGCGCTTCCGGCGATGCTTGCCGGCCCGTCGGTGCGGATCCCCCGGCTCAACGCGCGGCTGGTGCTGAACAAGACCGGCCTGTGCCCGACCGACGCCTGCGCCGATCCCTTGATCGCGCCCGGGCCGGAGATTCTGATCTCGATCCCGGCGAGCGGCCGCGAGCAGCAGACGTACCGCGACGCCATCGCGCAGATGGTGGAGGAGATGGTTCCGGCGGGCGTGCGCGTGCGCCTGCGCTGGACGCCGTGGCGCGATCACGGCGCGACACTGCCGGACGACGTGCTGACCAGCCTCGATGCGCCGGAACGGCTGAGCCTCGGCGTCGGCCCGGCGCTCGGCCGGGCGCGCACCGGCGGGCGCGCCGCTGCCAGACTCGATGGCCAGGGCGCGACGCCCGCCAACCACCGGCTTTTATGACGATCATGAGGAGGGCCCGATGAGCTGCCACGATGATGGACCCAGGACGGCGACGGATTGCACGCCGTGCAGCCCCGGCATCCGCAACCGCTATTTCCGCGGGAAGCTGCTGACGGTCGCCGATTACGAGGCCGAGCAGCGCTACGCGATCCAGCGCCGCCGGCTGGTCAACCGGCAGATGCTCGGCTGGGGCGTGGTCTCGGGCTTTCGGATCACGCCGGCCGAAGGCGAGATCGGGCAGGATATCGAGATCGGCGAAGGCGTCGCCTTCGACCGCAGGGGTCGCGAGTTGGTCGCCTGCGAGAGTGTCCATCTGCGCGAGCCGGGCGACATGATCTGGCTGACCCGGGGCCGCTGCGGCCTCGAGCCGGGCAAGCCGCCCGGGGAGCAGGTGGCCACCCTGTCCGAACGGCGCGAGAGCGCCGCCGCGGCGCAGCGGGTCGAAGGGCAAGTCCAGGCACTGGACGAATGGAAGCCGCGCGACGAGGGCGCGCATTATCTGCTCTGCGCCCATTATGCCGAGCGGCGCATCGACCGGGTCGTCATCAAGGAAGGGTGCGGCGATCCGGTCTGCGAGGCCAATCATATCTGCGAGACCGTGGTCTATTCTCTGACCGCGATGGCGGATTGCCCGCCAGGGCTCGCCACCTGCCCCGAATCCGCCTGGGAGCCCGGCCCGGACGGGGGCGACATCCACAAATGGGAAAGGCCGGACGGCGACGGCAATCCGACCCTGGCCGCTTCGGGCGATCGCGGACCGCATCGCATTCTTGCCGGCTGGAGCATGAACCGCTCGGAAGGCGGTGATCCCTGCTGCGAGCCCGCTCTCCACAAGGGGCGCGACGGCTTTGCCTTCGATCCGGGCGCCGGCGTGCCTTTGGCCTGCGTGACGATCGGCTATCGCTGCGGCGATCCCTATGTCGCCGCGGTGGTGGATTCGGTCGGGCCGCGGCGGCTCACCCGGCCGAACGACGTCCTCTTCGATCTCATCCGCGGCTGCGATCTGACCCGCATCAAGGATGTCGGCTGGCGCAAATTCCTCGGCGCGACCGACGGCGGGGTCGCATTCGACGATTATTCCGCCATGTTCGTCGGCGGCAGGGCCGGGACCCGGTCGCCGTCCCCGGTCGACACGCGGTTCTGGGTGCTCTTCTCGGGTCCGGTTCAAATTGCGTCGCTCAGCCCGCACGCGATCACGATCACCCTGCTGCACTGGGATTCCGACGATGCGGTGCGGCTGATGCGCCGCCTGCCGGTCACCGGGATCAAGGTCGCGCCCACCTTGCCGGGCGATCCCCCCGGCAGCACGCGCGCCTTCGTGCCCCTGGTCCACGGCAATTACTGGCTCGAGGAAATCTACAGCACGACCAGCGCCTATGACGAAAGGGAAGGCACGATCGTCGAGATCGGCGTTCGCGGCGGCCTGGTCGTCGACGCCAACGGCCAGCTGGTCGCCGCCGGCGGCGGCTATCTCGAGACCCGGCCCGGCTGGCCCGGCAGCGACTTCATCTCCGCATTCACCGTCAACGCCCCATCTCGCCGCGCAGCCGCACCCGTGCGGCGCAAGGCGAAATAGCAACAGAAGGAGGGCCCCTGTATGACCCAGAACTGCAATTGCCACGGGTCGGGAGGCCAATACTCCCAGACCGTCGCCGGGATCCTCGAACGCCCGCGCTACTCGCCCGGGCTGATCCTCGAGGATTCGGACCTGACCGCGGCCGTCGACTATACCCGGTCGCTGAGCCGTCTCCTGTTCCGCAACCTGTTCGGCTGCGGCGTGATCTGCGGGCTGACCGCCAAGGTCGACGTGGAATGCGGGCTGAAGGTGACGGTCTCGCCGGGGCTCGCGCTCGATGGCTGCGGCGATCCCCTCCAGCTGCCCGCGCCGGTGACGATCGCCTTCGACAAGAGGAAGGCCGACGAGCTCGGCAAGGCCGGAGGCAGCTTCTGGGTGACGCTCTGCGGCAAGGAAAAATTATGCCAGCCGCGCGCCCTGGTCTGCGAGGCCGACGATTATGACGGCGTCACCCAGGCGACACGGATCCGGTCATTGTCCGAAGTCTCGATCAGCTTCGAGGAGCCGGAATGCGTTTGCGGCTGCCAGTCGGCGCGCGCGAAGGCGGAAGCGGCCGAACGCGACGCGGCGACCGGCGGCGCAAATGCCGGCCGGGTGCCGCCGACCGGCGATCCCTGCCATGCCGAGCATGAGGCGCGCGTCGATTGCGCCGAGGAATGCGGCTGCGGCACGGCCTGCGATTGCGGCTGCTGCGTCCTCCTCGCCAGGGCTTCGTTCGTCAACGGAGCCTGGGCCGTCCAGCACAAGGGCGTTCGCCGGCTGGTGCGCGCTGCCCTGGTCGTCGACCGCGGGGCGCCCGGCGACGCGCAGCCCGCGCCGACGCCGGAGGCAGTGGAGGTTCCGCCGCCGCCGCCGCCGAAGCCCGAGAAGGTCCCACGGGAAAAGCTCGAGCCCAATGTCGAGCCTGTGGCTGTGGAGGCTGATAATGTCCCGACCTTGCCCGACGATCCCAAGGACGCTGTCAGGCCGGCGTGAAACATGAGGGAACAGTGACTCGGACGATCGGGCGGCTCAGCGTCGGTATCGGTTCAGCCCTGCGCCCGCCGGGGCAGGCCGGGCTGCCATGCCTCATGACGCGCCTCCCGCATGAGCTGGAAGCGGCTCGGCACGCCGATCTTGCCGAGGATCGAATGGACGTGATGCTTCACGGTCGATTCGCTGAGATCGAGCTCGCGTGCGATCTCCTTGTTGGAAAGGCCGCGGCTGACCAGCTCGGCGACCTGGGATTCGCGCAAGGTGAGCTCGACGGCGCGCGGCGCCGGGCCCTGCGCGCCGCGCAGGAAGAGGCCGCGCATGATGCCGGCGGCGATTTCGGGCGAGCAGAGCAGCCGGCCCGACACGGCGTCGTCGACACGCGCCCGCAACTGGTCGAGCCCGTCCTCCCGACGCAAATAGCCGATGAAGCCGGCGCTGCCATGGGCGATGATCTCGGCATCCTGCTCCCTGATGCCGAGCGCGAGCAGCGGCAGCTCGGGAACGTCGAAATGGAATTCGCGGATGGGATCCAGCGGCAGCGCCTGGGTGACGTCGACGATCGCCAGCCGCGGCGGCGCTGCCGAGGCGACCAGGTTGCGAAGCTGCCGCACCTCGCACAGGACATGAGGCTCAAAGCCGGCGTCGCACGCGCGCAGCGACGCCGCGATGCCTTCTCCAATCAACCTGATCGGCGTGAGTATAGCTATACGCATTGACTGGCTGGACCTGTGGTCGCCTCCCCAAGAACCCGAATCCGGGCAACGCTCTTACTTCGGCTCGGCCGCTGCCCTCGTGCCGACGAAATGTTGCAAACGCCCTCTACTGGTCGAATTGAAAGAGGCGGGCGAAAACGCTTGGTAAAGGTGACGCGTCCGACTGAACTCTGTCAATACTCATCCAGCGCCATCGAGGCCCGATTCGCGACATTTGCGGGGTTTTTTTCGTCCGTTTCGTGCCTGAAAGGATCTCTTGTCCGGACGGGTCCTGGGAAACGCCGGCGCGACTCGCCCGAGTCGCGGCAACGGCGCCGCCTTGTCCGGGGGCGGGCGGAGGCGTAGCATCGCGGCATGGCGCCGGCGCAAGACACAGGGTTGATCGACACTTTCGGGCGGCGGATCACTTATGTCCGCCTGTCGGTCACCGACCGCTGCGACCTGCGCTGCCGCTATTGCATGGCCGAGGAGATGCGCTTCCTGCCCAGGCGGGACGTGCTGAGCTTCGAGGAGATCGAGGCGCTCGCCGACATCTTCATCGCGCGCGGCGTGCGGCGGATCAGGCTGACCGGCGGCGAGCCGCTGGTGCGCCGCGACGTCGGGCAGCTGGTCGCGCGGCTTGGCGCCCGCATCGGCAACGGGCTCGACGAGCTCACCATGACGACCAACGGCACCCAATTGGCGCGCTTCGCAGGCGATCTCCACGCGGCGGGCATCAGGCGAGTGAACGTCAGCCTCGACAGCCTGGATGCCGATCGTTTCCGCTACATCACCAGGCGCGGCGATCTCGCCCAGGTGCTGGCCGGGATCGCCGCCGCCGCCGCAGCCGGCCTGGCGGTCAAGATCAACATGGTCGCCTTGAAAGGCCTCAACGACGACGAGATCGAGGCGATGCTGCGCTGGTGCATCGCACGGGGACATGATCTGACCCTGATCGAGACGATGCCGATGGGCGAGGTCGAGGAGGATCGCACGAGCCACTATCTCCCGCTCGACGCCGTCAAGCAGCGGCTCGCCGGGCGATTCGATCTGGTCCCGTCGCTGCTGCGCACCGGCGGGCCGGCGCGTTACTATGAGGTGAGCGGCATCAGGCTCGGCATGATCACGCCGCTGACCGGCAATTTCTGCACCGCCTGCAATCGCATCCGCGTGGCGGCGACCGGGACGGTCTATGGCTGCCTGGGTCACGACCAGAAGGTCGAGCTGCGCGAGCTGCTGCGCAGCGGCGGCGCCGACGCGGTGAACCTCGCGCTCGACTCGTTGATGGTCGGCAAGCCGAAGGGCCACGATTTCCTGATCGGCGCGTCCCGGCCCGCGGTCGCGCGGCACATGAGCGTCACCGGCGGCTGATGGAGGCATCGACGATCGTCTGGATCGCCTTGCTGATGGCGGTCGCGGCGGCGCTCTATTCCTCGGTCGGCCATGGCGGGGCGTCGGCCTATCTGGCGATCATGGCCTTGTTCGCGGTGGCGCCCGAGACGATGCGGCCGACGGCGCTGGCCCTGAACCTGGTGGTCGCCGGCCTTGGCGCGGTCCGCTACTGGTATCGAGGCCAGACCAACATCCGCCTGCTGCTCGCCTTCGCGGTGACCGCGACGCCGGCCGCGTTCATCGGCGGCTGGATCCATCTCCCGCCCGAATATTACCGGCCGCTGGTCGGGATTCTGCTCTGGGCCGCGGCGCTGCGTCTGTTCTGGCAGCCGAAGACGCTCGCCTATCGGGAGGTCAACACGCCCTCGCTCGCGGTGACCTTGCCCGCGGGCGCCGCGCTCGGCCTGCTCGCCGGGCTCACCGGTACCGGCGGCGGCATCTTCCTCAGCCCCCTGATCATCCTGTTCGGCTGGGAGACGCCGCGCCACACTTCGGGCGTGGCGGCGGGCTTCATCCTGCTCAATTCGATCGCCGGCCTGGCCGGCAATGTCGCGTCGGTGCGCGCGCTCCCGCTCGAATTGCCGATCCTCGTCGGCGCCGTTGCCGTCGGCGCGGTGGTCGGCACCTGGCTCGGGGTGGAGCGGCTGCCGCGCGAGCGCCTGCTGCAGGCGCTCGGGCTGGTGCTGCTGGTCGCGGGCTACAAGCTCGTCTTCGCATGAGGGTCGTGATCCTGGCCGGCGGCGAGGGGCGGCGCATCGGCGGCGGCAAGCCGCTGCGAATGCTCGGCGGCGAGACGTTGCTCGGCCGTGCGCTGCGGATCGCACGGGGCTGGTCGGACGATGTGCTGGTCGCGGACGGGACCACCGACGTGCCGGGCATCGAAGGGCCGTTGGGCGGCCTTGCAGGCGCGCTCGGCCTGGGCGGCGACGTCCTCACCATCCCGTGCGACATGCCCTTCCTCCCTGCCGATTTGCCGGAGCGGCTCGACCGCCAGGGCGAAGCGGCGGCGCTGGCGGAAAGCGGCGGCCGGCTGCACCCGGTCTGCGCGCTCTGGCGCGCCCGCGCGGCAGACGGGCTTGCCGCTTATGCCGAATCGGGCCGGCGCTCGCTGCACGGTTTCGCCGAGGCGGTCGGCTATGAAGCGGTCGTCTGGCCCACGGATCCGATCGATCCCTTCTTCAACATCAACGACCCGGACGATCTGGCGCGAGCGGGGGAGATGCTGAGGGCTATAAATCCTCCCCGGAACGGGGAGGGGGACCATCCGGCATAGCCGGATGGTGGAGGGGGCGGGGCCTCGGACATAGGCCGTCGACCCCTCCACCACGCCGCTATGCGTCGCGGTCCCCCTCCCCGTTCCGGGGAGGATTTGAGATCAAAAGTCTATGACGTCCACCATCTCCCCCACCTCCGCCCCCGGCGCGCCCGCGCGGCGGCGGATCAGGAGGTCGGCGGCGGCAAGCGTGCTTTGCGCGCCCGAATCCTGGTTGGAGAGCGCGCGCGCGGTCTCGCCCATCGCAACGCCGCGATGGAAGGTCTCCCGATTGCCGGTAGCGGCAATGGCCTCGGCCAGCCGCGCCTGACGCCAGCGCAGCGCCGGCGGCCGTCCGGTGAGGCCGGCCAGAAGCGGCGCGAGCAGAAGGCGCGCGGTGACCAGCGCCGAATTGGGATTGCCCGGCAGGCCGATCACCAGGGCCCCGCCGGCGCGGCCGAACCAGACCGGCTTGCCCGGCTTGATCGCGACCTTGGAGAAGATCAGCGCGAGACCCGAGGGTTCGAACATCGCCTTCGCATAATCCCGTTCGCCCACCGATGCCCCGCCCGTCACGACCACGACGTCCGCGCGCGTCAGCGCATCCGCGGCCTCCCGCTCCAGCGTCGGCAAATCATCCTTGAGCCGCTTTCGCGCGACGATCTCGGCGCCCCAATCCTCGGCAAAGGCCGCAACGCCGATCGACACGCTCTCGGGGATCGCGCCAGGGGTCGCGCGGGCGGCGCCGGGCTCGGCCAGTTCGTCGCCGGTGCCGAGGATGACGAGCCTCGGCCGCCGCCAGACTTCGACCTCGCCAAGGTCGGCACCCGCGGCCACGACCAGCGCGCGCGCGTCGAGCAGCCGGCCGGGCTCGAGCAATAGGTCGCCGCGCGCGAAATCGGAGCCGCGCGCGCGGATATGGCGCGGCGGACCGGGAGATTCGAACAAGGCGGTCTCGCCCTCGCGGCGAACATCCTCCTGAATGACGACGCGATCGGCGCCGGCCGGCACCGGCGCGCCGGTGAAGATGCGCACGCATTGTCCGGCTTCGATCGGCGCGTCATGGCCGCGGCCCGGGAAGGACTCGCCGGCCACGTTCAGCCGCCCGGGCAGATCGGCGTCGCGCACCGCATAGCCGTCCATTGCCGAGACGTCGGCGGGCGGCGCATCGACCTGCGCAATGACCGGCGCGGCAAGCACGCGCCCCCTCGCCTGGCCAAGCTCTATTCGTTCGCTTCCGAGCGGCTGTGCCGCCGCGGCGACCAGGGCCGCCGCTTCGTCGAATCCGATCACCAGCTGCCCGATTTGCCGCCGGTCTTGGCGGTCACCTCGATGCCGCCGATGATCATCGTCCGGTCGATCGCCTTCAGCATGTCGAACAAGGTGAGGCACGCCACGGAGACTGCGGTCAGCGCCTCCATTTCCACTCCGGTGACACCATGGGTGCGGACTTCGGCGGTGACGCGGAAGCCGGGCAGCGCATCGTCGAGCTCGATCGTCACTTCGGCCTTGGCGAGCGGCAGATTGTGGCAGAGCGGGATCAGGTCGGCGGTGCGCTTCGCCGCCATCAATCCGGCCAGCTCCGCGGTCTGGATCACCGATCCCTTGGGCGCGGTGCCGGCGCGAACCTGGTCGAGCGTCGCCGCCGCGCAGCGCAGGAAGCCGGCGGCATGCGCAATCCTGTCGGTCGCATTCTTGCCCGACACATCGACCATGCGCGCCCGGCCGTCGGCGCCGACATGGCTGAGCCGGCTCACGCGCAGATGTCCCTGAGGCGCGGGATCTGGCCGGCAAGCGAGCAGGGGCGGTAACGGCTGTCGAGCTCGAGGCCGAGGACAAGGTCCCATCCGTCGCGGCAGGCGCCGGTCGAGCCCGGCAGGCAGAAGACGAACGTGTCGGCGATCTGGCCGGCGAAGGCGCGCGACTGCAGGGTGGAAACGCCGACCGTGCCGAGGCTCGCCTGGTGGTAGATCGTCGCGAAGCCGTCCATGTGGCGGCGGAACAGGGGCTTCACCGCCTCGGGGGTGACGTCGCGCGGCGCGAAGCCGGTGCCGCCGGTGCTGATGATCAGGTCCACGTCGGGATCCGCGACCCAGGCCTTGATCTGGGTGCGGATCGCTTCGATCTCGTCGGTCACGATCGCGCGGCCGGCGAGTTCATGACCGGCGCCGGTCAGCCGCTCGGCAAGCAGGTCGCCCGATTTGTCGGTCTCGGCAGTGCGCGTGTCCGAGACGGTCAGCAATGCGATCCGCAGGGGATGGAAGGTCAGGCTTTCGTCGATTCCGGGCATCAGTCTTTCCAGCGGGCGCGGTCGGCGCGGTCGGCCTCACTGGGCTCGATCCAGACCGGACCGTCAAGCTTTTGCTCGCGCTTCCAGAAGGCGGCGTCGGTCTTCAGGCGGTCCATCAGATAGTCGGCGGCCTCGAAGGCGGCCCGGCGGTGGGTCGCGGCGGCGGCGGCGAAAACGATTGCCGCGCCGGGCGCGACGTCGCCGCAGCGATGGACGATCCGGACCGCGCTGACCGCGAACCTGCCGAGCGCGTCGGCGGCAATGGCGTCGAGGCTCTTCTCGGTCATGCCCGGATAGGCGTCGAGGAAGAGGCCGCCCACCGCCGCGCCCGCGGCATCGGCGGGCCGGGTGAGGCCGACGAAGCTGACCACGGCGCCGTCGCCGCCGAGGGTGGCGATGAAGCGCTCCAGCTCGTCCGCCGGGCGAAGCTCGCCGGGTTCGAGCCGCACCATGTCAGCCGCCCGACAGCGGCGGGATGAAGGCGATTTCATGGTTCGGCAGGACCAGGGCGGTCTCGGGCGCGATCTCGTGGTCGATGCACGCGCGCACGCTTTCGGCCGCCAATCCGCCATGGCGCGCCGCCAGCGCCGCGCGCAGCTCCGCGACCGTGCAGCCGCCCGCCGGCAGGTCATAGTCGATCTCGCGGCCGATTGCCTCGCCGAGCCGCCCAAAGAACAGGATCTTCATGACGCGAGGATAGCGCGATCCACCTCGCCTATGGAAGTGACGCCGGTCAGCTGCATGGCGACGCGCAGTTCCGCCTCGACGATGTCGAGCATCTGGCCCACGCCCTCGCCGCCGCGCGCGGCCAGGGCATAGGCCCAGGCGCGGCCGAGCAACACGCCTTTGGCGCCCAGCGCAAGCATCCGCAGCACGTCGAGGCCCGAGCGGATGCCGCCGTCGGCAAGTATGGTCAGGTCGCCGCCGACCGCATCGGCGATCCCCGGCAAGGCGCGTGCCGTGGAAAGGACGCCGTCGAGCTGGCGCCCGCCATGGTTGGAGACGACGATGCCGTCCGCGCCGAGCTTGACCGCCTCGCGCGCGTCCTCGACGTCGAGAATGCCCTTGATCAGCAGCGGCCCGTCCCAATGCGAGCGGATCCAGGCAATGTCCTTCCAGGCGATGCTGGCGTCGAAATTGCGGCCGATCCAGCCGACATAATCGTCGAGGCCGCTGGTCTTCTCGAGCACCGGCGCGAAATTGCCGAGGCTGTGCGGCTTGCCCTTGACGCCGACGTCCCAGGCCCAGCGCGGATGGCTGACGATCTGGCGAAGCCGCTTCCAGCGCGTGTTGGCGCCGGTGAGGCCGCTATGGGCGTCGCGATAACGCGCGCCGGGGACCGGCAGGTCGACGGTGAAGACCAGGGCGCTGCATTTCACCTCTTTGGCGACGGCGAGCAGCTCGGCCATGTAAGCGCGATCCTTGATGACGTAGAGCTGGAACCAGAGCGGGTTGGCGCCGGCCGCGGCGACCTCGCGCAGGTCGCAGACCGAGACGCTGGAGAGGCACATCGGCAGGCCCCTTGCCGCGGCCGCCCGCGCCGCCTGCGCCTCGCCGCGCCGCGCATACATGCCGGACATGCCGACCGGGCCGAGCCCGACCGGCATGGCGAGGTCGCAGCCGAGCAGGCGGGTGGTGAGATCGACCTTCGACACATCGACCAGGACGCGCTGGCGCAGGGCGATATCGGCGAGATCGTCGACGTTGCGGCGCAGCGTGACTTCGGCATAGGCGCCGCCGTCGATATAATCGAACAGGAAGCGCGGCAGGCGCTTCTCGGCCTCGCGGCGGAAATCACTGACTGAGGCGATCGTCATTCGGCCGGCTCCTTGCGTGGCCTTGATGCGTCGTCGAGCGCCGCCTTGTCCAGCGTGCCGGCCGCGGACCGGGTCAAATGCGCCGCTCCGCGGCGAAGCCGGTCAGCGACAGGCTTTGCCCGGTCGCCTTCAGCCAGGCGAGCAGGACCAATGCGTAGAGGGCAAGGCCGGCCGCCGCCGCCAGCGCGTCGTTGGGGATGAGCAGCACCGCGCCGGCCGCGATCGCGGCGGCGGCGAAAGGCCCGGCAAGATGGGCGTGGGGGATCGGCAGCGCGAAGCGCGCGCGCAGGACCAGGCTGCGCAGGATCGTGCGCAGGGCGTAAGCCGCGAACAATGCGAAAGCCGCGCCGGTGATACCGAACCTCGGGATGAGCAGGAGCGCGGTGGCGATCCCGACGACGATGCTGATCATGGTCAGATAGAGGCCGATGCGTGGGCGCAGATAGACGAAGACGAGGTCGCCGACGCCGAGCGCCGATTGCAGCACCTCGGCCGAGGCGAGGATGACGAGCGGCCAATAGCCCGCCGCGAAGCCGCGGCCGAGCAGGGCCATCAATTGGTCCCCGATTGCGAACAGGGCGATCAGGATCGGCAGCTGGATGACCAGGATCAGGCGGGTCGCCGTGGCCAGCGCCTCGCCCGTGCCGCCGGCGCCGCGCAAGCCGATCGTCCTGGCGACGGCGGGGATGAGCAGGCCGTCGAAGCTCTGCCGGACCTGGCGGATCGGCGTCGTCACCTGCCGCGCCATGCCGTAAATGCCGGTCGGCCCCTCGCCGAGCAATATGCCGACCAGATAGAGATCGACCCGCATGTAGAGCGCGCTCAGCAGATCGGTCGCGCTGTTCGCAGCGGCGGCGCCGGCGATCCGGCGGAAGATAGATATGCTCGGCCGGTAATGGGCCAGGTCGAAGCCCCTATAGGTGTTGGCGACGCCCCAGATCGCATAAGCGAGCGCCGCCAGCGTTCCGCACCAATAGCCGATCAGCAGGCCGTGGCCGCTCCAGCCCAGATAAAAGGCCGCGATCGCGCCGGCGGCCAGGAAATAGGGCTCGATCAGCGAGCGGCTGACCACTTCGTAGCGCACCTTCTGTTTCCAGCGCGCCGCCGCGAGCATCAGGTCGAGCAGCGCCTGGCCGGCGATCATCGGCGCGAGCGCGAACAAGGCGATGGCCGTATCCGGCGGCATCACGCCCGCCGGCAGCAGAATTGCCGCCAGCATGAACAGGCCGGCGAGCGTCAGCGACGCCAGGATCACCATCAAGGCGGCGTCGACCAGGATGTGGGAGAGCGGCCGATCGCCGGCCAGTTCGTGGCGGTCGAGCAGGGGAAACAGGGTCTTCTTGGTGCTGAGGCTGCCGACGCTGACCGCGAGCTCGACCATCGCGGCGGCGAGGACATAGGCCCCGAACAGGCTGGCGCCGTACAGCCGCCCGGCGACGAACAGGAACAGCAGCCGCGCGGTGAAGCGGATGACGAAACCCAAAGCGGTCGCCTGCGCGCCGCGCATGATGGTACGCCCGGCCGTGTCGCCTTCGTCTGGAGAGTCCGTCATTCCGGCCTTGTATCGGCGACGATTCCCGATGACTAACCCTCAGATGTCGCACGTGCCGCCTCCGCCTTTCGATCGCGATACGCGGCCGGTGGTCGCGATGGTCCGCGCGCCTGTGTTCAACGCTTCGGAGACCTTCGTGCGGGCGCAGGCGACGGGGCTGGTCCGCTACCAGCCGCTGATCATCGGTCGCGAGGACAAGGGCAATATCCCGCCCGAGCTGATCGGGCGGGTGCTGCTCGGCCCGGGCACCGAGCGGGTGCGCTCCTTCGCGCCGGTCCTGGTCCACGCCCAGTTCGGAACGGACGGGCTGCGCGCGCTGCCGCTCGCCGAATGGCTCGGCGTGCCCTTGATCACCAGCCTGCGCGGATACGAAGTCAGCCGTTCGCGCTCCGCCCTGCTCCTCTCCGGGCGGCTGTCGTGGATGCACTATGCCCTGCGCCAGCGGTCGTTGCAGCGGCGCGGCACCCTCTTCCTCGCCGTGTCCGAGGCGCTGCGGCGGCAGGCGATCGCCCGGGGCTATCCGGGCGAACGCACGCGCACCCATTATAACGGCGTCGATCTCGACCGTTTTCCGGCCGGGCCGGGCGGATCGGACGATGTCCTGTTCGTCGGCAGGCTGGTCGAGAAGAAGGGGCTGGAGACGCTGCTCCGGGCCTTCGCCACCGTGCGGCGGCTGAGGCCCGAAACGTCTCTCGTCATCGTTGGCGATGGGCCGTTGCGATCGAAGCTCGAAAAGCTCGCGGGCGAATCGGTCCGCTTCCTCGGCCGCCTCGACTCAAATGCCGTCGCCGAATGGATGCGGCAGGCGGCCGTGCTGGCGGCGCCAAGCGTGACCGCGCGGGACGGCGATGCCGAGGGGCTTCCCAACGTCGTCGTCGAGGCCGCCGCCTCGGCGCTGCCGGTGGTCGGCACCGATCATGGCGGCATCCCGGAGGCGGTCGTCGACGGCGAGACCGGCTTCATCGTGCCGGAGGGCGATGCCGAAAGGCTGGCGGCTCGCCTCCTGACGATCCTGGACTCCGACGACCTGCGCGGACGGATGGGCGCGGCGGCGCGGAGGCTGGCCGAGCAAAGCTTCGATTTCGCGCGCCAGATGCAGCGGTTAGAGGCGATTTACGACGAGGTCCGGGCCGGGCGATGCGCCTGATCTATCCGCTGATGTGGGCGCGGCCGAACCGCAAGGCGGACCGCGAGCAATCGGTGAACACCGCCGCCGCCCTTGCGCGCAGGGGCGTCGAGATGGTCATGCTGATGCCGCGCGGGTCGGACGATCCGGCGTTGAGCGCGGACGAATTGCGCACCTGGTTCGGAGTCGAGGGCGATTTCCAATTGGTGCAGCGGCCGAGCCGCTGGGCGGGCGAGGCCTTGGCCAGGACGTTGATGTGGTTGCGACAGGTCTTCCGCGACCCGGAGTTGGCCCGCGCCGATCTCCTTTATACGCGCATTCCGGCCATGCTTGGCGTTGGCCAGCGGGCGCCACTCCCATTCGCGACCGAGCAATACCGGCCATGGCCGGACGATTGGCCGGCGATCCGACCGCTGGTGCGGCGGACGGCGCGCCACCAAAACTGCCTCGGCCTCATCCTCCATTCCGATCATGCGGCGGGCGCCTATCGCCGGGCGGGCGTCGCCGACGAGAAGATCCTGGTCGCGCATAACGGCGCCAATCCGCGCCTGCTCGGCACCTCCTTGGGCAAGCAGGAGGCGCGCGCAGGGCTCGGCCTGCCCCATGACCGCCGGATCGCGCTCTATGCCGGGCGGATGAACCGGGAAAAGGGTCTCGATCAGGTCCTTGCGCTGGCCGCGCTCCGGCCTGACGTCCTGTTCATCCTGGTCGGATCGGAAGGGCAGGGGGCGATGGAGGCCGAGGCGGCCGGCCGCCTTAACGTGCGGATCGTGCCGTGGCAGGGACCGGCGGAGCTGCCGGCCTGGCTCGTGGCCGCCGACGTGCTGCTGATCCCGCCGTCGCGAGTCCCGCTCGAGCATTTCAGGAATTGCGTGCTGCCGCTGAAGCTTTTTTCCTATCTTGCCGCCGGCCGGCCGATCCTCGCGCCGATCGCGCCCGACACCGCGGAATTGCTCACGGATGGCGGGAATGCGTCGCTTGTCCCGGCGGGGCAGCCCGAATTGGCGGCAAGCGCGCTCGATCGGATCCTGGGCGATGCCAGGCTTGCCGATCGCCTGAGCGCTGGCGCGCGCGCTTCGGCGCGCGACCTGACCTGGGACCGGCGCGCGGAGAAGATCCACGCCTTCCTGGAGGAGCGACTCAGGCGCGGTTGAGTGCGGCGGCGAGGCGGCGATCGACGCGATTGTGGTGCACGATCGAGATGGCCAGCAGCAGGTTCAGCCCGATCAGGGTGGCCAGGAAATAATAGACCGGGCTGCCCAGCGCGATCGCCGCGGCGATGATGAACGTCTTGGGATTGGCGCCAAGCCCCTTTTGCAGGACGATCGAGGTACGCGAGGCGCGGCGCACCATCGCGCGCACCCGCTGGGTCTCGCGCGGGTCGCCCGCCGCTTTGGCCAATGCCGCATCGATCGGGTTGGCGCTCGGGCTCATCCGTTCGGACAGCCAGACATAGCCGACCGCCCAGAAACCGAAGAAGCGGCTGAACCATCCCTTCCTGCTGAACAGGTCGTCGCCGGATGCCGCCGCATTGCGCAGCCAGGGGACGCCATAGGCCCGCCACAGATAGAGCCGGCGCTGGGTTTCGGCATGGTTGGTCTGGATGATGTGCGAAGCGCCGGCGCCGACCGCAAGCACCCACGCCAGGGCGCCGAGTGTGTCGTCGAGCAGGAAGGCAAAGGCGAAATACATGATGACGTTGCCGAGATAGTCGCAGACGCCGTCGACCAGTTCGCCGGTCGCGGAGGCGCGTCCCGTCATCCGGGCGAGATCGCCATCGGCGCCGTCGACGACGTGCCAGATCAGCATGAAGAGGAGGCCGGTCAGCGCATTCAGCGGCCAGGCGATGGTGATGAAGGCCCAGGTGGCGGCGCACAGGGCGGCCAGGCTCATCACCGAAACGGCGTTGGGCGAGATGCCGGTGGGCGCGAGCAGCCGCGCCAGCCGGGCGGCAAGCGGGTGGTAGACGAAGAAGTTCAGCGGGTCTTCCAGCTCTCTCGGCCGGCTGCGCGGCAATAAATTGCCGGCGCTTGCGGATGCCATTCTTCCGCCCTCTTTCTTGATCATAGAGTTCATCGGGGCGTTCTTGCGGCAAGGAGCCGGGATGGGAAGCGAAAAATCCGCGCCGACTCAAACGCCCCGGCACGCGGTGGCGTTTCCCACCGGACGAGAGGCGGACCGGCGGGTCGCCGGCGTCGCCGCCGCGGCGCGCGTGGTCCACGATCTGGCGCAGTCCGGCGCCGGCGAGGCCTGGCTGGCGATCGGCGACGGCAGGCGGCTCGCCCCGGCGACGCTCGACGATATAGAACGGCTGCGCGGCACGATGCAGGTGCCGATCGTCGCGCCCGGGGATGTCCCGTCGGACATTCCACTGACTCCGGCGCCAGCGATGAGCGCAACGGCGATCCTGCGCGGCACTTCGAAGCCCAGTGACGGCCTCGTCTCGCGCTATTTCAATCGGCCCATCTCGCAACGAATCTCCTGGGCCGTTCTCCTCATTCCGGGCGCCCGCCCGATCCACGCCACCATCGCCGCGGCCCTGTTCGCACTGGTCATGTTCTGGGGCATGCTCGAGGGCGGCAAGACCGGGCTGATCCTCGGTGGAATCCTGTTCCACGCAGCCTCGGTCATCGACGGCGTCGACGGGGAAATGGCGCGGGCGACCTTCCGCGCGACCGATTTCGGCAAGACCCTCGACAGCGCCATCGACATGGCGACGAACTTCCTGTTCGTCCTTGCCCTCACCCTGCATCTCGGCCGGCACGGCCCGCAATATATCCACTGGCTCGGCTTCCTTTCGATCGGCCTGATGGTTACCGGCGCGGTCCTGATCGGCTGGCGCACGCGCGCCGGCGGGGCGCCATTGAGCTTCGACATGTTCAAGCGCTCCGGGCCGGTCCGCAATTTCGTCGATCTGGTCTACTGGGCGGTGCAGACGCTCACCGGCCGGGACGTGTTCGCGTTCCTGTTCATGGTGTTGATCATTGTCGGGCTGGGGCACGTGGCGCTGATGATCTTTGCGAGTGTCGGAACCTTGTGGTTCCTGTATGTGCTCGGCTCGCTGCTGCTGCCCCGGCCTCGGCCGCGGTTTCGTGGCGCGGCATAGCTTCTTGACTTCCCCAGAGTTTATGACGAGCGTATGACGACGCGCCGGCGCAAGCCCGGCACAAGACGAAAACCGGAGAATTATGAATAAAATCAAGGTGGCGCTGGTCGGTGTCGGCAATTGCGCAAGCTCCCTGGTTCAGGGGCGTTATTTCTATGCGGGCCGCAAGGCGCCTGAGGGGCTGATGCACGAACGGCTTGGCGGTTACGCCTTGTCGGACATCCAGTTCGTCACTGCGTTCGATACGGATGCGCGCAAGGTCGGTCTCGATCTCGGCGAGGCGATCTTCGCCAAGCCCAATTGCACGCACGTGTTCCAAAGCGAGATTCCGCACGTCGGTGTGACGGTCCGGATGGGCAAGATCCTCGACGGCATGGCGCCCCATATGGAGAATTATGGCGAGCGCGGCTTCGTGCGCTCCGATGCGCCGGAGGCCGACGAGGCCGAAATCGTTGCGGCGCTGAAGGAGAGCGGGGCCGAGGTCCTGGTCAATTATCTCCCCGTCGGATCGGAGGAGGCGACTCGCTTCTACATGGAATGCGCGCTCAAGGCCGGGGTTGCGGTGGTGAACTGCATGCCGGTGTTCATCGCGTCCAACCCGCAATGGGAGAAGCGCTTCCGCGACAAGAATCTTCCGATCGTCGGCGACGATATCAAGGCGCAGCTTGGCGCGACCATCGTCCACCGGGTGCTGTCGAGCCTGTTCCGTGCGCGCGGCGTGCAGATGACCCGCACCTACCAGCTCAACACCGGCGGCAATACCGATTTCATGAACATGCTGGACCGCGGCCGGCTTGCGTCGAAGAAGGAATCGAAGACCGAGGCGGTCCAGTCCGCGCTGGTCGAGCGCATGGCCGAGGACGACATCCATATCGGCCCGTCCGATTACATACCCTGGCTCAACGACAACAAGCTTTGCTTCCTTCGGGCCGAGGGTAATTTGTTCGGTGAGGTTCCAATGAACCTCGAGCTCCGACTCAGCGTCGAGGACAGCCCGAATTCGGCGGCGGTGGTGGTGGACGCGATCCGCTGCTGCAAGGTTGCGCTGGATCGCGGCATTGGTGGCGTGCTCACCGGCCCGTCGGCCTTCTTCTGCAAGCATCCGCCCCAGCAGTTCAGCGACGACGTCGCCGCCCAGCTCACCGAAGAGTTCATCGCAGGCGAAGCGCTCGCCGCGGAATGAATTGCCTGATCATCGCGGCCGGCCATGGCAGCCGGCTGCGGGACATCTCCCCTTCGAAGCCGCTGACTCCGGTTGCGGGCGTGCCTTTGATCGAGCATGTCGCGCGCGCCGCCGCGGCCGGCGGGGCGAGCGCTTTCACGGTGGTGACGGGGCATGAGGCCGAACGGCTCGAGGCCTTCCTCGCCGACCTTTCGGAGCGGCTCGGCCTCCCGATAAAGACGGTGCGCATCGCCGATTGGGACCGGCCCAACGGCCATTCGGTCCTCGCCGGCGCCGCGGCGATCGCCGGCGATTATCTGCTGATGATGTCCGACCATCTGTTCGATCCGTCGATCATGCGAGTCCTGCTCGGCGCGCCGCCGGCAGCCCTGACGCTCGCGGTCGACCGGGACCTTGCCAATCCCCTGCTCGACATGGACGACGCGACCAAGGTGGCGCTTGGCCCGGACGGCGCGATCCTGCGCATCGGCAAGACCCTGGAGCAGTGCGACGCGATCGACATCGGGCTGTTCCGCGCCACCCCGGCGCTCGCCGACGCCATCCGGGCGGCGGTGGCGGACGGCGGCGCGGGCAGCCTTTCGGACGGCGTGCAGCGTCTCGCTGACCAGGGCGAGGCGATGACGGTCGACATAGAAGGGGCGCGCTGGCTCGACGTCGACGATCCGGTCGCGCTGGCCAAGGCCGAGAGGATGCTGGCGACTATTCGCTAGCAATCGCCTCGTGCGCGTAGCTCAGGACTCGCGCCAGCCGCCAGCCGTCCGCGGTCAGTTCCCAGATTTGGGTGAACCGGGCGCGGCCGACGAGTCGCTCCGGCCCGTCGCCGCGCCGCTCGTAGAAGACGTGCACCCCATCCTCGATCGCGCCATAGCCCGGCACCGGATGGACATTGAGGCTGCCGGCGACGAGCTCGCGGCGCGAGCGCCAGGCGTCCGGCGCCTGCCTCTCGCGGCAGGACCGCGCATAATCGGCGATGAAAGGGTCGGCCGAGCGGGCGACGACGCCGTCGCGGTCGTGATACATTTCGAAGTCGGCGCTGAGCATGGTCCTCAGCCGCGCGGGGTCGCAGCCTTCGAAGACGAGCGCGAAGAATTCCGAGTCGCTGGCGCGCACCGCCTCGGTCAGCGCCGCGCCCTCGGGAAGCGCGATCGGATCGGCCATGGCAAGAGCAAGCGCGAGAAGCATTTTTCGGACCCCTGTGTATTAGTGGAATAATACACAGGGGTCCGTCAGGGTCAAGAGCTTCAGACGGTCGGCGGCGGATCCGCCGGCGGCGCGACGGCCGCTGCCGGTGCCGTGCTCTTCTTCATCGCCATGAAGTCGAACACGACCGCCGCGATCAATGCCGCCAGGCACAGATAGAATCCGATCTCGATATTGACCTTGATCATCTCCGCGATCTGCTCGGGCGTCGGCCCGCCGGCGCCCGCTCCGCTGCCGCCGGCGCTGGCCGTCGCGTCGGCGCGCGCGGCGCCCGGTATCCGGACCAGGACGGTGTAGGCGAGCGCGACCGCTGCCGCCGCGGCGCAGGCGCCGGCGGCCATCGCGCCCTTCGAGCCCTTGAGAACGAAGCTCAGCACAAGACCGGCGAGGATCAGGACCGCGCCGATGACGACCAGCAAATCGCTGTGCCCGGTCGGGGCGGTCGCGGGCGGGCCGCCCATCGGGTTGGAGGCCATGTTGATCTGGCCGGTCGCGAGGTCGAGCCCCGTCATCGAAACGAGGGTCTGCTCGGCGCAGGACACCGTCACCCAGGGCAGGACAAACAGAAGCAGGGCGATCACTTTCGCGATCCGCCCGAGATTCGTCATCGATAGAAGTCCGGCCATTGAATGAATCCCCCTCTGACATGTGCCGAGAGGGCATGTTCCACATCAATGGCCGGTCGAGTCAACCATTATCGCGCCGGAACGAGCGGGCGATCGCCCGCTCGCCCGATGCGATTCAGCGATAGCGGTCGCGGCGATAACGGCGGTCGTAGCGATCATAGCGATCGTAGCGATCGCGATATTGATCGCGGCGCGCCTGGGCGATCTCGCGCCTGCATTCGCGCAGCTCCTGCCGATATTCGCGCCGGCTGTCGGCGTGGCGCAATTCGCGCTGGCATTCGCGCTGCTCCTGGCGAACGCGATTGTTTCCGCCCCAATATTGCGCGTTGGCGGCGCTGGCCGGAAGGGCGATCGCGCCGAGCGTGGCCGCAAGGATGAGAATACGCATGTCTTTCACTCCCAAATCGACGTCCATCCGGGACGCCCGGAATGAACGATCATCCTCTACGCGCCGTTGCATGAACCCATAACTACCTCGCGTTCACCGGGCGTTTAGCCTGCGTGAAGAGCACGGCATCAGGGTTTACAAGCCGATGCGGGTTGGCGAGGGCAAACGCCTTCCTCTCGCCAAGGTCTCGACTCATGCCCGTCCTGCTCCTCCTTCTCGCCTCCAACATCTTCATGACCATCGCCTGGTACTGGCATTTGAAGGGCGGGATGGAGAAGCCGATCCTGGCGGTGATCCTGATCAGCTGGGGCATTGCCCTGGTCGAATATTGCTTCGCTGTGCCCGCCAACAGGCTTGGCTATGCGGGGGGCTGGTCCGGCGGCCAGCTCAAGATCGCGCAGGAGGCGATCACGCTGATCGTGTTCGGCGGCTTCATGGTGATGGTGCTCGGCGAGCCGCTGCACTGGCGTCACCTCGCCGCTTTCAGCTGCATCATGGCCGCCGTGGCCTTTCTTTTCGTCGGCAAATGAAAAGGGGCGCCCTCGCGGGCGCCCCTCATCTCGCTCGAGCCAGCTTTTAGCGGCAGCGAATGTCGCGATTGTTGCGGTCGATCGAAGCGCCGACGGCACCGCCGGCGGCCGCGCCGAGGATCGTGCCGAGCACGTTCGAGCGGCCGTTGTCGAGTGAATTGCCGATCAGCGCACCAACGCCGGCGCCGATGATCAGGCCGGTGGTGCCGTCGTTGCGGCGGCAATAATAACGACCGTCGCGGCCGCGATAGATGCGGTCGTTGTAGCTCAGCCGGCGCTCGCGATAATAGCGGCCGTCCCGGTAATAATCGTCGGCATAATAGGCATTATAGCCGGGCTCGTAATTGTTGTAGTCGTAGCGGTTGTAATTGCGCCAGTCGCGGGCGCGCGCCTGGGAAAGTTCGCGCGCGCACTCGCGGCGCTCGCGCCTGTATTCGCGGCGGCTGTCCGCGTTGCGCAGCTCGCGCTGGCATTCGCGCGCCTCGCGGCGCTCGTTTCGCCCTTGGGCGTCGGCGGGGGTGGCGGCGATCGGCAGGGCGACGCCCGCCACGGCGGCGGCAAGAATCAGTTTACGCATGACACACTCCTTGATGGGACCCCGAGGCGGGGGGACTCGATATCAACGAAAGGCGGCCCTGGAGGTTTCGTGAACGAAACATAAGGGTCCCGTTCATCCGCGGTTTAGGTCGCGAAAATCCTCCCCCGAGGGGGGAGGGGGACCGCCGCCGAAGGCGGTGGTGGAGGGGTGTCAGCGTCCGAGGAAGATTTCTGACGCTGATACCCCTCCACCGCACTTCGTGCGGTTCCCCTCCCCTTTCAGGGGAGGATTTGGGGTCCTGAGCCGATCCCGCTCTAGGTCGCGCATTCTGTATAATCGAAGGCGTCGCGGATATGGGCGTTGAAGTGCCGACCCTTGCTGAACGCGGCGCGGAAATCGTCGGCCGCCGCCTGCGGCACGTCATGATAGATATAGCGCCGGCCCGTGGTGAACAGCACGTCCAGCTGTCGCGCGTCGGGATCGTAATTGAAGCGGCGGATGACGGTCGATGGCATGGCAGCCGCAGAAACGCGCGGCGCTCAGCAAATCTCCGTCGTTCCGGTGCCGGCTTCGCGCAATGGGTCGCCGGCGCAGGGCCGGAAGGGGTAGGCGGTCGGCTGCATCTCGGCGCGGCGCAGGATCGCGCCCTCGAACGGCCGGAAGAGCGCGGCGAAGACCGACCGGCGCAGCGCTTCAGTCTGGTAGAAGGGGAAGCCCGACGGCCCGGTCGCCGCGCCCGGCGCATAGCCGAAGCTGCGCGGCGGCGGCGCGGCGCGGTAGGGCGCGGCGCGCGGGAAGGGGAGTGCCTGGCCGCGCCACTGCTGGCTGCCGTCGAGCGATCTCACGCTGTCGAGCAGCAGCGAATAACGCGGCTGCGCGCCGAGCCGCATGCTCGCCGCGCTGCCGCCGAAGCGCTGGGCCACGTCGCGTATGCCGGCCTGGTCGAGCAGGGCTAGCCTGGCGAGGGTCAGCGCGTCGTCGAGCGGGGCAAAGCGCGCCGGATCGAGCGTGGCGCGGGTGCGCGGCGCATTGTCGCATTCATTGTCGGCGCCCGAGGCGAGGGGCGCGCGCATGCCGAGATCGGCGTCGATCCAGTCGGCGGCGCAGCGGAAGGGAAGCTGGCCGTTGGGGGCCGCGGCGAAGGTCGCGTTGAGCGTCGCCAGGCTCACCGGCGCCGGCGCGCGCCCCTCCTCGAGCAATTCGCCGAACGAACGGTCCTGCAGGCCGATCAGCCCGACGACCAGATCCTCGACCAGGCCGTGCAGATATTCGTCGATCTGGAGCAGGCGGAAATAGGAGCTGCGCGGCTGGGACCCCAGCGACGAAAGGATCGCTGCGCGGCGGAGGGTCAGATCGGAGCGCATCGCGCGCATCCGCTCGCAGACCAGGTCGCCCGCCGCCGCCGGGCTGCCCTCGAGCACCGGCGCGTAGCAGGCGAGCCAGCGCCGATAGGCAATGGTCGGGCTGGTCCGGTCCTCGAAGCGCGCGCGATTGCTGCCGCCCTCGCGGATCATGGTCGCGCCGAATTCTAGCGACGCCTCGATATAGCGCTCGGCGGCGACCTGGATGTCCTGCTCCCAGGCGGCGGTGAAGACGGTCAGCGCCCGCGCCTGCTGCCAGGCTTCGACCTGGCTGAGATAGAGCCGGTAGGCGGTCTGCACTTGGCTGCGCGCCTCGCGCGACAAGGCTTCGAATCCCGGGCCGCGCTCGTCGAAGACGAAGGTCTCGGATGGCGGCAGCGACCATCTCTGCTCGGCCGCGCGCGCCGCGGCGGCGGCCGCGTCGAGCCGGGTCCGCTCCGCCGCCTCCTGTCCCGGCGCCCGCAGCCGCGCGACATGGGCAATGTCGAACATGGTGAGCAGGGTCATCGCCGGCGCCGCCGGGCCGCCGCTGCGCAGCCGCCGCGTCGCATCGCGCATGAACGCGGCGGGATCCGCCGCCGCCGAGGCGTAGAAATCGCCGATCCTCGGCCCGCCGCCGGCGCCGTAATCGTACATGATCAGCTGCTGCGCCAGGAAGGCCGCGGGCACGCGCAGGACGGCCGGGTCGATCGCATGATCGAGATGCTGGTCGATATATTTTTCGAGGCGGAAATGGCGAAGCTCGATTCCCTTGGTGCGCTCCGCGCCGATCTCGAAGACACCGCCGGCATAATTGTTGACGTAGGAGTGCGCGAAGACGTCGCCGGCGAAATGCATCGCATAACCCCAGGCGAAGGCGATCTCCTCGTCGCTGCGGGCGCGGCTGAGCAGCAGGTTCAGCCAGTCGTTCGCCTGCCAGCCATTGGGCATGCCGGGATGGACGATGGATTGGCCGACCAGCGCGTCGGGAAAGACGTCGGGGCCGAGCGCGCCGGCCAGGAATTCGCCGCGATGGCCGCGGATCGCCCGGCAAGTTTCGGCGGGCACGCGGAACTCCTGGGCGCGGATGGTGAGCCGGCAGTCGGCGAGATCCTGCCAGACCTGGTCGGCGATATAGGCATGGGTCTTGAGGCCGAAGGCGGGCGCCGCCGCCGGCGCGGCGGCAAGGGTGCAGGCGGCCGCGCCGGCAAGCAGGCGTCGGATCATCGTCATTCCCGCGTCAAATCAGGCCAGGCCCATGACGTCGCCGAAGGGGATCGCGCGAACGAAGCCGAGGCTGTCGAACATTTCGAGGAAGCTCACCGCCTTGCCGTTCTCGAAACGCCAGACGTCGACCTTCGGGGAGTCGATCACGCGGCCGGTGGCGCGGTTGCGCCAGGCGCAGCGGCCGACCATGACGACGTCGTCGCCGCCATCGACGATCCGCTCGACACTATATTCGATCATCTCCCAGTCGCGCGCCACCGTCTGGAAATATTCGAGCGCGGCCGGAACGCTGCGGCGGTAGGCGGCAAGGTCGTCGGGCAGATCGGGGGTGAGCACCGAACGCATCTCGATGCCGTCGGCGAGCAGCTCGATCCAATGGTCGGAGCGCGTGCCGCCGCTTTCCGACCACAGGGCGTAGGCACGCCTGATGCGCGCGGCCGGGGTGAGGTTCTCGACGTCGGTCATCGCCGGCTCCATGTCGGGGTTGGCACCGGAACGCAGCCGGAATGGTGCGCTTTGCCACCCCCGCTGTCAACGCGCCCGCAGTCGATGACCACTCAGGAGATGCGGGCGGCCTCGACGAGGCGATCGCGCAGGTCGCAGATGCTGCGCTTGAGCCTGGGCTCCCGGTCGATCTCCTCGCGGATCAGGTCCACCCGCTCGTCGTGGCGGCCGGAATCGATCGCGGCGCGCTGCCAGCCTTGGCAGCGGAGATGCTCGACGACGAGCAATGCGGCGCCATCGAGATCGGCCTGGAGGTGGCCGGCGAAGAGCAGACGCGCCTCCGCCAGCGCGCGGGCCGCATCGGCGAGCAGGGAGTCGTCGGGCAGTCCCCCGACCGCCCAGCAGCGCCACAGCGCCTCGATCGGAGCGATGGCGGCGCGGCGCCGGTCGAGCAGCTCGATCCGCGCGGCCTGGCCCTCCGCTTCATCCCGCGCCGTCTCCAGCGCGGCCTCGGCGGCCCTCCGCGCGGCCCGCTCGCGGGCCAGCAGCAAGACGAGGAGCAGGATCGAGGCGAGGGACAGGGCGAGGCCGGCCGTCAGGGCAATCGCTACACTTTCCGACACTTGCCCCTGAACGCCTCCGATTGCCCGGGGCGGAAACTAGCCCGCCGCCGACCGGGGCGAAAGCTGGAAAAAGCGCTTTCATCTTCGACGTAATAATATATCATCAAATCAAACAGCAGGAGGAGAGCGATGATGGCCGCCACATTCATGCAGCTCAGGACCCGCGCGCGCCCCGCGACCCTGGCCGATCTCATGCCGATCCCCACGATCAATACGACGCCTTTGATCGACATGATGCTGGTGATTCTGATCATGCTGATCATTTCCATTCCGGTCACCAGCCACAAGGTGCCGCTCGATCTCCCGGCCCCTGCGCGGGACTTCCCCCGGAGGCCGCCGGTTGTTCACCGGCTGGCGGTTCTGGCTTCCGGCGCCTTGCTCTGGGACGGACAGGCGCTGCCCGCCGCCGCGCTGCCGGCGCGGCTCGCGGCGCTTCAGGCCGATCCCGGGCTCCCGATCCTCGAGCTCAGGGCCGAGGGCGAGGCGCGCTACGAGCGCGTCGACCAGGTCTTCGCCCAGATCCGCCGGTCCGGCGTGACCCGCCTGGGCTTCGTCGGCAATGAAGGCTTCGCGGCGACGCTGGATCATAGGCCGGGGTCCTAGAATAGGCCGGGCACCGTCCTCGCTTCGAACCTTCAAACCCTCTCCCGCTCGCGGGAGAAGGTTATAACAAAGCTCGGACTCTAAACCGAACCGCCAACGTCCTTCCCGTAAAGCCTGCGCAGCGAAACCTTGTCGATCTTCCCGGTGCCGAGCTTGGGCAGCGGCTCCTTCGCGATCCAGACATAGGCCGGCAGCTTGAACTGGGCGATGTGCTTCGCAAGAAAGCCGAGCAGCTCGTCCTTCTCGATGGCTCCGTCCTCGCTGTACACGATCGCCGCCGGCACCTCGCCCAGCCGCTCGTCGGGCACACCGAACACCGATGCCTCGCTGACCCCCGCATGGGAATAGATCGCGGCCTCGACCTCCTGCACGCTGATATTCTCGCCACCGCGGATGATGATGTCCTTCTTGCGGTCGACGATGAAGAGATAGGAATCCTCGTCGAGATAGCCGATGTCGCCGGTCTTCAAATAGCCGTCGGCGGTGAAGGCGGCGCGGGTCGCCGCCTCGTCGTTCCAATAGCCGCGGAAATTGGCGGCGGAGCGGATCGCGACCTCGCCGCGCTCGCCGGCCGGCAGATGAACGTCGCCTTCTCCCAGGATCGCCATCTCCACGATCGGCCGGTGCGGCCGTCCGGTCGAAGCCGGCTTGTCGTGATAATTGGTCCAGAAATTGCTGCAGCCGACCGCATTGGTCTCGGTGAGGCCGTAGCCAAGCGCCGGCTGCGCGCCCTCGAACGCCTTTTCGAGCCGCTCCACGTGCGCGACCGGGCGCGCGGCGCCGCCGGCGGCGATGTCGGTGAGTGACGAAAGGTCGTATTTGCCGCGGTCGGGATATTGCATCAGCTCGAGGCTCATCGTCGGCACGCCGACGAAATAGGTGATCTTCTCCTTCTCGATCAGGCGCAGCGCCTCGCCCGGATCCCATTTCGGCATCAGCACCATGGTCCGCCCGATCACGAAGCTGTTGAGCAGGACCGGAACTTCGCCGGTGACGTGGAACAAAGGCACGTTGACCAGGGTCTTGGGCTGGTTCGCCGGCGTCTCGCCCTCCCGCGCCTTGATGCCGAGCAGGGTCGCGAGGCCGATCGCATAGGCATAGACCCCTGTGGTGACGGCGCGGTGGGTCGAGACCGCGCCCTTGGCGAGGCCGGTCGAGCCGGAGGTGAACAATATGGTGGCGTCGTCTTCGGGCGCGATGTCGGGCAGGTCGGCCTCGACGCCGGGCGCCAGCAGCGGCGCCAGCGCTTCGGCCAGCGGGCGCTCGACCGGCAGCGACACGGTCGGAATCGTGCAGCCTCCCGCGGCGAGCCGGTTGGCCCGCGCCTCGTCCGCGATGATCAGCTCGGGCTCGGAGAGGGCGAGCGCGTGCCGCATCTCCTCGGCCTGCCACCAGCCGTTGATCAACGTGGCGATCCCGCCCGCCTTGATCACCGCCATATAGGAGACGATCCAGGCCGGGCTGTTGCGCATCGCAATCGCGACGCGGTCGCCCTTGGCGACGTTCCAGCTCCCGGCAAGGATGCGGGCGAGCCTGGTCGCCTGCGTGTCGAGCTCCGCGAAATTGATCCGCTCGTCGCCGGCGACCACCGCGTCGAGCGTGCCGTGCAGGATCGAGAAGGCGTCGAACAGGATCGGCAGGGTCGCCGGCAAATTGGTGACGATCGCCCGCCCCTGTTCGTCGCGGCCGAGCTGGATGCGGCCTTCTGGTCCGGTGACCTCGGCCAGCACTTCGTCATATTGACGATCGAGCGCACTCGGCATTTGGGCTTTGACCTCTCGCTTTGCCTTTTCTCCTCCCCCCTCTATGAAGGCGCGAACCCGGAGGGGGAAGCCTTGATCGACGCCTTACTGACATCCATGGCAACAGCAACCGAGGCTTTGCGCGGCCCGTTCGGAATCGATCCCGTCGCGCTCGATCTCGGTACCTGGCACCCCTTCGGCTGGTCGATCCATCCGGTTCTGCGCTGGTACAGCCTCGCTTATTTGTTCGGCATCATCCTGGCCTGGTGGTATCTGCTGAGATTGCTCAGGCAGCCCGGCGCGCCGATGGCCCGCCGCCACGCCGACGATCTCGTCTTCTACGGCACGCTCGGCGTCATCCTGGGCGGGCGCCTGGGCTATTGCCTGTTCTACAAGCCGCTCGATTATTTCCATAATCCGGCCGACATCTTCAAGCTGTGGGATGGCGGCATGTCGTTCCATGGCGGCGTCATCGGCGTGAGCCTCGGCATCCTCTACATGGCGTGGCGGCAGAAGCTCGATTGGCTGCGCGTCCACGATTATGTCGCCTGCTGCGTGCCCTTCGGCCTGTTCCTCGGGCGGATCGCCAATTTCATCAACGGCGAGCTCTGGGGCGGCCCGACCAGCCTTGCCTGGGGCGTCGTCTTCCCGGCGGCGGGAAGCGTGCCGCGCCACCCGAGCCAGCTCTACGAAGCCGCGCTCGAGGGCATCCTGCTGTTCGCCATCCTCTGGTACATGTTCTGGAAGACCCGCGCCCGCTATCAGCCGGGCAAGCTGGTCGGCACCTTCATCCTCGTCTACGGCCTCGCCCGCTTCGCCGTCGAATTCGTGCGCGAGCCGGACCAGCATCTGGTCGGATTCGCGGCGCAGACCCACCTGCACATGGGCCAGTGGCTGTCGCTGCCGATGATCATCGTCGGCCTCTACCTGATCCTCACCGCCGGCAAACGCGCCGCGCGCGTCCGCCCCGTCCCGGCCGATGAGCCCGCAGCCGCTTGAAGAGCGGCTGAAGGCGCGGATCGCCGCCGAAGGTCCGATCTCGGTCGCCGATTATATGGCGGCGGCCAACGCGCATTATTACGCGACCCGCGATCCGTTCGGCGTCGACGGCGATTTCACCACAGCGCCGGAGATCAGCCAGATGTTCGGGGAGCTGATCGGCATCTGGTTCGCCGATCTGTGGCAGCGCGCCGGCGAGCCGAAGACGGCGCGCTATGTCGAGCTCGGCCCGGGGCGCGGCACGCTTGCCGAGGATGCGCTGCGGGCAATGCGCGGCGCCGGCCTGGCGCCGCCGGTCGAGCTGGTCGAGACCAGCCCGGTCCTCCGGGCGGCCCAGGCCGAGCGGCTCTCGGCGCGCTGGCACGACGATCTTTCGACGATAAACGACAGCGGACCTTTGCTCGTCGTCGCCAACGAATTTTTCGATGCGCTGCCGGTCCGGCAATATGAGGGAAATCGCGAGGTGCGGATCAAACATGATGGCGGCTTCGTCCGCGATGCGCCCGTCGAAACCGAGGTGTCGCCGGCCTCCATCGAACTCGTCGGCGATCTCGCCCGCCGCCTCGCCGCGCAGGGCGGCGCGGCCTTGATCGTCGATTACGGCCACGACCGACCCGGCACCGGCGACACCCTCCAGGCGGTTTCCGGCCATGCCTTTGCCGATCCGTTCGAGGCGCCGGGCGAGCGCGACCTTACCGCCCATGTCGATTTCCACGCGCTTGCTTCGGCCGCGCGCGGCGCCGGCGTCCGCGTCTTCGGCCCGGCGGCGCAGGGTGTCTGGCTCAATGCGATGGGAATCAAGCTGCGCGCGGCCTCGCTCGCCAAGGCGGCGCCGGAGCGCGGGGCGGAGATCGCCGCGGCCCGCGCGCGGCTGACCGGTCCCGATCAGATGGGGCGGCTGTTCAAGGCAATGGCCCTGGTCGCGCCCGGCTGGCCCGAGCCGGCGGGGTTTTGACGATGCTTACATTCCGCCCCGCCGCGCTCGACGACGCGCCGACGATCGACGCCTTGTTCCGGCAGGGCTTCGTCGACACGTTCGGTACGCTCTACGACCCGAAGGACCTCGCTGCCTTCTTCGAGGATTTCACCCAGGAGACCTGGCGCAGCGAACTCGCCGATCCGGACCTTGCCTTCCGTCTCGCCGAGGATGGCGGCGTGCCCGCCGGCTTCGCCAAAATCTCCTCGGTCACCTTGCCGGTCGAGCCGGCCGGCCCGGCGGCGGAACTGCGTCAGCTCTATGTGATGAAGCCTTGGCACGGCACCGGCGTCGCCCAGACCTTGATGGATTGGGTTGTCGGCGAAGCAACGGGCCGCGGCGCCGCCGAGCTCTATCTTTCGGTCTTCACCGACAATCACCGGGCCAAGCGTTTCTATGGCCGCAACGGCTTCGAGGAGGTCGGGCCCTATATCTTCATGGTCGGCAGCCACGCCGATCAGGATATCATCATGCGGCGCAATCTATGAAAGTCGAAGTGATCCGCGCCGCGATGCTCGGCGATATCCCACACGGCTTTCTCGGCCGGCGCGGCGGCGTATCGACGGGAATCTGCGCCGGCCTCAACGTCGGTCTCGGCTCGGACGACGATCGCGACGCGATCGCGGAGAATCGCCGCCGCGCCGTGGCGGCGGTCGCGCCCGGCGCCGCCCTCGTCACCCTCCATCAGGTCCACAGTGCCGACGCGCTCTACGCATCCGCGCCCTGGCCGGCCGACGCGCGTCCCAAGGCGGACGCGCTCGTCACCGACCGCCCCGGCCTCGCCCTCGGCATCCTCACCGCCGATTGCACGCCGGTCCTCTTCGCGGATCGGCAGGCGGGTGTGATCGCCGCCGCCCATGCCGGCTGGAAAGGCGCATTCGGCGGCGTCATTGAATCGACCCTTGCCCAGATGGAGCGCCACGGCGCCGACCGCGCCCGCATCGCCGCCGCCGTCGGCCCGGTCATCGCCCGCAAATCCTACGAGGTCGACGAAATCTTCCTGCGCCGTTTCGCCGAGGCCGATCCGGACAATGACCGCTTCTTCAGCCCGGGCCGCGAAGGGCATCACCAGTTCGACCTCGAAGCCTATGTCCTCGCCCGCCTCGCCGCCGCCGGCGTGACCCGCGCCGAAGCGCTCGGCCTCGACACCTATTCCGATCCGGACCGCTTTTACTCCTACCGCCGCGCCACCCACCGCGGCGAGCCCGATTACGGCCGCCAGATCTCGCTGATCGCTCTGCCGGATTAGGGCCCGTTGCTGCACGTGGGGCAGTCCCGGCCATTTCCGTCATTCCCGCGAAAGCGGGAATCCCGCTTCCTCTCGTTTTTTCGCGAATAGAAAGGAGGGAAGGAATATTCGCGCGGAGACGCGGAGACGCGGAGACGCCGGCGCAAGCCCCCCTGCTCGCCCGAAGCGCCAAAACCCCTTCTTCTCCGCGTCTCCGCGTCTCCGCGTCTCCGCGCGAATGAATCATGGCGGCTGCGCCACGTCGGAAGGAGGACGGGGGGCACAGCCTTGATGCCACCAAGACCTTCGCGTCCTTCGCGCCTTCGCGTGCGACCCCTTTCCTTCCGGCATCGGAGACCATGAACAGGGGCGGCTCGCCCAGCCTACCTTTTGCTATGCCGGGGACAAAGCGTGCCTGCTCATCGCCGCGTATTGGCATGGTAGAGGGAGCCCACTGGCTCAGTCGCGGTGATATCGGACGAAGGCGCGCGCACAGAGGACGGCGGCGATCGGCAGGAGGAGGTTGAGCAACATCAGCGGCAGATAAGCTTCCATCGGGGTATCGGCGCCACCGTGAGTCGGAAAGCCGACGCCGAGCCCGACGAAGACGATGTCGCCGCCATTCTCGAAAAAGGACGTTGGCAAGCGCGGCAACAGCGGGACCAGAAGGAAGAAGCACATCAGGGGAGAGAAAAAGGCCCCGATGAAGTAGGCGATGGTGCTCCGGCGTCCAGGCTTCGTCCATCGCGCATAGGCCGCGAGCAGCGCGGTGTAGACAAGCAGTGAGGCCACCGCGCCGCCGGGTTGCGAGGTGACCACGACTTGCACCATTCCCGCCACCAACATTGCGAGCCAGACCGCGCCGAACGTCAGCAGGCCATGCCCGAGCTTTGGGAGTAAAGTCGCGCCGTACATCGCCTCGTCATAATCGAAACCATCTGGATAGCCGCCCCCCAAATCGGCTAGAGCGCCACCGGGCGACAGACCTCACCCCTCCGGGCCGTTCCCTCCGAACGGCCGGTGAGCCGGCTTTCGAGCGGCTCGGTCCCAACTCAGCGATGAGCATGTGGGTGCAAGGAGACATGACATGACCGACGAATCCGACCTCAGCGGGGCGACCCCTCGCCGTCGCCCGAAGAAATCCGTGCTGGAGATCGGCGGCCGCAGGCTGCAGCCCTCGACCCTGATGATGGGCCACGGCTTCGACCCGGCTCTCTCCGAGGGGTCGCTCAAGCCCCCCATATTCCTCACCTCGACCTTCGTCTTCGAGAATGCCGCCGCCGGCAAGCGCCACTTCGAAGGCATCACCGGCAAGCGCCCGGGGGGCGCCGAAGGCCTGGTCTATTCGCGCTTCAACGGTCCCAACCAGGAGATCCTCGAGGACCGGCTTGGTCTGTGGGAGGATGCCGAGGATGCGCTCAGCTTCTCCAGCGGCATGTCGGCGATCGCGACCCTTTTGCTCGCCTTCGTCCAGCCCGGCGACGTCGTCGTCCATTCCGGCCCGCTCTACGCGGCGACCGAGACGCTGATCGGCCGCATCCTGGGCCGCTTCGGCGTGAAGTGGCTCGATTTCCCCGCCGGCGCGACCGAGGAGGAAATCGCCGACGTGGTGGCGCGGGCGAAGGAGATGGGCCGCGTCCCGCTCATCTATCTGGAAAGCCCGGCCAACCCGACCAACGCTTTGGTCGACGTCCAGGGCGTGGCCCGGGTCCGCGACGCCGCCTTCGCCGAGGGCGAGCGCCCGCCGATCGCGATCGACAACACCTTCCTCGGCCCGCTCTGGCTGCAGCCGCTGCGCCACGGCGCCGACCTCTCGGTCTATTCGCTGACAAAATATGCGGGCGGCCATAGCGATCTGGTCGCCGGCGGCATCACCGGGTCGAAGGACCTGATCAACACCATAAGGATGATGCGCAACACGATCGGCACGATCACCGATCCCAACACCGCCTGGATGCTGCTGCGCAGCCTCGAGACGCTCGAGCTGCGCATGACCCGCGCCGGTGAGAATGCGGCGAAGGTCTGCGCCTTCCTGCGCGATCACCCGAAGGTTGAGAGCGTCGGCTATCTCGGCTTCCTCGAAGGCGGCGCCGACGCCCGCCAGGCCGACATCTACCGCCGCCACTGCACAGGCGCCGGCTCGACCTTCTCGCTCTATTTGAAAGGCGGCGAGGCCGAGAGCTTCGCGTTCCTCGACGCGCTCAAGATCGCCCATCTCGCCGTCAGCCTCGGCGGCACCGAGACCCTGGCGAGCGCGCCTGCGGCGATGACCCATTTGTCGGTCCCGGCCGAGCGCAAGCAGGCGCTCGGCATCACCGACAATCTCGTCCGCATCTCGATCGGTGTCGAGGATGCCGACGATCTGATCGCCGATTTCGATCAGGCGCTCGGGGCGGTATGACGATGCATCTTTCCTCCCTGTCCGCGTAGCGGATGGGGAGGGGGACCGCACGAAGTGCGGTGGAGGGGCAATCGGCGATGGCGCGGCATCCATGGCGTTCGGTCCCCGCCACGCCGTTGCACGCGGTCCCCCTCCCATCGCTTTCGGCGGCGGGGAGGACTGAACAGGAAGGAGCCTCACCGATGTACATTTGCGGCCTCGTCATCCCGGTCCCCGCCGACAAGATGCATGCCTATCGCGCATGGGCCGAGAATGGCGCGCGGATCTTCAAATCCTATGGCTGCCTCGAGATCGTCGAAAGCTGGGAGGATTTCGTTCCGGAGGGCAAGCACACCGACTTCCGCCGCGCCGTCGATGCCAGGGAAGGCGAGAAGATCGTCTTCACCTGGCAGATCTGGCCCGACAAGGAGAGCCTGGATCAGGCCGAAACCCGGATGCACGCGGATGGGGCTCTCGACGTGACCGGTGAAATCCCGTTCGATTCGAGCCGCATGATCCTCGGCTGCTTTGCGCCGATCTCTACCATGGGCCGCGACTGACCACTGGCATTGCTCCATGGAAAGCTGCCTGATCGGGCGTGCCGGCTCGGAAATCAGGCTCCGCCCGGCGCCGGCACCGGCGCGAAGGTCATGGCGAGACCTCGCTGCTCCAGCTCGGCCTGCGCCGCGTCGTCGCGGGCAATTGTGCGCCGGACGGCGGGCCGCGCCTCCATTCTGCGGGCGAAATCGGCGATGTTCGGGAAAGGGCCGGGGTCGAAGCCGGCGCCGCTGATCCTGAACCATATCCAGTAGAAATAGGCGTCCACTGCCGACCATGTCTCGCCAAGCAGCCAGGGCCTGGTGCCCAGTTGCGCCTCGACCGGCGCGAGCTGCGCCGCCATGGCCGCTTCCGCCATGGCCCGCACCCGCGCTGGCGCTTCCGGAAGATCGCAGAAGAAGACCGGGATTCGGATTCGGGTGACGATCGGGTGGAGGTCCGATGCGCACCAGGCCAGCCACCTCAAAATCTGCGAATCCTCATAGGGGTCGCCCGTGAAGGGGAGCAGGCCCGCCTCGGGAAATGTTCGGGCCAGGAAGGTCAGGATCGCGACGTTCTGAGCCAAGGGCCGGCCGTCCGCGACGAGCAGCGGGAGCTTGCCCGCCGGATTGAGTGCCAGATAGGCTGGCGCCCTGTGTTCGCCTTTCATGAACGCGACGAGGCGTGTTTCGAATGGCGCTCCGATCTCCTCGAGCGCGATCATGGGCACGCGCGAGCAGGCCCCCGGTGAGAAATAGAGCTTCAGATCCACGGATTATCCGCCCGGATCCAGGGAGCGGCGGCGTCGGCCGTCCAGGCTCCACGCGCCGGGGCCGGCCGCCGCCAGCAGCAGGAAGACGAAGCAGAACAGGATCGCGGCCTCGCCCTGGTTGAGGATCGGGAAGAAGCCGCGCGGCGCGTGCGCCATGAAATAGGCGACCGCCATCATGCCGCACAGGATGAAGGCGGCGGGGCGGGTGAACAGGCCAATCAGGATCAGGGCGCCGCCGGCCAGCTCGAGCGCCCCGGCCAGGCCCATCAGCGAGAATAAAGCGGCGAGCCCGAACGGTCCCGGCACCGGAAATCCGAAATATTTCTGCAGGCCGTGCGCGATGAACAGCAAGGCCGTGACGATGCGGAGCAAGGCGAGCGCATGCAGGCCTGCCCATGAGCCGAGGCCTTCATTGGCGTTCGTCATATCTGGTCCTTCCGTCGATCGAAAAGCGCGGCCCGCAGCGCCGGCGGCGTGACCAGCAAGGCGACCAGCGCGCCGTAGAGGATCTTCAGCGGCAGCACCGTCGCGAAGCCGAGAGGCGCGCTCCACAATGCCGCCAGCAGCGCCGTCGCCGTGCCGCCGAGCAGCAGGGTCGCGATCGCCGCGGCGAGCAGGGCCCGGATCGCGAGATTGCGCGGGAGCCTGGAGGGCGGCCCGGCCGGTGGGCGAATCGCGCCCGCCGCCACGCGCCGGCGCGTCAGCGCCGTCGGCACGAGCACGCTCATCAGCGCGATCATGAAGGTCTGCGGCACGAAATCCAGGGCGAGGCCGCTCGGCCCCCAAAGCCCGATCTCCGTGCGGCCGCCGAAGGTGAAGAAGGCGAAGCCGGCGCTGATCGCCGCGTTGATCGCGATGCTGATCAAGGTCTCGACGAAAATGTATCGCGGCATCAGAATTGGTCGAGATCGTTCGCGACCGTCACCGGGCCGCGATAATGCGCGGAGATGCCGGTGACATAGCCGCGCGTATCCGGCTCCGCGTCGTTGCCGGGCGCGAGGTGAGTCAGCACGACCCTTCCGACATGCGCCGCGGCGGCAAGCCGACCCACCTGATCGGGGGTGAGATGGTCCTGCATCATATGGGCGAGCATCGGCGCCAGCGCTGCCGCGGGCAGGTCCGGCGCCCGGCGCAAAACCGTCTCCATCGCCGCCATGTCGATCACTTCGCTGACGAGCAGGTCCGCCCCCTGCGCCAGCCGCACCACATTGTCGGACCAGCCGGTATCGCCGGTATAGACGATCGAGCGACCGCCCGCCTCGATCCGATAGGAATAGGAACGCGAGAATTGCGCCGCCTCGCCGGGCGGGTAGTGATAATGGGCATTGGTCACCGCCAGGATGCGGACGCTCCCGTCCTCATAGACGAGCGTCGGCTGGTCCATTTCCGCCGCCAGATCCCGGGCCTCCACGGTCGCGGCGATGGCCGGCTTGGGCGGCCCGCCGATCGTGATCGGGGCGAGCGCGACCGGCCGATGGGCATCGGCGAGCCCGGCGATCATCGCCTGCGTGCCCGGCGGACCGATCACCGGAAGCGGCCGATAGGAATTGAAGAGCCAGCGCGCAGCAAGCATCGGCCCCAGGCCGGCATTGTGATCGAGATGGTGATGGGAGATGAAGATCGCGCGCACATTGGCGAGCGACAGGCCGGCGGCGCGCATCTGCCGCTGCACGCCGTCTCCGGTGTCGAACAGATAGACGGAATCGCCGATCACCAGCGCATTGGCCGGCTGCGATCGCCGCAGCCGGATGATCGGCCCGCCGCCCGTGCCGAGCGTGACGAACCGGGCGCCCTGCTCCCGCGTCGGGGTCTGCGCCGAGGCCGAGGCGGCAAGGCCGATCGACAGGGCGAGCAAAAGGCCGATGCGCAGGACGAAATCCCCCAACGCCCCGCGCACCGGCGGCACGGCCTTCAGAACCTGAAGTTCGCGCGTACGCCGTAGGTCCGTGGCGGACGAATCTGATTGTACAGCGTGCCGCCCTTCACCGGGCTCTGGAACGAGTTGGAGAAGACCAGCTCGTCCTCGATATTGTTGACGAAGCCGGTCAGGCTGAAATTGCCCGACTGGGTTTCCCAGGTCAGCCGCGCGTTCGTCATCATGTAGGCGCCCTGGCGGCCGTTCGGCAGATAATCGATCGACAGATAGCGCGAGGATTCGATCCGCGTGTCGGCGCCGGCGATGATCCGGCCGGCGCCGCCGATCTCGAATGTGTGCTGATAACCGAGGTTCAGCGCGAATCTGGGCGCGTTGACGACAGGACGGCCCGAGCAATCGACATTGTAGATGCGGGCTTGGGGTGCGGCGCCGATCTGGGTGGTCAGCGTCGCCGCGCAGCCGAGCACCGGCGCCGCGCCGCTGGTCGAATAGGATTGATAGTTCAGCGCGTCATATCTGGCGTGCAGATATTGAAGGTTGGCGACGATGACGTCGCTTCGCGTCGGCTGCCACTGAACTTCGAATTCCGCGCCGTAGATCGTCGCCTGGCCGGCATTTTCGGTGGTGAAGACCGGCCCGAAAATCGGCCCGCCCGGGGTGGTCGCGACCTGGACCGGGCCGAGATGCGAAATCTGCTGGTTGCGATAATCCCAGTAGAAGGCCTCGACGTTGAACTGCAGCTGGTTGTCGAAGAATCGGTTCTTGATCCCGACCGTATAGGCGGTCAGCGTTTCGGGCTGGGAGTAATTGAGGCCCTGGGCGGCGAACAGGACGCCCGATTTGAAGCCGGTCGCGACCGTCGCATAGAAGAGCGAACGCGGCGCGATGTCCCATTCGATGCCCGCGCGCCAGGTGATCTTGTTGAAGTTCACATCCGATGTCGCGACGGTCGGAACCGTCAGGATGATCGGCGTGAAATTTGGAAAGGCCGGGGGAACGAAGCCGACGAACGGGCGGGATTCGGCGTAGCTGTCCTGCTGCTTGTTGTCGTGCGTATAGCGAAGGCCGCCGGTGACCCTGAACGTATCGCTGAGCGAGTATGTCGCCTGGCCGAAGATGGCGTAGCTGCGCGTGTCCAGCGCGGACTGGATCAGGGTCGCGTTGCTGGCCTGGTTGAAGAACTGGTCGGCATCGACATGCTCGTCGAAATAATAAGCGCCGAGCACCCACCGCAGCCGGGCCGATTCATGGGCGAGGCGAGTCTCGAGCGAGGCCTGGTGCGAATCCTCGGTGACGTCGATCAGGAAGCTGGACGCATAGCTGACGAAATCCAGATTGGTCTTGCGATAGGCGGGAATGACGGTGAGCGTGGCGAAGCCGAGATCGGCATTGATCGTAGCCGCGGCGCCGAAGAAGCCATTGTCCTGATAGCCGTCGCTGCGGGCGATGAGCTGGGGCACCGGCGCGGTCGGCTGGCGCGCGAGATAGGCGGCGATGACCGCCGGGTCGCTCGGCCCGAGCCGCCGGTCATGCTCGCCGAACAGCAATGGCATGATGGTGCCGCCGGAGCCCTGGCCGCCGACATGGGCGTAATCGATCGAGAAGGTGGCATCGAGGCCGTGCCGATTGTCGAAACGAAACTGGCCGCGAACGGCCCAGGTGTTCTCGTCGTCATAGCCGTCGTTGAAATAGCCCTCATGCTCGGCATGCTGGCCCGAAATGCGAAGGGCGGCATTCTCGCCAATGGCGAGATTGACCGCGCCCGAGGCGCGGACCGTTTCGAAATTGCCATATTCGGCGGTGAGGAAGCCTTCGGTGCGGCCGACCCGCGGGCGCGCCGTAATGACGTTGACTGCACCGCCGGTCGCGTTGCGCCCGTAAAGCGTGCCCTGCGGGCCCTTGAGAACCTCGATCCGGTCCAGATCGTAGAACAGCCCGGCCGGCGCCGCGGGGCGTGAGAGATAGACGCCGTCCAGGTTGAAGGCGACGCCCTGCTCGGCGAAGGCGTTGGCGCCGAAGGTGCCGACGCCGCGCAGATAGATTTGCGTGAAGGAGGCCGCCGGCGCCACCTGGAGCGAAGGGAGCAGGCGGGTGAGCTGGGTGGCCTCGGTCACGCTCGCCTGGGTGAGCGTGTCCCCCGCGACCGCCGAAACCGCGATCGCGGCCCGCTGCAGATTTTCCGACCGCCGCTGCGCGGTGATCACGATGTCGGGCACGCCGCCTTGCGGCGCGGACGAATCGGCGTCCTCGGACTGGGTTGCGGTCGTCGGGGAGGATGCGTCCTGCGCGTGCGCGGCATTCGGCATTACGGTCCAGGCCAGCGCGGAGCCGGCGAGCAGCATGGTCTTCACGTTCATCCCTCCCAAAAGCCGATCGATCTCCGCCGATTTCGCCAAATCTCTAGGAGAGCGATTGCCATTGGGGAAATTTTTTGTTTTTATGTTGTTCCACAAATTTCATGAATGGATGGTCATGCGGTTCAAGGGCCTCGATCTCAACCTTCTCGTTGCGCTCGACACGCTGGTGGAGACGCGGAGCGTTTCGCGCTCGGCGGAGCGGATGAATCTCAGCCAGCCGGCGATGAGCTCGGCCCTTGGCCGGCTTCGCGATTATTTCGGCGACCCCATTCTCGTCGCCCACGGCAAGCGCATGTATCCGACCGCTTATGCCGAAAGCCTGCTGCCGCAGGTTCGCGAAAGCCTGCGCACGATCGAAGCCCTGATCGGCACCTCGACCCAGTTCGATCCGGCGACATCGCAGCGAACGTTCAGGCTGGTCGCCTCGGACTATATCACGGCGGCGGTCGTCGTCCCGCTCGTCGCCCGGCTCAGCGAGATCGCACCCCAGGTCCGCATCGAGATCATCCTTCCGACCGACCAGAGCAAGGACCAGATCGAACAGGGCCTGGTCGACCTGCTGATCACGCCTGAGGACTTCATTTCGCCCGATCTCCCGGCCGACCTGCTCTGCGAGGAGCGCCACGTGGTCGTCGGCTGGAAGGGCAATCCAATGTTCGCCCGCAAGCTGACCGCCGACGACATCTACGCGACCGGCCATGTCAGCGTCGCGATGGGCAATACCCGGACCCCGGCTTATGGCGACCACCATCTGAACCTGATGGGGCGGCATCGGAAGATCGAGGTCACCGCATCCTCGTTCACCATGGTGCCATGGCTCCTGCTCAATACGATGCGGGTGGCGCTGATGCACGAGCGGCTGGCCCGGGCCATGGCGGTGCACTTTCCCATCGCCTTCGCGCCAATGCCGTTTCCATTCCCGATCATGCGCGAAATGGCGCAATATCATCACGCGCGCGCCGCCGACGGAGGGCTCGTCTGGCTTCGCGGGCAGATGCGGGAAATCGCCGACAACTCATAAGATTCATAGATATGTTTGCATAAATACAATCAGATTTACAGATTGAACACATGCGCTAGCTTGGCATCGAAACAAGCGCTCCGGCAGGGAGCCGATTCGGAGAGCCCCATGCCCGTCGGCACATCCAAGATCCTGATCATCGGCGGCGGCATTGGCGGCCTGACCTCGGCAATCGCGCTCGGCCGGCAAGATCACGCGATCGACGTGATCGAGCGCGACCCGGATTGGGCGGTCTACGGCGTCGGCATCATCCAGCAGGGCAATGTCATCCGCGCCATGAAGGAGCTCGGCCTGATCGACGACTATCTCGATGCCGGCTTCCCCTTCGAACAGGTCGATGTCTTCGTCCCGAGCGGCGCGCAAGTCGCCTCGCTGCCCATGCCGAAGCTCGTGCCCGGCTATCCGGCCGGGGTCGGCATCGGCCGACGCGCGCTGCACAAGGTGCTTGGCGACCGGGCGGTCGAGGCCGGCGCCAGGGTCCGGCTCGGCGTGACCGCGACTGCGTTCGACGATGACGGAGACGGCGTGACCGTCGCATTTTCCGACGGAAGCGCGGGCCGCTACGATTTCGTGATTGGCGCCGACGGGGTCTATTCGCAAACCCGCCGGATGATCTTTCCCGACGCGCCCGGTCCGGAATTTACCGGCCAGGCGGTCTGGCGCTACAATCTTGCCCGGCCGGACGACGTCGTGTCGCTGCACGCTTATGAAGGGCCGATCGGCGCGGGGCTGATGCCGCTGTCCAAAGATCTGATGTACATGTTCCTCACCACGCCGGAGCCCGGCAATACGCGCTATCCGCGCGAGCGGCTGGCCGAGGTGATGCGATCGAAGCTGGAAGGCCTGGCGCCGGCGCTCGTCGCGCTCGGCGAGAATATCACCGACAATGACGGGGTGGTCTACAAGCCGCTCGAATGGCTGATGCTGCAGGGCGACTGGCACAAGGGCCGGATCGTGCTGCTCGGCGACGCGGTGCACGCGACCACGCCGCATCTCGGCCAGGGCGCCGGCATGGCGATCGAGGATTCGATCGTTCTTGCCGATGAATTGGCCAAGGCGGACGAGGTCCAGGCGGCATTCAGAGCCTTTCGCGACCGGCGCTTCGCGCGCTGCGACTATATCGTGCGCTCGTCGCTCGCCATCTGCCATGGCCAGCTCGGCAAGGGGCCGCGCGTCGAGCAGGGCGGGGCCTCCCACGCCATGTTCCAGAGGGTGGCGGAGCCGATCTGATGGCCTTGACGCTCGATCAGGCGCTGACGATCGCAACCGCCACGCTCGCCGAGGGCAGGGCGCGCGGTTTCGCGCCGCTCTGCGTCGCGCTGCTCGACACTGGCGGCCATGTGCTGGCTTTGCTGCGCGACGAGAATGCGTCGATCGGCCGCCCCGAAATCGCCACTGCCAAGGCCGCCGGCTGCCTTGCCATGGGCTTTGGCGGACGCGAGCTTGCCAGGCGCGCCTTGGCCGTCCCCCATTTCTTCGCGGCGCTGCCGGCAATCTTCCCCAGGGGGATCGTGCCGGTGGCGGGCGGCGTGCTGATCCGCGACGGCGCCGGAAGCCTGCTCGGCGCCATCGGCGTCAGCGGCGACACCTCCGACAATGACGAGATCTGCGCGCTCGCCGGCATCGCAGCAGCCGGGCTGATTCCGGAAACCGGCGCATGACCGCTCTCGCGCACAAGCCTCGCGATATCGAACCGATCTGGCAGCCGCCGGTGCCGGCGGCAGAGCGCAACTATCCGATGAATTGCTGGTGGGTCGCCGCATTCAGCGACGAGGTCGGCGAAGCACCGGTCGGCCGCTGGCTGCTCGACACGCCCGTCATGCTCTACCGAAAGGCGGACGGCACGGCGGTCGCGCTCGAGGACCGCTGCCCGCATCGATCGGCGCCGCTGTCGCTCGGCTGCCGCCGGGGCGATGCGATCGAATGTGGCTATCACGGCTTCACCTTCGCTTCCGATGGATCCTGCATCCGGGTCCCGTCGATGAAGGTCGTGCCGGCGGCGATCCGTGTCGCTTCATTCCCCGTGATCGAGAGCTTTCCGTTCGTCTGGGTCTATCTCGGCGATCCGGAGCGCCTCGCGGACGTGCCGCCGCCGCCGGTGCTCGACTGGGCAGCGGATGACGCCTTCGCCGTCGTCCATGGCCGCATCGACATTGCCGCCAATTACATGCTGCTCAAGGAGAACGTCCTCGATCTCACCCATTTCGGCTTCGTCCATGCCGCGACCTTCAAGATCACCGACTGGGTCGATCCACCGGCGGTGACCGTGACGGACGAAACCGTCACCTACCGCCAGGCATTCACGGCGAGCCCGCTGCCGCCCCTCTTCGCGGAAGCGCTCGGCCTGCCGCCGGGCACGCCCTTCGATCGCGAAAATTACGGCTCCTTCCTGTCGCCGGCGCTGCAAGTCGCCGCGGTGGACTTCAGCGCACCGGATGCGACGGACGGGGCGCTCGCCGGCCGCTTCCGCATCAGCCACGCGACCACGCCGGTCGACGCGACGCACATGCATTATTTCTGGGTGCTGGGTCGCGATCACGGCCGCGCGCCGGAGCTGATCGAGAAGCTCGAGGCAGTGACCAAAATCGGGTTCGCCGAAGATGAGCGGATCATCGAGGCGGTCCAGCATGTGATGACCCGCGACCGGCGCCCGGGCGCCGGCCGCGAGACCAGCGTCAAGGCGGACAAGGCCGGCATCCAGGCCCGCCGCATCGTCGAGCGCTGGATGGCGCTGGAGCGCGGGCGATGAGCGGCTGGCTCTTCACCGACGTCCGGATATTCGACGGCACCGGCGCCGCTCCATTCCCCGGCGAAGTGCTGGTGCGCGGCGAACGGATCGAGGGGGTGGCGCGCGGCGACGAACGGCTCGACCGCACCGGCGTGACCCTCGTCGAAGGCGACGGCGCCACCTTGATGCCCGGTCTCGTCGAGGCGCACGCCCATCTGACCTGGCCGAGCTCGGTCGAGCGCGTCGTCAATGCGATGAAGCTGCCCGAGGCCGAGCATTTCGAGGTGACGAAGCAGAATGCCCGCATCACGCTCGATCACGGCTTCACCAGCGCTTATTCGGCGGGCTCGCTCGGCGAGCGGTTCGAGCCGGTGCTGCGCGACCTGATCGACGCCGGCGAAGTGCCGGGCCCGCGCCTGCGCGCCTCCGCGCTGGAGAAAGGCGCCGAAGGCGTGATGGGCGTGCCCGAAGGCCACGACCCGACCCACGATCGCAGCATCGACGGGCTGGTCGCCTATGTCCGCTCGATGAAGGCGCTTGGCTGCGACACGATCAAGTTCCTGATGTCGAGCGACGAGGGCTTCGCGCCGGGCGGCGCCCAGGTGCTGATGTATTCCGAGGAGGAAGCGCAGGCGATCGGCCGGGCGGCCGAGGAGGCCGGCATCTGGCTCGCCTGCCACGCCCAGGCGGCCGAGGCGGTGAAGCGCGCGGTCCGCGCCGGCTTCCGCGCCATCTTCCATTGCACCTATGCCGACGAGGAAGCGCTCGACCTGATGGAGGCGCGCAGGGACAGCCTGTTCATGGCCCCCGCGCCGGGCCTTCTCTACGCGCGCTGCCACGAGGCCGAAGCGTTCGGCATCGGCCAGGCGCAGGCCGAAAGGATGGGCGCCGTCTCCGGTCTCGCCTTGATGCAGGAGATCGTGCCGCAAATGCGCAAGCGCGGCATCCGCGTCATGCCGGGCGGCGATTACGGCTTCCCCTACAATCCGATCGGCCGCAACGCGCGCGATCTCGACCTGTTCGTCCGGCTGTTCGGCTTCACCCCGATCGAAGCGCTCGTCGCCGCGACCGGCACCGGCGGCGCCCTGATGGACATGAACGTCGGCACGATCCGCGCCTCCATGCTCGCCGACATATTGCTGGTGAACGGCGATCCGACGGACGACGTGACGATCCTGCAGGACAAGCGCAATCTTCTCGCCATCATGAAAGGCGGCGCCTTCCACAAGGCGCCGACGGTGCATTGATGGCGGGTTACCCGACCGACGCCTGGTACATGGCCGCCTGGAGCGACGAGGTCGGCGAGGCGCTGCTCCGTCGCCGCCTGCTCGGCAAGGCGATCCTGTTCTACCGGCTGACCGACGGATCGGTGACCGCGCTCGACGACCGCTGCCCGCATCGCTTCGCGCCCTTGTCGCTTGGCACCCGCAATGGCGACGAAGTGACCTGCGCCTATCACGGCCTCACCTTCGACGGCGCCGGCGCCTGCGTGCGCAACCCGTTCGGCCCGCCGCCAAGGGGCGCCGCGGTCCGGCGCTGGCCGGTCAGGGAGCAGGACGGGATCATCTGGTTCTGGCCCGGCGACCCTGAATTAGCCGACGACGCGCCATTGCCGGATTTCGCGATCCTCCATCTGGGTCAGCCCGCGCCGCCGATCAGCGGCCTGATGCCGATGGCGGCCGACTATCAATATGGCACCGACAATCTGATGGACCTCAGCCATATCGAGTTCGTCCATCGCGGCAGCTTCGCGGGGCGCGGCGTGATCTTCGCCGGCGAGCACAAGGTTCGGCAGGAGGGCGGCTTCCTTCATTCGGACTGGTGGATGCCCGACGTTCCCGCGCCGGCGCACACTTACGGCATCTACCCGCCGGAGATGCGCACCGACCATTGGCTCGAGATGCGCTGGCAGGCGCCGGCGACGATGCTGCTCGAGATCGGCGCCACGCCGGCCGGCGGCGAGCGCGATGACGGGGTCATCGTCCACCAGGCCCATATCCTGACGCCGGAGACCGCCGATACCTCTCACTATTTCTGGGCGACCACCCGCTCGGGCGGACCGGTCACCGAAGAAGGCGACGCAATGCTGCGCGGCCTGATGAGCCAGGCCTTCGTCGAGGAAGACAAGCCCATCATCGAGGCCGCTTTTGCAAATCTCGACGGCGAGGATTTCTGGGCGGCCCGGCCCGTCTTCCTCGGCGTCGACGCGGGCGGCGCGCGTGCGCGCCGTCTGCTCCAATCCATGATCAGCCGATCCAGTCACGAAGGACCCGAAACATGAGCCCTGTCACCGAAATCCGCTATGTCGGCTATGGCGTGCCCGACCTGGAGGCGGAGCGTGCCTTTTATCGCGACATCTGGGGCCTGAAGGAGGTCGGCGAGAAGGACGGGATGGTTCATTTCGCGGCCGAGGGCGGCGACGAGCTGTACGTCGTCCGCCTGCGCGCTTCGGAGACCAAGCGGATCGACGTGATCGCGCTCGCAACCGCAAGCCGCGCCGATGTCGATGCCCTCCACGACCGGGTCGTTGCGGCCGATTGCCGGATCATCTTCCCGCCGAAGGAGCTCGAGACCCTGGGCGGCGGCTACGGCTTCCGCTTCTTCTCGAAGGACGGCCTGACCTACGAGATCAGCAGCGACGTCGCGCCGGGCATTTCCCGGCCGATGCTTCGCTGGGAGGGCATCCCGCAGAAGATCAGCCACATCGTCCTGCACTCGCCCGATCATCGCGGCATGACCCAGTTCTTCATCGACGTGCTCGGCTTCCGGCTTTCCGACTGGCTCGGCGACTTCATGTCCTTCCTGCGCTGCAACAGCGCGCACCATCGCATCGCCATCCTGCCCGGCCCGCCCTGCCTCAACCATGTCGCCTACGACATGCTCTCGGTCGACGACATGATGCGCGGCATCCACCGGCTGAAGCAGCGGAAGATCGACATCGCCTGGGGCCCGGGCCGCCACACCGCCGGCAACAACACCTTCTCTTATTTCGTCACGCCGAACGGCTTCGCGGTCGAATATACGTCCGAGCTCGAGGAGGTGGACGACGAGACCTGGCAGTCGCAGGTCTACACGCCGGCGCCCCTGGTCATGGACCAGTGGGGGATCGGCGTCGGCGGGCCGCAGACCATGCCGCACCCGGAGCCCGATGCGGGCCTGTTCCAGCCGGCGGGCGCATAACGATGGCGCTGTTCGATTATTTCCCGAACTATGTCTGGAACCTCAGCCTCGCCATCGCCCTCGAGAGCGGCGGCCGGATCGGCGAGATCATGGACATGTGCGCGCCGATCAAGGATGCGGCGAGCCGCGGCGAGGATGCCGGCACCGGCGCCTTCCTTGCCGAGTGGGTGAAGATGGCCGACAAATTGTCGGGCCTCGCCGCCGAGGACGAGGAACGCGGCCGGCTCTTCTCCGCCGGCGAGAAGTTGAAGCGCGCCGCGCTTTATTATCTGACCGCCGAGCGCATGCAGGGCCATGGCCATCCCGGCCGCGGCGAGACCTATGCCAGGGCGCTCGACGCCTTCACCCGCGGCACCGGTTTCGCCGGCGACAATGTCGAGCGGGTCGAGATCGATTATGAGGGCGGGACCAGGCTCGCGGCGCTCTACACCCGCGCGCCCGGCGAGGGTCCGAAACCGTGCGTCGTCTATTGCAACGGGCTCGATAGCAGCAAGGAGCTGCTCTATTTCTCCTGGCTGCCGCAGGCGCTTGCGAAACGCGGCATCTCGACCTTGTGCGTCGACCAACCGGGCACCGGCGAAGCGCTGCGGCTTCACAAGCTCCCCGCCACCCACGAGAGCGAGCGCTGGGCTTCCAGATGGGTCGACTGGCTCGAGACTCGCGACGATGTCGATCCGAAACGGCTCGGCATGACCGGCATCTCGCTCGGCGGCTATTATGCGCCGCGCGCCGTCGCCTTCGAGCCGCGCTTCGCCTCCGGCGCGGTCTGGGGCGCCAACCACAATTGGGCCGAGGTCCAGCAGAAGCGCCTGCGCCGCGAAGGCGAGAATCCGGTCCCGCATTATTGGTCGCACGTCATGTGGGTGTTCGGCGCCACGGACATGGACGATTTCCTCGCCAAGGCGGCGGGCATGACGCTCGACGGTGTGCTCGATCGGATCCGGGTGCCGTTCCTCGTCACCCATGGCGAGAAGGACCGGCAGATCGCGCTCGACTACGCCCACCAGAGCTACGACCAATTGGTCAATTCAACCCGCCGCGAGCTCAAGATCTTCACCCCCCGCGAGGGCGGGGTCGAGCATGTCGGCGCCGACAATATGGCGTTCGGCCGCGACTATATCGCCGACTGGTTCGCCGACACGCTTGGCGGCCATACCGCCTGATGCTTGCGCCGCGCTTCGATCTCGATCCGTTCGACGAGGCGTTCCTGGCCGATCCCTACGCGCATCACGGCGCGCTGCGCGACATCGGGCCCCTGGTCTGGCTGGAGCCGATCCGGGCCTATGGCATGGCCCGCCATGCCGAGGTCCAGGCGGCCTTGCGCGACCACGAGACCTATTGCTCCGGGCGCGGCGTCGGCCTGTCCGATTTCTCGAAGGAGACGCCCTGGCGGCCGCCGTCATTGCTGCTCGAGGCCGACCCGCCGCTGCACGACCGCACCCGCGGCCTGGTGAACCGGATCGTCTCGATCCCGGCGCTCAAGGCGCTGCGCCCCCTCTGGGAAGAACGCGCGGAAGCCTTGGTCGACCGGCTGGTCGGCCGGCGCAGCTTTGATGCCGTCACCGAGCTTGGCGAGGCCTATCCGATGCTGGTCTTCCCCGACACGATCGGCGTGCCGCAGGAAGGGAGGGAGCAATTGCTTCTCTACGCGGCGGCGACCTTCAACGCCTTCGGTCCACGCAATGCCATCTTCGATCGCGGCAACGAAGCGGCGGTGGACGCGATCGCCTGGGTCGCCGCGGCCTGCAAGCGGGAGAATCTCGCGCCCGGCGGCTGGGGCATGGCGCTTTACGAGGCCGCCGACGAGGGCGCCTGCACCGCCGACGAGGCGGAGCGGCTGGTCCGCTCCTTCCTGTCCGCCGGCGTCGACACGACCGTCAACGGCATCGGCCATCTGGTCCTGGCCTTCGCGACCTTTCCCGACGAGTGGGACAAGCTGCGCGCCCGTCCGGAGCTGGTCAGGCGCGCCTTCGACGAGAGCCTGCGCTGGGATTCCACCGTCCAGACCTTCTTCCGCACCACCACGCGCGACGTCGAGGTCGAGGGCGTCACCATTGCCGAGGGCGAGAAGATCCTGCTCTTCCTCGCCGCCGCCAACCGCGATCCGCGCAAATGGGACGATCCCGACGCTTTCCGGGTCGATCGGATCGCGAGCGGCCATGTCGGCTTCGGTTTCGGCATCCACCAATGCCTCGGCCAGATGGTCGCCCGGCTCGAGGGCGAGCTCATCTTGACGGCCCTGATGAAGCGCGTGAAATCGATCCGCCTTGCCGGCCCGCCGGTCCGCCGCCTCAACAACACCCTGCACGCCATCGCATCTTTGCCGGTCGAAATCGTGCCGGCCTGACAGGAGACACAAATGGAAGCCCCTTTCCGCCGCATCGTCACCGGCCACAACGAGGCCGGCCGGGCCATCATCCAGCAGGAAGGGCCGCCGCCGCGCGCCCAGCGGATCGGCGGCGAGCATGGCCCGATCTTCTACGAGGTCTGGAACACCCGCGCCACGCCGGCCCCGATCGATCGCGCCTCGGGCGAGCCGGCCGAGGACGGCATCATCCTTGCCCCGCCGAAGAACGGCACCCGCATCCGCGTCCTCGACATCCCGCCCGAAGCCGACAATTTCAGCGCGATGACCGAGGAGGAAGCGCGCGCCCATTTCGAGGAGGTCGGCGCCGGCGACGCCTCCTCTTTCAAGGCGGGCGGCGAGTCCCGCCACGCCTTCATGCACCGCACCGAGACCGTGGATTACGGCATCGTCCTCCAGGGCGAAATCACCCTGATCATGGACGAAGGCGAAACCCTGTGCCGCACCGGCGACATCATCGTCCAGCGCGGCACCAACCATGGCTGGGCGAACCGCTCGGATGCCAATTGCCGCATCGCCTTCATCCTCATCGACGGCCGGTTCGAGGACGGCCTCTCGTGACCTTCCTGAAATCCTCCCCCAGAAGGGGAAGGATCGAAATGGAATGACCAATAACAGGATCCTCGTCACCGGCGCCGCCGGCTTCGTCGGCCGCGCCGTCGCCCGCGCCCTCCCGCCCGGGCGCCTGCGCCTCGTCGACCGCACTCGCCCCGATTTCCCTGGCGCCGAATGCATCGCCGCCGACCTCACCGACCGGCGCGCACTCCCCGCCTTGCTCGACGGAATCGACGCGATCATCCACCTCGCCGCCATTCCCGGCGGCGCCGCCGAGGCCGACCCCGCCGCCTCGCGGGCGATCAATCTCGATGCGTCGCTGAACCTGATCGAGGCCGCCTCCGGCCGCGCCCGCTTCGTCTACGCCAGCTCGATCGCCGTTTTCGGCGCGCCGCTTCCCGACCGGATCGACGATGCGACGCCGGTCGGCCCGGCGATGACCTACGGCGCCCACAAGGCGATGGTCGAAACGGCGCTTGCCGATGCCGTCCGCCGCGGCGACATCCATGGCATCGCCCTGCGCCTGCCGGGCATCGTCGCCAGGCCCTCGACGTCGAGCGGGCTCAAATCCGCCTTCATGAGCGACCTGATCTGGGCGGCCCGCGACGGCTCGCTTTATGTCGCTCCGGTCGGCCCGGACGCGACGATCTGGCTGATGTCGGTCGATCGCGCCGCGGCCAATCTGGTCCACGCCCTCGATTGTCCGTCGGGCCCCGCGATCAATCTGCCGGCGCTGCGCGCCAGTGTCGCCGATCTCGTCGCGGCGGTCGCCGGTGGCCGGCCGTCCGCGATCACCTACCGGCCCGATCCCGATCTCGAAGCCCAGTTCGGCCGCTACCCGCCGCTGGCGACGCCGCTCGCCGACGGCCTCGGCTTCCGACACGACGGCGATCTCGCCGGCCTCGTTCAATCCATATGGAGCACGACATGAAGCTCGCCACCCAACGCGACGGGACACAAGACGGACGCCTCCTCGTCGTCTCGCCCGACCATCGAACCGCGTCGCCGGTCGACCGCATCTCGACGCTGCAGCAGGCCCTCGACCGATGGCAGGAGGCGGAGCCGGTGCTGCGCGCGCTCGATCGCAAGCTCGCGGCGGGGACGGCGCGCGATGCCATCGCCTTCCGCCCCGAGACGATCATGGCGCCGTTGCCGCGCGCCTGGCAGTGGCTCGACGGCTCCGCTTACGCCTCGCACGGCGAACTGATGCAGACGGCGTTCAATCTCCCGCCGATCGAGAGCGAGGCGCCGCTCATGTACCAGGGCATGTCGCACCGCTTCCTGGCGTGGGACGAGGATGTCGAGCTGCCTTCCGAGGCCGACGGCATCGACTTCGAGGCGGAGTTCGGCATCGTCACCGATGCGGTCTCGATGGGCACGCCCGCGCACCAGGCGCTCGATCGGGTCAAGCTGGTCGTCCAGATCAACGACTGGTCGCTGCGCGCGATCGCGCCCGTCGAGATGAAGACCGGCTTCGGCTGGATCCAGGCCAAGCCGGCCTGCGCGATGGCGCCTTTGGCCGTCACCCCGGACGAGCTCGGCGGCGCCTGGCGCGACGGCCGGATCCACGGCCGAATGCGGGTGTGGCGCGGCGACGCGCCGTTCGGCGATGTGCCGACCGACGAGATGGGCTTCGGCTTTCACGAGCTGATCGCCCACGCCGCTCGAACCCGCGATCTGTGCGCCGGCACCATCATCGGCTCCGGCACCGTCTCGTCGGCCTCCTACGCCGAATCCGGCTCCTGCTGCATCGCCGAGCGGCGCGCGATCGAGATGATCGGGCAGGGCGCGCCGCAGACCCCGTTCCTCGGCTTCGGCGAGCGGGTGCGGATGGAGGCGGTCCCCGATTCCGCCGGCGCCCCGTTCGGCGAAATCAACCAGCGCGTCGCGAATTAGCGGATTGGCATTCCGGGCGCCGCGGCGGAAGGCCATTCACGCGTTTGCCCAGCATCATCCTTCCCGAACGGGGCCGGCGTCCTCGCGGCGGCGGATTCCAGATCGGCCTTTGCGTGCGGTCGGAATATGGCCGATCTGCTTTCGGCGGTTTTTCGACCCCATTGCGGACCTTGGCCGACGCGCCGATACCTGTTGATTGATGCTAACGGAAAGGCATTTGGAGCGTAGATGGATCATTCCGTTGATTATAGCCGGGAGGCGGGCGGTGGAGCGCTCGCGGCGCGTTTGCGGCGTCTGTCCGAGCGCATGGATCGGGACGGAACCCGGATCTACGCTGCGCAGGACGTGCATTTCGAGCAACGCTGGTACGGCCTGCTCAACCAGCTCGTGCTGAATGGCCCGATGTCGATCGGCGAGATCGCGGCCGCGCTTCGGATCACGCACGTCTCGGTCAGCCAGGCGAGCCGCTCGCTGGAAGCCGCCGGCATCGTCACCTCGGCGGCGGCGCCCACCGACGCGCGCCGTCGCGAACTCAGCCTGACGCCCAGGGGAGGCGAGCTCGTCACCCAGCTTTCGCCGATGTGGCGGGCATTCAATGCGGTGGCGGACGAACTGAACGCCGAGGCGGGCGACATCATCCCGCTGCTCGACCGGCTCGACGATGCACTGGCCCGCAAGTCGCTTTTCGACCGCGTCGCCGACAAGCTCGGCATCGCAGGTGGCGAGGATATCTTGACAGAAGCGTAGCTGCCTACATAAATGCATCATGCAACGCCGCGACCTGCTCCGCGCCACCGCTGCGCTTTCCATCCTGGGTCTGGCGCCTGCGCCGGGATCGGCCACCGAGGCGGGGCCGGTCATCGCCGCCCCCGATGCCGGCTTCATCGCATCTGTGCCCGAGCTTCTCGCGATATCGGGCGTGCCGGGGATTGCGATGGGCCTCGTCAGCCACGGCCGGATATCCTGGCAGCATCATGCCGGAATGACCCACCGGGCCGGAGCGCCGGTCGGGCCGACAACGATCTGGAAGGCGGCCTCGCTCAGCAAGCAGGTCAGCGGCTATGCGGCGCTTCGCCTGGCCGGCGCCGGCGCGCTGGACCTCGATCGTCCGCTTGCCTTCTATCTGGGGGATGCGGCGCCATCGGATGCGGCCGCGCGCCGGATCACGGCGCGGCATGTCCTGACCCACGCCAGCGGCTTGCCCAATTGGCGTCGCACGCCCGAGCTCGCCCCCCGATTGGCGCCCGGCAGTGGCTTTCTCTATTCGGGGGAAGGCTATTTCCTGCTCGCGCGCACGATCGAGCGGATCACCGGGACCGGCTTCGAAGCCTATATGCAGCAGGCGGTCTTCGGGCCGCTCGGCATGACATCGTCGACTTATTTCTGGCGGCCGGATCTCACGGAACGGCTGGCGCCGGGCCATCAATGGGAAGGCGCCGTCTGGGACGACATGTCATGGCGTGAAGGCGCGCACCAGGCGATGGTCGCGACGGGCCTTCCCGAAACGCAGTGGACGCTCGATCGCGTGGCGCAGGCCATGGCCCAGGGCTCGGGCGTCACCCGCAATGTCCCGCTCCTCCCCGGCGACATTCATTATCCCAACCCGGCGATGAGCCTGATGACGAGCGTCGCCGATTATCTGGCACTGGTCGCGCGGTTCATGACGCAAGTCGGCGACGGCCTGGACCTGCCGCCCGGGCTACGCGCGCTGGCGGCGCGGCCGCTGATGCGGGTCAACCCGGCCTTGTCCTGGGGACTTGGCTGGGGACTCGAGACGGTGCCCGGGGCGTCCTATCTCTTCCAGCATGGGTCGCTCGCCGGCGCCAACACCTCATTCGTCCTGCTGCATCCGCGATCGCAGACGGGGATCGTCGCGTTCACCAATCATATCAATGGCCAGCGAGTCATCGATCGCGTCTTCCGTGCCGCGACCGGGCGCGAGCATCCGGTGTTCCTGTGGGCCTGAGCCGGCTTCGACTTGCGGTGCGCCCAGCCCTCCTGCCGCTGCTCGCGCTGGCGCTTGGCGCCGCGGCGCCGACGATTCCGCCCTGGGGGTTCGATCTCGCCGGCATGGATCTTTCGGTGCGGCCGGGCGACGATTTCGCCCGCTATGGCGGCGGCGCATGGATGCGAACGACGCCGATCCCGCCCGACCGCACCGCTTGGGGCCCGTTCGCGATGCTCCGCGCCAATGCCGAGGCCGAAATCAGGGCGATCGTCGACGAAATTGCGGGTCGCCCGCAGCGCATCGGTTCGATCGAGCGCAGGATCGCGGACACCTACCATGCCTATCTCGACACCAATGCGATCGAAGCGGCCGGGCTCAGGCCGATCGGTCCAGACCTCGCCGCGATCAGGGCGGCGCGCTCGTACGACGATGTCGCACGGCTGATGGCCCGCCCCGAGCTGGCGGTCGGCGGGCCATTGTCGATCAGCCCGTGGCCGGATGCCGCAGATCCCGATCGCTACGCGCTCAACATCGTCCAGTCCGGCCTCAGCCTTCCCGATCGCGAACATTATCTGGGCGACACGCCGCGCCTCGCCGGGATCCGCGCGCGGTTCCGGGTCCACGTCGCAGCGATGCTGGCGCTGGTCCATTATCCCGAGGCGTCGTCGGCCGCCGATGCCGTGGTCGCGCTGGAGACGGAGATCGCGCGGCTGCACTGGACCAGGGAAAGGCGCGCCGACCGCGACCTCACTTATCATCCCATGTCGCGGGCGCAGCTCCGGGCCTTCGCGCCGGATTATCCGTGGGACATGACCCTCGCCGCCCTGGGCGCGCCGCGGCACGATTTCTTCGTCGTCAAGGAAGACAGCGCGATCCGGGACCTGAGCCGGCTGTTCCGCGCCACGCCGGTCGCCACCTGGCGCGCCTACATGACGTTTCGTTACCTGACCGGGATGGCCGATGTGCTGCCGGCCGCGTTCGACGACCTGTCGTTCGATTTCAACGGGCGGACGCTTTCCGGTCAGCAGCAGCAGCGCGAGCGCTCGAGGCGTGCGATCGGCGCGCTCAACGCAGCGCTCGGCGAGGCGGTCGGCCGGCTCTACGTCCAGCGTCATTTCACGGCCGAGGCCAGAACCCAGGTCGCGGAGATGATCGAAAATCTGCGCGCCGCCTTCCGGGAGCGGATCGAACGGCTCGACTGGATGTCGCCCGCGACAAGGCAGGCCGCCCTCACCAAGCTCGCGGCGATCCGTGTGAAGATCGGCTATCCCGACAATTGGCGGGACTATTCGACGCTCGAGGTCCGCGCCGGCGATCCCGTCGGCAACCGGCGGCGCGCCCGGCTGTGGGACTGGCGCCGGCGCGTCGCCCGGCTCGACAGGCCGACCGATCGCGACGAATGGGGAATGACGCCGCAAACCGTCAACGCTTACTCGAACAGCTTCTTCAACGAGATCGTCTTCCCCGCCGCCATCCTGCAGCCGCCCTATTTCGACCCGCGGGCCGATCCGGCGGTGAATTATGGCGGTATCGGCGGAGTCATCGGCCACGAGATGAGCCATGCCTTCGATGATCAGGGCTCCAAGACGGATGCGCGCGGCGCCCAGCGCCGTTGGTGGGCCGAGGCGGACTACGCCCGGTTCAGCGCGCTGACCGCGCGCCTCGCCGATCAATATTCGCACTATGAGCCGCTGCCCGGAGCGCATGTGAACGGGCAAACGACGCTGAGCGAGAATATCGGCGACCTCGTCGGTCTCAACATCGCGCTGGACGCCTATCGGCTCTCGCTTCACGGGCGGCCCGCGCCTGTCCTGAACGGATATACGGGCGACCAGCGCTTCTTCCTGTCATGGGCCCAGACCTATCGCGAGAACATCCGGGACGAGGCGTTGCGGGCCAATCTGTCGTCCGACCCGCACAGCCCCTCCATATTCAGGATCAACGGCGTCTTCCGCAATGTGGACGCCTGGTACGAGGCTTTCGGGATCGGGCCGGGAGACCGGCTCTATCTCGAACCTGGCCGGCGGGTTCGGATCTGGTGACGGTTAGCGGCGGGTTGGCGCCTCACACTGAAAGCTGCTCGCCGCCTGGGTCGATCCGGTGCCGCGGTAGACCGCACGCCGCGGATGGGGACAGAGTGGTCGCTGCATCTCGATCCTGCCGGTGCTTCCGGGGGAAAATCTGGTCGCGATGATGCGATCGGGCGCCTCGCCCCGCTCCGACCAGGCGATCAAAGCGGAGAACAAATCGTGCCGCGCGTCGTCCGATGGCGGTCGCGGCGGGATGCCCAGGGTGGTGTTAAACGCGTCCGGTCCCGTGCCGCCGCCGCAATGCATCATGCCCGGCGCCATGAACAGGCGCGCGCTGAGCGAAAGCTGGCCGGCGCCGCCCATCCGCGCGGCGTGGCGATCGAAGAAGGCGACCGACTGGCCCGGCGGGACGAGCGTGTCGGCAAGACCGTGGAAGACGATCAGCTTGCCGCCGCGCGCCGCGAACGCGCTCAGGCTGCCGCGTGTCGCGTCGTTCACGATCGCGTCCAGCCGTGCGTCGACGAGCGGCATGTCGCGATCGAAGTCGAAGCCCCTCCAGTCCCAGTCGGCGCCGAACACCCATCTGAACAGCGCGCCGAACGCCGGCTGGCCGTTGATCGGAGCCTGCAGGAAGGACCATCCGAACGTCCCCGGCATCTCGCTGCCAGGAAGCCAGCCGTAAAAAAGCCGCCTGCCTTCGCGGTCGGTCGGCCCGGAATAGAAGGCGCGCGCGGTCGCGACTTCGCCTTCGGTCAGGCAGTCGTCCGAGCCGCCGCCGGTGCACTGCAGGACCCGCGGATCGAAGCTGCAGCGCATCGGGTCCGAGATGAAGCGGTCGCCGGCAAGTCCGTGCCCCTGCCGCGCGCAGCTGGCGATCGCGGCCCGGTTGAGCAGCTCCAGCTTCGCCGCGGACAGGAGCCGGCCGGGGGCGCGGTTCGCGGCCGCAAAGTCCCACAGGACGGCGGCATGGCCCCAGGTCCGGTCGATCACCGGCGCGCCCACCAGGATGCCGTCATAGTCCTGCGGATAATGCAGCGCCTCGATCAGGCCCATCTGCCCGCCGGTCGAACAGCCGGTATAATAGGATCGGCGCGCCTGCCGGCCGTAAAAGGCTCTCGTGATCGCCTTGCCGGTCGTCGTCATCACATGGGTGGAAAGACGGCCCCAGTCGCGCCATTGACGCGGCCGGCCGATCAGTGCGTCGCCCTCCAGCGGCGTGGCGGGCGCGGTTCCCCCATCGGTCGTCGCCGTGGCGAACCCGCGCCGCAGCCCTTCGGCCATTCCGGAATAGCCGAGCGCGAAGGTGCCGGCGAAACCGCCGCTGCCATTGCCGTGGAAAACGCCGGTCCACCCTTCAGCCGGCAGCCAAAGCTCCACGCCGATGTCGGAGCCTGGATCGGAGCGCACGCGGGCGACGACGCGGCAGAAGCTGCGATGGGCGGGCACGTGTCCCGAACTCGTGGATTGGGCGGGCCTTGCCGGCACCAGCGCCGCGCTGGCGATGCTCGTATCCGGGACGGCGAGGTGGGCCAGAGCGGCGCAGCGGGCGGCGGCGTCCGGTGCCGGTGGTGCCGCCTGCGCCGGCGCCACGCCTGGAACCGCCCAGCCGATCGCGCTCGCCGCGAGAATGAAGACGCAATGCCTGCGCGTCATGTCCTTTTCCTCCGTCCAGATTGTCCGCAATCGGCCTCGCTCATCCGAATCGTGGTCCTGGCGCGAGATCGGGGCGACGGGCGCCCGGCGAGCATTCGCCTATTGCGCACATTGCGGTGCCGGCGGCGGCAGCGGGGGTGCGGTGCTCGACGTGCGCCAGTCCCATGATTGGGTGCCGTCCTGCCGGCGGCGGCACATGACCTGCTCGTGCAGTTCGTACATGCCGGGCATGAACCCGCTCGCCACGCGCGGGACATCGCCGAAGGTCATGACATTGCGGCCCGGCATGAATTGCGGCCAGTCGGGGTTCCCGGCGGCGGTCGGCCGCCCGGTCCTGGCGAAGCTCGTCCAATAATCCAGCATCGCATCCGAGATAAGGCGCTCCCGCGGGACATCCTGGATCGCCGGCCAGCCCGGAGGCGTCGCGTCGAAGGTCCCGAACACGAATGGCACCTCGGCCGCGTGGAAGGCGGTGAGATCGGCGGCCGCCGCGGCCGGATAATCATGGTCGAAATAATAGACGTAGGACGGGCGCCCGATGGCGGCCTGCTTGCGGGCCAGCCGCTCCGTCGCCCAGCCGAAGACGACGTCGCGCGTGCTGGCCAGCCGGGTCTGCTCGGGGTCGGTGCCGGGATAGAGCCGGAGATAGGCGTCGGCGAGATCGCGGTAACGCGTCCGGACCTCGCCGGCATAGGCCTCGGCGCTCGCCGGCAAAGGCGGCAGCAGGAAGCGAAGGCCACGTATCTCGCCGCTGTTGAAGCCCGCCATCAGCGGCACCGGCGCCTGCTCGCCGCGATCGAAGATGTCGACCAGCTGGCGCGGCAGGATGCGGCCGTCGACCGTCGGATTGGGCACATATCCCGCCTGGGCCGCTCCATTGACGAGCGCGCCCGGCTCCATCGCCCGCAGGGCGGCGAGGTCGGATGCGCCAAGCCGGGCGGCGAGATCGGCGCCGACCGCCTCGGCGGACGGCACGGCGTGGGCCGCGGTGCGAAGCTCGAACATGGTGAAGGCGTAGGGGCTCTGCGCGATCGCCCGGTCGAACGTGCCGCGCGCGGCGGGGGAGGCGACCAGCAATTCGACGCTCAGCGCGCCGGCGGATTCGCCGAAGATGGTGACGTTGGCCGGGTCGCCGCCGAACGCCGCGATGTTGGCCCGCACCCAGCGCAAGGCGGCGATCTGGTCGAGCAGGCCGTAATTGCCGGAGACTCCGTCCGGCGATTCGCGGCTGAGCTCGGGATGGGCGAGATAGCCGAGCACGCCAAGCCGGTAGTTGATCGAAACCAGGACGATGCCGCGCCGCGCGAAGGCCCGCCCGTCATAGGAGCGGGAATGGCCGGTCCCCCAGATCAGGGTGCCGCCGTGAACCCATACCATCACAGGAGCGCCGCGCGCATCCACGGGCGCGGTGATGTCGAGCGTCAGGCAATCCTCGCTCATCCGCACCGGGCCGCGATTATAGGGGCCGGCGGCCATGGCCGGCTGCATGCAGGCGACGCCTTCCTCGCGGGCCGGCCGCACGCCGTTCCAGCGCGGCATCGGCTCCGGCGGCCGCCAGCGGCGGGCCCCGACCGGCGGCAGCGCGTAGGGGATGGCCCGGAAGCGATCCACATCGCCCTCGCGGACGCCGCCGACCGTGCCGGCCGGCGCGGCAACCACCGGGTCCTGCGCGGCGGCGGCATCGGCGCCGCCGGGGGCGGACAAGGACAGAGCGGCGCCGATCAGGGCGGCCATGAAGCGGAAGGAATGTTTCATCCTGCGGGTCCTTCGGTGGGCCGGTGGGATCGATGGATCAGCCGGGCGAGCGCCAGGAACAGCGAAGCCGCGATCAGGTACATCGGCGACAGCGCGTAGAGGGCGGCCTGCAAGGCGTGCTCGCCATAAGTGGGACGAAGCCATTCGCTGACCATGCCGACATAGGTCGGGCCGAGGCCGAGGCCGATGAAGTTCATCACCAGCAGCAGCAGGGCGCCGGCGACGACCCGCTCGTTGGGATTCACCTCGCCCTGCACGAAGGTGACGGTCGCGGTCAGGAAGAACGAGTTCAGGAAGGTCGGGACGGCGAGGAAGAGCAGGGCGAGCGGCCAGTGCGGCGCCCAGACGAAGCCGAGGAAGAAGGGCAGGGCGATCAGCAGCGAGGCGGCGGGGATGATGCCATAGGCCGCCTTCGACCGGCCGACGAAGCGGTCGAGCAGACGGCCGGAGCAGAAGATGCCGCCGCCCATGCCGAATCCGACGACCAGGGCGTAATAGATTGCGACGTCGCCGAGCCCCATGCCCTTCTCGCGCATCAGCAGCAGGGTCGCGAAATTGAGCAGGCCGTAGGTGATGAAGTTCGCCGCGCCGCTCGCCAGCGATGCGGTCAGCAGCAGCCTGTTGCTGAAATAGCGGCCGATGGTCGCGAAGAACCCCGCCATGGCGTCCGCGCCGGGCAGGGGTGCGATCTCCGGATCATAGGTTCCACGCACGGGCTCCTTCACCACAAGATAGACCACGACCGCGGCGAGAATGCCGACGATGCCGATGACGTAGAAGGGAATGCGCCAGTCGAAGGCGGCGGCGAGCGACGCCCCCAGCGCGACCCCGAGCGCCGATCCGAGCGGCGGGCCGAGATTGAAGATCGCCAGCGCGGTGCCGCGCCGGTCCCGCGGGAAATAATCGGAGATGATGGCGTAGGACGGCGGCACGCCGCCGGCCTCGCCGACGCCGACCGCCATGCGCGCGGCGACGAGCTGGGGATAGTTGGCGGCCAGGCCGCACGCCGCCGTCGCCGCGCTCCACAGCGCACAGGCGACCGACAGGACCTTCACGCGATTGGTGCGATCGGCCAGCCAGCCGACCGGAATGGCGATGGAGCAATAGAAGAGGGCGAAATAGAGACCGGTGATCCGGCCCAATTGCCCGTCGGTCAGCCCCAGCCCGTCCTGGATCGGCTTTGCCAGGATCGACACCAGCTGCCGGTCGAGGAAGTTGAGCACATAGACGAAGCACAGGATGGCCAGGACCAGGCCGGGACGATCCGGCCGTGCGCCCGGCAGGCTGCGGTTGGTCCCGTTCGTCCCGATCATGAACCTGTCCCTTTTTCGGCCGCTTCGGCCGGCATCATCCAGCCCGGCCGGCCGCGGCCGCCGCCATATCCGGCGGCGACGCGCTGCTTGAGCAACGCAGGTGGTCGGAAGCGCTCGCCATGGCAATCGTGAAGGATGTTCTGGACCTGGAGGCACAGGCTGGAGCTGACATTGTCCATCAGCGCGAACGGACCGATCGGATGGCCGAGGCCAAGCCGGCATGCGGTGTCGAGATCCTCCGGCGTCGCGACTCCCTCCTCGACCAGTCTCACCGCCTCGATCAGCAAGGCGTGGAGCATCCGGTTGACCGCGAAGCCCGCCACGTCCTTGGTCCTGATCGGCTGCTTGCCGATGCCCGCGAGCGTGTCGGTCACCTCGTCCACGATCGCGGCGTCGATCTCAAATCCGGGGATGATTTCGACCAGCTTCATCCGCGAGACTGGTGAGAAATAGTGGGTGCCAAGGAAGTTCGTGCGCCGGTCGGGCGTCAGGAAGGACGCGAGCGTCGAGATGTTTATGGTCGATGTGTTCGACGCGAGGATGCAATCGGGCCGGCACGCCGCATCGAGCGCGCGCAGCACTTCAGCCTTCGCGTCGATCGATTCGAAGACGGCCTCGGTCACCATCGCGCAATCGTCGAGCGCGTCGATGGCGGCGACCGGCGCGATCCGCGCCTGCGCGGCCCTTGCCGCTTCCGGTTCGCAGGCTTGCCGCGCCACTTTCTTGTCCAGGATGAAGCGGATGCGGTCGAGCGCGGCGGCCAGCGCTTCTTCGCTGCGGTCGTGCAACAGGACGTCGTGCCCGCCCAGCGCGAAGACCAAAGCGATCTCCGCGCCCATCAGTCCGGCGCCGACGACGCCCGCCTTCACGATGCCCCTCCCGCGCGCGGCTGCGCCGTACGCGCCGCCTCTTCCTGCCAGCGCCGTGCCTGTTCGATGTACCAGGGCAGGAGCTCGGGCGTCGCGGTCGCCTCCGCGCTGACGACCTTGGCGACGGGCCAGCCGGCGAACAGCCGCTTGATCGGCAGCTCCTGCTTCTTTCCCGACAACGTATGCGGAATGCCCGGCGCGGCGATCAGCCGGTCGGGCACGAAGCGCGGCGACAGGCCGGTGCGGATGGCCGCCGCGATGGCCGCTTCCAGGCCCGCATCGACGCGCTGCCCCTCGGCGGGGACGACGAACAGGATGAGCCGGCTGTCCCCCTCCTCGCCCTCGACATCGATGATCATCGAATCGGCGATCTGAGCCAGCGTCTCGATGGCGGCGTAGATCTCGGCCGTGCCCATCCGCACCCCGTGCCGATTGATCGTGGCGTCGCTGCGGCCCGAGATCGTGCAGCTGCCGTCGCTGCCGATGGTCACCCAGTCGCCATGCCGCCAGACACCGGGCCATTCGCCGAAATAGGAATCCCGGTACAGGCTGCCGTCCGCATCGCCCCAGAAATGGAGCGGCATGCTGGGGAAGGGCCGCGTGCAGACCAGCTCGCCCACTTCGCCGATGACCGGCCTGCCTTGTTCGTCCCACGCCTCGATCGCGGCGCCCAGATGCCGGCATTGCAGCCTTCCCGGGGTCTCGGGCAGCTCGGGATTGCCGGCCATGAAGGCGGCTGCGATCTCGGTCCCGCCGCTGACATTGCACCACCAGATATCGCCGCGGCCGAGCGCGGCGAATTGCGCGCTGCCCCAAAGCTGCACGTCCGGCGACAGCGGTGAACCGGTGCTGCCGAGCGCGCGGATGCGATCCATGCCCTCTATCTGGCGGAGCTCGGTGCCTGCCTTGCGGCAGCTGGCGAAGAAGGCCGCGCCCGCGCCGAACCAGGTGACGCCGCTGCGTGCCGCGAAATCCCACAGCCGGGTCCAGTCCGGATCGGCCCTGGTGCCGCTTGGCGAGCCGTCGAACAGGCAGATGGTCGTGCCGCTGAGCAGGCCGCCCACCTGGATGTTCCACATCACCCAGCCGCTGGCGCTGTACCAATGGAAACGGTCGCCCAGGTTGTTCGGCGAATAGCTGGGTCCCAGGTCGAAATGGAGCCGTCCGGCGGCGGTCGCCAGGATGATTCCGCCATGGCCGTGCACGATCGCCTTGGGCAGGCCGGTGGTCCCGCTGGAATAGAGGATCCATAAAGGGTGATCGAAGCTCAGCCATTCGGGCTCGAACGCCGCAACCGCGGCGTCATTGCGCGACACGGCCATGCCGAAGTCGATAGCGCCGGTTACTCCTTCGCCGCAGCCGCTGGCGACGAGGAACAACGACTCGATGCAGGGCAGTTGCCGGCGGATTTCAGCGACCGCTTTGCTCCGGTCCATCGCCTTGCCGCCATAATAGAGGCCGTCGACGGCGATCAGCGCCTTGGGCGTGGTCTGGCGCCAGCGGTCCACGACCGCGTTGATCCCCATGTCGGGCGAGCAGAGCGTCCAGATCGCGCCGAGGCTGGCGCAGGCGAGCAGCCCGACGACCGCCGCGGGGATATTGGGCAGATAGCCGGCGACGCGATCCCCCGGACCTATCCCGCGCGCGCGAAGCTCGAGGGCGAGCGAGGCCGCCTGGCGCCGCAATTCCGCCCAGCCGAGCGTGGTCGTGCCGCCGCGTTCGTCCATCGCGATGATCGCGGGCTGGCCCGCCGCCTCCGCCGCCGCGACATGCCGGAAGACGTGCCGCGCATAATTGACGTGCGCGCCGCCGAACCAGCGGGCGCCCGGCATTGCGTCCCGATCGAGCGCGGCGGTGAACGGCGTCGGGGATTCGATGCCGTCGAAATCCCGGATGCTGCGCCAGAAGCCCTCCAGATCCTCCACCGACCAGAGGTGCAAATCCTCATAGGTCGCGAAATCGCGACCGAGCCGGTCTTCGAGCCAGTTCGAATAGAGCCGGATCTGTGGGACAGGGGCCGGAAGATCTTCACGGCGGTTGGCGGGGCTCATCGAATGGCAAACCTCGGTCGTGGTCGGTGCGCTGCAAGATGCGGGCGGCGATCCCCGCGAATGGATCGCCGCCGGCGCAGGCTCAGAAGGCGGTCCGCAGGCTCATTGCCGCGTAGCGCCCGATCGGATTGTAGGCGCCGCCGATGCCGTCGGTGCCGGGGAAGAATGGCGGCGTCGCGTCGAACAGGTCGTTGATCTGCAGCCCGAGCTCGGTGCCCCTGGCGAAGGCGACATCCGGCAGGCGCACCGAGAGGCGCAGGTCGACTGTGGTATAGCCGTTGGCCCGGTAGAGGCTGGAGCCGGTCGGGGTCGCATAGGATGCCGTGACGCCGGAGCGGTGGTTGACGAAGTTGACGAAGGTCACCGGCCCCGCCGTGAACCCCAGGGTCGTGCGCAAGGTGGTGCGCGGGATTCCGGCCTCGAGCGAATTGCTCTCCGCCGAGGTCGGCGAGAGCCGGTTGCGGTAATGCAGGATATAATTGCCCGCGATCCCGGCGAAGATGGTCCCGAAGCCGACGGTCCGCCGGTAGCGGACGTCGAAGTCGATGCCATTGGTCTCGCGAACGCCGAAATTGCCCTGCCGCAGGTCGAGGATGTTGCCGATCGCCGGCACCGCGGCGAAGGTGTAGAAAAACGGCACCGTGCCCGCGATCGCCGCGTTCAGCTGTGCCGCCGTCGGATTGCGGACAACCCGCGAAGCGAAGGTCGGGTCGCTGAACAGCAACGCCCCGAGCCCCGAGGGCGTGCCGATCACGTCGTCATATTTGATGTCGTAATAGGTGACGCTCGCGGTCAAATTCGGTGCGAATCGCGGCCGCAGGTCGACGCCGAACGACCAGGTGCGCGCCGTTTCGGGCGTGAGGTCCTGGTTGCCGCCGAAGAGCAGGATGGTGTTGACCTGGTTCGCGCCCCGCGACGGATCGCGCGCGCCGAACGCGTCGACCAGCGCCGCGGCCGAATAATAGGAGCCGACCGTCGAGCCCAGGTCGCGAAGCCCCGGCGCGCGGAACGAGCGCCCGTAGCTGCCGCGGAGATTGATCCCGTCCACGGGCTCCCAGGTGAGGCCGACCTTGGGATTGGTGGTCGAGCCGAAATCGCTGTAATGATCGTAGCGGCCGGAGAGCGACAAGGTGAGGCTGCGCGCCCCTGGACTGGCATTGCCGTCGCCGAAGATCGGCAGGAACAGCTCGCCATAGAGTGACTGGACGTTGCGATCGAGGTCTTCCGGAAAGCCGACTCCGCCGCTCTGGCCGCGCTGCATGTAGGTTTCGCGGCGATATTCCGCGCCCAGCGCGATCTTCAGCTCGCCGCCCGGCAGCGTGGCCAGCGGCCCGTCGATCTTGAACGCGCCGATGCGCAGGCGTTGCCGATTGGTGAAGTCCGTCGGGTTGTCGAGGATCGCGGCGACGACGGCCGGGCTGGTCCCGGTGCCGAACGGATCGAGCGCGGTCGCCGCCGTCGTGCCGGCGGCCGCCGCGGTCAGCGCCGTCGTGTTTATTCCCGGCTGGAAGGTGTCGTTGCGCGACCAGTTGAAGGTGCCGTAGACGCTCGCCCTGAATTCGCGGGGCAGGTCGATATCGACACCGGCGGTGGCGTTGCCGGTGCGCACCCTGAAAGTCTGGTCGAAATGGTCGTCGCCCACCAGACGGTCGGGGCGGAAATCGAAAAAGCCGAACAGCGATCCCGTGCCCGGCGGCGCGCGGAAGAAGGGGTTCGCTGCGGTGATCAGCACGAAGGTCTGGCCGGGCAGCGCCGCCTGCACGACGTCGCGGCGATCCGAATAGAGCATATCGGCCCACAAGGTGACCCGGCTCGACAGCGCCTGCCGCCCGGAGACGAGCACGCTGTGCGTTCGATCCCGCGGCAGGAGGTCGACGGGCCCGCGCGGATCGCAGGTGTTCACCCCCGGCGCCAGGCTCGGAGCGGCGTAGATCGTTCCGGCAAACAGGTTCACGTTCGCGTCCGGGCACACGGTCGAGCGCGTGTCGATGCCTCCGACCGCCCGGAAGTCGAGCGAGCGGTAGCGGCGGTCGGCCCCGGTGATGTTGCTGTTCTCCTGATATTGATAGGCGACCACGAACGAGCCGCTGTCCCAGTGATGACCGAAGATCGCGCCCGCGCTGAAGGCGTGATAATCGTCCGCCGTGCCGTAGCGGACGATCGCCTCCAGTCCCGACACGCGCCGGCGCGTGATGAAGTTGACCACGCCGGCGACCGCGTCCGACCCGTAGATCGCCGAGGCGCCGTCTGCGACGATCTCGACGCGCTCGATCGCGACCTCGGGGATGAACGGAAAGTCGGGATTGGTCTGCTGCACGCTGCCGGAGATCAGGCGATGCCCGTTCATCAGCGGCAGCGTGGCCGCCGAGGGCAGGCCGCGCAGGCCGGGGGCGAAGGAGCCCAGGCCGCCATTGCTGACCCGCGGCGCGGTGTTGAAGCTGTTGAGCTGCGGCACCGTGGCGAGAAGCTCGGGCGTGCTCGCGGCGCCGATCAGCCTGGCATCCTCGCGAGTCACGCTGATCATGCCCGATCCCGTCGGCGGGATGCCGCGGATGCTGGTGCCGGTGACGACGATTTCGGCTTCGACCTGGCCGTCGCCGTCCTCGCTTTGCGTGGGCGCGGGCGCGGGCGTGCTCTGGGCATGAGCGGCGGCCGGCAGGCCCAGGATCGCCACTGCGAGCGCGGAACGGCAGAGGGCCGCGCGATGTCCCGGGCTTATGGTTCGAATCGACATGAACTTGTCTCCCCTCCTGAATTGTCTCGGGTGCGGACGTTGCCGCTGCCGGTCTGGGCCGGCTTGATGCATTGCTTATGGTCTGCCACACAGCGATGTAAGTGCATTGGCGGACAGCGCTGTGTCTTTAGCGGACATGCATGGTGGGAAGTGTGGCGATGGGCATGGACGAGGAAAGCGGGCCGGCGAGAAGCAGCGCCCGCGCCGGCTTTCCGTCGCTGAACCAGCGGATCTTCGCGCCGTTCAAGATCGCGACGGTCATCGACACGGTTGCCGCCCGGGGCATCGCTGCCGATACGGTGCTGGAGCGGACGGGGCTGACCCTGGCGGAGGTGCGCGATCCGCACACGTTGACCTCGATCGGCCAATATCTGATCGCCTGCGAGAATATCGTCGCGGCCGGCGCCGGGTTCGCCGACGCCTTCGCGATCGGCTCGCGCCTGCACCTTTCGGCTTACGGCATGTACGGCTACGCCCTGATGTGCTCGCCGACGATGCGCGACTTCTTCGATTTCGCGGTGCGCTATCAGCCGCTCGCCACCCCCACCGTGCGGCTGCAATGGCGTCCCGGGGGCGACGTCGCGATCTGGCAGTTCAGCGAGATCTACCGCGACATGATGAGCAGCGAGGTCCGCACCTTCCTCGTGCGGCAGCAGATGAAGATGACGTTCACCCACATCCGCGACACCGCCGGGACCGACAATCTGCCGGTCCGGGCGCTTTTCGCGCTACCGGAAGATGCGCACGCGGCAAGCGACGAGCGGGCGCTCTCCTGTCTTTGCCTTTATGGCCAGGAGGCCAACGAGCTCCATTATCCGATCGGCATCCTCGAGCAGACGCCGGAGCTGGGCAACCGGCTGACCAGGATGATGATGGAGGAGACATGCGAGCGGCTGATCGGCCAGTCCCGCATCTCGTCGGGCTGGTCGGGCGAGGTCTACCAATTGCTGTTGAACGCGCCCAGCCAGTTCCCGTCGATGACGGCCGTCGCGGCACAGCTCGGCCTGCAGGAGCGCACGCTCCGGCGCCGCCTCGCCGCCGAGCGCACGAGCTATGACGCGATCGTCGACGATGTCCGCCGCAAGCTGGCGATCGAGTATCTTCAGATGACGCGCATGAGCGTCGACGACGTCGCGTGGAAAGTGGGGTTCAGCGACGCCGCGAACCTGCGCCGGGCGATCCGGCGGTGGACCGGGATGACGATTGGTGAACTTCGCGCGAGCAAATAGTGACTGCGCATTCTGGGGTGCGGTCCGGCCCGCTTCCCCACGCCGTCGCACCTTGCAAGAAGGAAAATGGTTTGAGCGCGTTCTCGGATGATGCGGTCCACCCTGGTGTCCGCTCGTGGCGGCGATCCCCCGCTGGGCGCGCGGGCGCGATCCTGGCGACGCTAGTCATCGGCGCGATTGCGCTTGGCTTTGTCGGTGTCGGCTTGTGGATCGTGGTCGCCGGCATTGGCGATGGGCCCGCGCCGGGCCTCGGCATCTTCTTGAGCTTGGCGGGCGCCTTCATGGGGATGTTGGCCTGGTATGTCGGGCGTGCCGCCATCGGTTCAGGCACGTTCACCATCGCGATTTCGGATACGGGCATCGATCTTCGGCTGCCACGCATGCGCTCGCTGATGCATCGGCCGCCGCGCTTCGAAGGACACATCGCCTGGAGCGCCCTGGCCGGCATGACGACCCGCCTCGAAGCTTATCGTTCGCAAGGTCTGGGCGTGGTACAAAGGACATGGTGGCTGCGGAAGCACGACGGGTCCACCATCCTTCTATTCAGTGAGCTGGCGTCCGGTGCCGAACAGGGGCTTGCCGAACTTGCGATGACCCCTCTGGCACAGGAAATCTCCACCCGCGGCCGCCTTGCGATCGCTGAGCTGCCGATGGCGGAGGGGAAAGGCGGTCTTCTGGGCGCCTGGTTCGCCCGGCCCCCGGCCATGGATGCCGCGCCGATCGGCGCGGCTGGGCAGCAGCGCGTCGCGCGCGCCATTGGTCGCATGGGGTGGATCACGCGTGCGCTCATCCTGATCATTGCGTTCGTGGCCCTCGTCCGTTTCGCCGCGACTTTTTTCGGATGACCCCTGAATTCGGCGACGGTGCATTTTTTGCGGGGTTCGGGTGTGCCGGGAATCGGGGGACACTGACCCTGACTCCTCGACACGAGCAAATCTCGGCGCTCACGTGTGACCAGGGGGAACCTTCCTGCCCCAGCAAATCAGCTATTGTGTCCCTGCGACTCCCTATGCGCGGTGCCGAATGACCGCTTCAGACGACCGTGCAATCAGCTTGGCATGACTGGTTTGGGCGCAAAGCCGACTGGCCGAATTTGGCCGGAAACGGCCCGGCCGCTAACGACCCACTGCGGACATCAGCCCGTCAGCTCCTGGTCGGTCATGACTTCGCTGGTGGCGCAGGCGCTCACCGCTTGGGTCAACATGCCGGGAAACTCCTGGGGAAGACGCTCGGCGAGTTGGCGGTTCGATGCGACGGCTTCGTCGCGAACCCGGGTGATATTGGCGCCCGTCTGGCCGTTTCGTTCGCCCAGCTGAACCGCGAGCCGCAGGAGTCTTTCAGCTTCCGTGCGCATGCGATCCGCCCGGGGCGGCGGCGGCACCTGCGCCACGGCGGTCAGCAATGTGCTGGAGCAGTCCGTCAGCGCCGTCACCCGTTCGACCGGAGTTCCTCTGCCGATGGGCGTCTGCCGCATCAACCTCGCGCCTGAAGCCACGGTTTCATTTTGTTCATTGGCCTGCTGGGCTCCGGAGCAACCAGCAAGGACCAAAGTGACGGCGGCGGCGCCGAGGAGTCGCTTCATGCTCTGGCCTTTCCTGATACTGGTTGCCTGAATATTCTGTCATCGAAGAGCATCTGACGCCGAACCTCGCCTTCGTCCGAGGTCCAGTCCGGCCGCTATCGCCTCTCCGCGAAGATGCTCCAGGGCGAAAGGACGCCGGCAGGACCGAACGCCGACCTTTTGCCGACCATGGCTCGAAATTGCAGCTTTTCGCCCATCTCGCTCCAAAGCCTCCAGACGGGGCGCTTCCGCCGCCGGCAAGATAGGGAATTAGGGGGGACACTAACCTTAACTCCTCGACACGAGGAAATCTTGACGCTCGCGTGCAATCAGGGGGAACCTTCTTGCCCCAGAAATTTGGTCTACAGACTTACGCGAAATCCCAATCCACCGTGCGCGCTGCTTCCGATTGCGGCGGGACCAAGCACCGCGTTGATGAAAGCGTCGATCGTGATTCGAGGATTGAGGCGGTAGCCGAGACGCCCCCCAGTCTCGAACCAGGCCAGGCCCGGCGGCGGTGCCGCGCCGACGCCGCCAACCCCGGCGACCACCGCAGCGATCCCGCTACTCGATTGGATCGAGCGCGAGACACCTCCATTAAGATTGAATTCCAGACGCCGTCCGAACAAGTGCGTGAATTGGGCATTGGCGCTCAGGATCGTCATCTTGTCGGTCCCGTCCGCAAAGGCGGCCTCGAACGGGTTTGCAGCGCCCGTTGCCTCGGCATAGCCATCCACCCTTTGCCAGGACTGTGTCGCCTGCAGGGTCGCTGCGATCTCGTCGATCGGCGAGAGGCGCGTTACCCATCCCAGAGTCGCGTGCACGGAATAGTTTGTCGAACGGGTCGAACCGCGACCAGTCGTGGTGCCGGCGCCGTTGACATAGGTGCGCGCGTAATCCGAGGCCTGGTTGGGAGAGACGACGCCGCCGATCTCCGCAAAGGGACGCGACGATCCCATGTGCGCGGGATCGATGCGCAGCGCGGCCGCCAGCGTGAAGGACGAACTGATGCTCGCGCCTCTCTCGCTATATTCGCCATAGGACACGCCGCCGATCAGCGTGACCGCATCGGTCAGGCTGTGGCGCCCGTGTGCGCCCCCGGTGACGCTGCCAAACGAGATGTAACCACCGATGCATCCGCCGCAATTGACCTGCTCGTTGCGTCCGGTCAGCACGCTCGCCAGCACCCCTTGCGTGATCATCTGGGTGCGGCGGCTCTCCGCCAGAAGGGCGATCGACGCGCGTACCGACGCCGACGTCGTGACGCCGGCCGAGCTCCCGCCGATCCGCGCAAGATAGGCATGCTCGTCGGTCGGTGCGCCGGGGAAAAAGCCGCTGCCGGCAAAGAACTGGCCGTTGCTAGAAACGCCGCGCGCCACGATCAGGTTGACGCCGGTCATGTTGACGCCGGCATTGCTGAGCAGGACATTCAAATCCTGGGCGCCGTTGGCCGCCGTCCAGACCATGGCATGCGTCGCTGCATTGCCGTTGGCAAAAACGCTTGAGCCGACGACCACGCTGCCGTCGCCGTTGACGCCGAACGCGGTCGAATTGCCGGCGACCCCACCGATGGTCCCGAGGTCTGCCATCCCGCCGCTCGCCGTCCAACGGAAGGCATGGCTGTCGGGACCGGTGCCGATGATGCTCTTGCCGACGACCACCGCTCCATCGGCATTGGCGGCCGTCGCCACGGCGTCGCCGCGGGTCGAGCCGATATTGCCGAGATCGACCATGCCGGTCGCCGCAGTCCAGCGAAACGCGCGGCGGGTCGTGTTGAAGCTTAAGCCCACAACGACATTGCCGTCGGCGGAAACACCAAGCGCGTCGGAATAGTCGCCCGCATTGCCGATGGTCCCAAGATTGACCATGCCGGTCGCCGCCGTCCACCGGAATGCCCGGTCGATCGTGGTGTCGGTCCACGACCCACCCACGATCACCGACCCATCGGCGCTGGCGCCGGTTCCGACCGAATAATTGCGGGCCTGGTTGGTGCCGAGCGATCCCAGATCGACCATCCCGCCACTGGCCGTCCAACGGAAGGCGTGCCAGATGCCGGTGGGCGACAATCGACTGGTGCCGGCCACGACGGCGCCGTCGGCACTCGATCCCATCGCGACGGACGCGCCGCCCAGGGTGCCAAGATCGACGAAGCCGCGCGCCGCCGTCCATGTGAAAGCGTGCGCGGTGCCGCTGCTTTGCACGCTGGTGCCGAACAGGGTGATGCCGTCGCCGCTGACGCCATACGCCTTCGAATAATTCGTTCTGGTCCCCGATGCCGACGAGAAGTCATCGCTGATGTCGAAGGTTGCGGCAGGGCCGGTAAAACCTCCCAGCGTGCCGGGATCGACCACCGTCGCCGTCGTGGACGTACTTTGTGCAAAGGCCGCAACCGGCGCGAGCGCATAAAGAGAGGCGCAAGCCGCCAACAGGCGATATGTGCGCCTCATCGTCCGCACAGCGTCGGATAGAGGTCGAGGCTTTGTCCCACGGATGAAGGCCCTTCAGGATAGAGGTTCAGGCTCACTCCGACCGACGACGGCCCGGCGGGATGGAGATCGAGGCTATGACCGACCGCGCTTGGCATCCCGAATATGGTGGTGTTCAGGCTGCTGCCGACCGAAGAAGGACCGTTCGCGAACAGGTTCAGCGAGCGCCAGGTGATGCCATATTGATCGAGCCGGTAGCCTGCGTAGATCGGCACGATCTGCGCGGAGCGGAAGCCGTTCGAACTGATCACGCTGTCGGCTGGCGGCGCCGCCATCGACAGTTCCATTTGCGATACCAGGAGACGAAGGTCATCCAGCGTCAGCCGACTGTCCCCGACAGTCAAACTGGCGTCGGAGTCGGGTGTCGCGACGAAACGGGAGCTGGGAACATCGGGCACCCCATTCTCCTTGCGCTCCAGCTCACTTCTTAAGCGGTCCAACTGCTCTTGCGTGAAATGGGGGTCTGGATTCCGAGAATTGCCGACGCCTCCATTGCGCTGCTCGCGGTCGATCATTTCTTGAATGGCGAGAATCAAGCCAGCCGGCAGCGTGCCTCCCCTATTGATCATTCCTCCAGTGACGGCGCCAAAGGCGACTGTCCGACCATCGGTTCCCGGAGCCGTGCTTCCCGACCCCCTCCCCGATGCGCCTGTGTCTCCATCACCGGCCGACGGCTCGCTGACCAACGAAAACAGTCCCTCATTCTGGGCGTTGACGTTGCGGAAATCGGTGTGTTGTCTGATGCGGTCCTGCTCTGCCTGCCACCTGGCGCTGCCGGCGGCGGCTGCATCGGTTTTCGACTGCATATATGCGTCAAATTCGGACTGGCTCATGCGAACGGCAGGGTCGAGCGAGTACATCGGCCCACCGGATCTTTGGCCCTCGGCGCCGTCCTCCCAGATCACGATCCCGCCCCAGGTCAGCGGCGTCTCGCCAGCCGGCGAGGTGATGATCTGGGCGCGCGCGGGCGCCGCGACCGCCATGGCGGCGAGCGCGACGGCAAGCCGTAGCCCGGATGAAGTCGATGACTGCCTCATCACGATGCCTCCCATGCGAAGAGGGGCAGGATTTCGATCCGCCCCGGTCGCGCCGATCGATCGGCCGCGCCGCGCTCGAAATGAACGATGACGATCAGGCCGGGTGCGAATGGGCTTTGCGCGGCGAAGCTGAATCCGCTCGGGCGTCGAAATGCCATGACCGGTTCCAGCGTGGCGCGGACCTGCGAGGACAAGCTGGCGAGCACGTGGCGCTGAACCGCCGGTGACGGGCCCTCGGCCGGATCGATCCGGAGCGCATCTGCGAGGCGCGATTCATAATTCTCATAGCCCGGCTCCGACGCGACCTGCGTCAATGCCAGCCGCAGACGTGCCTCGCGCGCCAGCAATATGATCTGCGCGCGCTCCGTTCGCGCGCGGTTGGCCGTAAGGACCGCAATGCGCCGCGCCGCGACCACATGCTTGAAACCGTTGACGTTGATCCGGTCACTGGCGAGCAAAGCGGCGGCGGCATTCAGGCGACCGTTCGGCCAGTCGCCGGCGAAGCTCAGGTCGATTGGAGGCCCCTCCGTTTCCGGCTGAAAGTCCTCCGCGAGGAGCGGCACGAGGCGTTCCAGCTGCCAGCCCGACCGCGACAGACGCCATTCGCCGACGATCCAGGCGCCGACCAGAGGGCTCCACCACCCCGTCACGCCGCGGTTGCCACGCACATCGACATATTGCCGGCTCTGCCTCAGGAATTCCGTCAGCATCTGCCGGTCGACGGCACTGAGGTTGCCGAAAGACGCGACCGCCGCCCGGCGCTCGGCGTCGCTGAACGTCTGCGCGGGAGCATGTGTCGCGCCCGGACCGAACAGGCGCAGCGATCCCGCTCGCGCGGCGAGGGCGACTGCCGATGCTGAAACCGGCTCTAATTGCCTGACGCTGGACGGCCGGACAGTGGGAACGGCCACCGCAATGACGGGAGCGCAACAAGCCAATGCGAGCGCCAGCGATCGAGCGGCTCCACCCAGCACCCACCTTTTCGATCGGTCCGAACGTCGCTTGCCCTCGCCCGCCATGCATCCACCTTTCCGCGAGACGCACGGCGTGCGCCTCGACCACTCGCCGGAATGGGAAGGAACCCCCGCCGACGCCGTCTTAGCTAGGCGGGAATGGGCGCGGACGGCGCATGGCAATCGCGGACAATCGAGGACAAATCAGGGCGCGGACATGTATTTGCAGATCTACGAGGTGCGATTTGATCCGGCGCCAATGCCCATCGCGGAACGAACTGAGTCTGCGAGCGCCGGGTCGGCGCGCAACGTGTCGGCGAATGCGCTCTCACCCAGCACCGTCATCGCCTCGGGTGCATGTGAGGCGATCATCGCCCTGATCAGCATCGCCGTGCGCCTTGTGTCGCCGCGCGCCGCCGCCACCACGGCCCGCTGGAAATCGCTGGCCAGGCCCTCGGCATTAAGGCGCTCGACCTCTCGATCGACGCTATCGATCATACCGTTCCAGCCGTTCGTGGCCAGGCCGCGGGCCGCCGCATCCGCGATCGCCTGTTCGGTCGCGTCGTTCCGCAAACGGGCGGCCTGGCGTTCGAGTGCGACGAAGGCGGCTCCATCACGCGCAACAAGCGCAAGATGAGCCCCGACGCGTACCGGACCCGGCGTCGAAGGATCGAGTGCGGCCAGTCGTGCCAGTTCAGCGCGCGCCGCGCCGATGTCGCCCAATCGCGCAAGGATGACGGCACGATCGGTCTGGATCGCCGTCGCTTCCGGATCGAGCTCACGCGCGCGGTCGATCGCCCGCATCGCTTCGCCGGCGCGCCCCATCGCCAGCAGCGTGGTGGCCCACCAATGATGCGTTCGGGCGGCCGTCGGATCGAGTTGAAGCGAGCGGGCAAACTCTGCCTCCGCACCAGGGCCGTCGTGGCGAAAATTGAACAGGACGAAGGCCAGCGCCCGATGCGCGCCTGCATTTTCGGGGTCGAGTGCGATCGCCGCCCGCGCCGCGGTCTCGGCCTTAGGATAGGCCTCGCTGTCAGGCATCGCGCCGAATTCACGAATGAGGTTGTATGATTCGGCCAGGCCGACTTGCGCAGGCGCAAAATCCGGTTCGAGATTGAGCGTGGCGTCGAAGCTCTCGATCGCCTGTCGCAAACCCGCCGGTGTCCGACTGTTGAGGGCGTGCAGTCCGGCAAGATAGTAGCTCGAGGCCTGCGCACTGGCAGGAAGCGCGGCTTTTGCAGGCGCGGAGTTCATGGCCGCCGGCGCCATGACGATCAGCGCGCCGGCGGCGAGTGCTGCTCCAGCGGCCATCCACGCGCGCCTGCCACGGGGCCATCGGCGCGCGAACGGTTCGACGATGGGCTCAACAGCGGCTTCGGCGGCCGACGGCGTTTCTGCCGTCGAGGACGTGAACCCTCGCTCGGGCGGCGCGCTTTCGAGCCAGGCGTCGAGCTCGGCGGTTAGCGCGAACACGGAGCCGCCGCCGGGAATGCGGTTGATCGGCATCGCGCGGCTGTCTGCCCAACGCCGCGCGGTCCGCTCGTCGCGCTTCAGGTGGGCGGCGATGGCTTTCCAACCGTCAAGCCGATGGTTCATCCGAACTACCCCCCGGTGCATACATGCATCTCGGGGGGAATTAGCGCGGAACGGCCGAAATTGCCATCTCCGTCGCGCCTTGGATCAACCCTCAATATCCCCCTGCGATGCTCCCGCATGCCTGTCTTCGAGTGCTTGGATAGGTCTTGCCCAAAGAGATTTCGGTGACAGTGCACAAAATTCCTTGGCTTCATTCCTGCCCTCCGCCCTGATGCAGCTAGGCCGAGCCAATAAAGTGCGCTGTCACCGTAATATTTGGGGTGCGGTCCAGCCCGCTTCCCCACGCCGTCGCACCTTGCGAGGAAGGAAAATGGTTTGAGCGCGTTCTCGGATGATCCGGTCCGCCCTGGCGTCCGCTCGTGGCGGCGATCCCCCGCCGGGCGCGCGGGCGCGATCCTGGCGATGCTTGTCATCGGCGCGATTGCGCTTGGCTGTGTCGGTCTCGGCTTGTGGATCATGGCCGCCGGCATTAGCGCTGGGCCCGCGCCGGGCCTCGGCATCTTCTTGGGCCTGGCGGGCGCTTTCATGGGGATGTTGGCCTGGTATGCCGGGCGTGCCGCCATCGGTTCGGGCAGGTTCGCCATCGCGATTTCGGATATGGGCATCGATCTTCGGCTGCCACGCATGCGCTCGCTGATCCATCGGCCGCCGCGTTTCGAAGGACGCATCGCCTGGAGCGCCCTGGCCGGCATGACGACCCGCCTCGAGGCTTATCGTTCGCAAGGTCTGGGCGTGGTGCAAAGGACATGGTGGCTGCGGAAGAACGACGGGTCCACGATCCTTCTGTTCAGTGAGCTGGCGTCCGGTGCCGATCAAGGGCTTGCCGAGCTTGCGATGACCCCTCTGGCACGGGAAATCTCCACCCGCGGCGCCCTTGCGATCATCGAGCTGCCGATGGCGGAGGGGAAGGGCGGCCTTCTGGGCGCCTGGTTCACCCGGCCCCCGGCCATGGATGCCGCGCCGATCGGCCAGGCTGGCCGGCAGCGCGTCGCGCGCGCCATTGGTCGCATGGGGTGGATCACGCGTGCGCTTATCCTGATCGTCGCGTTCCTGGCCCTCGTCCGTTTCGCCTCGACTTTTTTCGGATGATCTTTGAATTCGGCGACGGTGCATTTTTTGCGGGGTTGATCGCACCCAACTTGTCACGGTGACTTTTGGCTCAGTCGATTGAATGCACTGTCATTTCCATGCTCCGCACGCGTGCCCGGCGCCCCAATCCGCTTTTCCATCGTCGCCTGCGCGTGATCTCGGCGCTTCTGGCGAGCGCGGCAGCGACCACGCGCATTCTCAGAGCGCGATCATTGGCCAGCTTGCAACGCGGCGCGGATGTCGGCGATCGGGCGCGGGAGGACCGACGGATTGTCGCGTGCCGCCACGAATCCCCAGCCTTGCCAGAGGCTCAGGCTGCAAGCGCTTGGCCTGCAAATCAAATATTGTGTTCCTGTGACTCTCCGCGCCGGATGGAAAAACCGGAGCGCAGGCCCTTGGTAACTGGCACCGTAACCCGCCCCTCCCCCTTGTGGGGAGGGTTGGGGTGGGGGTGCGGGCCCCGGCCCACGCGCGGCAACGCCGCGCCCCCGACGGACCACTGCCAGCCCCTCCCGATTGCGGCAGCGGGAAGTGCCACTGGGCCTGACCCGCGAACCCGCGCTCGTCCCGAGCGAGGCTGGCCCTGCAAACTCGGACCCAAACCTGTCAAAATCGGACCTTCCGCATTTGAGCATCTGCTTTTGCGCTCCAAAATCGGTCGGTCCGCTCTCAGATCCGTCCGCATATTGGCAGTACCTGACAGCGCCTCGACCAGCCAAAAGCCGAAATCCTCATAGCTCGCAGCCCTCGACCCCGCGGGTTCGGGCATCGCCGACTTTCCGACGCCTCACGGCGTCCGAAACTCTAAACGCATGCCGACCGTCCCTTTATGGGAAGCTATTGCTATAGACCGGACCCTCTCTTCCCAATCGGACTGGCAGTGTCATCGCACTGGCGAACGGGCGATTCGAGATCAGGGCGCCAAGCGTGTGCGACCCGGCGGGATGGTCATGGATCGTCGATCCTCTTTTCTTGCGCGGCATCCGCTAGCTTTGCATCATCTATAGGTGTTGAGGGTCGCAGTGGGTAACCAGCGAGTGACAGGCTGGTGACGCGGCAGGAAGCGCAGGTCCACGGAGGAAAGTGTTGGCTATGAGCAATTCGGCGTTTCGGTTCCTGCTCTCGCACGACGGGCATCCCTACCAGCCTTCGCGTTGCTATGTCGTCGCTGACCCTGCGGTCAACAACCGCAAACAGTGGAAGGTTCAGCTGGATCCCCCCGTTGATGCGACGTGGGTCTATGAGATCGACGACATCAAGGACTGGATGCTCCATGGAAAGCCGAAGCGGCAGATCATCTTCGACCGCACCAATCCTAAGACACCTTTCCGGGACCTAGAGCGCGACCAAATATTTCGGGAATATCTTCGCGCAATCCTGGAGCGGATTCCCGAGTCCTACCAATCGCGACGTAAATATGCACTTATGCCATCGATCGCTGACGACGAGACGCGAGCCCGCTACAAAGACGCAATCGAAGCTGCGATCCCGGGTGCCATAGTGTTCCCAGAGCCTGAAATGGTCGCGGAATATTTTCGCCTGATCAAGCGCAGCCTCGAGCTCGAGGCTGGCCAGAATAATGTCCTGCTTGTCGTCGACGTTGGCGCCTCGACGGCAAACATGACCCTTATCGTCAGCAGGCGCGACCAGACGATTCTCGACGTGGATGCCAAGGGTGCGCAGCGCGACCTGCGGCTTCGAGCATTACGCGGAGACAGCGACAACATCGCGGGGCGATGGGTCGACAAGCGCCTGGCGGCGATGCTCGGTGTCGACGCGACGCCCGCGATGCTCCAGCAGATTGAGCAGGCCAAGGTCCAGGCCAGCTCGCCGGGCCGCGTATCCGACGATGGTAAATCCCTCCGGGTTGAACAGTCGATGCTCGCGGCGGTGTCCACGGAGCTTTGGATGGAGTTGCGGCCCCTTTTCGAGAAGCTATGCGAGCGCCTTTACGAAAACCAGGTATCGTCGGAGAGCGCCCGCCAGCGTAGCCATGAGCGAATGGTCGAACGTGGCGTCGAGACGCCAGCCGACGCCCATCGGCTCATTGACATTATCATGCTGGCAGGCGGCACAAGCTTGCTGCCGGGGTTCGAGGACGCCATGATTGCGACCCTGTTTCCCGGCGACCACCGCCCGACTGTGCTGCGCGTGGGGGAGTCCTTTGCCGTTGCCGCTGCCGCAGGCGGCCTTGCACATATCCTCCACAATTACTCGCCGCCGCGGCTTCGCGAACCCGACGGCACCGACGGCGAGGTCTTTGCCGCGCAGCTGGAGACCACGCTCCCGCATGCGTTGTTGCTCGGGATTAAGCAGCATGCCGAGCGCGAGCAATATGTCACGCTGCTCGATCCCAACGACCCGTTCATCGACGATGGCGGCACCCGTGAGATCAAGAATCTCCCGCCCCTCGCCAAAGGGGCCGAGCCGAAGTCGCGCCTCCTACCTGATCCGACTGCAGGGGTGGAGGCACGTCGGGGCCGCAAATTTAAGGCCATGCGGATCGACAAAACGCCGCCGCGATTTTCTCTCGACTGGGATCCTGAGAACGAGCGTGCCTTAGTGTCGTCGAACGATGCAGGCCCGACGAGCCACCTTTGGATCGACGTTCGGAGTCTCAGGAAGCGGGAGGAGGATAGGCTACAGTCTTTCACGGACCCCCTGCCGGCGGACGCGCTGGCAGTTGACGGTGCCGACGACATTATCCTTGACCTCGGGATGTCGAAAGTAGTCGCGATAACTGCCGAGCGTGGCTGGATATCAACCCGGGAGCTCGAGCGTATTGTCCGCGACGGGGACGTGCCACCCGCCACCATGTTTGTGGCGGACGCCGGTGAGGAATTTAAGCCGTCCTCGGGCGAGGCCTCGGACAGCGAGGGGATCGAGTTCCTAGAAGAGGATGGTCCGCATCGCAGCGAACGCGACGTCGAACCAGGAGGCACAAAGCCGGATGCGCTCGTCGTGACGATCGTCGAACCGGCGAGTCACGATGGCGCACCCGATCGCGAGCTCGCCACCGCGAGCGCCGGTGCCGATGCGATCGTCGCCGGGCCCGAGCGGCAGAAAATTCCCCGTGCGCAAATCGCGGAGCGGCATGTCGATTGGGACAAGCGGATCGCAGATGCGGAGTTTTCGGACGCGCTGACGTCGCTGCGCGACGACATTCGGGAACGGGCGCCCGCTCTGCAGTTCGACGACGTCGTAGTTGCCTTGTTGGCGCTGAGCGTTCGCCCAATCGTGCTCCTCGCGGGGCCCCCTGGCTGCGGGAAATCGACCCTTGTGCGCCTTATTTCGCGAATGCTGGGCAAGCGTTTGGGCCATAGCTTCCACGACGTCGCAGTCCAGGCCCATTGGACCAACGACGACGCGCTCTTCGAGGACAGGGGCTTGCTAAATGCCCTCGAGGAGCGACCAGACATCGCGCACCTCGTCTTGCTTGACGAGTTCAATCTCACGCGTCCCGAATACTATCTATCGCGACTGTTCCATGCCTTCGACAGCGGCAGCGGCGAGCTTTCAGCAGGGCGTCGCCTGCCGTCTTGCCGAATATTCGGCACACTCAACATTGACGAGTCTTCGCGCCCGCCTTCACCCAAGGTCATTGATCGTTGCTTCCTGCTCGAATTGTCACAGGTCGATCATAGCAGCGACGACCCGGCGCACCTCCCAGAGTTGGATGACCTTTCGCCGCTTCCCGGCCTTCCGGGAATCATGCAGACCGGAGTCGTCGCAGAGGAGCATATCGAGAGTGTTCTCAGTGCATTGCAGCTTGCCGTCCACAGCAACGATCTTCGCCATGACCTTCTCCCATCGCGCCGCGTCCTGTCAGATATCCGGGCGATGCTTAGCCTGCACCATCGGCTTGACCTTCAGGGCCGGAGCTTGCTGGACCGTAGCGACTTGGTTGACCGGTTGATCTCCAGTCGCATCCTCGTGAAGTTGTCAGGCGCCTATGACCAGCTCGCACCTGCGCTAGGCGCGCTCGAGGGGGTGGTGGCAGATTTCGAGGAATTGCCGCGGACCCAGCGGCGTCTCAAGCTGGCCCGCCAGCAGGCGCGACTCGGATTCGTGTCGCCTTGGCAGTGACCAGCACGATCATCGAAGCCGTGCGAGTCTGGGCGGGGGACGGGACCGCTATCGAATACCCATGGGATCCCGAGATTTGGTACATGGTGCGGGACGATCACCCCTACCTCGACATCAGAGCATCGGGACTAGGCGTTCAGGCACCCCGTGGACCTAACATCAAAATGCTTCCGGACGCCTGTGATGAAGGGTCTCAATGGCAGCGCTGGGACTTGTCCGAGGAGTTGTCGAGGAAGCGACGCTTCGGCGAGGTCAGCGTCAGGCTGAATTTGCCCAGAGACTGCACACTGCGGTGCTACGTCGTCCCCGTTGCACTTATTACCTATCGCGACGTCATCACGATGGTGGAGGAGGTCGAAGCGGAATTGGGGACGCCTGCAGCATGGGACTTGGTGGCGGACCAGCCGAACCGCTCATGGAGTCGGCCGCTGTCCCAGTCACGATCCTCCACCCCGGCCGAGCTCCTCGACGAAGTCGACGTGGAGATATGTGCTGCGGGCTCGATCCGGCGCAATCCCTTTACGGAGCTTGCGCCCGCATCGCGGCAAGGGACGCCGCTCGCCGAAAATGCGATCGTGTCCCAATGGGCGATGCGCAGGTCATCGCAATTACGCAACCTTAAGGAGCGGTTGTCGGCAAACCTGGAGGCTGCGAAGAGGCGGCAGGCCTTGCATAATCCTGGGAAACGCCAGGATCGAATTGACACGGAGGTCGATCGCCTGACAGCAATTATCGATCGTTCAAACGAATCTAGGTTAATACTTGCCGCTTTTATAAGCGAACTTGAGCTCGGCACGCAGATCTACCCTAGCCCGCTTCTCCAGCGGGATCACAGACTGCGATTGTTACTAGGGGCCTTCGCGCCGAGCACTTCGGAGGCGATTGCGGAGAGCCAATCTGCACGATCGAGTTATCCACCGCTGGTGCTCAACCATCTCTGGGAGCTCTGGGGCATAGTTTGGATTGCAAGGCAACTTCGGTCGCTTGGGTTTGACGGGTTGTGTGCCGTCGAGGCGGTCGAGACCGTGACACGGTGCACGTGGCGGCTCGCCCGCGGCGACGTAGCGGTGGAGCTAGATTTCGAGGCCGAGCCCGTGCTTGTGGAATATGATCGGATGCCGCCGCTTCACGAACGCAAGGTGCCCGCACTGGAATGGGCTGCGCGCCACCAGCGGCTCGACGAAGACCGGCCGTTCCTGGGCATGGAGATGAAATGCTCACCCGACTATTTGATCCGGGTCACCACGCCGGCTGGCAAGACGCTGCTAGTCGGCGACGCCTGCTTGTCGAGCCCCGTGCATCACGGTGGAAGCGGGGACAAGCTGGGGTCGAAGCCGTATACCGTGGAGCGTTACCGGCGAACGATCGCTTGGGCGAGTGGAGACCAAGTGGTTAGGTGCCATCCGATGGGAGGCTTCGTGCTGTTTCCTCCTCCCTCGGAAGCGTGGCACGAGTTCACGACTTTGCCGGGCGCCAGCGATTGCATGTTGCTTTGTCCAAGCCCAGGGGAGGATACCGAGGCGGGCCGTCGCTTCGAAATATTCCTGGAAGCTGTTATTCCCGGGCTGGTCGCCCGGGTTAGTGCCGAGGCGATGCTGGGCAGCGATGCTGGGAACCTTTGATAACTTCCCATGCCTTCGTGCCGCGTAAGCGATCACCCAGGGGGCGAAGCTGCGATGCTTGGCCTGCACGACGTCGTGATCCACGCCCCGCGACACCTTCACCGGCGGCCATCCTGATGGTGGCGGTAAAAGTGGAGCGCCGGCGCACGCCCTGGCCCGAATCCCTCCACCGCCTGTTCGATCTCACCCCGGCCGAGGCGCGGCTGGTCGGCGAGCTGGTTGTCGACGACGCCCTGCCCGAAATCGCCGACCGCACCGGCCTCTCGCACCACCCGCTGCGCGCCCAGCTCCGCTCCGTCCTCGCCAAGACCGGCGTCCACCGCCAGGCCGAACTGCTGCAGCTCCTATAATTAGTTGGCCGCCGTGCAGGCAGCGCCGCGATTCGAAGTCTAGAGCAGCGTAGGGCCCCAAGGAGTGGGGTAGCTAAAGATGGCATTGATGCCGAATATCAACTGGTCCGCTCAGCGCGGCTTTTCGCTGTTCTTCCGAGCGGCAACCTCCCAACAGCGTCTATCTGCAGCAACTGTCGTGTATGCTGACGACGACACCGGGTGCTGGTTCATCCCTGACATTCGGTCACGAAACTCACCTTAGCGCAGCCGTGCTGGGGAGACGCTGAAAAGTTGACATGCGCGAGACGCCTCGGTCAAAGGCATTGACGGGTAAGGTGAGTGGCGCCGCCGCTCATAATATGTGAGGGCTTCCAATGACGGACGGTCGCGCTGTATTCCCCCCGATTGGCCAAGCTCAGAAAGTCCCTGTCGAGTTGCTGGACTTCGACGAGAACAATCCTCGATTTACGCCCGATAAAAAGCCTGCGGGGAGCGGCGACGGCGCGGTCATATCGATGCTGGCAGCGTCGGCTGACTTGGCCGAGCTAATACAGTCCATCTCGACCAGCGGCTACATCAACATCGAGCCCTTGATCGTGATTGAGCGCTACGGCAGATTGGCCGTCCTCGAGGGCAATCGCCGGCTCGCCGCCGTGAAGGCCCTGCGAGAACCCGAAGTCGCCGTCGCTGCACGCATCAGTTTGCCAGTTATGGGTCAGACCCAGCGCGAAACGCTTAACGAGCTGCTCGTTTATCGCGTGGCCACGGAGGATGATGCACGTGACCTGATCGGATTTAAGCACATCAACGGTCCGCAATCTTGGGATGCGTTCGCCAAGGCGCGGTTCGCGGCCCGCTGGCTCGACGACGAACATCGCAAACGCGATGCCGGGCAATCGAATCTCTCATTGCAGCAGATAGCCAACCGCATGGGCGATCAGCACATGACGATCCACAGAATGGTCGCAGCTTTGTTTGTGCTCGACCAAGCTGAGCAAAGCGGCGTTTACGAAATCGCGGATAGGAAACGAAGGTCGTTCAGCTTTTCTCACCTCTATACCGGGCTCGCCTATGACGAGTTTACCGCCTATCTGGGCATGCCGCGCCCTGATCGAACGAACGACCCCGACCGTAATCCAGTCCCGCAGGAAAAGTATCCTGAGCTTGGCAATCTGCTCGTCTGGCTATACGGCTCTAAGCAGCGCGATCTAGAGCCTGCTGTTAGGAGCCAGAACCCCGATCTTGGGCGCCTTCGCGAAGTGTTGGGGTCACGCGCCGCCATAGCTATGCTCGTTGAGCGGAATAATCTTGATGAGGCGATCATCTCAGCGACGCCCGTGGATGCCCGGTTCCAACAACATATCATTTCAGCGAACGCCGAGCTTCAGCACGCGGTCACGACGCTAGAAGGCTTCGACGCTGTCACCCAGCCCGAACTGCAGAAGATCGCCGAGTCCGCTCTCAAACGCGCGAATATCATCAAGGCCCACATCGACGCAGCTGTCGCCAGCTCCGCGTCAAACTGAGCCTCATGGGAACGCCTGTCGACCCGCCGACCCTCGCGTTGCACGTCGATGACCTCGTCGACTGGCTTGAGCTCACAGCACTTTTCGACCCGTTCGGCGTCGGGCGGCTCGACGCTTTGCTAGGGGCCCTTGCGGAGCTTGACGAAACTGCGGAAGACAATATCGCTGAGCGCGACCGACAGCGAGAGCAGCTGGTCGAGAGCATCGAGAATGAAGTCGAGCTGCGTTCCATCAATCTCGGCGAGACTTATCCGTTCGCGCTGGGGGATTCGGGCGACGAACTGATCCGAACTCAAGATTGGCAGGAGCCGCGCTACGCTTTTTATCTGATTTGCCTCGTTGCTACGCACGTCACCGGTTCGACAATCCTGCGAACTCCGCCGATCGGCGAGCTTTTGACACGTCTTCGCAACCGTGTCTTCCAGATCGTCGCGACGATGGGACTCGCAGGTCTGTCGTCAGGTCCCGCTTTCAGCGTCGGGTGGCCGAGACAGACTGGCGAAACGATTGTCGAGCTTTTGGAACGCGCGGCAGCCGCTGGCGGAGGTTTTGTGGCCCGCAATCCGCCCGGACCCTACGTGTCGCCGCAAGAAAAAGATGGCGGGGTTGACGTCATTGCCTGGACGTCGGACGGCATTCCGCCACCAACCGCCTTCTATTTCGGCCAGACCGCGAGCGGCAAAAACTGGCCTGGCAAGCCGGTCACCGACCACGCCCGCGTCTTTGGTGGGGCCTATATGATCGATCATATGACAGGAAACCGCCAATATATCACGATGATACCATACCGGGTGTTGGATGAGGGCTTTTGGAACTCGCAATGTTTGCTGCACATGGGCATCCTTGACCGGTTGAGGCTTCCGCTACGCGCATGGCAAGGCGTTCAGATTGCCGAACAGGGCATTCCGGTCGACGATGCCGACAACCTTAATGACCTTGCTCAATGGCTGTCGGATTTTGTCGACTATGCGCAAGCTGCATAGTCGTTGATCAGGACTTCGCGTTCCTTGCGCTTTTGCTGAAGGCTGTACGTCACAGCCAAGTCGGCGATGGGCCGCTCACTGTAGAGCGTCCGGATCAGCGGATGGTCGTCATAGGTCAATACCCAGTGGGGTAATGACCCGTCTTGGAGCATATCGCTGAGCGCTACATGCTTTCCTTCGTTCATCGCATTGAGGTAGAGTCTGCCACCGGCTGTCACATACGGGGGATCAACAAAAAACAGCGTCTGGTCGATAGGCAGCCGCCAGGTCGATTTCGTCAAGAACGTGAGCGCGTCTTCCTGCGATAAAACAACGCGGTCCCGAACCTTTCCAAGCCACCGTACGCGATCAGCCAAAGCTTCACGGTTGAAGCGGGCGTCGATTTTCCAAGTGCCAGTTTGATCGTAACCGCCGATGGGCCCTGCTCCAAACACTATGCCGGATCGGCTGGTGCGATTGAGAAACAAGGTCGCGAACCCCAGTTCGAAGCTATATTCGGTAACGGTTTCGACGATGCGCCGTGAGGCATGCCAGGTATCCAGATCGACAGGCGTTTCCAAAATCGCTTCCGCGAACCGTTCTGAGTCATTGAGGATCGCCTTCCACGTCGAATAGACTTTCAGGTCCGCATCATTCAGGTGTATCTGATCAACAGCGTCTAGCTTCAGTAGGATGACTGCAGCGCCAGCACCCCCGCAAAACGGCTCCGCATACAGCCGTCGGCCAGCGGGCAGCAGACTCAAGCGCTCATGGAGATATTTGTAGAGGAACGCCTTCCCGCCCGGATAGCGGAACGGCGATACGGATCGCATGGTCGGAATCAATCCCTTCGTCTCGCGAACTTGCCGTTTCATGCTTGGCCCCCATGCCGCCCGCGTCTTCGTAATAACACAGGTTATCGGCCGAGGCCGCTAGCACATAGTTCTTATTTTAGGCCAATCAATCACTCCGCCACGCCGCCGGCCGCCCGACACTGGGGTCAACTGGATTCGGCCAGGGTATCTCGGGGACACAATACTCAATTCGGCCGGCACCAAACTGAGGAAAATCTCCTCCAGAGAAAACTACCTCTTGACCCGTCGGAGCGCATCGGATATTTCCGACGAAATGCTCCGATTTGCGCACACGCTCCATCGCCTCCGGCGTTTGTTTCTGCCCGACGCCCGCTTGTTTCTGCCCGCCGCCGCCGCCGCCGCCGTTCCGCCTCGCGAGAGCCCGCGCGCAGGGATGCTGCCCGACCAACTTCAATTTTTCGTCGATCTGGAGATCAGAAAACTAGCCGCCCATTCTTGCACTCTTTTCCGCTCACTGCCCGGGAAAATGGGGACCGGAAGCGCGGCCCGGGCCACGGAGCTTCGCGTATTTCACCGCGTATTAACGCGAAACCCCCGCCCGCCGACGCGCTCCAAATTCTGCGTATTAACGCTAAATTTTGCGTATTTCCGGCCCGATCCAGACCAATCCGCGCACGCCGCCGCCGCCGGTCAGTTTCATCGGACATGGGCCTCACGCCCGGCGCCGGTCCCGCCAGTCCAGCACCTCCCACCCCTCATGCTCGGCGAGCTTGATCAGCCTTGCATGGGCGTTGGTCGCGAACGCCTCGTCCGACCAATGGTGGACGGGCGAATCCGAGATGTGGTCAGAATAGAAGCGGATGTGCAGCGCCTCGCGCTCGAGGCCCTGCTGCTGCAGCCAGGCCTCGATCATGTCGAGCTTGCCGAGGCCGTAGCAATTGACCCCGTCGATCCGCGCCACGGTTCGCCCCGCCCCGTCATATTCCACGTCGGTGGCGATGACGTCGTCGAAGCCGAGGCGCAGGGCAATGGCGGCGGCGTAGAGCCGGTAGGAGGCGGTCGCCAGCACCAGCCGCCGCCCCGCTGCCTTGTCCTCGGCCAGCCGGGCGCGGGCGCCGGCCATGATGTTGGTCCTGATCTGGCTGTCGGCGAAATCCTGCACCACCCGGTCCAGCCGTTCCGGCGCGACGGCGCCGACCAGCAGGCGGAAGTTCAATTCCTTGAGCCGGCCGCGGTCGATCAGGCGGACGAGATAGGCCAGGCCGGTCAGGATCACGGCCGGCGCCAGCACGATCCGCCAGGGCGCGAGCCGGGTCACCGCGCGCCACATGAAGGCGGCATAGGTCGGCCGACGAGTGATCGTCCGGTCCATGTCGTAAATGGCGAGCGCGGCCTTCATGGAACTCCCGAACCATAGAAACGTAGCCACTGTCTATCGGGCTCCTTGCCGACCGGCAGGATTTAAAGCATTCCCAACACATGAGCGTAACGACGGACATCAGCGCGAATCTCGAAGGGGAGCAGTGCGTCCTGCGTTTCAGCGGGTCGCTCACCCTGCTGCGCGTCCGCAGGCTCAGCGAGCAGCTCAACGAAATCACCCATGAGGGCATCGTCGTCGATCTCAGCGAGGTCGAGCGAATGGACACGGTCGGCGCCTGGCTGATCCACAAGCTCGAGCGCGACCGCGGCGCCACCATCACCGGCGCGACGGCGGAGCAGCAGCTCCTGATCGATCATGTCGCCGCCGCCGATCAGCCGGTGAAGATCAAGCGCGACTACGAATCGCCGTTCCAGCGCGTGCTGGGGCAAATGGGCGCTTCGGTGATGATGGCCGGGCGGACCCTGCTCGGCCTGCTCGGCTTCTTCGGCGCGCTGATGATCGCGGTCTGGAACATCGCCCGCCGCCCGCGCCGCTTCCGCCTCAACGCGGTCACCCAGCAATTCGAGGTGGTCGGGGTCCACGCGCTCGGCATCATCGGCCTGATGAGCTTCCTCGTCGGCATCGTCATCGCCCAGCAGGGCGCGGTCCAGCTGCGCCAGTTCGGCGCGGAGATCTACACGATCAACCTGGTCGGCCGCTCCGCGCTGAAGGAACTGGGCGTGCTGATGACCGCGATCATGGTCGCCGGCCGCTCCGGCTCCGCCTTCGCCGCCCAGCTCGGATCGATGAAGCTGTCGGAAGAGGTCGATGCGATGCGCACCATCGGCGTGTCGCCGATGGAGGCGCTCGTCTTTCCCCGCGTCTTCTCGACCGTGCTGATGATGCCGCTGCTCGGCTTCTACGCGGCGGTCCTGGCCATCGTCGGCGGCGGCCTGTTCTGCTGGGTTTCGCTCGGCATCCCGCCGATCACCTTCATCCAGCGCACCCGCGAGGTCGTGCCGATGACCGACCTGTGGCAGACCTTGATCAAGGCGCCGGTCTTCGGCCTGATCATCTCCATGGCGGGCTGCTTCCAGGGGCTGCAGGTCAAGGGCAATGCCGAGGAGGTCGGCCTCAGGACCACGGCGGCCGTCGTCCAGGGCATCTTCCTCGTCATCGTGCTCGACGCCTTCTTCGCGGTGTTCTTCACCGCGCTGGGCTGGACCTGATGGCCGAGGAGGAACCCATCATCGAGGTGACCGGGCTGAAGAACAGCTTCGGCGATCAGGTCATTCACGAGGATCTGAACCTCGCGGTCCGGCGCGGCGAGATCCTCGGCGTGGTCGGCGGGTCGGGCACCGGCAAATCGGTGCTGATGCGATCCATCATCGGTCTCCAGCGGCCCGATGCGGGCGAGATCACCGTCTTCGGCGAATCGATGGTCGGCCGCGACGAAGAGGAGGCCAAGCACGTCCGCAGGCGCTGGGGCGTGCTGTTCCAGGGCGGCGCGCTCTTTTCGGGCCTGACCGTCTCCGAGAATATCCAGGTGCCGATCAAGGAATTCTATCCGGGTCTCGACCAGGAGCTGCTCGACGAGATCTCGGTCTACAAGACGGCGATGAGCGGCCTGCCCGTCGATGCCGGCGCCAAATATCCTTCCGAGCTCTCCGGCGGCATGCGCAAGCGCGCCGGCATCGCCCGCGCGCTCGCGCTCGATCCGGAGCTTCTCTTCCTCGACGAGCCGACCGCCGGCCTCGATCCGATCGGCGCGGCCGCCTTCGATCAGCTCATCTCGGAGCTGCGCCACGCGCTCGGCCTCACCGTATTTCTGATCACCCACGATCTCGACACGCTCTACGCGATCTGCGACCGGGTTGCGGTGCTCGCGGACAAGAAGGTGGTGGCGGTCGGAACGATAACGGAATTATTGGCTTTGGATCACGAATGGATCCAGGAATATTTCAGGGGGCCGCGGGGTCGCGCGGCCGCCAACATCGCTGAACGGGAAGAGGCCGACGCCTGATGGAAACCAGATCGAACCAGGTCCTCGTCGGCAGCATCACGCTGGGGCTGATAGCCGCAATGGTGCTGTTCGTCGTCTGGCTCAGCCAGCTGTCGGGCGGCGGCCACAAGAGCTTCGACATCTTCTTCCAGCAATCGGTCGAGGGCCTCGCCAAGGGTTCGAGCGTGACCTTCTCGGGCGTTCCCGTCGGCCAGATCGATTCGATCAACCTCGAGCCCAGGAGCCCCAACTTCATCCGCGTGCGGATCACGGTCAACGACGACACGCCGGTTCTCGAGGGCTCGACCGCGACCATCCGCGGCGTCGGCTTCACCGGCGTCTCGCAGATCCAGCTCGATCCGCCCGAAAATCCGCCGCCGGGCCAGCCGCGCCGTCCGCGCCGTCCGCTGGCCTGTCCCGAGCAGAATCCGCAATCCGAATGTCCTTATGGCGTGCCGGTGATCCCGACCAAGCCGGGTGCGCTCGGCCAGTTGCTCAACACCGCGCCGGAATTGCTCGAACGTGTTTCGACCTTGACCGAGCGGCTCACCGAATTGCTGTCCGACCGCAACCAGGAATCGATCGCCGGCATCCTCGACCATCTCGAGGAGGTCAGCCGATCGCTTGCCGAACGCTCTCCGGAGATCGCGGCGACGCTTGCCGAGGCGCGGGTCGCCATCCGCCAGGCGGGCGACGCCGCCGATCGGATCGGCCAGCTCGCCACCTCGACCTCGACCATGATCGACCGCGACGGACGGCCGCTGATCACCGACCTCAGGCGCACCTTGCGCTCCGCCGACCAGAGCATGACCCAGCTCCAGGCGGCGATCGGCGATGCGCGGCCGGGCATCCAGGCCTTCAGCAACCAGACCCTGCCCGAGGTCGGCCAGCTGATGCGCGAGCTGCGCCAGACCTCCGAATCGCTGCGTGACATCACCGATCGGATGAACCAGCGCGGCGTCGGCGGAATCATCAGCGGGCCGCGATTGCCCGATTATAATGGCGGCGGGAGGAGAAATTGATCATGCGCCCGAGGATCTTCGCTGCCGCGGCCTGTGCGCTGGCGCTCACCGCCTGCTTCGGCGGCGGCGCGCCGGACCAGCTGCTGACCCTGACGCCGGCCGAGACCCGCCCGGTCGCCCAGCCGCGCAACGCCGGCCCGAACGAGGCGGTCACCGTCGTCGTGCCCACCGTGCCGCAGGCGCTGCGCACCACCCGCATTCCGGTCTATGTCAGCGAGACCGTGGTCCAGTATCTGAAGGATGCGGCCTGGGTCGAGAATCCGGGGCCCCTGTTCGGCCGGCTGCTCGGCGAGACGATCGCGGCGCGGACCGGCCGGGTCGTCCTGGATCCCAGCCAGTACAGCCATGACCCGGGAACCCGCCTCTCCGGCCAGCTGCTCCGCTTCGGCCTCGATCCCGCCGCGATGCAGGTCGTCGTCACCTACGACGCCGCGATCGCGCGCGGCGCCGCGGGCGGCGTCACCACCAATCGCTTCGAGGCGCGGGTGGCCGTCGCCGCGGCCACGCCGGAAGCGGTCGCGCCGGCGCTGAACCAGGCGGCCAACCAGGTCGCCGACCAGGTCGCGGCCTGGCTGGGGAACGGCAGCTGACACTGTGAACCCTCCCCCCTTGTGGGCGAGGGCAGGGTGGGGGGTGCGCGACGCAGTCGCGCGCGGGCCTTCGGCCCGCCTTCAGCCCGCCCTCGGCGCACCCGTCAGAAATCACCCCCTACGCAGCGCCCTCACCCCGCTACGCCAGGCTCTTGGGGACCTGCTCGAAGACGTCCTTGCTGAGGCTAGGCGCGGCGCCAGACCCCACACCGCGTTCGCGCCGTCCGCGCCGGCGGTGGCGAGCAGGCGCCCATCGGGACTGAAGGCCAGCGCCATCACGTCGTCGCTTGCCTCGAGCGTCGCCTGCAGCGCGCCGTCGCGGACCCGCCAGAGCCGCACGGCGGATCCCTTGGCGCCGGCGCCGGTGACCTGGTGCCAGAAGGTGCCGATCGCGCTTCGCGCCCGCCCGCCGCTCGCCAGCCAGCGCCCGTCCGGGCTGAACGCCACCGCATAGATATGCTCGGAGCCGCCGGTCAGAACGGCCAGCTCGGCGCCATCGGCCACGCGCCAGATCCGCAGGGCCGAATCGTCGCCGCCGCTCGCCAGCAGCCGGCCGTCGGGCGAGAAGGCGACGCTGACCGCGGCCTGGTCGTGGCCGCGCAGGCGCCGCACCAGAGCGCCGCTTGCGACATCCCAGATGCGGATCGAATGATCGAAGCTGCCGCTCGCCAGCAGCCGGGAATCGGGGCTGAAACGCACCGACCAGATGTTGAGCTCGTGGCCCGCGATCGTGTGAAGCAGGGCGCCGTCGGCGGCGTTCCAGATGCGGACCAGCGTGTCCTCGCCGGCGGTTGCGATGCGACTGCCGTCGGGCGACCAGGCGACGGTCCAGATCGTCCCCGTCGACCCGGAGAGAACGCGCACCGGGCGCTGGTCGGCGACGCGCCAGATCCGCGCGGTGCCGTCATAGCCGCCGCTGACAAGCATCGTCCCGTCGGGCGACAGGGCGATCGGCGATGTGCCGCCGGGATGCTCGATCGTCCGCCAGACCGCGCCGGTCGCGCCGTGCATCAGCTCGATCCGGCCGTCGACGCCGGCCGCGATCAGCATCCGGCCGTCGGGCGTGAACGCCATTTCCCGGGCCTCGCCCGCACGATGCTGGAAACGCGCGAGGGGGCGGACCTCGATCGCCGCGCCTTCCGCCGGAATCACTCCGGGCGGCTCGCTGCCGCAGGCGGCGAGCGCCAGCAGGGCCGCGGCGGGCGCGCCGCGGCGGATCATGCCAGGCTCTTCGACACCTGCTCGAACACATCCTTGCTGAGGCCCGGCGTGGCGACGATCCGCTCGAGCTCGGCGCGCATCATCCGCGCGCGCTCTTCGTCGAAGCGGCGCCAGCGGCCGAGCGGCGGCACCATCTTCGCGGCATTCTGCGGATTCAACTTGTCGACGGCGAGGATCGCGTCGGCGAGGAAGCGATAGCCCTCGCCGCTCGCGTCGTGCAGCGCGCGCTGGTTCGCGCCGAACGCGCCGACCAGCGCGCGCAGGCGGTTCGGATTGACGAAGCTGAAATCGGGATGGGTGAGCAGGCGCTGGACCGCCTGCAGGGTGTTGTCGCGGCTCGACAGCGCCTGGGCGGTGAACCATTTGTCGATGACCAGGGAATCGCTCCGGTAGCGTTCGTAGAATGCGGCCAGCGCCGTCTTGCGCTCGGGCGCCTCGCTGTTTGCGAGGATGCCGAGCGCGCCCTGGCGGTCGGTCATGTTGTCCGCCTCCTCGAACTGCTTCAGCGCCAGCTTCGGCGCGTCCTCGGCGCCCGACGCCATCAGGAAGCCAAGCGCCACCGAGCGCAGCCGCCGCGCGCCCTTGGCCACCGGCGACAATTCGAAGCGGTTCGCGGCCGTCGCGAAATAGGCCGTGCGCCAGAGCCGCTCCAGGTCGCGGCCGAGCCGTTCGCGCAGGCGCTCGCGGGCTTTATGGATCGCGTCCGGATCGACGATCTTCATCTGGTCGCCGATGAAGCTCTCTGTCGGCACCAGCACCGCCTCGGCGATGAAGGCGTGATCCAGCGCCGCGTCGGTCAGCGTGTTGCGGACCGCATCGACCACCGGCTCGTAATTCTCCTCGCCGGTGGCGATCGCCGCCAGCAATGTGTCGAGCATCAATTGCTGCATCGCCTCGTAGCGGGCGAAGGGATCGTCGTCATGGGCGGAGAGGAAGGCGAGATCCTCGATGCCGCGGTTGGTCTCGACGACGATCGGCGCCGAAAAGCCGCGGTTGATCGAGAGGATCGGCCGCTCGCCGACGCCCTCGATGACCAGCTCCTGCGTCGCATGGTCAAGGATCACCAGCCGGTCGGCATGCTTGGCGCCGGTCTCGGCGCCGAACAAAGCGAGCCGAAGCGGGATCGGCACCGGCGCCTTGATCGGCTGGCCCGGCGTCGGCGGGGTCCTCTGCTCGAGCCGGATCCGGGCATTGTCGCCTTCGCGCGTGGTCGTTGCGGTCACCCGCGGCGTGCCCGCCTGGCTGTACCAGATGCGGAATTCCTCCAGGTCGACGCCGCTCGCATCCTCCATCGCCCTGACGAAATCCTCGCAGGTCACCGCCTGGCCGTCATGGCGATCGAAATAGAGGTCGGCGCCGGCGCGGAATTTCTCCGGGCCGAGCAGGGTGTGCATCATCCGGATCACCTCGGCGCCCTTGGTGTAGATCGTCGCGGTGTAGAAGTTGCCGATCTCGATATAGGAATCGGGCCGCACCGGATGGGCGAGCGGGCCGGCATCCTCGGGGAATTGGGCGGCGCGCAGCCCCCGCACGTCCTCGATCCTCTTGACCGGCGGCGATCCCATGTCGGCGGAGAAGCTCTGGTCGCGGAAGACGGTGAAGCCTTCCTTCAGGCTGAGCTGGAACCAGTCCCGGCAGGTGACCCGGTCGCCCGACCAATTGTGGAAATATTCGTGCGCCACCACCGCGGCGACCGCGTCGTGATCGGCGTCGTTCGCGGTTTCCGGATCGACCAGGATGTAGCGCGAGTTGAAGATGTTGAGGCCCTTGTTCTCCATCGCGCCGAAGTTGAAATCGGCGACCGCGACGATGTTGAACGTGTCGAGATCATATTCGCGGCCGTAGACCTCCTCGTCCCACCGCATCGCCGCCTTCAGCGAGGCCATGGCGTGATCGGTGCGCGGCAGATCGGGCTTGCGCACCCAGATGCCGAGCGAGACGTTGCGGCCCGAGCGGGTGAAGAAATGGTCTTCATTGGCGGCGAGATCGCCCGCCACCAGGGCGAACAGATAGGAGGGCTTGGGGAAGGGATCGTGCCATTCCGCCCAGTGCCGCCCGTCCGCCAGCACGCCGCCATCCTCGCGATTGCCGTTGGAGAGCAGGACCGGATATTGCTTCGCGTCCGCGCTCATCCTGACCCGATAGCGCGACAGCACGTCCGGCCGGTCGGGGAAGAAGGTGATCCGGCGAAAGCCCTCGGCCTCGCACTGGGTGCACAGGATGCCGCCGGATTCGTAGAGGCCCATCAGCTTGGTGTTGGCGCGGGGGTTCAATTCCGTGACGATCTCGACAGTCGCCGCATCGGCCGCGACGTCGAGGACGAGATGGCCGTCCGCCAGCGTCCATTCGGCAGCGGCGCCGTCGACCTTGACCGAAACCGGCGTGAGCGCGTCGCCGTCCAGCCTGAGCGGCGCCTGGTGCGATCCGTTGCGCGCGACGTGCAGCGTGGCGCGAACGATCGTCCGCTCCGAAGCGAGTTCGAAATCGAGGCTGATTTCCGGCACCAGCCACTCGGGCGGGCGGTAATCTTCTCGGCGGATGGCGGCGGGAGCGGCCGCGACGGCATTCTGGGCGTCGAGCATCAGGCGGCTTTAGGCGCGGCGGCAGCGCCGTGCAATCCACGCAACTCTGATCGCCGCCGCGCCGGGTTTTGCGACGGATCGAAGGAACGATTGATCTGGATCAAGCATTATTACCATCGCAAAAGGGGCACGGGCGTTGGCGATGAAACCGATGAACGAGACATTGTGCGAGATCGAGGAGGCGCAGGCCGCGCTCCGCGACAGTATCGAGCAGGCCAGGGATCTTGCCGAGGAGACCGAGCGCCTCGTCCTCAGGCACCGCATCCAGACCGCCGCGCCGCCAAATCCCGCCTCCTGAACGGCCTAGAACCTGATCGCGCGTCGCGCGTTGCAGCGTGGACGGAGGCACGGACCATGAAGCAACTCCTCATTCCCTTCGCTGTCCCGGCGCTCGGCGCCGCCTCGATCGTTGCGTGGGCGGCCTCCGGCGCTCCCGCCGCGGCCCCGGCCGAACGGCCCGCCCCGCGCTGTTTCCGCGCGGCCGAGGTCAACGGGTTCACCTCGCGCGGCAGCGACGCGGTCGATGTGCGGGTCGGCGCCAACCGACACTATCGCCTGAGCCTTGGCGGCCCATGCCCGGACGTCGACTGGTCGCTCCGGGTCGCCCTGCGCACCACCGGTGGCAACTCATATATCTGCCAGGGCGCCGACGCCGAGATCATCGTGCCGAGCCCGAGCGGTACGCAGCGCTGCCTGGTCACCGACGTCCGCGCCCTCACCGCCGAGGAGGTCGCCGCAGCCCGCCGCCGCTAGAGGGATTCTCCGCCCATACCCCTCTCCCGCTTGCGGGAGAGGAAGGGGCCCATCGGAGCGAAGCGGAGATGGGAAGGTGAGGGTCTTCTTCTTGTTTGCAGCGTTGGCGCCGCAAGAAAGTAGAAGAACAAGACCCTCATCCTCCCGCCGCTACGCGGCGGGCCCCTCCTTCTCCCGCGAGCGGGAGAAGGGAGAACAGGAGCACCCCCAAGCGGCAGTCTGCGGCCTTAGACGTCCAGGCGCGTGACCTGGACGCTTTGCGCGCGCATCTCGCCGAACCCGAAGATGGTCATGAAGGCGATGTCGGTGGCGTCGCGGCCGACGCAGATGCGTGCCAGGCCTTCGATCGGGGCAAGGCCGGTCGCGTCGACCAGATGCCAGGCACCGTCGAGCCAGACCTCCACCACCGCGTGGAAATCGGGCGGCTTGAGGCCCCAGGCATAAGCCGAGACCAAACGCGCCGGAATGCCGGCGGCGCGGGCGAAGCTCGCCATCAGATGGGCGAAGTCGCGGCAGACGCCGCGGCGGGACAGGAAGGCGTCGACCGCGGTCGTGCTGGAATCGCTGGATCCCATCACATAATCCATCTCGCGCCTTATCCACGCGGCCATCGCCTCGACCTTGGCCCCGCCGCTCTCGCGGCCGAAGGTCTTCTCGACGAACGCCTCGAACCGGTCCGCCTCGCAATAGCGGCTCGGCCAGAGATAGGGGACGACCACGGCCGGCAGATCGGGAAGGCGCGACGCCGGCAGACCGCCGATCGCAACGACGGGCCGGTCCACCGCCAGCGTGGCGCGGTAGCTGGCGCGGCAATGGCCTTCGGCGCGCATCCATGTGCGCCGGCCGATCCCGTCCTCCGCGCCGATCGGCTTGAGCGGTCCGCTGCCGGCGACGGTGAGCAGATCCTCGCTCAGGACCTGATCGGCAAGCTGCGCGACCTCGATCGCCAGCAGGACGTCGGTCGCCTCGCGAAAATGATAGTCGAGATCGACCTCGATCTTGAGCCGCACGCCGTTTTGCCTCCCTCGTTCTCGTTTCGCCAACTCACCAGCCTCGCGGCAGTGCCGCGCTTTACTCGCTGGTCTGCTCGGAAATGATGAGATGTCCCGGCTGCAGGCTGGTATTGCCGTACGTTCCGATCCAGATGCTGTAGCGGCCCGATCGGGGCGCGTCGAATCTGATCATCGGATTGTTGCCGTTCACGCCGCCATCGTCGTCGCAGGACCAGCGACCGTCGGGGCCGTTGACCACCAGGGTGCTATCCGCGGCCGCAGAAACCGAGAGGATCAGCGGCAACGCGCCGGCGGTGAAGTTCAGGCGCACGTCCGGCGCGCTGGAGATGTAGCCGCTGCAGTCCGCGCCGATCGACTGGGCGTTGATCTCGCCGCCCGAGCGGATCGACACCGCTTGCGGGTCGGGCCTGAAGCCGGTCCTGAGCCTGATCGTCCCGAAATTGGGATCGGCCTGGGCATCCTGCGCGAAGGCGGGCGCGGCGGCGGCGAAGGACGCTGCGATGGTCAGGCGAAGTGTTGAACGCACCCATGGCTCCCGAGGCTGGTTCGCGGGGCTTAGCCACAGCGGTTTCGCCGAGTCCAGCGGCGCGGTCAGTCGATGATCGGCGCGGCGGCGACCCGCCGGGAAGCCAGGGCGATGACGAGGCCGGCGATGGTGAGCAGGCCCCCCGCGATGGCGACGGCCGACCAGACATAGCGCTCGGCGACGGTCGAGATCGCCATGGCGACGATGGGAATGAGCACGCTCGAATAAGCGGCCTTGGCGGGGCCGATGGCGCGGATGATCCGGTAATAGAGCCAGAAGGCCAAAGCGGATGCGATCACGCTCAGATAGATCAGCTCGAGCCAGTAACCGAGGCGCGCTTCGAAGACCGGCGCGCCGTACAGCCCCCACGCCAAAGCGGCGTCGATCAGGCCGCCGTACAGCATCGCCCAGCCGAGCATCGCGGCGATCGAGCGCGCCTTCACCCCCTCCATCAATTGCATGACGTTGGCGGCCGAGGCGGCGAGCACCGCGCCGAGCGTGAAGCCCAGCCCGATCAGGACGGCGCGCGGCGCCGCGCCGGCCGCGCGCAGCTCCTGGACGAACAGCAGCGCGACTCCGGCCAGGGCCACCGCCGACCCGATCATGAAGCGCGCGCTGACCCGCGAACCGAACAAGGCCCAGGCAAGCCCCGCATTGGGCACGATCAGCAACGCGAACATGACGGCGACGAGGCCGGACGTGACGTAGAGCTCGGCGACGTAGACGAAATTATAATTGAGCACGAACTGGAACAGGCCGAGCATCAGGGCGAGGCCGTGGCCGCGCCGGTCGAGGGCGATGCCGACGCCGGCGATTCTCGCGATCGCGAACATCGCGGCGCACGAGATCAGGAAGCGGTAGCTGACCGACCAGATCGGCGGCACGACACCGAGCTGCCCCTTGATGACGATCCAGGTCGAGCTCCAGATCAGGGTGATCAGGAGGAAGGGCAGCAGGATCTTGGGATCGCGCAGCCCGCCGGAGCTCTCGCTCACAGCGCGCGGATCGCCGCGGCGAGGGCGTCGACCTGTGCCGGATCGCTGTCCCAGCTCGTGACCAGCCGCGCTTCGCCCGGACCCCAGTCGTAGAAATCGAAGCCCTGCGCGCGCAGCGACGCGGCCTCGTCTTCGGACACCCTGATGAACATTTCATTGGCTTCGACCGGGAAGAGGAGTCGTTCGGCGCCGGCCGCGGCGGCAAGCCGGGCCGCGCTTTCATTGGCGGCGCCGGCATTCCTGAGCCAGACGCCGTCCTCCAGCATCGCCAGGATCTGGGCGGCGAGGTAGCGTCCCTTGGACAGCAGGTGGCCGCCGCGCTTGCGGCGGTAATGGGTGGCGCCGCTCAGCGCCGGATCGAACAGGATCAGGGCCTCGGCGGCGAGCGCGCCGTTCTTGGTGAAGCCGAAGGAGAGCGCGTCCACGCCCGCCCGCCATGTCAAATCGGCGGGCGCGCAGCCGAGCCTGGCCACCGCATTGGCGAAGCGCGCGCCGTCGACGTGGAAGCGAAGGCCGCGTCTTTTGGCGAGGTCGCCGAGCGCGGCGGTCTCCGCCGGCGTGTAGACGCAGCCATATTCGCTGGCATTGGTGATCGAAAGCGCGGCCGGCTGGACCTGGTGGACGTCGGGGCGGATCGTGGCGATCAGGGCGTCGACGATTTCGGGGGTCAGCTTCGCGCCTTCGCCCTCACCGAGCAGCAGCTTGGCGCCGCCGGTGTAGAATTCGGGCGCGCCGCATTCGTCATTCTGGATATGGGCCTCGCGATGGCAGACGATGCTGCCGTGCGGCGGGCAGAGCGCGGCGAGGGCCAGGCTGTTGGCGGCGGTGCCGGTCGACACCCAGAGCGCCTCGACCTCGCGTTCGAACAGGGTGGAAAAGGCGTCGTTGAGCCGCCGGCTCCATTCGTCGCCGTCATAGGCGGTGTCGATGCGGTTCGCCTCCGCGAGCGCGGCAAGCGCTTCCGGGCAGGCAGGGGCGGCATTGTCGGAGAAGAAGCGCATAGCGGGGTCCGGGCTCGTTGGACAAAGGCCATGAATCGCGGTTCGGGCGCCGTCAACGCCGATTCGCAAGCCGTAGAAGCGCGATGATTTTCTTCTCTCGCGTTTACCACAATTTAGCCCACTCGGGATAAGCGAGGTCAGGACCAGCCAGGATGAAGAGATGGGCGTAGAGAATTTCCAGAACGCGCCCGCGGGCAGCAAGCGCTCGGCGAAACGGGCGCGAGTGCTGCTTGCGGCCAAATTGCAGACGCCGTTCGGCGAGGTTGACGCGCGCCTGCGCGACCTGTCGCGCAAGGGCGCCCTGGTCGAATGCTCACAGGTCCCGGCGGTCGGCACCGAGGTCGTTTTCATCCGCGGCTCGACCGTGGTTCCGGCGCGTGTCGCCTGGGCCGGCGAGAATCGCATCGGCCTCGAATTCCATTACATGATCGATGAGCACGAGGTCCTGGTCCACATCACCCGGCGTGCCCAGCCCAAGCCCGAGAGCTTTCGCAGACCCGGGCTGAAGGAAACTCTGTCCGAGGATCAGCGCAAGGTCGCCAGGGCCTGGGGCGTCGCTGTCGGGATCAATCTTCCCGAAGGAAAGGGGTAAGGCCGGCCAATGGACGCCTGGCGCACCAGCAATAGCTCCTCCCTCTACACCGGTCCGTTCTTCGCCGGCGAGCTTTCGATCGCGCCGGAGACGCCGGAGCCGAAGGGCCGCGTTTCGGAGCGGGTTCCGATCGAGGTCGCGGCCGGCCTGCGCCAGCGCGGCGCGTCCGGCGTATCGGTGCAGGTCATGGATCTTTCGACCCACGGCTTTCGCGCCGCGACCCATCTCGAGCTGGCCGAAGGCTCGGACGTCTGGCTGCGGCTGCCGGGTCTCGAGCCCTGCCACGCGGTCGTCGCCTGGGCCCGGGGCAATTATATCGGCTGTCGTTTCGAGCGGCCGCTTCATCCTGCCGTGCTCGAGATGATCGTGCGCAAGACCAAGAGGCGCTGAGCCCTCACCTGTCCGCGAGCAGCCATTTTATCGGATTCGGATTCCACATTATCCTGTGTTAAGCCCGTCGAGTCGGATTGGGAGGCTACGACATGGAATCGGATTTCCGATATTTCTCGAGACGTGCCGCGGAGGAGCGGCGGCGGGCTCAATTCGCGATCACGCCGGAAGCGCGCGAGCGTCACGACGAGCTTGCCGACATGTTCGCCTCCAAGGCTGCGCATAATGTGCGCATCGAGGCTTTGACGCGGCTCCGGGCCGAATAGCTTATATCGCCGGGGGCGATCAGGTCGCCATCGGCATCCGGGCCGTCGCCTGCTGCGGCAGCCGCGCTTCGATCCATCCGACGATATCATCCATCACCTGCTCGCGGCCGAGGTCGTTGAGCAGATCGTTATAATAGCCCTCGTAGAGCTTCAGCGTCTTGTCGGTCGAGCCGGCTTCATCGAAGAATTGCTGACTCCCGTCGGGGCGGGTCGCCTTGTCCTCGGTGCCGTGCATGATGAAGACCGGCAGGGTGATGCGGCCGAACTCGCGCTCGAACCGCTCGCCCGCTCGCGCGAACGCGGCCACGGTCTGGACCGGCTGAACCTCGTTATCGGTCAGCGGGTCGGCATTGAGGGCGGCCACCCATTCGGGGTCGCGCGAGAAATCTTCCATCTTGAGCCGCAGCACGTGGGCGTGCGGCACGATGTGGCTGGCGCCTTCCAGCAGTTTCAGCGCGAAATTGGGGGCGTAGACCCGGAAGGCGAAGCTTTCGCAGATCAGGCCGTCGATGCGGTCCTGGTAATCGAGCGCGTAGGTGACCGAGGTTACCCCGCCGGCGCTGTGGCCGAGGAGATAGAGCGGGAGATCGGGATGTTTCGACTTCCCGAGATCGATCGCAAGCGAGAGGTCCGACACGTAATCGTCGATGCTGTCGGCATAGAAACGCTCGCCGTCGGATCTGCCGCGGCCGCGCAGATCCAGCGCGGTGACCGCGAAGCCGCGCGCGGCGAATTCCTCGCCGGCCCTGATATACTGGCCGCCATGCGAATTGACGCCGTGGCACAGCACGAGCGAGGCCTTTGCCGGCCCGGCCGGCTCCCAGTGGCGGGTGAAGATGCGGCCGCCCGTGCCTTCGAGCCATTGTTCCTGTGCGGGGACGCTCGCCATCTGTCGTTTCCTCCGAATCGGGTACGGAACGACAACCTATCGCAGTCGGGATTCGCAGGACAAGGCTATGGCTTGAAAAGTCCGCGCCGGGCCCGGCGCGCCGATCGGGCGCCTGCCGGGACTATGAAAGCGATGGTGCTGCCGGTGAGGATTGAACTCACGACCTCAGCCTTACCAAGGATGCGCTCTACCACTGAGCTACGGCAGCCTATCGCTTTCCGGGAGGCCGGCGCTATGGCCGCTGACCTCGGATGATGTCAAGGCAAGTCCATGGCGAAGAAAGACGATGACCGTGCCAGGCGCCTCGCCGCCGCCCTCCGCGAGAATTTGAAGCGGCGCAAGGCGCAGGCGCGTGGGGAGGCCGGTGAGGGTGCGCCGGATCAGGGTCATCCCGGCGATGGCCGGGACCCATGAAGACCACCGGAGGGAGCTGAACACCCCCGGTGCTCTTAGGCCCCGGCCTTCGCCGGGGTGACACTGTTTTTCAAAGCGGCGCGCAACCCGCTTCCAGCCAGGCTTTGGCCTCGCCCTCGAGCTGGGGACCGACGATCCGCAGCACATCGGCATGATAATCGTCCACCCAGCGCCGCTCGTCCCCGGAGAGCAACGCCGTTTCGATCAGATTGCGGTCGATCGGTGCGAAGGTGAGTGTTTCGAACCCAAGCAGCTTCTTCTCGGCCGCGAAGCCCCCTTCGGCCTCGCGCTCCACGACCAGGACCAGATTCTCGACCCGGATCCCATATTCGCCGGTCTTGTAATAGCCCGGCTCGTTGGAGATGATCATGCCTGCCTTGAGCGGCTCGTCGCCGCCGGGCTGGGCGCTGCCGACCGGCGAGATACGCTGGGGTCCTTCGTGGACGGCAAGGAAGCTGCCGACGCCGTGGCCGGTGCCATGGGCATAATCGACGCCGGCGCGCCACAGGAACTGGCGGGCGAAGCTGTCGAGCTGCGAGCCGCGCGTCCCTTCCGGGAACAGCGCGCGGGCGACCGCGATATGGCCCTGGAGGACGCGGGTGAAGCGGTCCTTCATCTCCGCCGTCGGCGTGCCGATCACCACCGTCCGGGTGACGTCGGTGGTGCCGTCCGGATATTGGCCTCCGGAATCGACCAGATAGATCGAATCCATCTCGATCGGCCGGTTGGTCGCCTCGTTGACCTTGTAATGGACGATGGCGCCGTTGGGCCCGGCGCCCGAGATCGTGTCGAAGCTCAGATCGCGCAGGTCGCCGCCGGCCTGGCGGAAGGCCTGCAGCCGCGCCGCCGCCTTGAGCTCGTCGAGCTCGCCCTTGGGCGCTTCGATCGAGAGCCAGTGGAGGAATCGCGACAAGGCCGCGCCGTCGCGCGCCTGCGCCGCCTGGTGGCCCGAAATCTCCACCGAATTCTTGATCGCCTTGGGCAGGATCGAAGGATCGCGCTTCGAGACGATATGCGCGCCGGCTTTCTCCAGCGCATCGAAGATCGCCGCCACCGATCGCTCGGGATCGACCGCCACGGTCTTGCCGGCAAGGCTGGCGAGGGTCGGCTCGAAATCGCTGCGCTCATGGACGCGGACGCCGTTGCCGAGATGCTGGCGGACGTCGTCGCCGATCTTCTCCGAGGCGACGAACAGATCCGCGGTGCCGTCGTCGCGGACCAGGGCGAAGGAAAGCGCCACCGGCGTATGCTCGACGTCCTGGCCGCGGACGTTGAACGTCCAGGCGATCGAATCGAGCGCGGCAAGCACTGCAGCGTCCGCCTTCTGCTCCTTCAGCCAGTCGGCCATTTCCTGGCGCTTGGCGGCGGAGGATTGTCCGGCATAAGCGTCGGGGTGAACGATCAGCCGGGCGCGCGAAGGTTCGGGCTGATCGGCCCAGACCGCGTCGATCGGGTTGCGGCGGACGGCGACCAGCTCGGCGCCCTTGTCGGCAAGCGCCTCGCGCGCCTTGGTCACCCAATCCTTGGTGTGCAGCCAGGGATCGTAGCCGATCCGGCCGCCGTCCGGCGCATGGAGCTTGAGCCAGTCGGCGATGCTGGTCTCCGGCACCGACTGATAGCTCCAGTGATTGCCGTCGACCTGGTCGCGGACCTGCAATGTATAGCGTCCGTCGACGAAGATCGCCGCTTCCGCGGGCAGCACGACGGCGGATCCGGCCGAGCCTTGGAAGCCGGTCAGCCAGGCGAGGCGCTGGGCATAGCTGCCGACATATTCGCTCATATGCTCGTCGGTCAGCGGCACGACGAAGCCGTCGAGCCGGTCGACCTTCAATTGTTCGCGGAGCGCAGCGAGGCGGGCATCATATGTGGACATAGGTCTTTCCCGATGGGGTGATCCCCCGCTAGATAAGCCGCTTCCCGTCGCCGCGCCAGCCCGGCGCCCCTATCAGGACCCGCCGATGCGCCCGCTGATCGCAGCCCTCCTTTTCCTCGGCGCGCCGGCGGCGGCCCAGACCCAGAGTGAGACGATGACCACTTCGACCAGCCTTCCTTCGCCGCCCGTCGCCGAGCAGCGCCCGTACAGTTTCGAGCGCCACGGCGTGCGCATCGAAGATCCATATCACTGGCTCAAGGACGAGAGCTATCCGGTCGTCGACGATCCGGACGTGCTTGCTTACCTGCGCGCAGAGAATGCCTATTTCGAAGCGGCGATGGCGCCGCACCGGCCTTTGATCGAAACGCTCGTCGCCGAGATGCGCGGGCGCATCCAGGAGGATGACAGCTCGGTTCCGGCCCGAGACGGCGACTGGCTCTACTGGTGGGCGTTCAGCCCCGGCGCGCAATACCGGACCTGGTACCGGCGGCCCGCCGCCGGCGGCGCGCAACAAACGGTGTTCGACGAGGGCGCCGAGGCGGCGGGCAAGCAATATTTCCGGCTCGGCGCGATGCAGGTCAGCCCGGACGGGCGCTACGCAGCCACTCTTGTCGACGACGATGGATCGGAGCGGTTCCAGTTGCGCATCCGCGAGATCGCCACCGGGCGCGACGTCGAGACCGTGACCGAGGTCGGCATCGGATCGCCGGTCTGGACGGCCGACAGCCAGGCGATCGTCTTCACCGAGGTCAACGAGAATTGGCGCTCCTACCGCGCCCGGCTGCACCGGCTCGGCCAGCCGGCGGCAAGCGACCGCACGCTCTACGAGGAGACCCAGAATATCGCCTTCACGGTCGACGTCGGCCGCACCCAGGACCGGCGCTACATCTTGATCTCGACTGGGGAGAACAGCTCGAACGAAGTCCGATTCGTGCCCGCCGACGATCCGGAGGCGCAGCCGGTGCTGATCGCCGCCCGCCGCCCGTTGATCCAATATTCGGTCGATTCGAGCCACGGCAAGCTCTGGATCCTGAGCAATGACGACCACGTCAATTTCCGCATCGCCGAGGCGGACCCGGCCCATCCCGGTGACTGGCGCACGATCATCGCCGGCTCGGATGCGGTCTATCTGCGGGGCATCACTGCCTTCCGAGACCATCTCGCAATCACCGAGCGGGTCAACGGCCTCGATCAGATCCGGCTGCGCGGCTATGACGGCGACGAGCGCCGCATTCCGTTCGGCGAGCCGGCCTACACGGTCTCTCTCGGCGCCAATCCCGAATATGCGCCGGCCGCCTACCGGCTGAGCTACAGTTCGCTGGTTACCCCGCCGACGGTCTACGATTATCATCCCGCCGAGAATCGGCTCGAGTCGCTCAAGGTCCAGCCCATTCCCTCGGGCTACGATCCCAGCCGCTACGTCACCGAGCGGATCATGGTTCCGTCGCGCGACGGCCAGCAGATCCCGGTCTCGATCGTCTATCGCCGCGGCTTCGAGCGCAACGGCCAGGGCCGCGTCTTCCTCTACGCCTATGGCGCCTACGGCTATGCGACGGCGCCGGCGTTCAACACCAATCGCCTGTCGATGCTCGACCGCGGCTATGCCTTCGCCATCGCCCATATCCGCGGCGGCGACGAGATGGGCTATAATTGGTATCTCACCGGCACCCGCACCCACCGCACCAACACGTTCAACGATTTCGTCGACGTGGCGCGGGGCCTGATCGCCGGACATTATACCCGGGCCGGCCGGATCGCGATTCAGGGCCGCTCGGCCGGCGGCGAGCTGATGGGCGCGGTGGTCAACCAGGCGCCGGAGCTCTGGGGCGCGGTGGTGGCCGACGTCCCGTTCGTCGATGTCGTCAACACCATGCTCGACGAAAGCCTGCCGCTGACTCCTGGCGAGTGGAATGAATGGGGCAATCCGATCACCGACGAGACCGCGTTCCGCTACATGCTGAGCTATTCGCCCTACGACAATGTCCGGCGCCAGGCCTATCCGCCAATGCTGATCTCGGGCGGGCTCAACGATCCCCGCGTCACCTATTGGGAGCCGGCCAAATGGGCGGCGCGCCTCAGGACGATGCGCACCGACCATAATCTTCAATTGCTGAAGATCAACATGGGCGCCGGCCATGGAGGGCGCACCGGCCGCTGGACCGCGCTCGAGGAGACGGCGGAGGAATTCGCCTTCATCCTCACCCAGATGGGGTCCGGGGAGGCGCATTGAGCCGGTTGGCGCTCACGCTCTTCCTGATTCTCGCGCTGGCCGGCTGCGCGGCGCGACGGGTGCCGCTGGGCCCGACGGCGCCGGTCGCCGCCACTGTTGACGTAACCCGGCGCGGCGACGTCTGGACCGCCGATTTTCACCTCGATCGGCCGGCGCCGATCTGGGTGTTCGTCCGCTCCTCGGTGACGCGCGAGGGCCAGCTGCCGTGGCGCGCGCGCGACTGGGTCGTCGAGACGCCTGGTGTCCGGCTCGAGCGCCGCGGCCGCTACGACGTGCTGGTCGGGGAGAACGGCGCCGCCGTCCCGGCCGAGGTGCGGCTTCGTTTCCGGCCGTTCGCCCACGATCTCCTCGCCGATTCCGCGCCGGCTCTGGCCTTCAGCACCGGTGCGATCGCCTTGTTCAGCCGCCAGTTCGATCTGTTCGCCTTGCCGGATGCCGCCGCCGCCGAACAGTTGCCCGCGGACCTGAGCACGGCCACCATCCCCTTCACCCGCACCCGCGCAACCTTCCGCGACGAAAGCGGGCCGATCCTCCATGCCGGCCGACGCGTGCCGTCGGTCAGCCTCGACGACGAGGACGGCACCTATGTCATGTTCGGGCCGGCCGATCCGGTGGAGTCGGCCGGGGTCGCGACCATCATCGATCCGGCTTTGCCTGCGTGGATCCGCGACGCGCTGACCAGCGCGACCCCCGCCATTCTGCGCCGGCTCGCCGGCGCGCTTGGGCCGCCGCCCGGCACCGAGCCGATGCTGATGGTGAGCTGGGCGGGCCCGACGCCGCGCCGGGTGGCGATGACCGGCAGCGTCCTGCCCAATCTGCTGCAGATGACGTTCGAGGGCGAAGGCGTCCTGCGCGACAATGCCGGCCTGCGCGATCATGCCTTGTGGTTCATCGCCCACGAAGCCGCCCATTTCTGGCTCGGCGAGGCGGTCGTCTACCAATATGCGCGCGACCAGTGGATCACCGAGGGCGGCGCCGACCTGCTCGCCTTCCGCATCATCTCCGAGGTCTATCCCGCTTATGACGGCCGCGCCGAATTGCAGAAGGCGATCGACGATTGCGTCCGGCTCAGCACCGGCCGGCCGATCGCCACCGCCGAGGAGCGCAACGAGCAGCGTGCTTATTATGCCTGCGGCGTCGTCTTCGGCCTGGTCGCGGAGTCGGCATCGCGCCGCCCGTTCGGCGCCTTCGTCCGGCGCCTGGTCGACGACAGCCGCGCCGATCGCGTGCTGACCCAAGAGGAATGGCTTGCCGGGCTCGATCGCGTTTCCCGCGATCCGACGCTCAGCGCCGATATTGTCCGCCTGCTCGATCAGGGCGCGCCTGATCCTTCGGCATTGATCGCCTCGCTCTTCACCCGCGCCGGCGTGCGCTATGCCTTGGCCGAGAATGGCCGGCCGAGGCTGCTGTGACTCCGTTCGAAAAGCGCATCACCGCCCGATCGGAGGACATCGACGAGCTCGGCCACGTCAACAATGCGGCGTGGGTGCGCTGGATCCAGGACATGGCGACCTCCCACTGGCACGCGATCGCGCCGCCCGATCATGTCGACGCCTATGTCTGGGTCGTGACCCGCCACGAAATCGACTATCTGCGCGCGCTGGGCCCCGGCGAGAGCGTGACCGGCCGCACCTGGGTCGGCGAAGCGCCGAAGGGTGCGCGCTTCGACCGCCACGTCGAGTTTGTCGGGGACGACGGCAAGGTCAGGGTGCGGGCGCGGACGACGTGGGCGATATTGGACAAGGCGACGGGGCGGCCGTTGCGGGTGCCGGCCGACGTGGCGGCGCCGTTTCTTGCTTAGAGTCGCGTGCGTCCCCTTTCTGTCCTCCCTGTCCGCGAAGCGGATGGGGAGGGGGACCATACGAAGCATGGTGGAGGGGCCTCGGGCGCCGTTAGCCCCTCCACCGCACTTCGTGCGGTCCCCCTCCCCATGAGCTTCGCTCACAGGGAGGAAAGGGGGCCCGATCGCCGCGGATCTAGAAGTCCCGCAGCGCCTTGATGATCTGCGGGTAGGCGCGGCTGCTGACGCTGAAGCCCATATGGCTGCAATCCAGCTCGGCCTGCTTATCGCTCTCGTCGGGCTGGCCGCGGGCGCAGGCGATCGAGATGATGCCGTCGCGCCGCGACCATAAGGCGAGGGTCGGCACTGGCGGCTTTTCGGCGAGGTTGGACTTGATCGGCGGATCGTCGACCCTGTGGCCCGCGACCCATTCGTAAAGCGGCCAGACGTTGTTGCCGCGCGGATTGCCCGAAAAGGGAGACCCCATGGTCACCACCTTTTCGACCAGGTCGGGACGCAGCTTGGCGGCCTCGCGGGCAAAGACGCCGCCGAGGCTCCAGCCCAGAAGGATGACCTTCTCGCCGCGGCCGAAGGCCTCGATCTGGCTGACGAGCTTGTCGAGCGTTTCCGGTGTGGCGCCGCGGTTCGTGCCGAGACCCCAGCCGGCGACGCGATAGCCGGCCTCGGCAAGCGCGCGCTGCAGGCCCAGGGTGGTGCGGTCGCCGGCGACGAAGCCGGGCAGCACCATCAGTTTCGGCCCGTCCTCGGGTCCGCGCTCGCCGAGCCTGCCGAACGATTTGTGGAACCGCGCCAGCAAGGCCGGCCATTCCAGCACCAGCCGGTGCAGCGGCGGCCGGAACGGCTCAGAGATAGTCGGCTCCCATCAACGCGTGGAGCGTCGCCGGCAGCTTCACCCGCCCGTCCGCCTGCTGGTGGTTCTCCAGCAGCGGCACCAGGATCCGCGGGCTCGCCAGGGCGGTGTTGTTCAGCGTGTGGACGAAGCGGACCTTCCGCTCCTCGTCGCGCCAGCGCAAATTCGCCCGCCGCGCCTGCCAGTCGTGCAGGGTCGAGCAGCTGTGCGTCTCGCGATATTTGTTCAGGCTGGGCACCCAGGATTCGATGTCGTTCATCCGGAACTTGCCGTTGCCCATGTCGCCGGTCGAAGCCTCGATCACCTGATAGGGTATCTCCAGCGCCTGCAGCATCCCCTCGGCATTGGCGAGCAGGCGCTGATGCCATTTGGCGCTTTCCTCCGCGTCGTCGCGGCAGATCACATATTGTTCGAGCTTGTAGAATTGGTGGACCCGCAGCAGCCCGCGCACGTCGCGGCCGGCGCTGCCCGCCTCGCGCCGGAAGCAGGGCGAATAGCCGGCATAGAGGATCGGCAATTTGTCCGCGTCCAGCACCTCGCCGGAATGAAGGCTGGTCAGCGCGATCTCGCCGGTCCCGGCCAGATAGAGGTCGTCCGCCGGGATATGATAGGCCTCTTCCTCATGGCCCGGGAAATGGCCGGTGGCGACGAAAGCCTGCGGCCGCGCCAGGGCCGGCACGGTCATCAGGGTGAAGTCGTCGGCCGCGAGCCTCTGCTGCGCCCACAGCATCAGCGCCTGCTCGAGCATGGCGAGCCGGCCCTTCAGGCAATAGGTCCGCGATCCGGAGACATGGGTGATCCGGGCGAGATCGGCCCAGTCGTTCTTCTCGATCAATGCGACGTGGTCGAGCGGCTCGAAATCGAAGCTGGGGATCGTCCCTTCCGTCCGCACGACGACGTTCGCGCTCTCGTCGGGCCCGATCGGCGCCCCCTCCCAGGGGATGTTGGGCACGCGCAGCAGCAGCGCGTCGAGCGCTCCCTGCTTCTCGCCGAGCGCCGCTTCCGCTTCGGAAATCTCCGCCCCGATCGCCTTGGCCCTGGCGCCAAGCGCCGGCCTGTCCTCCGGCGCGGCGCTCTTGAAGCCGTCGCTGATCGCATTGCGCTCGCCCCGCAGGCCGTCGGCCCTGGTCTTGAGCGCGCGCACCTCGGCGTCGAGCGCGAGCAGGGCATCGAGATCGAGCGCGACATTCTTCTGCGCGATCGCGGTGCGGACGATGTCCGGGTTCTCGCGGATGAAGGCCAGGCTCAGCATGGCGCGTCCCTGCGGGGCCGCCGCCGAAAAATCAAGGCGAGGAGAAGCAGCAGCGCGATCAGGCTGATCGCGGCGCCGGCCATTTCCGCGACCGTCCAGCGCATGTCGACCGCGCAGCTGGTACCGCGATGGGCGAGCAGGCCGGTGGCTGGATCGGCGAAGGCCGGCACTTCGGCGCCGGCGCAGCTGACACGCCAGACGGGGAAATAGAAGATTGGCTCGATCGTCACCTCACCCTGCTGGAGGGGTGTGCGATGCCGCGCGGCGAGGTCGAGCGCCCAGCGCGACGGCCAGCCATAGGGCCGCGCGCCCGGCGGCAGATTCTCGGGCACGTCGGGGTGGCGGGCCAGCTCGGCGGGCGCGACCGGTGCGGCGTCCGGCGCTGGCGCGAGCAGGAAGGTGGCCGACAGCGCCATCGCCGGAAGGGCGAGGAGGGCGGCGAGGCGTCCCTTCGGCGCGAGCGCGATCGCAGTGGCGAAGCCGAATTCGGCGAAGGGCAGGGCGCGGAACGGGAATTGCACCGACTGGATCAGCGGCAGGCTCCAGAAGAAGGGCAGCAGGCCCGCGACGATCAGGCAGCAGGCAATCGCAGAACCGGCCCAGCCCGAGCGCCAGCGCCAGGCCATGAATATCGCCGGCAAGGCGATGACCGCGATCACCTTGAGCGTGATCAGCCGCATGCCGTCGAGCGGCTCGCTCATATGGAACGCGATCAGCCAATGGTCCGGCCGCAGCACCGCATGCGACCACAAGACCGCAGCGTCGCGATAAGGCTCGAGCGCCAGGGCCGGAACGAGATAGATGGCGGAGAGCGCGATGCCGATCGCCAGCGCCGGGGCGAAGGCGAGCAAGGCCCGCGGCCGCGCCCGCGCCAGCACCAGGGTATAGAGAGCGACGAGAAACAGGCTGGCGAGCAGCGCCAGCGGCAAGTGCGTGGCGATCATCGCCGCATAGGCGATCGCGGCAAGTGCCGGCCCCTTGCCCTCCGCGACGCGCTTCAGGCCGAGCGCCAGCAGCGGGATGAACGCGATCGCGCAAGTTTCGGCAAGCGCGCCCCGGCCATAGAAATCGGCGAGGTGATAGGGCGCCGCCATGAAGAACAGCGAGGCGGCGAGCGGGTGCGCGGTCCAGCCGCGCGCCCAGACATACATCGCCGCGCCCGAGCCGGCGAAGGCGAGCCCGAAGGTCGCGACGATCGCGCCCGCCGGCGGCATGCCGAGCGCGGCGAGCAGACCGGCCGGGTAGAAGGACAAGGGCGGATAATAATAGAAGACCGGCGATCCGAGCCCGTCATGCGATGCGGGAAGCCAGCGCGGATAGAGGTTTCCCTGGCGGAGCTGGTCGCCGAACTGATCGACCCAGACCCAGTCGATCCAGAAGCTGTCATGCAGCTTGATCGGGCTCAGCATCGCCGGCAGCACCAGCAGGAAGGCGAAACCGATGATGGCCAGATACGGCCGCCAGCGCCACCCCGATCGCACTTCCCCCAACGCCTCGCCTCCGCCTGCGGCCCAGAGGTGCATGACGGTCCGGCGCTTTGCAACCCGTGCGCCACAACCGGGCGGCCTGCCGTCGCGCAGCCGCAAGATTCCCGTTCGCAGCGTGCCGAAAGAGGTTAGAAGAACCTGCCCCGGGGAGACCGCCATGCGCAGACGCACCTTCATTGCCTCCTTGCCCTGTGCGGCGGCGAGTGGGCCGCTGCTCGCCGCAGCTACCCAGCCGGGCGCAGCGCCGGGCGCGGCGCAGGAGGCGGGGCCGACCCACTGGCCGCAGGGAGAGATGCGATTCATCCGCGGCGACGTCCATGCCGGCGATCGGCCGGTCGGCGCGAGCTTCGCTTCGCGCACCGCCGCCTACGGCCTGGCGGGCGCCGCCGGCACTGCCCATCCGCTCGCCACCCTCGCCGGAATCGAGACGCTGAAGCGCGGCGGCTCGGCGGTCGATGCGGCGATCGCAATCAATGCCTGCCTCGGCTTCCTGGAGCCGACCTCATGCGGCATTGGCGGGGATTGCTTCGTGATGTTGTGGGATCCCGCGCAGAACAAGGTCGTCGGCCTTGCCGGCTCGGGCGCATCGCCGCGCGCGCTCAGTCTCGACATCGTCCGCGCCCATGCGCGGAACGGGACCTTGCCGTCGCATGGCGCGGTCACGGTTTCGGTGCCGGGTGCGGTCGACGCCTGGTGGACCTTGCATCGCCGCTACGGCCGACTGCGCTGGGCCGACCTGTTCGAGCCTGCCATCGCGCTCGCCGAAAATGGCGCGCCGGTGCCCGACATGATCGCGCATTACATCCGCGCCAGCCTCGCCGCCTTCCGCCGCCCCGGCGCCGGCATCGAGGAGGTCGAGAATGCAACGCACACCTGGGCGCCGGGCGGGACATCGCCGGCGGCGGGCGGCTTCTTTCGCAACCCCGACCTGGCCCGCACCTACCGGCTGATCGCGCAGGGCGGCCGCGACGCCTTTTACGATGGCGAGATCGCGCGCACCATCGACGCCTATTTCCGCCGCATCGGCGGCTGGCTTCGGCGCGAGGACCTCGCCGCCCATCACAGCGAATGGGTCGAACCCCAGGCGACGGACTATCGCGGCACCACCGTCCATGCGCTTGGCGCGAACACGCAGGGCATCGCCACCCTGCAGATGCTCAACATGATCGAGGCGTTCGACATGCGCAGCTACGGCTTCCAGTCGCCGCTTTCGATCCACATCGCGGCCGAGGCCAAGCGCCTCGCCTATGAGGATCGCGCCCTTTATTATGCCGATCCGCATTTCTCTCGCGTGCCCGTCGAATGGCTGGTCTCCAAGGATTATGCGCGGCAGCGCGCCGCCCTCATCCGGCCCGACCGGATCAATCCGGAGGTCCGGCCCGGCAGCGCGCCGAGCCGGGGTGACACGACCTATCTCACCGCCGCCGATTCCGGCGGGATGATGATCTCGATGATCCAGTCCAATTTCCGCGGCATGGGCTCCGGCCTCGTCGCCGACGGCCTTGGCTTCATGTTCCAGGATCGGGGCCAGCTCTTCTCGCTGCAGGACGGTCATCCCAATGTCTACGCGCCGGGCAAGAGGCCCTTCCAGACCATCATCCCCGGCTTCGCCACCCGCGGCGGCCAGCCCTGGATGAGCTTCGGCGTGATGGGCGGCGACATGCAGCCGCAGGGCCAGGCCCAGATCATCGTCAACCGTGTGGATTACGGGCTCGAAATCCAGTCGGCCGGAGACAGCCCGCGCTGGCATCATGAAGGCTCGTCCGAATCGATGGGCGAGGATCCGCCGGGCCTGCCGGCGACCGGCCTGCTGCGCCTCGAAAGCGGCGTGCCGGCCGCGACGCGGGCCGCGCTTGCCGGCCTCGGCTGGCAGATCGGCGATTCCGACGGCGGCTTCGGCCGCTACCAATGTATCGAGCGGCGGATGGACGGCGAGCACCGCATCTACGGCGCGGCGAGCGAGATGCGCGCGGACGGATGCGCGCTGGCGTACTGACGTCGTGCTGCGCCACCGCGCCCGGCCATCGGCTTTGACAGGACTGGCCGGCCCCGCCATGGCGCTCGCTGGACTCCAGCAATTGCGGATGGGCCGAGGAGGAAGACATGGTGGGTGATGGCGACGTGCTGGATGGCGGGTGCCTCTGTGGCGCTATCCGCTACAGGCTTACCGGGCCCAGCCTGTTCGTTTCGCAATGCTGCTGCAAGGATTGCCAGAAGGCGACCGGCACCGGCCACACCACGATTGTCGGCATTCACAAGAGCCAGCTCGCGATCGAAGGAACGCCGGCCAGCTTCACCAGCGTCGGGGATACGGGAGGCGCCGTCACCCGCCATTTCTGCGGCACATGCGCCGGCCGGCTCTACACGTCCGGCGACCTGCCGGGCGACGTGATCATGGTCCAGGCGGGGTCGCTCGACGATCCGGGCGCGATATCGCCCGAAAGCGTGATCTACGTGAAGGATGCGGTCGCCTGGGACCGCTTCGATCCGGCCCTGCCGACTTTCGAGATGCTTCCCGAGCGGCCCACCCACGCCCCGGTTTCGACGAAGGCGGCGCCGGCCTGATCGCCTCCGGCCCGCGCGCGGACGGGCCTGACTTCGCTTACCGAATTCCCCCTGGGCTTCCATCCGCGATAGCCGCCAATTGCCCACCCGGCTGCGAAGTCTGCCATCCGCCGCCCAGCGACCTGAACAGGTCGACCTGCGCATCCGCGATCCGCGCATCGGCGAGCGCCAGCTGCGCCTCGGTGTCGGCGAAGGTGCGCTCCGCGTCGAGCAAGGGGAGCGAATTGATCTGGCCCTCGCGCTGCTGGGCGCGGGTGATGATCGCGGCGCGCTCGGCCTGGTCGCGGGCCCCCTTGAGCGCGGTGCGGCGCTGGAGAAGGTGGGCGTAATTGGACAGGGCCGTTTCGGTTTCCTCCAACGCGCGAAGGATCGCGCCGTCGAAGGTGGCGAGCGCGGCCTGGGTGTCCGCCTCGGCGCCGGCGACCCGGGCGCGGGCGCGGGCATGGTCCGAGAATGTCCAGTTGATCAGCGGGCCGAGCAGCCAGCGCAGCGGTCCGCCGCCGAACAGATCGCCAAGCCCGCCGCCGGTCGAGCCGATCGAGGCGCCGAGCGTGATGCGGGGATAGAGATCGGCGGTGGCCACCCCGATTCGCGCGGTGGCGGCGGCGAGGCGGCGCTCGGCGGCGCGCACGTCCGGCCGGCGGGCGAGCATTGCGGCGCCGTCGCCGACCGGAATCGGCTGGTCGAGGCGGAGCGTGCTGGTGCGCGCCGCGGCCTCGGCGGGCAGTTCGCCGGGCGCCCGCCCGGTCAGGGTGGCAAGACGGAACAAGGCCGCCTGCCGCTCGGCGGCGAGTGCCGGCACGTCGGCCTGGCGCTGGTCGCGCAAGGTGGCGATGCGGGCGGTGTCGAGGCCGGTCGCCAGGCCCACTTCGGCCCGCCGCGCGGTCAGCTGCAGCGAGCGGTCGAGCAAGGCGACGATGCGTTCGGCGACCGCCTGGCGCTCGGCCGCCGAGACCGCGTCGGCATAGGCTCGCGCGGTTTCGGCGGCGACCGCGACACGGACCGCCTGGGCGTCCGCCTCGGCGGCGCCGACATCTCCGCGCGCCGCCTCGACGCCGCGATTGACCCTGCCGAACAGGTCGACCTCATAGGCGACGTCGAGCCCGGCATCGACGGTCCAGCCCTGGCGGTCGGCGCCGGGCGCGGCCTGGCCTTCGGCAACGCGGCCATATGTGGCGCTCGCCCCGACCCCGACATTGGGAAGGCGATCGGTGCGCACCTCGCGCAGCGACGCCCGGGCCCTGGCGAGCCGCGCGACGGCGACGCGGATGTCGGTGTTGGCGGCAAGCGCTTCGCCGACCAGGCGGTCGAGCACCGGGTCGCGATAGAGCTGCCACCAATTCTCGGCGATCGGCGCCTCGGCGACGGCAGGGCTGGTCGAAATGAACGGGCCGGACGCCGCCGCGGGAGGGAGGGGCGCGACATAGTCCGGCCCGGCCGCGCAGGCCGACAGGGCAAGCGCGGCAGTGGCGGTGAGCAGGGGAAGGCGCATGGTGATGGCTCCTATTCCGCCGGCTGCAGCACCGGGGCCGGGGCCGGCCGCAGCCGGGCGATCCGGTCGGCGAGGGCGCGGCAGACGACGTAGAAAGTGGGGGTGAAGAGGAGGCCGAAGCCAGTGACGCCGAGCATGCCGAAGAAGACCGCGGTGCCGAGCGCCTGGCGCAGCTCCGATCCGGCCCCCTCGGCGATGAGCAGCGGCACCGAGCCGAGGATGAAGGCGAAGCTGGTCATCAGGATGGGCCGCAGCCGGTCCCGCGCCGCGCGGACAGCGGCCTCGATCGGGCTGAGCCCGTCCTGCTCCTCCGCCTGGCGGGCGAATTCGACGACCAGGATCGCATTCTTCGCGGCAAGCGCGATCAGCACGATCAGCCCGATCTGGGTCAGGACATTATTGTCCATGCCGCGCAGGTTCACGCCGGCAAGCGCGGCGAGCAGGCACATCGGCACGATCAGGATGATCGCCAGCGGCAGGGTCAGGCTCTCATATTGGGCCGCAAGCACCAGGAAGACGAAGAGGACGGCGAGCGCGAAGGCGATGCCCGCGGTGCTCCCCGCCGCCTTCTCCTGGAAGGCCAGGGCGGTCCATTCGGTGCCGTAACCCGCCGGCAGCGTTTCGGCCGCGAGCCGCTCCATCGTCGTCAGCGAGGCGCTGGACGAAAAGCCGGGCGCGGTGCTGCCGTCGACTTCGACCGCCGGAAACAGATTGTAGCGCGTGACGCGATAGGGGCCAGTCGTGTCGCGGAAGGTGGCGACCGAGCCGATCGGCATCATCGCGCCCGAATTGGACCGGGTGCGCAAATTGGCGATGTCCGCCTGGGTGGCGCGGAAGCGCGAATCGGCCTGGGCGGTCACCCGGTAGGTGCGGCCGAGCAGGTTGAAGTCGTTGACGAATGCCGAGCCGAGATAGACCTGCAACGCTTCGAACACCCGCTCCGGCGGCACGCCGAGCATGTCGGCCTTGGGCCGGTCGATGTCGGCGAAGATGCGCGGCGTCGAAGTCTCGAAGAACGAGTAGATCTGGGTCAGGCCGGGCGTCTGGTTGGCGCGGGCGATCAGGGCCTGGGATTGCTGGCCGAGCGCGCGATAGCCATGGCCGCCGCGGTCCTGCACCATCATCCGGTAGCCGCCGGCGGCGCCGATGCCCTGGATGGTCGGCGGCGGGACGATCATCAGCCGGGCGCCGTCGATATCGGCGATCGCCGCCTGCGCCTGCGCCATGATGCTTTGCAGCGTGTCGCCGTTGGGCTCGCGCTCCTCGAAGGAATCGAGCGGGATGTAGGCGGCGGCGGCGTGCGGAGCGAGGGTCTGCGAGGGGCCGTCGAAGCCGGCGAGCATCACCGCGCCCTTGACGCCGCGGATGGGGAGGATGCGCTGCGCGACCTGGCGCAGCACCGCGTCGGTGCGCTCGAGCGAGGCGCCGGGCGGGAGCTGGACGACGGTCAGGAAATAGCCCTGGTCCTGCGCCGGGACGAAGCCGGTCGGGGTGAACCAGAAGGCGCCCATTGTGGCCGCGATGAGGGCGGCATAAGCGAGCATCATCCGCTTCGGCCGCTGCACCAGCCGGCGGGTCAGCCCTGCATAGAAGAGGCTCATCCGCTCGAAGCCGGCATTAAACCGGTCCCCGGCGGCGCGCAGCAGGCGCATCGCGCGATTGCCGGAGCGCTCCTGCGCATGGTTCTTGAGGAGCAGCGCCGCCAGCGCCGGCGACAGGGTCAGCGACAGCAAAAGCGAGATGATCGTCGCGGCCGAGATGGTGACGGCGAATTGCTGGTAGAAGGCGCCCGACAATCCGGTGAGGAAAAGGGTCGGCACGAACACCGCGCAGAGCACCAGCACGATCGCGATCAGGGCCGCGGACACCTCGTCCATCGAGGCGCGCGCGGCCTCCAGCGGGGAAAGGCCGCGGGCGAGATTTCGCTCGACATTTTCGACCACGACGATCGCGTCGTCGACGACGATTCCGATCGCAAGCACCAGGCCGAACAGCGACAGGTTGTTGAGCGAATAACCGAAGGCGGCAAGCACCGCGAAGGTGCCGATCAGCGACACCGGGATCGCAACCACCGGGATGATCGCGGCGCGCCACCTTTGCAGGAAGACGAAGATCACCAGCACGACCAGCAGCACCGCTTCGAACAAGGTCCGCACCACCGCGTCGATCGACTGGGAGATGAACTCGGTCGGATTGTAGATCACGCGATATTCGAGGCCGGCGGGGAAGCTGCGCGACATTTCCTCCATCTCGTGCTGCACAGCCTGGGCGGCGGCGAGCGCGTTCGATCCCGGCCGCTGGAACACGGGCAGCAGCACGGTCGGCTCGCCGGAAAGATAGGTGTTGGACGAATAACCGGCGGCGCCGAGCTCGACCCGGGCGACGTCGGAGACTCGCACCTGGTGGCCGTCGGGATCGGAGCGGATGACGATATTGCCGAACTGGGCCGGGTCGGTCAGCCGCCCCTGCGTCTCGACATTGACCTGGAAGGCATTGCCGCTCGCCGCGGGCGGCTGGCCGAGCGTGCCGGCGGCGACCTGCACGTTCTGGGCGCGGAGCGCGGCGACGATCTCGCCGGCGGTCAGGTTCATCGCGGCGGCGCGGCCGGGATCGATCCAGATCCGCATCGCATAATCGCGCGAGCCGAACAGGCGGACGTCGCCGACTCCGTCGATCCGGGTCAGCCGGTCGCGGACCTGGGTGAGCGCGTAATTGGAGATATAGGCGCGGTCGAGGCTGTTGTCGGGCGAGACCAGGTTCACGACCATCAGGAAATCGGGCGAGGTCTTGCGCGTGACGACGCCGAGCCGCTGCACGGCTTCGGGCAATCTCGGCACCGCGATCGCGACCCGGTTCTGCACCAGCACCTGCGCGGCATCGAGGTCGGTGCCGATCGCGAAGGTCACGGTGATGGTGAGGTTGCCGTCGCCGGTCGACTGCGACGAGACATAGAGCATGTCGTCGACGCCGTTGATTTCCTGCTCGATCGGCGCGGCGACGGTCTCCGCCACGGTCTCGGCCGACGCGCCCGGATAGGAGGCGGTGACGGTGACCGTCGGCGGCACCACGTCCGGATATTGCGACACCGGCAGGCCGAGATAGGCGATCGTGCCGACGATCGTGATCACGATCGCAATGACGGCGGCGAAGATCGGGCGCGTGATGAAGAAACGTGAAAGCCGCACGAAGCGTCTCCTTGGGAAACAGTAAGGCTCAGCGACCTGCGAAGGTCGCTTCACCGTTCGTCGCCTGGGCAGGCGGGGCCGCCTCGACGACCTGCACCGGCTGGATGCGGCCGGCACGGACCTGGACGGGGGAACCAGGCATTGCCGACTGGGCGCCGCCGATGATCACCCGGTCGCGGGCATCGAGGCCGGAGCGGACGATCCTGAGGCCGTCGACGACCGGCCCGAGCACCACTGGCCGCGCCGCGACCCGGCCGTCGGCGCCGACGACCATGACCAGCTTGCGCGCCTGATCGGTCTGAATCGCCGTGTCCGGCACCATCAGGGCGCGCGTGGTGCCGCCGCTCGACAGGCGCATGTTGCCGAACATGCCCGGCGTCAGGAAGAGCTCGGGATTGCGCAGGACCGCGCGGCCGCGGATCGTGCCGGAGCGCGGATCGAGGCCATTGTCGGTGAAGTCGAGCGCGCCGCGCCAGCGATAGCCGGCTTCGTCCTGGAGCCTGATCTCGACCGGCGAGGACCGGCCGCCCGCCTCATGCTCGCGTCTGCTCTTCAGGAACAGGGATTCGGAGGCGTCGAAGGTGAAGTAGATCGGATCGAGCGCATTGATCGTGGTGAGCAGGCTGCCCGCCGCGCCCTCGCCGGCCGAAACGAGATTGCCGGCGTCGACCCGGCGATCGGAGATGCGGCCGCCGATCGGCGCGCGCACCCGGGTGAACTCGACGTCGAGCGAACGGGCGCGGACCCGCGCCTCGGCGCCGGCCAGGGCGGCCTGGGTCGCCTGGACCCGGGCGCGGAGGCGATCGACGTCGCTGCGCGACACCGCCTCGACCTCGAGCAGCCGCAGCGCGCGGCCGAGATCGGCCTGGGCGAGGACGAGGTCGCTGCGCGCGCTGGCGAGCCCGGCGCGGGCCTCGGCCAGGGCGGCGGCGAACGGGCGGGCGTCGAGGGTGAAGAGCAATTGCCCCTGGCGGACGATCTCGCCGTCGCGGAAATGGACGGCGGTGATCGCGCCCGAGACGCGGGGCCGCACCTCGACCGACTGGCTCGCCTCGAAGCGGCCGATATATTCATCCCACTCGGTGACGTCGCGGACGAGCGGCGCCGAGACGGTGACCGTCGGCGGCGGCGGCGCGGGCGGCGCCGGCGCTTCATCATTGGCGAGGATCGCGCCGCCGGCGATCAGCAGCGCGATCGGCGCGGCGAGGAGGCTCGAGCGCTGCCATTTCGGCATGGACCGGAAGCGGACCATGCGGGTCCCGCGGATATCGCCGGCTTCGGGTTCGATCCTGGTGAGCATGTTCATGGGTTCAGTTCCTGTAGGAGCGGGCGGCGCGGCCGCGACTGATGCTGGCAAGCAGGGTTTCGAACTGGTCGGCGGAGAAGCCCGCCTTCATGAAGGCTTTGATCTCGGAGACCGGCAGCGTGTAGCCATGGTGCCAGGCAAGCACGGCGACCCGGCGCAGGGCCTCCAGCCTCGGATCGGTCAGCTTCGGATTCTGGCGGCCGCCGAACAAGGCGGCCATCGCCATGCCGAGCCGGCCCGGCTCGCGCAGGCTGGCGAGGCTGTCCTTCCGCGCCACCGCGACCACCGACCATTCCAGCGCGGACAAATGCGGCTCGGCCCTGTCGGACTTTGCTGGGGTATCGATCGTGTCGGCGCATCCAATCTCATGGTCGGCATCGGCAAGATAGGTCATGGTCTTACTCCCTTGTCTGCGGGACATGAGGGTCCCTCCGCCGCCGGCCTCATCGGACGGGACGTTCGTTGCTGGTCTTCATCGATGGCCGAGCGCCGTCGTTCGGCGACAGGCATGTCGCCGGCGATGAGCTGCGGTATTATACTACGGAGCGGTTACGGGTCGGGCTTGAAGCCCGCTCCTGCCGGCCGCCTGGATGGTCTTCCTTTCGGTGCCAACTTCTATATCGACCGGTATATAAAGCTCGTGGCGCTGCCGTCAACAGCTTTTTATATCGGTCGGTATAATTATTTTTGAAGCGCCCTCAGCGGCTCGGCCAGACCATCAGGCTGGTGTCGATCAGGCGGCTCAATTCCTCGCGCGTGGCGCCCGAGCCGGCCTGGACCGCCATCCCCTGGAGGATGGCGAAGAGGTAGAATGTGAGCCCTTCGACGTCGACATGGGCGGGCAGGTCGCCCTCCGACTTGGCGCGTTCGAAGCGCTCGACCAGCGCGCGGTGCGAGGAGGCGCGGCGGGCGACGACCTCCGCCTTGATCGATTCGGCTTCGGCGCCGCAGGCCATTGAGCTGATCACGCCGAGACAGCCGTGCGGCTCGCTATTGCCGGTCTGCGCTTCGAGCGCGCCGCGCATGATATGCTCGGCGACGGCGCGCGCGCTGGGCTGGTTCAATGCCGCGCGGGTATATTCGAGCTTCTCGCGCTCGTAGAGATCGAGCGCCTTGCGGAACAAGGCCTCCTTGTTGCCGAAGGCGGCGTAGAGGCTGGGGCGGGTGATGCCCATCGCGTCGGTGAGGTCGGTCAGCGATGCGCCTTCATAGCCCTTGCTCCAGAACACGCGCAGCGCCGCGGCCAGCGCCTGATCGACGCAGAACTCGCGGGGGCGGCCCTTGACGGGGGCAGTGCAATCGGTAGCGGCGATTTCCATATCGAGCGGTATATAAGGTGGAATGCGGCGGAGTCCAACCCGTCATTCAATCTCGCCCCGCAACAGGGCTTTCGCGGCGGGCGCGCAGGCCATCGCTAGGGCGAACCCCGTAGATAATCTTAATATATTCCATACCTTTATCTGCAAAAAATTTCAGCGGAATAGCGTAGAGTGAAGGTTGTCGGCGATGCTTCGGGTGCGTAACGAGGATTTGCGGCTGGGCATGTTCATCCAGTCGCTGGAAGGGTCCTGGCTCGACCATCCGTTCTGGAAATCCAAATTCCTGCTCACCGAAGCGGACGATCTGCGCGCGCTGCAAAGCAGCGGCGTCGAATCGGTCTGGATCGACCCGGACAAGAGCCTCGCGCCGGCCATCGCGCATCTGACCGCGCCGGCGCCCGCGCCGATTGCGTCACCGGTTTCGCAGCCGGTTACCGAGTCTCCGGCCGCAGCCGCCATTCCCGTCGAATCCAAAGCGCGGCGCTTGACGCGCCCCAACGAATATCATGCCGCCCAGACCGTCCTGGAAGATTGCAAGACCGCGGTCGGCGATCTTTTCGCCAAGGTCCGGGCCGGGGACGGCGCGGCGATCGAGGATGCGGGGCCGGTCGTCAGCGGCATTGCCGAATCGGTGGAGCGCAATCCCGATGCGCTGATCACGCTGACCCGCATCAGGACGCTGGACGAATATACCTATGTCCATTCGGTCGCCGTCAGCGCCTTGATGATCAATCTGGCGCGCCAGCTTCAATTGCCGCCCGATTATATAAGGCAGGCCGGGACGGCCGGGTTGTTCATGGACGTCGGCAAGGCCTTCCTCGACCAGGCGCTGCTCGGCAAGAAGGGCGATTATTCGGACGGTGACTGGCAGCAGATGCGCCGTCATCCGCAGCTCGGCGCTGACGCGGTCGCGGCCTCGGGTGAAATGTCGAAGATCGTCGCCGACGTCTGCCTCCACCACCACGAGAGATATGACGGAACCGGCTATCCGTACGGCCTGAAGGGCGATGACATCAGCCTGTTCGCCCGCATGGCGGCGATCTGCGACACTTATGATGCGCTGGTCTCCGTCCGGCCGCATCGCGCCGCTTACGGCCCCGCCGAGGCCGTCGCGGAAATGTACAAGCTCAAGGGTCAATTCGACGAGAGCCTGCTTACCAATTTCATCAAGAGCATCGGGATCTATCCGGCGGGCAGCCTGGTGCGGCTGGAATCGCACATGCTCGGCTGCGTCGCGGCCCAGCGCCGGGACAAGCTCACCCGCCCGCTGGTCCGCATCTTCTATTCGATCGCGCAGCGCGCGCATGTGCCGGTCAGCGAGCTGGATCTCGCACAAGTGCCCGAGCCGGACCGGATCGTGGCGCGCGAGGAGCCGGGCCGCTGGGGCCTGGCCGATTGGGACAGCTTCGCGCTGACCATCCTTCAGGGCCAGAAGGCGCGTCGCGCCGCCTGATCGATGGCACGATCCCGCTTCGAGCGCGGGACTTCGGCCGATCCGCAAAATAGAGCGGGCGCCAGGGATCGCGCCAGGCTTGTAGGGGTGAAACCGGTCCGCTCCCGCGCCTGGCGCGCGCGCTGACGGCGCGGCGCGAAATCCTCGTCCAAATCACGACATCATGACCGTCCCCGAGCATGCCCCTGCGGGCCGTGCTTGGACAATCAGCGCCAGCGACCGTCAGACGGAGTAGAAGTCGATGACGGTGGGAATTACGTCGTTGAGGAGCAGGATCTTCTTGGCGGCGATGCGCCAGCTTCCGTCGACGCGGCGGAGATCATGCTCGTAGCGGCCGAAGAAGACGTGGCTGCGCTCCGCGCGGACGTCGCGCAGGTGGACGGTGAAGCTGGCCGTGGTCTGTGCCTCCTCCGCCGCACCGGCGCCGGCGGTGACCAGGACGTTGGTCACCGCATGGACCACGCGCGGCCGTGGCGCCGAGGCGATGGAGAGGCCGGAGCGTGCGCGCCAGACGCGGTCCTCGAGACTGCGGCGGCCGCGATAATAGATGAGCGACAGCTCCCGGTCCGGATCCTCGGTCGGAGAGGTCTCGTCGCGCCAGGCCGGCATCCAGAATAGGGCGTCGGGAAGATAAAGTTCGAGCCAGGCGTCCCATTCGCCGCGATCGAGCAGCAGCGCCTCGCGGTAGAGCAGCTCGGCGGCCTCGTGCGGGTCCAGGCTCATGCGCCGGCCATCCGCCGCGCCCATTCGCGATAATAGCTGTGATACAGCGTCTCGTCGCAAAGCTGGGCATCGGCAAGCACCGAGCGCTCGGGAGCCATGCCGAGCGCCTCCGAAAATGCATTGCCGCCGGCGCGCGACGCCCCCATCCCCCGCGCATAGCCCTGCAGCCAGGGCTCGACCCGGCTTGCGAAACCCTTCTGGCAGTTTTCGTAGCTCACCGTGTCGTCCGGCGTGGCCATGCCCGAGGGATTGAAGAAATCCTCATATTGCCGGATCCGCTGCCGCCGCGCCGCCCCGCTCTCGCCGACCGGGGCGATGCACCAGGTGCGCATCTCGGTCCGGTTCGCCGCGAGCGGGCGGATCACGCGCAACTGGCTCGATGCATTTTCCGCGATCTGCAGATTGGGGAAGATGGTGAGGTTGCGCATGTTGAACATCCAGTCGCGCGCCGCCGTGCCGACCCGTTCCGCCAGGGCCTCGGCCCGTTCGTAGAGCGGCAGGGCGTCCGAAATCCCGATCACCCCCCAGTTCAGGACATGGCCGTGGGCGAAGCTGTAGCTGCCGCCCTGGATTCCTTCCGCATCCTCGGCCCAGTTGCGATTATTTTCCCAGACGGACCGCACATTGGCGGCGTCGGGCGCTTCCTGACGCCGCTCCAGCAGGCGGATGTAGGAGGGATGGGCCGAGGTGAAATGATAGGCGTCCGAGCAATTTTCGAGTTGCAGCTTCCAATTGGCGTCATAGGTGAAGGCGACGCAGCCGGGCACCAGCTCGAGCCCGTCCTCGCTTTGGTCGGCGACCAGATCGAGCAGCCTTGCCGCCTCGCCGAGATGATCGGCGAGCGGCGGCACGTTCGGCGTCAGGCTGCCGAACAGGAAGCCGCGATGCTCGCCGAACGCCGGCAGGCGGGCGAGGTCGTGGCTGTCGCTGTCGAATCCGGCGGCGTAGCAGCCGGCGCCCTTCCATTTGACGCCCTTGTTGCGGCCGGCGCTGTCGAAGCTCCAGCTGTGATAGGCGCAGACGTGGAGCCGCGCATTGCCGGCCGCAACCTGCGCGATCCGCGCGCCCTTGTGCGGGCAGGAATTGACGAATGCGCCAAGCACCCCGGCGCCGTCGCGGCTGACCAGGATCGGCACCCGCCCGATCATGGTCGTGAAGAAATCGTGCGGCTGCGGCGCTTGCGAGGCGAGGCCGAGGAAGACCCAGCCGCCCTCGAATATGCGCGCCATTTCGAGCTCGAACAGATCGGGCTCGTCGAAGATGGCGCGGCTGACCCGGAAAACGCCCTCTTCGGGCCGGTCGTCGATCAGCTTCGCAAGCTCAAGGTCGATCATGGCTTGATCCCTCCGCATCGGGTCGCCCATCATCGGCGGGCAAGGAAAAGGAAAAGGCATGAATGACATCGTGATCGTCGGGGCCGGGGCGATGGGCTGCCTGTTCGCGGTGCGGCTGGCCGAGGCCGGCGCGCGGGTCGTGCTCGTCGATGTCGACGAAGCACGCCTGGCGGCGCTGCGGCGGGACGGCGTCACGCTCGCCGACGACGATGGCGAACGGACGGTGATGATCGAGGCCGCGCTCGCCGCTGACGTCGCCGCGCCGGTCGATCTGGTCCTGCTGTTCACCAAGGCGATGCACAGCGAGGCGGCGGCGCGCTCGGTCGCCCATCTCGCCGGGACCGCGCAGGCACTCACCCTGCAGAACGGCATCGGCAATGCCGAGGCGCTGGCGCAGGTTTTTCCGCCGGACCGGGTGCTGATGGGAGTCACCGACTTTCCCGCGGACCTCAAGGGGCCGACCCGGGTCTCCTCGCACGGCGCGGGCCACGCCCGCATCGCCGGCTTCACCGCCGCCGTCGATGCGGGTCCGGTCGCGGCCCTGCTGACCGCCGCCGGCCTTGCCGCGCAGGTCGACCCGGACGTGCGCGCGGCGATCTGGGAGAAGGTCGCTTTCAACGCCGCGCTCAATGCGATCGCGGCGATCACCGGCCGGACCGTCGGCGGCATGGACGCGCCACCCGGCCGCCGCATCGCCGCCGCCGTGGCCGGCGAAGTGGTGGCGACCGCCGCAGCCCACGCGATCGTGCTCGACCGCGCGGCGATAGACCGGAAGATCGATTTCGCGCTGACCCATCATCAGGGCCACAAGGCCTCGATGCTGCAGGACATGCAGGCCGGCCGCGCGACCGAGATCGAGGCGATCAACGGCGCTGTCGTCCGCGCCGCCCAAGCGGCAGGACTGGCGGTCCCGGTGACCGAAACGCTTGCCGATCTGGTGCGCCTGATGGAGCATCGCTGACCGCGCCGCCGCCACGCGCCGCCCGCCGCTCAACGCAATGCGTAATAGCGGAACAGCGAGCGATCGGGGTTGCTGCGCCGTTCGCCGCCGCCGACGATGCAGGTCTTGCTCAGCCAGTCGTGCGGACCCTCGGGCACGCGGAAATAGGGGGTGATCCGGAAATAGCTGGGCTGGTTCGCGCCCGCGCCCCCCGGCACCAAATAGCCCTTGTTCATGATGTAGATGAGCGTGCCGTCCTCGGCCTTCAGCAGATAATGGGCGTTGAGCTCGATCACGCCGTCCGCGCGCACCATCGGATAGTCGGCGCCCGAATGGGGGACGACGCTTCCGCTGAGCCTTGGCCCGCTGATCGTGCCGCCGATCGGCGGCGTATAGCCCTGGCTGCCGCCACCCGGCAGCGGCCCGAAGATGGTGCGGTCGGCGCCGAACAGCACCTCGATGTCGAAGACGTGCTCCAGCGAGCAATCGGCGTGGGTCATGACATGGTCTCGTCCGTTGGATGCTGATCGTAGAGGCGCGCCATCAGAGCGACCATCGTGTCGAGTTCCTCGGCGGTGAAGCGCTGCTTGACCCATGTCTCATGGATCTCGACTTCCTTCTTGGCCTCTTCCAGGAGCGCCCGGCCCCCCTCGGTGAGGTGAAGGCCGATGCGGCGCCCGTGATTCGGCATCGGCCGCCGTTCGATCAGGGCGCGCCGGGCGAGCGTGTTGGTGATGCCGAGCATGGTGGCGCGATCGATGCGGAACAGGCGGGCGAAATCGACCTGCGACACGCCCGGATTGTCGCTGACAAGCCAGAGCAAGGAGGTCTGCTTCGGAGTGAGCTGGAGCCGATCGAAACGCTTCTTGAAATTGTGCAGGATCGCCGCGTTGGCGAGGCTCACGTGCAGCCCGACGATGTCGGCGAGCGGACCGAAGCTGACGTCGGTCCGGCCGACCGTCGGCCGGGTTTCGCCGGTTTGACCTGTGTCGCGCGGTGCCATCCGTCAGGCCGTTCGCATATTATTGTTGATTTCTCAACGTCATTATGCGGCTTCGGGAACCGCCAGGGAGGCCACGCCGGGCGCCGGCTTCTTGTCGCGGATCAGAACGACGAGGCCGGCGACGGTCAGCGGCATCAGCGCGATCAGGGTCATCGTCAGCGGCAGCGAAAAATTCTGGCTGACGGCGAGCCAGCCGAACAACGGAAGGATGATTCCGCCGATGCGGCCCGCCCCGCCGGCCCAGCCGATGCCGGTGCTGCGCATGCTGGCAGGGTAGATCTGGGTCATCAGGGTGTTGAGCCCGGTCTGACCGCCGACCTGGAACAGGCTCAGCGCGATCATGATGGCGATGAATGGCGCGGCGTCGAAGGGCACCAGGCCCAGCCCGATGATCGACGCCGCTAGGCCGAGATAGAAAATCGGGATGACGCGCGAGGGGCGGAACCGGTCCATCAGCCAGCCCATGCAGAGCGTGCCGACGAGGCCGCCGGTAAAGCCGATCATCGCATAGATGGCGAAGCGCTGGATCGGGATGCCCGCCATGGCATTGAAAAAGGTGGGGAGCCATGCGGCCATCAAGGCGGTCGTGCCCATGGCGCAGACGCAGGCGAGCCAGATCAGGGTGGTGGTGCGCATGCGGCCGTCGCGGAAGATGTCGGTCAGCTTCGCCTTGTCGAGCCGGCGCGAGCCATCGCCCGCGACAAAATCTTCATTGCCGTCGAGCCGGACGTTGCGGTCGATGCGGCGGACCATCGCCGGAATGCGCGGGTCGCGGGGATTGCGGCTGACCACGAACTGCAGCGATTCCGGCAGGAAGAACAGCATCAGCGGCACGCTGAGCAGGGGAAGCAGGCCGCCGATCCAGAAGCCGCTCTGCCAGCCATAATCGTTGATCACCCAGGCGGCGATCGCCCCGCCCGCCGCCGAACCGAAACTGTAAGCGGCAAAGGAGATGGCAATGAACGTGCCGCGGCGATGGCGCGGCGTCGCCTCGGCGACGAGCGAGACTGCCATGGGCAGGCCGCCGGCCAGGAAGATGCCGGACAAGCCGCGCAGGATCGCTATCTGCAGCAGGGTGGTCGAAAAGGCGGTCGCCAGGGTCAGCGTGCCAAAGATCAGGCTCGAGATGACCAGCATCCGCTTGCGCCCGTAGCGGTCGGCAAGCGGGGTCGCCACGAAGGCGCCGACAGCCAGCCCGATCTGCTGGAGCAGGAACACGAAGCCCATCGCCGAAGGAGGCTCGCCGAGCCCGGCCGCGATCGCAGGGGCGATCTTGCCGACCATGAAGACGTCCAGCCCGTCGACGAACATGGCGATGCCGCAAATGGTGAGCATCGCATAATGGCCGGGCCGCAGCGGCTGCCGATCGATGAATTCCTGGACATTGAAGCTGGCCATGTCCTGATCCTCTAACCCTGGGCGTCCATCCGCAAGACCGGCTTCAGCGCCGATCCGGCCGCGCAGGCGGCCCAGGCCTCGTCGATCCGCTCGAACGGAAATTCGGCGATCAGCCGCTCGAACGGAAAACGGCCCTGACGCCAGTAATCGATCATCAGCGGAATGAAGGTCTGCGGATTGGCGCTGCCGCCCAATATGCCCTGCAGCTTGCGGCCGCCGGCGAGCAGCATGCCCATGTTCGGCGCCCAATCGCCGATCGGGCGGGTGACGAACCCGGCGGTCCCTTCATTGGCGAGGCAGAGCACCGACATTTCATAGACCCCGGGAACGACCGTCGTGTTGAACGAATAATCGAAGCCGAAGGGCGCTATCTCGCGCAACGCGCCGAGCGTGCCCTCGTTCGAATCGAGCGCCGCGGTCGCGCCCAATTGCATGGCAAGATCGCGCCGCGCCGGATCGATGTCCACGGCAACGACCTGGCTGCCGCCGGCGAGGCGGGCGGCCATGATCGCGGCGAGCCCGACGCTGCCGGCGCCGAACACGACGATCGACTGGCCCGGGCGCAGGCGGAAGGCTTCGAGCACCGAGCCGGCGCCGGTGATGATTCCGCAACCGAGCGGCCCCAGCAGGTGCAGCGGCACATCTTTGGTGACCCGCACCGCGCTCCGCGCCGGCGTCACCACATGGGTGGCAAAGGAGGATTGGGCGAAGAATGCGCCGGCCAGCTTCACGCCATTCTGGCTCAGCGGCGAGCTGCCGTCGCCGCGCATGCCGCCGAAGCTCAATTTCATCGCGTCGCGGCAATAGGTCGGCCGCGCCGATCGGCAGCTCGGGCATTGTCCGCAGGAGCCGCCGCTGATCACGACGTGATCGCCGACGGCCAGGCCGGTCACGCCGTCGCCGACCGACTCGACGATTCCGGCGCCCTCGTGGCCGAGCACGATCGGCTTGGGCACCGGCATGCCGCGCCCGGAATGGCAATGGAGATCAGTGTGGCAGATGCCGGTCGCGACGATCCGGACAAGGATCTCGTCGGCGCGCGGCGCTTCGAGATCGACGTCCTCGATCGCGGGGTGGGCCTCGCCGTCGCGCGAGACCGCGGCGGCGATCCGCATCACCAGGGATCCCTGGATTGTTCGAGGAAGGGCCGCTTGTCGGCCGGCGGCGAGGGGTTGCCCGGCCGATTGTCGAGCCGGACCTCGCCCTTCCAGGGTACCTGGTCCGCCGCGGTCCAGGCATTGACGTGGAGGCGCAGGAAGACCCAGCGCCCGTCGCGCTTCACCAGCTTGTCGTCGCGGGTGCCGATGCCGAACACGAAATTGGTGCGATATTCGACGTTGAACTGGATGATCTGGAAGAAGCAGCGGACCCTGGCGCCTTCGGGCCGCGGCTCCATGACGTAATTGCTGAACAGATGCTGGCGGCCGTACCACCAATGCTGGCGGCGGTTCCAAAGCTCGTCCATGCTCTTCATGATCGCTTCCGGGCCCCTGGACGTGCCTTGCCAGAGGTGATCGAACTCGCTGTCCTCGGCGAACGCGGAGAGCAGCATTTCCTCGTCGGCAAGGTCGAGACCCCAGGCGTAGCGCGCATAAAGCTCGGTGATATCGGCGCGATCCTGGGCGGGCATCGTCCGGGGCAGGCCCTCGGGCCAGCAGCCTTCGGTCGGGGACATTTTTCCTCTCCTCAATTTTGTTGAATAATCAACAAACTGGGGAGCCGTGTCAATCGGCTTGGTCGGCCGCCAGCCGCGCGACCTTGCGCGCGATCTTGAACAGGAGGCCGTCGAGCAGGCTCCGCTCGTCGTCCGTGAGATCCGAAGCGAGGCCACGGTGGAAGCCGGCGCGAATCGGCAGGAGCTTTCGATAGAGCGCCTGACCCTCTTCCGTCGCGAACAGGATGGGCGAACGGCCGTCATTGGGATCGGGGCGCCGCGAGGTGAGGCCCCTTGTCTCGAGCGCGGCCGCGGCACGGCTCACCTCGGCACGGTCGACCCAGGCCATTTGCGAGATTTCGCGCACGCTCGCGCCGCGTATCGGAGCGAGGCGGCTGAGCACGCGCCATTCGGCAATGGTGAGATCGCAGACGTCGGCGAGCATCTTCAACGTCAGCCGGTCGATCGCCTTGGCGACCAGCGACAGTCGGAAGGTCGAATAATCGAGCCCTGGATAAGTCCATCCACTGATCTCGACGTCGCGCTCGACAGCCGGGCGATCGCCGGCATCCGATGCCTGACTGCTCGCTATATCCCCCATCCCTCAACGCCCCCCTGCCGGCCGGATGTCTCGCCGATCAACTAGATCTTGGCAAGTCCGGGGTCATGGTCGGGATCATATTGCTCCATCCTGACGGCGAGATGCAGCAATAGTTCGTCCAGTTTCCGCCTGTCCTCGTCGCTGAGGCCTTCGAGCAGGTAGGAATAAAAGGCGCGCCGCTGATGCCCGATCCGCGTCGCCATTTCGCGGCCGGCATCGGTCAGCGCGAGCAATCTTTTGGCCTTGCTGGTCGGATGCTGCGACCGGCCGAGCAGACCATGTTTCTCGAGTGCCCGTGACGCGCGACTGACTTCGGCGCGATCGACATAGGAAGCGGCGGCGAGGGCGTTGACGGTGGACTCGCCGGTTCGCGAGAGATTGGCCATCACCCGCCATTCGGCGAGCGTCAGATGCTCGCCCCGCAGGATCGTCGCAGAAGCCAGGCGGTCGAGCATCTTCGCGAGGATCAGCAGACGAAACGGCACATGGAGAAGCCCGTAGCTTCCCCACAAGGTGCGCAATGCGTCGCTCGCCTCCTCGATGCCCTTCGCCAAAATATCCTCCTCCCGATCGGCTCCGCCGCGGTTTTCCAGGGCTTGTTATGGGCCCATCGTTGAGTTATCAACGGATTATTGACTTATCAACAAACGCGCCACGAGAGCGCGGAAATGTCGGGGAGGAAAAGACCAAATGTCAGCTATCCGCAATCGCGAATCATCCAAGGCGCGGTACAAAGTTAAGGTCAGCTCGGCCGCACTTCTGATCGGCCTTGCCGCCGCGGCGCCCGCATATGCGCAGGAAGCGCCGCCGGCGACGCCCGCATCGCAGGACGCCCAGGCGCCCGCCGCCACGACCCCGGCCGAGCCTGCCAGCGAGGGCGACATCGTCGTCACCGGTTCGCGACTCGGCCGCTCCGGCTTCACCACGCCCACCCCGGTCACCGTCGTCGGCAGCCAGCAGATCGAGCGCCAGGGCGCGACCAACATCGGTCAGATCCTCAACGAGATTCCGGCCTTCCGCCCGCAGAGCACGCCTGCCACCACGGCGATCTTCGTGAGCAATCTCGGCGCCTCCACCGCGGATCTCCGCGGCCTCGGCGGCAACCGCACCCTGGTGCTGATCGACGGCCGTCGCGTCGTCGCCTCCACCGTGGCGGGCGGCTCGTTCACACCGGCCAACATGGTCGACCTCAACCTGGTGCCGAGCTCGCTGCTGAGCCGGGTCGAGGTGGTGACCGGCGGCGCTTCCGCCGCCTACGGATCGGACGCAGTCTCCGGCGTCGTCAATCTGATCATCAACCGGGACCTGCAGGGGTTCCGGGCGACCGCGCAATATGGCCAGGCCGATGCGGGCGACACCGAGGAATATCAAATCTCGCTCGCCTACGGCACCCGCTTCGCCGACGGTCGCGCCCGCTTCATCATCGGCGCCGAATATGTCGACAACCAGGGCTCCGGCGATTGCTATTCGCGCGACTGGTGCGCGGTCGCCTACAATACGGTGAGCAATCCGTTCGTCGCCGGCAGCACGACCACGCGCGTGATCGCCGGCCAGGCGGCGACGCTGATCCTGCCCAACGCGCGCACCGCGACGGCGTCACTCAACGGCCTCGTCATCGCCGGGCCGCTGCGGGGCACCGAGTTCAATCCGAACGGCACCACCTATACACACAATTACGGCGTCTATGGCGGCGCCGGCCTGTTCCAGTCGGGCGGCGGCGATCCGATCCTGCCCTTCTACCAGTTCTTCCCGCTGTCGGCTCCAAGCAAGAGGATCAACGCCTTTTCCAATTTCGACATGGACCTGGGCGGCGGCGTGAACGTCTTCATCCAGGGGTCGTTCGGGCACGTCGAAGGCGACATTCTCGGCGCCAGCCGCCGCGATATTTCGCCGGCGGGCGCCTATCAGATCCAGCGCGACAATGCCTTCCTGCCGGCATCGGTGCGCGCCGCGATGGCGCCCGGCCAGACACTGCCGTTCGGCCGCATCTGGAACGACATCGGCCCGCAAGAAGGCCATGTCGAGCGCGAGACCTATCGCGGCGTGGCCGGCTTCACCTGGCGCGCCAACAGCAATCTGACGCTCGACGGCTATTACCAGTACGGCCAAACCAATTATTCGCAGCGCGGCGAGAACACGACGGTCAACTCGCGCATGGGCTTCGCGATCGATTCCGTCGATCAGGGCCTGTTCCAGACCGGTGTGGCCAACGGCAATATCGTCTGCCGCGCCACGCTCCCGGGCGCGGCCTTCCGGGCCGGGGCGGCGGGCTGCGTACCGCTCAATCCGTTCGGCGCCGGCGCCAGCTCGGCGGCCGCGCGGGATTACGTCACCGAAACCGCCCTGCAGGATACGACGCTGAAACAGCATGTCGCGGCGCTCACCCTGCGCGGCAGCCTGTTCGAGCTGTGGGCCGGCCCGCTCGCCTTCGCGACCGGCATCGAATATCGCCGTGACAGCGTGACCAGCGTGACGGATGCGATCTCGGCGGCGAACGATTTCCACACCAGCCCGGGCGGCGGCATCACCGGCGGCAGCCGCAGCCTCTCCGTCAGGGAAGGCTTCGTCGAACTGGCCCTGCCTCTTCTGCGCGACCTCTCCTTCGCCCGGCGCGCCGAGGTGAACGGCGCGGCGCGCGTCACCGACTACAGCAACAGCGGCCGGGTCGAGACATGGAAGATCGGCATCGACTGGGAGGTGGCCGATTTCCTGCGGCTTCGCGGCACGCGCTCACGCGACATCCGCGCGCCCAACCTGTTCGAGCTTTACGGCGCGCCGCAAAGCTCTTTCCAGACGGTGGACGATCCGCAAAATGGCGGCGCGCGCGGCCTCTACCCGACATTGCTCGCCGGCAATACGCTGCTCGTTCCGGAGGTTGCCGACACGTGGACCGCGGGCGCGGTGCTGAATACGCAACTCGGCAGCGCGGGCAGGTTGCGGCTGTCGGCGGACTGGTTCGATATCTCGCTCGATGGCGCCATCAGCACGCTCGGCGCGCAGACGATCGTCACCCGCTGCTTCCAGGGCAACGCTGCCCTGTGCGGCCTGGTCACGCGCAATCCGGCCGGCGTCATCACGCAGATCGTCAATGCGAACCTCAATCTCAACACGCTGATCACGCGCGGCTGGGATTTCGAGATGTCCTACGATCTGCCGATGTCGGCGATCGGCGTCGGCAACGGCGACAGCCTCAACTTCCGCGTGCTGGCCACAGTCGTGAAGGACCTGATCACGGTCGATACGGCCGGGGTCGCAACCAACCGCGCCGGCCAGAACGGCTCGGGCGTGTCGCAACCCTCGGGCGTGCCGGATTATACGATCAACGCCTTCCTCACCTATCAGGGCGACCCGTTCTCGGCGCAGATCCAGATTCGCCACATCTCGTCGGGCCTGTTCCAGGTGACCAATATCGGCCCGCATCAGAATGGCTACAGCCCGCTCCTGGCGAACAGCGTCAGCGACAATTACATCGCCGCGGTCACCTATGTGAACCTCAACGCGCAATATACGATCCTCCATCGCGGTACGACGCGGATCGAGCTGTTCGGTGTCGTCAACAATCTGTTCGACAAGGATCCGCCGAACGACATCCCGTCGAGCTTCGGACCGACCAACAACGTGCTCTACGACGTCGTTGGCCGCTATTTCCGGGTCGGCGCCAGGTTCGCGTTCTAGGACGGATGGGAAGATGACGATCGTCCATCCGTTCCAGCCCGTCCTGGAGCACGCGTTCAGCATCTCGATCGAGCTGTCTCGCCTTTATCGGGTCGAGCCGAGCGCGCTCGGCGACACGCGCTGCGCCATCTATGCGGCGAGCGGGACGATCGAGGGGCCGAAGCTCAATGGCCGCGTCGTGCCGATGTCGGGCGGGGATTTTCCGCTCGTCCGGCCGAACGGGGTGATCGATTTCGACGCCCGCTATCTGCTCGAAGCCGATGACGGCGCGATCATCTACATGCAGAATCGCGGATTCCGCTGGGCGAAGTCGCCGGAAATCGCGGCGCGGATGTCGCGCAACGAGCCGGCCGACCCGTCCGAATATTATATGCGCGTCAGCCCCAAGTTCGATGCGCCGGCGGGGCCCCACGAATGGCTGACCAAGCATATGTTCGTCGGCGTCGCCGAGAAGCTGCCCGGAGCGAATAGCATCCACTATTTCCAGGTGCTCTGATCCGTGAGCGAGGACGCGAAGCCTTTCGCACCGATCATGCGGGACGGGGTCGATCCGCTGGAGGCGGTGTTCAAGCCGCCCCATCCCGGCGTCGGCTATCTCGACCGTGTCGAGGACGGGTTGCGTTTCCAGCGCGACATCCAGGTGAGCATGCGCGACGGCGTCCAGATCTGGATCGATCTCTATCTTCCCGAGGGGCTCGCCGATGGCGAGACGGTGCCCGCGATCCTCGGCTGGAGCCCCTACGGCAAGCATAATCTGGCCGACAATCTCTGGCCCTCGGCCGGCATCGAGCCTGGCTGGATTTCGAAACACACCGCGTTCGAGGCGCCCGATCCGGCCTATTGGTGCCCGCGCGGCTATGCCGTGGTTTATCCGGATCCGCGCGGCACCTGGTATTCGCAAGGCGAGATGAATCATGGCGGCGCGCAGGAGGCCGACGACACCTACGACCTGATCGAATGGCTCGGTCTCCAGCCGTGGTGCAACGGCAAGGTCGGGATGAGCGGGGTCTCCTATCTCGCCGCTTCGCAATATCAGGTCGCGCCGCTCCATCCGCCGCACCTTGCGGCAATCAATCCGTGGGAGGCCTTCTCCGACTGGTATCGCGAATTCGGCTATCATGGCGGCATGCGCGATACCGGCTTCGTGCCGCGCGCCACCCAGGGGCTGCGCTGGTCGACGACGCGGACCGAAGACACGCTCGCCAACATGATCGCGCATCCGCTGATCGACGAATATTGGCGCAGCAAGGACGTCGATCTCGCCGGCATCACCTGCCCGGCATTTTTCGTCGCCAGCTCGTCGGACCAGGGCTTTCACACGCGCGGCACGCTCGAGGCCTATCGCCATGCATCGAGCAAGGAGAAATATCTCCTGATGCACGGCCGCAAGAAGTGGGCCCATTATTACGACCCCGCCAATGTCGAATTGCTGCGCCAATTCTTCGACGTGCATTTGCGCGGCGAGGGGGCGCTCGACTGGCCGAAGGTGCGGCTCGAGGTGCGCGAGCGCGCCGGCGTCGGCCACATGCGCGACGAGAATGAATGGCCGCTCGCGCGAACCCGATATACGCCGCTCTATCTCGACGCTTCGAACGCTTCGCTTAACGCCGCGCCGGTCGCGGCCGAGAGTCTCGTCTCCTACGATCCGGTCGCTGGCGAAGGCGCGCGTTTCGACCTGCGCTTCGACGAAGACACCGAGCTCACCGGCTATGCCAAGCTGAAGCTGTGGATCGAGCCCGAGGGTGCGGACGAGATGGACCTGTTCGTCGCGATCCAGAAGCTGGGCGCGGACGGCGAGATAATACCCTTCGCCTTCTACGCGGTTTCCGAGGAGGGCCCCGTCGCCTTGGGCTGGCTGCGCGCCAGCCACCGCGCGCTCGACGAGGCGAAGTCGACGCCCTGGCAGCCGGTCCATCTCCACACCCATGAGGAGCCGCTGGAGCCCGGCGTGACCGTGCCTGTCGAGATCGAGATCTGGCCGTCGAGCACCCTGTTCCGTGCCGGCGAGACGCTGCGCGTGTTGATCATGGGGCAGGACATCTACACCGAAATCCCGCAGCCGGGCCCGGCGATCATGCGCCATGAGGAGACCCGCAACAAAGGGCGCCACATCATCCGCACCGGCGGCGCCTATGATTCCCACCTGCTCGTGCCGGTGATCCCCGAAGGCACGAAGTGAACTTTCCCGCCACGCCAAGCTTCACCGGTTTCTTCGCGCCCTCCGGGGTGGAAGCGGAGGTGCCGCATCTGCCCGTCATCCAGGGCGCGATCCCGCCCGAGCTGGACGGCGCCTTCTATCGGGTCGCTCCCGATCCCCAATTCCCCCCGCTCGCCGGCGACGACATCTGGTTCAACGGCGACGGCATGATCACGATGTTCCGCCTGAAGCAGGGCGCCGCCTCGATGAAGCAGCGCTGGGCGCGCACCGAGAAGTTCAATCTGGAGCGGGAGGCCGGCCATGCCCTGTTCGGCGCCTATCGCAATCCACTGACCGACAGTCCGGAAGCGAAGGGCAAGGTCCGCTCCACCGCCAACACCAACGTCGTCGTCATTGGCGGCAAGCTGCTCGCGCTCAAGGAAGACAGCCCGCCGACCGCAATGGACCCGCTGACGCTGGAGACCACGGACCCGGTCTACGATTTCGGCGGCAAGCTCACCAGCGAGACCTTCACCGCCCATCCCAAGGTCGATCCGAAGACCGGTGAGATGCTTGCTTTCGGCTACGCCGCCAAGGGCCTGCTGACCCGCGACCTGGTCTTCTACACGATCAGCGCGCCAGGGGAGATCAAGAGCGAGGTTTGGTTCGAGATCCCCTATTATTGCATGATGCACGATTTCGGGATTACCGAGGATTATGTGGTCTTCCACGTCGTCCCGATCACGTCTGACTGGGAGCGGCTGGAAAAGCGTCTGCCGCATTTCGGATTCGACCGGAATCGCCCGATCCATCTCGGCGTGCTGCCGCGCAACGGAACGGCCGAGGATCTGCGCTGGTTCTCCGCGCCCAATTGCTTCGCCAGCCACGTCATGAACGCGCACAATGTCGGCACGAAGGTCCATTTCGATACGCCGATGGCGGAAGGGAACATGTTTCCGTTCTTCCCCGATTATGAAGGCGCGCCATTCGAGCCGCAGAAGGCGGCGTCGCGGATCACGCGCTGGACCGTCGACATGCTCGGCAATAGCGACGAGATCGAAATGCAGCGGATGACCGACCTGGTCGGGGAATTCCCGCGCATCGACGATCGCTTCGCCGGCCGGGCCTACAAGCATGGCTTCCTGCTCGTCCAGGACATGGAGAAGCCGGTCGACCTGCCGGGCGGGCGCTCCGCCTCCGGCATGATGATGAACACGCTGGCACGGATCGATCTGGAGACCGGCGAGAAGGACGCTTATTGGGTCGGCCCGGTCTCCTCGATGCAGGAGCCGGCCTTCATTCCGCGCCCGGGATCGACCGCCGAGGCGGACGGCTATCTGATCACCATCGAGAACCGGCTTGGCGAGATGGGATCGCGGCTCCTGCTGTTCGACGCGCTGAAGCTTGCCGACGGGCCTGTGGCGACGCTCCAGCTCCCATTCCGAATCCGCCAGGGCCTTCACGGCAATTGGTACACGGCCGACCAGATCGGCGCTTGAGGCTCGACAATATGGCTTTGCACGACAACACGACTTCCGAATATCCGGCGCTCAAGCTGCACATCGACGGCGAGTGGATCGGCCAGGGCGACCGGCGCACTCACAATGTAATCAACCCGGCGACCGGGGAGACGCTGGGCGAGCTTCCGCTCGCAAGCGCGGGTGATCTCGATCGCGCGCTAGACGCGGCCGACAGGGGCTTCCGCCTCTGGCGCAAGGCGACCGCGGACGAGCGCGGCGCGGTGCTTTCCGGCGCGGCGCGGCTGCTGCGTGAGCGGATCGACACGATCGCCCGCAACGCCACCCGCGAGGAAGGCAAGACGCTCGCCGAGACCAGGATCGAGACCATGGCCTGTGCCGGCCTGTTCGATTTCTACGCGGCCGAAGCCAAGCGCATCTACGGCCGCGTCCTGGTCCGCCCGACGGGCACGCGCTCGCTCGTGATGCGCGAGCCGGTCGGCCCGGTGGCGGCGTTCGCGCCATGGAATTTCCCGATCCACAATCCGGGCCGCAAGCTCGGCGCGCCGATCGCCGCCGGCTGCTCGGTCATCCTCAAGCCGGCCGAAGAAGCGCCGGCCTCGGCAATGGCGGTGGTGCAGGCATTGCTCGACGCCGGCCTGCCGGCGGGCGTGTGCCAGCTCGTCTTCGGCGTGCCAGACGAAGTTTCCCGGCACCTGCTGGCGAGCCCGATCATCCGCAAGCTGAGCTTCACCGGATCGACCGCGGTCGGCAAGCATCTCGTCCGCCTCGCCGCCGAGACGATGAAGCGCACGACGATGGAGCTCGGCGGCCACGCCCCGGTGATCATCTTCGACGATTGCGATCTCGACAAAACGGTCGAGACGCTCGCCCTCGCCAAGTTCCGCAATGCCGGCCAGGTCTGCGTCTCGCCGACCCGATTCTACGTGCAGGAGGGCATCCACGATCGTTTCCTCGCCGCGTTCAGCGAGCGCGTGGGCCGGGTCGCCGTCGGCGACGGATTGCTCGACACCAGCCACATGGGGCCGATGGCCAATCCCCGCCGGCCCGAGGCGATCGAGGCGCTGGTGGCCGATGCATTGTCGCACGGTGCGACCTTGCGCAGCGGCGGCGAGCGGATCGGCGATGCCGGTTTCTTCTTCCGCCCGACCTTGCTGTCCGACGTGCCGCCCGCGGCGCGGATCATGAACGAGGAGCCGTTCGGCCCGGTGGTCGTGACCGCGCCTTTCGCCAGCTTCGACGAGGTCGTCGAGCAGGCCAACCGCCTGCCTTTCGGCCTCGCCGGTTTCGCCTTCACCGAAAACGGCCGGACCGCCAATTTGATCGGCGACGCGCTCGAAGTCGGCATGGTCGGCATCAACACCACAGCGATCGCCGCCGCCGACTCCCCCTTCCAGGGGGTGAAGGAAAGCGGCCATGGCTCGGAGGACGGCCCGGAAGGCCTTGCCGCCTGCCTCGTCACCAAATCCATCCATCAGACCTGAGGAAGACTCGAATGACCGAATTGAAGACCGGCGGCGCCCAGGGCTATCTGCGCATCGCCACCGAAGAGGCGTTCGCGCCCGCAGAGATGATGGACCTTTATGCCGAAGTGCTGGACGGCGAAGACGTCGATCCAGGCTTCGAGAGCCTGATGGGCTTCTACATGCGGCACAAGAGCGAGCGCGCGACGACAATCTTCCGCCGCCTGCAGGATCTCGACGACGAGCGGCTTGCCGACATGGACGTGCGCGGGATCGATCGGCAGGTGATCGGCATCACCGCGCCGGGCACGCAAGTGCTCTCGCGGGACAATGCGGTCACCCTTTCGGTGCTCGCCAACGATCAATTGTCCGAAGCCTGCAAGCGTCACCCCGATCGCTTCACCGGCATGGCCGCCTGCGCGCCGCAGGACCCGGCACATGCGGCGAAGGAGATCGAGCGCGCAGTGACCAAGCTCGGCATGCGCGCGGTGGTGATCAACTCGCACACCCATGGCGAATATCTGTCGGACCAGAAATTCTGGCCGATCCTGGAAGCTGCCGAGGCGCTCGATGTGCCGATCTACCTCCATCCGCAGACGCCGCCGCGCGACATGATCAAGCCGTTCCTCGAGGCGGGGCTGGACGGCGCCGTGTTCGGCTTCGGCGTCGAGACCGGCTTCCACGCGCTGCGCCTGATCGGCTCGGGCGCCTTCGATCGCTTCCCGAAGCTGCAGATGATCCTGGGCCATATGGGCGAGGCGCTGCCATTCTGGATGTACCGGCTCGATTACATGTATGGCGCCGGCCTGAAGTCGAAGCGCTACCCGTTCCAGCCCGAATTGAAGGGGCAGGTCTCCGATTACCTGAAGAACAATTTCCACATCACCTGCTCGGGCATGGCCTGGGAGCCGGCGATCAAGTTCACCCAGGCGGTGATCGGCGAGGACCGGGTGCTCTACGCGATGGACTATCCCTATCAGTGCCCGCCCGAAGAAGTCGTCGCGCTCGACGCGATGGACATGGACCTGGCGATCAAGAAGAAGTTCTTCCAGACCAACGCCGAGGCGCTGTTCAAGATCTGACATGGCGGCGGGCTTCGATTACGTCATCGTCGGCGCCGGATCGGCGGGCTGCGTGCTCGCGGACCGGCTGTCGGCGGATCCCGCCAACCGCGTGCTGCTGATCGAGGCCGGCGGATCGGAGAAGAGCAATCTGGTCGGCATGCCGCTGGCCTGGTTCGATGCGATGCGGTCGCCGAAGCTGAACTGGGGCTATGCTTCGGAGCCGGAGCCCTTCGCCGACGGCCGCCGCATCCCGGTGCCGCGCGGCAAGGTTGTCGGCGGCTGCGGCTCGATCAACGGCATGATGTATTCGCGCGGCAACCCCGCCGATTATGATCAATGGGCGCAGATGGGCGCGCGCGGCTGGAGCTTCGCCGAGGTGCTGCCCTATTTCCGCAAATCCGAGGCGAACTGGCGCGGCGAATCCGCGCATCATGGCGGCTCCGGCCCTCTGTCGGTGGCGAGGCATCGCCCGGACGACATTGTCTATCCCGCCCTGATCCGCGCCGCAGAGGAGATGGGATACAAGCATCTCGACGATTTCCATGGCGACGAGCAGGAGGGCTGGAGCGCGCCCGACTTCACCGTCCACAAGGGCCGCCGCGGCAGCAGCGCGGCGCGATTCCTGCGCCCCGCGCTGGGCCGGCCGAATCTCACCCTGATCGACAATGCCCTGACCACCCGCATCGTCGTAAGCCAGGGCCGGGCGGCCGGGCTGGAATTCGAGCGCGAGGGGCAGCTCCACCGCGTCCATGCCGAGCGCGAGGTGATCCTCTCCGCCGGTACGTTCAATTCGCCCCAGCTTCTTCTGCTCTCCGGCATCGGCCCCGCCGAAGAGATCCGCGCCCACGGCATCGAGCCTCTCCACGATCTGCCCGGCGTCGGCCGCAACCTGCAGGAACATGCCTCGATCGGCATGATCTACCAGGCGGCGGGCGCCTTCACCTTCGACAATCGTCTGCGGCTGGACAGGATGCTGATCGCCGGGCTTCAATGGCAGCTGTTCGGCGCCGGCCCGATCGGCGGCCTGCCGGTCGGCGCGCAGGGGTTCGTGCGCACCCGCGAGGGGCTCGACCGGCCCGACGTGCAGACCCTGATCAACCCCGTCGCGATGAACGCCAGGCTCTGGTTTCCGGGCTGGCGCAAGCGGATCGGCGATTTCATCTCGCTCTCCAACGTGCTGCTCCATCCGGACAGCCGGGGCAGCGTGACCTTGCGGTCGGCAGACCCGCGCGACAAGCCGAAGATCCAGTTCAACCTGCTCAAGGAGGAAAGCGACCGCGCCGCCTTCCGCCGCTTCGTCCGCTTCACCCGCAGGATCTTTGCCCAGCCGGCCGCCGCGGCTTTGGTGAAAAGCGAGCTTCTCCCCGGCGACGACGTGTCGACCGACGCCGAGATCGACGCCTTCGTGCGCGAGCGGGTCGGCACCGCGATGCATCCGACCAGCAGCTGCGCGATCGGCTCGGTCGTCGATCCGGCGCTCAAGGTCTATGGCATGGAGGGGCTGCGCATCGTCGATTGCTCGGTGATGCCGACCATCGTCGGCGGCAACACCAATGCGCCGGCGATCATGATCGCGGAGAAGGCCGCGGACATGATCCTCGGCCGCGACCCGCTCGCGATCGCGGCATGAGCCATGATTATATCATCGTCGGCGCCGGTTCCGCCGGCTGCGTCCTCGCCAACCGTCTGAGCGCGGACCCGAACAACAAGGTGCTGCTGCTCGAGGCCGGCGGGAGCCACCGGAAATTCCTGCTCACCATGCCGCTCGGCTTCATGCGCGCGCTCCAGATGGAGCGCTACCGCTGGAGCTTCTGGTCCGAGCCGGAGCCGCATCTCGGCGGCCGGCGCATCTTCCTGCCGCGCGGCCGCGTGCTCGGCGGCTCGTCCTCGATCAACGGCCTGTTCTTCATGCGCGGCCACAGCATGGATTTCGACACCTGGCGGCAGATGGGCTGCGCCGGCTGGGGCTATGACGAGGTGCTGCCCTATTTCAAGCGGATGGAGACGAGCTGGCGCGGCGCCGGACCCTATCATGGCGGCAGCGGCCCGCTGCCGATCGTCCCGGTCGACACGCGCAGCCGCCTCCACCACGAGCTGATGGAAACCGCGCAGGCAGCCGGCTTTTCGAGCACCGACGACATTCATGGCGAGGTCGAGGAGGGCTTCGCCCGCGGCGAGCTCACCATCGACGCCAGGGGCCGACGCGCCAGCACCGCCCGCGCCTATCTCGATCCGGTGCGCGGACGGCCCAACCTCACCATCGTCACCGGGGCGCTCGCCAATCGGGTGCTGATCGAGAAGGGCCGCGCGGTCGGCGTGGAATTCGTGAAGGATGGCGCGTTGCGGGTCGAACGCGCGGAGCGCGAGGTGATCCTCTCGGGCGGCGCCTATGCCTCGCCGCAGCTGCTCATGCTCTCCGGAATCGGTCCGGCGGAAGCGCTCGAGCAGCACGGAATCGCCGTGATCCGCGACCTGCCCGGCGTCGGCGAGAATCTGTCCGAACATCCGCGCGTGCCGGTCCATTTCAAGCTCAACGACAGGATCAGCTTCCTCAACGAGCTTCGCGCCGATCGGGCGATTTTCTCGGTGCTGCGCTGGCTGGTCAACGGCACCGGCGCCTTCGCAAGCCAGGTCAACAGCTGCAACCCGATCCTGCGGACCAGGCCGGAGCTTGCCCAGCCCGACATCCAGCTCTGGTCCAACCCGATAAGGATGGACGCGCAGATCTGGTTCCCCGGATTGAAGCCGCGCCAGGAGGACCGGATCACCGCCGACGTGATCCTGCTCCACCCGCAAAGCCGCGGCCGGGTCTCGCTGCGCTCGGCCGATCCGCGGGAATCGCCGGCGATCCTGCTCAACAATTTCGCCGAAGCCGCCGATCTGCGCACCGCGCGCGACGGCATCCGTATCGCCCGCCACATCTACAGCAGCGGCCGGCAAGGCGGGATCACCGGCGAAGAGATCCTCCCCGGCAGCGACCGGCAGACCGACGCCGAGCTGGACGAGCATATCCGCGCGCATGCCCAGGTTACCCAGCACCCGGTCGGCACCTGCGCGATGGGCGCGGGCAGCATGAGCGTGGTCGATCCGCAGCTGCGCGTGCACGGCGTCGACGGGCTGCGCGTCGTCGACGCCTCGATCATGCCGACCGAGCCCGGCGGCAATACCAACGGGCCGACGATCATGATCGCCGAGAAGGCCAGCGACATGATCCTCGGCCTGACCCCGCTCCCGGCGGAGCACCCCCAGTTGAGGAATGCGGCATGAACAAGCAGGACTGGCTGAACGACTATATCGGCGGCTTCAACCGCGGCGATTTCGACGCGTTCACCGCTTTCTACGACGACGACGTCGTCCTCCATCTCGGCCAGAAGGCGGTGATCCGCGGCAAGCAGGGCATCCGCGATTTCTACACCGGCGTGTTCGCGAAGGTTCGCGAGACTCTGGAGGTGGACAAGGTCGTGCTCGACGAGGAGGGCCTCGCCTGCATCATCCGCACCGAATTCCACGCGCTCGAGGATTGGCCCGATTTCATTGCCGGACCGATGAAGAAGGGGGATTCGATCTTCATCGAGAGCTATATCTTCTACACGATCGGCAAGAACGGGAAGTTCACCGAAATCCGCACGACGCGATCCAAAGGCTGAAACCATGAACGCACCTTTCTCCCCCGAAGCGCTCGAGACGTTGAAGGCCGACCTGGCCGGCAAGGCGCGCCAGCATTTCATCAATGGCGATTTCGCCGATGCAGCGAGCGGCGAGACGTTCGACGTGGTCGATCCCGCCACCGGGCAGCGCTTCGCCAGCGCCGCGACTGGCGGCGCCGAGGATATCGACCGCGCGGTGAGGGCCGCACGCGCCGCCTTCGACGGCTGGGCGGCGACCCCTCCGGCGCAGCGCGCCCGGCTGATGCTGAAGCTCGCCGATCTGATCGAGGCCGAGGGCGAGCGGATCGCGCTCACCGAAAGTCTCGACAACGGCATGCCGTTCATGATGGCGAAGTTCGCCGGCATTGGCGGCGCCGCCGAGCAATTGCGCTACAATGCCGGCTGGGCGACCAAGATCACCGGCGAGACGATGCAGGTCTCATGGCCCGGCGAATGGCAGGCGATGAGCCTGCGCGAGCCGGTCGGCGTGGTCGGCGCGATCGTGCCCTGGAACTTCCCGTTCGTGATGGCGGTCGCCAAGATCGCCCCCGCGCTGGCCGCCGGCTGCACCATCGTCCTCAAGCCCGCCGAGCAGACGCCGCTCACCGCTGCGATGCTTGGCGAATTGATCGCCAGGGCCGGCTTCCCGGCTGGCGTCGTCAACATCGTCACCGGTTTCGGCGAGACCGCCGGCGCCGCCCTGGTCGATCATCCAGGCGTCGACAAGATCAGCTTCACCGGCTCGACCTCGGTCGGCAAGTTGATCGTCCGCAATGCGATGGGCAATCTCAAGCGGGTGACGCTGGAGCTGGGCGGCAAATCGCCGACGATGATCTTCGCCGACGCCGATCTCGCCAAGGCGATCCCGGCCGCCGCAATGGGCATCTTCGGCAATGCCGGCCAGGTCTGCGCGGCGGGTTCGCGGCTGTACGTCCACGAGAAGGTTTTCGATGAAGTCGTCTCCGGCATTTCGGAGCGGGCGAAGACCTTGCGCGTCGGCGCCGGCCTCGCGCCGGGGACCGAGATGGGGCCGCTGGTCAGCCAGGAGCAGCTCGATCGCGTCCTTTCCTATGTCGAAGCCGGGGCGAACGAGGGCGCCTCGGTCGGCGTCGGCGGTGCGCGGATCGAGGGCGACGGCTATTTCGTCCAGCCGACCGTGCTGACCGGTACCGCGGCCGGCATGAAGGTGGTCGAGGAAGAGATATTCGGCCCTGTGCTGTGCGCGATGCGCTTCGGCGACGACGAGCTGGAATCGATCGCCGCCTCGGCAAACGACAGCAGCTACGGCCTTTCCTCCGCGATCTGGACCCGGGACCTTTCCACCGCGCTCAAGCTCGCACGGCGGATCAAGGCGGGGACGGTGCGGATCAACGGCGGCATGGGCGTCGACCCGGCAATGCCGCTCGGCGGCTACAAGCAGTCCGGCTGGGGCCGCGAGAATGGCCGCGCCGGGGTCGAGGCCTATACCGAGCTCAAGTCGGTGACGATCGGGCTCTGAACATGGCCGCCGATCCGCGAAGCCTGTTCCAGCTCGCGGCCGGTTTCATGCCGGCCCAGGCGATGAATGCGGTCATTCTCCTCGGAATCCCCGACTTCCTCGGCGACAGATCGGCGAGCGCCGACGAGATTGGGTCGGCGCTCGATGCGGACGCGACTGCGATCGAACGGTTCCTGCGCTTCCTCGCGATCCACGACCTGTTCGCGCAGGATGCCCAGGGCCGGTGGCGGCTGACCGGCTTCGGCCGGGCGATGCGCTCGGACGTTTCCAACAGCATGGCGGCGCGGATCCGCATGCTCAACGCCGCGACCTATCGCGGCTGGGCGGAAGCGCTGCACACGCTGAAGACCGGCCGCCCCGGCTTCGAGCGCGCCTTCGGCGACGATTTCTTCGCCTGGCTCGACGATCATCCGGACGAAGCGGCGATCTTCCACGCGGCGATGGTCGACGATCCCGAGCAATCGGACCGGATCATCGACGCGCTCGACCTGGCGGGGATCGCATCCGTCACCGACATTGCCGGCGGCAACGGCCATTTCCTGTCACGGCTGATCGCGAAACATCCGGGCATTTCCACCCGGCTGGTCGACATGGCCGAAGCCATCGAAGCGGCACGCGCCGGCCGCGGCGGTCCGCTGCCCGGCTGCGACCTGGTCGTCGGCGACTTCTTCCAGGCGCTGCCCGGCGGCAGCGACCTCTATATCCTCCAGAAGATCCTGCACGACTGGCCGGACGAGCAAGCCGGCCGGATCCTGCGAACCCTGCGCGCCGCGGTCGCGCCCGGCACCAGGCTGGCGGTGATCGAGGTCATCGTGACTCCGGACCGCCCGGACGCGCTGCTTTCCGACGTCTACATGCTGGTCCAGAGCGGCGGCTGCGAACGCACCGCCGATCAGTTCGCCGCATTGCTTGCGGACCACGGGTTTCGAATGACCAAAGCCGTCGAGACCGGCACCCGCCTGGGCATCATCAGCGCGGTCGCGGCCTGACGGCAATTGCCAGGCCGGCAGATTTAATATACGGAGTCCTTATATACAGAAGCGCGACGGGAGAGTCGAAAGTGGGTCAGCCGAATGGCCGGGCTATCTTCATCAGCAGCTTGCGCAGCGTGGCCCTCTCGCCAACGCTCAGCGGACTCAGCAGCGGCTCCTCTATGTCCGGAGTTGCCGCGCGGACCTCGTCCAGCAGTCGTTCCGCCGCCCCCGTCAGGCTCAGCAATACCCGGCGACGGTTGCTTTCGTCCGGCCGGCGCCCGATCAGCCCGCGCCCCTCGAGCGGCTTCAGCAAGGTGGTCATCGCCTGCGGAGTCAGGTGCAGCGCGCGGGCCAGCGTCGCGGACGTCGCCTCCTTATATTCCTCCAGCACGACCAGCAGCAGCAATTGCCCGGTGGACAAGGTCAGCGGTCGTATGGCCCGCTCGACCCGGGCGCGAACGGCCATCTCCGCCCATTTGATCAGATGGGCGAAGGCGGGCGCCCTGCCGCCCCAGTCCGTGCCGTCCCTCGACATGATCCGGCCGTGCCGCACGGCGCGCGGCTTGCCAAATGCTTTCGTCCGGGAGGGCCTCGAATGAGCGATTTCGTCTTCAACGCCTGGCATGCCGCCGGCTTCGCCGAGGAGATCGGCGAGGCGGTGCTCGCCCGCCGGCTGCTCGATCTTCCGATCCTCTTCTACCGCACCGCGGCGGGCCGCGCGGTCGCGATGCTCGACCAATGCCCGCACCGCTTCGCCTCCCTGTCGAAGGGCCGCCGGCTCGGCGATCAGATCGAGTGCATCTATCACGGCCTGCGCTTCGACGCCGACGGCCGCTGCACCCGCAGCCCCTATCAGCCGGAGACACCCGATATCGGCGTGCGCACCTTTCCGCTGGTCGAGCGCGACGGCATCGCCTGGATCTGGCCGGGCGACCAAGCGCTCGCCGATCCGGCCGCGATTCCGGACCATGGCCATATGTTCAAGCCTGGCTATCGGACCGTGGCCGGCCACGAAACCTATCGGGGCGACTGGCAGCTCAGCAACGACAATCTCATGGATCTCACCCACCTCTTCTGGCTGCACCCGTCGACGATCGGCGGCTACAAGGAGGAAGCGGGTCCGGCGCCCGGCGAGGAATATCATGTCCGCCAGGAAGGCGACCGGATCATCGGGCGCAACCTCACGCCGAACATCACCAAGACCGGCGTCGCCGACAATGGCGTGCCGCCGGGCGTGGTATACGATCAATGGAACGACATCATCTGGACCTGCCCGGGCAGCCTGAGCTTCAACATCCATGCCGCGCCGGCCGGGCGGCGGGACGTGGCGCCCTATATGATGCAGTCGCACCTCACCACGCCGGCCGGCCCGGGCGAGACCCATTATTTCTGGGCGGCGGTGCGCAGCTTCGATCTCGACGAGGCACAGGACGGCAAATGGGCGCAATTCTTCGGCAACATCTTCCGCACCGAGGACGCGCCGATCATGGAGGATATCGAGGCGCAGATGGGCGGGCGGGATCTGATGGAGCTCAGGCCCGTGATCCTGCCGCGCGACAAGGGCGCAATCATGGCCCGCCGCACGATCGCCCGCCGCCTGGCGCGCGAGCGCGGCCGGGGCGAAGCCGGGGCGATCGCCGCGGAATAGACGAAACGAAGCGGAGGAACGGATGGATTTCAGGGAATATGAGCGCCGCTTCAACGCCGGCGAAGACGAAGCGCTGGTCGACGAATATTATGCCGAGGATTGCGAATTCGTCGGCACCACCCGCCATGTGAACGGCCGCGCCGGGCTCAAGGCCTTCCTCGCCTGGGCGCATGACGGGGTGCGCGAGGTGATGCGCCCGCAATTGGTGATCGAGGGCAAGGACCACCTCTTCGTCGAGGTCGACATGGATTTCCATGCGACGAAGGAGCGGCCGGATTTCCCGTTCGGCCACCTCCATCCCGGCGACCTGGTCACGGTCAAATTCTTCGTCACCTACCATTTCGACGCGCAGGGCAAGATCCGGCGGCTCAACAGTGCCACCTGGCCGCCCGAATATCAGGTGACCAAGCTCCCCCGCCTGGGTGGCCATCCGAGCCAGCTCGCCGCCTTCCGCTCCTATATCTCGGCATTCAGCAATGGCGACGTGACTCGCTTCCCGACATTCTACACCGAGGATGTCACGCTCGAGCTCGGTTCGGTCGGCGTGATCGAGGGCCGCCAGGGCATCGTGGATTTCTACGCCGACCTGTTCCGAACGGTCAGCGAGAATCAGATCGTCCACGCCGCTTTGGCCGACGATCACGCGATCTCGCTCGATTCCACGACCTGTTTCACCGCGTTCGAGGACGCGCCGGATTTCCCGGTGATGCCGCTCAGGAAAGGCGAGGAAGTCCGCGGCAGGACCTTCGTCCACTACACGTTGCGCGACGGCCTGATCAGCCACATCAAGGTTGCCCGCGCCGGGCCAATGGAGAAGGTGATCTCTTAGGTCCGCACCCTCACCGCGGTGATGGCGAGACCCGCGATCGCCAGCGGAATCGCGAAGACCAGAGCGATCGCGGTCGGCCCCCAATGGGCGGCGAGCATGTAGCCGCCGATCGCCGGCCCGGAAATCGAGAGCAGCCGGCCGAGACCGGATGTCCAGCCCAGGGCGGTTGCCCGCATGGGAGTGGGATAAGCCGCGGCGATCAAGGCGTAGAGTCCGCTGATCGCGCCGATCACGAACGCTCCGTAGGCGATGGCAAGAAAGGCCGCGAGCGCGGCGGTAAACGGCTGGATCATGAAGACCAGCATCGAGAGTGCGCCGAGAGCATAGCAGAGGATCAGCGCCCTCTTGAGGCCGACGCCGCGGATCAGGAGGATCACGAAGAAGGGCGAAAGGATCGCACCGAGAGAGGACAGGGCGAACAGGCCCGCGGCCTCGCTCATCGCGAAGCCCGACAGCAGATGCCAATAGGTCGGCGCCCAGGACGCGACGAGATTGCCGACCAGCATCATCATCCCCCCGGCAAGCATGAACAGCAAGGTGTTGGCGCGCCGGCCAGAAGCGAACAAGGCGGCGAGCGGGACCCGCCCGCGGGGCGGCTCGACCGTGGTGAAGTGGTCGATCGAGTCGGCCTCGGGCGCGATCCGGCGCAGCGTCCTGCGGATGCTTGCCAATGGCCGTCCGGCCACGATCTGGAAGCGCGGCGATTCGGGGAGCAGGAAATAGAGGACGCAGAGCAGCGCCAGCGGCGCAAGGCCACCCGCCGCAAAGGCGCTGGGCCAGCCGAAGCCGGCGACGAGCAGCGGCGCCAGAGCGCTTCCCATCGCGGCGCCGAAGGCGAAGAAGGCGTTGAGCAGCACCACCTGCCGCGACCGCCGCGCGACCGAGACCAGTTCGGCGGCCAGCGAAATGATGTTGGGCATGATCCCGCCGAAGAACAGGAAGGCGGCGAAGCGCAGCACCGAAACCTGGCCGATCGTTGCCGCCTGGGTGGTCGCCAGGGTGATCAACCCGAAGCCTGCGACGCAGGCGAGGATCAGCGGTCGCCGTCCGAACCGGTCGGCAAGCGGCGCGATCAGGATGTAGCCGAGCGCAAGCCCGATTCCCTGCGCCACGAAGACGGTCGCGACCATAGCCGGCTCGACCCCGAGGCCGGCGGCGAGCGTCGGAACGATCGCGCCGATCATGTACATGTCGAAGCCTTCGATCGCCATGAGGAGACCGCAGAGCAGGAAGACGAGCAGCCGCCAGCGGCCGAACGGCCGGTCGAGCAGGGTCTCGATATCGGCGGTCCGGCCCGGCTCCATCAGGCGGCGACGAAGCAGCCGTGGAACGCCGTCGGCTGATTGAACGGCAGCTTCACCGTCGCCACCGGCGGCGCCGTCACGTCCATGGCGTCGACGATGCGCAATTCGGCGCGATTTTCGGCATGGACGTTGACCAGGAAGAGCAGCCAGCCGTCGCCCTCCGGCGCGTCCGGCGTGCGCGGAACGAAGATCGGCTCCTGCACGCCGCCCGGCGCATTCGGGATGTCGTGGACGAGCAGCTCGCCGGTCTCCCAGTCGAGCCGGGCAAGGCCCTCGCGCGTTTTCATATAGCCGTAGCGATAGCGGCTCATCTGGAAGCGGTCGTCGCATTTCGGCATTTCGCCCACCGCTCCCGGAAAGGGCGCGACATCGACCCGGTCGTCATTGCTGTCGAGGTGGAAGGGCAGCCGCGACACGGTCGAGAAGGCCGGCTCGGTGGTGCGCCCGTCGACGGTCTTCACGAAGGGAAAGGCGTTGCCCGGGCAGATGGTGGCGTCGACATGGACCTTATGGTCGTCGGTCCAGGCGTTCATGATGTGGCCGCTGAACGCGCCGGGCGCCTTGAACCAGCGCAGATCCTTCACGCTGCCGTTGCGCGGCATGATTCCCCACATGCCGGGCAGAGTCTCGTCATAGGCATAGAAATCGCCGCCGGCGCGCACGCGATCGAGGTCGACGGTCATGGGCATGATCGGGAAAACGACATGCTCGCGGGTCACTGCGAAATCGTGACAGGTGCCGGGATAAGGCGCCTGGAACGGCTCCTCGCGGATCAGCCTTCCGTCCCTGTCCGCCACCTGCAGCGCCATGTCGCCGTCGAAGCGGCGGTCGGCGAACAGCCCGTAGCCCCACCATTCGCCGGTCTCCGGATCGATCTTCGGATGGGCAGTCACGGTCTTGCTCTGCAACGCGCCGTCGAAGTCGAAGGGCGGCAGCGTTTCCAGCGTAACCGGATCGAGCTCGTGCGGATGGCTGTCCTCGCGCAAGGCGAACAGGCGGCCATTGTGCGAGAAGGCGGTCGTGTTGCCGGTATTGTCGCGATCGGCATTCGGCGCCTCCGGATGATCGGTATGTGGGTTGCGATACTTGCCGTAGAGGCGCCGGCGGGCGGCGCGCTCGGCGAGCAGCCGCGCGGTCTTCACGTAGCGGCAGCGGAAATCGACATGGCCGTTCTCGAAGTGAAAGCTCGAGACCATGCCGTCGCCGTTGATGATGACGTCGCCCTCCATGGTCGGATATTGGGTGTCGGGCCCGGCCCGATAGAGGCTGCCGTTGAGGCCTTCGGGGATCTCGCCCTCGATCTCGCAATCATAGACGTCTGCCTCGAAGCGATAGGGCTTCTGGGTGCCGTAGAAGCTGAGCAGTTCGTTGAAGGGTTCCATGATCTTTATCCAAATTTGTGAATGAAGGCGGCGATTTCGGTGGAGAGCGGGTCGCCCGGGCGGCCGATCCCGAGCGCGGCGCTCATGTGATTGCCGTCGGGCAGATAGATCATCCGCGGCCATTCCCCCCTGGCCGCGAACCAGTCCGCGACGAGCATCGCCGCCTGGCTCTGGAAGTTGAACGAATCATATTCCGCGATGGTGAACATGCAGGGGATCTCGCTTGCGATGAGGCCGGCGAGCGAGCTCTGCTCCTCAAAGCGGTTCGCGTCGGTGCCGTAATAGGCCTCTTCGAACGGGCTGTGCTGGGCGCGGGTCACGTCGTAGAAACCGGACAGCATGATCGCCCCCGCGACCGGCGGTCCATCGCCGTGCAGATGGTCGAGCGCGACATAGGAGGCGACGTGCGCGGCGCCGGCGGACTGGCCCGAGATGAAGATGCGGGCGGGATCGCCGCCGCGTTCCGCGACATTGGCGCGCAGCCAGTCGATCGCCGCGGCCAGATCCTCCGCGCCGGCCGGCCATGGATGATCGGGCGCGAGCCGGTAGGTAATCGTCGCGCCGATCATCCCCTCCGCCGCCGCCCAGGCGCCGATATTGTTGTAGAAGGGCGCATCCGGCCCACCCTTGTCGCCTTGGATGAAGCCTCCGCCATGGACGTAGAGAAGCACCGGCGCGCCCTGGGCCCCGGCCGCCGGCCTGAATAAATCGATGCGGTGCCGCTCGTGCGGGCCGTAGGAGATATCGCGCTCGACGGTGCAGGCGGCCGCGTCCGGCTTCGGCGCAAGCGGAGCGAACATCGCGATGCTGTCGCCGAAATATTGCGGAGTCATCGTGCTGCCGAGCGCGCGGATTCGCTCGCGGAGATCATCGGTCATGGAAGGATGTTCCTCATTGGGCCTGTCCGCTCGCGGCGCGGCGCCACTCGCGGCGGAATACCGCGGAGCGGATGCGCACGAAGCGGCGATCGCGGCCGATATCGTAATAGGCGAAGCTGTTGAGATAGAGCCGGTCGCCGCGCGCCATCGGACCGGAGGTGAAATCCGGCGCGTCGCGAAGCGCGAGGAATTCGGACTGGAGCTCGGCGGCGAGCATGACGCCGTCGGAGAATGCGTCGAGGATTTCGATCGTCCGAGTCGTCGCGTCGTTCACGTTGCGATAGAAATCGACGATCGCCTGGCGGCCGCGCAGCTCGGTGCCGTTGCCGATGACGAGCTGGATGTCGGGGTCGTAATAGCCGACCAGCTCGTCATAATCATGGCGGTTGAAGGCGGCCATGTAGCCGCGGAAGCGAGCGACGTCGCCGTGGGGATCAGCCATTTTCGATCCTCCGGAAGCGGGCCGATCTGATCCGCGTGAAGCGGCCGGCGACGATATCGTACATGGCGAAGTTGATGCTTTGCCGCCGCTGGCCGCGCACCAATGCGCCGGTGGGGAAATCCGGCCAGTCCTCGCGCGCGACCAGGGTCGTGCGGATTTCTGCGGCGACGCGGGTCGGCGCCCCGCTCACGAAACTGAGCAAGTCTACCGTCTCATCGATGCGGGCGTGGACGCGCCGGTAGAATTCGACCACCGCCTGCGCGCCCTCCAGGGTCGCCGCCTGGCCGAAGAAGCGCACGTCCGGCGCGTAATAAGCGGAGAAGACCGGATAATCGCGCGCGTTGAAGGCGGCGATATAGGCCTCGAACCAGGGTCTTGTTCCAGGCTGCAATGGCACCTCCGCTTTGATCAAGGCCGGCCCGATCGCCAGCAAGGCACCGCCTGCGGCGAGCAGGTCGCGGCGGTTCGGCAGCCTGCTCATGCCGCCTCCGAGGCAGAGTGGGCGCCGGCGGCCGCTTCCTCGCGCAGAAGCCGCTTCAGCACGCCCGAATAAGTGAGCACCGCCTTGTCCATCGCCATCGGCATCATGCGCGGCGCATTCGTCATGCCGATGATCCTGTGCTGCGCCTCGATCATCTGCCGGTCCTCCTCGAAGGCGCGGCGGCCGAGATCGGCGAAGAAGTCCTTGCGCTCCGCCTCGCGCGACCAGGGTCCGTAAGCGAAGAAATAGCAGGCACTTGTCTCCGTCAGCGGTGTCACCGCCTGGCAGGTAAAGGTCGAAAAGACCGGCTCGCCGGAGGCGGGCCGGCCGTCCTCGCCGACACTGTAATCGCCGCGCCGATAGCGCTCGGTGGTTTGCAGGAAGATACCCGGCGCAAGGAAATCATAGGACGTCCACACGTCCATGGCCTGTTCGGACGCGATCTGTCCGGGCGCGGGCCCCGCCGCCGAGGGCGGCGCCCCCTTCATCCAGCGCGAGACGCGCACGCCCCGCTCCAGCGTCCGATAGTCTGTGTCGGCGTCGATCCAGCCGCGCCCCGACGCGGCATTGCCGCCGGAGAAGCTGTCGAGATGGACATAGGCGATATGGCTGAGGTCCAGCAGATTGTCGTGGATCAGCTGCGCCGGCGCGGCATAATCCATTCGCCCCGGCTCCATCGCCCAGGCCGGATCGCCATAGCCGACGAAAGGCGGGATCAGGGCTTCGTCGGCAAGCGCCGGATCGCCCATCCAGATCCAGATCGCGGAATGGCGCTCGACCGCCGGATAGGTGCGCACGCGTGCGCTGGCCGGGATCACATCCTGGCCGGGTATCTCGATGCACCGGCCCGACGGATCGAACAGCAGACCGTGATACATGCATCGAAGGTTCGCGCCCTCACAGCGCCCGCGCGACAGCGGCGCGAGCCGGTGCACGCAGCGATCCTCGAGCGCGACCACGCCGGCATCGTTGCGGTAGAACGCGATCGGCTCGCCGAGAATGGTTTCGGACCTCGGAATGCCGCCCTCGAAGTCGCGGTCCCATCCGGCCATGTACCAGGCGTTGCGCAGCCAGGTCATGCGGCGACCTCCTGCGGGGCGATGCGGAAGATGCGTTCGGCATTGCCGCCATAGACCTTGGCCTTGACCTCGTCGGAGAGCGGGGCCGAATCCATGAAGGCGACCGCCGGCTGGGTCGGCTGATAGGGATAATCGATCGCCCACAGCACATTGTCGGCGCCGAGCTTCTTCACCGCATAATCGAGCGCGAGATGATCCTCGACGCCGCTCGTCGTGATGACGAAATTGCGCTGGAAATATTCGGCCATGCTGATCTCGGTCTTCGGCGAGCGGCCGCCGGCCTGGGCGCGGCTGTTCATGAAATCGAGCCGCCACAGCCAGAAGGGGATCGCCTCGCCCATATGGCCGAGGCAGATTTTGAGCTTCGGGAAGCGATCGAACAGGCCGGAGGTCATCATCCGCACGGCGTGGGTGCCGGTTTCCATGCCGTAGCCCCACATCGCCGAATCCATCCCGTAATCCTGCAGCGGACCCTTGAACCCGTAGGAGGCGGCGCGCGGATGGATGTAGATGCAGGCGCCGAGCGCTTCGGCCGCCTCGAGCAAAGGCCAATATTTGGGATCGTCCAGATATTCGTCGTTGGTGTGGCTGTTGAGGATGAAGCCGTTGAGCTTCAGCGTCTCGATCGCCCGCTCCATCTCCCTGGCGGCGCGCTTCGGCGATTGCGGCGCGAAGCTGGCGAGACCGGCGAAGCGGGTCGGGCGGCGGGCGCAGATTTCGGCGAGCCGATCGTTGGCGAGCGCGGCCAGGTCGGTCGCGGTGTCGGCGTCGAACATCTGCACGCCGGGCGCGGTCAGCGACAGCAGATGCATGTCGACGCCATATTGGTCCATCTCGGCGAGGCGGCGCTCCTCGACGTCGAGCAGCCCTTCGAGGAAGTTCAGCGCGTCATAGCCCTCGCCCGGAGCCGGCGCGTCGTAAATGCCGCGGACCAGCAGCTTGTCGAGGCTCTGGCTCGGCCCGCGCGCCACTTCGCGCAGGGCCGCCGCGACCTCGGGAATGGAAAAGGCCTCTTCGGTTGCGATCTTCCTGAATGTCGCACTCATACTGCCTCCTATGCCGCCGGCCTGCCGAGATGATGATCGTCGAGGATGTCGGCGACGGGACCATGCTGGGTCATCAGCGCCTTGCGCCGTACGAAGCGCAGGATCGAATCCGGGCCGGTGCGCGAACCGCCGAGGCCCGACCAGCCGAAGGAATGGGTGCCGATCGTCCGGTTCTTGGCGAAGGTGAGGAAGGTATCCTGAATGAAGACCGCGCCGGCATTGACGCGCGCCGCGATCGGCAGGGCCTCCTCCTCGCTGCCGGCAATGACCGAGGCAGTGAGGCCGAAGCTGGTATCGTTGGCGAGCGCGACGGCTTCGTCCACGTCCGAAAAGCGCATCACCGGCAGGACCGGGCCGAACGTCTCGTCGCGCATAATCGCCATGTCGTGAGTCACGTCGACGATCACTGTCGGCCGCATGTAGAGGCCGCCGCCGATCGTCTCGACCTTGCCGCCGCTGAGCACCCGGGCGCCCCTGGCGATTGCGTCGGCGATCTGGCGTTCGACGATCGCGGCCTGCGGCGCGAAGGTGAAGGGATGGATATGGCCGGCGCGCGGATCGTCGCTGTTGAGGCGCACCGCCGCCGCCTTCTCCAGCAGCAGCGCGACGAATTCGTCGTGCACCGAAGCGTCGACATAGATGCGCTCGACCGAGAAGCAGACCTGGCCGCTGGCGTGAACCGCGCCGCGAAGCACCGCGGTGGCGGCGCGCTCGAGGTCGGCGCTCGCGGTGACGATCGCGGGATCCTTGCCGCCCAGTTCGAGGAAGCAGGGGATCAGCCGTTCGGCGCATGCCACCGCGACCTTGCGGCCGGTGGGCACGCTGCCTGTGAAGCAGACCAGGTCGGCATTGGCGATGACGTCCTGGCCGGCGCGTCCGTCGCCCATCACATAATCGAACACCGCGGCGAGTTCCGGTACCTGCGCGACCGTCTCGAACAGCGGCGCAATGAAGCGCGGCGTTACCTCCGAGGGTTTGAGCAGGACCGCCGACCCGGCGAACAAGGCGGGCACCGCGTCGAGCAGGGCCAGCATCATCGGCGCGTTCCACGGCGAGATCACGCCAACCAGCGGATAGGGGACGAACTGGCTGCGAACTTCCACGCTGGACATCGCCTTCGACGGCCCGTCGTAGCGGGCGCGCTCGAGCGCGGCCTCCGCGTCCTCCACCCAGCCCTTGATGTTCCCCATGGTGATGAAACCCTGGAGATAGGAGGTATGGCAACCGCCGGTGTCGACGGCGTCGGCCTCGGCCAGCGTCTGCGCCTTCGCCGCGACTGCGCCGAGCCAGCGCTGCATGATTGCGACCCGTTCGGCAATCGGACGGGCGCCCCATTGGACCTGGCCTTCGCGCAGCCGCCGCGCCTTGGACGCGACCTCGCCCGGCGACGAGACGACGAGATCGAGATCCACCGCGCCGGTTCGCGGATTGCGCACGGGAATCACGTTTCGCTCTATGTCCGCCACGCGGCCGCTCCTCGCCTGTCCCGCCTACTCCGAGCGGTTATTTGTACGACGTCGTTGTATATTCACTTGGCGCCGAGTCAACACGCCATGCCGGCGCGATTGCTGTCGGCATGACGAATGGAGCGTCTAGCGCGGCGGATCGGCGGCAATGGCGCCGGGAAAGCGGAGGCGGCGGCTGTGGCTGTGCACGAGCTGCTGGAATTGCAGCACCAGCCAGCGCACGTCTGCCGGCGCGGTGTCCAGAAAGACCAGGCGCTCGGACTGGTCGACCAGAGGGGCCGCCCCGGCGACCGCGTCGCGCCCGGCCGGCGTCAGGCGATAATCGAGCGCGCGCCGATCGTCGCGGGACGGCGCGCTCGCCAGCAGGTCCCGCTTCGCCAGGTTTCGCATGATCACCCCACAGGTCGATGGATCGAGGCCGAACAGACGGGCGAAACGCACCTGTGTGATCGCGTCGATCCGGGTCAGGATGAAGAGCAGGGAAAATTGCCGCGGGGTCAGGTTGAACGCACTCGTGCTTGCGATGAACTGGGCCTGGAAAAGCTGCAGCGCGCGGCGGCAAAGCAGGCTCGGCGCGCCTTCGAGCGCGCCGCCGGTGGGCGTGAACATGGGCGCCGGCCCCGCCTCATGGGTCGCGATGCGCGCGAGCAAGACCCGCAGCCTGCCGCCTGCGGAGGAGTCCAGCGGCGCCATCAGGCGCTGCTGCAACTTGGCGTAATCGGACGCGATCCGGCCGATCCTGGCTTTGCCCTCCGCGGTCAAGGCAACCACCGTCCGGCGGCGGTCGCCATCGTCGGCGCAACGGGCGATCCACTTGCGAGCGGCCAGATTGGCCAGCACAAAGGCGGTGGTCGACGTGTCGATGCCCGCCGCCCGAGCCAGCGCAACCTGCGGCACCGCGCCGAGCGCTTCGCCGAGCAGCAGGAACTCGGCCTGCGCAAGCGTCTCGCCCGACGACAGGTCCCCGTAGATCGAGGTGCAGATCTGGTCGACGCGGGCGAGCAGGAAGCCGGGCTTCTGGAGGAAATGGTCCATGATGGCGCGATCGGCCCCGCCCGGGTCAGATTGGTTCGGCAGGGGCTCGGATCGGGCGGCGGCGCTCGGCATGTCGAGGGTCTAGCCAGCGGCGGGCAGCATAGAAAGCTGGAATGACCGCCGCCTTGCGTTCAGGAAGTTGCTTCCGATTGCCCTGCACTTGCCGGGTCGGCCGAAGCGGCCGCCTGCGCCTTGCGCATCCGATCGATCACCAGCCGGGCCCTGACGCCGCCCTGGTCGATATTATAGGCGCGCAGCTTCAGGTCGGGATTGGCCAGGATGGAGCGCTGCTGCGCCTCCAGCACGACGACGTCCTCCTGGAACACGCCGCCCTGCTGCCGCTTGAAGCGCTCGGTGAAGCCGGTGTCCTGGATGTCGAAATTGCGGGCCATGCCCCAGAAATAATGGGTGCTGGTTTCCGAAGCGGGAGTCATCGCATCGATGACGAATCCGCGCACGCCCTGGTCGTGCTGCTCGACCGTGGCGCCGGCATCGACCGGCGCGACGCCGACGTCGATGATCACGTTCGAGGGCGGAATGAACCGGCAGATCTGCCAGCGATCGACCAGGCCCTGCTTCTTGAGCGCCTCGCGCCAGAATGGCGGCGCGTCGATACCGGGCATCCAGCGCGTCACCACCACCTCATTGCCTTCGACATGGGTGTCGATCGGCGCCTCCATCAGCTCCTGCTGGCCGATCGATCCGTCGTGAACATAGGTTTCGTGGGTGAGGTCCATCAGATTGTCGATCAGCAGGCGATAGTCGCACTGCAGCGGATAATAGCCTCCGTCGAAGGTCCAGTCGGCATGGCTGCAGGGCCACAGATCCGGCAGCAGCGCCGGATCGGCCAGGGCCGCGTCGCCGATCCAGATCCAGACGAAGCGATGCTTCTCGACGATCGGATAGCTCTGCACGCAGATCGACGCATTCACCGGATCGTTCTTCAGCGGCATCTCGGCGGCCCGGCCGTGGGAGTTGATCAGCAGGCCGTGGTAGCGGCAGCGGATGGAATCGCCTTCCTTGATGCCCATGGACAAAGGGAGCAGCCGGTGCGGACAGGCGTCGCGCAGCGCGACGACGGTCCGGTCGAGGCGGCGGTAGAGCATGATCGGCTGGCCGCAGATCGTGCGCGCGAGCGGCGTGCTGGCGACCTCGCTGTCCCAGGCAGCGACGTACCATTGATTGTTGATCCACGTCATGGCCATTCCCTCTCGGCGTGATCATTGCGCAATCCGGGCGAGGCAAACCCGCGATCGTCAATAGTTATCATGCTCGGCTGCTCTAGCAGCAGGCGCGGTCATGTTTGCAACGCATTCGGCGCGGTCGCCAGTCAATGCTTCTCGATCTGCGGCGTCGCAGGAGTAAGCGGTTTTCAGCGCGAGTAGGCAGGCTGCAGTTGGAACCGAGGAGGCCGTCGCCATTCAGGGGGCACTCGTGGGTAATTCCGCCTCGCTGCTCAGGCCGCGGCACCGTTGAGTGCGGCTTGCGCAAGGTCCTCCCCATCGCCAGCGACCAGAATCCCGAGCCATTCGGATCCTCCCCGCGATCATCGGAACAGCGAGCGCGCTGCCGATCGGCCAACGCCGCCTCGACCCCAAACCCGTTCGTGAACGGTTGCGTGCACCCCTCAAAATTACACTCTATTTCAATATCCTAGGCAGACATCTCTCCCTTGGCGCTCCCGGAGTGCTCGGGGGCTCACTCAGCGGCCGAGACCATCATGTGTGTGCGCTATGGCAACGATAGGCAATTGCGATTGGTCGCTCGCACCTATTCCCGCCAACGCAAGTAGCGGAGGCCGGCAGGTGCTAATATGTCCATTACGATTCGCGAGCCCGTTGGTGCTAATCACTGAGGTATCGACCTTCGGTTCGACGTTGTTTGTGACGGGCCATTCGAGACATTTGCGCCGACACCGCTTTCCGCGCCTTCCCGACCGGCGCGCCGATTTCGCAGGGCAACATTTAGCATGACAAGTGCCTATGATGTCATATTGGTTGGATCGGGCCATAACGGACTTATTGCCGCGGCATTTCTTGCGAAAGCCGGCAAGAAGGTGCTCGTACTGGAACGCAATTCAAATCTGGGTGGCGGTGTCATAACGAGCGAGATCGCAGCACCTGGATACTTTCATGACTGGCATTCTGCAATCCACGTGCTGATCCAGGCCAATCCCTTGGTCCGAAACGACGAACTGGGCCTCATTTCAAGATTCGGCCTCGAATACGTCTATCCCGATGCGATCGTTTCGACGGTCTTCGACGACGACGACTACATCATCACCTACACGGATCTCGACAAAACCTGTGAGTCGATCGCGCGCGTCTCACCCCGAGATGCCGACGCCTACCGCCTGTTCGCAGGTCAAAGCGCGGCCCTGCTGCCATTAATGCTCCAGGGCATGTTCGTACCCCCTCCACCGCAGGGCCTTTTCTGGTCGCTGCTCGACCAGAGCACTGAAGGCCGGGTTCTGATGCATGTCATGCAGAAGAGTATGCTCGATATCGTCAACGAGCATTTTCATCATGATAAGGTCAAGATTCACCTGTTGCGCTGCGCGGCTGAACTGCTGATCGGTCCTGACGAAAAAGGAACCGGCGCTTTCGTCTTCAACATGGCTGGCTTCGCGCACATGTTCCCGTGGGGCATCCCCGTCGGCGGAAGCGGGGCGCTCGTGACCGCCCTGGTCCGCTGCCTCGAGACTTATGACGCCGACCTCCGTACCGACTCCGAAGTCGAGAAGGTCCTGGTCGAAGACGGCAAAGTTAATGGCGTTCGGCTAAGGAACGGCGACATCATCGCCGCCGACATTGTCATCGGTCAAATCCATCCGTGGTTGCTGGGCGATCTGGTCGAAGAACTCGATCCCGGTCTCGTCCGCCGGGCGCGCGATACAAAGACGGCGGACTTCTCTCTCATGTCCGCCATGTATGCGCTGAAGGAGGCGCCGACTTTCGGTATCCCAATCGAAGCGTCGCGCGTGGCGATCCTCAATCTCGCTCCCGCGACACTGGAAGCCTATCTGCGCGTCTTTGACGACCTTCGCTACGGGCACCTCCCCAAAAGTCGCATCATGGCGGTCCACGACCATGCTCGCTGGGATTCCAAGCGGGCCCCGGATGGCGGCGGGACACTCACCGTATGCGCCTTTTGCCCCTACGAATTGCGGGATGGAGGAATGGGCGATTTGGATACGCGAAAGCCTGAGCTTCAGCGTCATGTCCGTGACATGCTCGACGGGTTCTGCACGAACCTGGACCAGGAAAATATCGCTGGCGAAACATTCATGACTCCCGCCGACGCGGAGCGCTATTCACCGACTTTCCAACGTGGCGACGTCGGTGGCATTGGCAAGATGTTCTACCAGATCGGCGGCCATCGACCGACGCCGGAGCTGTCCCAATACGCAGTGCCTGGGGCTGAAGGCCTCTACCTCGCGGGGACCTTCATGCACCCTCCCGGCGGCGTGACGGGTGGAGGCCGCGCGACAGCCATCCGGATTTGCGAAGACCTTGAAATCGACTTCGACGGTCTGTGCGAGAGCCACAAATGAGGCTCTTCACACCAGACAAGTCGCTGCTCATCGAAGTCCGCTCGATCAAATTGCATCCGGAAGGATTGCTGATCGAAGGGAAAATCATGGGGTCTATGCCCATGAAGGCAGTGTTGAGGCCTGAAGAAATGCGTGCCGCGCTCAAGCTCCTCTCATGGCGAACGATCATGAGAGGCATCGGGATGCTCGTGCGTGGCAAAGTCGGCAGTGTCGGTAAGGTCAAATAGGTTGGCGGACGACCATATTCCGTTTCACGACACCGGTGATGCGGGTGGGAAGGCGATTACGGCGGACGGCCCAGGGAGGCGCTCAACCCCCCCCTATGAAGAATGACAGGCCGTTTTAGCGGACAGGAAACAGTCTCGGCAACGTCCCCTTGGGTGCCGTCGAAACTCCGGAGACATACAATGAGCAAGCCCAATGATCAGCGGCCGACGATGAGCGAAGAGCAGATTTCTCAAGTGCTCAAGAATATAGCCAACGGCTACAGGGATCAGTTCCGCACACCCATCCTGGCAACGCCCGCGGACGCGAATCTCGACTTCGAAAATGTCACTTTTCCCTCACGGGATGGGGTGCCGCTCGAGGCGTGGTTTATCCCGAAAGAGGGATCTGACAAGCTCATCATCGCCAATCACCCGCGCATGGGCAATCGATATGGATTGTCGGCACATCTGGAACCCTTGAAATCCTTCGGCGCCGTGGCCGGCAATGACTTCGAGGTCAGTTTCATTCCGGATTACAAGATCCTGCATGACGCCGGCTACAACGTCCTGACATACGACCTGCGCAATCACGGTCATAGCGGCTCGGGCAACGGCAGTCTCGTCAGCAGCGGCCGATATGAGTCTCGAGACGTAATCGGGTCCCTCAATTATGCCAAATCGCGGCCGGACCTGAGCGCCATGACGATCGGCTTGTTCAGCCGCTGTCTAGGTTGCAACGCGACGATGTTTGCGATTTCGCGAGAGCCTGAGCAGTTCAAGAACGTCCGTTGCATGGTCGGCGTGCAGCCGCTTTCCGTGCGCGCGGTGATGGAGCGTATCCTTCACCTCACCGGCATCCCAGCCGACCGGATCGACGAACTCGACGAGAATATTCGGCTCGTCACCAGTTTCAGGCTGGATGATCTATCGCCGCTGGAGGCGGCGAAGCATGTCCGAATTCCAAGCTTCATTTACCAGGTTCGGGACGACCTCATGACATATACGAGCGATGTTCAGGCAATCTTCGACAATATCCCGACCGAAGAAAAGCAGCTGTTCTGGATCGAAGGCACTACCCGCAGATGGGACGGCTACAGCTATTTCGCTCGCCATCCCGAAATGATGTTGGCATGGTTTGAAAAGCACATGTCGTAGTCGGCTAGATCAGCGAAGCTACATCTAGGTCTTGCTGGGGAAAATAAGAATGTACGAACCATTTCCCGGAAATTACGTCTGGAATCTGTCAGTCAATCTTTGCGTCAATATGGGCGGATCCATGGGTGAGATGGATGCTGCAAATGACGAGGTCCGCAAGATTGCCAAGGAAGGCGAAGATACCGGCACCGAGGCATTCTTCGTCAGCTGGGGCGCGCTGGCCGATCGGGTCGCGGAGATGGGCCAGGAAGCCGAAGCCGCTGGTCACGGTCATAGTGCTGCCGAAAAGTACATGCGCGCCACCGCCTATTACATGACTGCGGAGAGGATGCAGAGCCGGCATTACGAGCCGCGTTGGACCATGTACCGAAAGATGCTCGACACGATGCAAAGCGCGATCCGTGTCGGGGATCTCAACTGCGAGCGGGTTGAGATTCCATATGGTGACACCAGCTTTCCGGGTCTGTTCGTCCTGGGGGATGGCGATGGGCCACGTCCTTGCATGGTGTTCTGCAACGGTCTCGATAGCGTCAAGGAGATGATCTATCTGAGCGTTCGGGACGAGTTCGCAAAACGTGGCATCTCGATCCTTGCAATAGATCATCCCGGCGTCGGCGAAGCGCTGCGCCTCAAGGGCCTCACTGCGATCACCGATTCCGAACGCTGGGCAGGCGCCGCGGTGGACTATCTGGAGACGCGCGACGACGTCGACCATAACCGCATCGGCATGATGGGCTGGTCACTCGGGGGCTATTATGCTCCTCGCGCTGCCTGTTACGAAAAACGCTTCAAGCTATGCGTGGCCTGGGGCGCCAATCATGATTGGGGAGAGCTGCAGCGCCGCCGCCTGGCGCGCGAAGGCGACATGCCGGTCCCGCATTATTGGGATCACGTCATGTGGGTGTGGGGCCTTGATTCCATCGAGGACTTCATGGCGGCGATGCCTGCGGTGACGCTGCAGGGTCACCTGCAGAAACTGGCAGTGCCATTCCTGATTACACACGGCGAAAACGACCGGCAAATCCCGCTGGAATACGCCCATCAAAGCTACGGCGAGGCCATCAACAGTCCCGACCGCGAGCTGAAGCTGTTCACCGCGCGTGAAGGTGGCGTCGAGCATGTCAGCGCCGATAATATCGAGCCGGTCCGCAGCTATATCGCCGACTGGATCGCCGACCGGTTCGAGGGCGCAAAGGCATGATCATCCGTCAAGCCCCCCCACCCAATCCGTTGGTCGGTTTCCGGGTTGACCCAGCTCGCATGCGCCAGATCGGGAGTGGCCTACAGCGTCCCGAATGCGTTCTTGCGGAACGCGATGGCACGCTCTGGGTGGCCGACGCACGCGGCGGTGTCATGCGAATTGATCCAGACGGCGCCCAGCGCCTGATTGCCCAGGTAGCCGACAGCCATTTCGATCTGTCGGGAGAGGGTGCGGCAACCAGCCTATTGACCGGCACCCTGCCAAACGGACTCGCATTCGCATCCGACGGCGACATACTCATCGCGAATTTCGGAACCGACAGGCTCGAACGCATGACCCGCTCCGGCGAAACTCGGGTTCTGCTCGACAGTCTAGACGGGAGGCCTCTCGGAAAGGTCAATTTCGTACTGAGGGACAGACGAAATCGCATCTGGGTCACCGTCTCGACCATGGTCAACCCATGGAGCGACGCGATTACCAACTCTCTTGCCGACGGATATCTCCTCCTCATCGACGAGAAGGGGCCCCGCATCGTCGCCGACGGCTTCTATTTTACCAACGAGATCCGCTTCGACGCGCAGGAAGAGTGGCTCTACGTCGCTGAAACGACGGGCAAGCGGGTCACACGCCTCCGTGTCCTGTCTGATGGATCCCTCACGAACCGCGAAGTCTTTGGGCCGTCCAACCTCGGTGACGGCGTGATCGATGGGATCGCATTTGATGCGTATGGCAACCTGTGGGCGACCATGATCTTCGCCGACCGCCTGGTGGCGATCACGCCCGACGGCGATCTGCTCGAACTCATGAACGACGGCGAGCCGGCCGCCACTGCCCGGTTCGAGCAAGCCTTTGCATCGGGCCAGCCCGTGCCGTTCGATGTAACGATGGCCTGTGGCGGGCCGACCTGCAATTGGCTCGCCAGTGTGACTTTCGGGGGACCGGATTTGTCCACGGTGTATCTCGGCGGGCTGCGATCGACGACGATCCCTGCGTTTCAAAGCCCCGTTGCCGGCCTGCCCATGGTCCATTGGTAAAGGTGTAAGACATGACGGAGCGCCTCAAGGGAAGAGTGGCGGTGATCACTGGCGGTGCCGGCGGTATTGGTCAGGCCATCGCGGAGCGGTTGGCATCAGAAGGCGCGAGCATCGCGGTCGCCGACGTCGCCTCGACCGACGAGACGAAGCGGATGGTGGAAGAAAAGGGGCAACGATTTCTAGGTATCAAGTGTGACGTCTCTGCTCCCGCCGACGTGCAGGAATTCGCGGCATGCGTAAGTAGCGACTTGGGCCCTGTCGATATCCTGGTGAACAACGCGATCGTTGTGGAGATGGCCAGCTTCGAAGACGTGACCTTCGACCAGTGGAAGAGCACCTTCGCGGTCAATGTTCACGGCTACTTCCTTATGGTTAAGGCGGTCCTGGGGGATCTGAAAAGGTCGAAAGCCGGCCGCATCATCAATATGTCCTCCACCAGCTTCTGGCGAAATGTGCCTTCACTCGTCCCCTACGTAGCCGCGAAGGGCGGTGTTTTCGGCTTTACGAATGCATTGGCAACGGACCTAGGCAAATATGACATAACGGTAAATGCGATCGCGCCCGGCCTCGTCCGGACTCCCGCCACACGCAGAATTCAGACCGAAGCCCGGTTTGCTGAACTCATAGAGATGCAAGTTCTCAAGAAGGAGTTGACTCCGGCAGATGTCGCCGGCGTGGCCTCGTTTCTCGCATCCGATGATGCCTCGCTTATGACCGGCCAGGTGATGGTGGTCGACGGAGGCCTAACACGGCGCTGATCGTCGGATCATACGCGCACGTGGCGGCATGAGGTAGCCGCCGCGATTTAATGAGTGTCTTCCGCCCTAATCCGCGACCCAATGCGGTAAAAATTTCCTCGCGATTCAAAACGGGCCGACGCAAAGAAAAAGCTGGCAAAGCCCTGTGTGCGACGCCCGCCAGCGTCGAGCAATTCCCACGGCGAAACTGCCGGGCGGCTCGGTCGACGTGCCCGGTCGCGTGGCTGGGAATCCGATCCGCGTCGCGCGGGAAGCATTCTATGGGGGGCCGTCGCTACAGCGCGGAGTGCTTCAATTGCTGGGTGACCTTGGCATATGGGGCATCACAGACAATCGCCCGAATGGTCGTCTGCTCATGCTCTTCGACATGTGATTTGCGCGATCCTCCATTTGCTTCGCCCCACGTCAATACGACCTCGGTTCCGATCTCCGCGTGTTCTTCATCGATACAACAGACGGATATTATGTCGCGTTCATTCAGCGTGTAAGCGCAATATTGCGACATGCCGATAAGCTTTCCATCCGAGGAGAGGACCTCGTCAGCCTGCGGCCACCCATACATTGGCGTCGGCAGTTCAATTGCTTTGTACATTGGCCCTTCAGAGAATTGAGATTCAAAGACTTTTACAATGTCCTCCTTCATCCATTTCAGAACCCGCCTCACCCTGCGCGGCTTCGAAAGCGCCGACTCCAGGGCCTCCCGGCCAATAAAATCGTGGTCAAACCTGACAAACCGGTCATACCCAAGTGCCGACGGCGTCCAATAATAATCCTCGATGTTATCGGAATGGAAGCTTCCGGCCAGTTGCATGCTGGCCTCCCAGCTGTCGCTTGGGAGCCACTCCCGGTAGGTGCGCAGATCCTCGCCGCTATAAATGCCGGGTAGCGGATAGGGGACCCAGCCGCTTACGACACCGCTACTGAAGTAAAAGAGAGTACCGGCCTGACGAATGCCATGCTTTTCTCCAGCCTCCAGAATGGCATCGCGCACCGTGTCCAGATCATCGTAGGCACCGGAGATTTCCGCGCCGCCGACGCTGCCCATTCCATGACGCAGGATGGCGACCTGGCAACCCGCCATCGTCACGGTCGCGGTGCGGAAGAACTTCAGCTCGGGCCACTGCCCGTCCGTCACTTCCTCCAGAACCTTCCGGGCGTTGGGGCCCTCGACCTGGAATCGAAACTTTGTTCGCTTACCGGTCGGATTGAAGGGCGTCGTCGGGTCGAGCGCCATTTCAACATCATAGTCACCCGTCTCTCCATGGTACTGGACCCAGTTAAGAAGGGGCATGCCGCTGATTAGCTCAAAGCCTCCCTCTTCGCCATAATAGTGAAGGACACAATCGCCAATATGATGCCCTCTCGGTGTACAGGCGAAATATTGCTTGGCTCCTTCTGTAGAGAGGTTCGAGAATGAGCAAGGAGTCAGATATTGAAGCATCCGTCTCGCATCCGGGCCTTTGACGTACAGAACTGGCATATGGTGCGACTGATTGGCGATGATGCAAGTCTCCCGGACCGCCCTCTGCTCGTCCCTCCAATTGGTATATTCACGCTCTATCAGGTTCCTTGACGCGAATAAGTTCGTTCGGGATTTGTGCATTTGCGAGATGGTGTCGTTGAAGAAATATTCGACCAGGCTTGCCTTGGAATCGATGAGATCCTGAAGAGTTTTCATTACTTATTGTCCCATTGGCTCTGAAATAATGACGGCCGTGGATCGCGAACCCACCGGATGGCGCTCACAGGCAAGTTGGAGCTCGGACGATGAGACCCCTGCGCGCCTCTGGCGCCTGATCGGCATGGAGTGCCCCGATATGGGGTCACCGGCCAATCGTAATTCGCAATCGCAGTTATCGCAGATTGGCATGGCCGGCTTGTCCGCTTCGGAACGCGTGCGCCTCCTTTCCGAACGAGTGCCTGAGAAACAACGCAAAGTTGCCCCTTTTCCAATAATGGCCTGTGCCGCTAATGGCCTGTGCCGCCTGGTCCGTCGACGCGAAGACGTGCGGAATCGACTGGCCGAACGCCTCCTTTGACCGTCCACGCTGCGGCCTCCATTCGAACTTCGCCGCGCGACCGCGCCCATTGTCGGACCTGATTACAGGGATAGGAGATCACGATTTTCCTTCATCCGACCGCATTCCTAGGCGCGACACAGCAATAAGAAGGAAACGCAGCCGTGAGGGTCGTTGTCGTGAAACCACTGGTTGGCGCCAAGGTGTCCGCGCCCGTCGAGCGCGACCATGACTCCTGAGGAGTTCCTGCGCGGCTGCTCGCTCGAAATCACGGCAAAGGATTTGGAGAGCCTTGGCGAAGCGCGCGCTTCGCTCCCTTTGGAAACGGCGATCTCCATAACCTATCTGCCGACCAACTCAATTGACGAGCTGATCGCTTCCGCCGCGCACGTGCGGCGCCTGGGCTTCACACCGGTCCCACACATTTCCGCGCGCAGAGTCCGGTCCCGTCATGATCTCGAGCGATTCTTGCGGGGCCTCGAGACTGAAGCACAAATCGACCGCGCCTTCATCATTGGCGGGGACCCCGATTCACCGGTTGGACCATTCGGTAGCGCTCTCGAGGTGATCGAGACCGGATTGCTCTCCGACATTGGTGTCACCCAAGTAGGGATCGCTGGCTATCCTGAAGGACATCCTAAACTCTCCCCTGCCTGCCTGCGCGACGCGCTCCACGATAAGCTCCAATGTCTGTCCAAGCAGGGGCATTCGGCAGAAATCGTCACGCAATTCGTGTTCGATTCCGACCCTGTCTTGAACTGGCTTGCCGCGTTGCGCCAGGATGGGGTGGAAACGCCAGTGCGTATCGGCATTCCTGGCCCCGCGACTTTGCAATCATTGCTGCGCTTTGCCGCGCGATGCGGTGTTGCCGCATCCACCAAGGCCCTCTCAAAATACGGCGTGTCGCTTCGTCGCCTGATGAGCACGACGACGCCCGACCAGTTGGTCCAATCCCTCGCAGGAAAGCTCGTGGACAACCAGCACGGAAGGGTCGGATCACACCTCTATCCCTTCGGCGGGCTAGGCAAAACCGCCCTCTGGCTTTCGCGACTTGCAGTGGACTCACCGACGTCCTCCGAGCTCGAGCCGGAATCAAATAGGGTATCGATATGACAGAATATGTTCTGACCCTGTCATGTAAGGATCGGCCCGGCCTGGTCGCAGAGGTTGCCGGCGTTGTTGCGTCGTCCGGCGGCAACATCGTGGAAGCCTCGCAGTTCGATGATCTCGATACGGGCATGTTCTTCATGCGCGTTCGCTTCGATATCGCGGCAGATTATGAGGAGAGGTGCTCCTGCGCCATGGCGGAACTGGCGACCAGGCGGGATATGATCTGGTCCCTGAGGCCTGCCTCGCTGCGCCGCAAGGTCCTCATCCTAGCCTCCAACTCAGGCCATTGCCTGGGTGAATTGCTCTACCGCAACCGTATCGACGAGCTCGCGATGGATGTCGTCGGCATTGTGAGCAATCACCCCCGTGAGGCCCTTCGGATAAACCTGATCGGCGACATCCCCTTTCACCATTTGCCGGTTACCAAAGAGACGAAAGCGGACCAGGAAGCGCGGATAATGGAGATTGTAGCTCAGGAGGGAGCCGAGTTGGTCATCCTCGCGCGATACATGCAAATACTCTCGGATAATTTTGCCGTATTCCTGTCAGGCCGTTGCATCAACATCCATCACAGCTTCCTCCCGGGTTTCAAGGGTGCGAGGCCCTACCACCAAGCGCATTCGCGCGGCGTCAAGATGATCGGAGCGACGGCGCACTATGTGACGGGCGATCTCGACGAAGGGCCGATCATCCATCAGGCCGTCGAGCCCATCTCGCACGCGGACTCGCCGGCGGACCTGATCCGCAAGGGTCGCGACATTGAGCGGCGCGTCCTGGCGGCGGCGATTCGACTCCATCTCGAGGACCGAGTTCTCCTGAACGGCTCCAAGACGGTCGTCTTCGACCGATAGAAGAATATGGCACAGATCATAGATGGCAAGGCCATGGCGCTCGACGTTGCCGACAAGGTGGCGTCTGATGTGACGCTGTTCGTTGCCGAGACGGGCATTCGTCCGACGCTCGCCGTGGTGCTTGTTGGAGAGGATCCGGCAAGCAGGGTTTATATGAGCCGCAAGCTCGCCGCATGCCGCAAGACAGGTATCCGCTCGATAGAGCACCATCTCGACCGCGCGATCCTGGCGCAAGACGGGCAATCGATGCTCATCGACGATTGCGCGGCGGATGAGTTGGGTCCTGCCGCGGCGTTCACCCCGGTCCCGGGGGGCGTAGGACCGATGACCGTCGCCTGCCTGCCGGGCAATACCATGCGCGCGGCCAGGGCCCTATGCCGTGAAGAGTGAAGGCAATTCTGGGCAAGAGCCCCTAGTTGCGCGGGAAGCGATGACGTTCGAGGTGCTTATCCGCGACCTCAGAATCGGTGCCGACATTGGCGCATATGCCCATGAAGTGGGACGCGAGCAGCCCTTGACGATCAGCGCGCGCCTCGCCGTACTTCCGCCGGTCCTGGATCTGATCACCGAAACGATCGACTATAATGTCGTTGTGGATTTCGCGTTGGCGCTTGGACGGCAACACATCGCGCTCATCGAGACCTTTGCGTGGCGTTTGGCCGAGGCCTGCCTTGACCATCCGCACGTGGTCGAAGTGGAGATCATCGTCGAGAAGCCGGGGGCTCTTGCAAACGGTATTCCGGCCGCTCGAGTTGTGCTGGGCGGGCATCGGATGACGTTACCGATTTAGCTTGGTAGCGGCCTGGTTGGGTAGTTAGACAATTCCATCGCCTATGCGGGCGGGATCGGTGATGGGGTCGATCAGAATTGGACCCGATCGCCGCCCTTGAGGCCGAGCATGGCGCGCGCCTCGGTCGGCGTCGCGGGCTGCAAGCCGAGTTCGCCGAGGATGCGGACGATCTTTGCGACCTGCTCTGCGTTCGAGAGGGCGAGTCGCCCAGGCCCGATATACAGGCTGTCCTCGAGCCCCACGCGCACGTGGCCGCCAAGCAGTGCCGCCTCTGTGACGAAGGCCATCTGATGGCGCCCAGCCGCCAATACAGACCAGCGATAGGTGTCGCGACCGAACAGCCTTTCCGCGGTACGGTGCATGAAGACCAGATTGTCGAGATCCGCTCCAATGCCGCCGAGTACGCCAAATACCATCTGCACAAAGAAGGGTGGCTGGATCAGTCCGCGATCGAGAAAATGGGCGACCGTGTACAGGTGTCCAACGTCGTAGCACTCATGCTCGAATTTGGTGCCATTCTCCCCCAGCGACTCGAGTATGAAGGCGATGTCGCGGAAGGTATTGCGAAATACGAAGTCGTCCGAGGCGAGCAGGTAGCGCTCTTCCCAATCATGTTTCCAGTTGCCGTAACGGGCGGCCATGGGGAACAGACCGAAGTTCATGCTGCCCATGTTCAACGAGCACATTTCCGGCGAGAACTGCGTGGCGGCCTTCAAACGATCCTCAACTGTCATGTTCGGACTTCCGCCCGTTGTTATGTTGATCACAGCGCCGGTCCGCTGCCTGATCACCGGGAGAAAACGCGCGAAAACACCCGGGTCGCCCGTGGGCTCGCCAGTCTCCGGAACTCGTGCATGAAGGTGGAGGATAGCCGCCCCCGCTTCGGCCGCCGCGATCGATTGGTCCGCAATCTCTTCCGGCGTGACGGGCAACGCAGCCGACATTGTCGGCGTATGGATGCCACCTGTGACCGCACAGGAGATTATGACCTTGCCCATCAATCAGACTTCCCGACGATCAGAATGGTTTCATCAGCGCGAGTGTTGCGGTGTAAAGCAGTTCGCCTGGATGGGCGTCGGGGTTGTTAATGCCTTTCCACGCCTCCATTTCCCATTCTCCAACCTGCTTTGAGGATTCGACCACGAACTTCGCGCGTGGGAAGCGCCGTGCCATGAACTCCTCGAGCAGTTGCGAGAGAGGCTGGTCCTTGCCCATAAGCTCCCCTAGGAGCACCGCATCCTCGATCGCCATTGCCGCACCCTGCGCCAGATGAGGCGTAGTGGCATGCGCTGCATCGCCGATCAGCAGGATGTTCCCCTTCATCCAGGGAGAGGGAAGAAGCATCGTCTCCAAAGGCCGGTAAACCACTCCGTCAGGGTCGGTGATCAGCGGCTTCAGTTCCTCGACTATGCCTGAAAAACCTGCCAACCGATTGCGCATCTCCTCTGCCATCCGCGCTTGCTCGAAACGCGGGTTGCCGGGCTCAGCCGTGACAATCAACATGTACATCATCGTCGGCGACAAGGGTACGAAACCGACCTTGCTGGACGGCCCCTCGAACAATGCGCCCCATTCCAGGTCGGTCGGTCGCGGCAGGTTATATCGCCAGACGCCTTGCCCGGTGAATTGTGGTTCGTTGCCGTCACCGAAAAGTCGCCGGCGAAGACTCGAGTAGAGTCCATCACAGCCCACGACGAGGTCGTAACGTCCTGCCGTGCCGTCGGTAAATCGCACGTCCACGCCGGCGCCGTCATCCACCAACTGGTCGATCGCCGTCCCGAATTGAAGGTTCGCTCCAGCTGTCATTGCAGCTTCGGTGAGAATGTCGTGCAGCTTCGGGCGAGTGATGCCATTATTGGGTGGATAGTCCGGCGCAGCCTCGTTGCCTGACGGCGCTTCCATCAGGAGTTTCCCGGCGGCGTCACAGATGCGCCAGCCCGGATAAGGCGCCCCCGCCTCGACGCAGGCGCGCGCGAGACCGATTCGGTCCAGCGCCCGAAGGGTGTTGTTCGGCTGAATGATCCCGACGCCGTAAACAGACATCTGGCGGTTGATTTCTATGACATCGACATCGATGCCTTGTCGTTTCAACGCCACCGCGGCCGTCAGGCCACCGATACCAGCGCCGACCACGAGTGCCTTGCGGATAGCGGTCATGGAGCGATCTCCCCCAGGCTCGATTCCGTGAGATAGTTGAAGTTCCAGACGGGCTCGTCGCGAAGAAAGGGCGGGAGATTGTGGACATGGTGGGCATAGGCGAACAACGGATGATCCCAATCACGAGGGACCCAGGCATCATCGACGCAATCGCTGTCGGCCCCGTATTCGGCCTCCCCCCCCGCTGGACAAGGCAGATAGTAGAAAAGAGCCGAATCGATGCGGTGCCGGCCCAGCCCGAAATGCGACGCCTCCCATCCACGGCGCACCATGTGGTTCGCGCCCACCATGATCTCGTCAATGTCTTCGACGCCAAAATTAGCGTGGTGGAATTTGAGCGTCCCGTCCATGTCGGGCAGCGGTGCGTCGGCATTCAGCAACAGGAAATTGTGGTGGTTGTTGGTGCCATCGGCCCGCAGATACACGCCAAACCCGCGCTGGATGTCGGTGACCCGAAAGTTCAGCTTGTCGACCATGAAACGGTAGGCCTTATCATAGCCGGGAACGGCGAACACGACATGTGCAATGACCTTGGGCAAGGCTCGGCGACGCCATTTGCGATGCTGGTTCAATCGGCGAACATATCCCGGCGCGTTGAGCGGATCGGGGGCGCAGATCACCGGCTTCTTGGCGAATACCCGCAGGCCCATCCCAATGCCAAAGCTCGTGACAAAATGGGCGCCTCCATCCGGGTCACGGCTAATCTCGAGTTCGGGCGTCAGGGCATCGACAAGGGCATCGAGCGCCTCGGCCCTGTCAATGCCCCAGACGACTTCGTGCACGCCCGGCCCGCATACCTGGGAATTTTTTGGCAACGCAGGATGACCCATTGGCAACAGAACGACACGGGATCCTTCGGGCAGGACGAAGGTGACAATTCCATCGACGTCCTTTTCGCGTTCGAGCCCGAAATCCTCGAAGAACCGCGTTGCCTTCTCGATGTCCTCGACCCCGTAGATCAATCGCTCGATCCCGACGATCGCCATATCCGCTCCCTTCAACTTGCCTGGCTCATCTCTAAGCAAAGCAATCAGATGGGGGTAAATTGTGATCCTCTATGCCAGCAATCGTCTTGAGCGATGACAGACCCCGCTTGCCCATGTCGATCGAGAAAATGAGATGGTCGCACCGAAGGCGACAAGGCGGCCTCGCTCCGGCTCAGTCGCAGGTTCGCGATCGCTCTCCTATGTGATGGCATGGAGAGCAGTGCGGCGCTGCGGTTGCTCCAGATTCTGTGCCTCTTTCGATCCATCGGCCATCAGCGAGTTGCCCACCCAAGCGCTAGCGACATCGCGGATCACACCTCTGAACCAGACATGTGCTGGATCCTGGATATGCCGGGCATGCCATAGCATGGATTCGTGGAGGGTGGGCATAGCGAAAGGCGGGCGCAAGGTGCGAATGGGCAGTGACCGAGCGGCGAGCTCGGCAAGTCGCGATTGGATGATGCCGACCAGGTTGGAACCGGCGACCATGCAGGGGACCAGCGAGAAATCGCCGACCATGAAATTCGGCTTGTAGAGCGGCGCGTGCTTGCGCAGCCAGGCCGTCTCAATTGTGCTCAAAGTGCCGGCCATCTCTACGCCGACATGCGGGAAACTAAGCAGCTCACTCAGGTCCGACTGCTCGTCAAGCGGATGGTCAGTGGCGACCACGCAGACGAACTCGTCGGAGAAGAGTTGCTCGGATTGCAACTTCTCCTCGCCGTTATCGAGACCGAAGAGCGAGAGATCGTCAGCAGTGATGCAGAGATCGACCTCGCCCGAAAACATTCTCTCAAACGGTGCATTAATCGGCTGCATTATCAGCCTGACGCCCGGAGCATATGTTGCGATGTGCGAGACGACCTGGGGCAGGAAAATTGACGTGCAATAATCCGATGCCATCAGCGTGAACGCCCGCGTGCTTGTCCTGGGCTCGAAGACGGGTTCGGCAAGCATCAGCAGCTCGACGCCGCGAATGGCTTCCAGGACCGGCTCGACCAGCGACGCGCCAAAAGGCGTCAGTTCCAATTGTCGACCGTTTCGCACGAGCAGCTGATCATTGAACTGAAATCGCAGACGCTGCAGCATCCCGCTCATGGTCGGCTGGGTCACGTTGAGCCTCTCCGCCGCTCGGGTGACATTCCTGTCGGAGAGGAGCGCATTGAGAGCGCTGAGGAGATTGAGATCGAACCGCGCCATAACCTCTTAGGATCCTCTGCCAATGCTGAAATCTCAGCAATCGATCGCGAGAGTCTCTGCCTGTGGGGTCGGCGGCTCCTGCTAACTGATATCGGCCTAGCTATATGCTCCATGTTAGAAAGTCGAGCGATGACATGTCCGGAGGGCCTGACCGGATTGCCGTGGCGAAAGCCATTTTTGCGTTGTCGGACAGCCTATTGCACTGCCCGCTGCCGCGCGGGACATGCTTGGGTACGATGGGTGGGATCGGCAATCATGATTATCATCCGCCCTTGTTCCGGACCAAATATTACGCCCATTACTGAACGGAGGTGGACGTGGCTACCCGGGCTTTCCACTCCTTGCGCTCACCGCGTTGGACCGAGCCGGCCTCGACCGGTGCCTCGTCGGCGAACCGCACACGCTCGGCCCAGGTCCACCCACATCATTACGGAGAATGAGCCATGTCTGTCGAAGTCGCGAACAGGCTGCGGTGCTACTGCCCGAAGTGCATCGATTTCCACACCCACTTTCTCCAGCGTCAGGTTTTCGACGAGAGCCAGCCCCATAGCGTATCTTCCTGCTTCGGGCGGATGACCTACTCGCCGGACCTGCCGGCCTTTCAGCGAATGTTTCGCCCCGAACTGCAAATTGAAGACATGGACGAGCGTGGGATAGACATGAATATCCTGACTTCGGCCGACGTCCTCCAGAGTCGCGTATGGGCAACGCCCGACGACGAACGGCGGATGACGACGCTCGTCAATCAGGAGTGTCGCCGCTGGGTGGAGGCACACCCGGGGCGGTTCATCGGCACGGCCGTCCTGCCGCTGGGCGACACGAGAATGGCGTTGGCGGAACTGGAATCGGCCCGCTCCGCCGGCTTCGGAATCGTGCAGCTGCCAAGCAACTATCGGGGCGACTATCTCGGACACGAGCGATTCACCGAACTTTGGGCCGCCCTTCTGGATTACGGGACAACCGTCTTCATCCATCCCGAGGGGATCACGGACATGTGGTTCCAGGACTATGCCCTCTGGAACTCCATCGGCCAGTCCATCGAGGAAGTGAAGGTGATGTCCTCGCTGATTTACGAAGGCGTGATGGATCGTTTCCCTGGCCTCAAGATCGTGATGGCGCATGGCGGAGGCTACATGCCCCACTATATGGGCAGGCTCGACCGAAACGTTACGGACAAGCCGTTCACCACGAAGAACATCAGCAAGAAACCGAGCGAGTATCTCACCGACTTCTATTACGATAGCTGCGTCTATGATCCGCGCACCCTTGAGTTGCTTGTCGAGCGGGTCGGGATAGAGCGCGTCGTGCTGGGGGGCGACTATCCTGTCGCCGCGCTCGATCCCATTGATTTCCTCGCGAGCACCGCGCTGTCCGACGAGGAGCTGGCCAAGATCGCCGGCGGCAACGCCATTCGGCTGCTAGAGTTGGGATAGCCGAAGCCAGCTTCCATCTCGCTGGGCCGACCGAGCTGAATTCCGAATCGATGGTCAGCCGTTGACTACCGGCCCCTTCAGGCAATCGTCGGTGGACGCACGCGGAAAGTGAGCAGCAGCGTCAGCGACAGCAGCGCGGGTACCGCCATCAGCAGCGAGACGTTAATTCGGCCGTACCCGGCAGTGAACAAAATGCCCGCCAGTATCGGCGGCAGAATACTGCCCAGCCGACCGATGCCGATCACGAAGCCCGTGCCGCTGGCACGCAGATGCGCCGGGAAGGTCCGGGCGATGATCGCCCAAAGGCCGACCTGCGCACCTCCCACAAAGAACCCGGCAAGGGTCGCGCCGATCGTCAGCAAGGGCAAGTTTCCAGGGAGCATCGCGAATATCACGATCATGACAGCCGCCCCGCCCAGGAGCATGAGTTCGAGGCGCTTCAATCCGATTCGGAGCGATGTGGTGGCGACGAATATCCCGGCGCAGACGCCACCAATGCTTTGGAAGGCTGAAACCGCCGCGGCATGCGCCGGCTGCAAGCCGATATCGACGACAAGCGTGGGCAACCAGGTTTGGAGGTAAAACAACGGCACCATGTAGAAGAAATAGATCGCTGTGAGCGTCATCGTATCCCTGATCGTTGGGGGCTTGAATAGGCTAGCAAACGGTACTTTGGGCACGATCGGCGGTGGCGGGAGTGAAGCGATGGCGGGATGACCGCAGCGCCGGAGATACTCATTGGCGCGGGCGACGCCGTCCTTGCCGGGTCGCGCCACGATGAGAGCCAGCGGATCCAAAAGGAAGTATCGGACGACCAAGATCATGACCAACCCGAGGCCCCCCGCCAGGAAAAAGATCGAGCGCCATCCAAGCCAGGCGAGGAGCCAGGCGGAGATGAGCCCGCCGGCAAAGGCGCCAAATCCAAAGCTTGTCATTGCGAGGCTGACGGCGAGGTCGCGGCGGCGCGCGTTGGCATATTCGGCCGCAAGAGGAGAGATGACGCCGACCATCGCTCCGATGCCCAGACCCGTCATCACCCGTGAGGCAATCAAACTTGGAATACCGCCGGCAAGGGCCGTCCAGAATGTCCCCGCGACCATCAGCACAAGTGCAACAAACAGCATCCGACGCCGGCCGAACGCATCAGCCAGCGGTGAAAGCAACAGCGAGCCAAGTGCCATGCCGAGCAGGCCGGCAGAAAGCGCATATCCCATCTGCGCATTGCTGATCCCCCATTCACCGCGCAACGCCGGCGCGGCGTATGTGATCGCCAATACATCGAAGCCGTCGAGTGCACAGAGTAGCCCGGCAACTATCACTGCTACCGTCTGGAACCGGCTCATCGGCGCTCTTAGCAGCAGTTGCCTAGGGTCTCCGGAGTCCTGTGCGTAATATCCCCCGTCGGATTTCGCTGTTCCGCCCAAATCACTCTCCTGCACACGACAAACCGCGACAACCGGGTCCGCCGTTATCGAGACGGCGCTGGGCTCGTGTCCACCGGCTTCGCGCCTTCAGCTCGGTTTTCTTGATCGACGATGAGGGACGGTTCTCGGGAGCCGATCCGTCAGAAGTTTACGCGTCCGGTGACCCCATATGTTCTCGGGGCAGTTCCGTACAGCGCAAGGTATCCAAATGCCGTGGTCGCAACATTCGTCGCCACCACTTCATTCAGCAGATTGCGCCCCCAAATGCTAATGCTGAGATGCTCGTCCGATGACGTCCAGGTCAAAGCGGAGTTGAGCATGAGATAGCTCCCCTGCCGCGCGAAGTTATCGGCCTCGAAGAAATAATCTCCGTTGTAATTACCCGTAAGATTGAACGATATTACGCCCAACGGCAAAACCTTCCGATAGTCCAATGCAGCAGTCGCGACAAACTCCTGCGAGCCTGGCAAGCGGTTTCCTGTCGCATTCACGGTTGTGAGCGTTGCGCCCCCTGCTGGTTTGGGAATACTGCCGACAGCATTGACGTAGTCAGTAAATACAGCATGCAAGATCTCAAAGCCACCACTGAGCCTTAGTTCATCGCTCAAGTTCGCATCGAAATCCACGTCAAGGCCATAAAGCCTGGCCGCGGCTCCGTTGGTCACGATTTGCGTTGCCCCTGCAAACTGGACGACCTGAATATTCGAATAGTTGTAATAGAACGCCCCCACGTTTAGGCGCAATCTACGATCTAGGAGCCGCGTCCTCAACCCCATCTCGTATGCGTCCAGTCGCTCCGGAAGATAGGGAGCACTGGCCACATTCGATATATTATATCCGCCGCTCTTTATTCCTCTGTTATAGGAAACGTATCCCATTATGTCGCCGGTGAAGCGATGATCCAGAGCAACTCGCCACGTTGGATCTCCTATGCTTTGGTGACCAGTTACGGGAGGCACATTGACTATATTTCCATTATATAGCTGACGGACAACGTGGCCCTCCAGGTTTCGAGACTCAAAGGTATATCGCCCCCCTAGTGTCAGAGTCGTGTTCGGCAGGAATTCGATACCAACCTGGCCGTACGGTGCGAAGGATTCAGTAGTTTCTTTGCCGAACGTGTCCGCTCTGAAGCCCGCAGTCGGGGCCGGTACAGCAACGCCATAAAATGCTGGACGGGTGAAGCGACTGATTGGTGAGGTCGCATTGACGCTGTGAAAGTAATAGGCCCCGACGGCCCACGTGAAGTGCGAGTTCCCCTGAGAAAGAAGCTGCACTTCCTGCGTAAAGCTATTATTGAAATCATTTGGCGCGATGACATCGAAGAACGGAGTCCCGGTGGGGACGACGTCAAACTGGAACGTTGCCTTCCCCCGCCGGTACGCTGAGATCGAAACAAGTTTCGCAAAGTCAAAATTCTGTTCTGCGGTCAGGCTGACGCCACCACCTCTGTAGGTCGTCTCGGGGTCTATCCAAGTCGAAATATCATAGGGGCTCTGCACCGGCCTGGAAAGCGGGAGGGTAAAGGAAGTCCCGGGATAGGGTTGAATGTCCTGGTTACGAGCAGCGCGATCCATATAATCGCCAATGAGGGTGATCCTCGTGTTGGGGCCGGGATCCAGGACTATTTTCCCTCGTGTCATGAACGAATGGAGCAGCCTGTAGGCGTCGTTGCCGGTCACCCGATTCAGACCGTAGCCCTCACCCTGTTGCGAATATTGGACGGAAAGGCTCGCCGCCACCCCGTTCGCAAGACCGCCCGCCACATAAGCGCTCCCATGGATAGTGGCATAATTGTCAATGCCCGCCTCGGCCCGAAATTCGAACTCCTGAGTGGGCTGACGCGTCGTGATCTGTATCACTCCGGCAGTCGCGTTTCTGCCGAACAACGTTCCTTGCGGACCTTTCAACACAGTGACCTGTTCCACGTCGGGGAGTTCGCGCAGGCCTTCTCGCTGCTGGGGCAAATAGACCCCGTCAATATAAAGGGCGACCGGATTCTCGACAACGATACTCGACGTGCCGATCCCGCGGATCGTGGGCTGAAAGGCGCCCGTATTCTGTCGCGAGTTCAATCCCGGAGTCAGAAGGTTGATCTGCTGCAAACTGGTGATGCCGGAACTCGACAATTGCTCAGCAGACACGACCGTCACGACAATCGGGACTCTCTGGAGGTTTTCCGACCGCCTCTGCGCCGTCACGACAATATCGCCGTCGCCTGCCGCAACAGTCGCGTTTGCGTCCACGGCGGCCAAGGAAGTTTGGTTCGGGTTCTCGGTTGCGGCGGTCTCTGGTGCCCCTGCCGCCTGCGCGTAACATGGAGTCGCAAGAGCCGGTGTGATCGATGCCGCCGTGGTTAGCAGCGTGCGTGCCAGGAACTTCATTAACCCCTCCTCAGAATATTCGCCGGCCATTTGTCTTGACGGCTGTCGTTCGGTGCAGCCCTCCGGCGTGCGGAGAGCAGACAAGACCTATTGATCTGGGTGTTAGCTGGCGCATCTCGGCGAGTGCGAGAAATCGTCTTTGCCAATCGCAGGTATGTCGCCCCATGATGGCGCACGCTCGAAAGCTGATTCGAGCTGCAACCCGCGCTACCAACATCGCAGTCACAAGCATGTAGAAGCCGGCCCGGTCCAGCGTGACTCAACTCGCCTTTGCTCGGCAGGGTATCTGCTGGACGCGCTATCCATCACACGCGACAGCGTGCCCGGTGGCGAGCGTGTTCGGAGCGTACTGGCCGGATCGACGCCGGCGAGCGCTGGATTTCCGGTTGTTGACGGCGTCCTGGTGGTTTCGGTGAAGGGAGCGAATGAGGAAGCGTCTGTCCAACGCTTATCATCATGGGGGTGATTTGAACGTATTGGATTTCTTAGATTGGCAACCTCCGTCGCCGCGGAACAGCCTAGCTCGGTCAGTTTGAGGGCCTACGACGCGGGGGTATGCTAGGTTTTCTGCACCAATCTGGATCAATTGCGATTGGGCCGTGGCGGAGACGGAGGGATTCGAACCCTCGGTAGGAAGTTATCCCTACGGCGGTTTAGCAAACCGCTGGTTTCAGCCACTCACCCACGTCTCCGGGAAGGCCTTCAGGGCACGGCCTATATAAGCGGCGATCCGATCGTACAACCGGCCCCTATCGTATCATTACGAAGTGCCCAAAAATCACCGCTCCCATCATATTGGCGGCGCCGGCATGCCCGGCCGCCGAAATCGACTCGTCTGGGCGCGATATCGACTCGGTTCGCCGCCGATTCATGGACGGGAAAGCTTCGTCGGCGCTAAATTCATTCGCGAGAGCGTGTGGGGAAATGTCATGCTGAAATCATTCGTGAAGATCGCCGCGGCCGCGGCTTTTGCCCTCGCCGCCCTGCCGGCGGCGGCGCAGATCCAGACCGTCGATCCGAGCCAGCCCGCCAGCTGGCAAAGCGCGCCGCCGCCGACCACCGCGCCCGAAGCCCAGGAGAGCGCGCCCGAGGCCCAGCCCTCCATCTCCAATTACACGCCGATCGAGCCGCAGACGGGGCAGCAGCCCGAGGCGGTGGCGCCGACCCAGGACAATCGTGAGCTCGCCGACCGCACCACCGAGCAGGGCAACACCGTTCCCCGCCGCGACGTGTTCAACGCCGCCGAAGGCGTCTTCGGCCGCGGCGCGCAAGGCCTCGCCCACATCCTCGAGAACGTCCTGCGCGATCAGGGCGATCCGATCGCCTATATCGCCGGCTCCGAAGCCGGCGGGGCCTTCGTCCTGGGCGTTCGCTACGGTTCGGGCGTGATGCATCACTCGATCGAGGGCGACCGCACCGTCTACTGGACCGGCCCGTCGATCGGCTTCGACGCCGGCGCCGACGCCAACAAGGTGTTCGTGCTCGTCTACAACCTCCACGACAGCCAGGACCTGTTCCGCCGCTATCCCCACGCCGAAGGCCACGCTTATTTCATCGGCGGCTTCAATGCCCAATATATGCGGCGCGGCGACGTGGTGCTGATCCCGATCCGGCTGGGCGTCGGCATGCGCCTTGGCGTCAACGCCGGCTATATGCGCTTCTCCGAGCGCAATCGCTGGCTGCCCTTCTGACGGCAAGGCCGTCGCCCGGTCGCGACTCCGCTTCCGGTGAGACGGACGATTCCGCGGCGCAGGACGTCATCCGGCAATCACGGCTTATCGTGGCGTGCGGCGGCCACCATATAGCGCCGACACGCCAAGGAGCATTCCCATGACCCTCATTTCAGCGGCCGGCAGATTCCGGCTCGGCGACCGCGACGTGAACCGGATGGGCTATGGCGCGATGCAGCTCGCCGGCCCCGGCGTGTTCGGCCCGCCCAGGGACCGGTCGGAGGCGATCGCGGTCCTGCGCGCCGCGGTGGCGGCTGGCGTCGATCATATCGACACCAGCGACTATTACGGACCCCACGTCACCAACCAGATCATCCGCGAGGCGCTCCATCCCTATCCGGACGAACTGACCATCGTCACCAAGCTCGGCGCGGTGCGCGGCGCCGACGCGTCCTGGATCCCGGCCCGCACTCCGGCCGACCTGGCGGCCGGCCTGCGCGACAATCTGCGCAATCTCGGCGTCGAGGCGATGGACGTCGTCAATCTGCGCGTCGGCGGCATGCTGGGTCCTGAGGAAGGGTCGATCGAGCCCGCGTTCACGGCTTTGGCCGAGCTGCAGCGTCAGGGCCTGATCCGCCATCTCGGCCTCAGCAACGTCACGCTGGGGCAGCTCGAGGAGGCGGAGCGTATCGCGCCGGTCGTCTGCATCCAGAACATGTACAATATCGTCCATCGCAACGACGATGCGATGATCGACGCGATCGCGGAGGGGGGCATCGCCTATGTCCCCTTCTTTCCGCTCGGGGGCTTCAGTCCGATCCAGTCGGCGCGCCTGGAATCCCTGGCCGCCGATCTCGAAGCGACGCAAATGCAGGTCGCGCTCGCCTGGTTGCTGCAGCGCTCGCGGAACATCCTGCTCATTCCCGGCACGTCGTCGCTTGACCATCTTGCGGAGAATCTCGCCGCCGCGACCCTGGACCTGCCCTTCGATGTCGTGGTCGAGCTGGACGCGATCGGAGCGGAGTGAGGCGGGTCAGGGAGTGAGCCGCCAGGGCAGCTCGGTTCCGGCCATGAAGACGGCGACCCCGGCCGCGCTGTCCGGCACCGTCACCGGGGCGCGTTCCAGCACGATCTCCTCCCGGTTGAGCGGCAATCCGTAGAAGAGCGGCCCGTTCTCGGACGCGAACGCCTCCAGCCGGTCCAGCGCGCCTTCCTCCTCGAACACCATCGCATAGGTCTCGATCGCAAATGGCGCGTTGAAGATGCCGGCGCAGCCGCAGGCGGATTCCTTGGCGCCGACTGCATGCGGGGCGCTGTCGGTGCCGAGGAAGAATTTCGGCGAGCCCGAGGTCGCGGCCCGGCGGACCGCCAGCCGGTGCCGCTCGCGCTTGGCGACCGGCAGGCAATAAGCATGGGGGCGGAGCCCGCCCTCGAAGATCGCGTTGCGGTTGATGACGAGATGGTGAGGCGTGACGGTCGCGGCGACGTTCGCACCGGCGCTCTCGACAAAGGCCACGGCTTCGGCGGTGGTGATATGCTCGAAGACGATCTTCAGCCCCGGAAAATCGCGAATCAGACCGGTGAGCACGCGATCGATGAAGACCGCCTCGCGATCGAAGATGTCGATATCGGGATCGGTGACCTCGCCATGGACCAGCAGCGGCATGCCGATCCGCTGCATCGCCTCCAAGGCCGGCGCCAGCGTGCCGATGTCGGTGACGCCGTGGGCCGAATTGGTGGTGGCGTGGGCAGGGTAGAGCTTGCAGGCCGCGAACACCCCATCCTCGAAACCGCGCACGATCTCTCCCGCTTCGGCTCGGTCGACCAGATAGCAGGTCATCAGGGGGGTGAAGTCGCAGTCCTTCGGCAAGGCGGCGCGTATCCTCTCGCGATAGGCCTCGGCCGCGGCCACGCCGATCACCGGCGGCACGAGGTTGGGCATCACGATCGCGCGCGCGAACTGGCGCGCGGTATAAGGGGCGACCGCGTCGAGCATGTCGCCGTCGCGCAGGTGGACGTGCCAGTCGTCGGGGCGGCGGATGGAAAGGCGGGTTGGATCGTTCACCCGCACTCCCTATCAAAGACCCATGAGCGGAACCACCTTGGCCGATCGTGCCGTGCTTCGAATTTCCGGCGAGGATGTGCGCGGCTTCCTGCAGGGCCTCGTCACCAACGATATGGACCTCCTGGCGCCCGATCGCCCCCTCTGGGCCGCGCTGCTGACCGCCCAGGGCAAGGCCTTGTTCGATTTCATCCTGTGGGCGGACGGCGCGGACGTGCTGGTCGATTGCGAGGCCGGCCAGGCGGACGCACTGGCGCGGCGGCTCTCGCTCTATCGGCTGCGCCGGGCCATCCAGATCGCGCGCGACGACGCTCTCGCGGTCCACTGGACGGCGGAGGGCGACACCGATCCACGCCTGCCCGCGCTCGGCCGGCGCTGGCTCGCGCCCGCCGGCGATGCGGCCGAGGGCTGGCTCGCGCACCGCCTCGCGCTCGGCGTCACCGAAGGCGTGGACGAGCTCGGCTCGGACAAGACTTTGTGGCTCGAATGCAATGCTGCGGAGCTGAACGGCGTTTGCTTCTCGAAGGGCTGCTATGTCGGCCAGGAGAATACGGCGCGGATGAACTGGCGCCAGAAGGTCAACCGCCGCCTGGTCGTGGTTCCCGCCGACGCCGCCGGCCCGCGCACGCGCATCCACTATCCAGCGCTCGGCCTCGCCGTCGAGCATCGCCGGACCGACGATCTGGGCGATGCGATGTTGCCGCCCTGGCTGGCGGCGGCCCTGGCATGAGCGGCAGCGGCAAGGCGATTGCCCTCCCGCCCGCGCCGTCCTAGCCTTCGCGCATAGGGGAGGGGCAGATGGCCGGGCCGACGGAGTTGCTGGTCGACGATCTTGAGGCGCCAACGCGGGTCCGGGGCTTCGGCAGCGGCTGGTACGCCGGCTTTTTCGCGCTGCTGCTCGGCGGCGTCGCCTTCGCTTTGGTACTGGTGCTGCGCTATCCCGATTGGCTCGGCAGCCCGATGCTCGCCGTGGTGCGGGACTCCGCCGCCTTCCGCCCGATCGTCCACCTGTCCATCCTCGGCGCTTATGGCCTCGCCATCATCAGCCTGATGCTTCGCCGCAGGAAGGTGCTCGGCATCAGCGCGCTAGCGGTCACGCTGGCCGCGGCCCTGCTCGGCGGTTCGAACGCGACCGCCCGCGACGTGCACGATTGGGGCATCTTCTTCGGGCTCGATTTCTTCGTGCTCAACATGGTTTTGACCGGCCTGATGTTCGCGCCGCTGGAGCGCTTCATTCCGCACCGCCGCGACCAGCGCCTGTTCCGGATCGAATGGCGCGAAGATCTCTTCTATTTCCTGGTGAGCTCGATGCTCGTCCAGGTGATCACCTTCCTCACCTTCGCGCCGGCCAATGTCATCCTCGGCGCGACCGGCAATCTCGCCTCGATCCGCGCGGCGATCGGCAGCCAGCCACTGATCCTGCAGGTGATCGAGATCATGGCCCTGACGGACTTCGTGCAATATTGGTTCCACCGCGCCTTCCACCGCGTGCCGTTCCTCTGGGGATTCCACGCGGTCCATCACAGCACCAGGGCGATGGACTGGCTGGCAAGCTCGCGCATGCATTTCGCCGAGATCGCCATGCTGCGCGGGCTGACCGCGGTGCCGATGCTGACCTTCGGTTTTTCTCCGGTGGCGCTGCAAATCTATATCGGCCTGGTCTATATCTATTCGTCGCTGCTCCACGCCAATGTGAAAGGCGATTTCGACCGGCTCGGCCATTTCGTCGCGACACCGCGCTTCCACCACTGGCATCACGGGCTCGAAGCCGAAGCCGTCGACAAGAATTTTGCGATCCACTTCCCGCTGTACGATCGGCTGTTCGGCACCTTCCACATGCCGCCGGGCCGCTGGCCGCAGAATTACGGCGTCCCCGAGCAGGTCCCGCCGGGCTATTGGCGCCAGTTCCTCTACCCGTTCCAGCGCCGGCGCCTGATGGCGGAAGCGGCAGCGGCCGAGCCTGCCGAACTTCACAGCGCTCCCACCGGCTATTGACCGGAGGTTCGACGGGAAGAGACCCTAACCCCGTACCCAGCGGACCGCCGGATCGTTGAAATCCACCACCGCGTTCAGCTCGCGCACGTTGCGGTAGCCATAGCCGTAGAGATTGATGAAGGTCTGGATGTTGAGTGCGAGCTCGACCGCTTTGCGCACCACGGGGGCGCGGTCGTTGCGGAAATTGTTGTTGCAGTAGATCAGGATTGGACGGTTGCGGTCACGGCCGATCGCCTCGGCCAGGCTCTGGGCGGTGAAGTCGGTCAGCGGCAGATTGATGGCGCCCTGGATATGCCCAGCCGCGAACGCCGCCTCCGAGCGGGCATCGAGGATCAGGGTGCCGGGCCGCGCGGCCATCGTCGAGAAGCCGGCCCAGTCGACCAGACGGGCCTGGCGATAGGGCTGGACCTCGGCGGCCAGCCGCTGGAATCCGGGAAAATCGATCTGCGGGTTTATCGGCTGAGCGGAGAGCGGCGCGGCCGCCGCGAGAAGCAAGGCGAGGCAGGAAAGGCGCATACAGGCCTCCTTTCGGGGGCGGTCTGGTACGGCGCCGAAACTGTCCGCGTGCTGAATAGGCCGCTTCAGATCTGCGCGAACGCACGCACCGGGAACGTGCCCATGCCTGCGATTTTCGGGGGTACGGCGGTGAAGGCGAAGCCGTCCTGCGGTAGCGCGCCGAGATTGGTCATATGTTCGCAGATCAGGATGCCGGCGCCGAGCAGGACGGTGTGAACCGGGCGCGATCGGGCGCTTGTGTCATCGATATTGTGGCTGTCGATGCCGACCAGCCTGGCGCCGCGCTCGACGAGGAAGCGCGCCGCGGCCTCGGTGACGAAGGGATGCCCTTCGAAATAGGCCTCGGTGCGCCAGTGCCGGTCCCAGCCGGTGTGGACCAGCACCGCCCTGCCGGCGACGTCACGCCCCGCAAGGGCCGCGACGTCCACAGCCAGCGAATCGCTGCGCACGACCATGCCGGGCAAGGCGGCGAGCCGATCCAGATCGAGCGCGGCAAGATCGTCGCCCTCGGCATAACGATGGAACGGGGCGTCGAGATAGGTGCCGGTATTGGCGACCATGTCGATCCGGCCGATCTGGAAGGTCTCGCCATTTTCGTAGAAGCCGGCGCTGTGCTCGCGCGTCCAATAGTCGCAGATATGCGGCCCGGGCAGGCCCTTGTAGGTGGTCATGCCGGCCTCGATCACGTGGCTGAGGTCGACGAGCCTCTTCGCATCCATATCCGCCATAAGGCCCAAGCTCCGATCAGCAGCCAGATCACGTTCAAGGTCGCGGAGGGAAGGGCGCCATGCCACCAGCCGTTGACGGTGAACCCGGCCGCGCCGACGACGTTCATTCCCTGATAGAGCAGGGACTGGCCGGTGAGGCGCCCCATCGACAGCAATAGATAAGCAAGCAGGATCAGGATCGCCCCGGCCCAGCCGACGATCTCGATCGTCAGCTCCAGCGCGCTCAGTGCACCGCCCCGCCCGCCAGATGCCTCAGAACATATTGGAGGATGCCGCCGGCCTTGAAATATTCAAGTTCGTTGGCGGTGTCGATCCGGACCCGGGCCGGGAAATGCTCGACGCTGCCGTCGGCCTTGGTGACCTTGACCGCGATCTCCTGGCGCGGCTTGAGCTCGCCGACGCCGATCAGTGTGAAGGTCTCGGTGCCCTCGAAGGCCGGCGGCGCGTCGACGAACTGGAGCGGAATCACGCCCATGCCGACCAGGTTTGAGCGGTGGATGCGCTCATAGGTCTCGGCGATGACGGCGCGCACGCCGAGCAGATTGGTGCCCTTTGCCGCCCAGTCGCGCGACGAACCGGTGCCATATTCCTTGCCGGCGATGATGACGAGCGGCGTCCCCTCCGCCTTGTAGAGCATGGCGGCGTCGTAGATCGGCATGATCTGCCCGGTCGGGATATATTTGGTGATGCCGCCCTCGATGCCGGGGACCAGCTTGTTCTTGATGCGGATGTTGGCGAAGGTGCCGCGCATCATCACTTCGTGATTGCCGCGGCGGGCGCCGTAGGAATTGAAGTCGGCGCGGGCGACCTGGTGCTCCGAGAGATATTTGCCGGCGGGGGAATCCAGCTTGATCGCGCCTGCCGGGCTGATGTGGTCGGTCGTGATCGAATCGCCGAGGATGGCGAGCGGGCGCGCGTCGATGATGTCGCGCGGCGGCACCGGCGTCATCGTCATGCCTTCGAAATAGGGCGGATTGGCGATGTAGGTCGATCCGGCCGGCCAGCCATACGTGTCGCCGCCGGTGACCGCGATCCCCTGCCAGCGAATGTCGCCCTTGTAGACGTCGGCATAGCGGGTGCGGAACATGTCGCTGTTGACGAACTGGTCGATCATCGACCGAATCTCGTCATTCGATGGCCAGATGTCCTTGAGATAGACGTCGTGCCCGTCCGTCGCCTGGCCGATCGGCGTGCCGACCATGTCCTGGATGACCGTGCCCTTCAGCGCATAGGCGACGACCAGAGGCGGCGAGGCAAGATAATTGGCGCGCACGTCGGGCGACACCCGGCCCTCGAAATTGCGGTTGCCCGAGAGGACCGACGCGGCGACGACGTCGTTCTTGTGGATCGAGGCGCTGATCGCTTCGGGCAAGGGACCCGAATTGCCGATGCAGGTGGTGCAGCCATAGCCGACCAGGTCGAAGCCGATTGCATTGAGGTCCTCGGAAAGGCCCGCGCGGTCGAGATAGTCGGTCACCACCTGCGATCCGGGGGCCAGGCTGGTCTTCACCCATGGCTTGGAATCGAGCCCCAACGCGCGCGCCTTGCGGGCAACCAGGCCCGCGGCGACCAGGACCGAGGGATTGGAGGTGTTGGTGCACGAAGTGATCGCGGCAATGACGACGTCGCCATGGCCGATATCGTGCTTGGTGCCGTCGGCATTGGGCTCCTCGACCACGAATCGGTCGGGCAGCTCGCTTTCGGGATGGCCATATTCCTTGGTGAAATTGACCCGGAACTCGTCGTCGACCTGGGTGAGGATGACCTTGTCCTGCGGCCGCTTCGGCCCGGCGAGGCTTGGCTCCACGGTCGACATGTCGAGCCGCAATGTCTCGGTGAACACCGGATCGTCCGTGCCCTCCGCCTCGAGCCACATGCCCTGCGCCTTGGCATAGGCTTCGGCGAGCGCGATCGTCTCCTCGGGCCGGCCGGTGAGGCGCAGATATTCGAGCGTCTTGTGGTCGATCGGGAAGAAGCCGCAGGTCGCCCCATATTCCGGCGCCATATTGGCGATGGTGGCGCGATCGGCGACCGAGAGTGCCGAAACGCCGGGCCCGAAAAACTCGACGAAGCGGCCCACCACGCCCTTGGCGCGCAGCATCTGGGTGACGGTGAGGACCAGATCGGTGGCGGTGATTCCCTCCTTGAGCGCCCCGGTCAGGTGGAAGCCCACGACTTCGGGTATGATCATCGACACCGGCTGGCCGAGCATCGCCGCCTCCGCCTCGATGCCGCCCACACCCCAGCCGAGCACGCCGAGGCCGTTGACCATGGTGGTGTGGCTGTCGGTGCCGACCAAAGTGTCCGGATAGGCAATCTCGTCGCGCGCCTCGCCGTCCTGGCCGCCGACCTCCTGGGTGCTCCACACGCCGCGCGCGATATATTCGAGGTTCACCTGGTGGCAGATGCCGGTGCCGGGCGGCACGACCTCGAAATTGTTGAAGGCGCGCTGGCCCCATTTGAGGAACTCGTAGCGCTCGATGTTGCGCTGATATTCGAGTGCTACATTGGCCTCGAACGCCTTGGGCGTGCCGAACTCGTCGACCATCACGCTGTGATCGATGACGAGATGGACCGGGACGAGCGGATTGATCTTCTGCGGATCGCCGCCGAGCTTTGCCATCGCATCGCGCATCGCCGCGAGATCGACCACCGCCGGCACGCCGGTGAAATCCTGCATCAGCACCCGGGCCGGGCGATACTGGATCTCGCGGGTCGAGCTGCGGGTGGTCTGCCAGTCGACCAGCGCCTGGATATCCTCGACCGTGACGGTGACACCGTCTTCGAAACGCAGCAGATTCTCGAGGAGCACCTTCATCGAGAAGGGCAGCTTGTCGACATTGCCGAGCTTGGCCGCGGCCTTGGCGAGCGAATAATATGTGTAGGTGCGGCCTCCGGCGTCGAAGCTGCTGCGGGTTCCGAGTGTGTCTTGGCCGGTGGATGTCATGTGCCGCCTTCCCGTGGCTGAGTCACCGAGGCTCTAGCAAGGAGGGGCGATGTCAGCAAACGCTGACAAGCGTCAAAAAACTTCGAGCGCGCCGCTTGCGCAACCGCCCTTTCCGATGGAAGGCTCCGGCCAGGATTATTGAGGAAGGCCGCAATGAAACCCAGTCGCAAGCTCAACCGGGGCTCGTTCATGTCTCGCGTCTCCGGCGGCGACGCACCCAAGGCCGCGGCCGGCCCGGGCAAATCGGCGCCGGAGAACGATCACGATCTCATCCACCCGGGCCCACAGGGCGGGGGCGGGAGCGATCCTGACAGCGGCCCGCACTGAACCCTCGAAACTTTAGCGAGACATTTACCTCCCCCTTTTATGAGGTTCGGGGAGGTGAGCATGCTGCACTTGGTGCGTTCCGACGATTCCTGTCCGGCCATGCCCGCGCATCAGCGTGAGGTGGACGCGATTCAGGCGGCGATCCGCGCCGAAGGCCGGGCCGTGCGCCCGCCATTGTTCAAGCCGGCGCCGCCGCGTCCGGCACCGTCCGGCGACCTGCTCGATCACCGTATTGCCGAGGAACTGGAGGCGATCGCGCGGCGGCTCGAGCTGCTTGGTGGTGTGCTTGCCAATGAGCCCATCCTGATCCAGCGCCACGCCGGCCAGCTTCAGTCGATCGACCTGATCAAGCAGACGCTCTGCCACCTCGCCCAGGTGGTCGCGACCGACGAAAAGGAAAAGGCAGTGGCGCTGATCACGCTCAGCGAGCTCAAGGCGCGCCTGGAGCGCAGGCCGCTTTCGGGCCTGGGAGGCCAGGCTTAACTCGCGACGGAATTCCCGAAAATCAGTCTCGGCGGGCGGCGGCTTCGCTCTGGTTGTCGCCGTTGGCGAAACGGGCGAGAGTGGCGTTCGCTTCTTCGCTGCCGCGCCGCCGCGCCTCGGCGAGATCCTCGGCGGCATTGGTGCTGGTGGCGGAATCGGCGCGCTGCCGCGCGGCCGCGACCAGGGCAGCCTCCCGGTTCTTCTGGGCGATATGGGCGAGTGCTTCGGGCGGTGCCGCCTGGGGTTCGCGGTAGCGCTTGACCGAGAGGGTCATCGCAATGGCGATGACCAGCACGGCCGCCACCGCGATGGCCAGCCGAACTTTGGGGAATGACCCGCGGCGCCTCACCTTTTCCACGGGCCGCGTACAGCTCGCTGCGCGGCGGCCTGGACGGCGCTCAGGATGAGGCCGGGCGGATCAGGCGCGCGGGAGGGTCGTGTGAAAAAGATCTGCATGTCGGGTTAAGCGCGCGAGCGGCGGGGCTTGTTCCCTCCGCCCGGCGCGGCCGGCCAAGTCCACAGGCGGTATTGCCGCGCCGATGCCTGTTTCCATCCGGCCGGAAATCGCTAGGGGAGCGGGATGAGCGACGCTGCCCCCCGCCCGATCGTCCCGGTCATCCTCTCCGGCGGCGCCGGAACGCGTCTATGGCCGCTGTCGCGGTCCGGGCGGCCCAAGCAGATGCTGGACCTGCTGGGCGGCGGATCGATGCTCGGCGTGACCGCGGCGCGAGTGACCGACGATGCCCTGTTCGCCGCGCCCGTGCTCGTCGCCGGCGCCGGCCAGGCGGATGCGATCGAGGCCGCCCTGCCGCAGGCCGGCAGCCTCATCCTCGAACCCGAAGCGAAGAATACCGCCGCGGCGATCGCGCTGGCGGCGCTGGCGGCGGACGCGGACGACGTCCTGCTCATCCTTCCCAGCGATCACATGATCGGCGATGCGGCCGGGTTCCGCGACGCCGCGCGCCGCGCTCTGCCCTTCGCGCAGGAGGGCTGGATCGTCACGTTCGGCATGAAGGCCGAGCGCGCCGAGACCGGCTATGGTTATATCGAGCGCGGGCCGGCACTTGGCGAAGGCGTCCACCAGGCGGTGCGCTTCGTCGAGAAGCCCGACGCCGCGACCGCCGGACGCTACGCCGCGGGCGGGCGGCACGACTGGAACGGCGGCATCTTCCTGATGCGCGCCGGCACCTATCTCGATGCGCTTGCCGCGCACGCCCCGAAGATCGCCAAGGCTGCGAAGAAGGCGATGGCGGGGGCGAAGCGCAGGGGCAAGCGCGTGCTGCCCGACGCGGCGTCGTTCGCGGCCTCGCCGGCCTTGTCGATCGACTATGCGGTGATGGAGAAGGCCGACAAGGTCGCGGTGCTGCCCGTGTCGATCGGCTGGTCCGATGTCGGCAGCTGGGATGCGCTTTACGACGTGTCGGCGCGGGACCAGGACGGCAATGCGATTTCCGGCGACGTACTCGCGCTCGGCGCCCGGGGCTGCGTGATCCGTTCCGAAGGGCCCCAGGTCACCGTGATCGGGATCGAGGATCTGGTCGTGATCGCGACTGCCGACGCCGTGTTGATCGTGCCCAAGGCGCAAAGCCAGCGGGTCCGCGAGGCCGTGGACGCGCTCAAGGAACGAGGACGCGACAATATCCTGTGATCCTCAAGTATTGGATCAATCTCTAGTTCCTCCCCCAACAAACGACGTTATGATGCCGCCAGTGCTCAACGCGCGACTCGTCCTCCCACCCCGGCAAGCTCGGCAAGGATAGGAGTATAGGCCATGGCCAGCATCGACATCTTAGGAAAATTCGTCCCCGTCGAATTCGAGGTTGGCGAGGGCGCAGAGATTGAGATGGATCGCGATCAGATTATCGCCGACGCCGAGGCTATGGCTGACCTTATCAAAGAAAAAGGGCCATGGCGTTCCGAATATGCAGATGCCTTTCGTGCGATGAACAAGATTGTGTTCTTTGAAGGCAAGGTCATGGTCAACGGCTATCAAATGGACCGGCCCTGCTGTGATCAAGACGATGCGGTTTTCTATTGGGAGTCCAGCGAATTCAACGCGTATCGCGATGCCGATGTCCACGCCAACACCTATTTTCACGACTGCTGGCATGTTATCCAATATCGCGCCGAGGGTTACCCCGACCAGCCAGGGGAAGACGCGGAACGCGAGATTGACGCAATCTCGCATCAGGTGAAGGTGGCGACGCAGCTGGGATGCAGCCAGGCCGAAGTCGATCATCTCACCCGATTCGCCAATGATCCGCAGGCGGTTCAGGCTCGATTGAGCGAGGGTGTGAGGTTCGCCGCTTCCGACAAGCCGGGTCTGGCCCCGCACAAGCCCGGCTTGTTTGCGCGCCAGGCTTGAAGGCGAAGCGAGCAAGCGTCTAAGTCGGCGGAATGGAACGCAAGGAACTCGGCCGCAGCGGCCTCGAAACACCCCGGCTCGTGCTTGGCGGCAATGTGTTCGGCTGGACGGCGAAGGGTGAGGAGGCGTTCGCCATCCTCGATCGATTCGTCGAGGCGGGCGGCACCATGATCGACACCGCTGACGTCTATTCGGCCTGGATTCCCGGGCACAAAGGCTGCGAATCGGAGACGTTGCTCGGGGAATGGATCAGGCGGCGCGGCGGCAGCAAAGGCGTGATGATCGCCACCAAGGTGGGCATGATGCCGATGGGCGAGCCGCCCAGGCTCGAGGCCGCGCGCATCGCCGCCGCGGCGGAAGGGTCGCTCCGCCGCCTCGGCGTCGAAGCGATCGATCTCTATTATGCCCATCGCGACGATCCGGCGACGCCGCTCGCCGAGACTTTAACCGGATTCGATCGGCTGGTGCGGGATGGCAAGGTACGCGCCCTGGGCGCGTCCAATTTCTCGGCCGCGCGGCTTGCCGAGTCGCTGGACGTCTCCGAGCGCGAAGGCCTTGCCCGCTACGAAGTGCTGCAGCCGGAATATAATCTGATGTCGCGCGATACCTATGAGGGCGCGCTGCAGTCTCTCTGCGTCGAGCGCCAGATCGGCGTCCTGCCCTATTTCGGTCTCGCCTCGGGCTTCCTCACCGGCAAGTACCGGTCCGAAGCAGATCTCGGCAAGAGCGTCCGCGGCAGCAGGATGGAGGCCTATATGAACGATCGCGGCCGGCGCGTGCTTGCCGCGCTCGACGACGTCGCCGCCGAGGCCGGCGCCACGCCGGCCCAAATCGCCCTGGCCTGGCTCGCCGCCCAGCGCGGCGTGGTCGCACCGATCGCCAGCGCGACCAGCGTCTCGCAGCTGGAGGAGCTGCTCGGCGTGCTGACCCTGGAGCTCAGCGCCGAGCAGGTGGAGAGACTGAGCGCGTCCGCCGCCTAGCCGGCGGGCAGATCCACGCTGCGGGTGGCGCAATTGGTCCGGTCCTGGAAGGCCGCGCTGATCCGGTCGCGCGCGAAGCGGATGGTCAGGCGCGGGCGGTCGTCCTCATCCTCGCCGGCGCAATAGAAGCGGCGGTAGCCGAAGCGAAGATCGACCCTGAGATGGGCGTTCGCTCCCTGCGTCGTCAGCGCCGTATCGACGCTCTGGAGATCGAGCCAGGGAAAGCGGGCATTGTCGATACGGAAGGTGCGCGCGGGAACATCGCCCCAGGATGCGGTGAACAAGGTGGCGCCGCCATTTTCCGCATCGCTGTCGATGCTCAGATGAAAAGGTGTCGGCCCGCGATTCTCGGTTCCGGCAAGCTCGATCCTGTGGACGAAGGTCGCGGGAGGGCCGTCATGGCCCGACACCATGATGCCCGGGACCCGAAAGTCGCGCGGATCGCGGTCGAGCCAGGCCAGCGCGCCGCTATTGCCGCGATATCGTTCGCGCCAGCTCTGCTCTTCGGAAGCAAGGCTGCCGCAGGCGAGGCGGCGCCATTCCGACTGGTGGAAGTCGCTGCGCTCGGCCGGCGCGGGCAGGTCGAGGCACAGGCGGCGACGGCCGAGAAAGTCCACGATCTCCTCCGGCGGCGGCTCCATCTCGGCCGCGGCCGAAGGCTGGGCGAGCAGAAGAGCGGCAAGGAGGAGCGTCATCGCGGAACGATAGCAGCATAAGCCTGCGGATTCAGCGGCGCTTCATCTCGCGATGCGCTAAAGCGCGCGCATGACAAAACGATTCTTCCTTTCCCTCGCCCTTGCCGCCGCCGCCTGCGGCCAGGGCGCGACCGACCAGGCCGACGCCGCGCAACGCGCGCCGCGGCCGGCGCATGTCGAGCGGGCGATCTTCGCAGGCGGCTGCTTCTGGTCGGCCGAGACCGACATCGAGCATGTGCCGGGCGTGATCGAGGCGGTCTCGGGCTTCACCGGCGGGCGCACGCCCAATCCCACCTATCACCAGGTCAGCGCCGGCGGCACCGGCCATGTCGAGGCGGTCCTGGTCACCTTCGATCCGGCGCGCATCTCCTATGGCCAGCTCGTCCGTCGTTTCCTGCGGACGATCGACCCGACCGACGCAGAAGGCCAGTTCTGCGATCGCGGCGACTCCTACCGCACCGCGGTCTTCGCGATGAACCCGACGCAGGAGCGCGAGGCGCAAGGAGCGCGGGCCGAGGCGAACCGCATTCTCAACGGGCGGGTGGTGACACCGGTCCGCCGCTCCGGCCCTTTCTATCCCGCCGAGGCCTATCACCAGGATTATGCGCGTCGGAATCCGGCTGCCTACGGCGCCTATCGCCGGGGCTGCGGCCGCGATGCGCGGCTGAGGGAAGTCTGGGGCGCGGCCGCCGCGGCGCACTGAGGCCACGCCTTATCCTCCCTGTCCGCGTAGCGGATGGCGAGGGGGACCATCCGAAGGATGGTGGAGGGGCTTTACGGACTCAGCAAAGCCCCTCCACCATGAGCAGGTGCGCAGTGCCCCGCACTGCGCAGCCATGTCCGGGGGACATGGCGACCTGCTCATTTCAGCCGGTCCCCCTCCCCATCGCCTTCGGCGACAGGGAGGATAAGAATCGCCGGCGCCTCCTGAGTTTACGAACGGCGCCCCAGCACCCCCAGCGCCGCCACCACCATCGCTTCGGTCGCGGTCGAGATCACCGCTTCGGCGTCGGGAGCCCAGAATGCGCTGTGCAGCGACGGCAGCTGGGCCGCATCGCCGTGGGTGGCGTCCCAGCGCGCCTGCGGCACGCCGCCGACCCAGAAGATCAGGCTTTCGATGCGCGGATCGGCGATATGGTAGCGGCTGAAATCCTCGCCGCCCATCACCGGCGGCGTCACCGTCACCCGCGCCTCGCCGAATTGCGCGCGGAACAAGGCGGCGGTGCTTGCGGTGAGCGCCGCGGTGTTGACCGTGGCGGGGGTGAATTCCGCCTCGCGGATTGTGACCACCGGCATCCTGTCCTCGGCCACGCCGGCGGCGATCGCCTCGCCGCGGGCGATGCGCTGGATCCCGTCGAGCAATTGCCGGCGCACCTCCGGCGTGAAGCTGCGCACGGTGAGCTGCAGCCGGGCGTCGCTCGAGATGATGTTGTGCTTGGTGCCCGAATGGAAGCTTCCGACGGTGACGACCGCGCTGTCGAGCGGGTTGATCTCGCGGCTGACGAGGGTCTGGAGCGTGCTGACGATGCGGCTGGCGAGCACGATCGGGTCGCGCGTGGTGTGCGGATAGGCGCCGTGGCCGCCGACGCCGCGCACGTCGATGTCCACCGAATCGACATTGGCGAGCGCCGGGCCGGGCGAATAGCCGATCGTGCCCGCCGGCAGGCTCGCCGAATCGTGGAAGGCTATGGCGTGGGTCGGGTGCGGGAAGCGGGTGAACAGGCCATCGTCGAGCATCGCCTTGGCGCCTGCGCCGATCTCCTCGCCGGGCTGGGCGATCATCACCAACGTGCCCGACCATGTGCCGCGCAGCGCGGCCATCCGCCGGGCGGTGCCGACCCAGGTCGTCATGTGGGTGTCGTGGCCGCAGGCATGCATGACGCCGCTCTCGACGCCGGTGAGGCTGGTGCCGCGGACGCGGCTTGCGAAGGGCAGGCCGGTCTGCTCCTCGACCGGCAGCCCATCCATGTCGGCGCGCAGCAGCAGGATCGGGCCCGGGCCGTTCTCCATCACCGCGACGACGCCGGTGCGGCCGACACCCGTCGTGACGGTGAAGCCGGCGCGGCGCGCCTCGTCGGCCATGCGGGCGGCGCTGCGCGTCTCCTGCATGGACAACTCCGGATTGGCGTGGAGGTCGCGATAGAGAGTCAGCAGGTTGGGCATGTCCGCCTGGATCGCCCGGCGCAGGTCCTGGGCGGCGGCGGGGAGTGGAGCGCTCATGGCGCAGGCGAGAAGCAAGGCGGCGAAGATCTTGGTGCGCATGAGCGGGACCTCATCGGATGGGAACGAGCTCGATCACATCGAGCAGGGATTCGAAATGGGGGTGGGGAAGGACGATCCGCCAGCGCTGGTCGCCGACCCTCTCGAGCAGGCCGACCATGTCGCGCTCGCTGTCGCGGCTGTAGCGATAGGCAAGCGCCTCGTCGCCGAGCTGGAGCGTGCCGAGGAAGATCATGCGGCGGCCGGCGTCCGGAAAGAGGATTCCGATCGGCCGCTGCGGGCCGTCGAGGAAGGTGAAATGGAGCCGCGTGCCCTCTGCGCCGATCCGGCAGACGTGCGGCTCGTAAGCGGTGAAGACGGCATGGCCGGCGGTCTGTGCGCCGAGCTTGATGATCCGGCAGTGATAGTCGCCGGCGGGCAGCCGCGCGCCGGCGAGCGCCGCGTCGGGATCGAGCAACGGCCCTTCGCGCGCGATGGCGGCCGCATTTGCGGGCTGGGCCGCAGCAAGCGCCTCGGTCCATGCGTCGCGCCAGTGGCGGATGCGGGTGCGGTCGTCATCGGTGACGAGGACGCGCCAATTGTCGCTGGGCCGCTCCGCATTGGGCGGCGCCACCACTTCGCGCGAGCGCGTGCAGCCGGCCAGAGCGAGCAGGACGAGGAGAGGGAGAGCGAAAAGACGCGGCACGGGCTCGCTTCTAGCGGCACATTGCGCAGCGCGCAAAAGCCTATGCCTTGGCATGGTCGCGCGCTAAGCGTCCGGGAAGATTGCGGGGCAAGGATGAAAAAGGCTTTCTATCTGACTGGCTTGGCTTTGCTGGCCGCGCCGGTGTGGGCGGCGCAGGACGCGCCGCCGCCCGCCTCAGCCCCGGCGGCGACGCCTGCGCCGACACCGGCCATCCGCCCGACAAGGGAGGAGCTGGAGGCATCGCGGTTGGCGATCGATGGAGCCGACGTCCAGCGACTGCTCACGGATCGTGCCTATGCCGCCGGCATCCTCGTCCATCTCGATCGCCTCGCTTCGATAGCCGAGGACAATCCTGAAGCTCGCCTGGCAATCGACACCATGCGGCTGCTCGCGCTCATCACGCAGGAGCGCCCCCACGACATCCGCGCCAGCATAGACGACGTGCTGGCGCAGCGGCCGAGCGAAGCCCATATTTACGCGGCGGCATGGCTCACGGCGGTTTCGATCGAGGATTTCGACCGCGCGGTGGCGGCCGCGGAGAGCGCGAGTCGCAATATTCCCGGTGTAAGATGGGCGCAACTCAGGGCGATCTTCGAGCGTGATACGGTCGGCCAGGTGCTTGCCCGCCTTCACCGGGATCATCAGGAGGACAAGCGCGCCCGCCTCGCCCAGGCTCTGTTCCGGATCGGCTGGCCCGGAAGCGAACACGCCGAGATGGCAGACTATATTCGCTCGATCCTGATGGACGACAGGCTGCGGCAGCATGACGGAGCCGCGGCCGCAAGCTACGCCGCTGGAATCGTCACGCCCTCGCAGATCCTGCCGATGATCGTCCAGACACGCTACGATCCGGTTCTCGCGCCGGGGCGGGATCGGATGGGGCTGCTGCGGGATTCGCTCGCGCAACGCGACCTCGCCACCGCCGAGGCGCTCGCCGCCGCCCCACAGGACGCGCGCCGCGTGCTCGACCGCGTCCAGCTTCTGCGCAGCCTCGGCCGGAGCGCCGACGCACTGGCCCTGATCACGCCCTTCACCCGTGACGTGCGCGCAACGGCGGCGAGCGAGGACGGCAAATGGCTGATCAACGAGGGCGCCTATGCCCTGCTCGAGCTCGACCGCAAGGAGCAGGCGGTGGCACTGATGCGCCGGCTGGTGGCACTGCCGATCGCACGGGACGGGAGCCTGATCAGCCAGTTCATCAATCATGCAGAGATTCTCTCCGCCGCTGGCCGTCACGCCGAGGCGCTCGATCACGCGCGGATGCTGGAGCGGGATCACGCCCACTATGCCAGCGATTTCGGCAAGATGTGGATTTCCTCCGCCATCGTCTGCGCGCTGGCCGGGCTGAACCGGTCGGCCGAGGCGGGGCCGCAGCTCGAACGAATGCGCGCGCTGAGCGATGCCAATCCGGCCGCGCTCACCCGCGCCTATCTGTGCGTGGGCGACGACGAGGCGGCAGCGGCGCTGATGGTCCATCGGCTGCAGAGCGACGATCCGGAATCCGCGGTCCTTGCGCTGCAGAACTATGCGCTGAGCCATGGCGAGGGGCAGGAAGGGCCGCTCTTCGACCGGCTGACCGCGCTTCGCGAGCGGCCCGCGGTTCGCGACGCGCTCGCCCGCGTCGGGCACGTGCTCACCCTGCCGTTGGCGCGGACTTATTGGGGCGGCTTCTGATGCTCCGCGCCCTGAAGGCGTGCCACAGGGTCAGGCTGGCGGCGCGGGTGTTGCCTGCCACTCTTCTTGCGGTCGCCGCCACCGCCGCGGCCCACGCCGCGCCGCCGGAGGTGACGGTGACGGTGACGGGGCCGAGGACGAGGGTGGAGGACCGGCTGGCGAGCATGGACATCCAGCGGCTGATGACCGATCCGGCTTATGCTCGCTCGCAGCTGCCGACCATCGAGCAACTGCGCCGCCGCCAATGGAGCGGGCCCAACCGGGTCTTCGTCGACGGACTGTGGGCAGGGGCGCTCGCCGGGGCCGGCCGGCGGATGGAAGCCGCGGCCGCGGTCGATGCCCTGCTGGCCCAAAGAAGCCGGGTGCCCCTTGCTTATCTCCTGTCCTGGTGGACATCCGGCGTGCTGCGCGACTGGCCGCGCATGCTCAGCACCGTCGAGGCTGCCGCGGACAATGTGCCCGCGGCCGAACGGTCCGAATTGTACCGGGCCTTCGTTCCCGCGACGATTTCGCAGCTCAGCAGCACATTCGAATCCGGAGATGACGAGGGTCGCCGCTTTCGCCTCGCCGATGCCCTGGTCCGCATCGGCTGGCCGGGCGACGGGGACCCGGACGCGGGAGACGCGATGAAGATGATCGTCATCGATCATTTGCTGTCGAACGGCGGACGGGAGCGGGCCGCAATTCTCGCCGGTCAAATCGGCACGACCGACAATTTGATGCAGCTCGTGCTGCTTCGGAAATATGATGGCCTGTTGCCGCAGACGCGAACCCCGGTCTCCCGCATCGAAGCGGCCCTGGCCGCACGCGACAGGTCGACCGCCGCCGCGCTGGCAGCCGAGCCCGGAGCGGTCCGGCCCATTCTCAACCGTGCGCGCCATCTGCGCAACGTCGGCCGGGAAGCCGACGCGCTTGCCCTCCTGTTGCCGCAAGTGGCCGACGTCGCGGGTGCCGCGGCGCAACCGGATGGGATGTGGCTGATCCAGGAGGCGGCGAATGCCCTGCTTGCGCTCGGCCGCGCCGACGATGCGCTCGCCCTCGGCCGGCAGCTGCTCGCTTTGGACTTCGAGGCCAATCCGTCGCTCATCAATCCGATGATCAACCATGTATGGCTGATCTGGAAATCGGGTCGGTTCGCGGAATCCCTGGAGCAGGCTCGCCGCCTCGATCGAGCCGGCGACGAAGCGATCAGCCGCTTTGGCAGGGCGATGCTCGATTCGACGATCGTTTGCTCTCTGGCCAGCCTCGGGCGCCAGGTCGAGGCGCGGTCATGGATGGCGCAATTGCGCCAGCATAGCAGCGAGAGTTCCATGCAGAGGACGCGCGCGTCGCTGTGCCTGAACGATCTCGACGCCGCCGCACTGTCCGTCCAGCGCGGCCTCGAGTCGGAGGAACCCGCGTTCGTCGTCTTCTCGTTGCAGGACTATGAAGTTGGCGGCTTGAGCCCGGCGTGGGAGCAGTTGCGGCAACGCCTGTCGAGCCTGCGCACACGGCCCGACGTGGCGGCAGCGCTTGATCGCGCGGGCCGGGTCGCCGAGCTCCCACTCTCGCGCAACGTCTGGAACGACATGTAGGCGCTGCCGCCCGGAAGGGCTCAGGCGGCCGTCCAGCCGCCGTCCATGCTGAGATTGGCGCCAGTGATCGAGGCGGCTTCGTCCCTGCACAGGAACAGCGCCAGGGCGGCGACCTGATCGACGGTGACGAACTTCTTGGTCGGCTGGGCGGCGAGCAGGACATCGTTCATCACCTGCTCGCGGGTCATGTGGCGCGAGGCCATCTGATCGGGGATCTGGCCCTCGACGAGCGGGGTCCAGACATAGCCCGGGCTGATGCAATTGACGGTGATCCCGTCGGTCGCGGTCTCCAGCGCCACCGTCTTGGTGAAGCCGGCAATGCCGTGCTTGGCGGCGACATAGGCGGATTTATTCGGGCTGGCGACGAGGCTGTGGGCCGAAGCGGTGCTGATGATCCGGCCCCAGCCCTTGGCGCGCATGCCGGGCACGGCGAGCCGGGTGGTGTGGAAGGCCGCGGTCAGGTTGAGCGCGATGATCAAATTCCATTTGTCGACCGGGAATTCGTCGACCGGAGCGACATGCTGGGTGCCGGCATTGTTGACCAATATGTCGATCGGGCCGGCCTCGGCCATCATCGCCTCGATCGCCTCGGCCTTGGTCAGATCCGCATCGCTGTAGCCGGCGCCAAGCTCGGCCTGGAGCTTCTCGATCTCGGCGGCGTCGCCGAAGCCGTTGAGGATGAGCCTGGCGCCTTCGCCGGCGAGCGCGCGGGCGATGGCGAGGCCGATGCCCGAAGTGGAGCCGGTGACCAGGGCGGTCTTGCCAGTGAGGAACATGGAGACGCTTTCCTTTCTTATACTAAGCGGCGAGGTCGAAGGCGGCGGTGCGGCCGTCGACGATGTTGCGGGCGAGCAGCGCGTCGTGGCGCATCGTCTCGGCGATGGCAGTCAGACCTTCGCTCCAGTGATGCTCCATGGTCGCGCGCGAGAATTCGAAATCGGAGGCGTTGCCCTCCCAGCCATGCTTGCGGTAGATCAGATGGACGACGTTCACCGCGCGCTCGGCGGCAAGCGCGGCGAGGCGCGCCACGTCTGGGTCCGAGGCGAAATCCGGCGGGAGCTTGTCGAGCACCTTGCGGATCGCTTCGCGCTCCTTCCTGAGCCGCAGCAGCTGGTCGGTGACCTGCCGGGTGCGGGAAGAATAGCGGATGTCCTTCTCGCGCGCATAGACGTCCGTGATCGTCGCCGGCAGGTCGCCGCGGGCGGCAAAGAGATCGACCTGGAAGACGAGCAAATCTTCCGTCTGGTTGTCGAGCACGTGGCTGAGCGGCGTGTTCGAGACGATGCCGCCATCCCACCACCAGGCGCCGTCGATCTCGATCGGCGGCAGGCCCGGCGGCAGCGCGCCCGAGGCCATGATATGGCGCGCGTCGATCCGGTCCTTGCCGGTGTCGAAAAAGCGGAAATTGCCGGTCTCGACATTGACCGCGCCAACCGAGAGCCGAACCGGGCCATTGTTGAGCAATTTCCAGTCGACGAAGGCGTCGAGCGTGGCCGCGAGCGGGGCGCTGTCGTAGAAGCTCAGGGCGGCCGGCGTGCCCGGCAATGCGAAGGTCGGCGGCAATGCGCGCGGACTGAAGAAGCCCGGCACGCCCTGCATGGCGACGAATCCGGCCGACATCATATGCGCCCATTCCCGCCAGGCGTCGCCGCCGGCCATCGGGAATTCGGGCAGCGCCGACGTGATCTTCTCCCAGAAGCCACGCAGCTTCGCGCACCGGTCGGCGGGCCTGTTGCCGGCGATGATCGCGGCATTGACCGCGCCGATCGAGATGCCGGCGACCCAGTCGATCTCGATGCCCTTCTCCTCGAGCCCCTCGAACACGCCGGCCTGGTACGCGCCCAGCGCGCCACCGCCCTGGAGGACGAGTGCGACCTGGTCTGGCAAAGGGAGTCGCTCGGGCGTGCGCGCCCGGCGCCGTGCGGGGGAATCGGCCATCGGCGATCCCACTCGCGCGACGCGCATCTTTATGCAAGCAACCTCTGTGGCCGCGGCGCATTGAGCCCGTAACGATTGAGGAGAGCGACTATGCGGTTCGGCGGGCGCAGGGAAAGCGACAATGTCGAAAGCCAGAGCGGAGGCGGAGGCGGCTTCGGCCTCGGCGGCGGCGGCGGTGGAGGCGCGGGGCTGCTGATCGGCCTGGTGTTCAGCCGCTTCGGGATCGTCGGCGTCCTCGTCGTGGTGGGCCTGATGTGGTTCCTTGGCGGCAATCCGCTCGGGCTGGTCGACCCCCAGCAGGGCGGCGCGCCCTCGGCCAATGTCGAGGCGCGCGGCTCAGGCGCGTGCGCGACCGATCCGGCGCGGCGCTTCTCCTGCCAGGTGCTCGCGTCGACCGAGGACCGCTGGACTTCGCTGTTCCGCGCGCAGGGAACGAATTACACGCCGCCGGTCCTGGTCTTCTATCCCGGCCGCGGACAATCGGGATGCGGCGCGGCGCAATCGGCGATGGGCCCGTTCTATTGCCCGTCGGACCGGCGCATCTACCTGGACACCAGCTTTTTCAATGAGCTTGCGCAGCAATTCGGCGCGCCGGGCGACTTCGCACAGGCCTATGTCGTTGCCCATGAGGTCGGCCATCACGTCCAGACCCTGACCGGCATCGAGGAACGGGTGCGGCGCGCCCAGTCCGGCGCCAGCGAGGCGCAGTCCAATGCAATCCAGGTGCGGATGGAGCTGCAGGCGGATTGCTATGCCGGCGTGTGGGCATCGGGGGAGCAAAGCGCCATGGAGGCCGGCGATTTCGAAGAGGGCATGCGCGCCGCCGCTTCGATCGGCGACGACACGCTGCAGCGTGCCTCGCAGGGCGTCGTCGTTCCCGAGAATTTCACCCACGGCACGTCCGCCCAAAGGCAGGAAGCGCTGACCCGCGGCTATCGCGGCGGCACGCCGCAGGCCTGCGCAAGCTATACCGAGGGGCTCTGATCCTCCGAACAGGCGGCTGGCTTCGCGCCTCTTCGCCATCCCGCCAAAGAGGCTTTGGCTGGATGGCGAATTGCGTTTAGCTGGAAGCGTTCAATCGGAGGTTTTCATGTTTCGTCTGCTGGCCGTGCTGCTCCTGTCCTTCGCCGCCACCTGCGCCGCCGCGCAGACCCGCCCCGCGGCGTTCACCAGCGACCGGATCGGCGTCGAGGTTCACGGCACGGGCCGCGACGTCGTCCTGATACCGGGCCTGAGCTCCTCGCCGCGGGTCTGGGACGACACCATCGCCGCCGTCCCGGGCTATCGCTATCACGTCGTTCATGTCTCCGGCTTCGACGGCCGTCCCGCAGGCGCCAATGCAAGGGGGCCGGTGCTGGACCCCGTCGCCGAGGAGATCGCCCGCTACATAAGTTCAGCGCAGCTCGATCATCCCGCGATCGTCGGCCACTCGATGGGAGGCAGCTGGGCGTTGGCCGTCGCCGGCCGCCATCCCGAGCTCGTCGGCCGGGTCATGGTGGTCGACATGTTGCCGTTCCTCGGCGCGATGTTCGGCCCGCCGGGCGCGACACCGGACGCGGTGCGGCCGATCGCCGAGCAGATTCGCACGGGCATCGCGGCCTCGAGCGGCGATGCGCGCCGCCGGCAGGTGGAGCAGACCATCGCCGGCATGGTTCGAGCCGAGGGCCGCCGGCCCGAGATCATCGCCCAGTCGCTGGCGAGCGATCCGGCTGTGTCCGCTCAGGGCATGTACGATGTGATCGTCAGCGATCTCAGGCCCGAACTCGCCCGCATCCGGGTGCCGCTGACAGTGCTCTACGTGCTTCCCGCCGGCGCGCCGCTGACGGCGGAGCAGATCGATCAATATTACCGTCTGTCCTATGCCGGCGCGCCTCAGGCGGTGCTGAAGCGCATTCCGGATTCCTACCATTTCATCATGTTCGACCAGCCGGACGCGTTCCGCACCGAGCTGCGCGCATTCCTGGCGCGTTGAACGCAGTCGTCCTGCCGGGAAAGGGAGCCGCCCTCAGGAGGCGCTTTCGGCCTGCCTGATTCTAAGCCGCGAATAAACGAGTGAGCAGCCCAGCGCCCAGGCGCCGCCGATCGCCCAGCCGGCGACGACGTCGCTTGGCCAGTGGACGCCGAGATAGACGCGAGAGACGCCGATCAGCAGGGTGAGCAGGATCGCGACGCCGATCATGTAGAGCCGCAGGATCGGCGAGCGGATGTTGCGCGAGAGCAGTGCAGCCAGAGTGAGGTAGACGAGCGCCGAATCCGTCGCATGTCCGCTCGGGAAGCTGGTCGTGGTCACCTCGACGATATGCGGCACAAGATCAGGGCGCGGTCGGGCGTAAACCAGCTTGAGCAGGACTCCCAGGCTAGTGCCGCCTGCCGTCGCCGCGAAGACGAACAGCGCGGTACCGGCTTTGCGGCTGAGCAGCAGATAGGCAACGAACGCGGCGCAGACGAGCCAAAGCACGGTCGCGCCGCCGAGCGCGGTGAGGTCGGTCATGGCCTCCGGGAGCCAGTGCGGGCCGATCGGCACGGCCGGATCCGAAGCTGAACGAAGCCCGGTCAGGATCGCGCGATCGATCGCCATCGTATCCCCTTCGGAGACTTCGGAAGCGATCTTGAAGAAGGCGAACAAGGCCGCGGCGAGCAGCACGAGTGCGATCAGCAGCTCCCGCTCGATCGAAGCAAGCCGGCGCAATGCCTTCACGACGGCGGCGGCCCCGCCCGGCCCGCCTCGGCGAGGGGAGCGTCCGGTCGCACCCGGAATGGTCTGTCACTCACCTGCGTCTCCGTCGGCAAAGCATCGGGCGAAAGCACTGGCGGTGGGCGCCCGATCAGTCAATCCAGGCCCGAACGGGCAATGCATGGCTGTCGGCAAAAGAAGGCGCCGGTGTGACGGCTGCTGTCACACCGGCGCCAGACGGGTCCCTGGGAAGAGGAAGTGCCCGTCTTTTGCGAACCGTTCGCAATCCTTCTTGACTCTATTGCGAATGAATTGCAATAGCCTTTCTTACCGACCCGGAGCGGGCGGACAGAAGGGGCAATGAGAATGTATGATCGCGTAGCAGCCAAGGCGCCGATTTTCCTGGCGCTGAGCTGCGTAAGTTTTGTCTCCGCGCCGGCCTACGCGGCCGAAGACGCTCCGGTGGCTCAGACCGACGTCCAGCAACCCGGGCGAGACATCGTCGTCACCGGCGGCCGCGAGCAGCGGGTCGAATCGCCTAAGGCGACCAGCGACCTGCTCGATACGCCGCAGACCGTCACCGTGATCTCCGATCAGGTCCTGCGCCGCCAGAATCTGCTGACCCTGCGCGATGCGCTGACCACCATACCGGGCATCACCTTTGGCGCCGGCGAAGGCGGCGGCGGCTATGGCGATTCGATCAATCTGCGCGGCTATGCCGCCAGCAACGACATCACCCAGGACGGCGTCCGCGACAGTGCGCAATATAGCCGCACCGATCCGTTCAACCTGCAGCAGATCGAGATCTACAACGGCGCGAACAGCGTGTTCAACGGATCGGGCAGCGTCGGCGGCACCATCAACCTGGTCTCGAAGGTGCCGCAGGCGGAGGATCTCAACATCCTGTCCGCGGCCGTCGGCACCGACGATTATTACCGCGCCACCGCGGACATAAACCAGCGGGTGAGCGACTTCATCGCGGTGCGGCTCAATGCCATGTACCACCGCAACGACGTCCCGGGCCGGGATTTCGAGCATAACAGGCGCTGGGGCGTGGCGCCCGCCATCACCTTCGGCATCGGCAGCGCGACCAGCCTGACCCTGGCCTATGTCCATCAGGAAGACCGCAACACGCCGGTCTATGGAATTCCCTATTTCCTCAACCAGCTCAACAACGGGCCGCTGCCCGGCTCGGACGACAGCGACTATTACGGCATCCGCAATCTCGACGAGCAGCGCATCACTGTCGATCGGCTGACCGCGACCTTCCGCCACGATTTCAGCGAACGGGTCTCGATCCGCAATCTCACCCGCTGGCAGCGCGTCGGCCAGTACAGCCAGACCAGCGCGCCGCAGGGCACCTTCTGTCTTGCCACCACCGGCCGCCAGCCGGTCTCGGCAGGCCCGGACGACACGATCGGTCTGCCCTGCACCGCCGCGGTCGCCAGCGTCACCACCGGCAACGGCCCGGCGATCGGCACGATCAACGTCGTGATTCCGCCCGGTCAATGGCAGCCATCGGGCCCGCGCGGCCTGGTCCGCGACCAGGAGAACCAGCTGTTCACCACCCAGACCGACCTGCGCGTCGAATCCGGCGCGCGCGGCGGCCTGCACAACACGCTGGTCGTTGGCGGGTCGCTGACCTGGGAGGATTACGGGATCGAGACCGCGTCGCTGCCGCGCAACGCCGCCGGCGCGCCGGTGCTGCTGCCGCTCGAGCGGATCACCAACCCGGTCGGCATCTATACCGGCCCGCTCAACTATACGGTCACCGCACGCTCGCGCAGCCAGAGCCGCGACGCGGCCATCTATGCCTTCGACACGCTCGAGATCGGGCCGATGTTCGAGCTGAACGGCGGCGTTCGCCTCGAGCGGGCGGTCGCGACCTTTCGCAACATTCCGCTCGCCACCTATCCGCCCGGGACGGTGGCGCTGACCGCGCTGACTCTGCTGCCGCAAACCAGCGAGGAGACGCTTTTCTCCTATCGCGTCGGCGCCGTGTTTAAGCCGACGCCGCAGACCAGCCTCTACGTCGCCTATGGCAATGCCCGCACGCCCTCGTCGGCAACGGTGCGGCTGGGCTGCGGTGCGATTGCCGCAATCGGGTCGGCCGATCCCTGCGCGGCGGCGCCGGAAACCGCCGTCAGCTACGAAATCGGCGCCAAAGCCGATCTGTTCAACCGCCGGCTCCAGCTCACCGCAGCCTTGTTCCGCAACGAGCGCAGCAATTTCCGCGTGCCTTCAAACGATCCCGCGCAGCCCGGCCTGCAGGTGGTGGACGGCCGTTCGCGGGTCGACGGGCTTGCCCTCGGCGCCAGCGGCAACATCACGCCGCAATGGGCGATCTTCGCCAATTACACCTATCTCGACGGCGAGGTTCTGCAGAGCGTCTCCGATTTCTGCCTCGCCACGCCCAGCGCCGCCTGCTTCAACAGCGCCGCGATCCGGGATCCGCAGGCCGGCGACCGGCTGATCCAGACGCCCAAACATTCCGGCAGCCTGTTCACCACCTATCGGCTGCCGTTCGGGCTGCAGATCGGCTACGGCTTCACTTATCAGGGCGCATTCGCCACCCACCAGCGCAACCTGCTCCAGCGCAACCAATATTTCACCAGGGATTATCTCGTCCATCGCGCCTTTCTCTCCTACGAGATTCACGAAGGTCTGACGGCGCAGCTCAACGTCACCAATTTCACCGACGAGCATTATTTCACCGGCATCCGCAACAATGTGAACGCCACTTCGGGCGCGGTCACCGGCGGCTGGGCGGCGCCCGGCGAAGGCCGTTCCGCGGTGTTCAGCTTGTTCTACAGCTTCCAGTAAGGCTAGTCTGAGCCATGATGCTCGCCATTCCCGATCTGCTCGACAGGGAAGGGGTGGCGCGCGTCCGGTCGATCATCGATGCCGGCGATTGGCAGGACGGCAACGTCACGTCCGGCCACCAGTCCGCGCTGGCCAAGAAGAACGAGCAGCTTCCGGAAGACGGCCGGGCGGCGAAGGAGGCCGGACAGCTGGTGCTCGAGGCGCTCGGCCGATCGCCCTTGTTCATTGCCGCGGCGCTGCCGCTCAAGATCTTCCCGCCCCTGTTCAATCGCTACCAGGGCGGCGAGGCGTTCGGGACGCATATCGACAATGCGGTGCGCATCCACCGCGCCAGCGAGTTCCGGGTGCGCAGCGACCTTTCGGCGACGCTCTTCCTCGAGGAGCCCGATGCCTATGAGGGTGGCGAGCTGCTGGTCGAAGGAAATCTGGGGGCCGGCGCGGTCAAGCTCCCGGCCGGCCACCTTCTGCTCTATCCCGCCTCGAGCCTGCATCGCGTCGAGCCGGTGACCAGCGGCACGCGGGTGGCGAGCTTCTTCTGGATCCAGTCGATGGTCCGCGACGACGGCGCCCGGACCATTCTGTTCGATCTCGATCAGGCGATCCAGGCCATCGCCGCGGATCGTGGCCATGGCGACAAGGAAATGATCCGCCTCACCGGCGTCTATCACAATCTGCTCCGCCGCTGGACCGATACGTGATGACGATCTTGCAATCGGTTCGCAATAGCTTTTAGGTCCGGTAAGCCGGCAAGGAGATTCTCGTGGCGAAAACGACGACGATGCGCCTGCGCGGGCTCTGGCTCAGCGTGCACAAATGGATCGGGCTCATCCTCGCGATCCTGATCATCCCGATCTCGCTCTCCGGTTCATTGCTGGTATGGCACGACTGGGTGGACGAAGCGGTCAATCCGCAGCGCTACGAAGTGACCGCGGACGTGCCGGCGCTCGCGCCGACCGCTTATGCCGCGTCCGCCTTGGCCGCTCTCGCGCCGGGCGAGCGGATCGCGTCAATCCGCTATCCGGATGCCGAAGAAGGCGGCCCGGTCATCGTCTCGGCGTCGCAGCCGCCCCGCGAAGGCGCGGGTGGCGGCCGCCCGATGCGGACCAGCGTCTGGCTCGATCCGGGCACGGGCCGTGTGCTCGACAAGGCGTCCGGCAATGCCGGCCTCGTCCAGTTCATGCATGCTTTGCATGGCAGCCTCACCATTCCAGGCTGGGGCCGCACGATCGTCGGCTGGGTCGGCGTCTTCATGTTCGTTTCCTGCCTCACCGGCATCTGGCTGTGGTGGCCGGTCACCGGCAGCTTCACGCGCGGCTTTCGCTGGAAGCGGCAGAATTCGACCAACGCAAATCTCCATCATCTCTCCGGGTTCTGGATCGCGATCCCGCTGGCGATGCTGAGCCTGACCGGATTCTGGATCTCCTTCCCCAGCGTCTTCGGAATGTTCGAGGCAAGCCAGCCCAAGGGTGGCGGGCCGCCGGACCGGGCCCGCGCGATGCGCGCCCAGCCCCTCGAGCGGACGGCGATGACCGCAGACGCCGCTCTGGCCGCGGCGCAGCCGCTCGCGACCGGGCCGCTGGTCGTCATCAACTGGCCGACCGACCAGGCGGGCGACTGGAAAATCTCCTTCGCCCGCGATGGCGGCCCTGCCGAAGTGTCGGTCGCCGATTCCGGCGGGACGGCAACGCCGCCGCGTCCGCCCCGGCCCGAAACCAACGCCCGGCTGATGCGCCGCCTCCACGACGGCACCGGCATGGGCATGGTCTGGCAGGTGATCATCTTCATCGGCGGCATCATCCCGGCCCTGCTCGCCGTCACCGGCATCGTCATGTGGCTGAGAAGCCGCGGCTGGCGCGCGGCGCTGGCGAAGAAGCGCAAGGCGGTGAAGCTGGCGCCGCAGCCGGCGGAGTGAGAAGTAGAAAGTAAGGAAGGAAGACCCTCACCCTGCCCTCTCCCGCAAGCGGGAGAGGGAAAAAAGGGAAGAAACCCGCGCCAGCGCACCCCTTCTCCCGCTCGCGGGAGCATCGGGTCGATTGTGCCCCCGGCACAATCTGAACATCGCGGGGCGATGTTCACTCGATGCTGGCTGGGATGAGGGTCTTCTTCTTGTTTTGCGGAGCGGTCGTTAGGCTACCCCCATGCCAGACCCCACCTTCTTCGCCACCGCCGCCGATTTCCGCCGCTGGCTGGACACCAATCACGAAACTGCCCCCGAGCTCCTCGTCGGCTTCTGGAAGAAGGGCTCCGGCCGCCCCTCGATCGACTGGCCAGAGGCCCGCGACGAGGCCCTGTGCGTCGGCTGGATCGACGGAATCCGCAAGTCGCTCGGCGCGGATAGCTACACGATCCGCTTCACGCCCCGGCGCAAGGGCAGCATCTGGAGCAAGGTCAATGTCGCGCGCTACGAAGCGTTGACCGAAGAGGGGCGGATGCGCGCGGCGGGCGTCCGCGCCTATGAGGAGAACAAGGGACGGACCGGCGTCTACGCCTATGAGAACGAGCAGGGGATTCTGACCCGGGCCGAGACTGAAGCGTTCAGGAAAAACAGGGCGGCCTGGGCCGATTGGGAGAATCGTCCTCCCGGCTATCGCAAGGTCGTCCTCCACTGGATCACCACCGCGAAGAAGCCGGAGACCCGCGCGAGGCGTCTCGCCACCCTGATCGAGGACAGCGCAGAGGGACGGAAGGTCGGCGTGGTCGAGATCGGGCGAAAGAAGGACTAGCGCCGCGTCAGCACCAGCGGCAGCCCGCCCGCGGGCCGCAGCGTGATCATCCCCGATGGCCGGACCTCGCGGCCCGGCATTGGTGCGAACCGCCAGTGGCTCAGCCAATGCGCCAGCACGGTCAGCGCCTCGCTCGTCGCGAAGCGGGCGCCCACGCAGAGGCGCGGGCCGCCGCCGAACGGGAGATATTGGAAACGGTGGCGCTTCGCCTTCGCCTCCGGAAGCATGCGATCGGGGTCGAACCGGTCGGCATCGTCCCAGAGCCCGCGGTGGCGATGGATGAGCCAGGGCCAGATCGAGACGATGTCGCCGGCACCGACCTCATGTTCGCCGAGCCGGTCCGCCGCCACCGCCTGCCGGTCGAAGCGCGGTACCGGCGGATAGAGGCGCATGCTCTCCTCGACGATGCGGCGCAGCAGGGGCAGCCGCCCGGGCAGATCGGCATCGTCCTCGCCGGCCGCGAGCGCTGCTTGCGCTTCGGCGGCGGCTTCGGCCTGCAGATCGGGCTGTTCGGACAGCAGGAACAAGGTCCAGGTGATCGCATTGGCGGTGGTTTCATGGCCGGCGAGATAGAAGGTCGCGGCATTGTCGACCGCGAGCGCGAGCGCCTCTTCGGATTCGTATCTGTCGCCGAGCGCGCGGATCAGCCGGCCGAGGAAATCGTCGGCGCCTCCGTCGGGCAGCCTGCCCTTCACCACCTCGGTCAGGGTCTGCCGCAGATAGACCTGCCCGCGCCGCGCCCTCTTGCCGCGCAGGCTCCACGGCATCAGCGGCAGGCCGAGCAGGGCCTGCAGCCGGGCTTCGCCGGCGCCGGCCAGCGCCGAGCTGATATGCGCCATTGCCGCCTCGGTGGTCAGCCGGCGGTCGCCCGCGAACAGGCTGTCGGCGATGATCCGCATGGTCGTCGCGGTCGAGACTTCCGCCACGTCGCGCGGGCCTTCCCGCCAGCCGGCGGTCGATGCCGCGCGCGCGAAAACGGGCATCAGCGCATCGATCGCGGCCGGCGCGAAATTGGCGGCGACGATCCTGCGCTGGTCTCGCCACAGCTCCCCGTCGGAGGAGAGCAGGCCGCGGCCGATGGTCGGCCTTAGGATCTTCTTGACGATGTCCGGCTTGACGTAATTGGCGGCATTGTCGAGCAGCACGCGCTGTATGATTTCCGGGTCGAGCGGGATGTGGACGGTGTAGCCGAGGACCTTGCGGCGGAGATAATCATCCTCGAACGCACGCTCGGACCAGCCGTACACGGCTGTGCGCGCGCGCTCGCCGAAGAAGCCGCGCCAGACCGGCACCGGCCCCAGATTGCGGGGCGGGTGTGGCGGGACGAAGCGCGAGGCAGCGGCGTCGGTCACGGGATGGGGATGAGCTCCATGCCCTCGACGGGATGAGCGGCATAAGCGCGAAGACCGGCCTCGAGGCTCGCCCGATTCGGGAAGCGGCAGTCGGTCGCGCCGCCCTGCGACAACGGCACCGCGCCGGCCGCGAGCGCATCCGGCCGGTCGTGGCCGCAATCCGGCAGGTAGATCTTGTAATGCCCGGCCGGAAGGCGCTCGATCAGCCCGTAGGGAATGCGGCCGGCGGGCATGTCCTGGCCGTCGAACCTCGCGAGCCACAAGATATGGAAACGGCCGTCCGGCCCGAGCGGCACGAAGCCGGCCAGGCTCTCGCCGCGCTCGCCATTGGCGAGATCGAACCGGGTCAGGCCGCCAGGCAGAACGGCGATGCGGATGGGCACCAGGTTCGGCCCCGGATTCCCGCTTTCGTCGGTTCGATAATTGCCCGGCGCGATCGGGGCCTGGGCCTCGGACGCCGCGTAGAAGGCGTCGCCGGTCCAGCTGCATCCCGCGAGTGGAAGCAAAAGGAGCAGGAGCAGGCGCGGTGACATGCGGCCGGCTTAACTCTCGTCCGCCGCCGGCGCCAGCGCGCGACTCAACCTCTTGCCGATGATGAGCACGATCAGGGCGCCTGCGAAGGCGATAGCGGCGTCGATCGCCCAGAAGGCGGCCGGGTCCATCTGGGCGTAGAAGCTGCCGACCCATCCCATCGTCACATTGCCGACGAACAGGGACATGAATGCGCCGCCCATCAATGTGGCATTGACCTTGGCCGGCGCGGACTGGGAGATCAGGGCGAGCAGCACCGGCCAGTAGAAGAGGAAGCCGATGCCCATGCCGGCGTAGCAGGCAAGCGGCCAATAGACCGCGGCCCTCCCGTCCGCGCCCGGGAGCAGGGCGCCGGCGACCATGAACAGGGCAGAGGCGCCGGTCAGCGCGGCGCCGATGCCGATCTTGGCGACGTCGCCGGGCTCGCGCCGTCGTCTCGCCTGCCATCGCCACAAGGCGAGGAGCGGCGGCACCGCGACGATGCTGAAGAAGGAATCGACCGAATTGAACCAGGAGGCGGGCATGTCGCCAAAGTGCGTCGCCAGGCTGGCATGCTGGTCGATCCACAGGATGCCGATATTCCAGATCATCGGATAGGCAATGTTGGGAAGCACCGTCAGCGCGATGGTCAGGATCAGCAGCAGGGTCCGTCTGCGCTCGGCCGGAGTGAGCGGCGGATAGACCGGGCGCTGCCTGCGCGTGCCGCCGTCGGGCAGGTGGCGCTGGCCGGCGAGATAGGTGATCAGCGCGACGATCATCAGTGCGCCGGCGCAGCCGAAGCCGGCATGCCAGCCATAGACTTTGGCGACGCCGCCGCAGACCAATGGCCCGGCGACGGCGCCGATATTGATGCCCGCCGAAAAGATCGTGTAGCCCTGCGTGCGCAGGGATTCCGCGGCGATCGGATAAAGCCGGCCGACCTGCGCCGAGATATTGCCCTTGAGGCACCCAGAACCGACGACCAGCAGCGCCAGCGCGGCCAGGAAGCTCGCATCGAACGCCATCGCGATATGGCCCGCGCTCATCAGCAGACCGCCGAGGATGACGGTGGTGCGCGTGCCGAGCAGCCGGTCGGCGAGGAGGCCGCCCAGGACGGGCGTGAAATAGACCAGGCCCGAATACCAGCCGAAGATCAGGGATGCGAAGGCCTGGTCGCCGATCGGCCCGCGGAGCTCGAAAAGATTGCGCAGCGCGGCGAGGCCAAGGACATTTTCCTCATGCCCGGGCTGCAGCAATTGCCCGGCCATGTAGAGCGCGAGCAAGGCCGTCATTCCATAATAGCTGAACCGCTCCCAGGCCTCGGTGAAGGCGAGATAATAAAGGCCGCGCGGGTGGCCGAGCAATCCGGCCTCCCTTGCGGCGGGCTCATGCAAGGCGCGCGGCCGCCGCGCGGATCCGCTCGTCGCGGCCGGGGGCCAGGCTCTGCATGCGCCGATCGTAGGCGGCGAGGAGCAGCTGGCCCGCGCGCTCGGGGCTGCCCGAATCGAATGGCGGGGCGGGATCGTATTCGAGCGCGAGCTGGATCATGCGCGCATGATCCTCGCCGCGCACCGCGGCGGTGAGTGCGAAGGCGAAGTCGATGCCGGCGGTGACGCCGCCGCCGGTGACCCGGTTGCGGTCGAACACGACCCGCTCGGCGACCGGCTCGGCGCCGAACAGGCGGAGATGATCGCGCCAGGCCCAATGGCATGCGGCCCGATAGCCGCGGAGCAATCCGGCAGCGCCGAGGATCAGCGAGCCCGTGCAGACGCTCGTCACCCAGTCCGCCTCCGCTCCGATCCGCCGCAACCAGGCGAGGGTCTCGTCATCCTCCATCATGTCGACGCATGCGATGCCGCCGGGAACGCAGATGATGTCCGCTGCGTGGATGTCGTCGAAGGTCGCGGTTGGGAGGATCGAAAAGCCGGCGTCGGTCGGAACCGGTTCCAGAGTCTTCCAGACATAGTCGACCCTGGCCATGCCGAGCCGCGAGAGGACCTGCGCCGGGCCGGTGAAATCGAGCTGGGTGACTTCGGGATAGACGAGGAACGCGACCTTGATCGGCTCCATGGCCATCACTCGGCCGCCAGCAGTCGCTCCGCGCCGCCGAGATCGACGCTGACCAGGCGGGAGACGCCTTTCTCGATCATGGTGACTCCGAACAGGCGGTGCATGCGGCTCATCGTCACCGCATTGTGGGTGACGATCAAATAGCGCGTGTCCGTCTCGCCGGTCATCCGGTCGAGCAGGTCGCAGAAACGCTCGATATTGGCGTCGTCGAGTGGCGCATCGACCTCGTCGAGCACGCAGATCGGCGCCGGATTGGTGAGAAACAAGCCGAAGATAAGTGCCACGGCGGTTAATGCCTGCTCACCGCCGGAAAGCAGGGTGAGCGCCGACAGGCGCTTGCCGGGGGGCTGGGCCATGATCTCGAGGCCGGCTTCGAGCGGATCGTCGGATTCGACCAGCTCGAGATGCGCCGCGCCGCCCTCGAACAAGGTGGTGAACAGGCTGCGGAAGTGGCGGTCGACCTCCTGGAAGGCGGCAAGCAGGCGGGCGCGGCCCTCGCGGTTGAGGCTGCCGATCGAGCCGCGCAGGCGGTGGATCGCCTGGCCCAGCTCCTCGCGCTCGGCCTGGCTGGCGAGGCGGCTTTCCTCGAGCTCGTTGAGCTCGTTTTCGGCGACCAGGTTGACCGGGCCGATCCGCTCGCGCTCCTGGGTCTGGCGCTCCAGCAGCGCCGATTCCTGCGGCACGGGCCCGATCGCCTCTTCCTTGAACCCGGCGACGTCGGGCAGCATCGGCGGCGGGCATTCGAACTTCTCGCCGGAGATCCGCGCCATCTCCTCGCGCCGGCTGTCCTGGGCTTCTGCCCGCGCGGCGGCGCCGGCGCGCGCCTCGCGGGCGGCAGCCTGGGCCTCGCCCGCCTCGGCGGCCTTCGCTTCGGTCGCCTGCAGCGCCTCCTCGCCGGCGCGCTCGTGGGCGGCGGCGGCCATGGCGGCCTCGGAGGCGGCAACGGACTCGGCGGTCATCGCGTCGATCTGGGCGTCGAGCTTCGCCGGCGCTTCGGCGAGCCGCTGCGCCTCGGCCTCGGCCTCGCCGATGCGGCGGGCGAATTCGGCGTTGCGCTGCTCGGCCTCGGCGGCGCGGGCCTGCCAATCGTCCCGCTCCTTGCCGGCCGCGACGGCGCGCTGCTTGTCGGCGCTGACCGCGCTGGCATGGGTCGCGGCTTCGGCGCGGACCTCGGCCAGCCCCGCCTGGGCGTGCTCGGCAGCGGCGCGCAGCGCGGCGACCTGCGCCTCGGTCGCTTCGGCGTCGGGTAGCGCGGCCGAGACCTGCTCGGCCTCGGCAAGCGCACGCTCGGCATCTGCGAGATCGGCGGCGGCCAAGGCGGCACGCTCGCCAAGCCCGGTCCGACGCAATTCGAGCCGCTCCATTTCGACGGCGGCGCTGTCCTCCTCGCGGCCCGCCTCGCGGATCGCGGCGCCGGCCTCGGCTTCGGCGCGCCGCGCTTCGTCGGCCGCCTGACGAGCGGATTGCATCCTGGCCAGCGCCGCTTCGGTGGCGCTGCCGGCCTTGTCGACCGAAGCCCTGGCGGCGGGCAAGGCGGTTTCGATCTCGGCGAGCCGGTTGACCCGGATCAGGCGCTCGGCGGCGGCGGCGCCCATGCCGGTGGCGACATAGCCGTCCCAGCGGCGCAGGCGCCCGTCCGTGGTGACCAGCCGCTGGCCGACGGCAAGGGCCTGGCCGCCGTCGCTTTCGGCAACCGCGATCTGCCGGAGGCGGCGGAGCAGGGCCGGCGGCGCCTGGACATGGTCGGCAAGGGACGCGGTTCCGGCGGGCAATGCGGGGTCGCCCGGCAGCGGCTCGGCGCCGGTCCAGCGGCGCGGCCCGTCGCCGGCGATCGCGGCATCGAGGTCCTCGCCCAGGGCCGCCGCGAGCGCGCGCTCATAGCCGCGTGCCGCCTTGATATGGTTGATCGCGCGGTCGCCGCCGGATGTCTCGACCGCCTTGATCAAAGATTGCGCTTCGGATTGCAGCGCGGACAAAGCGGCGCGCGCCGCCGCCGCCTCGCTCTCGGCGGCATCGCGTGCGGCCGCGGCCTGCTGGCGCGTCGCCTCGGCGCTGCCGATCGCAGCGCCGGCTTTCTCGAGCGCCGCTTCCGCCTGCTCGCGCCTGGTCCGCGCCGCTTCGAGCGCACGGACGAGATCCTTGTCGTCGCCAAGGCCGGACATCTGCTCGGCGATCCGGGCCACCTCGGCTTCGGCCCGGGCCTGCTTCTGTCGGGCGGCTTCCAGCGCAGCGATCGCAACCCGGGCTTCGGCCTGCTCGGCGGCCTGAACGGCGCGGGCCTGGCCCAGGGCGCTTTCGGCGGCGCGGGCTTCGTCTTCGTGCGCGACGGTGCGGACGTCGATCGTGCCGCGATTCTTCTCGGCCTGCTCGAGCCGGGCGGCGATGTTGTCCAGCTCGTTCTCCAGCCGGGCGATGGCGTCGGCGGCGTCCTGGCGAAGCGCCTCCTCACGCAGCCGGTCGGCGGCCAGCGTGCGCCGGCGTTCGTCGAGCTCGGCGATGCGGCGGCGGACGCCGTCGCGCTCGGCGCCAAGCGCGGCGAGCTTGTGGCCAAGCTCCGAAGCCTTCTCGCGCGCGGCCTCGGCGGCCCGCCTCTTGTCGGCGAGGTCGGTGGCGGCCTGGCTGTGCCAGGCGGCGGCGGCGCGCTGCGCTTCGGCGGCGCGGGCGACCGCCTGCCCGGCGGTTTCCGCTTCGGCGCGCGCCGTCTCCGCGGCGGCGGCCGCTTCGCGCCAGCGCGCGAAGATCAAACGCGCCTCCGCGATGCGGATCTGGTCGGAGAGCTTGCGGTAGCGCTCGGCCGCGCGCGCCTGGCGCTTCAGCGCCATGCCCCTTTGCTCCATGTCGGCGAGGATCTCGTCGAGCCGGATCAGATTGGCTTCGGTCGCGCGCAATTTCTGCTCGGCGTCCTTGCGGCGGACGTGCAGGCCGGAAATCCCGGCCGCCTCTTCGAGCAGCAGCCTGCGTTCGGTCGGCTTGGCGGCAATCACCGCGCTGATCTTGCCCTGGCTGACCAGGGCGGGGCTGTGCGCACCGGTCGCCGCATCGGCGAACAGCAAGGCGACGTCCTTCTGCCGCACGTCGCGCCCGTTGACGCGGTAGGCGGAGCCGGCGCCGCGCTCGATCCGCCGCGTGATCTCGACCTCGCCCGGCGCGACGCTGACGTCGCCGCCAATGTCGCCGCCCTCGCGCTCGACCAGCATGCTGACTTCGGCGAAGTCGCGCGCGGGCCTCAGCGCCGTGCCGGCGAAGATCACGTCGTCCATGCCGGCGCCGCGCATCGACTTGGGCGAGCTTTCGCCCATCACCCAGCGGATCGCTTCGAGCACGTTCGATTTACCGCAGCCGTTCGGCCCGACGATTCCGGTCAGCCCCTCCTCGACGCGCAATTCCGCGGGTTCGACGAAGCTCTTGAATCCGGAAAGTTTGAGCCGCCTGACCTTCACTTCGCTCTACCGCGCCCTCGCAATGCCGCTCATCGTCCCGCCAGCATCGGCTCGAGCCTTGCCCAATCCACGGTGCCGATCGAGCGGCCGTTGAGGAAGAAGGTCGGCGTGCCCTGGACGCCGAGCGCCTGGGCGCCGCGGGCGGTCGCGGCGAGCCGCTCGACGCCGGCGCGATTGGCGAGGCACGCACTGGCCTGCGCCGCGGTCAGGCCGCGCGCTCGGAAGAAGGGTTCGAGGCCGGCGGCGCGCACCAGGGCGGCCGATCGCTGGAACGGCGGCAGCGCCTGGATCCGATCCAGCTCGGCGGCCGGCAGGGATGTTATCCGGCGGAACCAGGCATTCTGCGTCGCGTAGAGCTGCTCGGTGGCTGTGAAGAACTGGGCCGGGGGGAGGCAGTTCAGCAGCATGAAGATGCCGGGATCGGTCGGGAAGATCAGAAAGGGCCGATATTCCCAGCTCACCCGACCGGAGCGGACATGGCGGGTGCGGAGCGCCGCCGAGGCCTCGCCGCTGAATGCCGCGCAATGCGGGCAGGTGATCGAGCCATATTCGATCAGCTTCATCGACGCGGCGGGATTGCCGATGCGGACGCCACCCTCGGGCGTGCGCACGGCGACCTGGCTCCAGTCGCGTTGCGTCGCCGGCGCGCGGGAGCGCTGGGCCGGGCTCGTGGCCGGCATCGCCAGCGTGACGCAGGCCGCGAATGCGGCGGCGAGAGCGCGCACCCGCATTTCAGCCTCCGATCGCGGCGCGCAGCCGCGCTTCGAGGTCCGGCCAGTCCGACGTGGTCATCTTCTCGCCATTGACGATGAAGGTCGGCGTGCCGGTCACGCCATCCTCATTGTTGCCGCGGGTGGTGATCTGCTGGAGTTGCTGCAGGGCCGCATTGTCGGCGAGGCAGGTGTTCATCCGCGCCTCGGGCAGGCCGCGCTGGCGGAAGAACTGGTCCAGCCCGGCGGCACGGACCATCGCGCCCGCGCGCTGCAGCGGCGCCATCGCCTCGAACTGCTGCTGTTGCTCCTGCGACAATGACTGGAGGCGGCCGACCCAATTGGGCTGATCTGCATAAAGCTGCTCGGAGACCCGGAAGAAGGGGAGCGGGCCGAGACAATGGAGCATCAGGAAGATGCCGGGATCGGTCGGGAAGATCATGTACGGCCGATATTCCCAGCTGACCTGGCCCGAGCGCACGTAGCGTTCGCGAAGCGGGGTCGCCGCGACCGCGGTGAACTCCGCGCAATGCGGGCAGGTGATCGAGGCATATTCGACCAGCTTGACCGGCGCATTGGGATTGCCGAGCAGATAGGAGCCGCGATCGGTCATCGTCGCGATCTCGGACCAGTCGCCATTGTTGGGCGCGGCGATCTGGGGGATCGGCGCGGCATTGTTGGTCATCGCCGAAGCATTGTTTTCAGATCCGCCGCCGCAGCCGGCCAGGGCCAGAGCGAGCGCCGCGGCGCCGAGTGCGAGAACAGCTTTCATCTCTTCCTCTCTCCAATCCGTCCGACGACCGGGATCGTCGTCACCACCGGGATGCCGGCGTCCGCCTTCCCTTCGCTGTCGGCGAGGCCGCGCGCAAGCGATTCCAGACAGGCGCGCAGTTCCGGATCGCAGACCTCGCGAAGGGAATCGCCAAGCTCGGCCGGGATTTGGCGTTCATCGCCCTTTGGCCCCGGAATCAGGCCGGCCCCGAATGGCCGGAGCGACGCCGGCGCCTGGCGCGCCTTCGCCCGGGCCGCCTGGACGATGCCCTGGCGGAAGGCGACGCGCTCCACCGCCGGATAGCCGAAGAAGGCGTTGACCCGTTCGATGATCGTCGGCGCGACATGCTGCATCATCGGCGCGTGCGCGCCTTCGACGACCAGGGTCAGCACGCCGCGGCTCTTCTTTCCGGGCGGAAAGCGGATCGATTCGGGTGAGGAAACGGCGGCGTAACGCACGCCGACGATCTCGCGCCAGCGGCTGACGATCGAGGATTGGACGAAGCCGAAACGGCGGAAGGCGGCGCCGCCGGCCAAAGGCAGCAGGTCCGAAACCGAGCGCGCACGCCGCGAGCGGGCCGGCTCAGCCGCCGGCTTGTTCCTGGTTCCTATTGGTTTCGTCACGTACGTTTCACCTTGGCCGCGAGCATGGCATAGGCGGCCCATGCCCGTCGATGCCTCAGAGGCTCTTTTGTGTTGGTATGCTGTGGATAAGCGGCGACTGCCGTGGCGGGCGGAAAATGGCGCGCTTGCCCATCCCTATCGGGTCTGGCTGTCCGAAGTGATGCTGCAGCAGACCACCGTCGGAGCGGTGCGGCCCTATTTTGAAAGCTTCGTGAAGCGCTGGCCGACGGTTGAGGCGCTGGCCGCGGCCGAGGACGGCGATCTGATGGCCGCCTGGGCGGGCCTTGGCTATTATGCCCGCGCCCGCAATCTGCTTGTCTGCGCCCGCGCCGTCGCGGCCGAGCATGAAGGCCGCTTCCCCGAAGACGAAGCGGCGCTGCGCAAGCTCCCCGGCATCGGCGCCTATACCGCCGCGGCGATCGCCGCGATCGCATTCGGCAGGCGCGCGGTCGTCGTCGATGGCAATGTCGAGCGCGTCGTCTCCCGCCTCCACGCGGTGAAGGAGCCGCTGCCCGCCGCGCGCCCGAAAATCCATGCGCTCGTCGATGCAATGACTCCCGATGTCGGCGCCGGCGACTTCGCGCAGGCGATGATGGATCTCGGTTCGGCCATCTGCACGCCGCGCAACCCCGATTGCGGCCGCTGCCCGCTGCGGGCCTGGTGTGCGGCTTATGCCGAGGGCGATCCGGGTATTTATCCGGTCAAGGCGCCGAAAGCCGCCAGACCGCACCGCGAGGGCGTCGCTTACTGGCTCGAACAGGGCGGCGAGGTCCTCCTCGTCCGCCGCCCGGCCAGGGGACTGCTCGGCGGCATGCTCGCCTTTCCCGAAACGGAGCCGGCGCCGGCCGCCTGGCAGGAGGCCGGCGCGGTCGACCACGTCTTCACCCATTTCTCGCTGACCATGCGCCTGCTTTGCGCGGAAACGGAGCAAAGGCTGGAAATCGACGGCTCCTGGTGGCCGGCCGACCAGATCGGCGAGGCGGGCCTGCCCACCTTGTTCGCCAAGCTGGCCGCGCGCGGCCTCGCCTGGCGGGATCCGGAACGCGCCGGGCAAGACGTGGAGGCATTGCTATGAAGGTCGCACCGATGCGCTTGCTCGCCCTGATCGTCCTCGCCTTGCTGGCGGCAAATGCGGTCATGGCGCAGCGCACGCCTTATCCGCAGGGCACGGTCGAGGTCGCTTATGGGGACGCTGCCCGCCAGCGGCTCGATTTCACGCCGGCCGCGCGGCCCGGCGCGCCGCTCGTCCTGTTCGTCCACGGCGGTGCCTGGTCGATGGGCGACAAGGCGATGGCCGGCCACATGGCGGTGCACTTCCACCAGCGCGGCTACGCCTTCGCGTCGGTCAATTACCGGCTGGTGCCGGATGCCGATCCCGCGCAGCAGGCCGAAGACGTCGCCGCGGCCATCGCGCGGCTGATCGGAGATGCGGGCCGGCTCGGCATCGACCGCGAGCGGGTGATGATCATGGGCCACAGCGCCGGTGCCCACCTCGCCGCCCTCGTCGCCACCGATCCCGCCTATCTCGGCACGCATCATATCCCGATTGCCGCGATCGGGGGCGTCGTCCTGCTCGACGGGGCGGGCTACGACGTGGCGGCGCAGATGCGGGACGCCGGACCGCTGCTTCGGAGCATGTACCGCCGCGCCTTCGGCGACGACCCGGCCTTCCAGTCGCGGGTGTCGCCGACCCGGCATGCGGACGCGCCGAACGCGGGGCGCTTCCTGATCTTCCACATCGCCAGCCGCGCCGATTCCGGCGCCCAGTCGGCGCGGCTCGGCGCTTTGCTCCGCGCAGCCGGGACGCCCGCGGAAGTCGTCTCGATCGACAGCAGCCATGCCGAAATCTTCCGCCGCTTCGGCCAGCCCGGACATCGCGCGACGGAGCTGACAGACGCCTTTGCCGAGGCGCTGTTCCGGCGCTAAAGCCACTCCGTCCGAGGGAGAAGGCAGTGACCATCACGGGCTTCACCGGCGCGGGCCTCGATCGCGCCGATCATGTGCGGCTCGATGCCGAGCGGCTGGCCGACATGATGGCCAATGGAGACGCGCGGCTGCTTCAACTGGCCGAGCTCGATCCGGTGCTCGACGAGGAGGGGCGGCTTGCCTGGGGGCCGTTCGACGGCGCCGATGGCGATCATATCTTTCTCGGACTGGACGAAGGCACGCCCTTGTTCGCGCCGATCGTCCGGATGCAGGCGCTCGGCCAGCGGGCCTGGAGCGTGTTCCGCCTGCTGTCGATGATGAGCGGCAAGGACGCGGCGATCTGGGGCGCCGCGCGCAGCGTCAACGAATGGCACAACCGCCACCGTTTCTGCGGGGTCTGCGGGAGCGAGTCCGCCATCTTCCGCGCCGGCTGGGGCCGCAAATGCCCCAATTGCGGCGCCGAGCATTTCCCGCGCGTCGATCCGGTCGTGATCATGCTCGCCGAGCATGATGGGCGCGTCCTGCTCGGCCGCCAGCCGCAATATCCGCAAGGGCGCTATTCGGCCTTGGCCGGCTTCGTCGAGCCCGGCGAATCGATCGAAGAGGCGGTTGCGCGCGAGCTGATGGAGGAGGCGGGGATTGCCGTCCGCGACGTGCGCTACGTGGCGAGCCAGCCTTGGCCCTTTCCGGGCTCGCTGATGATCGCCTGCATCGCCACCGCCGATTCGGACGTGATCAGCCTCGACACGAACGAGCTCGAGGATGCCTTCTGGGCGAGCCGCGAGCAGGTCGAGGCCGCCTTGGCCGGCGATCCGGCAGCGCCATTCCAGGCGCCGCCCGCTTTTGCCATTGCCAATACCTTGCTGACCCGCTGGAGTGCAGGCGGCTGACCTGGAAGGAGAGCGCGATGAGGATATTGACCCTGGCGGGACTGACGCTGCTGGCAAGCTGCGCGGCCGGACCGCAGAACCAGCGCGCGACACTTTATGTCTCGATGAGCGGCCTCCAGGAGGTGCCGGGTCCCGGCGATCCCGACGGCAACGGTACGGTCGAGGTCAATGCCACGCCCTCGCAGGGCCAGGTATGCTGGGACATCTATGCCCGCCAGATCGACGCCGCGACCGCCGCTCACATTCATCGCGGCGCGGAAGGCGTGGCGGGGCCGGTGGTGCTGATGCTGACCACGCCGGACGCCGCCGGTCATAGCCAGGGCTGCGCCACGGTCGATCAGGCTCTGGCGCGCGAGATCGCCTATCAGGGCCACGCTTTTTACGTGAACGTCCACAACGCCGCATTTCCCGCTGGCGCGATCCGCGGCCAGTTGCGCGGCGGTCCGCTCAATCGCGATCCGCCCCCGGGCGTGACGCGCTAGCTCTCGGGCCAGACGGGTCGGCGTCCCGCGCCGCCGCCTCGCTGATATTGCGCAGCCCTTCCTCGAACCCTTCGAGGAAGCGGCGCAGCCCATCGATCGCGGCGGTGCGGAAGGCTTCGCCGACCTTGGCGCCGTCTATCTCGAAATGCGCGCGGCCCCTGATGTGGTGCAGCCCGTGGTCCGGGTCCTTGCGGTCTCCCGCCGCGCGGCTGCCGGCGGCGCCGATCGCGGCTGCGGCGAACTCGCGCATCGCCGGGCTTGAACCGAATTTGATCGCCTTGTTGGCGGTCTTGCGCGCCTTCTTGGATATCTTCACGCCGGCGATCTTCTTGGGAATCTTCACATTCTTGGTCATGGCTGGCCTCCTTGTGTATTAATCTAATAACACACCTTGGGACTTTCAAGGGCCTATTCGACGACGATTTCCGCGCTCATCCCGAGCAGCCGGTGGAGGATGTTGAAGCTGCGCGCGCGATAGCGGCCGGGCGGGGCGACGAGCTCGACGGTGCGGCGCTCGCCGGGCGCGAGCCGGAAGCCGCCGCGGGCGGCGATGTCGTCATTGCCCGAATGCAGGCGCGACGCACGAAAGAAATCGCGCGCGCCGAACGCCATCGCCGCCTGGCTCTGGTTGACGAAATGGAGGCGAACCGGCCGGCCGGCCGGCAGGCGGATGATCTTTGGCTCATAGGCCCATGGCCGCAGCAGCACGTCATATTCGACCGCGATGCGCCATTCGGGCTCGGGCGGCTGGGCGGCGACGAGGAGCAGGGCAGCGAGCGGAAGCAGCAGCATGCGCATGGAAATGTCCCTCCCGGAAGGACAATACACGAAACGCCCGCTGCGTTCCCTCATCGTCTAGAAGCGCAACGGCGTCACCTTCTTCACGCCTGGAATCGCTTCCACGTTCCGCAGCACCTCAGGCTCGATATGGCCGTCGACCGCGACCAGGGCGACGGCCTCGCCGCCGGCCTCGCGCCGGCCGAGATTGAAGGTGGCGATATTGACCCCGGCCTCGCCAAGCGTGGAGCCGAGCCGGCCGATGAAGCCCGGCGCGTCTTCGTTGACGATGTAGATCATCTCGCCGACCAGCTCGGCCTCGACGCTCACGCCGAACAATTCGACCAGGCGGGGCGAGGCGCTGCCGAACAGGGTGCCGGCGACCGAGCGGCGACCGGCCTGGGTGTCGACCGAGACACGGACGAGCGTGTGGTAATCGCCCTCGCGGTCGTGGCGGATCTCGCGGATATCGAAGCCGCGCTCGCGCGCCAGGAAGGGCGCGTTGACCATGTTCACGCTGTCCGAATAGACGCGCATCAGCCCGGCCAGCACCGCGGCGATGATCGGCTTCTGGTTCAGCTCGGCGGCGGCGCCCTCGGTCTCGATCGAGATGCGGGTGAGCGCGCCATGGGCGAGCTGCCCGACCAGGCTGCCGAGATTTTCGGCCAGGGCCATATAGGGCTTGAGACGCGGCGCTTCCTCGGCGGAGAGCGAGGGCATGTTGAGCGCGTTGGTCACGCCGCCGCGGACCAGCATGTCCGACATTTGCTCGGCAACCTGGATTGCGACATTGACCTGCGCCTCCGTCGTCGAGGCGCCGAGGTGCGGCGTGGCGACCAGGCCGGGCGTGCCGAACAGGGGATTGTCCTTGGCCGGCTCCTGCACGAACACGTCGAGCGCCGCGCCGGCGACATGGCCGCTGTCGAGAGCATCCTTCAGCGCCGCCTCGTCGATCAGCCCGCCGCGCGCGCAATTGACGATGCGCACGCCCTTCCGGGTCTTTGCCAGATTCTCGCGGCTGAGGATGTTGCGGGTCTGGTCGGTCAAGGGCGTGTGCAGGGTGATGAAGTCGGCCCGCGCCAGCAATTGGTCGAGCTCGACCTTCTCGACGCCGAGCTCGAGCGCGCGTTCCGGCGTGAGGAAGGGATCGTAGGCAATCACCTTCATGCGCAGGCCAAGCGCGCGGTCGGCGACGATCGAGCCGATATTGCCGCAGCCGATCAGGCCAAGCGTCTTCGACGTCAGCTCGACACCCATGAAGCGGTTCTTCTCCCATTTGCCTGCCTGGGTCGAGGCATCGGCCTGCGGCAGGTCGCGGGCGAGCGCGAACATCAAGGCGACCGCATGTTCGGCGGTCGTGATCGAATTGCCGAACGGCGTATTCATCACCACCACGCCGCGCGCAGTCGCGGCTGGAATGTCGACATTGTCGACGCCGATGCCGGCGCGGCCGATCACCTTCAGGTTGGTGGCCGCCTCGAGCAAATCGGCCGTGACCTTGGTCGCCGAGCGGATGGCGAGGCCATCATATTCGCCGATGATCGCCTTCAATTCCTCCTTGGAAAGGCCAGGCTTCTCGTCGACCTCGACGCCGTTGGCGCGGAAGATTTCGGCGGCATTCGGATCCATCTGGTCCGAGATCAGCACTTTGGGCATTTTTTATCCTTTGCTCCCTCTCCCCTTCTGGGGAGAGGGTCGGGGAGAGGGGGAGTCTGGGAGAAGCTAAAGGCCGGCTTTCGCTTCCGCATAGGCCCAGTCGAGCCAGGGGCCGAGCGCTTCGATATCGGCGGCATCGACGGTGGCGCCGCACCAGATGCGCAGGCCCGGCGGGGCATCGCGATAGCCGGCAATGTCGTAGGCGGCGTCCTCGCTTTCGAGCAGGGAGGCCATCTTCTTGATCAGCGCTTCGTCCGCGCCCTCGACCGTGAGGCAGACGCTGGTCCGCGAGCGGCTGGCCGGATCGGCGGCGAGATGGCCGAGCCAGGCGCGCTCCTCGACGATCCGGTCGAGCGCCGCCGCATTGGCGTCGGTGCGCGCGATCAATGCCTCGGCGCCGCCGATCCCTTTCGCCCATTCGAGCGCGAAGATCGCATCCTCGACCGCCAGCATCGACGGCGTATTGATCGTCTCGCCCTTGAACACGCCTTCGGCGAGCGCGCCCTTGGCCATCAGGCGGAAGACCTTGGGAAGCGGCCAGGCCGGCGTGTAAGTCTCCAGCCGCTCGACCGCGCGCGGGCCCAGGATCAGCACGCCATGGCCGCCCTCGCCGCCGAGCATCTTCTGCCAGGAGAAGGTGGCGACATCGATCCGGTCCCACGGCAGATCATAGGCGAAGACGGCGCTGGTCGCGTCGGCGAAGCTGAGCCCCTCGCGGTCCTCCGCGATCCAGTCGCCGTCGGGCACGCGCACGCCCGAGGTCGTGCCGTTCCAGGCGAACAAAACGTCGTTCGACCAGTCGACCGCTTCCAGAGCGGGTAGCGCGCCATAATCGGCGCGGAGCACCTTCGGCTCGAGCTTGAGCTGCTTGACCGCGTCGGTCACCCAGCCCTCGCCGAAGCTCTCCCAGGCGAGGCAGGTGACGGGCAGCGCGCCGAGCATCGTCCACATCGCCATCTCGAAGGCGCCTGTGTCCGAGCCGGGGACGATGCCGATGCGGTGCGTGTCCGGGAGCCGCAGCAGCTCGCGCATCAGCGCGATCGAATGGCCGAGCCGCACCTTGCCGAGCTTCGAGCGGTGCGAGCGGCCAAGCGATTCGATCGCCAGTCTGTCGGGGGCCCAGCCCGGCGGCTTCGCGCAGGGGCCGGACGAGAAATAGGGTCGTGTCGGGCGGGTGCCCGGCTTGGTCACAGTCATTTCAGACTCTCCTCGCAGAGAGCTCGCGCCGCGTTGGGACGGCGTGGCCCGCTGACGGGATTAGAGGCAACGACCCGGGTGTCAAGGGACGCATCGCGGGACCGGCCCGAGCATCGGCTATGCCAGATCGAGGCAGGCACGCCCGATTTGCCTCCCCGCCGACAGGTAGAGTTACCGTAACGATCGAGGGCTTCTCTTAGCATAATCGCCATTGCGCGGTCGTATCGGCCGTCTGGGGGGAGCGGATTCGTTTGGCGAAGCTTCGCGGACCGCGGTTCGAAAGGGTGACGCCGTGGCTTTGATCCTGATTGCGGATGACGACGAGCTCGTGGTCGAGGTCGTGCGTGATGCGCTGACCGCCTGCGGCCACATCGTCGGCGCAGTCGACGACGGGACGATGGTTTCCACCATCGTCGAGCTCAAGCGACCCGATCTCGTGATCCTCGATTGTTCGATGCCGGAACTGTCCGGCGTCGAGGCCCTTCGCCAGATTCGGAACTCCCTGACCTGCGGAGAGACGCCCGTGCTGATGTTGACCGCGCGCACCAGCTCGGACGACGAAGATATCGCCATCCGCGCCGGCGCCAGCGATTATCTGCGCAAGCCGTTCGATCCCGACCAGCTCGTCTCACGCGCCGAGATGCTTATCGAGAGGGCCAAATTTCGCAAAATGCCGAAGCTCGAAAAGTCGCCTCTCTACCGCCCACCCCCTTCGCCGCAGCGGCGCTGGGGCCACCGCTAGAGATCCGGCTTCGAGGACAGCGTTTGCAGGCCATCCAGAATATCCATGTTCAAAGGCCGAGCCCCGTTCGCTTGTGCCTGGCCGGTTTTGCGGCGGCACTGGCGGCGTTGGCCTTGTGCGGCTGGGCATTCGACAAGGCCATTCTGACCCGGCTGGTGCCGGGCATTCCCGCGATGAATCCCGTGACCGGGGTCGCGCTGATCCTCGCGTCTTTTGCCCTGGCCGTGCCGACGCGGCCTCAGCTCATGCTAGTCCGGATTCTCGCCGGGCTGGTCACCGCGATCGGCGCGGCGAAGCTTGCCCAGTTGGTCATGGGCTGGCCGGTCGGCATCGACGAGCTGCTTTTCAGCGAAGTGTTGGGCGTAGCGCAGGGCCGAATGGTGCCGAATGGCGCTCTTTGCCTGATCCTGCTCGGTCTGGCACTTGCCACCAGTAGTTCGCCGCGGCGCCAACTGCTTTTTGTGTCCCAGGCCAGCGCGACTTCTGTCCTTGCCCTCACCCTGATCGCAGTGATCGCCTATTGCCTGGATCTGGCCGCCATCAATGCGCTCGACGTTCGCAACGTGATGGCGCTCAACACCGCGCTGGCCCTCGTCGCGCTTGCCGCGGCGACAATCGGCATCAATCCCGGCTTCGGCCTGATGCGCATCATTGCCGATCGGGGCCCCGCCGGCACGCTGGCGCGCTCCGTCATTCCGTTCGCCTTGCTGATGCCGGTGCTGATCGGTGTGGCCCGGCTCTCCGGCCAGCAGGCGGGGTTCTACGGCGTCGATCAGGGTGTGGGGCTCCAGGTCTTCGCCAACATCGTCTTCACCTTCGCAATGCTTGGCGGCTGCACGATCATGTTGTTTCGCAACGACGCGATTCGCCGTGAGCGGGAGCAGGCTGTCGCAGAGAGCGAAGGTCATTACCGTAACGCCGAACAGGTCGGACATATCGGCCATTGGCGGGTCGAACTTCCCGGCGAGGCCGTGCAGTGGTCCGATGAATTCTATGCCATATGCGGGCTGAGTCGGGACGCGATACCCAGCCTGGAGGCGACGCTTGCGCTCGTTCACCCGGACGACGCGGCGGTGGCGCGCGAAGTCATCGCACGCGGCGTCAAACAAGGTCATGATTGGGAGGTCGGGCACCGCATTCGCCGGCCCGACGGCGAGGTACGCCACATCAAGTCTCACGGCGTCGGGGATCGCGATGCCCGCGGCACGCTGAACGCGATTTTCGGCGTGATCGTCGATGTCACCGAGCTCGAGCTGGCGCGCCGCGAGGCTGAGGCGGCGACCGCGTCCAAGGCGGCGTTCCTTGCCAATATGAGCCATGAGATTAGAACGCCGATGAACGGCGTGATGGGCTTCGTCGAACTGCTCATGGACAGCGATCTCGACGTCAGCCAGCGCCGCCATCTGCAGTTGATCCAGGAATCGGCTAACGCCCTCCTCAAGCTGCTCAACGACATTCTCGACCTGTCGAAGATCGAGGCAGGCCAGCTGGAGGTGAATCCCGAACCTTCCGATGTCGGACGCGACATCGAACAATGCGTGCGCCTGATGACGCCGATCGCCGAACAGAAGGGACTGAAACTCTCTGCCGAGATTGACGGCGATTTCCCCGCCAGGGTCATGGTCGACAGCCTGCGTCTGCGCCAGATCGTGTTCAACCTTCTCGGCAATGCGGTCAAGTTCACCAATCGCGGCTCGGTAACGGTCAGATTGCTCGCCGGTCTCGACACCAGCAGGCGCTCGATCATGCTGATCGAAGTCAAGGATACAGGCGTGGGCATCGCACCGGAAAGGAAGGCCGCGATCTTCGAGGCGTTCGTCCAGGCGGACGTTTCGATCTCGCGCCGCTTCGGGGGTTCCGGGCTCGGCCTCAGTATCAGCCGGCGCCTGGCCCGGCTGATGGATGGGTCGATCGCGCTCGAAAGCGTGGAAGGCGAAGGGACACTTGTCACGCTTTCGCTCCCGCTCAAGCCGGCACGCGCGCCATCGAGCCCGGATGAGCGCCGCGCACCGCGTCACGACCTGGTTTCGGGCGTCAGCGCTCCTCGAACCAACGCCTCGATTCTCCTCGTCGAGGACATCGACATCAATCAGGAGCTGATCTCCGAAATGCTCGCCCGGCTTGGCCACGGCGTAGATTTCGCCACCAATGGAGCCGAGGCGCTGGACATGGCGCGCCGGTTGGCGGCGGAGCCCGAGACGTGGGACGTCATCCTGATGGACGTGCAGATGCCTGTCATGGACGGTCTTACGGCCACCCGGGCGATCCGTGCTCTGGGCGGCCGAGCCGCCAGGATCCCCATTATCGCCCTCACGGCGAACGCCTTTGCGTCGGAAGTCGAGGCCTGCCGCGCCGCCGGGATGAACGACCATGTGGCCAAACCGTGCGGCTTCGCCCAGCTCAAACGAGTCATCGACCGCTGGAGCGGCTCCAACTCCCCAATGGCGGGCGAAGGCCTCCCCGCGGTCGCGAGGCCGTCGCTGATCGAGCGGTTCGAGATGCGTCGGCACAGTTCGTGTGAGCGACTCGCCGAGTTGATCGGTGAACTTGGCGACGCGGATACGATAACTGCGAAAGCCGTTCTGCGCGAAGCCGAGAGGATCGCCCATGTCCTGGCCGGATCGGCGGGGATGTTCGGGCAAAGCCGGCTCGGCCAGGTGGCAAGGGAAGTCGAGGCCGAAATCAAGGCGATGTCGCATGAGGCCGCCAACAGCGCCGCGAATCCCGTGCTGAATCGCCTGATCGCGGCGCTCGACGCACCCGCGCAGCCAGCCGACCCGCGCGTCGGCGCCCGAGCTTGACGCCGGCGTCGACGGCTCGCAACGTGAGTCCATGCGGTGGACTTTGGCTGTAGCGGCGCTGTTGATGCTGAACGCCTGCATTCCGCACGGGGCGCGCCGGCCGCCTCGGCCCGCACCGGCGCCAGCCGCGTCGCAGCCCACCCCGCAGGCGGCGCTTCAATGCCATGTCGACCTCGCCCGCGAGGGGGTCCAGTTCCGGGTGCTGCCCGATCAGCGCTTCTCGGGGGGCTGCTCGGCGCTCGGCGCGGTGCAATTGATCGACATCGGCGTGCCGGTGACCAACCTCAGGGCGATGACCTGTCCGCTCGCCCGCCAGTTCACGCGCTGGGCGCGGGAGGCGCTGCAGCCCGCTGCGGACCAGTGGCTCGGCACGCGGGTGGTGCGGATCGAGACCTTCGGCACCTATTCCTGCCGGTCGGTGAACAGCCAGCCCGGCGCGCGCCTCTCCGAACATGGTTATGCCAATGCGGTCGACGTTTCGGGCTTCGTGCTCGGCGATGGTCGCCGCATCACCGTCCAGCAGGGCTGGAACGGCGACGACGATCGCGTCCGCCGCTTCCTGCGCGCCGTCCATCAGGCCGGCTGCCGGCGCTTCGCCATCGGGTTGTCGCCCGACAATGACGCCTATCACTACAATCACATGCATTTCGACATGGGCCGCGGTCCTTATTGCCGTTAGGCCGCGCGCTGCTAAAAGCTGCGCGATGACAGACCCCGTTCCCCCCAAGCGCGTCTTCCAGCCCGCCCGCGAAGAAGCCGAGACCGCCGCGTCCGCCACCCAAAGTGCGCAGACCATGGATCCCGCCTATCGGCTCGCCTTCCAGGATATGGATTTCCTGCTGCGCGAGGATTTGCGGCCGGTCCGCTTCCAGCTCGAATTGCTGAAACCCGAGTTGCTGCTCGATGAGGCCAATATCGCCTCGACCTTCGTCTTCTATGGTTCCGCCCGGATTCCGGAGCCGGCCAAGGCGGATGCACTCATTGCCGCCGCGTCGACAGACAGTCAGCGCCGCACAGCCGAGCTGCTCAAGGCAAAGTCGAAATATTATGACGAGTCGCGCCAGCTTGCGCGGCTCGCCAGCCGGGTCGATCCCGACGCCGACGGCCGCCGCCATTTCGTCGTCTGCTCGGGCGGCGGCCCTTCGATCATGGAAGCCGCCAATCGCGGCGCCGAGGACGAGGGCAAGGAATCGATCGGGCTCAACATCGTGCTGCCGCACGAGCAACTGCCCAATCCCTACGTCACGCCGCGCCTCAGCTTCCAGTTCCACTATTTCGCGCTCAGGAAGATGCACTTCCTGCTGCGGGCACGGGCGGTGGCGGTGTTCCCGGGCGGGTTCGGCACGTTCGACGAATCGTTCGAGCTGCTGACCTTGATCCAGACCGGCAAGGTCAAGCCGATGCCGATCCTCTTCTTCGGCCGCGAATTCTGGGAGCGTGTCATCAATTTCGACGCGCTCGCCGAGGAAGGCGTTATCTCCCCCGACGATCTCAAATTGTTCACCTATTGCGAGACCGCCGAGGATGCCTGGGAGTGCGTCTGCCGCTATTATGCGGAGCGCGGTCAAGACCCGCTTTGCCCGGAGTAGCTGGTGGAGCGGTCCCTTAGCCCTCCCCCTCAGGAGGGGAGGGGCTTAGGGTTCAATATCGACGAAGCTTAATGCCCTGCGGCGTTGGCGGCAGCCGGGGCAGCCGGGGCAGCCGGCGCTGCCGTGTTCGCCGCCGACGCATTGGCGCTAGCCTCGTTGCCACCGGCCTCATTGCCCCCTCCCGCATTGCCGCCGGCGGGAGCCGCGGCCGCGGCGGGCGGCGGCGGGATGGTCAGCGTGCCGCCATGCTGGTTGAGGAAGAGCAGGATGTCGGCGCGGTCCTGCGGGTCGGAGAGACCGGCAAAGGTCATCTTCGTCCCCGGCGCGAACCGGCTCGGAGAATGGAGCCAGGCCGACATCGTGTCCCAATCCCAGCGGCCGCCATGATTCCTGAGCGCGTCCGAATAGGAATAGTCGGCGTGGTGCGCGATCGTGTTGCCGGCCGAGCCCCACAGATTCGGGCCGATTCCGTTGGCGCCGCCATTGGTGACCGTGTGGCAGGACTGGCAGCGGCGGAACACCGCCTCGCCGCGCGCCGCGTCCGCGGTCTGGAGATAATGGGCGATCGGCAGTTCGGCCGCGGCAGCGCCGCCCTCGCCTTCGTCCTGCACGCCGGCGATCGGATAGCCCATCGTCTCGGGCCGTTCGGCCTTGAACAGCTCGCCTGTGACGAGGGTGGCGCCGAGAAGGACGATGCCCGCCCCCAGCACCCATCCCGCAATCGTGTTGAAGCGACCGTCCATGCCCCGCCGAACCTCTCTAGAAGGGAAGATTGGCGCTTCCTTTATGCGGCTGGCGCGCGCGGGGCAAGCCGTGGCGTCGCGCGCCGGGGGGTTGGGATTTACCCCCGCTATCCTCGTTATCCACAAGCACATTGTGCTTGGACCGACTCACTTTTCATGACACTTTTCCTGGGTGGCCGAGACGATCTCCCGGCAACGGGGGAAAGCCTTCCCAGCCACAGCCTGAGTAAAAGCCAGGCCGGTCGCCTTCGGGCGGCAGGGCAGGTGGAAGCGAAAGGCAGGGCGGCTGACGAAGCCGCCGTCAGGCGGAAGCTGCGGGCTTGTCCTTTAGCGGATGCGAAAGCGGCAGGCTTCGAAAGCGCCCATTGGTTTCCAGGCGGCCTTCGGGCACGTGGGAAACCACAGGCAGGACACCGGACCTTCGGGTTCAGGACCAGCCCGGCGGAAAGCGGGACTTCGGTCCAGGCGACGCCACCGGAAATGAAGGAGCTTCGGCTCCGGATTTGCCGGGCAGGACCGGGTTTCGGCCCGGGAGCTGCGAAAACCGGCGGCCCCAGGACTTCGGTCCATGACCGTCAGGCGGAACCCGAGGCTTCGGCCGAGGATCCCGCCATCATCGGGACCAAAGCTTCGGCAGAGGGACCGCGATGGGGGGAAGAGGGACGTGAGTTCCAAACCGCCGAACGGCGAACCGCCAGGGCTTCGGCCCTGGTCGGGGAGCCCGCGGGGAAACCGGCTCCGGCTTCGGTTGGAAAAGGACCCCGGAGGAAGCGGCGCCAGGACCCCCGGTTCAGGCGCCGCCACTCGAAACCGCCCTGCGCGGAACGCCTCGCCTCCCAGGCTGGGTTTCGGCAAAGGGACAGTGGGGGCCGGCGGCAACGCCGGCCCCCATTACTGTTCGGGCCCAGTCGGGCCCGGTCGTTTGCGCGACGTTCACTTTCTTCGGGCGATCGTCGCGCTGCCGCCCCGCTTCATGGCACCGCGCTTGATCTCCCGAAAACGCAGCGCGAGAATTCTCGCCGGCGCGGGGAGGCGCCTTCCATGTTTTCAAGCAAGCAGCCCAACGCCGCCGCCCGGCCCGCAAGGAACGGCGCGCAACGCATGTCCATCATCGGCTCCGAGGTTATCATCAGCGGCGATCTCGCCACCGATGCCCAGCTTCATGTCGATGGCCGCATCGACGGAAATGTGCGCTGCGCCCAGCTGATCCAGGGCGCGGACGGCATCATCTCCGGCAACATCATTGCCGAGGAAGCGCGGCTCGCCGGCACCGTCGAGGGCACCGTCTCCGCGGCAAGCATCGCGGTCGAGGCGACCGCGCGGATCCTCGGCGACATCGCCTACGACACGATCAGCATCGACGCAGGCGCCCGCATCGAAGGCCGGCTCGGCCGGCGCGCCGCATTGGGCCTCGACGATGAATCACAGCCGCAGCTGATCGCGACGCCGGTCTCCTTCTCGCCGGCGCGCGCCACCGATTCGGGGCTGGTCGCGGTGCCCGATTCGCGTTGAGGTGAGCCTGCACCGCGCGGAGATCGTCTGGCGGTCCGATGGCCAGTTCGCCAGCGGCCGCTACAGCCGACGCCATGAGATAAGATTCGATGGCGGCGCGATCGTCACCGGCTCGTCCTCCCCGGACGTGGTGCCGGCGCCGATGTCGGATCCCGCCGGCGTCGATCCTGAAGAGGCCCTGATCGCCGCCACCGCCTCCTGCCACATGCTGTGGTTCCTCGATCTAGCGCGCCGCGCCGGGCTCGACGTCGCCGCCTATCGCGACCAGGCCGAAGGCCAGATGGGCAGGAACGCCGCCGGGCGCACGGCGATCGTCCGTATCGTCCTGCGCCCCGACATCGCCTTCGCCGGCCAGGCTCCCGAACCCGCCGCGATCGAGCGCCTCCACCATGAGGCGCATGAACGCTGCTTCATCGCCAATTCGCTGAACGGCGAAATCGTGGTCGAGCCGGCGGGGCACCAATGACAACCTGCCGGCCCCGCATGTTCGGGCCTGTATCCGGCTAACATATTGACTATTATAGGCCTCGGACGGCCGAGCGGATTCGCGGCCCGGGAGGCGCGAAGGGCATATGAACGGGGCAGGGGTTGATGGCGCGGCAGCCGGTGCCGGCGCACGTCCCCGTGCGCCGCGCCGGGCCGCCGCCTCTTTCGTCGTTTCGCTGTTCCTCGGCTGCGCGGCCGGGCCGGCCTGGGCCGCCCCGAGCCTCGCCGACAGGCTTTGCGCGGTCGAGCCGCAGACGGGTCCGGCGACCTATCCCACCGACGCCGCGCTGCGGTCGGCCGCGGCCGCCGCGGAAAACGGCCTCGCGGAATTGCGCGCCCGTGGCGAGGGATCTGCTGCGGACCGCCTCGCGCTCGAGATCCCGGAGGAGGCGGCAACGCGCCCCACCGATGCGGCATTGGCCGAATATTGCGCCGCCGCCGGCGAAGCGATGCGGCTCGGCGCCCATGGCAGCCAGATCCAGGCCGTCACCTATCTGCTCGTCGCCAATCGGCTCGCTTCGGCGGCGGGCCTCGACGCGCTCGCCACGCGCTCCGCCTATCGACTCGGCCTGGTCGGCGTGTCCGAATCCGGCTCCGCCGGGACGCGCGGCCGGCGCGGCGCGCGTGGCGCCGCCGCGTCGCCGGCGGCCGACATTGCGCCTGATCCGCCGATCGCGCCGGGCGAGCCTGCCTGTGCCGATCTTGCCGGCCTGCGTCTCGACGCGGTGTCGGTCCGCTACGTCTCGCTGCTGGCGCTCGAATGCGCCGCCGGCCGATCGCGCCGGTCGGGCGACGGGCGCATCGCCGCATTGTCGGCATTGCGTCTCAGCCTGGTAGCAAGCGCGCTTGCCGAAGAGCCGGGGCAGGACCGGGAATCGCTTCGCACCGCCGGCCGCGAGCTGCTGACCGGAGCCCTTGCCCCGGCCCTCGCCCTCGCGCCGGGCGAGGAGCGCGCGGTCCTCGTCGGCCGCCTCGTCGAGGCGGAGCTGGAGATGGGTGCCGGCGCGGCGCCTCTGCTCGTGGATGCTGTGGGCAGGCTGCGCGCGGAGTCCAGTCCGGAAACCGACGCCGTCGTGGCCGCGCTCGAGGGGAGGCTCGCACTCGCCCGAGGCGATCCGGAGCAAGCCCGCGAGCGGCTGCGACTCGCCATCCTCGCCGAGAGCCGACGCCCGGTTCCGGCGCGCCTGCCGAACTACTATCTCCTGCTCGCGCGGGCGGAGCCGGTCCGCCGCGCCGCCCATGTCGAGGCGGCTTATTCCGCGCTCGACAATCTGCGCCCGCTGTTGCCCCGTTTCGACCCGCTGACCGAGGAAACCAGCTTCGGACTCTACATGCACGACGTCTTCATTGCCGCGGTCGAGGAAGAACTTGGCGATGGCGCGCTCGCCGCCGAGCCGCTGCGCATCCGCCGCGCCCAGGAAATCGTCGAGGCCTATCGCCAGGCCGAGCTGCAAAGCGCGTTCGGCAGCGAATGCCTCCCGCCGCGCGGCGCGGCCCGTCTCGAAGACCTTCGGCCGGGCGAGATCTTGCTCTACCCGTTGCTGCTGCCGAACCGGATCGAATTGCTCTACGTCGCCGGTGGCGACGGGTCGGGCGGCGCGCCGACCTATCGCCGCCTCCCGCCGATCATGACCGGCCGCGGCGAGGTCGATCGCCTCGTCGAGGCGGTTGTGCTTGCGATGAGCGAAAGCGGCAACACCGACTGGCGGGCGCCGGCGCGGCGGCTCTACGACCTGCTGATTGCCCCCATCGCCGACAGGCTCGGGCCCGGCTCGACGCTCGCCATTGTCCCGGATGGGGCATTGCGGGCGCTGCCCTTTGCGGCCCTGGTCGCTCCGGACGGCCGCTTTCTGGTCCAGCAGACGCGGCTGAGCCTGATCCCGGCGCTCGCGTATGCCCAGCCCAGCGGGGATCGCCGCGGACATGATCTTCGCATCGTCGCCGCCTCTCTGCAGCGTCAGATGACCCTGCCGGTCGGTTTCTTCCCCGAGCTCGAGGGAACGGCCGAAGAGGCGCGCGTCGCTGTCGGCTTCGCCCAGGGCGGCCGCCTGCTGCCCGATTTCACCCGCGCCGATCTCCAGTCGGCGCTGGACGGCGGGCGCATCGACATCCTCCATCTCGCCACCCACGCCGTCTTCAACGGCCGCTCCGACCGCGCCTTCATCGTCGCCAATGGCGAGGTCGTCCGCCTGTCCGAGCTGCGCGAGATGATCGATCGCAGCCGCCTTCGCGGCGAGCCGCTCGACCTGATCGTGCTCAGCGCCTGCGAAACCGCGGTCGGCGACGAGGAATCGAGCATGGGGCTGGCCGGCGCCGCGGTGCAGGCCGGCGCCCGCAGCGTGATCGGCTCGCTCTGGCAGGTCGACGATGTCGGCACGGCCGAGCTGATGCGCCAATTCTACCGGCGCTACGCCGAAGGCGGCCGGGCGGAGGCGTTGCGCGGCGCGCAGCTGGCGCTGCTCGACGGCGGCGGCCCCAATGCCGATCCCGCGGTCTGGGCCGCCTTCGCCTTGCTCGGAGCGTGGCGATGAAGCGTCTCCATGCCTGGCTTTTCGCCGGATCGCTGCTTGCCTCCTCGGCCGCGTCCGCCCTGCAACCTGCGACCACGAACATCGTCCCCGACACCGATCCGACGCTGTCGCTCGGCACCACGGTGATTCCAGGCGGCGCCGTGCAGCTGATCGACGGAGGCACCCGGGCGGGCAACAATCTGTTCCACAGCTTTGCCCAGTTCGACCTCACCCGCGGCGACACCGCACGTTTCGTCCACACCGCCGGCAATGAAGCGACCATCGCCAACGTCGTCAGCCGCGTCACCGGCGGCGCGCCGTCGCATATCGACGGCACCATCGATTCGACCGCGCTGCCCAATGCGGATTTCTGGTTCATCAACCCGGCCGGGATCATGTTCGGCGAGGGCGCGCGGATCAACGTCCCGGCGGCGGCGCATTTCGCAACCGCCGAGGAGATCCGCTTCGCGGCCGGCCCCGCCTTCGCCGTGACCACGCCCGGCGGCTCGACCTTCTCCGTGGCGGCGCCGGCCGCGTTCGGATTTCTCGGCGGTCAGGGTAACATCGCGGTCGAGAATGCGGGGGCCGATTTCCTCGGGGCCACGGGCCGCCTGACCTTGGCAGGGCGCGACGTCGCCGTCAGCGACAGCGCGATCGCCGGCGCCGCCCTGCGTCTGATCGGCGCAGGCGGCGGCGCCGTCGAAGTCCCGTCCGGCGACCCGTTGACGGCGACCGGCCTGAACGGCGCGGTCGATATCCGTCGCTCCACGCTCTCGGCGTCCAATGCCGGCGGCGAGGCCGGCATCCTGATCGCCGCCGGCGAGGTGACGATCGACGGTCGATCGAGCCTGGTCAGCGAATCCTTGCCCGGCTCGACCGGGGAGCCGGGCTGGATCGCGCTCCGCGCCGATACGATCCGGCTGCGCGAAGGCTCGACCATTGCCTCCACGACCACCTCCGATCGCCCCAGCGGCAATATCGAAATCCAGGCCGGCCGGCTCGAAATCACCAGCAGCGGGACGCGCGAAAATCCGGTCGGTCCCACCGGCATCTCGTCCGATTCGCGCGGCGTCGGCAATGCCGGCGCGATCCTGCTCGACGTCGGTGCGCTGGTCATGGACGGGCCGGTCTTCATCACGTCGGACGGCTTCTCGATCGGCAATGGCGGCCGCATCGCGATCATGGCCGATACGGTCTCCATGATGAGTGGCGCGCTGATCGCGTCGCAGACCTTCGGCAACGGAACCGGGGGCGAGATCTCGATCCATGCCGGGTCGTTGCTCGTCGGCTTCGAATCGCTGATTCAGTCGGACACCGGCGCTCCGGGCGGCTTTCCGGATTTCGACGGCGGGGCCGGCGGCTCGATCCTGCTCGATGTCGGAAGCCTTGTGGTACGGGACACCGGCCAGGTTCGCGCCAGCACCTTCACGCGCGGCAATGCCGGCGCGATCTCGGTGCTTGCCGATAGCGTGCGCATCGAGAATTCCGGTCTGATCACGTCGGAAAGCTTCTCCGGCGGGCGTGCGGGCAGCATCGATATCGCCACGCGCAGCCTCGTCATCGACGGCGGTGAAATCTCGACCACCGCCCAGGGTGGCTGCGTACTCGAAGGCTGCGACCCCGGCGGCGATGCCGGCGACATCGTGATTGACGCCGGGACGTTGACCGTCGGCGGCCGGGACGGGCTGTCCGGCCAGATCGCCTCCGATACCTTCACCGACGGGAGGGCCGGCTCGATCACGATTCGCGCCGACAACGTCCAATTGCAGCCTGACTCGCGCATCGCCAGCTCGGCGCAATTCGGTTCGAGCGGCGATGCCGGCAGCATCGAGATCGCCGCCCGGACCCTCGCCATGGATATCGCCTCGATCAGCTCCAGCGCCAACGGCACCGGCAGCGCCGGCCGGATCGCGATCACCGCCGATTCGATCCTGGTCGACCGGCTCAGCGCGATCACCTCCGCGGCCGGCCTGGACGCGGGCGGAGCCGGCACCATCGCCCTCAGCGGCGGCAGGATCAGGATCGATCACGGTTCGCTCGTTTCCTCCTCGACCTTTGGCAGCGGCCCGGGCGGCGGCGTCGCCATCGTCGCGGATCGGCTCGAAGTCGCCGAATTCTCGCAGATCCTCTCGTCCACCTTCGGCTCGGGCGACGGCGGCCAGGTCAAGATCGCCGCCGGCGCGATCGATCTCGGCAGGGGCGCGGACATCGCCTCGCGCGCGGAAGAAGGATCGACCGGCAATGCCGGAACCGTGCGGCTCGATGCGGACAATCTAACCGCCCGCGACGCAGCGAGCATCTCATCCTCGACCATCGGCGCGGGCAATGCGGGTACGGTGATCGTCAATGCCGATTCGATCATGCTCGACGGCGATTCCCGGATCAGCTCGGGCAGCTCCGTCAACGCAACGGGCGGCTCCGGCTCCGTCCTGATCTCCACCGGCAGGCTCGATGTCCTCGGCGCGAGCAGCATCGAGACGATCTCGAACAATGCCCGGCCGGCCGGGTCGATCGCGATCACGGCCGATTCGGTTCGCGTCGACGGCGCCGCTTCGTCCATCTCCAGCGCCAACGACTTTGCCTTGGCGGGCGATGCGGGCCGCGTGTCGATCGAGGCCGCCGCCCTCAACGTCGCCAATGGCGGCGAGATCTCGACCAGCTCGGTCGCCGGCGCGGCGGGCGACATCGTCGTCACGATGCCCACGGCCGGCTTGCTGCGGCTCGACGGCGCCGCTGCGCCGGGCGTGATCACCACGTCCTCGGGACCGGGCACGGGCGGGCGGATCATCATCGCCGCGCCGCGGGCGATCATCTCGAACGGGGGCAGCATCCTGGCGCTGGGCGAGCGCGGCGGCGCCAACGTCCAGATCCAGACCATGTTCTTCATCAACTCGGCGGACCGGCCGAACCGCGTCGCCGTCGACGGCAGCTTCCTGCTCGAAGCGCAGGTCGGCGACGTCAGCAGCGGCACGGTCGAGCGCGATCTCTCGGTGATCGACGCCTCGGGCGTGCTTCGCGGCCAGTGCGCAGCGGTGCGCGAGACCGGGCGGGTGAGCCAATTGGTGGTGCGGCCGGTCGGCCCCTATGCGCGGCCGCCGCTTCCCGATCCGCCGCCGGGGGGCACGTGCGCCTGAAGCCCGAGGCCGCGCGGCGCGGCTGGTCGATCCTGCTGCTGACGCTCGCCGGCCTGTCCGCGGCCCCGGCTTTCGCGCAGGAGCCGGCGTCGGTTCGGCCGCGCACGGGCCCCGAGGCCGCGCCGCCGCCTCTGCCGTCCTTTTCCCGGCCTTCGGCGCCGATCGTCCCACCTTTGCCCGAGGCCGAACCGGCACAGCCGGCGGCCGACGCGGCGCGTGTCCGGGCGGTCGAGATTATTGCCGAAAGGGAGGGGCGGCAAAGCCTTCCGCCGCGCCGCTGGCGCCCACCGGTCGAAGCGGCGTCGGGGCTCCGGCTGGATCACCGCAGCGGGGAACCACTGGATGCCTCATGGGTCCGGCGGCAATTCGCCCTCAATGAAATTCAGGGAGGGCCGGCCGATCGCGCGGTCGCCCTGGTCCAGCTCGTCAACCGCGCCTTCCTCACCGCCGGCTTCATCAATTCCGGGCTGCTGGTGGCGGCGGAGGCCGGCGCCGAATCCGGCATCTTCCGGCTACGGCTGATCCATGGCCGTCTCGTGGCGCCGGCGCCGGACGGGCGGCCGGTCGAGGTCGTTTGGGCCAATGGCCGCAATGGCGGGCTGTCCGAGCGCTACGTCCGCGCGCGCATGCCGTCGGCCGGAGCGCAGCCGCTCAGCGCGGTGGCGATCGAGCGCGACTTCCGGCGGCTGGCGGACGATCCGGCGATCCGGACGGTCAATGCGCAGCTGGTCCCCGGCGCCGCGCCGGGCGAGGCGAGCCTCCTGCTCAGCGTCCAGCCTCGCGAACGCGCCGATCTCTATATCAGCGCCGCCAACAGCCGTTCGCCCTCGGTCGGCGGCGAGCGCGCCGCTATCGGCGGCCTGGTCCGCAATCTGGTCTCCTCGGGCGATCTGCTCGGCGGCGAATTCGGCATTACCCGCGGCGTGATCGACGGCGGCGCCTCATACGCGACGCCGTTCCTGGGCCGCCGGACCACCCTCTTCGCGCGCGGCAATTTCAATCGCGCCGCAGTGGTGGATCGGCCGCTGGTTCCGCTCGATATCCGTGCCCGCGATGTCGGCGCCGAAGCCTCGCTCGTCCGGCGCATCGTCGATCGGCCGCTGATGCCGATGGCGGAGAATCGCTGGTCCCCGTCCCAACAACTCTCCCTCGGGCTTTCCCTCGGCTGGCGGCGCCAGCGCAGCTTCCTTCTCGGTCAGCCTTTCTCCTTCGCGCCCGGCTCGGTCGACGGGCGCGCCGAATATGGCGCGGTCCGGTTCGTTGCCGATTATGTGCTGCGCAATGTCGATCAGGTCTTCGCCGCCTCGGCCACGGCGACGATGGGGTTGTGGGGGACGCGATCCGATCAGCCACTGGTGCTCAATCCGGACCGGCACTTCCGCGCGCTGCTCGTGCAGCTCAATTACGCCCGGCGTCTCGACCGCCACGGGCTCGAGTTGCGCGCGCGCCTGACCGGGCAGGCCGCCAATTCGATCCTCTATTCGGGAGAGCGCCTCGCCATCGGCGGCGCGGCCAGCGTGCGCGGCTATCGCGAGACATTGCTCCTCGCCGATCGCGGCCTCATCGGATCGGTCGAGCTGGCCCGGCCGTTCAGCCTCTCGGGCGAGGGCGCCGCGCGCCGCGGCTGGGACTGGGGTGCGTTCACCGCGGGAATCTTCGCCGATGCCGCCCTCGCGGACAATGTCGAAGGCCCCGATCCGGCGCCCGATGCCATCGCCGGCGTCGGGCTCATGCTCGCCTGGCAGCCTTCGGACGCGATCAGCCTGCGCCTGGATTACGGGCGTGCCCTGGTCGACGCGGACCAGACCGGCTCGCGCAACCTGCAAGACCGCGGCGTCCACTTCCGTCTGGTCCTTCATCCGCTCGGCCTGTTCGCGCGACGCTGATCCCCCAACAGCAAGATTGTCGTCGCGCCGACGCGCCGATAGTCTGCTGCGCAAGGGGGACAAAAGATGGCAGCGGCGAAGATCGATCATGCGCTCGAGCGGACGATATTCTTCTCGGATGCGGTGTTCGCGATCGCGATCACGCTCCTCGTCATCGAGATTCACGCGCCGGAGCTTCCCCGGAGCACGAGCGATCTCGCGCAGATCCAGGCGCTCGCTCACCTCGTTCCCAATTTCGTCGGCTTCGCGGTCAGCTTCGCGGTGATCGGCATGTTCTGGATGGGGCATCATCGCGCGTTCAGCCTCGCCACCCATTACAGCCCGCGCCTTCTCGGCTGGAACCTCGGTCTGCTCGGCGTGATTGCGTTCATGCCGTTCGTCACCTCCTATCTCAGCTCCAACATCTTCCAGCGCGTGCCCGCCATCTTCTATTGCGTGACGATGCTGGCCGCCGCCCTGCTCAACATGAAGGTCAATCGCACCGCGACCAGCGCGCCGATGCTCGACGAAAATGCGTCGCCGCAGGCCGTCGCTTATGTTCAGCAGCGCAGCACCAGCGTCGTCCTGGGGGCGGCGACCGCCGTCGCCATGGCGTTCGTGGTGCCGGCCTTCTGCCAGATGGGCCTGATGTCGATCCCGATCTGGCTGCGGCTGCTGACCTGGCGGGCCGATCGCCGCGCGAAGGCCTAACCGAACAGCGTCCTGCGCCGCGCGAGGCTTTCCGCCGGCCATGCGGTCTTGCTGTCATAATAGGCCTCGAACGCCGGCACGCTTTCGGGCAGTTGCACCCAAGGCAGCTTCGAACGCGTGAAGATGTGGACGTCGGGCGGCAGCGCGCCGGGATCGTCGAGCGTGCCGACGCGCACGAAGCGCATCAGGTCGGCGGCGCCGCCATAATTGCTCCACAATGCGACGCGGCAGTCCGGGCAGCGCCAGACGTTCTGGCCGCGGCCGCTTTCGGACGGCGTCATCACCGGCTCGGGCGCCCCGGCGATGGTCTCGACCCGGTCCGATTCGATCAGCGCGTTGAGCACGAAGGCGCTGCCGGTCTCGGTCTGGCATTTGGTGCAGTGGCAGCAATGGACGAACATCGGCGCGTCCGTCAGGCGGTAGCGCACCGCGCCGCACGTGCATCCGCCGTCGAGCTCCCGTTCCATGCCGTCTCCTTTCGCGCTGGAAAGTAGCGCCCCGCGCAAGCGCCGCGCAATCCTTCCTTAAAGTCTTGAGGGCAAAAGCTGCCCGCCAGCAGGGGAAGGATGATGAAGGCAGCTCTGTGCGGACTCTCGGCGCTCGGCGCGGGCGGGATCTACATGTTCGCCGGCTCGGTCGGCCCCGATTTCGATCGCGTGGTCAACAAGCCGCCGATGACGGTCTATGCCGCCTTCTCGGCGCTCGGCCCGGAGGGCACGATGAGCCAGGGCCCGACCGGCGACATGCAGCATCGCGTGACGCGGCGGATCGAAAAGACCGCCGGCCAGGAAATCCACTATGAGATATTGCTCGACGATCGGCCTGTGGTCGACGTCGACCTCCATTTCGAGCCGGGGCCGGACAACAGGGGCACGCGCCTGACCGCCGAGTTCGACCTCGACGCCTATGCGCTCGGCTCCGCCTACGAGACCGAGGCCGGGATCGCCCTGTCGATGGTCCCTGACGGCTTCATCGACCAGCAATTCGCAAGCTTCATGAACCACCGGGTCGCCGACATCGAGGCGGGCCGGGCGCTGCCGCCGCTCGATCTCGCCGCGTCTGGAATGCGCCGCGCGCGCCCGACCGGCTCGAGCCTGGCGGAGCGTCGCCGCATCTCCGAGCATGAACGCCGCGAGGCGTCCGCGCCGACGGTCAGCGCGCGCCCGATGGTCGATCCCGACCGGGTCGCCAGCGAGCATGTCGCCGGGCGGCGCTAGGGGTTCATCCGGAACGTAAAACGTTCCCGTTCGCCCTGAGCCTGTCGAAGGGCTTCTTTTTCTGAGGGCAGACAAGAAGGGCAGGGCTTCGACAGGCTCAGCCCGAACGGTTCGGACCATTGGCCTCGAAGTCAAGGAGGCTCATTCGCTTTCTGGCGCCCCCGGCGCTCGCCGCGGCATCGCTCGCCGCTCGCCGCGCACGCCCTCGAACCTCCGCATCCGCCGCGCATTCAGCTCGGCCAGGGTCAGCCGGCCGTCATGGGCCTCGTCGAGCATGTTGAAGCGCGTCGCCGCCGCATGGTCCCATTCGGCGCTGGAGGCGCCGCGGTTGAGATCCTCGTCCGCCGCCATGATCGGGTGCGGGATCGGGAGCAGGCCGAAGCGCGCCGCGCCGGCCGGGTAATAGGCCATGCCGGTGCCGGCGCCCGGCCCGCCGCGCATGCCGCCGCCACGCCCGCCCCTGCCGCCGCCGCGGCCACCCATGCCACCGCGGCCACCCATGCCGCCGCCGCGCGCGCCCGCGCCGCCGCCGAAGCCGCCGCGGGACGCCATTTCGGGCAGGATCCCGGTTTCGTAGCTTGTGACTTCGTCCGGCGCGATCTCGCCGTCATGATTGGTGTCGAGCGCGGCGAACCAGCGCCGGAAATCGGCCTGCAGCTCGGCATAGCTAATGATGCCGTCATGATCGGAATCGGCCTCGGCGAACCATGTTGCCATCGGCGCCGGCTGGCCGGGCCCGCCGCGGAACGGCTTGCCCGCGGGGCTGACGAACAGCGAGAGCCGGGCGCCCATGCCGGGCCCCCTCGGCTCGCCGGGGCGCATGCCTTCGCCCGGGGGACGAAAGCGTTGCGGCGGCCCGGCCGGCGCGCAGGCCGCGGCGAGCAGGGCGAGACCTAGGACTGACGGCAGCAGCAGGTTTATACGCATCGAAACCTCCCTAGATTCGAGGAGGGCATGGGCCGCATCTGTCGCCACATTATGTCCGCAGGCCGGGCCTTTGTAACAACCTGTCGCAATCGATCCCGCGGGCAGGGCGAACTGCGCGCCCCCACCACTTTAAGTGGTTTCAGAGTCTCGGCCTCGCGCGTGGGCGAGGAGAGAGACACAGGACGAAGAAGGAAGACCCTCATCCCAGCCTTCTCCCGCAAGCGGGAGAAGGGGCGCGCCGGCGCGAGTCGCGACTTTTTCCCTCTCCCGCTTGCGGGAGAGGGTAGGGTGAGGGTCTTCTTCCTGTAGACTTCACCGGCGTGCGCGGTCAGCCGCCAATCTCTGCCACCCCAAAAACAAAATGGGAGCCGGTGTCGCCACCGGCCCCCACTTGTCCCGGGTCCGAACTGCCGCGCCGGTGAGGGCTTGGCGTCTTTCCCGAGCGGTTTTGAACGCCTTCGGAGCAAGCTCCTTGGGAATTCTGGGTTCCGGCCGAGGTCTTGCGACCTCGGTCGGTTCCCAAACGAGCAGTTTTCAGGCGAACCTGGTACTTGCCCGTTTTGCGGTTCCATTGGCCGAAGCCTCCGGTTCCGCGCGGCCTAACGAAGAAAGTGGGATCGGCTTGCGCCTCACGCTTCTTCTTCGATGGACCTTCCATCGCTTCCGTGGCCTGCGATCCGAAGATCGCTGCCCGCTTCCGCGGTGGTCGCGTTTCCGAACTTTCTTCCCTTGCGGGAGATCCGTTCCTCATCGCGAAGTTCGATAGTGCCCCGGCTTTCCGAGTCGCGCCAAGCGGAATATCGCCCGTCCTGCCTGTGGATAACGTGGATATCGTGGATAAGTGGGTGGATTCGGCGACTCTCGTGCTTCCGCCGTCAATTCCCCGTGTGGAGCTGGTGAACGAAGCGCACCTCGACCGCGCTGTGGGCGGCGTCCCGGACCTGTTCGTTCGGCGTGGTGAGGAAGACCATCAGCGATTCCGCGCCGCCGCGGGTCGTGCGCTGCTCGCCGGCGCCGGTGGTGTGGACGTTGCCGACCTCCATGCTCTGCGGTCCGAAGCTGCGATAGCCGCCGCCCGCTTCGTACCGGTCGGCGAGGGCGCGATAGGGCGCCATGTCGGGGAAGCCGGCGACGGTGGTCGTCCGCAGGCCGCAGGCATGGAAGGGCGGCGCCTCGATGGTGAGCCGGAAGCCGGCGGTCCGCCCGGCGAGGGTCCAGCCGCGGCCGGGATCGTCGAACAGCAGCCTGCGGACTTCGGCGTCGGTCATCTCGGCGGCGCCGCGCGCCGCCATTGCCCGCGCCACCGCGCGGTCGTCGGGGAAGGCGCGCAGGCATATGCTGTCATATATCTCGATCATCTCGGCGAGCTGCGCGGCCGGATCGGGCGGATTGACCGGCGTTTCATATTGCGCCGCCGCCGCGGCCGGCATCGCCGCGCTCAGCATCCCCGCCAAAATCGTCAGCTTCCCCATCACTTCCCCCTGCTCGACCCTTCAACGGGACCTTGGTACATCCTGAATTTCGCGCCGAGAAGAGTTGCGGCGATCCTCGGAAGGGGCGAGGGGCCGCCAGCTCAGATCACCGTGAAGTCGCCTGCGGCGAGGGTCGGATGGCCATCGAGGGTGGCGAAGTGGATTGCGGCGGATCCGGAGAGACTGCCGTCAGCGTCGTAGAAGAGCTGGCCGGTGGTGCTGTTGTAGATGATCCGGTCATCGCCGTCCTGGGCCTGGGTGCCGATGACGAATGCGCCGGCGCCAAGCGCGCCGAGGCCGAGCGCGGTGAAAATGGCATCGTCGAGCAGGATCTTGTCGCTGCCGGAGACGAAGTCGGTGATTCGGTCGACATTGGTGGCGCCGAGCGCGGTCGTGAAGGCGAAATTGTCGGCGCCGCCGAATCCGGTCAGCACGTCGGCTCCGCTCTTGCCGTCGAGGCGGTTCACGCCCGCATTGCCATAGAGATATTGATCGATCGCATTGCCGGTCAGGTCGATCGCTGTCGTCCCGATATTGTCGATCGTGGTGAACAGCTCCACCTCGGATCCCGTCTCCAGCGTAAAGCTCGCCGCTGCCAGCACCCGGTCGTAGCCCCCGCCTGCCGCTTCGACGGCGCGGTCCGCGACATTGCGGATGTTGAAATAGTCGTCGCCTTCCAGGCCGACCAGCACGTCGCCGCCGCCGCCGCCGTCCAGGATGTTCGAACCTGCATTGCCGTATACGTATTGCGCCAGCGCATTACCGGTCAGGTTGATCCCTGTCGTCGCCAGATTGTTGACGGTGGTGATTATCTCCACTTCCGAGCCCGCCTCCAGCGTAAAGCTCACCGCCGCAAAGATGCGGTCGCTGCCGCCGCCCGCCGCCTCGACCACCCGGTCGAGCGCTGCCCGCACGTAGAAGAAGTCGTTTCCGCCCAGCCCCACGAGGACGTCGCCGCCGCCCCCGCCATCGAGTATGTTGGAGCCGGCATTGCCGTAAATATATTGGGCGAGCGCATTGCCGGTAAAATTGATCGCATTCGTCGCGAGATTATCGGTGGTCGTGAGCAGCTCGATCGAGAGGCCGGCCGCGAGCGAATAGCTCTGAGCCGACGAGATCCGGTCGCTGCCCTGGCCGGCCGACTCGCTCACCACGTCGCCGGCATTGTCGACGAAATACCAGTCGTCGCCGGTGCCGCCGCTCATCGTGTCGTCCTCGGTTCCGCCGTCGAGGACGTCGTTGCCGCCGCCGCCGATCAGGACGTCGCTGCCGCTGCCGCCGTTCAACGTGTCGTTGCCGGGCGCATTGTCGCCCATCGTCGAAATGAAGCGCGCGCTGTCGACGCCGTAATTGGTGCCGGGAATGGAGAAGGGGATGAAGCCGGCGAGATCGGCCGCCGCCTCGACCGCAGCGACCTGACCGGCCGGTACATTCTGGTCGGCCGAGAAGAGAGCGATCCCGCGGCTGCCGAAATTGCGGATCGTGGCGTCGATCGCCAGGGTATATTCGCCCAGGCCCGGGCGGTAGAAATAGCTCTCGGCGAGAATGCCGTCGATCGCGGCGTAATAAGCTGCCGTCGCTACCGGGTCGATCGGGGTGAAGTCGGCGCCAGCATCCGTGGTCAGGAACGGGGCGCCATTGACGATGATGGCGAAATTTGCCGCTTGGGTGGGGGTGCCGCCATTGGCGACAACCTGGGCGCGCGCGTGCGCGGCAAGATCGACGACGAGGTCGCGGATTTCGCGGGCATTATTGGCCGTCGCGGCGGCATTCTGGTCGACGTAGAAGCGGCCCAGATCGTCCAGGAAGAGACCGCTATAGCCGCGCGCCACCAGCTGATCGATGCGCGCGAAGAGGAGCGGCTTGAGGCCCGCGACCCAGTTCGCATCTTCCAGGTTGATCAGCCGCGTCGACTGGCTGCCGTCGCCTGGGTCGAGCGCGCCAAGCCAGCTTGGCGTGGCGCCGGTGGCCGAGCCGGTGGCGAGCCCGTTGCTGGTCCACGCCGGCTGCCATACGAACGTCTCGTAATCGTTGACCTTGGTGATATCGAGATAGGCGATCACCAACTTGCTGGTCTTGATGTCGGCGATCGCGGTCCCGGTCCACAGCGTTTCGGCATGGCTGGTGATCGAGCTTGCCGGATAGATGACGATCAGGTCGTGATCGGAATTCTTGAGGCCGGTCTGGCTGTAGTTGGCGCCGCCAGTGCCGTTATAGATGATCGCGAAGTCGGTGACCCCGGCCAGGCTTGCGTTGCGGACGACCGTTCGTTCCCCCATCAGCACGTCGCTGGCTTGGCCGCCGGTGAGCACATCGGCACCGCCATGGCCGATCAAGATGTCGTTGCCGGTGCCGCCGGTGAGCTGGTCGGCACCGCTGCCGCCGGCGATCCGGCCGTCGCCAGTGATCGTGACTTCGGGGGAACGGAGCCAATGCGCTTCGAGCGGCGCATTGACGAGAGCAAGATTATCTCCAGCGGATTTCCTGAATTTGGCCACGCCTTCCTCCAGTTTTGCTGCACGCCATTCAGTGATTCGTGCACTATGGGGAGAGTTTAAAGTAAAACCTATTACGTTCTCCGCAAAGTCGTAATTGAAGGGGCGACTGCGTTTTCTTCGCACAGTCCTGGCTTGAGCAGCGACTTGGTGGGATGCCCGCCGACCGGCAGGCGCCGAAGCCGACCCTCAATGGATCCGGAAATTCCCGCTCGCATGCAGCATCGCCATGAACTGGAGCAAGCCGTTATAGTAACGCGCCCGCCCGCGCGGCGGCTCGAGCGCCCAGAGCGCGGCGACGAACACCCGGGAGCGCGGATTGGTCGCGGCCAGCGATGCCGCCCCGTTCGATGCGATCAGCCCGTCCGATCGGTCGGTGGTCAGCGGCGTGCCGTCGATCCGGTACTGGCTGGGATAGGTCGCCATGCCTTGCGATTCGAAGAAGGCCTGGATCCGGTCGCTGCGCGCCGCCGCCTCCGGGTCGGCCGCCCACCAGGCCTGGTCGACCGACCAGTTCACTGCGGTGCGGAAGGCGTCGAAGCGGAAATCCTCATGGCCGTCGATCGCGCGCGGCCGCCCGTCAAACTCCGAATAGTCCGGCGCGAGACCGGTCGCAGGGTGCGTCGCCTGGCTGAACAGCAGCCGGCTGCGCGCCGCCGCCGCCCGCCAGAAGGCGCGGTCGTCGTCGCGGCGCCCGTTCCAGCCGCGCGCCCAGCGCGCCCACAGCTCGTAGAAGGCGGGCAAATGATAGGATGGGTCGGTGAACCCGGCCCAGGTGCCGTTCGGCACGAACACCACCTGATGCTGCGCGCGGTCGAACATGTTGGTCACGCCCTGGACCACGCCGCCGTTCATGTCCTCCTTGTGCAGCATCGTGTCGAGTATCGCATTGGCCTCGGTCTCGTAATCGTAGATGCCGGCGCCATTGCCCCAGCGGTGGGCGGCGAAGAACAGGGCCATGGCGAAATATTCCTCGCCGTCCGATGCCGGCACCGCGTCGCGCGCGCACCCGTCGGGCATGCATTGCCAGCGGAAATAGCCGGCGCGCGGCCCGTCCCGATAATGCATGTGGCTCCGGGCCCAGTTCCACAGGGCGTCGAACTCGGCCTTCCGGTTCATCTGCACCGCGATCATCATGCCGTAGGACATGCCCTCGCTGCGCACGTCCTGATTGTGGACGTCGTGGATATAGGCCGTCGGCCCGTTCGCATTGGCGGCGGACGGATAATAGACCCGCCGCTCCGGGTCGCTGCCGAACAGCGAATTCCAGTACAGGTCGAGCCGGGCGCGGACCTCGGCCTCGCCGATCCGCGGGTCGGCTTCGGCGAAGAGGTTGCGGTAACGCCCGGTCGCGAACGCACCTGCCGCCATCGGCTCGGGTGCGGCCGACTGCGCCTGTGCCGGCACTTCCATGAGCAGGAAAGCGGCAAAGGCGAGCGCAAGAAGCTGTTTCATGCTCTCCGTCCTAGACCGGGTTTCAATCGATATGCACTTCTCTTCGCCATCCCGGGCTTGGTTCGATAGGCCGAGAAAGCAGTTAATTGGTTCGCGCGGAGGCGCGGAGGCGCGGAGGCGCGGAGACGCAGAAATGCAGAAGGCAGCGGCGACCCTCGAAGCCTCGACCAGGCAAGGCTCCATCACACGAAAGGAGCGGCGCATCCGTCGGGAATGCGCCGCTCCAGGCGGGTAGGCTTGCCGGGATCTAGAAGCGGCCGCGCAGGCCGACCAGGATCGTGCGCCCGGGCTGGTAGGAGGTGAACGCGGCGTTCTCGAACTGGAAGTAGGAGCGCTGCTCGGCCTTGAAGATGTTGACCACGTCGAAGGTCAGCTGCGGCAGATGGGCCGCGCCGAAGATCGTCGAAAGGTCGAGGCTCGAGGAGAAATCCCACTGCTGGTAATCGTCGCTGAACAGGGCGGCGTTGGTGATGCCGTTCTGGTTGGCACCGCTCGATTGCGAGCCCTCGGCCCAGGTCGTCGACAGACGGGCGCTGATGCCGTGATTCTCGTAATAGAAGGTGGCGTTGTAGGTATGGGGGCTGACCCCGACCGCGATCGCCGGCGCCGAGCCGGTGCCCTTCTGGTCGATGATCGTGCCGTTCACCGAGAAGCCGAAGCCGTTCATCCCAAGATAGCGGCCGAGGAGGAAGTCGAGCGACTGCACCCAGGTTCCCTCCAGCCCGTTGACGATCAGCCTGCCGCTGGCATTGACCTGTTGGGTCAGCACGACATTGGCCGAGCCCGGGCCGCCGCGAGACGTGATCGCCGCCTGCTGTGTCGGCGTCAGCGTGTCGAAGGTGATGCCATATTGGGCGAGGTCGCTGAACGGCAGCGTCACGTTGCCGTTGACGGTGAAGCCCGAAATGGATTTGCGAAACGCGGCGAAGGCGATGTACGAACCCCCGCCCAGATAATATTCCACGCCGACGTCGATATTGTCGGAGATGAACGGATCCAGCGCCGGATTGCCGCGGCTGCCGGTGTCCGCCGACGGCGAGGTGAAGCTGACCCCGGGAAGCATCGAGTTGGGGTTCGGCCTGGTCATCGTCCGCGACAGCGCGAGCCTGACGACGGCATTTTCGGAAAGGTTGTAGGCCGCGTTCATCGACGGCAGCCAGTTGTGATAATGCTGGTTGGTCGTCGCGAAGTTGACCGCGTTGGGGTAGCAGGAGCCGTCACGCAAATTGGCGCCGCCGCCTGGGCACGCCGCCGGCAGCGGGCCGGCGCCGTCCGGATCCTGTGAATTGCGCGGATCGGGGACCGAGACATAGCCGCCGATCAGTTGGTGGGTCTCGACGTAGCGAAGGCCGACATTGTAGCGCAGCCGATTGCCGCCAAGCTCGAGATCCCCGTTCAGCTCGGCATAGGCGCCGTAGGTCCGTTCGCGGACCAGGCCGCCATTGGCGCCCGTATTGGATGAGGTTGCGAGCGGCGCCGCAGCGTGGAACTGGTCATATTGAGAGGCTTGCCGGAACGAATTCCAGTCGACGGTGACATAGCCCTCGGGCCCGGGCCGCAGGAAGCTCGCCAGCGCGGACTGCGGGATCAGCGAGCCGCGATAGGTGATCGGACCGGTCCTGCCCGTGGTGAAGCCGGTGCCATAGGCCGGATAGGTCGGATAGCCGGCGCCCGGAGTCGGTGTGTTGAGCCCCTGGCATGGCGGCTGCGTGTTCGGGCCGGGCACGAAGACGTTCGGATTGTCGCCGCAGACCGCATTCTGCCACGCCTGGCTGTTGTCGACCGCGGTGATCTGGCGCTGGACGTCGTCGTAAGCGCCGCCGATGTGCAGGTTGAGATGGCTGTCGCCCCAGGTCAGGTTGGCGCGGATGCCCCTTGTCTCGGTATGGCGCATCTCGTCCTGGATGTTCACGCGGCCGCCGTTCCAGCCGAACGCGGCGGGATTGTTGAGGTCGGTGCCGGTCGCCGTCACGACCGGTATCGTGCCGTCATTGGTGTAATTGACGGTCACGCCGGAGCTTGCCGGCGTGATCACGACGACGCTCGGCGATTCGCGGTGGAAGTCGCTCTCGGTCCAGTTGGCCTGGGCGTCGAACCGCAGATTGTCGGTGAACTGCCATTCGAAGCCGGGATTGACCCCCCAGAATTCGGTCGTCTCGATGAACGGTCGATATTCCAGGAAGAACTGGGCGTTGGCGAAGGTCCCCTCGGTGACGACGCAGCCGTTGCTGCAATCGGCGCGGTCGACCTTCATGTTGATCGGGATCATCGCGCCGTTGCGGCCGACCCAGTTCATGTCGATGCGCCTGAGGTCGTTCTTGCGGTGGGCGTACATGCCGTCGAGGTAGAAGCGGAAATTGTCGCCCGGCCGCCATTCGATCGATCCGATCGCGCTGATCCGGTCCCTGGTGCCGAACTCGTCCGAGGGACGGCTGAGGCGCGGGATGATCGCATTGTCGATCTGGTCGATGGTCAGGCCTGGATTGCGGGCGAGCAGGAAAGCCTGATCGATGGTCGCGCCGGGGGTGAGGCCGTTGCCGGCATTGGCCGGGACCGTTGCCGGAATGGTCCAGTTGCCGCCGCCGGTCGCATTGCGGGTCGCGCTGGTGCTCTGGGTCGCGCTGAGGTTCGCGTTGGTCCAGCCGATCGTCTCGTAGCCGACGGTACGACTCTCGTTGCGGACTCCGGAGACGCCGACGAGGATTCCGAAATCGCCGAACGTGTCGCTCACCACCAGCGAGCCGCGGCCGCCCCAGCGGTCGGTGTTGCTGTTGTTGGTGGCCTGGACGCCATAATTGATGTGGAAGCCCGGATTGTCGAACGGCCGCGCGGTGCGCATGTTGACGGTGCCGGCGGCGCCGCCCTCGATCATGCTCGCCAGCGGGCTCTTGCTGACGGTGAGCTGGGTGAACAGCTCCGACGGGAACAGGTCGAGGTCGACCTCTCTGTTGGTGTTCTGGCTGTCGGTGCGGCCGGTCGAGGCGATCGCAACCGGCGCGCCGTTGAGCAGGATGCGGGTGAAATTGGTGCCGAGGCCGCGAATGGCGATGTTCAGGCCTTCGCCGGTGGTCTCGCGGGTGATTGTGATGCCGGGCACGCGGTTGAACGATTCGGCCAGGTTGGTGTCCGGGAAATCGCCGATGTCGTCGGCGAAGACCGATTCGGAAAAGCCGATATTGTCGCGCTTGGCGTTGGCCGCGTTGCGCAGCGAGGCGCGGATGCCGGTGACGACGATGTCGCTGTCGTCTGCGGGCGCGGTCATGGCGGGCTGGGCGTCGGCGGGTTGGGCGGCGGCGGTCGTCGCTGCGGCGGTCGCGGCCGCGACTTCGGCCGATGCGGAGGTGGCGAAGCCGGCGGCCATTGTGCCGGTGGCCAGGATGGTGGCGCTGCGCAGCCAGAAGAGTCGGCTGGTGGCGCGATTCGTCAATCCATTGGTCATGTCGTTCCTCCCCAAAACGTCTCGCGCATGCGATTTCCTACGCCGACAAGCCCCCCAATCGCTTCTTCCAAATGCTTGATTTGGCGGCAATGGTAGCGCTCCCATTTTTGTGGCACCGAAGCGCTTCCGTGTCAATCGGGGGGCAAAATGTTGGAAAGAGACTGTTTCCCCTGTGCCACAGCGTGAGCGCTCCCACGAATCCTGCGGGAGCGCTCCCGTGTCGAAAGGCAAAGGGGTCACGCGAAGGCGCGAAGGGCGCGAAGTCCTTGGCGTCCCCGAGCCCGCGCCTCCAGCGCCCCTGCCTCGGCGCGGCCGCAGTGATTGAGTCGCGCGGAGACGAGGAGACGCGGAGAAGAGGTCCTGGCGCTTCGCGGGAAGCGGGACTTGCGCCGGCATCTCTGCGCCCCCGCGTCTCCGCGCGAACATCCCTTCCTATCTCTTCGCGGCTTCCCTTCTTCTTCGCGCCTTCGCGTGGAATGATCGGATGGTGGCGCCGCCCGGGTGTCTCCAGCTCAACCCTGCCCTGAAGGCGGACCTCCCCCTGGAACGGGGACTCTGAAAGCGGAGGCGCCGTGTCCTTGACGAAATGGACCGCACCGAGGTCGCTGACCCCGGGCAGGATCACGCCGTCTTTCCTTCCTTCGCGTCCCTCGCGCGAAACCCCGTCCGGCATCGGAGCCAGGCTGCCAAATCCATCAACCATGGGCCGTTCAGAAGTCGAGATAATCGGTGCATTCCGGCAGCGGCCGGTCCGGCGCATAGGTCTCTTGCCGCGGGTCGAAGGCGATACGCCGGCGATAGGTGCAGGCCGGATCCACCGCCCAGCGCAGGTCCGCTCGCCGCAGCGGCGGATCCGTCGTCGAATCCGAGTCCCGGGTGCGGCGGCCAGGCCAGGACCGCGCCCGCGCCGAGAACAGGAATTGCGGCCGTCCCGTCCGCGTCCCCGGATCGAGGCTCAGCGTGCCCGTATATTCGTAGAGATCGGAACAGGCATTGCGCCGCCGCCGCATGTCGCGCGGCCCGAAGCAGGCGCGGATATCCTTGTGCGCCCGCAACGGCACTGCCAACACCTGCCGAAGCGCGCCGTCCCCCGGCTCCGCCCTCATCAGAAGGAGCCGCGTCGCGCTCGCCCCGCCGCCCGCATATCCGGTCGCCCGCCGCGCCTCGACCCCGACCATCACCGCCCCGCTCGCCTCGACGATGATATGCGGCCAGATCGCGAAGGCGGATTCCTCGTCATTCAGCCCCGCGACATCGAACCGCCGCGCCGGCGCTGTCCCCTGGCTCAGCTCCAGCCACCAGGTGGTGCCGCCCTCATCCTCCCGCATCCGCGCGCACCACCGCCGATCGGCGGTCCGCTCCGCGGTGCAATGCTGGGCGAAGGGGTCGGCGCCGTCCGCCGAACGCGGCGGTGTAACCACAGCGAATGTCGCCATCCGATTGCCGGCGGCGTCCACGTTTGGCGGCGCCGGGGCCGCCGCCGCGAGGAAAATCAGCAGACAAGCCACGCGCCACGCCGTCATGGGCGGACCTCCTTCCTTGGTCCACCCACTCTAGCCTCGCGGTTGCCGCCTACCAATCGCGCATTAGAGAAAAGGCAGCCCGGCGATCCTGGTGACGACGCCAGCCACGAGGTCGACACCCCTCGTGATCGCCTCGATCGTCTTGGTGGCCTGCTTGATGCGGTCCGCTTCCTTTTTCGCCCCCTTGGAAAGGTCCGAAATGGCCTTGACCAGATCGCCCGATGCGATTGCATCGTCGACCCGCTTGAGACCGGCGAGCGCCAGCTCCCTCAGCTGATCCTGGATCCGGTCGACCTGGGCGTTGCCCCGCACGAAATTGGAATTTGGGTCATCGGAAAAAGGGGCCGTCTCCAGCAGTTCGAGTGTCGAGGAGAGGTTTTCGATGAGCGTGTTCCGCGTCTGGATCCACGCGCCGAGCGTCTTCACTTTAGTTGCCATTGTTGGAACTCCCGTTGCTTGGCTGCAGGGTGGTGATCGTGGTGTGAGCGGTGCTGGCGAGATGAATGATCGCGTCGATCGCCGCCCGCAGTTCGGCTGCCGAGGCGCCTGCCTGTGCCGCGCGGACAAGACGGATGTGCGCAACTCCGATGGCGCGGAATGGCTCGACCGTTGCGTTGGCTCGATTGAATGCTTCGAGCGCAACGTAAACTTCGTTCTGCGCGGCCCTGATCGCGGCGACGCTGCTGGCGTGATCGGCGGCCACTTGCGCCTCATGGCGCTGGGCGGCCGTGAGGGTCTGCAGGAGCTTGTTACGTTCGAAGAGGTCGAGATTTTGATCGGCCTCGATGAGCAGCGCCACCGCCCGCTCGAGGAACGGCCCAGCCTTGATGATGATCTCCCGCAACGCGCGGTCGCGTTGGTGGGCGAAATAGAGGTTGCCGACTTCGGCCACGAAGGTGGCGACGGCGCCGAGCTTGGCATTCAGGTCCTGTTCCGGGGCCCCGGCAGCCTCGCGGATTGCACCGTTCAGCCCGCCGAGTGAACTTGCGAGCCCCGACAGCGACGTGGCGAATGCCTTCTGGTCTGCGGAAGAATCCGCCGCCAGCGCGACGAGGCTATCGCTGTAGTTGGAAAGCGCGGTGGTGAGGGACATGATATTCTCATAGCGCGCCGCTTCGGCGACCGCTTCGCCGGGCGTCTGGATCATCACCAGGCGGCATCGCGGAACTTCGGCGCGCTGGCGCGCCTCGGTCGTGGTGTCGGAGTCCGGCGTCGCCGGTGCATTGGATTCCGATGCTACCGGGACATTGGCATCGGTTGGCGGCTCCGTTTCCGCGGTGGCCATCAGATACGGACAGTCCCGGCTGAGCGCGAACTGGACTCTCCGACGGGCAAGGTCCGCGCGGATCCGTTCCTGTTCGCTCGCTGTTACGGCCGCGAGCCTTTGATTCTGCGTCGCAACCGTCGCCTTCGTCAGGGTGCCGAACTGGCCCACCGATTCCCGGAATGCCGGGTTGACGCAGCCCGCCGCCGCGAGCGCGGTCGCCGCGCACAATATCACCCTCAATTGCCGCAGCCTGCCGGAGGTTTCGGGGCCCTCGATCGATTTCATGTCCCTGCTCCCTTGTTGGTTGGAGCGGGAATAAGGCCGGTTGCTGCAATCGGAGCGTGACGGCCGTCACGCCCCCGAAACTTCTTCCCGCCCCCGCCGAACCTTGCCATCCCGGCCCCGCGCACCCATCTCGCTACGGCTGCGTTGACGCCTCGCGCGACGGCCACTAACAATAGAACAAATCTGGAACAGCCTGACTTATGCTGACTCACCTGTCCGTCCGCGGCGCCCGCGAGCACAATCTCAAGAATGTCGACGTGGACATCCCGCGCGAGACGCTGACCGTGATCACCGGGCTCAGCGGCTCGGGCAAATCCTCTTTGGCTTTCGACACCATCTATGCGGAGGGCCAGCGCCGCTACGTCGAGAGCCTGAGCGCCTATGCGCGCCAGTTCCTCGAGATGATGCAGAAGCCCGACGTCGATCATATCGAGGGCCTCTCCCCGGCAATCTCGATCGAGCAGAAGACGACGTCCAGGAATCCGCGCTCAACCGTCGCCACCGTCACCGAGATCTACGATTACATGCGGCTGCTCTGGGCCCGCGTCGGCATCCCCTACAGCCCCGCCACCGGCCTCCCCATCTCCGCCCAGACGGTCAGCCAGATGGTCGACCGCGTCATGGCCCTGCCCGAAGGCACCCGCCTGTTCCTGCTCGCCCCGGTCGTGCGCGGCCGCAAGGGCGAGTATCGCAAGGAGCTGGCCGAATGGCAGAAGGCCGGCTTCACCCGCGTCCGCATCGACGGCGTCTTCCACGAAATCGAGGACGCCCCCGCCCTCGAGAAGAATTTCAAGCACGACCTCGAAGTCGTCGTCGACCGCCTGGTCGTCCGCCCCGGCATCGAAACCCGCCTCGCCGATTCGCTGGAGCAGGCCCTCAAGCTGGCGGATGGCCTCGTCTACCTCGACCCGGCGGATAGCCCCCTCTCCCCCTCGGGGGAGAGGGCTGGGGAGAGGGGGAGTCAGAGCGGCACCACCGTCGCCGAAGCCCGCGCCACCTTCACGACCGAAGACGTCGAAGGCCCCAACGCCTCCGCGGTCGAAGCCCCCGGCGCCGACCGCTCCTCACGCCGCACCGGCGTCGCCAAGGCCCTCGAGGAAGCCCACGAACGCAACGTCCTCGCCACCCACGCCCCCGACGGCCGAATCGTCTTCTCCGAAAAATTCGCCTGCCCGGTCTCCGGCTTCACCATCGCCGAGATCGAGCCGCGGCTGTTCAGCTTCAACGCGCCGCAAGGCGCCTGCCCGGGCTGCGACGGCCTTGGCGAGAAGCAGCTCTTCGATCCGGACCTGATCGTCCCCAACGAGGCGCTCAGCATCAAGAAGGGCGCGGTCGTCCCCTGGGCCCGCTCCAATCCGCCCTCGCCTTATTACATGCAGGTCCTCGGCTCCCTGGCGCGCGAATTCGGCTTCGAGCTGGAGACGCCTTGGCGCGATCTGCCCGAGAACGTGCAGGACATCATCCTCAACGGCACCAGAGGCAAGCCGGTAACGCTGCGCTTCATCGACGGCCGCAAATCCTACGAGGTCAAGAAGCCGTTCGACGGTGTCATTGGCAATCTCAATCGCCGCATGCTGCAGACCGAATCCACCTGGATGCGCGAGGAGCTCAGCAAATATCAGTCGGCCGCGCCCTGCGAAGTCTGCCACGGCGCCCGCCTGCGCCCCGAGCCGCTCGCGGTGAAGATCGCCGGCGAGCATATCAGCCAGGCGACCGCCCGCTCGGTCCGCCACGCGCTGGAATGGTTCTCCACTCTCTCCGAGAAGCTCAACCCGACCCAGAACGAGATCGCCCGCGCCATCCTCAAGGAGATCAACGAGCGGCTCGGCTTCCTCAACAATGTCGGCCTCGATTATATCGACCTGAACCGCACCTCGGGCACCCTGTCCGGCGGCGAGAGCCAGCGCATCCGCCTCGCCAGCCAGATCGGCTCGGGCCTTTCCGGCGTCCTCTACGTCCTCGACGAGCCGAGCATCGGCCTCCACCAGCGCGACAATGAACGGCTGCTGGTCACGCTCAACCGCCTCCGCGATCTCGGCAACACCGTGCTCGTCGTCGAACATGACGAGGATGCGATCCGCCACGCCGATTACGTCATCGACATGGGCCCCGGCGCCGGCGTCCATGGCGGCCACGTCGTCGCCCACGGCACGCTGGAGCAGGTGCTGGCCAGCAAGGACAGCCTCACCGCCGATTATCTCACCGGCCGCCGCAACGTCCCGGTCCCGGCCACGCGCCGCAAGGGCACCGGCAAGAAGCTCACTTTGCACGGCGCCACCGCCAACAATCTGAAGAACGTCACCGCCGCCATCCCGCTCGGCACGTTCACCTGCGTCACCGGCGTCTCCGGCTCGGGCAAGTCGAGCTTCACCATCGACACGCTCTACGCCGCCGCCGCGCGCCATCTCAACGGCGCCCGCATCCAGGCCGGCCGCCATGAGAAGGTCACCGGGCTCGATTATCTCGACAAGGTGATCGACATCGATCAGTCGCCGATCGGCCGCACCCCCCGCTCCAATCCGGCCACCTATACCGGGGCCTTCACCCAGATCCGCGACTGGTTCGCCGGCCTGCCTGAAAGCCAGGCGCGCGGCTACAAGCCCGGCCGGTTCAGCTTCAACGTCAAGGGCGGCCGCTGCGAGGCCTGCTCGGGCGACGGCCTGATCAAGATCGAGATGCACTTCCTGCCCGACGTCTACGTCACCTGCGATGTCTGCCACGGCCAGCGCTACAATCGCGAGACCCTGGAAGTGAAGTTCCGCGGCCACTCCATCGCCGACGTCCTCGACATGAACGTCGAGGAAGCCGCCGAGCTGTTCAAGGCCGTCCCCCCGATCCGCGACAAGATGCGGATGCTCGAGGAAGTCGGCCTGGGCTACATCAAGGTCGGCCAGCAGGCGACGACCCTCAGCGGCGGCGAGGCCCAGCGGGTCAAGCTCGCCAAGGAGCTGAGCCGACGGGCGACCGGGCAGACCCTGTACATCCTCGACGAGCCGACGACGGGGCTGCATTTCGAGGATGTGCGGAAGCTGCTCGAGGTGCTTCATGCGCTTGTGGAGCAGGGGAATACCGTGGTGGTGATCGAGCATAACCTGGAGGTGATCAAGACTGCGGATTGGGTGCTGGATCTTGGGCCTGAAGGTGGCGACAAGGGCGGGGAGATTGTCGCCCAGGGTACGCCCGAGCAGGTTGCCAAGGAGCCGGGCTCATACACAGGCGGTTATCTCAAGCCATTGCTCGACGGGCCCCGCGTCGAAATCATCGCAGCGCCGAAGAAGGCGCGGTTATCCGCATCGTTGCGCGAGCGAGTGCCCGCTGATTGAGCCGCGGAATCGGGGATCGATATTGAAGGCAACATTCAAATGTACGCGCCGAGGAAGCGGTCATCACGGCGTGTGTTCACGCCTGTTAGGTGCTAATGGGTCCGGGGTAATCCAGCACGCTGCTCAAAGGGTTTAGAGGCTAGCAATGTCGATATGGAGTAATGCTCGTCGTAGTGTTGGTGCTGCCCCCAGCGGTGTAGACCATCGAAGCCCACAACAGCATGATTATGACCGATTACTGTTTTCGACTCCCGTCCGTCGCCTGGCCGACAAGACGCAAGTTTTTCCTTTAGATGCAAACGATTCGGTCCGAACGAGGCTCACTCACTCTCACGAAGTTGCAAATCTCGCCCGATCAATGGGGAATCGTCTTTTGGCCAACGGCAACACACTCGACGACGAGGGGGTGGTGGGTCGCTCGGCACATATTCTAGCTACGATCGGCCTTGCTCATGACCTTGGAAATCCTCCCTTTGGCCACCAGGGGGAGGCAGCCATTAGTCACTGGTTCGACAAACATCCGGAAGCCTTTGATGGAAGTGAGGGATCTGTTCCTGATCACCTTAAACCCGAATTCTCAGCTTTTGAAGGTAACGCACAAAGCCTCAGGATATTGACCCGCCTGCAAGTGTCTGCGGGGGATGTGGGGCTCGACTTAACGGCGGGCACCCTGGCAGCGTTGATGAAATACACTGTATCGTGTGACAAGCGGGACGCAAGCACGGCGGCGTCGAAAAAATATGGATTCTTCGAGTCGGAGCACAAAATTGTTGACTGGGTTCGTTCTTGCACAGGCCTTGTTGAAGGCCAAAGGCACCCTCTTACCTGGATCATGGAGGCAGCCGACGATATAGCCTATTCAATTTTAGACATTGAAGACGCCATGAAGAAAGGAATTGTTTCGCCCGACGATATAGCTGCCATTATAGATGGAGGCCTGTCGGAAGACTACGAAGAGCTTAAAGGTTCAATAAAGACTGATTTTGGAAAAATAAAAGGACATGACAGATCAATCGGAGAAGTGCGAGAGATAAAGGCCTCTTACTTGAGGACGAACCTAATACGTAATCTTATCTCATTCGCCGTCGATCGATTTGAGGTGAATTGGCCTGAGATTAAGGGCCTTACATATCTAGATCCCCTTCTAAAGGGGTGCAAACTGTGTGGGCTTCTAAAGGACACTGCTTTCAAATACGTCTTTTCTAGCCCCCCCGTTCGCCGTGTGGAGGCCGACGGGGCGCTAGCTATCTCAGGATTAATGTCGTTCTTCTGGGACGCAATCTCTCATCGCGAGATGGCCAGTGACCTGCAGAGCAACCGACTGTCGGCGGCAGCTGCGTACGGGTGGTCGCTTATCAGTGACAATTATAGACAGATTGCACATCGTACAAAGTATGAAGACCGGAATGGAGCAGAATTACCAATGCGTTATCGTGAATTACGCCTGTTAACAGATATGATTGCTGGGATGACCGATGGGTTCGCTAGGTCTCTCTTTGTTGAGTTGAGGGCGTCAGGGCAGATACATGGCAACTAAGCTTCGAACGGCCGACAATCTAAAGCAAGTCAGTGAGACTGTTACTAATTTTTTGAGATCGCCCAACCCTAGCTCTCGAGCATTGATGACAGATGTAATAAAGCCACTTTCGGAGATAGGGGAGGTTGCTGTCGTCGGCGGGCTCGTCCGAGACCTAGCATTCTATGGCCCTAGCGAGCGGCCAATCTCGGACATAGACCTTGTTGTGCGTGGATCGCCCAGCGCTCTCGCCGCGTTCGCGGAACGAGCCGGGGCTGTACAAAATAGGTTTGGGGGTTATGGACTAAAGACCGCCGCATTCAAGGCGGATTTCTGGTCCCTCTCGTCAACGTGGGCGCGCCGCGAAGGTCACGTGTCCATCAAGAATCCCGCCGACCTAGTACGAGCAACTTTTTTTGATTGGGATGCCATTGTCTATTCTGTAAAGTCTGGAAAGATTGATGCCATCAATGGTTACATTGGAAGGCTTCAGAGGCGTGTGCTTGACCTCAATTTAGAGCCTAACCCGAGTATTGAAGGAAATCTAGTTAGGGCACTTCGCCGGGTGATGATGTGGGATGTAAGGACGGGTCCCCTTCTAAGAACGTTTATTGAGACTTGGTTGTATCGCCACGACTGGGACGAATTGGTGTTTTGCGAAAAGGCTGCCTTCCACACGAGCTACCTGTCTCGATTTTCGTCGGCTCGGCAATATCATGATGACGTCCTGAATAATTCGGAGTTCAGTGGTGTTGGACGGGATGATTTCCGACAGACGACATTCGACGTTGTGCGGCACCTTCCATACCAATCCCAAATTCCGACTACACCAGATTTCATCACTCGATACCATACAATCCTGCCCAAGGTAGCGAGAATGCGATCCGACACGCCAGACCTGTTTGAGGATTGAGGCAGATTTGGGACCGAAGGGGAAGCTAGGACTGTCTATTCGGCGGAGAGTTAAGTATAAGTAGCTGACCTACTCGATGAACTGCGACGGGGGGCGTGCATGCCTACTATCAAGAGTGGAGCCAAGGCCGGGAAGAGCACCCAGGAGCTTGTACTCAAAGAACCCGATTGGGTGCAATTTTTCATGGGAAAGGCACCTCAAGGGAGCATCCCTGCGGCTATCAAATCCCATGTCGCTGCTTTCAACAGCCGTCCGTTGGTCAAAGAGTGCTGGCGATGCAAAGATCTGGCGACGCGCGCCTCATTTTACGCCGGGGATGCTAGATCCGCGTGCTACTGGTGCGAGGGATGCGATCCCTACAGCACCGGTGCTCGAAGCGGAATGTTGACCATTGTCACCACGTATTCGCAAGCTTTGAGATTCGTTGACTTTCATTGTCGTGGCTCGCGTGTTGAGAAGCGCAAAATTATTCGTTTGTTGGGAGCAGCTAAAGGCTTGCCAGGACGAGTCGGGCCGAAAGAGGCAGCCGACTTTTTGGCATGACCCCCACGGCTAATGTTGCCTAAGTTGCGCGTCGGAGGCGGAGTACTATCAAATGCCACCGCAGAGACCATGCCTACGGGCGATGCGGAGGCGCTCGTAGACTCATCGCAATCTGCTTCTTTGAGTGCGGGCAAGGGGGTAGCAACCCTGGGCAGGGGGCACTGACAACTTGGAGAACTGACGTCCGAGAAAGAGTGCGCAGCTGGTCACATGTGGCGACCATGGCATCGAAGACGTCCAAGGCGAACGACAGGGAAGAGCCCGTAATCGACATGACCGCGTTCGCGCCCGAGCTCGTCCGCCGGCGCGTCGCCGCCTGCGATCCCGTCTTGCCCCGCAACGGGCAGCCGCCACACGGCGAGTAAGCGGGCGATACTAAAGGGGATCAAGGAGGCGGGAGTAACCTGGTGATTCGCTGGCACGCCGACGACCAGTTGACCTCCGTCGCGATCACTAATTAAGGTTCATTGCAGGGGGCATTGTAATTCGTCCGCGATCGGCTCGACAAACTGCTAAGCATAACACGGTGGAGAAGACTGATGAGCAATAGACAGCTGGAAGAGCGCGCGGAGCGCGAGCAGGCGCAAGCTGTAGCACGCGCACTCGGCATTTCCGTTGAGGACCTGGACGAACAAGATTGGTCTGTCGATGAGGATGTCGGCAACGATGACGTGGTGCTTGGCTACGTCGTCACCTTCGGCGACGGCCGGATCGAGCATCTCCCGATATGGGCGCTGGACAGCACGGAGCCCAGCTAATCTCAGCTATGAACCTTTCTAAGGAAATCAAATTCTTGGCTAACGAAATTGTCCGATCCACCGCCTCCCCCCAGCAAGGCGTGCTTGACCTCGGGATTGAGGTTGAACGCGTTGTCGCTGGCGTCGAAATGGGCGTCCTCGAAAACGGGATTCCGTACCTCACACAACGTGGGTTGGCGACGATGTCTGGGGCAGCGCGGTCAACCATACAAGAGTTAACACAAGAGTGGGAGGCAATGCAGCAAAGTGGCGTAATCCCGCCGGGGCGAATGGCTTTCTTTAAGGATCACCTCACCCGGGACGGATACGACGAGCCTCGCTTGTTTATCGAGATCATCTCCGACGGATCACCACATTACGCGTACCCCGACATCGTGTGCACTGCGATCATTGAACACTTTGCCTTTGAAGCGCAGCGAACCAACGAAACGGCGCTACGGAACTTCCGGAACCTAGCTCGCTACGGTCTTCAGAAATTTATCTACGATGCGCTGCACTACGTTCGACCTGATCCATGGGTGCACTTCCAAGAACGCGTTTCGCTCTTGCGGGCCAGCGCTCCGGACGGGCACTTCATCGTCTTTCATGAAGTAAGTGGGATAATTGTTGACCTCATTAATGCGGAATTGGCGGTCAATGATAAGACGATTCCCGACATAAGCGTGGGCCGATGTTGGGGGGACCACTGGCGGGATAAGGGGTTCGACGACGAGTACGGCCCTCGGATCAAATTTGACCATTACTATCCCCCCTCGCACCCGCAATCGGCCAGCAATCCCCAATCCGCGTGGGCCTATCCAAACGTCGCGCTGGCCGAATTTCGCCGTTGGTTCAGGCACGAGTATCTGCCCCTCAAATTTCCTCGGTATCTGTTGTCCAAGGCACATCTGCTTGGTGGGCAGGATGAGGCGCTGCGCATTGCCGGCATGTACCAACCGACGGCACTGGAAAAGCCGTAGTGACTAAGCTGCGATGGGATAGAGCGGGTCACCACAACCCCGATCCGGGCGCGGTTGTAGAGGTGCGCGACAGTGGGCTTCCGCCGAGCGACAAGCCCCTTGAAACCAAAGCGGCGCGTGCCAAGCGTTACGCTCAGGAACGAAAGAAACTGGCGGTGCGATCGGAGAAAACTCGCCAAGAGTTGATACGTAGGAAGCGAGCAACGGAATCCGCAGACTTCTCGCGCAGTTAGGTTAGCCTCTTGGAGTTGCAGGAACACAGTAATTAATACCATTCTAGGATACGGTGCCACGTGCGATAACCCCTAATTGCGCCCTACTCGGCTTCACTCTCCAAAGAACCTAACCTCCCACCCCAGGATAAGGCTCAGCGCTCAACAAGCCAGCCAGATGCGCCGCGCTCGATGCCGCCATCTTCACCGTCTCCGCCACCTTGTCCGGCACGCGCTTCAGATCCTTGAAATCGACCTTCCCCATCGCTTCGCCGACCCAATAACAGGCGGGCGACGGCGGCAGCGTCCAGCCGGTGTCGACCAGGGCCTGGCCCAATTGGGCGGTGATGTTGTGGGCGCCGTCCTCATTGCCGACGATCGCCATCACGATCACCTTGCCGTAGCTCGGCATCCGCCCCTTGCCGTCGGTCTCGGAGAGGAACGCGTCCATCCGCTCGACCACGCGCTTGGCGATGCTCGACATCTGCCCCATCCAGACCGGCGTGCCGAAGATCATAATGTCGGCCTCGAGGATCCGGCGGCGGATCTCCGGCCATTCGTCGCCATCGCCCTCGTCCGAGCTCACGCCCGGCTTGACGTCGAAATCGGCGATCCGGATCGTGCTTACAAGTCCGCGCCCTTGTCCTTGAGAGCGTCGGCGATCAGGCCGATCATCCGATCGTTGAGCTCGTTGCCCGCGCCGACTCTCCACGCATTCCCACATCACCCAGGATTGATTCCGGCCGCGGCGCGCCGACACGATGGCCCGTCCGATCGGCGAGGCTCCGTTCGTGGATGCAATTGGTTCCTTCCAGCGGCTGATCCCCGGTCAACGTGGCGCGCCATCCTGCAGCGCGCTGTTCGCTCCCATACTTGCTGCGCCGGCCAATGTGTATTACCAGTATAGTACACCAGGAAGGAAGCCTCATGACTTTGCCCGCTTATGAGCGTCGCGATCTCGCCCCCCGCAGTGGGAAGCCGCTGCGGTTCGTGCTGATCTGCTTGTTCGCGTCGGCCGCGCTTGCAGTGGGTGGAGTCCTCCTTCTCGATGGCGCCGTCCTCGCCGGACTGGGTTGGCAGGACCGGGCGCCGGCGATTCTCGATCGCTTCGTCGCATTCGCCGATGTCGTTGCGCTGCGGGGGATATCGGACTTCCTGATCGGCGGCGTTCTCCTTCTTGCCGGGGCCGTCCTCTATCTGCTCGGGCGCCGGCCACTGGCGCGCGCATTCGGCTTCGTGGCGGGCGTCCACCTCACTGCCTATCTGGCAGCCGATCTGGCCAAGCCGCTGTTCGGCCGGTTGCGCCCCTTTCAGGCAATCGATCCCTCGGGCTGGCACGATCGCTGGTTCGCGGGTTCCGGCTACGGCTCGTTTCCGTCCGGTCATGTGGCATTTTACGGCGGGCTGATGGTGCCTTTGGCGCTGCTCTATCCGCGAGCGGCGCCATTGCTGCTGGCGGTGCCGGCGCTGGTGTCTGTCGAGCGTATCATCGCGCTCGATCATTATTCGAGCGACGTTGCCGCGTCGTTCGCATTGATCCTCCTGTGCTGTGTGGCTTTCGGGAAACTGACTGGTCAGTTCCAGCACGGCGACCTTCTCTCGACGAACGTCTCCGGCGGGTAGGGCGGCTCGAGACGCGGCAGATCGTCGACCGCGAACCAGCCGAGCTCGAGCGTTTCGCCGTCCGGCGCGGAGGCCGGGCCAGGCAGCAGGCGACAGGCAAAGACGGTGACGACATATTCGGTTTCGTCGCCGTTCGGATAGCGAACGCGAAACTCGCGGCCGCCAAATATCCCCGCCACCTCGGCCGGCTCAACCGCCAGGCCGGTTTCCTCGCGCACCTCCCGGACGACCGCCTCGCCAGGCGTCTCGCCTGGCTCGATCGCACCCGCCGGCAGGCTCCATGTGCCGGTGTCGGCTCGGCGGTGGAGGAGGATGGCGCCATCGCCGCGGCGAACGATCGCAGCCACCGCCGGCATCAGGATCAGACTGTGCCCGAGGCTGCGCCGCAGGCGGCGGAGATAGGAAAGTTCGACCATGTTTCGCCTCTTCCATTCAGTTTGGGGCGCGGCCGGCCCGGCCATCCAGCCTTAGCATGGCCCGACCCACATCGCGCTATGTGCCAACCCCCGGATAGGGCCTTGCCTTGAGCCGCCCGGCCATATGCGCCGCGCTCGACGCCCCGGGCATCCCTTCATGGTCCACGCCCTGATCGTCCGGCTACTGGCGCTGCTGGACGACCGCCCGTTCGAGCTGGCCGGCGAACGTGCGCAGGCTGGCCGCCCAGGCGCGGCGCGACTCCTCCTTTTGCGCGTCCGTCAGCGGCGCGCCGTCCAGGAACCGGGCATGCGCCGCAGCCAGCTCCTCCTGTAGCGGCCGGCAGAGGGCGACGATGCGCGCCGCTTCCGCCGCCGCCGGACGGCGTGCGTCTCCGGCCTCTAGCGCCTCATGGATGCAGGTGGTCCAGGCGCCGAACTGAGGGGCGAGGGCCCGCTGCATCGCCGCCTCGATGTCGGCCTCGGTCGGCGCAGCCGTCGCCTGCAAAACCATTGCGATCAAGAAAATCATTGCCCCCTCCAGTCCGCTTTTCACTGCCACGGGGCCGGCGCGCTTGTCGAGCCGCACGCTTGAGCCACGCATTGCTTGCGGGTTCATCCGTGATAAAAAGAACCACAGACGGGGGAGACAGGAAATGGCGACATTCGTCCTCGTGCATGGCGCCTGGCATGGCAGCTGGTGCTGGGCGCCGGTCAGGCGCGCGCTCGTTGCTCAGGGCCATCAGGTGTTCACGCCGACGCTCACCGGCGTTGGCGAGCGGAGCCACTTGCTGTCGCGCGACATCGACCTCCAGGTGCACGTCGACGACGTCGCCAATTTGATCCGATGGGAGGCGCTCGATGAGGTCATCCTCTGCGGCCATTCCTATGGCGGCTGCGTGATCAGCGGCGCCGCTGATGCGGTGCCCGATCGGGTCGCGGCCCTGGTCTATCTCGACGCCTTCCTGCTCGAAGAGGGCGAGGGCCTCCACGATCTTCTCCCGGACGAGCAGCGTGAGATGCAGCTCAGCCTGGCCGGGCAATATGGCGATGGCTGGCGCGTGCCGCCGATCCCGGCCGAGATCTTCAACGTCAATGCGCGGGACCGCGATTGGGTGGACCGGCAGTGCACGCCGCAACCTTTGGCCACGTTCCAGCAGAAGTTCAGGCCGAGCGGCGGCCTGGCCGGGATCGCGCGCAACCATTACATCTTCGCGTCCGGCTGGGAGGGGACCCCGTTCACCGCCTCCTGGCGGCGCGCGCAGGCGCGTGGCTGGACGACGAGCGAGATCGCATGCGGCCACGACGTCATGCTGGACGAACCCGAAGCGCTCGTTTCGGAGCTGCTCGGCGTGGCGGCCGGCGCCGGCCCCGCGGAAATCATCGCGACGCCTGTCATAACCGCATAATATTGCCTGTCATAACCGCATAATATTGCGGGCGCCGTCGAGGTTTCCTTGCGGCCCCCGAACCCGGTCGCAAAATGATCAAGGGGGCGGCCCCCTCAGGCCCGCGTGTAGACCTGCGACAGATCGTCGACCCAGGCGCCGCCTTTCTCCGACATCCGACCCGTGCTGACCATTGTGTCGCCGCCCTCCCCCACGGTGATCGTCGCCGTCTGGGAAAATGCCGGGTCGTCGCGGCGCCAGGTCATCGTCCCGTCGCCGACGATGACCTCGTAGTGACGAGATACGCCGCGCTCGTCGAAATAGATCATCGCGAACGTGCCGGCGGCATCGTCGCTGCCGATGAGCGCGACGCCGCTCGGGAAGCGCGGCTCGTCGATCTCGGCGCGCATGATCAGGAACGCGCCGCCTTCATGCCAGGCGAAGGACGCGCGCCCCTCCAGGCTCTTGCCCGGCACCAGGGGATGGGTGCCGGCGCTGCGCCATTCGCCGATGAGAAATGCGAGCGGCACAAGCGCCGGGTTCGGGATGAGCGCCTCGGCGCCGATGATGGAGGATCGGGTCATGGCCACGGCAACGAAGAGGCGGCGCGTGCCGTTCCCCGCGTGACCCGTCAGGACACAGGCAGCGCGCGACCGGAAGCCGGCCCGGCGCGCGCGGCCATCGCGCAGGTCGCGGGCGTTTGAAGGCAGGAGGGAAGAGCGCGCAAATACCTATCTTGACATGTCGGATTGTGACGGATATTTCCGATGACATGATGATCGTACCTGCGCCCCCCTCCCGGCTAACCGGGCGAATTCTTGGATCCCCAGTCCCCCCGGCGCGGCGGACCGCCATTTGCAACGGCGCCACCATCCCCGGCAAAGGCGAATGCCCGCCTGTAGTTCGCGTATTAACGCCAAAATACGCTAAATTCCGCCTCGCGCGGCGGACGCCGTGTCGCCACTGCGATTGCGATGGGATCATGCCTGCGAGCAAGGGTCGCGCACGACGAACCCAGTCGTTGCGCAACGGGAGCAGTCTGACAGCGCGACCGACCGGCGCTGAGTCTGCACTTACGCGAATTGCATTTGCCTATGCGAAGCGGGCGTGTTGCGCCGCGATGCGGATCGCAACAGGCAATCGCGGGGTGAGATCATGACGGACACAGTGCGGCGACTGGTGACGGGAGAAACCGGGCGCGGGACCGAAGCCGAATGGACGCAGGTGCAGGTGCTCGAGCCGGAGGTATATGGCGAGGTGAGGTCCTACCAGGTGTGGGGCTGGGACGAAGTCCCGACACTGCCGAGCTTCGACAAGGTTCCGTACGAGCTGCGCAGCTACTTCCCCGCGGCAGGAGGCATGCGGCTCCAGGCGATGATCTTCCCTCCCGGTTTTCGCGCCGGCGGTGCGGATCCGTCGGTCGGCTACGAGACCGCGATCGCCGCGCGCCGGAAGCTGACGGAGGCGGTGCCCCATGGCCGCATCAGCGGTGACGAACCGGGAATGCATCGCACCGATACGATCGACCTGGGGTTCGTCGTCTATGGCGAGATCGTCAGCGTGCTGGAGGGTGGCGGCGAACAAATATTGAGGCCAGGGGACGTCTACATACAGAACGGCGCGATGCATGCCTGGCGCAACGACAGCGACAAGCCCGCGTTCATCTGGACCGTCATCCTGGGCACGACGCGCGACGAATAGCGGCGCGCCGACGGAACAGGCCTCGGCTCGAGCGGCTCCGCGCTCTTGCGGATGCTTCCGCCCGATCGGCTCCTGTGCTTAAATCCCGTCCATGTTCGCTTCGCTCGCCGCTCTGACGCTGGTCGCCCAGGCTCCCGCCGAGGAGCCGCGTGTCCTCCCCAATGGCTGGTTCTACGGCGAGGCCGGGAACGGCTGCCGCGCCGCCCGCCAGCTGCCGGACGGCACGCGACTGATCATGAACCTGACCCGGTGGAACGACCTGTCCGACTCCCTGATCCTGTCGAAGCCGGGCCTGGTGCCGCTCTGGTCCGAGCCCGGTTTCCCAAGCGGCCGCACCGAAGCCGAGGAGCGGGCCGATGGCGAGGCCAATTTCCATTTGTCGGTCCATATCGACGGCCGCCTCGTCGAGGGCACGGCGATGAGCTCGATGCTGCTCGACTTCCAGGGCCGCCCCGGCGTGTCCTACCGCTTCGGCATCCGCCAGCAGCCCTTCTTCGCCGCTTTGGCCACCGGCCGCCGCCTCGAGCTGCGCCACCGCGGCCGCACTCTCGCCACCTTCCCGATCGCCGGCAGCAGCGACATGGCCCGCCGCATGGCCGCCTGCGTCGCTAGGCCGATCCGCTGACGCGCTGACCCCTAGGGGCGCGGCCTCCGCCGCTCACCCTCCGCTTGTGCGTCATGCTCCGCGACCACCAGGCAGACGGCGTCATGGGTCAGCGCGATCGCCTGTTCCCGCGTCCGCCGCGCCGCCGGCGGCTGCGGCGGCAGCAGCGGCGTCGCGTAATCGGACTTCACCGCCCAGTGGATGCTCTGAGGCGTGGCGCCGCCCTCGACCTCGGCAAATGCCTCCGCCCCGGCCGAGGAGGCGATGATCCCGACCACCTGGCCGGCCTCGTTGACCAGCGGCCCGCCGCTATTGCCCGGCTGGATCGGCACCGTGATCTGGACATAGGCGTCGTCCGCGTCGAGGCCGGAAAGGGCGCTGATCGTCCCCTCGGTGAAGCGCGGCTCGTTGACGCCGAGGAAATTGGGCGCGCCATAGCCGATCGTGAACACACGCTCGCCGGGCCGCAGCGAACCGCGCGGCGCGAAGCCGAGGAAATGGGCGGGCCGGAAGTTCACCCGCAGCAAGGCGAGATCGTTCGCCTGACTCATCCGCACCAGCGACGCCTCGTGGAGCGTGCCGTCGCCGGTCCGGCATCCGACCCGGTCGGCGCCGTCGACGACATGATAGGAGGTGAGCGCGAAGCCGTCGGGCCCGACGAAGAAGCCGGTGCCGACCGAAGTCCCGGCCGGCTGGGCCTGACCCTCCGGTGCGCCCGTGCGTGACCCGTTCTCGCCCGGTTGTTCCGTCCCTGCCGCCGGCGGCCCTTCCTCCTCCGCCCCCCGTTGCCCGCTCTGCACGGTGGCGAATTCGCGGTGAAAATAGGCGCCGGCATGGGCAAAGGGATCCTCGATGCGCCGCTCGCTGCCCGAGGGCTGCCCGCATGCCAGTCCGTACATGCCGGCGCCCACCGTGCCCCTCGCGATCGTGCCGGTCGCCGGGCTGTTGTCCCACAGCTCGTGCTGGCGCCCCGCCTCGTCCCGCCCGATCCCGCCGCCGCGCTCGTAACGGCGGGTGCGGCAATTGATCCAGTACCAGCTGATCTGCCGGGTCGCGCCGGTCGGTAGCGGCTGGTCGTACAGCTCGAGCACATAGGCTTCCATCCGGCCGTCCTGGATCGGCTGGATCAGCGAGCGGTCGACATAGGCAAGGGTGGCCGGATTCGATTCGATACCGATCCACCACCATTCGGTCGCCCGGGCGGCGCTCGCCGAACAAAGGAGCATGGCCGCCGCCAGCCATCGTATCGTCATTCCGCCCCCCTTCCGGCGGCCGCGAAGCAGCCCGCCGGCCGAAGCATCGGTGAAGCCGCGAAAAATTTCAATATTGGCCGGGCCGCGAAGGTCTGCGGACCGGAAACCGGACGCCGCCACCCGGGTGCGACGGATGCGACACCATCTCTTCGCTCAACAGCTGCACTTGATCGTCACGGCCTGGGGCTGGCATTCACGCGGGCACCGCATTGCGATCTCGCGGCGCAGCGACAGCATCTCGCTGAAGATGAGCGAGCAGATCTTCTCATATTGTCCGACCAGGCGCCGCAGCCGCACGATCCTGACCCCCCAGAGCAAGAGTGCGAGGATCAGGATGAGGCTCGTCGCGGTCAGCGCCGTGCAGGCGATCGGCGGCAGGTGCAGCGCGGCGCACATCATGGCGTGGGCGAAGACCGCCAGCCAGATCGAGAAGAGCACCCAATAATGGCGCAGCGCCGCCTTCCACAGGTCGCAATGGGCCCGCAGCATCAGCTCCGCCTGCGCGCCGTCGATCGCCTTCGCCCAATATCGGTCGATCAGGGATTTGCAGGGTTCTTCGTCGCACTTCGACATGGTCCACCCCTCCCGGCCGGGAGAATAGCATATCGAACCACCGTGTCAGCGCCCCGACTGCGCCTCGGCGATGGCGATCCGCCTAAGGCTCACACAGTCTCGGCCCGGCGCTCGGCTCCAGGCGCGGCGGCGTCAGGCCGCGGCGGCCGCCCGGCGCCTCCACCATCCGCACGTCGACATGGCAGCGGCCGGCGGTCACCCGGTAGAGCCGCGGCGCGACGAGCTCGATCCGGTCGATCGGCGCGCCCACAATCGTCGCCAGCGACGGCAGCCCGATCACGGCGCGCAGCTCGCCGAGTCGCTGGAAGACCGGCGGCACCATCGCCGCCGCTGGCGCCGCCATGCCTGCCAGCAGCGCCGCGATGGCGAGCCTGCCCGGCATAGTCTTCGCTCCCGCTTCCATCCTCCCTCGCGCCCTCACATCCGCTCGACCATATCCTTCGCCTCGGCCAGCCCGAGCCCGGTCGCGACGCGGACCACCTTGATCGCGTCGATCTTCCTCCCGCCCGCGTTCAGCGCGCGCACCTGCTCGGCGATATCGGCCGGCAGGTCGCCGATCGGCGCCGCGCCGGCGGGCCAGGCATGTGGCGGTTGCGCGAGGCGCGTCGGCACCGGCGCGTCGGGCCGCGGCGGCGCGATCAGATCGCGCTCGCGGCCGCGCCGTCGCCAGCCGAGAAGGAGCAGCACCAGGATGGCGATGCCGAGCGGCACGATCACGGGCAGAGGCAGGTACATTCACTTTCTCCCGGCAATGGAGTCGTCGGAATACGGCTCTTCAGTCACCGGTCTCATCCAGCGGGCGACCGGCCGCGAACCGCGACGATGAGGCACACCGAATCATGTGTGAGCGCGATCGCCTGCGCGCGCGTGCGCGCGGGCGCAGCCGCCTGCGGCGGCAGCAATGGCGCCGCATAGTCGGCCTTGACCGCCCAATTGATGCTCTGCGGCAATGCGCCACCTTCGACCTCCATGAACCGCTCCATCGCCGCGGTGGCGGCGATGATCCCGACCAGCTGTCCGGCTTCGTTGACCACTGGTCCGCCGGAATTGCCCGGCTGGATCGGCACGCTGATCTGCATCCACGAATCCTCACCCTCGGGCCCGGAAAGCGCGCTGACTGCTCCTTCGGTGAACCGCGGCTCGCTGATGCCGAGAAAATTGATCGCCCCATAGCCGATCGTGAAGACTCGCTGCCCCGGCCGCAGCGAACCGCGCGGCGCGAAGCCGAGATAATGGGCCGGTCGTAAGTCCACCCGCAGCAGCGCCAGATCGTTGAGCTGGCTGAGACGCGCGATGGTCGCCTCGTGGAACACGCCGTCGCCGGTACGGCAGGCGATCCGGGTGGCGCCCGCTATGACATGGTGGGATGTGAGCACGAACCCGTTCGGCCCGATGAAGAAGCCCGTGCCGGTGGACGGCAACGCCGACTCATCCTCCTGCTGCGGCTGCGGCTGCGGTGCCGCTTCGGGGCCGGCAGCGGAGAAGGTATGCTCGCGCAGATAGGCTGCGGCATGTTGCACGGGCTCGGGGACGGGGATGCCGCGATTTGTCGGCATTCGGCATGCCATCCGCATCACAAGATCGTCGATGGAATCGGTTTCCGCGGGCGCATACGGAATCGACGCGACTTCGACGTCGGGCAGGGCTTGCCATTGGGAATTGTAGGAGGTTCCCCCGAGCGTGGCGCTTCTTCGTTCCCGGCAGTTCAATCCGTAATGCACTCGTCGGAAACGCTCGCCATTGCCCAGCTCCGATTCGAAGATCGTCAGGCCCCACACTTCGATCGTGCCGCTCGCACCGGGACGCACGGTATCGAGATCGACATAGGCAAGGATTCGATTGGGTGCGCCGCCGGCGCTGACCGCGACGCACCACCATTCCGCCGCCCGAGCCGCGGTCGCCGACCAGAGGAGAATTGCAACGGCCAGCAAGCGCATTCCCATACTGCCCCCTCCCCGGCGCCGACGCGCACCATGAAGCGGCCGCAAGCATCCATGATCGTCCGCCGAATTTCAACGGACACGACGAGCCGATCCTCAGCGCAGCGAAAGCCACCGCGCGGCAACCTTGCACTCTCCCGCCCGTTCCTCCTGCGTTGCTCTGCATCGGAGAAAAGCCATGCTGAAGGACCATGATTCCTCCGCCATCCTCGCCGTCGCCGACCTCGGTCGCGCCCGCGATTATTACGGCGGGACGCTGGGGCTGGAGCTGCTCGACGAGGGCAGCGAGGAAGGCGTGCTGGTCTACCGGACCGGCGCGACGAAGCTGGTCGTCTACGCGTCCGAATATGCCGGCACCAATCGCGCCAACGCCGTGGTGTGGGGCGTCGGCGAGGATCTGGACGCGATCGTCGCCGCGCTGGAGGCGAAGGGCGCCGCCTTCGAACATTATCCCGACATCGGCCGGCTCGAAGGCAATATCCACCATGCCGGCGGCGCGAAGCTGGTCTGGATCAAGGACCCGGACGGCAACATCCTCCACATCAATTCGATGTGACGCGCCTGCCGCCCGGCCGGCCGACCGCCTCCGACTTGCGCCATCGGCCGCCCGGGCGCAGGAGCGGCCGCGAAGGAGCAACATCATGATCACCCGCACTGCATCCGCCCGCTACGAAGGCTTCGGCAAGGAAGGGAAGGGCCACGTCTCGACCCAGTCGACCGTGCTCGCCGATCAGCCCTACGGCTTCAACACCCGCTTCGAGAACGAGCCCGGCACCAATCCCGAGGAGCTGATCGCCGCCGCCCACGCCTCCTGCTTCACCATGGCGCTCTCCTTCGCGCTGGCCAGGGAGGGCCTGACCGAAGGCACGCTCGAGACGACGGCGAAGGTGAAGCTCGACGAAGACGGCGACGGCTTCACGATCACCCGCTCGGACCTCAGCCTCACCGCGACCGTCCCCGGCATTGGCCAGGACCGCTTCGCCGCCATTGCCGCGGACGCCAAGGCCAATTGCCCGGTGTCCAAGCTGCTCAAGGCGGAGATCGGCTTCGAGTTCACGCTGAACGGGTGACCTGAGCAAGGCATCAGGCGCCGGCGCGCCGCTGGCGAAGGGCGGCCGCGAGCAACGCCGCGCCGGCGAGCGCGAGCCAGAGCGTCTTGGGATATCCGGCGACCCGTTCCATCGTCCCGGCACCGAGCCCGAAATCGACATGGGCGAGATAGAGGATGAAGGCGGCGGTGGAGACGATGCCGGCGGCGAGGCCGATCCCGCCGATCCATCGCTGGCTGCCCGAGACGCTATAGCCGAGCAGGCCCATGCCGACATTGCCGATTCCGAGCGCCAGCACCGCGCCGATGCCATGCAGCATCGGGTTCGTATCGACCGGCCACAAGCCGACCATCGACGCGCCGACCGCGCCGGCGCAAAGCAATGCCAGGCCCGATCGCGCGGCGTGGCTTGCCGGCCAGGCGGCCCGGGTCAGGATCGCGCCGCCGGCCATCAGCGCACCGAGCAGGACGATGCCGCCGTTGAAAAGTGCGTGGCCCGGCGAGCAGATATCGAGCGCCGCGCCGTCCGCGGCGCGCACGAAGGATCCGCAGCCCGCGAGGCCGAGATAGGAGATTTCGTGCCGCGCCATCGAATAGCCCGACGATTCCGCCACCGCGATCGCCTGGACAAGGAAATATTCGAGGCAGAGCACCCAGAGCATGGCGCCGATCATGGTCTGCCCGCGTGTGTCGCGGTCGGTGCGAGTTGGCTGGAGGGCGGAGGGCATTGGGGCGTCCTAGAGCATTTGCCAGTCAGGTGGGATGGAAGGGTGATGCTCCCTTAGGGCGGGGAGAGGGGGGAAGAGGAAGAAGACCCCCACCCTAGCCTCTCCCGCAAGCGGGAGAGGGGAAGAAGAACAGCGAGACCGCGCCGGCGCACCCCTTCTCCCGCTTGCGGGAGAAGGTCGGGATGAGGGTCTTCTTCTTTTTTGAGCTATATTGGGGCTAGCGCTCACACGTCGGCGGCCCCGCCCGCGCCTCGAACCGGCGCCCGCCGACCATCCCGCGCGGGGTCGGCAGGTCGACGATGCGCACGTCCATGCGGCATCGGCCCGCCGTCACCCGGTAGAGGTCTGGCCCGGCATATTCGATCCGGTCGATTGGCTGCATCATGCCGCGGCTCGAGGCGATTTCGGGCCGGTCGAGCACGGCCCGGAGCTCGGCGAGGCGCTGGTAATTGGGCGGCAGCGCGGCGCCGGCGGGCAATGCGCCCAGCGCCAGCGCGCCCGCGGCGGCCAGCCGAAGCAGCTTTCTCATCTTCCATCCTCCGCGCCCGCCATTGCAAGCGTTCGATCGGGCTTCATGGTGCGTGTGGGCGCAACGGGGCGGACCGAACATGCGGCGCGTTGTCGGCAGTCCGCCGATGCGCACATCCTCAGGCAGCGCCCCGGTGTCACCCGGTAGAGATCCCGCTCCGCAAGTTGGACCGGGTCGATCCGCCGGAGCTCGCCGGCCGCGGGCGAAGCGGGCGGTTCTGCCGGGCGCCGGCTTTCGTGCGGCAGCGCCGTTTGCGCTGGCAGTGCTGCCAGCACCGCGGCGAAAATCACGGCAAGACGAATAGATGTTGGTATGATGGTTCCTCCCAACTGCCCGGCCTCGGCCTCAGCAGCGAACCCCTTGCTGAACCAGATCGGCTTGGGGGCCGCGATCGGAATCGGTGCAGTGCCTTGTGTGGGTCGGTGTATTGTTGCGGGGCCAATATTGGCTGCTTCCGCTGCACCGGCGGCCGCGGCCGCCCGGGTCCGCGCCCGAACCACCATCGGTGTCCGAGCATCCGGAGACGGGTTCCTGATAGCGGCCCTGTCCGGACACCGACCCTTCATTGCGGGCGTTCGGTCCGCGGCCGTGGAACTGGGCGTCGGCATTGGGGCCGGTATCCTGGTCGGTATATTGGTTCCTGCTGCCGGTGCCGTAGCCCGGCCGGTCGGCATGCTCGCCCGTGTCTGAATCGGTGACGCCGCTATAGCGGGTGTTCTGCGCCTCCGCCCGGCCGGTGATGAGCGCGGTCGCGCTCCCGCCAAAAGCTGCGCCGCCGACGACGCTCGCCACGAACGATCGCCGGTTCAACTTGCGTGAAGCTTTCATCATGACCTCCCGCGGCCGATCGCGAAAATATCCTCCTCCCCGCGCGTGCAGGCAAGGAAATTCCGCAGCCGTTACGATCGCGTGGGGCGCGTGTACCGCTACTGAACGATCCGGTCCCGGTCGAACAGGACGGGGATCGTCGCCATGGAGCGACCTTTGCCGCTGCCCTCGAATTCGCCACCGCTCGCCGCGCCGCCGAGAACCCCGGCACGGGAAAGGCGTTGAGCCAGTTGCAGCCTCGCAATTCCATCCAGGGAGCCAGTCATGGCCGAAGACAGCTTTAACGCCCCGCTCGCCGAAGCCGGTCGGGAATCCATCCATCGATTGATCGCATCGAACCGGGTCGAGGGCACTTCGGTCTATGATCGCAAGGGCGACAAGCTCGGCGGCATCGAATATTTCATGGTCGACAAGATCACCGGCCAGGCAGACTATGCGGTGATGTCGTTCGGCGGCCTGTTCGGCATCGGCGGCAAGCATTATCCGATCCCCTGGGACATGCTCGACTACGATCCCGACAAGGGCGGCTATGTCGTCGATCTCGACAAGGACAAGCTGGACAAGGGGCCGAGCTTCGAAGCCGGCGACGAGCCGGCCTTCGACCGCCAATACGACCAGAAGGTCTACGATTATTATGGCGTGATCTACACCTGGTGACGGCCTGCCGGGGCGGCCGGCGCAATCCGGCCCCGGCCGCCCCACCGTCTCGACGCAGCGTCCGCTGCTCCAGTTGCGCCCTCGGGCCAAATATATTTAACCATCTTTTCTTCTCCATTCAGGCACTTGCGCTGCAACCTCGACGCGCGCCGCTTGTTCTCCCCACTCATCTGAACCAGGAGCGTACCTATGTCCGAGACCCACGATAATGCGAAGCTCGACGACCTCATCGTCACCCTCATCGACAGCGTGAAGGGCTTCGAACATTCCGCCGAAAAGGCCGAGGCCGCGCGCTACCGCGAATTCTTCGTCGATATGGCGCGCGAGCGCCGCGAGGCGGTGAACCTCCTCCAGACGGCGAGCCGCGCCGAGGGCGGCACGCCCGCCGATTACGGCTCGGCCGCCGCGACCCTCCATCGCCGGATCGAGGATCTGCGCGTCGCGCTGGGCGGCGGCGACGCCGCCATCGTCCGCGAGGTCGAGCGTGGCGAGGACTACCTCAAGGAGGAGTTCGAGCGCGTGCTCGCCGACGAGCGCATGTCCCCCGCCGCCATGGCCGCCGTCCGCGAGGCCTATGGCTCCGTCCGCCGCGGCCACGACAAGGCGAGCGCGCTGAAGCACGAGCTGGAAAGCGCGACCTGACAGCCCGGCGCATTATTAGATCGTCGAAAGCTCAAGCCCCTCCCCGCCATGGGGAGGGGTTGGGGTGGGTTGGAGGCTCCGCATGAGGCTGACTCATCGGAGACCATCAGCCCCACCCATCCCCACCGGACATGTGCAGCGGCTTTCCCGACCGCCGAACCCTTTGCATTCCCCCCTTGCGGAGGCCTATTGCTGGTCGCTCCCCATCTGTCCGGAGGGCCAAGGTGAAGATCCCGCGCGTCCTGTTCGCCGTCTCGCTGGCCATGCTCGCGGCCGCGCCGCCGCTCGCTTCCGCCGGCCATGCCGCCATCCCGCCGCCGCCGTCCAAACCGCCGCCCGAGGGTGCGCGGGATTCCGATCGCGAGGCCTGGCGCGGCCAGGCCGTCGGGCTCTGCGTCGGCGAGATCCGGACCGCCATGGGCGTCACGCCGGACGAACGCGAGCTCGCCTGCGGCTGCGCCGTCGACAGGTTCATGACGGGTGTGCTGACCGATGCGCTGCCCGCGCTCGCTCCCTCGATGGTCCGCTCCAGCCTGGGCAGTCCGCTGCTCGCCTGCGCCACCGATCAAAGGCCCGCCGTCGCCGCCGCGATCGCCCGCCGGCTCGCCGAGCCGCCGACGGAGATCGCGCCTCCGCCCGAGGGCAAGCCGCCTGCAACGCAGGTCCCGGATGCCGATGGCCCGCGGGAGCGCCCCGGTGCCGAGCTTCGATCCTGGTTCGAGGGCCTTTCGCTGCCGACCTGGGTCACCGATTCCGGCCTGCCCCTCTGGGCCTGGATAGTGCTCTGCTTCCTCGGTCTGGCGTTCCTGCGCGCCCTGTTCCGCGGCGGGGATAGTCGCGACCTGATCGGGCCGCCGCCATCCATGCGGCTCGGCACTCGCCACAATCCACCCGAGCCCCGCCGCGCCGACCCGCCGCAGCGCAGCTAGAATTTGACCGGTCAGGTCTGAAGCACACCCTGTCGAAGGGCTTTCCTTCTCCTTGCCGCAGAAGAGAATGAGAGGGCTTCGACAAGCTCAGCCCGAACGGTTCGAGGTGAGGGGGCAGGCGTGTTATTCTACAGCCGCAGCACCAGCCCAAGCGCCGCGAACACCGGATAAAGCGCGAGGAACACCACCAGAATCGCGATGTTCGCCTTACGCCCGGGCACGAACATCGCCGCCAGCACGAGGATGACGAAGGCCGCGAAGGCGGGGAAATAGTCCCAGCCGGCGGCGCCCAGCCCGAATTGCGCCGCCCGCGCCAGCACCCGCGAGGCGAGGATGCCGCCGAGCACCTGGCGGCGGTGCTCGAAATAATAAGTGTCGAGGTCGGGCCATTTCGAAGCGTCGTCGGGAAAGACGAGTGTGGCCGCCAGATAATAGAGGCCGGTGACGAACAGGCCGATGACCAGGGTCAGGAAATTGGCCGGTATCGACTCCCTGAGCGAATAGGCCAGCGCCCAGGAGGAGGTGAGATCGAGCATCACCAGCAGGCCGAGCAAAGGCGTCAGCCAGCCGAGCCGCACCGTGCGCCACTGCTTGAGCGTCTTGGCGAGACCGCCCAGCACTTCGGCGAGGCTCAGCCCGAGCAGCAGCCCGAACAGCGAAAAGACGAATTCGAATGGATTCATCGCGGCGCCCCCCGCATCCCGGCCCGACTATCCGGCGCGGCGAGGTGATTGGCAAGGCGCACCGCGCCGCTCCGCCAAGTCATTCTCCAGTCGGCCTGAAACAACCTGCAATGCGGAGATTGCGGAAAACAAATGATGATTCACCGGGGCCGCATTTGCTATTTTGGCCCCATGCGCCTAGGCGGTTCCCTGCTACGGTCGCAAAAGACGGTCTTCGGCGCTTTGCGGCTCCCTCTTCCTTCTCTCGGCTTCCAGGCAGAGCGGGCTCGCCAATTCCGGCGCGGCCCAAAGAAAGGAAGAGCACCCATGCCCATCGGCAAGGTCAAATTTTTCAACGCCCAGAAGGGCTACGGCTTCATTGCGCCCGAGGGCGGCGGCAACGATGCCTTCGTTCACATCAGCGCGGTCGAGAAGGCCGGCATGAGCACCCTGAATCAGGACGACCGAGTCTCCTACGAGCTCGAGACCGATCAGCGCGGCAAGACCAGCGCGGTCAACCTGCAGAGCGCCTGAACTCGAATACCCTCCCCGCGCTCCGGCGCGGGGAGGTTCCAACATGGTGGGGGAGGGGCCGCGGCTTCTCCTTTTCGTCCCCGCGCAGGAGAAACGCTTACATGTCGGCCACCCAGCAATTCTATCAGGACCGCGCAGCAGCGGCCCGCGACGACGCCGCCAAGGCGCCGCTCGACAATGTCCGCGACCGCTTTCTGCGCGCCGCCGCCGCCTGGGAGGTGATGGCCTCCCGCCTCGCCCGTACCGAGACGATGCGCGCCGAGACCGAAGCCAAGAAAGCCGCCGTCCGCGAGGCCGAAGCGCTGCTTGAAGTCTGACATGGCTTGAGCCGCCGGCAGGCGGCGAATGGGGGCGGCGTGATGGGCCGGAGCGGTTTGAAGACCACATTCCTGGTCATGCTGCCGCTGAGCCTCGCCGCCGGCTTCATGATCGCCGGCATCGGCACCGCGATCTGGCCGCCGGCCAGCGCCTGGGCCGCGCCGCTGGTCTGCTCCGGGACGGTCGACGTCCAGTCGGATCATTATTCCACCCCGTCGGGCGGCAGCGGGGTCAATCGCCACATCTATTGCCTGTCCGGCGCGGGCAAGGATGAGGTCCGTGACGAGATCACCTTCCCGGCGATCGGCATTGCCGGCCTCGTCTATGCCGCCATCGCCTTCGTCCTGCTCCAGCTCTTCGCCGCGCCCCGCATTCGCCGCCGCGCCGAGGACAGGATGAAGGTTAGTGATTTCGGCGGCGGCATCAGCGCGCGCGGACTCGGGTCGCCCGCCGAGCTGCAGGCGATCCTCGGCCAGGTCGCGGAAGCGCTCCAGCGCGGCCAGGCCGACGTCAACGTGCGCACGATCACGATCGGCGGCGCCGGCGCCGGCAGCGCCGAGGGCGGCGATTCCGGGACGCGCCTCGCCTTGCTCAAGCAGCTCCACGATTCCGGCCTGATCGACGACCATGATTACAAGGCCAAGAAAGCCGAGATCCTCTCCGGGCTCTAGGTTCATTTCGGGCGGGGCGGCGCGCGGCACCTTTACATCGGCTGGCCATAGGGGTCTTACTCGCCCCGTAACAATCAGGACGAAGGGAAGGCCCGATGCGCATCCTCTTGCTGGGCGCCGCCTGCGCCATGACCATCTCCCTCTCAGCTTGCGGCGAAGGCAGCGCCTTCGACAATGGCGTGCGCACCAGCTTCCGCGAAAACGCGGTCGAATCCTGCGTGGCCGCATCGCGCGGCGCGCCCGGCGCGCCGCAAATGGATTGGCCGCGCCTGTGCGGCTGCTCGGTGGACCGATACATGGCCGGCAAGACCACGACCGAGCTGCGCAACGCCAATCGCGAGGATCCGGCCCTTCGCGCCGCGTCCCAGCAATGCGCGATGGAGCAGGTCAACGAAGCCGCCGGCGCTGCGCCCGCCGGGGGCGAAGACGAAAACGCCGCCACGCCGAGCGAGTGAGCCTCCGCGCCGACGACCATTAATCCTCCCCTGCTTTTGCTGGGACGATTTGAAACGGCCTCCCCGGCCATATCATAAGTTCTCCTTATGCCGCTCGCCGCGCGTTTCGTTGGCGGGGCTTCGGTGGATCGGACATATCGCGAGGGTCCCGGCGCGCGGCGGGACAACCCTTCCGAACTTCCACTCACAGGAGACCTTATGTCCAAGATCCTCTTTGCCGTCGCGGCGCTCGCCGCGGCCATGTCCGCCCCCGCCGCGGCGACCGCTCGTCCGGCCGGCGCCCGCGTCGTCAGCTATTCCGATCTCGACCTCTCCGCCGCCGCCGGCCGCGCCCGGCTCGAGCAGCGGATCGGCGCCGCGGTCCGCGCCGTCTGCGGCAGCGCGGCGCCTGGCGACCTCGGCGGCGTGCGCGCAGTCGAACAATGCCGGGCCGCGACCCTGGCGGATGTTTCCCGTCCGCTCATCGTGATCGCTGCCCGATAAGCGGCCAGGCCCCTGGGCCGCTCGCGGGGCGGCGCCCGATGGGCGCCGCCCCTTGCGCCGTCGATAGCTGGTCGCCGTTCGCAGAATTTGCTGATGACGATCACGCCCTGTCGGGCTAGCTTCGAATGAAGGGGGACAGTGTCATGCGTCATCTCATCCTGCTTGCCGCGCTCGGCGTGGCGACGGCTCCAGCGCAGGCGCAGGAGGTGCGGCGGCTCGGGGCCGCCGAATCGCCGATCGCGGCCTCGGTCGAAGTCCCTGGCGGCAGCCGGCTGGTCTACGTCAGCGGCAGCGTGCCCGATCCGGTGGACGCCGCGGCGCCGGCAGGCTCGGTGCAGCGCTACGGCGACACCGCCGCCCAGACCCGCTCGGTGCTGAACAAGATCCAGGCGCAGCTTGGCCGGCACGGCCTGGGCCTTGGCGACGTCGTGATGATGCGCGTCTTCCTGGTCGCACCGCCAGGCCAGCCGCGCATGGATTTCGCCGGCATGATGACTGCCTATCGCGAATTTTTCGGCACCGCCGCCCAGCCCAACCGGCCGGCGCGCTCGACGATGCAGGTTGCCGGCCTGGTCGATCCGGGCTGGCTGGTCGAAATCGAGGTGACGGCCGCGGCCCGCGCGGCGGAGGCACGATAATGGCTCTGACGCGGCGCGGCTTCCTCGAGCGGCTGGGTGCGGTCGGCGGCTACAGCGCGGTCTATCTCGGCATGGAGGCGATGGGGCTGCTCAACGCGCCGCCCGCCTCGGCCGAGCCGTTCGCGCTGCCGCCGGGAGGCGGACGCGGCCGCAAGGTCGTCATCCTCGGCGCCGGCATAGCGGGCCTGGTTTCGGCCTATGAGCTGCGCCGCGCCGGCTGGGACGTGACCGTGCTGGAGGCGCGCGACCGCGTCGCCGGCCGGGTCTGGACGGTCCGCGGCGGCGACCGCATCGTCCAGAACGGGCGGCCCGACCAGATCTGCACCTTCGCGCCCGGTCTCTACCTCAATGCCGGCGCGGCGCGCCTGCCGTCGCAGCACCGAACCATTCTCGGCTATGCAAGGGACCTCGGCGTACCGATCGAGGTGATGGTCAATTCGAGCCGCTCGACCAAATGGGATTTCGGCGGCCGTGTCGTCAGCGCCCGCCAGGCGATGAACAGCCTCAGGGGCCGCTTCTCTGAATTGCTCGCCAAGGCGATCGACCGCGGCGCGCTCGATCAGGAACTGCGCGGCGGCGACAAGGAAGCGATGCGGCAGTTCCTCGCTTTCTACGGCGAGCTCGCCGACAATGGCGATTATCGTCCGCAAGGCCGGGGCGGCTATGCGGTCCATCCCGGCGGCTTCAACCAGGTCGGCGAGGCCTTGCCGCCGATGACGCTTGCCGAGATCATGGCGGCGCGGGCGATGGCGTTGCCCCTGGTCTTCGAGGAATTCTTCGACCAGCAGACGCCGATGATGCAGCCGGTCGGCGGCATGGATCGGATCGCCCACGCGCTCTACGAGCGGGTGCGCCCGGCGGTGCGGCTGAACAGCCCGGTCACCGCCATCCGCCGCCGCGGCGCCGGGGTGCGGATCGAGCATGGTCCGGGCGCGATGGCGACCGATGCCGATTATTGCATCTGCACCCTGCCGCTCACTCTGCTCCAGCGCATCCCGTCCGATTTCTCGCAGGCCAAGCAGGCGGCGATCCGCGACGTGCCCTATCTGCCGAGCGTCAAGGTCGGCTTCGAAAGCCCGCGCTTCTGGGAGGATGAGGGGATTTACGGCGGAATCGGCTGGACCGACCAGGCCAATGAAAATCTGCTCTACCCGTCGGGCAATTACAATGCGGACAAGGGCGTGCTGGTCGGCGCTTATTGCGCGGACTGGACCGGCGCGCATCTCGGCCCGTTCAACGCGATGAGCCACGAGGAGCGCTTCCGGATCTGCCGCGAGGTGATCGAGCGCATGCATCCCGGCAAGGCGCGGCTGCTCGGCAAGCCGATCACGATTGCCTGGGGCGCCACCCCCTGGTCGGAGGGCGTCGGCCCGGTCCATCCCGACTTCTCCGAGACGACGCGCGGCGCCCGCTACGCCGAACTGCTTCGCCCGGAAGGCCCCATCCACTTCGCCGGCGAGCATCTCAGCTACGTCCTCTACTGGCAGGAAGGCGCGGCACTTTCCGCGCACGCGGCGATGCGGGTGCTGACCCAGCAGGCGGCGGCGCAGGCGCCGGTCGAAGCGGCGATGCGCTCCGTCGAAGCCTGATGGGAGCGGGCCGCGTCGCCGCTACCAGCGGCGGCGAGGAATGAGAGGGGAAGCACCATGATCAGAACCTGCCTGTTCGCCATCGCCATAGCCGCCATGCCGGTCGCTGCCGCGCAGGCCGCGCCGGCCGATGTCGCCGCCGCCGTCTCGGCGCCCGGCCGGCCGGCCGAAGCGACCGCGCTCGACGCCGGCCGCCACCCCGCCGAAATCCTGCGCTTCGGCGGCCTGCGGCGCGGCGATCGCGCGCTCGACCTGTTCACCGACAGCGCCTATTATGGAGAGATCATGGCGCGCGCGGTCGGCCCGACCGGCAGCGTGTTCGGCTGGCAGCCGACCGAGTTCACCCAGGACTCCACCCGCCGCGATCTCGACGGCGTGCGCCAGCGCAGCCCCAATTTCCGGGTGGTCTTCACGCCGGCCAACGGCTTCGCCCTGCCGGCCTCGGCGTTCGATTTCGCGATGATCCACCTCAATTACCACGACACCTACTACACCAACGAGCGCCGCCATTATGCGATGGATCCGGAAGGCTTCCTGCGCACCGTCTTCCAGTCGATCAAGCCGGGCGGCACGATCGTCGTGGTCGACCATGTCGCCAATCCGGGCGGCGAGACCCGCGCCGTCGTCCAGGCCCTCCACCGCATCGACCCGGCGACGATCCGCGCCGATTTCGAGCGCGCCGGCTTCGTCTTCGACGGCGAATCCAACCTGCTGCGCAACCCGCAGGACGATCACAGCAAGCTGGTCTTCGACGCCGCCATCCGCGGCCATACCGACCGCGTGGTCTACCGCTTCCGCCGTCCGAGGTAATTTCTCTAATCCCTCCCCTTGAGGGCAGGGGAATCGCATATGAGTTCGAGCCCCTCCAACCGTTCGTCCTGAGCCTGTCGAAGGACCTCTTTTTCTTTCGCCGCTAGAAAGGAAAGGGCTTCGACAGGCTCAGCCCGAACGGGTGAGGGATCCAGCAATAGGGCATATGCGATAGACCTGCCCTTGAGGGGGAGGGCATGGCGGGGTGTCGGGCGTTTGAAAGTCCGCCTCTACCGCCGGACCCCCTCACCCCAGCCCTCTCCCCCCAGGGGAGAGGGAGCTAAACCAGAAACGGGCCCCGTGCCGTCCGCCGCGCCTCCCTGGCCGGCACCCCGGCCATCTCGCGAAAGTCCCGCGCCATATGCGCCTGATCGGCGAACCCCTGCGCGGCGGCATGGTCGGCGAGGCTGGCCGCGTCCGGAACAAGCTCGAACGCCTTCTGGAATCGCAGCAGCCGCAGATAGTGGCGCGGCGGAATGCCGACATTGCGTGCGAACCAGCGCTGGAGCGCCCGCGGACTCATCCCGCTAGCGGCACCCATCTCTGCGACCGACGCCGCGCCGACCAGTGCCGTGCCGATCGCGTTCAGCGCTTCATCCGCCGGGAATCGGTTGGCGACGTCGGCGAAATCGGGAAGCGCCTCGACCAGTTCGTGGCGGAAGGGAATCCACCGCCCCCACATCCCCTCCAGCGGCACGTCGGCGATCAGCGGCCAGGCCCATGGCCAGAGCCGGATTCCGGCAAAGCGCGCATGGCCGCTGATTGCGAAGGCGGTGGGCGTGCCGACCAGGCCGACGGCGAAGCTCTCGGGCTGGTCGCCGTCCCAGCGCGAGCGGCCCGCCAGCCGTCGGATGATCTCGACGCAGCCGTCCGGGGTGGCCTGCTGGTCGATCCACGCGTCGGCCGCACCGGCGCCGTCGAGCGTCCAGAAGGTCTTGATCAGGCCGGCCCGGCAAAGCGGCGGCGCATGCTCTCGATAGTCCATCGCTCCTATCTGACGCGCTTTGTCGCATCGGTTCAAGACGAGGCCGTCTTATGTCGTGCATCAGGCACGTGACGAAGAGGAGGCGGCATATGAAGAAATTATTCGGAGCGGCGCTGGCGCTGCTGCTGACGGCGCAATCCGCGCCGCGGCCTCATGTGAACGACCTGGCCTGGTTGAGCGGCCGCTGGGTGACCAGCGCGAACGGCCGCTGGACCGAGGAGCATTGGTCGGCGCCCCGCGCCGGCACGATGATCGGCTATAGCTGGACCGGCGAGGGCGAGACGATCCGCGAATATGAATATCTGCGCCTCCAGGCCGGCGAGGATGACGGGATCGTCTATCTCGCCCAACCCAATGGCGGCGCCGGGGTCGGCTTCCATCTCGCCCGCGCCGAGGGGACGAGCGCCACCTTCGAGAATCCGACCCATGATTTCCCGCAGCGAATTCGCTATGCCCGGGACGGCGATGTGATGGTCGCGACGATCTCGGCCATGGACGGATCGCACGCGATGAGCTGGACCTATCGAAGGCAGTAGAGTCTTGAATTCTCTAGCTGACCACTGCAACCGATCCGCCGCAGCAGCTTGGCCTCCGGTTAAGGTTCAGCAATCGGTGGAGCCAATGCGGAGCGATAGGCAGTGAATAGCCCACGCTGGCGTTGAGGAGGGTCGGGAAGCCCAATCTCTCGCAGACCTGTTTCGCGATTAGGTTGGCGACGATCTCATTCGTGCTCCACTCGCGGGAATTCGCATAATTGTCGTAATTGGTCGCACCAGTTCGATCGCGATAATCTTCCGCGCATTTCTCGCCGGTCGTCAGGCCGAGGTCGCTGACATGGGCCGTCTCGTGCGCCGCGAGATAATAGAGTCCCTTGTCCCCGTTGCGCGCATAGCCAAGAAAGCTCTCCGACTTGATCTCCTGCGATGCCGATAGCCAGCCCGACCGTCGCGTCTCGTTGCTCCACCTGCTGACCACTTGGCCCACGCCACCATTATGATATTCGTTGAGTGTCAGCGACCAGGTCATATTGGAGAATTTGTTGCGATAGTCTGCCACGGACACCGTCCCGATGTCGTTGCTCCCAGATGAGATATCGAACACCGCATCGTCCGCCAGTGCAAGCAAGGCCGTGGCCAAGTCCTGTAGAATGATGCCGAAGCGCTCCCAAGTTTGAGTGACCTCTACGTTCTCGACGAGTGAGTCCGGTACAGGCATTCGGTTCATCGGAAGAGGCCTTTCACACTTGGAACTAGCTCAATCTATCTCGACAAATGACAGAAAAAAAGACCGCCTTTCCTGTAGGGCCGCAGGTGATATGAGTGCGGTCGGCCCGATGAAGGACAGCGAGTGACCCAGGCTGAAAACAAGACCAAACCGACGCCCGTGTCGGTCGACGATTTTCTCGACGCCGTCCCCGATCCGCAGCGCCGCGCCGACGGCAAGGCATTGCGCGCGCTAATGGAGGGCCTGTCCGGCGAGCCCGCGACGATGTGGGGGCCGACCATCATCGGCTTCGGCACCTGCCACTACAAATATGAAAGCGGCCGCGAGGGCGACATGCCGCGGATCGGCTTCTCGCCGCGCGCCAGGGAATTGGTGCTCTACCTCGCCAGCGACTATCCGCGGCACCGGGAGCTGATGGCCCGGCTCGGCAAGCACAAGACCAGCAGGGCCTGCCTCTACATCAAGCGACTCGCCGACGTCGACGAAGCCGTGCTCCAGGAATTGTGCGTCGAGTCGCTCGAACATATGCGCGAGAAATATCCCGCATGACCGCGGAATGCCCGGCCTAGGTGGAGGGCCACCGCCCGACCCACGCCCATTCACCCGCGCTTCATCTTTCCGGGTCGAAACACATGTGTGGGCCCGGGGGAGCGATGTCCTATCCTGCGACCGGCCGCACACATCCCGCGACGAAAAGCACTTGCATCCTGCTACAATTGTGGCATGCTACACCGGTAGCAGGTGATAAAAGCATGATGATCGATTCCCTACCCAGGCGTGAGCGCGAGATTTTCGAATTGCTGTGCAGCGCCGGCGAGGCCACCGCCGCCGAGATCAAGGCGGCGATGCAGGACCCGCCTTCCTATTCGGCGGTGCGCACCCTGCTCGCCCGGCTCGAGGCGCGCGGCGTGATCAAGCACCGCGTCGCCGACCAGACCTATGTCTACAAGAGCGTGCCCCAGCCCGCGAAGGTCCGCGAATCGGCGCTGAAGTCGATGGTGCGGACATTCTTCGACGGATCGGCGGCGAGCGCTGCCACGGCCTTGCTTGGCCTCACCAAGAATTTGTCGGCGGACGAAGCGGAGACCCTGTTGAAGGCGATCCGCGAAGCAGAGGAGCGCGAGTGATGGACGTGTCCTTCTTTGGCGAAATGGCGTGGAAATCGGCGCTGATCAGCGCTGCCGCTCTGGCCCTGGCCTTTGTCCTGCGTTCGCGCGCCGCGTCCGATCGGGCGCTGGTGCTCCGGCTCGGCGTCATCATGCTGCTGTTGCTGCCCTTGATCGCGGTGGCGCTGCCGTCGTTGCGGATCGAGGCATGGTCGGCGCCCGCGCCGATGCCCGCGTCCCTGCCGGCCGCTTCGGCGCTCGATCTCGCCGCGAGCGATCTTTCCTCTTATGCCATCCCGGCCGATGCCGGGCTGCAGCCGGCCGAGCCGACCATCTGGGATGATCCCACGCCGCTCGTTCTCCTCGCCTATCTGGGCGGGCTGCTGATGGTGGGTTCCCGGCTGCTTGCCGGCCTGATCATGCTCGGCCGCTGGACGCGCGCGGCGCGGCCGGTGAGCTGCCCGGCCTGGCTCGACGCGTTCGAGCGCGCCCGCCTTGGCGCGCCCAATGGCGACAGGCTGCGTTTGCTGGTCTCGGATTCGGTGCCCTCGCCATTGAGCTGGGGCTGGCGCAATCCGGTCATCCTGATCGATCCCGACACGATGGCCGAAGCACATGAGGCCGATGCGATCCTCGCTCATGAAGTGGCGCATGTCGCGCGCCGCGACTGGCCGGCTTTGATGGTTGCCCGTCTCGCCGCCACCCTTTTCTGGTTCAATCCCCTGGTCTGGCTGCTCGAGCGCGAAGTGGTCCAGCAGGCCGAGGAGGCCGCCGATTGCGAGGCCGCCCTGTGCGTCGAGCCGGTCCATTATGCGCGGACCCTTCTTACTCTGGCCCAGGTCAACGGGCGCCTGATCCCGGCCAACAGCATCGCGCCCAAGGGCGGGGCGCTCTCCCGCCGGGTCCGGGCGATCCTCGACCGCCGGCTGCGCGAACGGCCCTCGGGCTCGCGGTGGACCGCCATCGCCGCGATCGCCTGCATCGGCATTGCCGGTCCGGTCGCCGCGATGCAGCTCGTCGAGGCCGCGCAGGCGCCGCAGGCGCCCGCCGTCCCGGACACGATGCAGGCGCCCGAAGCCCCGCAGGCCCCCGAAGCGCCGGGCGCTCCGCGTGCACCGCGGCCCCCGCACGCGCCTCATGCGCCTTCCCATTCGGTCGACATCGGCGAGATCCCCGATGTCGGTCCGATCGTCCGCCAGGCGCTTGCCGAGGCGTTGCCGCAAATCCCGAGGATCGTCGCGCAGGCCAATGTCGACGCGATGGAAGCGATCGATCCGGAAGAGATCCAGCGCAATGTCGACGAGGCCCTCGAGTCCGCCGAGACCGAGATGGATCAGATGTCGCGCCAGGATCGCGAGCGGGTCCGCCGCGAGGTTCGCCGCGCCGTCGCCCAGGCGCGGGTCCAGGTCCGCGCCGCCCGTGTCGACCGCAGGCGGATCGAAGTCGCCGTCCGCGATGCGCAGCGTGCGGTCGCGATGGTGCCCCGCACGATCGCGATGTCGATGGCGCACAGCGCCGCCGGCATGACCCATGGCGCCGCCGGGATGGAAGCCGGCGCCCGCCGCATGGAGGCGCAGGCCGCCCAGTTCCGCGACCGCAATTATCGCGAGCAGGTCATCGCCCGTGAGGCCGGCCGCGGCCACACCGTCACCCACGATCAACTGATCGATGCCGCCGACGGGCTGGCGGATGGCGCGCGGGGCATGCGCGAGGGCGCCCGCGAAATGCGCGAGGCCGCCCGGCACATGGGCGAAACCAGCGACTGACGAGACGAATCCCTTGGGGGCGATCTAGGGAGGTGGCGGGCGGCGTGCAGGCCGCCCGCCATTTACATTTTCCGGTTGGGCAAGCTGCTATTTCGGCTAGTCGCCTGACCAGGATCTGGGACTGGCGATATTGCTCAACCTGTCCGGCTCGCGCGACGAAATCGACGTGGCCCTGGCCGATCTTCCCCTCGCCGGATCGCCCGCCACACACGGCTCGTCGCCGGCGCTTTGATCGTCGGAGAAATTCGCTTGAACGGGCCCTGGAGCGGTTCCATGGGCCGCATGCCAGATGGCCGGGGGCGCGGCCGGATGGACATGTGATTGCGTGGCGAAGGGGTCTCGTCTCGCCAGATATCGAGGAGACCGACATGAAGACCAAGTTCCTGGCCGCCGCGGCTTTTGCCGGGCTCGCCACCGCCCCGCTTTACGCCCAACCGCCGGCAACGCCCGCACCCCCCGCCGCGGCAACGCCGCCCGCGGCGCCGACGCCCCCGTCGACCCGGGCCGAGATGGAGCAAAGCGTCCAGGCTCGTTTCGCGACTCGCGACGCCAATCATGACGGCTTCCTGACCGCCGACGAGCTCGGCGGAAGCGCGCCGATGGCGCTTGCCCGGCTCGACGCCGACCATGACGACAAGATCTCGCTCGCCGAGGCAAGCGCGGCGATGCTGGCAATGTTCGACCGCACCGACACCAACCATGACGGCATTGTCAGCCCCGAGGAAAGGGCCGCGGCGCAAGCCCAGATGGGCCAGCCCGCGCCTGCGCCAACCCCCCAGCCCACACCGAACTGATCTTCTCGGTCCTCCCGGGGACGGGGAGGGATGACGAGGTCGCCATGTGCCCCGCACATGGCTGAGATTGCCGGGGGCAATCTCACCTCGTCATTGCGCAGCATGGCGGAGGGGGGGCGGCGCTAGCCCAGTGCAATGTCAGGCCCCTCTCCGTCGGGCCTCCGGCCTCCCACCTCCCCGTCTCCGGGGAGGGTCATTGTGCGCCCTCGCGATTGACCGCATCCCGCCACCGCGCCACTCTCCCGACATGGAAAAAAGGGGACGGCCGATGCGCTTGCGATTCCTGGCTCCCGTCGCGCTGCTGGTCTGGCTGTTCGGCGCCGCGGCCGCGCCTCGCCCCGCTTTCGACGTCGTCATCCGCGGCGGCACGATCTACGACGGCAGCGGCGGCGCGCCTTATGTCGGCGACGTCGCGATCCGCGGCGACCGCATCGTCGCCGTCGGCCGGGTCGCCGGGCGCGGCGCGCGCGAGATACGGGCCGACGGCCTCGCCGTCGCGCCGGGCTTCATCAACATGCTCAGCTGGGCCACCGAATCGCTGATCCACGACGGCCGCAGCCAGAGCGACATCCGCCAGGGCGTCACCCTCGAAGTGATGGGCGAGGGCGATTCGATGGGGCCGCTCAATCCGGAGATGAAGCGGCTCGCCCTCTCGCGCCAGGGTGACATCCGCTACCCGATCGCCTGGACGACGCTCGGCCAATATCTCGATTTCCTCCAGCGCCGCGGCATCGCGCCCAATGTCGCGAGCTTCGTCGGCGCCGCGACGATCCGGGTCCACGAGCTCGGCGAGGGCGACGTCGATCCGACACCCGCCCAGCTCGCCCGCATGCGCCTGCTCGTCCGCCAGGCGATGAACGAAGGCGCGCTCGGCGTCGGCAGCTCGCTCATCTACGCGCCCGGCAGCTTCGCCGAGACCGACGAGCTGGTCGCCCTGGTCAGCGAGGCGGGCCGCTGCGGCGGGATGTATATCAGCCACATGCGCTCGGAGGGCGACCGCCTGCTGCAATCGGTCGACGAATTGATCGAGATCGCGCGCCGCGCCCATGCCCCGGCCGAAATCTACCATCTGAAAATGGCCGGCCGCGCCAATTGGGAGCGTCTCGGCGACGTCGTCGCGCGGGTCGAGGCGGCGCGGGCGCGCGGCATCCGGATCACCGCCGACATGTACACCTATACCGCCGGCGCGACCGGGCTCGACGCGGCGATGCCGCTCTGGGTCCAGGCCGGCGGTCGCGAGGCCTGGATCGCCCGGCTGCGCGATCCCGCCATCCGCGCCCGCGTCGCCGCCGAGATGCGCCGCCCGGGCCAGGGCTGGGAAAATCTCTTCTACGGCGCCGGCCCGGAAGGGATGACATTCTCCGATTTCCGCACGCCCGCGCTGCGCCGCTATGTCGGCCGCACCCTCGCCGACGTCGCCCGCGAGCGCGGCACCTCGCCCGAGGAGACGGTGATGGATCTGGTCGTCGAGGACGGCAGCCGGGTCGGCACGATGTATTTCCTGATGAGCGAGGACAATGTCCGCCGCCAGGTGCGCCTGCCCTGGGTGAGCTTCGGCTCAGACGCGGCCAGCGTCGCGACCGAGGGCCTGTTCCTCAACGAGCATCCCCATCCCCGCACCTACGGCAATTTCGCCCGTTTCCTCGGCCGCTACGTCCGCGACGAGGGCCTGGTTCCGCTGCCCGAGGCGATCAGGCGGCTGACCTCGTTGCCCGCGACCAATCTCGGCATCGTCGAGCGCGGCGCGCTTCGGCCGGGCTATCATGCCGATCTCGCCATCTTCGATCCGCGCACGATCGCCGATCGCGCCACCTTCGCCGAGCCGCATGCTTATGCGGTCGGCATGCGCCACGTCTTCGTCAACGGTGGCCAGGTGCTGCGCGATGGAGAACCCACCGGGGCGACGCCGGGCCGGGTGGTGCGCGGCGCGGGCTGGCGGCGCTGCCGCTAGAGGCGCTCCCAAACAGGAGAGGAACAGCAAGTATTCGTCCGCCTTGCCACGGACCCCAAAGGCAGCGTAGCGCGTTGCTGGCGAAACGGGGGCGCCTGGCTTGAAAGGAAAGCCGCTTGGACTCGAGGCGCGCCCGATTGATTGACCCGTTTTCGCCCTGCCCCGGACCGGGGAATCTTCACGCACACCAGGCATCGGATTTGCCCATGCCTCCGACCATTAGAGGAAATTGAGGTGGCCGAGCGCCGCGCCTATATCAACGCCGTCGCCGGAATCGTCCCCGAGCATGACGTGCATCATCTCTTCATCGACTGGGCCAGGGGTCAGATCGAGGATGAGCGCGTGCGCAAATTGTTCACGCGCATGGCCGAGCGCTCCGGCATCGAGCATCGCTGGTCGGTGCTGCCGCCAGCGGCGGGCGGACGGCCGCACAATGAGGAAGGCGGCTTCTATCATCCGGAAATGCCGCCGACCTCGGCGCGGATGCGGCTCTATGCCAAGGAAGCGCCGGAGCTGGCGTTGCGCGCGATCGAGCGGCTTCGCGGTCAGGTCTCGCTCGACGGTATCACCCACCTGGTCGTGGCGAGCTGCACCGGGTTCGTCGCGCCCGGTATCGACCAGATCATTGCCCGCCGGCTCGGCCTCGACAATGTCGAGCGGACTCTGGTCGGCTTCATGGGCTGCTACGCCGCGGTTTGCGCGTTGCGCACGGCCCACCATATCGCCCGCTCGCAGCCCGGCGCCCGCGTGCTCGCGGTGACCATCGAATTGTGCACGCTCCATCTCCAGGACACGCAGGCGCTCGAGCCGCTGCTCGCCATGCTCCAGTTCAGCGACGGCGCCGGCGCGGCCTTGATCACCTCCGAGCCGGGCGGGTTCGAGATGAGCCATCTTTTCTCGATGGCGCTCGAGGATTCGGCCGAATTGATCCAGTGGAACATCGGTGACACCGGCTTCGAGATGATCCTCTCGGGCGAAGTGCCCGGCCGGATCCAGCACGCGCTCGAGAAGGACGAGGTGCGCGCAACCCTGTTCAACGGCTGGGGCGCCGACGAGATCGACTCCTGGGCGGTCCATGCCGGCGGCCGCTCGATCCTCGACGCGGTCGAGAAGGGGCTGGAGCTGCCGCAGGGCGCCTTGTTCGCCTCGCGGGACGTCCTCGCCAAATACGGCAACATGTCCTCCTCGACGCTGATGTTCGTCCTGTCCGAGCTGATCGGCCGTCCGGACGTCGGCAAGGGGGTCGCGCTTGCCTTCGGGCCGGGCCTCGCCGCCGAAGGCTTCCACTTCGAACGGGCCGGCTGAGGGCCGAGGCGAGGCCATGCGCCGCACTTCCGCACTGATCGTCGGCGGCGGCCCGGCCGGCGCCTCGGCCGCGATCGCGCTTGCCCGCGGCGGCGCGATGCCGGTGCTGATCGAGCGCAATCCCGGCGAGCGCGACATCGTCTGCGGCGGCTTTCTTGGTTGGGACGCGCTGGCGGCGCTCAAGCGGCTGGGGCTCGATGCGGCGACGCTCGGCGCGCGTCCGATCCACAGGCTGCGGCTCGTATCGGGCGGGCGGATCGTCGAATCGGCGCTGCCCGGCGAAGCGGCCGGCCTCTCCCGCCGCCGCCTGGACGCCGCCTTGCTGCTGATGGCGGAAGAAGCGGGCGCCGCGGTGCTGCGCGGGCGGACGGCGCGGGCGCGGGACGGGCGGCGCGTCCGGCTCGACGGCGGCGAGGAAATGGAGGCCGACTTCGTATTCCTTGCCACCGGCAAGCACGAGTTGCGCGGCGCCGCGCGGGAGATCGAAGGCTGGCCTGTTTCGGTCGGCCTGCGCACCGCTTTGCCGCCAATCCCGGCGCTGGCGGGCGTGATCGAGCTGCATCTGTTCGACGGCGGCTATGCAGGCCTGCTCACCCAGGAAGACGGCACCGTCAATTTGTGCCTCACCGTCACCCGCGCGCGGATGACCGACCGGAACGCGCTGCTCGCGGCGCTGATCGAGGAATCGCCGTTGCTCGGCGAGCGAATCGGCGCGTCACTCCCCGATCACTGGGACGCTGTGTCGGGCGTGCCTTATGGCTGGCGGGCGCGAGCGGCCGAGCCCGGCCTGTTCCGGGTCGGCGACCAGGCGGCGGTGATCGCCAGCATTGCCGGCGACGGCATCGCCATCGCGCTGGCCAGCGGCGCGGCCGCCTCCCATGCCTGCCTTGCCGGCGAGAGCGCCGAAACCTTCCAGACCGGCTTCGCGCGGCGTGCGGCGCGTCCGGTCGCGATCGCAGAGGCGCTACGCAAGGTTGCCGGGCGGCCCGGGCGCAGGCGCCTGATGATGAGGCTGGCGAAGGTCCCGGGCCTGGCGAAAGCCGCCGCGCGACTGACCCGGATCGGTTAGCGGCCGGTCACCGCCGCGGGCGCGTCGGTGCGCCACTGGCCCGATTGGGCATGCTCCTCGAGAATGGTCGAATCAGGCAGATTGGCCGGCGTCCAGCGCGCCTGCTGCGCGATGTCGGACGGCGGCGGCGCGGCGAAGCGGGACTGGGCTGCGCCAGCCGGACTGGCGATCGCCGGCTCGGCCGCGGGTGCGCCGGCGCGGCTCGAGGCCAGGATCATGGATGGGCGCGGGAAGGGCTCGGTGCCGGCATAGGCGTTGCTGAATGCGCCCGGCGCGCCGGCGAGGCCCGGAAGCTGGTAGAAGATGTGGGCGCCGATCGTCGCGGTCTTGAGCAGCCGCGGCGCCCAGGACGGGAACACCGCGCTCGTGTGATAATTGGTCGAAAGGCCGACCGCCGCGTAGGTGCGGCCGCCGAGCGCTTCCGCCGCGAGACGCTGCGCCGTCGCCCAGGAGGCGCCGGACGGCCGGATCGCCAGCGATCCGTCGCAGGTGAAGGTGAACTGGCAGCCGCCGCCGGCGCGCATCGCGCCCTGGTAGACGACGCCGCAGACGCTGTTCGGCCAGGCCGGGTGGCGAACGCGGTTGAGCACGACCTGGGCGACGGCGCGCTGGCCCTCCTCGCTTTCGGAGCGGGCCTCGTAATAGATGGTTTGCGCCAGGCAATCCTCGGACCGCATCTGGTCGAGCGGCGTGCGGCCGGTGAAGACATAGGCATTGGCGGCCTGGAGCGGGCCGGTCGACGCCGGCATGGCGGCGTTGGCGAGCGCCGCCTGGTCGCCGATCAGGAAGGTGGAGCCGGGCGCCGCATTGTTGGTCATGGTGAGCGGGGAGGGCGCGGTGAACGCCTCGATCTCGGCCCGGGTCAGGGTGATTTCCGGCGCCGAGGCGAGGCTGGCCGGAACGCAAGAGGCAGTAGGGATCAGGAGCGCCAGCGGCGCCCAGGACATCAGGCCGAGGCCGCGCCCCAGCTTGATCAGTTTCGCGATCGATACGCCCAACGCCATGCCCGCTTTCCGCCCGGAATGAGGCCCCTAGAAAGCGCCGGATAGTCCATCCGAACCCATCGCGCCCCTCCCGATTTCGTGCCGTCCCAATAGGAGACAGAGGTGGAGGATTGATTACCGGCGGGCGGATTCGTCCGCTTCGGACCTCCTTTTCCCGCCTTGGTCGAGCGGCTGCCGCGCTTCGTCGAACCGGCCGCGCATTGGCCGCGCCGGCGCGCAAGATGGTCCGCGAGATCGATGTGAGCCAAGCTGCATTCTGAGCCCACCGAAGCAGCGAGGCTCCTTTGGGAGGCGGCGATGATCCCCATCGCCGCCTCCCTTTCATTTTGTGCTTCTTGAGATCCTCCCTGTGAGCGAAGCTCATGGGGAGGGGGACCGCACGAAGTGCGGTGGAGGGGCTTTTCGGACTCAGCAGGCCCCCTCCACCGCCTTCCAGGCGGTCCCCCTCCCCATCGCTTCGCGACAGGGAGGAATAGGGAGGATTACCGCCCCGCGAACCTCTTCACGTCGTCGACGTAGGAGCGCCCGATGCGCTGCTCGCCGCCGTCCGACAGCCGCGCGGTCCAGTGGCCGGCTTCGTCGCGGAACAGGCCGGTGATCGTGTCGCGCCGGAGGATCACCGAGCGGTGGACGCGGATGAACATCGCCGGATCGAGATCCTCCTCGAGCTTGCCGATGGTGCGGTGGATCAGCCAGGAGCGGGTGCCGACGTGCAGCCGCATATAGTCGCGCTCGGCTGTGACGCGGTGGATGTCCGAAGCCGAGATCCGCACCAGCCCATTATGGTCGGGCACCCAGAATTCCTCGACATGGGCGGAATCCCCCCTGTCGCCCCTTCGGCCGCCGCCGGCGAGATGATCGCGGACCCGGTCGAGAGCGCGCTCGAGCCGGGCCGGATCGACCGGCTTCATCAGATAGTCGATCGCGGCGACGTCGAACGCCGCCACAGCGAAATTGTCGAACGCGGTCACGAAGATGACCACCGGATCGACGTCGGATTCGGAAAGCGCCCGGGCGACGTCGATGCCGTCCATGCCGGGCATGGCGATGTCGAGCAGGACGACGTCCGGCGCCACCGCCTCCGCGATCCGGAGCGCGCCCTCGCCGTCATTGGCGGTGCCGACCACGGTCACGCCGGCGGCGCGCGCGAGCAGCAATTGCAGCCGCTCGACCGCGAGCGGCTCGTCGTCGACGACCAGGACCTTGATCGGCGCCTGTGGGCCCGGACTCACCACCGGAGGCGGCCGTGACGGGTTGGCATTTGTTGTCCGGCAAGGCGCAAGGCGGGAGCGATGCTAGATGCATCGTGACCGCCGCAGCAACGCCGCCGGGCGGCAAAGGACAGCCCGCCGCTTCGCGGTCGGCCGGAGAGGCCGGCTGGGGGCGTCGAGCACCTTGGACGGGCTGCCTGGCCCGCCCGGCGGCGCTCTCCTTCCCAGCCGGCCTCTCCGGCCGATCCCGGCCACCTCCGGTGGTGAGTCCGGGCCCTAGCCATTCCGGTTCACCGGCATGTAGAGGTGGACGGTGTAGCCGCCGTCAGGATCGGCGCCGGCGAGGCAGCCGGAGCGGGGCCCGTAGCGGGCGGTGAGGCGGTCGCAGACATTCCGGAGGCCGACTCCGGTCGAGCCGCTTTCATCCTCGGCCGTCGCCGTCTCGCCATTGTCCTTGACCTTGATGTGGAGACGGCCGGCCTCCTCATAGGCGCTGATCCTGACCGTGACCGGCTTGCGCGATCTGGCGACTCCATATTTGACCGCATTCTCGACGACCGGCTGCAGGATCAGCACAGGCACCCGCGCCGTCAGCAGCGCGTCGGGCACGTCGACCTCGATATGGAGCCGGTCCGGGAAGCGGATCTGCTCGATGTCGAGATAGAGGCGCTGCAGCCTGATCTCTTCGTCGAGGCTGACATCGGCGGTCGGATCGGCGGAGAGCGTGGCGCGGAAGAAGGTGGAAAGGTTCATCAGCATCCGCTCGGCCGTATCGGTCTTGCGCGACAGGATCAGCGAGGAGAGCGAATTGAGCGTGTTGAACAGGAAGTGGGGGTTGATCTGGTATCTGAGCGCGCGCAGCTGCGCCTCCTGCGCTTCGCGGGCAAGCATGGCGCTGTGCCGGTCGGCGAGGCGCAACTGCTTGGCGTAGCTCATCGCGACGTAGAAGGCGCACCAGGCGGCGAACAGGAAATACCAGCTCAACGCCCCCTCCAGCACCGAGCGCCAGAGCATCTCGAAGGGCGTCATGTTCTGCATGCTGGAATCGTTCTTGGCGGCGTCGAGCGGCGCGTAGACGTAGAAGATGAAGTAGTTGAAGCCGGCGAACAGCATCGACGCCGGCAGGCACAGGACGGTGGCAAGGCTCGCCTTCACCGAGAGGCTCTTAGCGGCGACCAGCCGCATCGCCAGATAGACGAGGAAGGTGATCGCGCAGCCGACCAGGGCCGCGATCGCCCGGCGGCCCATCATCTCCCAGAAATTGGGGAATTGCGCGACGAGCGCCCGCGCCGTGATCAGGAAGATGTAGAGCAGCCAGAAGGCGGCGATCGATTTGAGCGCGATGCCGAGGTCCGGCAGCCGCCTGGTCTCGCCTTCCGATAGGGATCTGTCCATGGCACCTGTTAGCGCAGGGCCATTCCAAAAGCCTTCCGTCCCGCCGTCGTTCGCAGAAGGCGTGGACGCGTTGGTCGAAAATCCAGGCAGCGGGCGGCGGTAGCCGGACGCGTCGCGCTCGCCGAGCAGAGGCGGCGAATCTCCGTCTTGCGGGTCGTTTTCTGGATTACCCATCACTGATTCTTACCCACGCCTGCTCTCTAGCACGGCCGATTCGCCCACGTCACCGCCAACCGGCCGACGCGCGCGAAGCGCGGTCCCGCTTGTTCCGTGTCCGCAAGGACCGCGCTTTTCCGCCAATCGGCCTCGCCGCCCTGTTGCCGTTTGGAGACAGTCGGGGCGCGCCTGTCGCTCCGGCGCCCTTTTGCGATTGCCCGGCTATTCGAACTCTGATTCAATTATGAATGGGGAGCGGGGTTTTGGTTAACGGCTTGGTAAGCCGAACTGGTGCATGAACCCTGCTGGCAAAAGGAGTGTGGGGTCATGAGTACCAGGACTCGGCCCGCCAATGGTGCGGCGGCGCTGGCAGAGATGCGGGAATTCGCAGGCTTCGGCAAAGGCACGCAGCGTTACATTCGCCGCGGGCTCGACATCGGCCTCGGCCGGCGCGACGCGGTCAAGCGCTGGTCGCGCGATCCCGCCGAAGCCGCCGGCATTCGCGCCCAGGAGCGGATTTACGGCCGACTCGACCACATCCGTTCCTACGTCCCGGACGATAGCGGGCTCGACGCGATGGAGCCGTTGATGACGCCGCTGATCACGATGACGGCGTTCGATCTCGGCCAGGATCGGCTGCCCTGCTTCGCTTCCTATCGTTTCCTCTACGAGCGTCTGATCGGCGCCAGCGTGCGGCCGTGGCTGCCCGGCGCCTTCTGCGCCGCCTCGGCGCTGCCGCATCTCCACCCCGATCGCCGGCGCACCCTCCTCCAGTCGATCAGCGAGGCGGCCGCGACCGCCCCCGGCTGGTCAAACCGCGAACCGGTCTTCTTCCCCGAATGGGTCGAGAAGGTCGACACGACGGTCGTCCAGTAAATCCAGGTTCCTAGAGCGACTGCGGCGGGCCCTCGGGTCCGCCGTTTTCTTTTGCACCCGATGCCCCGCGCCGGATAATGTCGGCGGATGGAAAGTTCCAACCGCCCCTTGCTGATCTTCGCTTTCGCCGTCGCGGCGATCCTGCTTCTCGCGATCGGGGGATGGATGTACGGTCGCGGCAGCGCGGCACCCGCGCCCTTACCCGAAGCGGCGCCAGTCGCGGTGCGTCAGCCGACGCCGGCGCCGCCGCCGCCGCCCGAGACCCGCTCGGCGCTGCCCGATCTTGCCGGCCAAATCCTCGACGACGGCTGTCGGCAGGGCGAATGCCATTGGTCGCGGGTGGTTCGTCTCGAAAGCGTCTCGACAAGTCCGCAGGGCGAGCTGCGCCGGCTGACCGCACGCCGCGGCGTTTCAACCTACGATCCGATGGGGGATCCGCCCGAGGCTTATGGTGAGGGCCTCGACGTGCGTTGGGACCCGGCGGATCGCAGCGACTATATCTTCTGCTCGCGACAGCGGCCTGCCTTCGCCTTCCCGGACGATGACGGCAGCCTGATCATCCACTATCTCGATTTCTACGATCTCGGCGGCTATCAGCTCAACTCGGCGCAGACCTATATGCGGGTGTGCCACGGCCTGCAGTTCAACGCCCAGGACAGCGCCCAGCTGCGGCAACTCGGCTATCGCCCCGATACGCGCAACGAACAAGTCGAACATGGCAGGCCTGAGGATCTGACCCGCTTCTGATCAGGATCAGCGGGTCAGACCCGCGACCAGTCCCTCCGCGAACAGGGTGAGCGTATCGTCGCGCGCGCCCATGATGACGATGCGGTCGCCGGGCCGGGCGAGCGCCAGCAGGCGCAAGGCGCATTGATCGCGCTCGGCAATATGCTCGGCGTTGCGGCCGAGCCTTTGGACACCACCGACGATCTCGCCGCTGCCGACGCTGCGATCGGTGGTGCCGCCATAATAGACCGGGTCGGGCATGATCAGCACGTCCTGGGGCTCCATCTGCCCGGCGAAGGTGGCGATCAATTCGTCCTTCATCGTCCGCAACGGGCCAAATCCGTGCGGCTGGAAGAACAGCAGCAGCCGGCCGGGAAAGGCGTGGAGCGTGCGCAGGGTCGCGGCGATCTTGTCGGGATTGTGCCCGAAATCGTCGATCACCTTCACGCCACCCGCTTCGCCGACCAGCTCGAAGCGGCGGCGCAGGCCGGTGAAGCCGGCAAGCGCCCGCGCGCCTTCGGCAAGCGGCACGCCGGCTGCTTCGGCCGCGGCCAAAGCGGCGAGCGCATTTTCGGCATTGTGGCGGCCGGGGACCTGGAGCCGAACCTGGATGTCGCCGGCCTTGAAGGCAATGGCGAAGGGCGCCTCGGCGACGTCGGATCCGAACAGGTCGGCGCTCGCGTCCCTGAACGAATAGGTCCGCAGCTTTTCGGGCGGCAGCGCCGCGGCGAGGAGGCGGGTTTCATCGTCGTCGAGGTTGAGGACGATTGTCCCGGCCTTCGCGGCGAAGTCGCGGAACAGGTGGCGGAGCTCGTCGAGCGATTTGTGGTCGAGGGTGACGTTGTTCAGCACGGCGATGTCGGGCCGGTAGAGCGCGATCGAGCCGTCGCTCTCGTCGACCTCGCTGACGAATGCGTCGCCGGCTCCGACCAGAGCGCTGGCGAAAGGGATTTCGGCGCTGACGAAATTCTTCATCACCGCGCCGTTCATCACCGTCGGGTCGCGGCCGGTGGCATTGAGGATCCAGCCGATCATGCCGGTGACGGTCGATTTTCCGCTGGTGCCGCCGACCGCGATGCCGGTCGGCGCGGCGTTGAACAGTTCGGCGAGCAGCTCCGGCCGCGCGATCCGGGTTGCGCCGACCTCCTTCGCCTTGACCACGTCGGGCACCGTCTCCTCGATCGCGGCGGAGGTGACGACGATCTGATCGGCGCCGTGAATGCCGCTGCCGTCCTGCGCGAACAGCGCGATGCCGCGCGCTTCGAGGAATGCGAACTTGGCGGCGAGCCGGCCCTGGTCGAGCGTCCGGTCCGAGCCCGCCACCTCGTGCCCGCGGCCCTGCACGATCAGCGCCAGGGGCAGCATTCCGCTGCCGCCGATCCCGCAGAAGAAATAGGATTTGGCCTCGTCCATCGCCTCGCCCTATTGGGAAGCGCCGGCAGTTTCAAACGGGCTGAGCGCGGGAGGGAGGGCAAATGCGGATCGCGGTGGTGGCGCCGAGCTCCCGCTTCGACGAGGAGGCCGCCGCGCGGGTGACGGCGATCGCCGCCCGTGCCCAGCCGGACGTCGAGATCCACTTCCACCCGCAATGCTTCCTTTCCCACAACCATTTCGCCGGGACAGACGCCGCCCGCGCCGATGCCCTGGTGGAGGCGGCGAACGATCCCGGCTTCGACGCGATCTGGTTCGCGCGCGGCGGCTATGGTTCGTGTCGCATCGCCGAGGCGGCGCTGGCGCGGCTGGGGCCGGCGGGGCGAGACAAGAATTGGCTGGGCTATAGCGATGCCGGCTTCCTGCTGGCGGGCCTCTATCGCGCCGGCTTCGCCAATGTCGCGCACGGGCCGATGCCGCAGGACGTGATGCGTGAAGGCGGCGAAGCGGCGGTCGAGCGGGCGCTCGCCTGGCTCGCAGCGCGCTCGCCCGAAACGCTCGAGCCCGGGCTGCGGGCCGGTGAGCGTCATGCCGCATTCAACATCACCGTCCTCGGCATGTTGCTGGGCACGCCGCTCGAGCCGGATCTCGCGGACCACATCCTCCTGATCGAGGAGGTGTCGGAGCATATGTATGCGACCGATCGGGCGCTGTTCCATATCTGCGCCAGCCAGGCCGTGCAGCGCGTCGCGGGGATCAGGCTGGGCAGGGTCAGCGACGTCAAGGCCAATGATCCGGACTTCGGCGAAAGCGCCGAGGCGGTCGCCCGGCGCTGGTGCGATGCCCATTCCATTCCCTGGCTGGGTCGGGCCGATATCGGCCACGACTCGGTTAACAAGGTGGTACCCTTCGGTCTCCTCGGCCCTCTCTGAGCCGTCTATCCACAGAAAAGCCGCCAATCATGCCGAAAACACGCTGTTTCACCCCCTTATGGCCATTGCCAAGCGGGGGGAATTGCGCTCTCTATCGCGCAGCATAAGCTCAAAAGGGAGGGAAGTATGGCAGAAGGTAGACAGAGCGGTTTGCAGCGTCCTGTAACGCCCTCGGCTGATCTGGCCGCGATCACCGGTTCCGATCCGTTGCCGCGCAGCCAGGTCGTCAGCAAGGTCTGGGACCACATCAAGAAGAACAATCTTCAGAATCCCCAGAACAAGCGTGAGATCGTCGCCGACGACAAGCTGAAGAAGATCTTCGGCAAGGATCGCTGCTCGATGTTCGAGATGAACAAGCATTTGTCCCGGCATCTGACCTGATCTTCAAGATCCGTGCCGGCTGCATCCGGCGCGAACGAAAAGGCCGCCCCCGGATTTGTCCGGCGGGCGGCTTTTTCATTTCCGGCGGCCGCCGGCCGCCGCCCGCGCTCCGCTACAGGATCAGCTGCGATTAGCGGAAGGTTCGACTAGATCTTCCAGCGGGAAGTTGGTCGGAACCCGTTCCGTTTCGCCCCATCCGTGCGAAGACACGATGAAATGGTCAATTCTATCCTCCGAACCGGCCCCGTGTTATTGTTGCGCGACTCGAAAAGGGGAGGGGAGGATGCGCCATATAGTTACGGCCGAAGGCGGCCTTAATCTGCGTACCGGAGCGGGGACGAACTTCCCTTCGAAGGGCCTCATCAAGAAGGGCACCCAGGTCGCCGTGCTCGCACGCACCGGCGATTGGTCCCAGGTCGACATGGACTTCAACGGGGTCGCCGACGGATTCATGAAATCCGAGCATCTCGCCCCGGCCGCGGCGCCGGCGCCCGCTCCGCCCGCGGCCCCCACTCCGGCACCTCCCCCGCCCGCGGCGCCCGCCGCGCCGCAGGCCGCCGCCGCGCTGCCCGGCGCGCTCGCCACGATCACGGCGGCAAAGGTCAGGCAGATGTTTCCCGCGACGCCGCTCGCCGCGATCGAGGCCAATCTGCCGTTCGTGCTTGCCGGCCTTGCCGCCGAAGGACTCACCGACAAGCCGATGGCGCTGATGGCGCTTTCGACCATCCGTTCCGAAACCGCCGGCTTCAAGCCGATCGACGAGGGCAAGAGCCGCTTCAACACGCGGACCGTGCCGTTCGACCTTTATGAGCCGGGCACCGGGCCCGGCGACAGGGTCGGCAACACCAAGCCGGGCGATGGCGCCAAGTTCAAGGGCCGCGGCTACGTCCAGCTGACCGGCCGCGACAATTATACGTCGATCGGCAGGCAGCTCGGCGTCGACCTGGTCGGCGATCCGACCAGGGCGAACGATCCGGCCGTGGCCGGCCGGATCCTGGCGCGCTTCATCAAGAACAAGGAGGCGGCGGTGCGGAGCGCGCTCGCCGCCAACGACCTCGCCAAGGCGCGCAAGCTCGTCAACGGCGGCTCGCACGGATTGGACGATTTCAAGGACGCTTTCAGGAAGGGCCAGGCGGCGCTTTAGGAACGGGCGCGATCGGAGCAGAAAAGGGAGTCACCCCGGCGACGGCCCGGGACCATGCGCACCGGTGGTTTCGGAGAGTGTGCTGGTCATCGACTGCTTCCGGAACATCGCGTTCGTGGGTCCCGGCCCTCGCCGGGATGACTCTGAATTTGGCCGCCATCACCCCCGCCAGCGAAGCCCAAGCCAGAGCGTGCGCGGGGTTGCGCGTTCGATGATGCCGGCCCCCGAAATGCCGGCAACCACTTCCTCGTCGGTGAGATTCTCGGCCCGCATTTCGATCGCGAGCCGGCGGGTCAGCGGCAGGTTGGCGACCGCGTCGAAGGTGAGCGCCCCCGGAATCAACTGCCGGTTGAGGTCGTCCTCATATTGGCCGGAAACGTAGCGCATGCCGACCGATGCATGAGAGCCGCGCGGACCCTGCCAGGCGAGGTTTGCGGTCAGGCTGTGCCGCGGCGTCTGGGCCGGGCGCAGCCCATCGAGCGCGGCGGCTGCCCCGTCGGCGCTGACCTCGGCGTCGGCCAGGCTGTATCCGGCGGCGATGCGGATGCGTCCGAGATCGATGCTGCCCTCGATTTCGACGCCCCGGCTATGGACGGCGTCGATATTCTGGCGCACGCGATAGGCGCCGCCCGCCGCGACGAAGCCGACGCCCGGGAAGGCCCCCGGCCCCTGGCCCATCGTGACGTTGGCGATGGCGTCGGCCAGGCGATTGTCGAACAGGGTGACCCCGATCCGTGCAATGCGCGCCGGGCGGAATTCCAGGCCGGCCTCGATCCCTTTCATCCGCTCGGGCGACAAGGCGGCATTGGCGGCGGTGGCGTCGGTGCCGACGCGGAAGGGGCGGTAGAGCTCGTTCAGCGTCGGCAGCCGCCAGCCCAGATAGGCCGCGGCGCGCAACGTCAGCGCTGGCGCTGCCCGCCAGGCGACCCCCGCGCGCCCGGTCGGTTCCCACCCCGCCCGGTCGGGGAAGGCGAGGTCGGTCAGTGGCGCACCGGTCGCCAGGGTCCGCTCGCGCAGCGTCCCAGTCCCGATCCACCATCGGTCGAGCCGTCCGCCCCCGGTGAGGGTGAACGGGCCGCTTTCCCATCCCGCCTCGGCGAACGCGCCGAGCGTAATCGTCTTGCCGCCCGCGACGCGGCCCCGCGTCGGCGCGCCGGCGACGTACTGGAAAAGCTCCTGGGTGCGGCCGACGGTCTCGCGGCCGTCGGTGCCGAGGCGGACTTCCAGCGGCCCGGTGACCGGGCGGATCTCGAATCGCGCGCCGAGCCCGGTCGAGGGCACTCCATATTGATCGAGCGTCTGGGTCGCGGTCGCGCGGTTGGCGGAAATTGCGGCGAACCGGTTGGAGAAATCGCGGACCTGGACATAGCCGACCGCGGAAAAGGGCATGCCGCCTCGGCCGACCAGCCGCAGGGATGCGTCCGAGCCCCGCATGCCGATCTCGCTGAAGGCGGTGCCGCGCTCGCGATCGTCGGTGAAGGCCGAGACACTGGCCTGAAGCTCGACGGCCGCGGAAAGCGGCGCCACCGCGCGCGCACCGAGGCTGGCCTGGCGGTAAGGCGAGGGCCGGTCGGCGGCGCCGCGCTGGCGCCCGACGATCGGAATGAAACCGTCGCCGCGCGCATAGGCAGCGGAGACGCTGACGAAGCCGGCGCCGAGATGCGCGCCGTAGCCGGCAAATGCGTCGATGCTGTCGCGGCTGCCATAAGCAAGGCTCGCAGCGGGCCCTTCGAGATCGCGCGGCGCGGCGCTTTCCAGCTCGATCGTGCCGGCCAGCGCGCCGGGCCCGTCGGCGCCGGTGCCGCCGCCGCGCACCACCCGGATGCGCCCGAGCCGGCGCGGGTCGTAGGCGGGCCAGGAGATCCAGCCGCCGAACGGGTCGGTCTGCGGCACGCCGTCGAGCATCAGCAATGCGCGGCTTGAGGCATTGCCGCCAAGCGCGCGCAACGTCGCGCCTTGGCTGGTCGGATTGGCGGTGCGCGCATCGGAGCGTCGGAATTGCTGAAATCCGGGCACGTCGCGCAGCACGTCCTCGAGCCGGTTCGACGCGCTGTGATCGAGCCGATCACGGCCGATTTCGGTCACGTCATAGGCGCGCGCGCCAAGGCCCGCGTCGAGGCCGCGGCCGGTCACAACGATGTCGGGCTCCTGAGCCGCGGCCGCGGCGGGAATCACAAGCAGCAGTAGAGCGAGGCGCATCACCCGGCCCGCTTACAACAAAATGCCGCGCCGGTGAGGGGAATGCACCGGCGCGGCTGGGGTAATCAGGGCGTCAACGCGTCAGCTGGCGCTGGGTTGCGGCGTCGCTTGCGCCGCCGCGGCTTCGAGCTGGCCGCGGGTCATCGAGATGACGAGCCACTGGCCGTTGGCGCCGAAGCTGTTCAACGGCAGCCTGGCCCGGATTGTCCCGGTGGAAACCACCGCGCCGGACGCGTCGGCCGTCTCGACGGTGCCGACCACGCCGCCGGCCTGGTCGCGGACCTGGACGCCGGCGTGGAGATCGGCGGCCGTCGCCGCGCGGACCGGAGCTGCTGCGGCAGGAGGCGTCGCAGTCGCGGTCTGGGCCGGAGCAGCCGGCGGATTTGCCGCGGCCGGCGGAGTCGCGGCCTCGGCCTGGGTCGAGGTCTGGGCCTGTGCGGCCGGGGCCTGACCGGCCGGGGGAGTCTGGGCCTGAGCCTGGGTGGCGGTCTGAGCCCCGGCGGCGGGAGCGACCTGCTCTGGCGGAGCGGCCGGCGGAGTCTGCGCCTGGGCCTGGGTCGTCGCCTGGGTGGTGGCGTCCGTCTGCGTGCCCGGCTCGGTATTTTGAGTCGTGGGCGTCGTTTCTGCCGGCTGGGCTGTGCTGTCCTGCGCGTCCTCGGTCGCGGTGTTGGTCGTCGGCGTCACCGGCGTCTGCGCGGCCGGTGCAGGAGCCGTTGTCGCCGGGGGCGCGGCCGCGGGGTGATGGGCGGTGCCGCTGGGCGGGGTGGTCTGGGCGCCGGCAATGGCCGGCAATGCGATCGCCGCGACAGCGGCAAGAAGCTTCATTCTGGTCGTCATGTCGTCCTCCAAAAGATGTATGGAGGGTTAACAGACGCACGCGTAACAAAGTTGCGAACGGCCGGACGGGCCGTTCAACGGCAGGGACGAAATGCGGAATCGCCCGGACTCTAGCCGCCCGGAAAACGCTCGAACTCGGGCAGATCGTGAATGGACTTCATCCAGGCGATCCGATCCGCGGTCTGGATATGGGCAGAGGGCGGCAGGCCGTCGGGATCGTCGAGCGAGCCCGATTGAATGTCGGTGATCCCCGGAAGGACCGTCTCGTTGGTGTAGAAAAGCCCGGTCCCGCAATCGGCGCAGAAATGCCGCCGGCCGGTCTCCGACGACGCGTAGACCTTGGCCTCGCCCTGCGTGACGTTGACCTGCTCCGACTTGAACATCGCCCAGCCGACCATCGGCGCACCGGCATGGCGGCGGCAATCCCCGCAATGGCACAGGCAGTGGTGCATTGGCTCGCCTTCGAGCGCGTAGCGGATTGCTCCGCAATGGCATTGCCCTGTGCGCATTCTTGCCTCCCCTGGTGAGTCGGGAGAGCTTACCAAAGATGCCGAACAAATCAAGAACGCTTGACCCAATTACCCTCTCCCGCGCGCGGGAGAGGGCAGGGTGAGGGTCTTTCTTCTTCTTTGTCTCTCGTAGCGGCAAAAATGAATGAGACCCTCATCCTCCCACTGCGACGCGGCGGGCCCCTCGATCGCTGCGGCTTTTCGGATCATCCGGGGGATGATCCTGCTCCCGCGATCCCGCAAGCGGGAGAAGGGAAATCAAAGACTTCTCCCCAAAGAGGGGATGGTTTCTTACAGCACGTACTTGCTCAAATCGGTGTCCCGCGCGATCTCGGCCAGCTGGCTTTCGACATAAGCAGCATCGACGACGACCTTCTGTCCCCGCCTTTCCTCCGCCTCGAAGCTGACATCCTCGAGCAGTTTCTCGAGCACGGTCTGCAGGCGGCGGGCGCCGATATTCTCGACCTGGCTGTTCACTTCGGCGGCGATGCGGGCGAGGGCGCGGATGCCGTCCTCGGCAAAGACGATCTCGACGCCTTCGGTGGCGAGCAAGGCGCGATATTGCTCGGTGAGGCTGGCGCGGGTGTCGGACAGGATGCGGACGAAATCCTCCTCGGTCAGCGCCTTGAGCTCGACCCGGATCGGCAGCCGGCCCTGGAGCTCGGGCAGCAGGTCCGAAGGCTTGGCGACGTGGAAGGCGCCGGAGGCGATGAACAGGATATGGTCGGTCTTCATCGGCCCATATTTGGTGGCGACCGTCGTGCCTTCGATCAACGGCAGCAGGTCGCGCTGGACCCCCTCGCGGCTGACCGAGCCGCCACGCACGTCCGAGACCGCGATCTTGTCGATCTCGTCGAGGAAGACGATGCCGTTCGCCTCGGCATCCATGAGGGCGGTGCGGTTGACGTCGTCGGGATCGAGCCTCTTGTCGGACTCCTCCTCGATCAACTTGGCGAGCGCTTCCTTGACGCCCATCTTGCGCTTCTTGCGGGGCTGCTGGCCCATTGCCTTGCCCATCAGGTCGGAGAGGTTGATCATGCCGACCTGGCCGCCCATTCCCGGAATCTCGAACGGCGTGTTGGGCTGATCGACGACGTCGATCTCGACCTCCTTCGAATCGAGATGGCCCTCGCCGAGCATCTTCCTGAAGCTCTCGCGCGTGGCGGCGCTGGCATCCTTGCCGGTGAGGGCGTCGATCAGGCGATCGGTCGCGGCCTGGCTCGCGCTTTCCTTCACCGCCTCGCGCCGACGCTCCTTCTCCAGCCGCACCGCCTCCTCGACCAGGTCGCGGGCGATCTGCTCGACGTCGCGGCCGACATAGCCGACCTCGGTGAACTTGGTCGCCTCGACCTTGACGAACGGCGCGTCGGCAAGCTTGGCGAGGCGCCGGCTGATCTCGGTCTTGCCGCAGCCGGTGGGGCCGATCATCAAGATGTTCTTGGGCGTCACCTCCTCGCGCAGCTCTTCGGGGAGCTGCTGGCGGCGCCAGCGGTTGCGCAAGGCGACCGCGACCGCGCGCTTGGCGTCGTCCTGGCCGATGATGTGCGCATCGAGCGCGGCGACGACCGCCTTGGGCGTGAGGAAGTCTTTCATCTTGCCTGCTGCTCTCGGCGTTTCGCTGGTGGGGGGCAAATCGGAAACCCGGTCCGTCTCCGGGGTGGAGGTCTGGAAGTCCATGTCGGACTCTAGATTGGGGACGCGGCGAGCGACTTCAAGCGGTGCAGCGGAAGCCGGCGAACAGGCGCTGGTGGCGGGCGATGATCCGCGCGATCCTGTCGGGCTGCGGCGTCGCGTCCCACTGGTCGAGCTCGAAGGTGCCGCCGAGCAATATGCCGTCGGCGCGGGGGAACATGTAGCCGGCCTCGCCGGTGAAGGCATAGCGGACCTCCGGCTGGGGCAGGAGGATGGCGAGCTGGCCGCGTGCCGGGCGCAGCTCCTGATCGCCGAACAAGGCGCGGGCGCCGAGGCCGGTGCAGTTGAACACGAGCCGCTCGGGCAAGCCGGCAATATCGGCGGGCGTGGCGAAATCGCGAATCGCGATCCTGCCGCCGGAAATCTCCACGTCGCGGATCATCTGGCGCAGGTAGCGGCCGGTCTCGACATAGAGCGTGTCGTAGCGGCTCATGCCCGGCAGGGGAAACGGATGCTCGTCGGCGCGCAGCATGCGGCTGTCGGGCGGGAAGGTCGGGATCATCTGCTGCTCCGGCCCGCCGCTGGTCTCGCTGTAGGTCGGCAGCCAGCGTATCCCGTAATCGTCGCCGACCATGATCTGGAAGCGGCGCCAGCTATAATCGAGCGCGGCGGCGAACTGGGTCCGCCATTCGGACGTGACGCTTTCGGGGCGGAAATGGCCGAAGGGGTGGAACTGGCCGCCGGCGACGTTGGACGTGGTGTCGGGCGGCAATGCCTTTGCGTAGAGCGTGACTGCAAAGCCCGCCTCCTGGACGAGCCGCGCCGTGGAGAGACCCATCACCCCGGCGCCGAGCACGGCGACCGGGCCATTGTGGCCCTGCAGGCCGAGCGCGATCGCCAGCCGCGACGAGCCCCAGGAGAGGGTGATGCCGGCGCCGCCATGGCCGTAATTGTGGACCAGTCTCTTGTCGCCGAGCGCCTCGGCGCGGACCACGAAGCCCGGCGCGCGATAGGGACGCAGGCCGGCCAGGGTGCGGATCACGCGCTCCGGCGCGACGTTGACCGGCGGCAGGCAACCGCGCGCCGTCGGCCTCGCCGACATCGTGGCGCATCCCGGCAGCAGCAGTGCGCCGCCGGCAAGTGCGCCGGATTTCAGAAGCTGGCGGCGATCGATCTGGAGGCACTGCACGGGCCAAGCCTAATCGCTGCACATTTGGCCGTACAGCCAAGGTTCGTTCGAGGCAGCCTGTATTTTTCCTTGGCTTTCCCTGCCGCCATCGAGAGATAGGGTGGGGCCATGATCCGTCCTTATCTCCCGCTCAACAGCCTGCGCGCGTTCGAAGCCGCCGCGCGGCATCTGAGCTTCACCAAGGCGGCGGTCGAATTGTGCGTGACGCCGGCGGCTTTGGGCCATCAGGTCAAGGCGCTGGAGGAAAGGCTGGGCGCGCCGCTCTTCCACCGCCTGCCGCGCGGCCTGGCGCTGACCGACGAGGGCCGCTCGCTGCTGCCGGTGCTGCGCGACGCCTTCGATCGCGTGGCGGCCGCGCTTGCCCGGTTCGACGACGGCAGGGGCCGGGAATTGCTTTCGGTCGGCGCCGTCGGCACCTTCGCCCTGGGCTGGCTGCTGCCGCGCCTCGATGCGTTCGAGGCCGCTTTTCCCGAGGTCGACCTGCGTCTCACCACCAACAACAACCGGGTCGACATCGCCGAGGAGGGGCTCGATTTCGCGATCCGCTTCGGCGACGGCGCCTGGCACGGCACCGAGGCCGTCCTTCTGTTCGACGCGCCACTGACCGTGCTTTGCGACGCCGGGACGGCGGTGCGCCTGCGGGCGCCCGCGGACCTGGCGCGGGAGACACTGTTGCGCTCATATCGCAACGAGGAATGGCCGGCCTGGTTCGAGGCGGCCGGCGCCGAACCGCCGCCTCTGGTCGGGCCGGTGTTCGATTCGGCCGCCCTGATGGTCGAGGTGGCGCTGGCCGGCCGTGGCGTCGCGCTGGCGCCGGGACGTATGTTCGAGGGCAAAGGCGCGCGTCCGTTCGACGTCGAGGTCAGTCTCGGCGGCTACTGGCTGACCCGGCTCAAGTCGCGTCGGCCGACCAAGGCGATGGCGGCGTTCGAAAGCTGGATCCGGGAGGCGGCAGACGAGACCGCACTGTAACTCCCCTCCCCAGAGGGGAGGGGTTGGGGGTTCAGCGGTAGAAGGTTTTCCTCGAACGCCCGACACCCCCGCCCAACCCTCCCCCTCAAGGGGGAGGACTTGAAGCTCGCATTCTGCCTAAGCCGCCGCGGCGCCCTCGATCGTCTCCACCGTCAGCTGATCGTTGGTATAGACGCAGATGTCCGCCGCCACCTTCATCGCCTTGCGGGCGATCGTCTCGGCATCCTCCTCGTAATCGTAGAGCGCCGTTGCCGCGGCCAATGCGAAATTGCCGCCGGAGCCGATCGCGGCGATGCCCGCCGCCGGCTCCAGCACGTCGCCGTTTCCGGTGAGGATCAGGGTCACGTCCTTGTCGGCGACGATCATCATCGCTTCGAGATTCCTGAGATATTTGTCGGTCCGCCAGTCCTTGGCGAGCTCGACCGCGGCCCGCATCAGCTGGCCGTGATGCTGCTCGAGCTTGCGCTCGAGCCGCTCGAACAGGGTGAACGCATCGGCGGTGGCGCCGGCGAAGCCGCCGATCACCTTGCCGTCGCCGAGACGCCTTACTTTCTTCGCATTGGGCTTGATCACGGTCGATTGCAGCGAGACCTGCCCGTCGCCGGCGACCACCACCTTGCCGTTCTTGCGCACGCCGATGATCGTCGTGCCATGCCACACTTCCATTTTGAGCTCCCACTTCGGATTACGCCTCATTTGGGAAGAACATCCGACAGGCGCAATGCCGCCCAATCGTTCCTTTCGGACCATGACCGGTCGCGATAAGGGGAGGAACATGGCTCGGGGAGGGATGAGGATGCGCATGCCGGGAGTGAGGATCGCGCTCCTGGCCGCGACGCTCGGCGCGACGGCGCTTCCGGCGGCGCGGGCGGCGGACGCCATGCATCGCTCGCCATTGATCGGCGGCGAATCCTGTTCGGCCCCGGACCCGGGGGGCGCGGCCCGAACCGGGGAAGGCGGCGCGCCGGTGCTGGTCGAGGGCTTCGGCTTTGCCGGAATCGAGGCGGACAGCGCCAATGCCGGGGCGCGGGCATATTTCGCGCAGGGTGTGCGGTTGATCTACGCGTTCGACGAGGTCGAGGCGGTTCGCTTCTTCCGCGCGGCGCAACAGCTCGATCCGGCTTGCGCGCTCTGCTTCTTCGGCGAGGCATGGGCGCGCGGGCCGACGATCAACCTCCAGCCGCGAACCGACGAGCTCCCCGCCGCCCGCGCCGCCGCCCGGCGCGCCGCCGCTCTTGCCCGCAACCTCTCCCCGCGCGACCGCGCCCTGATCGAGGCGATGAACATCCGCACCGCCGACGGCGCGACGTTCAGCAACACCGCTTATGCCGAACATATGGAAGCAGCGGCGCAACTTATGCCGGATGACGACATGCTTTCGATCATGGCGGCCGATTCGCGGATGATCCTGGCCCGGCCGAGAATGCAGCCCGGTTCGCTCAGCCAGCGCCTGCTCGAACGGGTGCTGCGCCGCAGCCCCGATCATACAGGCGCGATCCATTATTATATCCATCTCACCGACTGGATCGGCCGGCGCGACCTGGCTGAACCCTATGCGGACCGGCTCGGGCGGCTGGCGCCGGCCGCGAGCCACCTCGTCCACATGCCCTCGCACAGCTTCTACTGGCTCGGCCGCTATCGCGACGCCGCGGCCGTCAATCTCGCGGCCCTCGACGCCGACCGCCGCTACCAGGCGCGCGTCCGGCCACCCCCTTCCGACTATCGGACGGCCTTGCTGCGTCACAACATGCAGTTCGCGATCGAAAGCGCGATCGCCCGCGGCGACGGCGCGACGGCGCTGGCGGTTTCGGAAAGGTATCGCGCTGCCTATCTCGGAGCCGGCGCCTCGGCGCAGGCGCGGCTGATCGGATCGGCCACTTATTACGCCCAGGGGCTCTACGGCGACGTGGACTCGGTCCTCGCCATGCCGGAACCGGCAAATGCGATGGAAAAGGTGTTTCGCCATTATGCGCGCGGCGAGGCGCTTGCGCGGCGAGGCGATGCCGCCGCGGTGCGCATCGAGGCGGCGGCGATCGCCGGCTTGCGCCGTGGCACGGAGGCGCCCGCGCTCGGCGCGGGGGGCACGCCGCTCGCCTCCGTCATGCAGTCGGTGCTCGAGGGGCGGGCTGCGATGCTCGGCGGGAATGCGCGAGCGGCGGCCGCCGCCTATCGCGCGGCGATGGACGCGCAGCTCGCCGCCGACTGGAATTTCGATCCGCCGCTCTTCTGGTATTCGGTCCGCCGCAGCCTCGCCGTCGCCCTGCTCGAAGCAGGCGACGCCCGCGGCGCGCGCGTCCAGCTCGACGCCTCGCTGCGCCATTGGCCGAACGACGGGCTGGCGCTGTACGTGCTGTCGCTGGCGGAGCACCGGCTCGGCCATGAAGACGAGGCCCGGCGCGCCCTCGCCCGCGCCCGGGCAGCCTGGGCGGGGGACGTGACGGCGGTGCCTCCGGCGCGCCTCTGACTCGCCGATTTCGCGCTGACAGGACCGCCGGGGACCTCTAGGCATGCTGGCGATGGGAATTCTGTTCTTATCGCTGACCGGCGCCATGGTGCTGCTCTTCATCCAGATGAGGGGCCTGAGCGCGCGTATCGGCAAGCTGGAGGAGAGGCTGGGCGGCGCGGCCATGCCGGAGCCGGTCCACCTCGACGCGCCGGAGCCCGAAGCGCCCCCCGCAGCGCTCGATCCCGGCGATGCCTTCGCCTGGCCCGATACGCCCGCCCCGAACCCTGAAACCGCCGGCACCCCGTTTGAAATCCGCCTGGACGACGCGCCTGAAGAGGCCGCCCGGCCGAAGGAATCGCTCGGCGGCCTGTTCGAGCGCTGGGTGGCGGGGCGGCTCCTGGTCTGGCTCGGCGGCATCGCCCTGGTGCTCGCTGCGATCTTCCTGATCCGCTATTCGATCGAGATGGGGCTGATGACCCCGGCGGCGCGGATGACCGGCGCCGGCATCTTCGGCCTCGTGCTGCTCGCCGCCGCCGAGATCGCGCGGATCCGCTTCCGCGACGACCAGCGCATCGCCCAGGCCCTGGCCGGCGCCGGCATCGCGACACTCTATGCCGTGCCTTATGGCAGCCACGCCCTCTACCATCTGATCGGCAGCGGCACTGCCTCGGCGGCAATGGTCGCAGTGACTGCCGCCGCGCTGATCCTGTCGCTGCGCCACGGCGCGCCGACGGCGGTGATGGGCCTGGTCGGCGGCTTCCTGACGCCGTTGCTGGTCGGCAATCCCGATGCCGGCGCGGTGCCCCTGCTTGCCTATCTGGCTCTGCTCAACGTCGCCATCTTCGCCATCGCCTGGCGGCGCGGCTGGACCTGGCTGGCCGCGGCCGGGGTTTTGCTGAGCTTCGTGTGGACCGGCTATCTGGTCTCGCGGCCGCCCGACGACGCGCTCGCCGCCGGCGTGTTCATCGTCCTGATCGGCATCGCCGCCTCGGTGGCGCGGCCGGGCCAGGGCAGGCAGCTCAGCCTGATCCAGCCGCTCGCCATTGCCGCGGTCGAGCTGGCCTTGCTGGTCGCGCGCGTCGATCTCGGCCTGCAGGCCTGGCTGCTCTACGGCGCGCTCAGCGCCGCGAGCCTGGCGCTGGCGCTGCTCCGTCCCGAATATAAGGTCGCGCCGCCCGCGGCGCTCGGCCTCGCCTTGCTGCTGCTCTTCGCCAAGGCGGTGACGCAGATGGATCCCCATGCGCCCGACGCGGCGATCGGCATCACCTTGCTGTTCGGCGGCGTCGGGCTGGGGCTGACCCTGTGGCGGCCGAGGTTGCTGTGGACCGGCATCGCCGCTTTCGGCCTCGCCGGCCCGATGCTGATCATGCGCGCCGCGCGGCCGGAGCTGCTCGAGCGGCCGGCCTGGGGCGCGCTCGCCGCGGCGCTGGCGTTGGCGGCGACGATCCTGGTCTGGGCCAATCGCAGGCGCGCCTCCCCTGATGGGCCGGCCAGCCCGACCTTGCTGATGTCCGGCACCGCTGCCGCGATCCTCGCCGGCGCCGCTTTTTGGGATCTGCTGCCTGACAATCTCGTCACTGCCGGCTGGCTGGCCATCGCACTCGGCGCGGCGCTGGCCGCGCGCCGCCTCGGCGATCTCGCGCTGGCGACCGTTTCGATCCTGGCCGCGATCGTCGGCGTGCTCCGCGCGGTCCTGATGTTATTCTTGTTGTGGACCGCGCTGTTGGCCGGCCTGGTCGGCCAACCGGTGCTTGCCGAGGATCTGCCCGGCGCGATGACCGCCCTGTACGAACTGGCCTTGCCGGCGCTGCTGCTCGTCGCGCTGCGCCTCGTCCTGCCGCCATTGCCGGCCGGCGTCGGCCGCGTCGTCCGGAACGCGCTGACCGCCGTCGCCGGGCTGTTCGTGGTCGCCGCGCTCTACCTCTGGTTCAAGCAGGCGTTCGGGCTCGGGGTCGGCGAGGACTTCGTCGCGCGCGGGCTGATCGAGCGGACGATCATCACCCAGGCCCTGTTCGCCGCCGGCTGGCTGCTCGCCGCCGGCATCGTCAGGCTACCGCGCATGGAACCCGAAACCGCCCGCCTCGGCGGGACGATCCTCACCGCGCTCGCCGCCGCGCGGCTGATCTGGTTCGACATGCTGCTGTTCAACCCCGCCTGGGCGGACCAGTGGGTCGGCACGATTCCCGTCCTCAACATCCTCCTTCCCGCCTTCCTGCTCAGCGCCGCCTGGCTCTACGCGGCGCGACGGCGGGCGGACGGCGCGGCGCATTCGGGTGTGTGGCTCGCCTGCTTCCTCGCCGCCTTGATCGTGGGCGTCGCGCTGATGATCCGCCAGGGCTTCCAGGGCGCCATCCTGAGCGGGCCGGAGACGCCAATCGCCGAATTTTACGGCTACTCGCTGGCAGGCCTGGTCCTCGCCATCGGCCTGATCATCGCCGGCATGCGGCTGCCGGACAAGGCGCTGCGCATCGCCGGCCTGGCGCTGCTCACCGCGACCCTGCTCAAGGTCTTCCTGATCGACGCGTCCGAGCTCGAGGGCCTGCTGCGCATCCTCTCCTTCCTCGGCCTCGGCATCGCCCTGATCGGCATCGGCCGGCTCTACGGCCCGGTATTGAGGGCGGAGAGCGCTCCGGGATGACCCAGCTCCAGATCCTCCTCGCCCTCCAGGCCGCGACGCCGGCGGCGACAGCGCCGGCCGCGACGACTCCCGCCGCCAATAGCTGCCAAGTCGATCGCGCCTTCGTCGAACGGGCCGCAGCGAGCCTCTCGCTTGGTTACGATGCGTTCGACCAGGATATGGACGGCGGCTGGCGCGCGCTTGCGCGGCAGCCGGGCTGCGAGGGCGCTGCCGCGGATCTGGTCCATGCTTACCGCGCCAATCTCGAGAGCCATCTCTCGATCCTCTACTGGCACGAGGGTCAGCTGCGCGCGAATATCGGCCAAAATGCGGAGGCGATCCGGCTGATGGAGCAAAGCCGCAAGGCCGACGACCGCTTCGGCTGGAATCCCTATGTCGATGCCAGCACTGCCTTCCTGCGCGGCGATCGCGCCGCCCTGGTCGCGGCGCGCGCGACGCTTGCCGGGCTGCCGCGCCCGGCCGGCTATGAAGACCGGGTGCTGGCCAATGGAATGCAGGTGACCTGGCCGCCCAATCTCGCCGTCGTCGACGGCCTCGTCCGCTGCTTCGGACGGCCCTATCGCGAGGCCTATGCGTCGCCCGAATGCCGCGAGCCGGCTGCGGCTCCGGGGGCTGGCCACTAGCCCCCTCTCCCGCTCGCGGGAGCATCGGGCCGGTTGTGTCCCCGGCACAACCTGAACATCGCTGGGCGATGTTCACCCGATGCTGGCTGGGGTGAGGGTCTTCTTCTTTTGAAACAGGCGAACGCCGGAATGCCCTCATCCTCCCACCGCTTCGCGGCGGGCCCCTCCTTCCCCCCGAAACGGGAGAAGGTTCAAAAGTCAGCGCACCAGCCGGTAGCTCACGAAGGCGATCGATCGGCTGTCGGGCGACCAGCTCGGCACGTTGATCGTGCCCTGGCCGCCGAACAAATGGGTCAGCACCTGCGGCGGCGTGCTGCCGTCGGCAGGCATCATGCGCAGGCTCACGTCGCGATTGGGCGGGTGGTCGCCGAGCGGGATGTCGAGACCGAAGGAGATGAAGGCGATCCAGCGGCCGTCCGGCGAGAAATGCGGGAACCAGTCGCGATAGGCGCGGTCGGTGGTGACCGGCTCCGGATTGCTGCCGTCGGCGGCATTGGCGCGCCAGATCTGCATCGCGCCGGAGCGGGTCGAGTTGAAATAGATGTAGCGCCCATCCGGCGAATATTCCGGCCCGTCGTCGACGCCTTCGCCAGTGATCAGCGGGCGCTCCGGTCCGCCGGCGAGATCGCGCGTGTAGATGTCGTATCTCTGGTTATCGAGGCTGACATGGACATAGGCGATGGTCCGACCGTCCGGCGACCAGCCGTGCCAGTAGGAGCGTGCGTCGGGGCGGCCGACAATCAGCCGCGGCGCGTCCGATCCGGCCAGCGGCAGCAGGTGGATCCGCGAGAGATTGTCGGCCTCGGACTGGTCCGAGATGATCAGCTGGGTGCCGTCGGGCGAGATGCCGTGATCGTTGTTGTTCCTGCGGTTGGGGCCGGTGTTGAGCACGGCCGGCTCGCCGCCGGCGACCGGGATGCGATAGATTAGGCCGTTGCTGTTGTAGATCAGCGACTGGCCGTCATGGGTCCAGTTCGGCGCTTCGATCTTGCCGTCGAAATGGCGCACGACGCGCCGGCTCTGCGCGCCGCCGACCTCCATCACCTCAAGCGTGGATTCGACCCGGGCCGGATAACCGGTGTCGGGCACGTGCGCGAGGACGGGCACGTTCATCTCGACATTGCCGAAGGTCGCGCTCTCGGCGAGCGCATTGTTGTGGGCCGAGACGGCGAGCCCGACATGATAGGGGCCGGGGATGCGGATGCGGTAATTGCCGCCTCCATGGTGGAGCACGCCGTCGGCGCCGGCCACCGAGAAATAGACATAATCGCCCTCGCGCTCGAGGCGGATTCGCCGCGGCGCGGTGACGCTGGATTCGAGCTGGTGGGTCGGCCCGTCCTGGACGTCGCGCCATTGCAGCGAGACGAGGCCGCTGCCGTGCACCATCACGTCCGCATAAGGCGAGCCCGGCGTCAGGTTCTGGCGGATCATCAGCCCTGCCTTGCGGTGGGGGTCGCTGGTCGGCTGCGCCGGCGCGAAGGCGATGTCGGCGGCGACGTGCAGATCGCCCGAGCGCTGCGTCCAGACATAGTGGAAAGCGTCTTGATTGGCCCAGATGTTGGCGCCGCCCCCGGTCACCCGATAGGCATTGGCGGCCTGATCGAACGTCGCGGAGCCGCGTATGGCGGTTGCGCCGATATCCTGGTGGGCATCGAACTGGCCGACCTGCGCCGCCATCCCCGCCGGCGCCAGTGAAAGAAGCAACGCCCCCACGAGCGCCCGGACAAAGTGAGTCGACCGCATCCCATCCTCCCCTGTTTTAGCGAATGGTAGCGCTAACGTAACGCCATGGCGAGCGCGATCTCGGCGCCTCTGGCGAGCGCCCCGCTCTGTCATTATGAATGCGTAGCCGGGGAGCGCGGATCGCATGACGCACGATGTATTCATCAGCCATTCGTCGCACGACCGCGCCGTTGCCGAAGCGGCGCGCGCCGCCCTCGAGCAACGCGGCTTCCGTTGCTGGATCGCGCCGCGCGACATCTTTCCGGGCCAGGATTATGGCGAGGCGATCGTCGACGGCATTCGCGGCAGCCGCCTGTTCCTGCTGATCTTCTCCTCCGCCACCGCCGATTCTCCCCAGGTCAAGCGCGAGGTCGAACGGGCGGCGAGCCAGGCCCTGCCGATCCTGCCGTTCCGCATCGCCGACGTCCAGCCGTCGAAGAGCCTCGAATATTTCATCAGTTCGGCGCACTGGCTGGATGCGCTGAAGCCGCCGCTCGCGCCCCATCTCGCCTATCTCTGCGACACCGTCGGGCGGCTGCTCGACAGTGCCGGGCCGGGGCCGCTGATGCCGACCGTCCCGCAGCGCGCCCTGCCGGCGCGCCGCTCGCGCTTTTGGATGCCGATCGCGGCCGCCGCTCTTGCGGGCGTCGCCGCGATCGTGCTTGCCGCGGCCTGGCTGGTCCAGCCGCGGGCAGCAGAGCCGACGCCCGTCGCCGCGCGGCAGGGCGCGGTGCCGGACATCTCCAGAAGCATATTCACGCGCCGCGCCGTGCCGGTCCGCAGCGACAAGCCGCTTCGGCTCCGCGCCGGCCCGGCCGCGGATTCGGCGCAGGTGGCGGTGATCGGCACCGACGAGGTGTTCCGGGTCGCGCCGCGCCAGGGTGAGTGGTGGCCCGCGCAGCTGGCCAACGGCGCGCAGGGTTATGTGATGGCGCGCTGGGTCAACGTGCTCGACGGCGGCGCCCGATGAGCGAGGCGGACGACCAGGCGGAGATCGGCGCCGCGATCGACGAGATGTACGCGATGATCTCAGGCCTGAGGGGGCCGCGCGACTGGTCCCGCCAGGCGAATTGCTTCCACCCCGAGGCGCGGCAGATCCGGACGTGGATCGACGAGGCCGGACGGCCGGCCTGCAGGATCATGGGCCTCGCCGATTATGCGCGCGACACGACGCCCTTCTTCGCGGAAAACGACTTCTTCGAGATCGAGACGGCGCGCCGCATCGACCTGTTCGGCAACATCGCCCATGCCTGGAGCGCCTACGAGGCGCGCCGCGCGCCGGACGATGCCCAGCCCGAGCGGCGCGGGATCAACTCGATCCAGTTGTTCAAGGATCCGGAGCGCGGCTGGCGGATCATCGCAATGATCTGGGACAATGAGCGGGACGGCGTGGCTCTGCCGGACTTCGGTTACAATTCCAGAGAGAAGGGAGCGATCTGATGGGCGCACGGACATGGATCGGCGTTGCACTGCTGATAGCGGCGGGGGCGGCGGATGGGCAATTGTCGCCTCCCGTGCCGCGCCCGCCGCCGCAGAATTGCACCGCGCCGGAGCATCGCCAGCTCGACTTCTGGGTAGGAAACTGGAACGTCTACCGCACCGGCACGCAGGAAATGGCGGGCGTGTCGCGCGTCGAGCGGATCTACAACGACTGCGCGATCCAGGAAAGCTGGAGCCCGTTCGACATGAACGCCGGCGGCAGCCTGAGCAGCTACGACCGCGCGGCCGGCGCGTGGCGCCAGACCTGGGTCGATTCGACCGCGGATCGGCTCGACTATACCGGCCGTCTGGAAAATGGCCGCATGGTGTTCATCGCCCAGCGGCCGCAGGGCGCCGGCGCGCCGTCCCGGCAGACGCGGGTCACCCAATGGCCGGAGGCCGATACGGTGCGCCAGACCGGCGAGACTTCGGCGGACGGCGGCCGGACCTGGGCCATTTTCTATGACTATACCTACCGGCCGAGACCGCCATCCTGAGCCGGCCGCTCGCTTATGGAAAGCCCATCGAGAAACGGGCGGCCCGCTTCCAGGATGATGGACCGTGTGACAGGTCGGACCCGGACGTCTTGGCGACGCCGTCGGATCGGCCGGTACATTCATCATCCAAGGCCGGCCCGCCAGCCGAAGCCTTCGGCGAAGGCTGGTCGGGGCGACTGGATTCGAACCAGCGACCCCCACACCCCCAGTGTGATGCGCTACCAGGCTGCGCTACGCCCCGACCAAGGCGCGGCATTTAGGCGGCGGCCCCAGCGAAGGCAAGCACGGTTGACTCGCGCGCTTTGCGTGTTAGTTTCGTTTCGAAACTGAATAGGCGATGCCAATGGATAGATACGGCACCATCACGCCCGAACAGCTGCAAAGCCTCAGCGGCATCGAGATCATCAAGGCGATGATTGCGGGCGAGCTGCCGGGACCGCCGATCGCCGGGCTGATGGGGTTCCGGTTGATCGAGGCGGAACAGGGTCTCGCCATATTCGAAGGGACGCCGGGACCGAGCCTGCTCAACCCGCTCGGCGCGGTTCATGGCGGCTATGCGCTGACCCTGATCGACAGCGCCTGCGGCTGCGCCCTCCACACCGAGCTTGGGGCGGGGATCGGCTATACGACGGTCGAAACCAAAGTGAACTTCACCCGGCCGATCGATCCCGAAGGCGGCCCGGTCCGCTGCGAGGGCCGGGTGCTGAGCCGGGGCCGAACGATCGCCACGTCGGAGGCCTATCTGCGTTCCGCCGAAGGGAAGCTGCTGGCGCACGGGACTTCGACCTTGATCATCTTCGCACCGCGTTGACCCTGACGAAATCGGGATCCGTGAACGCGGCGGGGACCAGCTCTCGCAGTCCGTGTTCGTGGATTTCCGGATCAAGTCCGGAATGACGAAACAGGGGCGGGGTTGTGGCCTAATCTCCCGCCGGCGGATCGCCGCCCATGATGTTGCGCAGGTAATGCGCCTCATAGGCGTCGATCCGGGTCGATTCGACCTTGGCGGCGCCGAGCGCGTCGAACAGGGCACCCATGTGCGGCGCCCGCATGTGGGCGTCGATCGCCTCTTCGCTGCTCCATTCCTCCGATATCCGCAGCAGATTCGGATCGAGCACGTCGACCGCATAGGAATAAGCGGCGCAGCCCGTTTCGGCGCGCGTCGCCGCGATGTTCGCGGCGAGGTCCGGCCTCAGCCGCTCGATCTCACCGTCCCCAAATCGGACTTCCCCCTTCACGATGATCATGGCCCCTCTCCTTGCCTTGGCATTTGACCGTCCCCATGATAGTCGCACCGCGCTTTCAGGACGAGCGCCTTCGCGCCGCATTCCATCTTCCAGGTAGGAAAATATGTTCGAATCCCCAGCATTTGCTCAGGCGACCGGCGCCACTGCCGCCGGTGGCGGCATGAACGTGGGCGCCATCATCAACATGGTCTTCCCGCTCGTCCTCATCTTCATCATCTTCTACGTGCTGATGATCCGGCCGCAGCAGAAGAGAATGAAGCAGCACCAGGAGATGCTCGGCGCGGTCAAGCCGCGCGACACCGCCGTCACCACCGGCGGCCTGATCGGCAAGGTCACCAAGGTCGACGACAATGAGATCGAGCTTGAAATCGCGCAGGGCGTCCGCGTGCGGGTCGTGAAGTCGATGCTGACCGACGTCCGCCCGCACGGGGCCAAGGCTGCGAACGACTGATATGCTGAATTTTCCCCGCTGGAAGGTGATCGGCATTTGGCTGATCCTGTCGTTCGGCATCCTTCTGTCCTTGCCCAGCCTGATGCCGCCCGTCGCATCGCAATATCTGCCCGCCTGGGCGCAGAACACGCATATCAATCTCGGCCTCGATCTGGCCGGCGGCAGTCATTTGCTGCTCGAGGCGGATACGGCCGACGTCGGACGGCAGCGTGCCGTCCTGATGGAGGACACGATCCGCCGGGCGATGCGCTCCGCCACGCCGCGCATCGAGATCGGCGAGCTTTCGACCACGGGCGGCCAGCTCAGCTTCGTCGTCCGCAATCCGGCGCAGGTCGAGGCCGCGCTCCAGGTCGCCCGCACGGCGACCGCACCCTCGGCTTTCGGCGGCACGCGCGACTGGGACGTGGCCAATGAAGGCAATCGCATCGTCCTGCGCCAGACCCAGGCCGGGCTCGATGCGGCGATCAGCCAGGCGATGACCTCGGCGCGCGAGGTCATCGACCGGCGCATCAACAGCCTCGGCACGCGCGAGCCGACCATCATCCGCCAGGGCGACAACCGCATCCTCGTCCAGGTCCCGGGCCTCCAGGACCCCGAACAGCTCAAGGCGCTGATCGGCCGCACTGCGCGCCTCGAGTTCAAGCTGGTCGATCTCAGCGTCACGCCCGAGCAGCTTGCGTCCGGACGAGCGCCGGTCGGCACCCAGATATTGCCTTATGCGGAAGGCCGCGGCGGCGCCGGCGCCGCGCGCATCGCCGTCGGGCGGCGCCCGATCATCACCGGCGACATGATCTCGAGCGCGCGCCAGGGCTATGATTCGAACGACGGCCGCCCGGTCGTCAATATCGGCTTCGACAGCAACGGCACCCGCAGGTTCGCGCGGGTGACCCAGGAGAATGTGAACAAGCCGTTCGCCATCATCCTGGACAATGTCGTCCTGTCGGCACCGAACATCAACGAGCCGATCCTCGGCGGCACTGCCCAGATCAGCGGCAGCTTCACCGTGGAAAGCGCCAACGAGCTTGCCATCTCCCTGCAATCGGGCAGCCTGCCGGTTGCGCTTCGCGTGGTCGAGGAGCGCACCGTGGGCCCCGATCTCGGCGCCGATTCGATCCGCGCCGGCATTATCGCCAGCATCGTCGCGACCGTCGCCGTTCTGGTCTTCATGTTCCTGAGCTACGGCCGGTTCGGCTTCTATGCCGACCTCGCCGTCGCCATAAACCTGTTCATCATCGTCGGCGTCATGGCGCTGATGAACGCGACCTTGACCTTGCCCGGCATCGCCGGCTTCGTGCTGACCATGGGCACCGCGGTCGACGCGAACGTGCTGATCAACGAGCGCATACGCGAGGAGCGACGAAAGGGCCGCACCGTCGTGATGGCGGTCGAGAACGGCTACAAGGAAGCGAGCCGGACGATCTTCGAGGCCAATGTGATCCACGTCATCGCCGGCACGATCATGCTGATGATGGGTTCGGGGCCGATCAAGGGCTTCGCGGTGGTGCTGCTGATCGGCATCGCCACCTCGGTGTTCACCGCGGTCGTCTTCACCCGCATGCTGGTTTCCCAGTGGATCCGCCGCACGCGGCCGACCGAAATTCATATCTGAGGCCCGAAGACATGCGCCTGCTCAAGCTCATTCCGGAAGATACCAATATCGGCTTCGTGTCGGTGCGCTTCTGGGCGTTCGGGATCACCGGCCTGCTGACCCTGCTCGCCGTCGTCACCGTCTGGATCCAGGGCCTCAATCTCGGCGTCGACTTCGTCGGCGGCCTGATGATCGAGGCCCAATTCCCCGAGGCGCCGAATATCGAGCGGGTCCGCGCCAATGTCGATCGGCTCGGCTTCGGAAACTCGGCCCCGGCCCAGTTCGGCGACGGGCGCACCGTCTCGATCCGCCTGCCCGCGCCTGCATCCGAGGACCAGGCGGCGGCCGCCGCCGAATCGACCCGGGTCAGGGATTCGCTGCGCGCCGAATTCCCCGGCGTCACGATCACCCGGTCCGATACGGTCTCCGGCAAGGTCTCGAACGAATTGATCAGGAGGGGCATCCTCGCCGTCCTGCTCGCCGTCTTCGGCATCGCGATCTTCAGCTGGCTGCGCTACGAATGGCAGTTCGGCGTCTCGACCTTCGTCGCGGTCATGCACGACGTCCTGATGACCCTGGGCTTCTTCGCCATCACGCGGATGGAGTTCGATCTCACCATCGTCGCGGCGATTCTCACCATCATCGGCTATTCGATCAACGACAAGATCGTCGTCGACGATCGCATTCGCGAGAATATGCGCAAATATCGCAAGATGGACATGGGGCCGCTGATCGATCTCTCGGTCAATGAAGTGCTGCCGCGCACCGTGATGACCTCCATCACCGTGCTGCTCGCGCTGGGCGCGCTGCTGATCTTCGGCGGCCACGTGCTGCGCGGCTTCAGCGCGGCGATGATGCTCGGCATCATCATCGGCACCTATTCGTCGATCTACGTCTCGGCCTCGATGCTGATCACCCTCGGCCTCAGGGCGGAGCCGCCCAAGGCCAAAGGCGGCCCCGGCAAGCGCACCGGGCCGCAGAACGAAAGCTTTGACGGCGCCCAGGTTTGAGGCGGTCCCGCCGGCGGCGGGCCCCCGCGTCCAGGGCTTTTCCGGACGCGGCTTCGTCGTCGAGTCCAGACTCTATGACGGGCTGCTGCTGACCCCGCGGGAGGCGCTCGACTGGGACGCGCCGGCACTGGCCGATCTCGAGGCCGGCCATGTCGAGGCCGTCCTCGCGCTCGATCCGGCCCCCGAATTCCTGCTGCTCGGCACTGGGGCCCTGATGGCCTTCCCGCCGCGCGCCTTCACCGCGGCGCTCGAAGCCCGCGGCATCGGCGTCGAAGCGATGGACAGCCGTGCCGCCGCACGCACCTGGAGCCTGCTGCGCGGCGAGGGGCGGTGGATCGCCGCGGCGCTGATGCCGCTTTAGCGCATGGTCAGAACCGAAGCGATTCTAGCGCACCAGCCCGGAAAGGTGATCGAACAATTCCGCCGCATTGCGCTGCCAGCTGAACTTCTCCGCCGCGGCTCGCACCGCCGCGGGCGCCGGCGGGTCGGCGAGGAGCGCATTGACCGCATCGGCGACGGCCGTCGGGTCGCGCGGCACCAGGCGGCCGGCCTCGGGGCGGTCGACGACCTCGCGGGCGCCGCCGACGTCGCTGGTGACCACCGGCGTGCCGCAGGCAAGCGCCTCCACCCAGACATTGGCCAGGCCTTCGGAGACGGTGGGCAGGACCATCACATCGGCGGCGGCGATCAGGCCGGGCAGGGCCTCGTGCCGCTGCACGCCGAGGAACCGGACCCGGTCTGACAGGCCGGAGGCCTGGGCCTGGCGTTCGAGCCTCGCCCGCTCGGGCCCGTCGCCCGCGAGCAGCAGGGTGGCGTTCGGGATCGCCTCGAGCGCCGCGAGGGCGATCTCCTGGCCCTTGCGCGCGTTGAGATGGCCGACCGTGATCAGCAACGGGCCTTCGACGCCGAGCGCGGCCTTGGCCGCTTCCCGGTCGATCGGGCGGAAGAGATCGAGATCGATGCCGGTATGGTGGACGCGGATATGCTCCTCCGGCAGGCCGAGCGCGACCATGTCGCGTTTCAGCGCCGCGCTGACCGCGATCAGGCCGGCGGCTGCCCTCCCCGCGGCAAGGATCTGCGCGGAAATGCCCGGCTCACCACCCCAGACATGAATGTCGCTGCCCCGCGCCTTGATCGAGAATGGCACGCTCATGGCCTGCGCCAGGCGCATCGCGGCCGGGCCGTCGGGCCAGAAGAATTCGGCGTCGATCACGTCGAACGGGAAACGCGCGCGAATGTCGCGCAATAGGGGCAGCAGCGCGTCGGCCATGCGCCGCGCCCTCCCGGCCTGCATGCGCGGCCAGACCGGATAAGGCGGCCGGTGCACGACGAGGCCGGCCCAGTCCTCCTTCGCGGGCAGAGCGCGCAGCGGCGCATAATGGGGGTGGAGGGACAGCGGCCAGACCGGCACGCCGACCGGCGCCACGACCTCGACCTCGACGTCCGGACGCGCGGCGAGCGCGCAGGTCTGCCGCTCGACGAACACGCCGAAGGTCGGGCGAGCGCCGTTGGGGAACAAGGTGGCGAGCGTCAGGACGCGCAGCATGGCGCCACGCATAGCAGAGCGAGTGTTAAAGACGCCCCATTAAAGCGGCGTTCATCGGTCCGGCGCTCTGATGCGATACGCCGCTTGGCCTACGCCCGCCCCTCCGCTAAGAAGCCCGCCATGCAGAACAAATTCCGTGCCCTTTTGCTTGCCGCGATCGCCGTCAGCCTGGTTCCACTCTCCGGCTGCTCGCGCGGCCGCACCCGGGCCGACACGCGCTACGTCGCCCGCGACGTCAACACGCTCTACAATGCCGCCTGGCAGCAGATGCGGAATCACAATTATACCGCCGCGGCCCTGATCTTCGACGAGGTCGAACGCCAGCATCCTTATTCGATCTGGGCGCGCCGCGCGCAGCTGATGAGCGCGTTCAACTATTACGCGGCCGGCGATCACAGGAAGTCGATCGATTCGGCGCGGCGCTTCATGTCGATCCACCCGGGCAATCGCGATGCGCCTTATGCGCTCTATCTGATCGGGCTCAATTATTACGAGCAGATCAGCGACGTGACCCGCGACCAGGCGGTGACCCGCCAGGCGCTCGACGCGCTCGGCGAAGTCGCCCGCCGCTATCCCGGCACGCCTTATGCCGACGACGCCAGGATCAAGATGGACCTGGTCCGCGACCATCTCGCCGGCAAGGAAATGGAGATCGGCCGCTTCTACCAGCGCCGCTCCCAGTGGCTGGCCGCGGTGGTCCGCTTCCGCACCGTGATCGACGAATATCAGACCACCAGCCACGCGCCGGAGGCCCTGATGCGGCTCACCGAATCCTATCTCGCGCTCGGCGTGCCGGTGGAAGCCGAGCGCGCCGCCGCCGTGCTTGGCGCCAATTATCCAAGCACGCGCTGGTACCAGCGCGCCTACGAGCTGATGCAGCGGCACCCGGTGCCCGCCGCGGCCGCGGCGACGCCGGCCCCCGCTCCGGCGGCCGCGCCCGCGCAGCCTGCGCCGGCCGGGGGCACCCACTAGCCAAATCCCGTCATTCCCGCGAAAGCGGGAATCCAGATGGGCGGTTGGGTCTACATTCTGGCAAGTCAGCGTAACGGCACGCTCTATACCGGCGTGACGGCAAACCTTCCCGCGCGGATGATGCAGCACCGGCAAAAGCGCGGATCGAAATTTACCGCAAAATATTCTGTGGCCCTTCTCGTCCACGCGGAGCATTTCGAGCGGATCGAGGAAGCCATTGCGCCAGAGAAGGCGATCAAGAAATGGCGTCGAGCCTGGAAGGTCGCACTCATCGAGAAGGACAATCCGGATTGGAGCGACTTGTTCGAGCACATCCTTGGCGCATGACTCAGCACTGGATTCCATTGGCAGGTCGCCACGCCCCCCGGGCGTGGCTGTGTAGTGCGGGGCACTACACACCTGCCAATTTCGCGGGAATGACGTAAGAGGGGCCTATATGCGCCTGTTCGCCCCATGCTGACCACACTTACGATCCGCGACGTCGTGCTGATCGAATCGCTCGATCTCGAATTCGGGCCGGGGCTCGGCGTGCTGACCGGCGAGACCGGCGCCGGCAAATCGATCCTGCTCGATGCCCTGGGCCTCGCGCTCGGCATGCGCGCGGACAGCGCCCTGGTGCGCGGCGGGCAGGGGCAGGCATCGGTCAGCGTCGCCTTCGAGGTTGCCGCCGGCCATCCGGTCCTCGCCTTGCTCGACGAAAACGGCCTCGCCTGGGATCCGGGCGATCCTCTGGTCATCCGCCGCATCGTCAAGGCCGACGGCGGCAGCCGCGCCTTCGTCAACGATCAGCCGGTCTCCGCCGGGCTGCAGCGCGAGCTCGGCGCCCTGCTGGTCGAGATCCACGGCCAGCATGACGATCGCGGTCTGCTCAATCCGCGCGGCCATCGCGCCCTGCTCGACATTTACGGGCGGATCGACGCGCGCGATGCCGATGCGGCCTGGCAGCGCCTGCGCGTCCTCGAGGAAGAGCTGGCTGCGGCGCGCGCCGAAGCGGAGGCGGCCGAGCGCGACCGGGACTGGCTCGAACATGCGGCCGCGGAGCTCGGCCGGCTGGCGCCGGAAGTGGGCGAGGAGGAAAGTCTCGCCGCCTTGCGCGCCTCGATGCAGGCCGGCGCCAGGCTCGGCGACGAGCTCGGAACGATCGCGGCCCTGTTGCAGGGATCGGAAGGCGGCACGGCGCAGTTGCGCCAGGCGGCGCGCCGGCTCGACCGGATCGCGGCCGAACATCCCGCGCTCGCCGAAGCACTGGCGGCTCTCGACCGCGCGGCGATCGAGGCGTCGGAAGGCGAGGAGGCGCTCGGCCGCGCCGCCGAGGCGCTGACCTTCGATCCCGCCAGGCTCGACGAAGCGGAAAGCCGGTTGTTCGAGATCAGGGCGCTGGCGCGCAAGCATCGGGTCGAAGCCGACGCGCTGCCGGCGCTGCACGAGGAATTGAAGCGCAAGCTCGGCGCGATCGAGGCCGGCGGCGAATTGATCGCCGGGCTCGAAGCCGATCTCGCCGGCGCCCGTGCCGCCTATGATGCGGCGGCGGCGGCGCTGAGCGAGGCCCGCAAGGCCGCGGCGGCCCGGCTCGATGCGGCGGTGGCGGCGGAGCTGGCGCCGCTGAAGCTCGACAATGCCCGCTTCCGCACCGCCATCGCCGAGACCGAGCCGGCCGCCTCCGGCCGCGACCGCGTCGAATTCGAAGTCTCGACCAATGCCGGCACGCCGTTCGGGCCCCTGGTGCGGATCGCCTCGGGCGGCGAATTGTCGCGCTTCATCCTCGCCCTCAAGGTCGCCCTCGCCGAGGAAGGCGGCGCGACGACGATGATCTTCGACGAGATCGATCGCGGCGTCGGCGGTGCCGTCGCCAGCGCGGTCGGCGAGCGCCTGCACCGGCTGGCGGCGCGCGGACAGGTCCTGGTCGTCACCCATTCGCCGCAAGTCGCGGCGCGCGGCGCCCGCCATTTGCTCATCGAAAAGAGCCATGACGGCCTCGTCACCCGCACCGGCGTCCACCTGCTCGACGAGGGCCGCCGCCGCGAGGAGATCGCCCGCATGCTCTCCGGCGCGCAGATCACCGACGAGGCGCGGGCGCAGGCGGAGCGCTTATTGGAGGCGGCATGATCGAACGGCGACTGATCGAATCGCGGCACGGCGATGGCGTGCTGGAGAGCATCCTGACCCGCGACGCGTCGGCCGGGCCGCGGCCGGTTGTGATGATCTTCCCCAATTTCTTCGGCCTCGACGCGACCGACGACGAGAATGCCGAGCGGATCGTGACCCTGGGTTATGCGGCGTTCGCCTGCGATCTCTACGGCAAGGGGCAGCGCGGCGGCACCCGCGAGGATGCGGCGGCGCGGATGAAGCCGTTGCGCGACGACCGGCCGCTGCTCCAGGCGCGGATGCTGCACCTGCTCGAGATCGTTCGGGGCCTGCCCGAGGTCGACGGCGCCAGGGTCGCGGCGATCGGCTTCTGCTTCGGCGGCCTGTGCGTGCTCGATCTCGCCCGCACCGGCGCCGACGTCGCCGGGGTTGCGAGCTTCCATGGCCTGTTCACGCCGCCGGGGAATATCGACAAGCCGAATATCAGCGCCCGCGTCGCCGTCTATCACGGCTGGGAAGACAGCCTCGTGCCGCCCGAAGATGTTGTCGCACTCGGCGCGGAGTTGACCGCGGCCGGCTGCGACTGGCAGATCCAGTGTTTCGGCGGGGCGGTCCACGGCTTCACCCATGCACGGCCGCCGGAGGAGGGGATTCCGTTCAATGCGCTGGCGGACCGGAGATCGTGGCGGGCGGCGGAGGATTTTCTCGCCGAATGCTTTCCGTGACCGAAGCAGAAGCCGCAGCCGAGCTGGAGCACCTCGCCCACGAGATCGCGCGGCACAACCGCCTCTACCACACCGACGACGCACCCGAGATTTCGGACGCGGATTATGACGCCCTCATGCGGCGCAACGCCGCGCTCGAGGCCGAATTCCCGCACCTGGTCCGCGAGGACAGCCCATCGAAGCAGGTCGGTGCGGCCCCGGCCGCCTTCCTTGCCAAGGTCCGTCATGCGCTGCCGATGCTCAGCCTCGACAATGCGTTTTCCGAAGAGGAGGTGGCCGATTTCCTTGCGCGGGTGCGGCGGTTCCTGAGCCTAAGCGACGATGCCGAGCTTGCGCTGACCGCCGAGCCAAAGATCGATGGCTTGTCCTGCTCGCTGCGCTACGAGAAGGGCGCGCTGGTCCTTGCCGCCACCCGCGGCGACGGCACGACCGGAGAGGACGTCACCCCGAACGCCCGCACCATTGCCGACATTCCCCAGCGCCTGCCCGCGGATGCACCCGAAATCTTCGAGATCCGCGGCGAGGTCTATATGGCCAAGGCCGATTTCGCCGCGCTCAACGCCCGCATGCTCGCCGAGGCGGACGACCCCGACAAGGCCCGCCAGTTCGCCAATCCGCGCAACGCGGCCGCCGGCTCGCTCCGCCAGAAGGACGCGGCCGTGACCAGGGCGCGGCCGCTGCGCTTCTACGCCCATGGCTGGGGCGAGGTTTCGGCCCTGCCGGCCGAGACCCAATTGGGGGTGATGCGCGCGATCGAATCCTGGGGCGTGCCGATCTCGCACGACATTGCCCTGTGCACCGATCTTGCCGGGCTTATGCGCCATTACCGGATGATCGAGGCGAAGCGCGCCGATCTGCCGTTCGACATCGATGGCGTCGTCTACAAGGTCGATCGGCTCGACTGGCAAAGGCGCCTCGGCCAGGTGGCGCGGGCGCCGCGCTGGGCGCTGGCCCACAAATTCCCGGCCGAGAAGGCCGAGACCATTCTCGAGGCGATCGACATCCAGGTCGGCCGCACCGGCAAGCTGACGCCGGTGGCGCGGCTCAGGCCGGTCAGCGTCGGCGGCGTCACCGTCACGAACGCGACCCTGCACAATGCGGACGAGATCGCGCGCCTCGGCGTGCGGGTCGGCGACCGGGTCCGCATCCAGCGCGCCGGCGACGTCATCCCGCAGGTGCTGGAGAATCTCACCCCGGACGAGGATCGCCCGCCCTTCGTCTTCCCGGCGGTCTGCCCGGAATGCGGTTCGGACGCGGTGCGCGAGGAGGGCGAGGTCGACGTCCGCTGCACGGGCGGCCTGATCTGCCCGGCGCAACGGGTCGAGCGCCTGCGCCATTTCGTCAGCCGTCACGCGCTCGACATCGAAGGACTCGGCATCACCCATATCGAGGCCTTCTTCCGCGACGGCCTGCTGCAATCGCCGGCCGACATCTTCACCCTGACCAAGGAGCAATTGCTCGGCCGCGAGCGCTGGGCGGAGATCTCCGCGGCCAATCTGATCGCCGCGATCGACGCGAAGCGAACGCCGCCGCTCGACCGCTTCCTCTACTCGCTCGGCATCCGCCATGTCGGCGAGGTCACCGCGCGCGACCTCGCCCGCCGCTACCGCAGCTGGGCCGGCTTCGAGGCGATGATCGACGCCACCCTGGCGCTCCGGCGCGAGATGGAACCCGCGGAGGGCGAGGAGGAGAAGAAGTTCCTCGCCCGGCGCAGCAAGGCCGTGGTCGAAGCGGTCGGCACCCAGAATATCGGTCCCGAGGTCGCCAACGCCTTGCTCGACTTCTTCGAGGAGACGCACAACCGCGAAGCGCTCGCGGCGATCTTCGCTGCCGGCGTCGCCGTGGCCGACCTGGTCCACGAGGTCCGCGAATCGCCGGTCACCGGCAAGACCATCGTCTTCACCGGCAGCCTCGAAGCCATTTCGCGCGACGAGGCCAAGGCGCAGGCCGAGGCGCTTGGCGCCAAGGCGGCCGGATCGGTGTCGGCCAAAACCGACCTCGTCGTCGCCGGCCCCGGCGCCGGCTCGAAGCTCAAGAAGGCGGCCGAGCTTGGCATCGAGGTGATCGACGAGGCGGCGTGGCTGGAGATCGTGCGCCAGGCGGGCGGCTGATCTCAGAAGGCGCAAGGGGCCGCGGCGGCCTCCCTTTGGGCGAGTGAAAAGCAGACGCCCGCCGGCAGCCAGTAGAACCACCGGCCATTGCGGCGGACATTGTCGTAGACCGCGATCCGCCCGGTTCCCAAAGGCATCAGCTGGTCGCCGTGGACGATCGCGGCGGCGCCTGTATCGATGCCGAGGCCGAGCAGCTCCGGATGCCAGTCCACGACGGTGATCAGCTCGTCCTCGCGATGCGCGGCGGCCACATGCGGATTGATCGCGACGTCGCCGAGGAACCCGAAGCCGCGCTCCCGCCCGCGCACCATCAGCACCGGCTTGTCCGCCCGGCCGCGCACCGCATAGGAGCCCTGCATGATCGCGCCTCCCGAATTGCCGCCGATCACGCCGCCGCGGGCAAGGATCCCGGCCAGCATCTGCGCGGTTCTCGTGCCGAGATAGGCGTCGATCAGCCGCCCTGAATTGCCGCCGGAGAGCCAGACCGCGCGCGCCGTCCTGAGCGGCGTCACGAATGAATCGCTGTCGGCGGTCGCGCGGCTGCGGGTGTGGAGGATGCGGACCCGCCTGACTCCGAACATGCGCGCGAGCGCGGCCTCGTAGGGGGCGATGTCCCGGCCGAGATCGCCGGTTTCCGGCACCTCCAATATTTCCCCCGTGGGAAGCCGAAGCCCGGACGACGCGGTAGGAATATAGATGATTTCGGCATCGGGACCGCCGGCCAGGGCGCGGAAACGATCGAGCGCATCGGCGGGCGCGATCTCCTCGCCGCCGCCCGAAAGGATGAGCCAGCCGGAGGGCGGCCCGCTACTGGCTGCCGCCGGCGCGGCGATGGCGAGCATGGCGGCGGCGGCGCATTTCGCGATCGGATTCACCCGCATTGGCTAGACCCGGCCCCACGTCGCGACAAGGTCGTTCAGCCGCGGCACGTGGTCGTTCAAGCCTGAACCCGTGGAAATTTCGGTGCCGTCCTGCTATGCCAAAGTCCGGCAAGAAGGAGTTTCAGGCATGCGTTTGATTGCTGCACTCACCCTCGCATTCCTGCCCTCGGCGGCCGTCGCGACGCCGCCACGAGCGGCACCGCAAGCGACCGGCGCGAGCGCGCCCGCCAAATGCGATCGATTCGGCCGGATGGAGCAGGCCTCGGTCCTGCGCCAGGCCGGACCGAGGACGCAGCGGCTCGACCAGCTGCCGCCGGGCGACCTCCACCTCAGTGTCGACCGCCGGATCGACGGCTGCCATCAGCCGACCATCGTGCGCCAGAATATCGGCGGGGCAGCGTTCCGCGGGCGCTGAAAGGAAGGAGTCAGCGCCACCCCGTGCTGCGGCGCTTGCGCATGATCAGGGTCGGCCAGTCGCCGCGCAGGATCCGGCTGCTCGCCATCATCCCCTGCCGCCGATAGGCCGCGGCGACCGATCCGGCCTGGTGGTCGAGCAGGCCGGCGAGGATCAGGCGTCCACCCGGCGCCAGCGCGCCGGCCAGCGAGGGCGCCAGATCGATCAGGGGGCCGGCCAGGATGTTGGCGATGAGGAGGTCGTAGGGCGCGCGATCCTCGAGCCTGGGATGATCCATGCCTGCCGCGACGGCCAGCTCCAATTGGCCCCGCGCCCGGCCGATCGGGATGGAATTGACCGCCGCGTTCTCCGCCGCGACGGCGATCGCGATCGGGTCGATGTCCGAGGCGATCGCGCGTGCGGCGGGCCACAGGCGCATCGCGGCGAAGGCGAGCAGGCCTGTTCCGGTCCCGATATCGGCGAGGTTGGCGACGGATGTGCCGGCGGTCCTCAGCCGGTCGAGCGCGACCAGGCAGCCGGTGGTTGTCTCGTGCTGGCCTGTGCCGAAAGCCTGCCCGGCGTCGATCTCGAAGGCGATTGCGCCCGGCGGGACCTCGTCGCGATGCGCCGGCGTGTGGACGAAGAAGCGGCCGGCGCGGATCGGCTCCAGTCCGGCCTGGCTCAGCGTCACCCAATCCTCGTCCCCAAGCCTTTCGGCCTTGGGCGCGGCGCCGCGCGCGCTCGGCGCCAGCGCGAAGAGCAGGTCGATATCCGCCTGGCTTGGCTCGGCATCGAAATAGGCATCCATCCGCCAGGATTCGCCGTCCGCCTCGCTGGTCATCAGCACCGGCGGCGATTCGAGCGTGGCGAACTGGGCGATGTCCTCCTTGAGCGCCTCGGCCTCGGCCCTGGTGCAGGGCAGGGTGACCTTCCAGCTTTCCGCCATCAGATCGAGATCCGCCTCGACAGCACGACCTGGCGGGCGGGGATGTCGACGACGCGGTAAAAGAGAGTCAGCCCTTCGCGTACGATCAGCGCGATCCGCGTGGGACTGTGCATCCAGACACCGTCGACGCCGGCCAGGTTCGGCATTGTGAAACTCTGTCTTTCGTCCGCCAGCGCGCCGATCAGCAGATCGAAGCGGTCGCCCTCATCGGGCTGGGCGACCAGCAAGGCGAAATGGGCCGGAGGTGCCGAACGGGTGTCGGTATCGGACTGCGCCTCTCGAACCATGGCGACGTCCTCGGATGCTCCCGCCGAGGCCTCGGCCACAGCGGGAAGGAAATAGCTCCGTGCGATCCGGCGGCTATTGTCGGGCAGCAGCCGGCGAATCGCGCCGCTGGTCCGATCGAGCAGCAGGATGTTGCGCTGGTCGTCCCCACGGCCGGAACTGTAAGGCGATCCTTGCGACCCGGTCGCGATGGTGATCTGGACGAGGTTGGTGCCCCGGATCGGTTCGGCGTCGCGTACGACGAAGCGAATCGCGGACGTGTCGGCAACGACCTCGGCAGGTTGCCTATCCCGAGTCATCCAGGAGACCAGCACGGTCATCATTATGAATGCGATGACGCCGAGCAGCCCGACGATTGCGAACAACCAGATGATCCAGTGGGGCCTCGGGCGTTGCGTGGCCGACGTGGGTTCAGCGGACATAGGATGCGCCGTTGACGTCGATCGCCGCGCCGGTCGCCGAGGGTGGTGCGTCCACCGCCAGCCACCGCACCGTCTCGGCGATCTCGTCGACGGTGGCGGGGCGCCCGATCGGCAAATCCCCCAATGAAGCGAGGCCGCCGCGGCTTTCGATATATTCCTCGACCATGCCGGTAACGGTGAAGCCCGGGCAGACCGTGAAGGCGTAGATGCCCTCGCCGGCATAGGCCCGCGCGATCGACTTGGTCATTGCAACCATGCCGCCTTTGGATGCGGCATAATGCCAGTGATCGGGGCTGTCGCCGCGATAGGCGGCGCGGCTGGCGACGTTGACGATCCGCCCGCCGCCCCCGCGCGCCCGGAAATGGAGCACGGCGAGGCGGCAAAGCTCGGCCGAGGCGATCAGGTTGACCCGCAACGTCCGCTCCCATCGCGCCGTCCAGCCGTCGGACTCGATCGGCGCGGCCTCGAAGATGCCGGCATTGTTGACGAGGACGTCGATCCGGCCGTCGAAGCGTTCGATCGCCTCGTTCCACAGGCCCTCGGCGGCGCCGGGCAGCGAGAGGTCGGCGGCGATCCGCCCGCCGCCGCCCGCCGTGCTGTGGCCGACGGCGCGATGGCCTTCGAACGCGGAGAGGATCGATTCGCCTATGCCCCGGCTGGTGCCGGTGACGAGAATGTGGAGGGATTGGGCCATGGCAGGCGGATAGGGCCGCCACGCCGCGAGGAAAAGCCACAACGTTCGCCCTGAGCCTGGCGAAGGGCCTTCTTATCTTTAGGAATGCGGAAAGAAGGAGAGGCTTCGGCAAGCTCGGCCCGAACGGTCTCCCTCAAATCCGGCTAGGCCGCGAAGCTCTGGACGAACTTGCCCGCGCTGGTCTTGAAATTGGCCATCTGGGCGTCGACCTCGCCGAAGCTCCGTTCGACCTCGTCGATCTCGCTGGCGACATTCTCCGTGTCGGCGCGGATCGCGGCGATGGTCGAGGACATGGAATCGGCGGCAAGCGCGGTTTCGTCGACCGCGGCGGTGATCATCGTCACCGTCTGCGCCTGCATCTCCATCGCCTTGCGGATGCGGTCGGCGCTGGTCTGCACCTCCTCGACGGTGTGCTGGATCGAGTCGTTGGCCTCGAGCGTCTGCTTCGTCGCGCTCTGGATGGCGCCGATCTTGGTGGCGATGTCGTCGGTCGCGCGCGCGGTCTGGCTGGCGAGGCTCTTCACCTCCTGCGCGACCACGGCGAAGCCGCGGCCGGCATCGCCGGCGCGGGCCGCCTCGATGGTGGCGTTGAGCGCGAGCAGATTGGTCTGCCCGGCAATCTCGCGGATCAGGCCGAGGATCGATTCGATCGCCTCGACATGGGCGCTGAGCGCCTGGCTGACCTTGACCGCCTGGCTGGCCTGGTCGCCGGCGCGGGTGGCGACGCCGGCGGCGACCTCGACCTCGTTGCGGGCTTCCTCGATCGCCATGATCAGGCCGGCGGCAGTCTGGGCGGCCTCGCGCATTGCGACGGCGGACTGTTCGGCCGCCGCGGCGACCTCGCTGGTCTTGCCGAGCATGCCGCGCGCCGCCTGGCTGGCGTCGGCGGCCTGGGCGCGGACGCGCTGGCTGCCGCCGGCGGTGCGCTCGACGATGGTCATGATCTCGTCGTTGAAGGCGGCGCCCTGCCGGCCGCGACGCTCGCTGTCCTCGCGGCGGCGCATGGTGCCGATATGGGCGGCGAATATTTCGGTCTGAACCTGGGTCGCGACGGTCAGCGCGCGCGACAATCTGGCGAAGCGCGCGCCGTCTTCCGCGAAGGCGGCGGTCAACGCATCGTGCACCCAGCGCGCCTCGATCGACAGCGACGCGAACAAGGTGAGGCGCGGCACGTCCAGGGCGATGGATTTGGCGATGCAGCGCTCGACCGCGTCGACCCAATTCTGGTCGGTGAAATTCTCATATTTGCGTGTTACCGCGCTGCGCAGCAGCGCTTCGAGCTCGTCGCGCCCGGCCTCGTCGCCAGACGTGGAGCCGAGCGGCCGGCCCATCTTTTCGAACAGATCATCCTTGCCGGGCGAGACCGCGGTCCAGATTTCCCGGACATTGGCTGCAAGCTCGGCATCGATACCGAACTGCTCCAGGCGGTCGGTCAAGGTGACCTCACCCTGCGGCGTCGACACTCGGGTCATTTCGTCATGGTCCTCATTCAATCCTCAGGCGCCCGGTCTAGGTCGATTTGGTTAACATGCTCTTAGTGATCGGCCGCGCCGGCCGCATCTTGTCCCGATGCTTGCAACGTCCGGCGCAGAGCCTAAAAGCACCCCCAGACCTTGCTGCCCCCGCAAAGCGCCGCTTTTGCCGGGGGCCGTCCATAAAGAGGGGCCTTCATCTTCATGACCCGCAATCCCGATCGACCGCTCTCGCCCCATCTCACCGTCTTCAAATGGGGACCGCACATGCTGGTTTCGATCCTCCACCGCATCACCGGCGCCGGGCTGGCGACGGTCGGTGCCGGCATCTTCGTCTGGTGGCTGATGGCGGTCGCCGGCGGGGCCGAAGGCTATGCCACCTTTGCCAGCTGGGCGACCTGGAAATGGTCGCTTATCGTCTGGGTCGGCCTCACCTGGGCCTTCTTCCAGCATCTGCTTTCCGGCCTGCGCCATTTCGTCATGGACGCCGGCGCCGGCTTCGAGCTTCCCACCAACAAATTCTGGGCGGTGATGACCATCGTCTGGGCGATCCTGCTCACGGCGGCCGTCTGGGCCTATATCTTTTACGGGAGGCTCGCATGACCACGGAAAGCTCGCTGGCTTCGGCCCCCGCCGCTACGGCTCCGGCGCACGACGCGGCCCACCATTGGGGGCTGGAGCGGATGCTGTCCGTCTCGACCCTCCTGCTGTTCGTCTGGTTCTTCGTCTCGCTCTGGCGGCTTCCCGCGCTCGACCAGATGACCGTCGCCGAATGGCTCAAGAACCCGCTCGCCGCCGTGCCGATGCTGTTCCTGATCGTCTCGACCTTCTGGCATCTGAAGCTCGGCCTGGTCGTCGTCGTCGAGGATTATGTCCACCAGGCCGGCAATCGTTTCGGCTGGGTGCTGGTGATCAACCTGGCCGCCCTGTTCGGGGCGGGGCTGGCGATCCTCTCGGTGCTCAAGATCGCTCTCGGCGGCGCTGCCGCCTAGACTGCTTTCAAGTCAGGTGGGATCACCTGACGGCTCGGAAAGCACGGCAAGCGAAGGAAACGAGACGGCGCGCTTTCGCCTTCGACGATCCGGTCGCCGCTTCGGGCGACGAAGGATTGTCGGCGCCCGCTCGAGGTTGCGAGGCGGACGAACGGGCGCCGACATGCTCGAGAGGCCACGCTGGGAGTGTCGCAGCCTCGGGCACGACCACAGGACGCCGCCGGCCAGCGAAACCCGCACCTCCTGCTTTTCTGCGGCGCGCGAATTCAGCGCTGGGCGCGCGGCCCGATCCGCCAGGCATTGCCCTCGAGGCGGGCTTCCATGCCAAGCGAAACCGCGAAGCTGGTCAGCACCGCCTGTGCGCTGCCGGCGGTCGGGACGGAGCCGGTGAAGGGCCGATCCGCGACGCCGCGATCGACCGCGAGCTCGACGCCGAGGCTGCGCGCCAGATCGCGCGCGACGATATCGAGCGGTACGTCGTGGAAGCTCAACCGGCCGCGCCGCCAGCCGGCCATGGCGCCGGGATCGCGGCGCCCGACCAGCGCCCTGCCGCCTTCCTCGTGCACCGCCAG